>VYLP01000029.1_pt1:125000-223390 | contig 223390 bp, 191 predicted proteins | sample 5114311 | NCBI WGS metagenome assembly VYLP01 (sample SAMN12291775, study PRJNA351875) | freshwater metagenome | isolation source: freshwater lake | place: USA: Michigan, Lansing Lake | collected 2013-08-14 | reverse complement strand
TGCCATTTTACTCTCCTGATCCTGTATCCGTCCATCAATTTGATTTCTTCTGGATGAAAACCACCTTCCGGACCGATGAGCGGTATTTTATCAAGAAAGTCTGAAACTTGAAAAGGAGTCGAACTATATGGATCCATTACGATTACGTTGTGTTGCTCTTTTTGTATCCAGTCCGTTGCATCTACAATTTCCATTTGCAAAAGGTCTGGTTGGTGTGATTGACTGGCAGCTTCAGCGACGACTTTTTTTGCCCTTTCTAGATTGAATTCCTTTCGGATCGAATGTTGAAAAACACAGAAATACACTTTGGAGATACCAATTTCGGTAGCCTTTTGCAAAAAAAAATCTAGTCGATTCCCTTTTGGAAGGGCTATGGCTAACGTATGTTCCTTTTGTCTGCGAACGAGATTTCGTTCTTCCACTAGAGTTAAGTGTTTGATGCCAGGAACAAAAGAATAGAGGAATGACTTTCCAAATCCATCTCGTATTTCGAGATGATGAGGATTTTTGTTCAAACGCCTGGCTCGTTCGTGTGATAGTTCTTCAGGAGTTAAGGTGATTTTTGGGGATGGTTTGAATCCTTCGCGGAAAACAATTAAATCCCCTTCTGTCATCTGCTCAAGTTATCAACTGCAAACAGAGATGGATCGGGCACCACTGACTTATCTATTTCTTGGATTTCCCACACGGTGATACTACCAGTATTTAAATCCAACATTTCCCATCTTGAGGCCTTTGTTAGATCATCGACTTTGTTTCCTTCTTTTACCTTTACGGAGCCGTATTTTAAATTGAGAGTCTTAAAGAGAATTCCATCTCGATCGTGAAAGTCAATACGGTAAGGTTTTAGATCTTTTTTACTTACAAGTAAAACTAGTTTTTTATAGAAGTAAGGAAGTATCGGTTTGAGAGAGACTCTATAAAACATCTCACCTGCGATCTCTAAATCTGCATTCACTAAAGGATTGTAGTTTGCTTGGTAAGAGTAACCGGATAAGTCCACGTAAAAAAAGCCCGTGCCCATCATCGATTCATACTTTTCATCATCTGTTTTCCGAAAGAGCTTTGCTGCGAGAACATTGTAGAAAAAGACATTTTCGCCTTCATCTTTGGTGAGAAGCTTTGATTCTAGACCACGTCCTTTTCTGTCAAAAAGATACAACGCATCTTCACCATTAAAAAACCGGTTGATTTTCCATGTCTCGGATTGGCCATTCCTGCGAATTAGGACATAGGTGCCTTTTACCAAACCTTTACCAAAATCTAGCTCTCGATCCAATCTTGCCAATAGTTCTTGAGCAGAGAGTGCATTCTCACCTGCACCTTGCGCCGATAAGGTGGCCGAAAAAAGTGCAGTTAGAGCAAATGTTAAAATTACATTTCGCATAAATGGATCACTCAACTCTCATGGAAGGTTTTGTATAAGAATAAAGACCATGCACAGAACCTTGGGCTTGTGCCGATTCTGTCCTTCTTTCAAATCGTAACTTGCCTTGGCGCAGTGCATCGTGCAAATCCGGTATGCTTCTATAACCCATATCTTGGAAGGATTGACGCAAACCTTGGATCAAATACGGAATCAGATTTAATACAGAACCCTTGTCTACGACGTAACCTGACACTCCTTGCGCCACCTTGATCTTTTGGGATTCAGAAAAGTATCGTTTGTCACCACCTTTGTTCATGGCTTCTAAACTTGCCATTCCTCTATATCGTTTCAGGCGGATACCGTTTTCGTAGAAATATTCTCCGGGTGCTTCTTGGGTTCCTGCAAACATAGATCCCATCATACAAGTTGAGGCACCTATCGCAAGTGCGTTGGCAATATCTCCAATATTAGAAATCCCACCATCAGCGATCACAGGTACTCCGTGTTTAGCGGCGTACTGTGCAGTTTTGAAGACAGCCGTCGCTTGAGCACGTCCCACTGCCATTGTATCTTGAGTGATACAAATGGAACCAGGTCCCATACCGATACGTAAGCCGTCTGCACCAGCGGCAATTAAATTTGCGGCTTGGCCTTGCGTGACAACGTTCCCTGCGATCACATCCACAGTCGGAAAGTTCTTTTTGATAAACTGAATCATTTCGATTTGGTATGAGGAATTACCTTGAGCAGAGTCGATTGTAATCACATCCACACCTATACTGGATAAGGCGGCGATTCGTTCTTTCGATTCTGGTAATGTCGAGAGCGCCGCACCTACTCGTAATTTTTTTGAATCATCTTTTGATGCATGCGGAAATTCTTTGTTTTTTTGAAGGTCACTACGACAAATCAAGGCAACGAGTCTTCCCTGTTTGTCGACAATCGGTAATTTACCCTTTTTACTTGTTCGGAGGATATCGTTTGCTTCTTTTAGGCTAATCCCTTGTTCTGCGGTGATGAGTTCTTTTGTCATCACTTTGCCTAACTTAGTGGATCTGTTAGATTCAAAATCAACGTCTCGATTGGTAACGATTCCGATCAATTTTGTATTTTGAGTTCCATCTTCTGTGATCGGTATGCCGCTAAAGCCGTGTTTGTCTTTTGTATCATCTAGATCGTAGATCGTGTGCTCAGGTGAAAGGACGATTGGATCTTTGATAAAGCCATTTTCGTATCTTTTTACCTTCTTAACGAGTTCCAACTGTTCTTCTAATGAATTATTATAATGTATGATACCAATTCCACCCATAAGTGCTTGGGCAATCGCCATGTCGGACTCTGTAACCGTGTCCATTGGCGAACTCATCAGTGGGCGTTTTAAAACTATGTTCTTTGAAAGTTTTGTGTCGAGCTCTACATCGCTCGGATTGAAATCAATAAAGCCAGGTAGCACGAGAAAATCACGATAGGTAAGCCCCAAATTGACTGAAAAAAGTTCATCGCCACTGACTCCATCTAAGAGATCGATCCCAAAAGGGGTATGATTTGACATAATTAGCCTTCCTTTTTCTACTTTAGGCAAGAAAACTATGCGTGCAAGAGAATTTCCGCTCTCTACCGTCCGATAATGATAGGGATATAATCCGAAATGGAAACTACTGAGAGAACAAAACGATCATTGGATGTTTTTTCCGATAAGGAAAAAAAACTCCATGTACTCACTAAATTCCTGCTCAACCAGGAGCTCAATATCAAAGATTCTGAGCCGCCTGGTGACGTATGTGTATTGAAAAAGGTAGCGGGTGACGGGACAAAAATTCTCGTACACTCTCGTCCTACTACGACCTTCGCTGTCGGTCAAAAAATCACGCTCTACAAAATCTTGGGACGTTACCTTCACTTAGAATGCACAGTGGATCAAGAAAAAGGTGATTCGCAGTACGTGCTCACGTTAGACAAAATTGCCATCGCCAAAAAAGATAGGGATAACCAAAGGGTAGTCCTCCAACCTGGACAGTCGTGGATTACTAATATCATTTCTTCCAAAGCGAAAATAGAAACGGATATGTTCCACGTACCAACCGCGATCAAGGTAAACTTTCAAGATTACGAAACCAAGTTAAAAGATAAGTGTGATTTTATTAAAATTTCTACTTTCTCTGCAAATGATGAAGAAAAGATTCGAACTGTAAAAAAAACAAAAAAACTCTTACTCATCGAAGACACACAAAACGAAGAGTCGTATAACACGGCAAGCAACGACGAATTTATTAATTTTAGTGAAGAAATTGATGCTGAAATTCCCAAAGAGATGAACCAGTTTCGAAATCAAAAAATTCTTTCAGAACTGATACTACCGATCATATATCTAAATGATGAAGATGAATCCATTCCAATTGGTTACATCCAAATGCAAAGTAAATCTGAGAAATTCACCATCGATACTGTAATGGAAACTAAAACCATTGCATTTGAAATGGTTGATCGAATTCGTAATTCCAACCTGATCCGGTCAGACGGTAAATTTCCAGTGTTGGATATTTCTGAAGGTGGACTTAAAGTTAAGATAGATCATCCCGACCTACTCCTTTCGCTACCTAAATTGAATGGATTTCACTTTGATATCTTTTTCAAAATGCAAGCACCATTGACAGCCTTCGGTCAAATCAAGTCCATACAAAAGGACGGCGAAGGTCATCTAACAGTTGGGCTTGCATTGGCAGGGCATTCATCGAGACCTGGTGAGAAAAAAAGATTTTTAGAGAACGTAGAAGTCCTTCGAAAACAGTTAACGAAGGGTTAACAAGCTATAGGTCGTTTGGCTACACTTCTCCATATCCTAATACTTCGTTAGACCATTTTTTTTCTAATTTGCGAGATCGGAAGACAATAGCTTCGGAATCCACCTGCATTTTTAGCTGATTCCATAAAGTCTCGTGACATTCCGATGAATTCAAATACACCATAGGTGCTGAAATTCCGATTTCAGCTAAATCATTTCCCAAGTTTTTTGCGGAAGTTTCCAAATAAAAATACAAATCTGTTCGTTCTTTCATCAAGGAAATCCACTCCCCATTTCTATTTCCAGTTTCCGAAAGAACAAAAACGATACGGTGTTGCATATTCTCTTCTCGATGAGCTAAAACTAACGATAGATAACTTTTGTGCGCTCTATCTATTTCCATTTTGATTTGCGAGATTAAGTTTTCTTGAATAGGTGCATGGATATAAAAAATAAAATCAATCGTACAAAATGGATCTATACGGATTCTCCGTTCCATACATTCCCTAATAAAAACAATATCCTTTTCAAAAGAATTTGACAAAAACCAAACAGAATGATGGCGAGAACCAGGGTTCCCAATTTGTGGGATAATTTCGGATATTGATTCTTGGATAAGGTCAACAATGTATACATCGTTCAATGTATTATCTTGCTCGCAGACAAACGGCCTTGGAAACTCATCAACACGTCGGTCCAAAAGATCTTCCGCCAAGTATAAGGTCTCACGTAACTGCTCTGGCGTGAAATTGGGTGTTCGGATGATACGGTAAGGAGGTGTGGGCATATAAATAAGACCTTCCTTCTCCGCATCTTTTCTCATCGCAGTGCCTGGAAGTAGAGACAAAGGAAATGCTTGAACCCATTCTCCTAAGTTATGTTGTAAAAAAAAATGAATCCCCTTTTCAACATCGTCTGGTGTATCACCGGGTAATCCAATGATCAGATCAAGTAAAAGGTCGATTCCTTCTCCCACTAACATCTTCGCAACTTCGGCAACTTTTTGTGGATCTCCATACCTCTTAACGCGCTTCAAGGTCTCTGGATTGATTGATTGCATACCTAGTTCGATGCGATTGAATCCAGCTTTCGCTAATTTTTTTGCAAGCTTGAGGGTCACTCCTTCTGAGCGAAGTTCGGCAAACATTGTCATTTGACCGTCAAAATTTACATCGATGATCGCATCCAAAAAGGCTTCGAATCCTGGTCGATGATTGAAAGTAGGATCTAAAAAGACGAGCTCCTTTGCCCCATTTTCTTTAAGTTGTTGGATGAGTCTTATTGTTTCATCTATATTTAGGGTCCGAAGGGTTTGCGATGATTTTGGATAAAAACAGTATGTACATTGTGACTTACACCCTCGAACTGTTTCTAAATATGTAGATCGTTTTGGATCTACTGAAAGAAATCCGGAAACATAAGGAGATGGAAAATCAGTTAGAGGAAAGTCAGCTGACCTTTCTTTAGAAAACGGTGACATCTTTCCAAATTTATCTCGTATTGAAATATTCTCGATATCAGCTACATCCTTTCCATTTACCAAAGCATCCATAAGTGCGACAAAGGTATGTTCTGCCTCACCTGCTACTGCGATATCGTAACCTAACTGATTTAAAACGAAAGGATTGTCCTCATTGACTTCAGGACCACCAATCAGAATTCCAATCTTTGGATTTTGTCTTTTGATCTCCTGAGCAATGTGTAGACTTCGTTCGGTATTCCAAAGATAAAGTGAAAGCCCGATAAAATTAGGATCTTGCGATAGTAAATATTGTACCAATTCCGTGTCCCCCATTCGATCGGTGATTTCAGGCGGTACAGCAATTGCAGACAAATCTGAGAAATTATTTTTGTTTTGAGCTAGACTACTCGCTAAACTTGCCGCCGCAAGAGGGACATTTCCAGTAGCCGCATAATATGCAGGAGGTGGAACAGGCAGTTGTAGAAGTTGAACCTTGGCCATAGTGCTTTCAATCACCATAGGATAGAGGGAGATTTACTTAGAAAGTATAATATCAATAAACAAAATCAAGTTGTCGCCAAAATCACGAGAAAAAGTCCGAAGCATCACATTTTCAGATATATCGTGATAAACCGGAGAGATTGCCCAAATGTCAGAACTGGTGCGTGCTTTATGAATGTGTTCGAAAAAATAGGGACGCCATGACCAATTTTTACCAAGAAAGGATTCGTCGGAAACAAGTCCATCTCCAAGGTCCCTTGTATAATTTGGTGAGATTTGAAAACCGAATGGATTCAGTATGTACATTCTAAAAAAACTGGGATCCTTAGAAACAGAAAAATCCTCATTATTATCCCAACGCCAAATTCCATCCTTGTTATCAAAACCCAGGGTAACTTGGGATAATTTTGCTTTCCACTCTGCTTCCCATCGAATTTGAGCTTCCATCTCTTCGTTTTTTCGTGCATGAAAATAATTTAAAGCTTGGTTCATTTCCTTTCGGATCGAGAACATCTTAGAAAACTCAAGCTCGGGCTTTGCAAAATAATAACCTTGGATGTATCTTGCACCATAATTCAATGAATTGTATAGTTCATCATTTGATTCTATACCTTCAAATAAAAGAGAACTCCCCAGTGATTCACCTAACCTAGATAAATTCAAAAGGATCTCCTTAAAATTCCGTGAGAAAGTAGATCTTCTCAACATTTGTAAATCAACTTTAATGATTTCAGGATGATAGAGACCTATCCGATCCAAGTTCGAGGCCTCCGAACCAGCATCGTCAACCGCAATACGAAATCCTTCAGTTCTATATCTTGATAGAATGGGTTTTAAAACTTCCAGGTTATGATGGAATCTCTCTTCTGTAATTTCTATTACAATACGGGTTGGATCAATGCCAAGATCCCGAACGATTTGACAAGTGAACGGCAGTTCTGTGGGGTTTGACTGCATAAAATCATACATTAAATGAGGAGAAACGTTAATAAATAAACTAGAGCCGGCAGGTGCTTCTTTACTGAATTTCTTCAATGCCAGATATCGTATTTCCCGATCGATTTGTTTTTTTAACCAGAATAGATCACTCTGTTTGGATGGTGACTGACCGCTCCCCCTCGCTTCATCCAATGCCAGAAAAAAAGGACCTAAGCTATGTAAATCGTCTCCTACTTTTAATCGTCCAAGCACTTCATAACCAAAAACACAAGTCGACTCGGAAGAAAGGATGGGCTGAAAGACAGGCACAAGCGTTCCCGACTCTAGCCATGCCTCCCAATCTACAGTTTGAAACTTCCGGTGTTCTTTAATTGCCCATTCCATTGAACAATGTTTCTGCAAGAACAGTACCAATACTCAAAATGCCGAATAATATAGCGAATTGAGGTAAATATAAGAATGGATTAAGAAAAATGGAACCGACAACGAAACAACTGCTTAAATATTATACAGAATCGATCGTTTTATATGAATTTGTTTAAACTTTAACTAAAAACCCAGAAGAGCAAGGATCTAGGTTCACTGCTTTAAAAAAAGAAATTCAGGTTGTATCGAACTTGAGGAAAAGAATTTAGAAGAGAAGAAAGCTGAGCTGGTAACGAAACTCTGGGAAAAAGTTAGGAAGAAACAAAGCCTGAGAAGAACCCCAGGCTCATCGAGATAAAAGTTATTTTATATCGCTTTTTCTTTGCTTCAATGACTCATCAAGTTTTGGTTTTTTAGATGGCTTCGGCTCTTCCACTACTGGAGGAGGAGGCGTCTGCTGAACTTCTTTAGATGCACAGTTAACAAGTGTAATAGCAAAAATAGCCAGGCTTAAAGTTAAGATAATTTTTTTCATTTTTGGCTCCTTTTGCTAATTTTGTGCCGTGCATCAAAAAGTCCAGAAAAAAAGATGCAAGCGCACTTCCTGAACCAAAATATGTAGTATATGGGGTATTTTTTCGTATTTGAAGGCATCGATGGTTCCGGCAAGACGACAGTTTCCAAAAAAGTTGCTGAAAGGTTAGCATCTTCGCATAACGGAAAAGTGGTTTGGCACCGAGAACCTACAGATGGTGTTTATGGCAAACAAATTCGAAATTTTTTATCCGGTAGACTGACATTATCCACTGCTGAACAATTAGATTTATTTTTGAAAGATCGAAAAGAATCCGTCTCTCAGATCATACTTCCTAATTTAGAAAAAGATAATATTATCATTCAAGATCGTTATATTTATTCTACAGCCGCCTATCAAGGTGGACAACCAATTTCTGCCGAAGAAATTTTAGAAATCAATTTAAAGGAAGATTTCCCAGTACCAAATCAGGTATTCTTTTTAGATATAACTTCAGAAGAAGCACGTGAAAGAAGAGTAAGTCGCGGAGGAAAGGCAGAATACTTCGATGAAGAAACGACCCAAAATCAGATCTATCAAAACTATATGAAGATTTTACCGAAGAACACGATGTTTTTAGATGCCACTCAAAGCGTAGAGGAGATAGTTGATACGATCGTTAACTTGATAGAGAAATCAATCCTCTAACTTTTTTTGTAACTATACTTTAAATTTCCCGAACATTCCAGATTACTGCCTAATCTAAACCAATTAAAACTAAAATACAAATATAACTCACATGATTACACGTATTGCCATCATATCACCTTGATTGGTCCATTTGACGACTCTGTCCATGATCCACTTTGATATTTTGAAACCGATACCCGCATTTACTTTTGAAGTCATACCACTACCATAACTTAAAGAAACTGGTTTCTTATATTCCAATGTTTTTAATAGATTCAGAAGTCCGGACAAAGAATAATAATATAGATGTTCGGGCACGTTTAAATAACGCCACTGTTGTTTTTTCCATTTTGCAAGAATGCCATAACGACAAGTTGAAATGATCAAAGTTCCACCTGGTTTTAAATGTAATTTGATTTTTTTCAACGTTTCTTTTGGCATATGAAGGTGTTCGATGGTTGCCCAAAGAGTGACAACATCGTATTTTTTAGAGCCATCAAGATCCCAATCTAAAAAATTGGCCTGGTGAATTGTTAAACCTAACTTATTTCGAGCAAAAGTTACAGGTCCCTCAGCTACTTCAATTCCTTCTGCGGCGTATCCTCTATTTTTCATAAAATCAACAAAGTATCCTGCTGCACAACCAATGTCGAGGGACGAGAGTGCTAAAGTTGGATCAGCTCCTTCTTGCGAAAGATTCTGTTGATACGCCTTTTCCCATTCAAAAAAACCAAGATCAGACAGATTCAATTGAAATACTCTAGAGATCTCGGATTTGACTTTTTCCGAATAGTAATTATCGTAACCTCGATCCGTTCTTTGGGTGAAGTATGAGTCGGAGTAGTATCGTATGACTTCTTCTAAACTTGGTTGTGGATTGACTTGGACTAATTTGCAATTATGGCATTTTACGATTTGAAAGACTTCGCCTAAAGGACTACTCTTCTCAAAAATGGGCATAAAAGAACTACGACCGCATGTATTACAAGGAACAGACTTCATAGATCGAATATCGGAAAGAATGTTTAAATTCGTTTTAAGAAACTTTTGATGAGAAGCGTAACAAAAGACAGAAAACACATAAAAAGAATAATCAAAGAGGAGGTCGGAAAGTAGATATCTTCTCCATGATATTTGATCCCAGTTAGACTAAGTAAAAATCCACCGATGGAACCAAAAAGAGAAAAAAGAATACAAAACAATGCAAGAGATTTCGTAGATCGAACAAAAGGCAAAAGGGTAAAAACTGGAATTAGCATATGAGCGATGGAATAAAAAGATCCTAATAAATTTACGGCCACTGTCACCGCTATGCAAAGGATGCTATAAAAAATAATTTCATACAAAATTGAATTTCCGATTTGTATCCGATACTCCTCCTTATCAAAACTTAAAAAGAGAAATCGTCGGAAAAGTGACAGGTAAACAAAAAACGATAATACAGCAAGCCACACACTAATCGAATTGAGCTTCACTTGGGAAGTTAGAATATCCCCAAAGTAAGATGCCAACAAATGATTTTGTACATTTCCACCTAATGCAAGTAAAACTTGAGATAAGGAGGCAAAAAACACAAAAAGGATTCCTAATATCACTTCCTCCTTGATCATCGAATTTTTTTTGAGGAGTAACATCGGAAAAATCAATAGCATAGACAAAAGAATCGGGGCAATTTCATTTTCCCAAGACATAAAAAGGGAAAAAGCCACCGAAAAACTGACTCCTTGGGATAACGTGACTCCGAAAAATGTCATGTTCCGTAAAACTAGAAGGATCCCAATTACACTGAGCAATGCGCCAATGATACTACCGATGATCAATTGAGGGAGGAATAGTTCCCAATTTTGTAAAATGTTAATCATGATGGTGGCAGTTTGGAGGCCGTTCTCCCTGTGTTATATGGTAAAACTTACCATCGTCGATTTCAAATATTTCATCAAAACCGTTTTTCCAATCATGACTTAAACTATGAGTGATAAAAAATAATGATTTATCTCCTGTTTTGATATATTCAGCTAAAATAGTTTGAAAGAGATCGCGCGAGATATGGTCCAACGAATCCATAGGCTCATCAAGAAAGATCAAATCTGCATTTGTAAGCAGTGATCGGAGTATCAATACCCTTTGCAACTGCCCACCACTACATTGCGATATTTGATGATTCAAAAAAGATTGAACTCCTGTTCTTTCAATCAGGGCAAGCTCCGATTCAGAAAATTTTTTTTTCGGAAGAAAACTGAGCCCGATATTTCTTGGCATTAGTAATACTTCCTGAACAGAGAGAGGATAATCCAGCCTCATTTTTTTTGATTGAGGTACATAGGAAGTTGAAATGAATTTTGCACTTTCTATCTCACCTGAGATGGGTGAGATTAGACCAGTTAAAGTACGGAATAACGTCGTTTTACCTGAGCCGTTTCCACCAACTAGCGCATACGTTTTGCCAGATTGGATTGATAACTCTATATTTGAGACTACAGGGAATCCTTTTCTATATCCTACAGATAAATTTTTCGTAGAAATCAGTTCTCTATTTAGTTTTGTCTGCGGCATCTCTTAACTTTTGTAACATATTTTTGAGAGTTTCTTCGTAAGTCGTAGCTTCTGGAACCCCGCCGACTGATACAGGCATTACCAAGACCAGACTTCCAGGAACTTTGGAAGAAACGTATTCTGCATACTTTGGATTGTGGTACGGACCGATGAGAATGATTTTGATTTTTTCCGCGATCATATACGAAACAACTTGATCCATATAACGAGCAGACGGTGGAACGCCAGGACGTTCTTCTATCGTGAGATTGGCATTAAATTTAAAACGTGATGCAAGATAAATGAACTGATCATGGAAGACTGCCACCTTTAATCCAAAGTAGGGTTCCATTTTTTTCATTTCTTCTTTTGTCAGTGCGATGATTCTTTTTTTGAATTGATTGAAATTATCTTCGTAATAATCACCATTCAGAGGATCTACTCTGGTAAGCGCATTTTTTATGTTCTGAGCCATCTGAATCGCATTGATAGGATCATTCCAATAGTGGGGATTGCCGTAGATGTGCATATCTCCCATCGATCTATCCATCATTACCGTTGGTTCCCCTAAAATTTTAACTCCGAACGAAGTGTCACAAAAACCTGGCTGACCTTTTTGAATCTTAACATTTCTAGATTGTTGCTGGAGGTAAGGTATCCATCCCACTTCTAAGTCTAGTCCAATTACACAAAGTACATCCGCTTCATTTAGTTTCACTAAAAAATCTGGCCTTGTCATTACGAAGTGTGGATCATCCGTTCCACGTATCATTCCATAGACATCGGCTCTTTCGCCTGCAACTTGTTCTGCGATATATCGAATATCCGTCAAGGTCGCAACTAGAGAAACTCTAGCAGAAAGCGGGGATGATCCAAAAATAAATGCAAAGAGAAAAAGAAAAGTAGCGACCAAAGAATCAAATCTGACCCGACCGGGCGAAACTTTTGGGAACTTAAAGAACATTTTTATTTCACTACTCCTTAATAGCTATGAGCTGGGTGTGAACCCAAAATGGCAACTGTTTGAAAATAAACTCGATACTCTCTTACTTCTTGAAAGTCATCTTTTGAAAAATCCTGAATGTATCTTCGCTCAAGTGAGGCCCGTATTTTACCGAATTCGGAACTATGAAATGTCATCTGTAGGGACTGCGCTTCAATTGCATTTTTGGCAGGTGTTCCATCTTTGTTTGTGAGACTTTTATCTGTAAAATAATCATAACGAACCCCAGCAGACCAAAGCTGGTGGAATTTATAATCGGCAAATACATAGTATCCCCATTGGTCCTTGGATGGACTTTTTTGTGTGACAAAGGTCGTCGGATTGAGAGTTTCCGGAAATATTTCTTGTTGGTACCAAAATTCGGTGAGTAGCATAATTTCCCGTAGATTCGATTGGTTCCATCTTAAAACAGCATCAGCACCATAAAGATATCGTTGGTTGCGACGATTCGTTGTCGGTTCAAATCGAACTCCAGAGAACCCGAACTGTGTACCCCAGTTATTTCCAAAATAATAAAAATGCTTTAAATGGAAGTAGCCCATCGGATTATTCTTGGCTTCTCCTTCCGTATGTGCGTGTCCCCATTTTTTTCCATTGGTTGCACCAAGCACAAGTTCTTGGGTAATGTGCTTCCAAGGGAAAAGGATGCTAAACTCGGCACCTGTATCCATCGCAGATTCCCAACCAATAAATTTTTCATGGACGATGGGCGTCATAGTAAAGGCACGATCATGTGAATGGATTTTATTCAAACGTCCAATGTCGATGAACATCTGTCCGACTTTTAGTGATGTATTTAATGGCAAAAAGGGAAATTGTACCCAAGCCTCATGCACTTCATAATAATACTTTCCATCTTCACCATGTGCGGCGGCTAAAAAATTGCCACGTAACCACTGGTCTACGGCACCGCTAAATCCGAATTCTGCGGTACGAATATCTAGTTTGTTATTAATGCGGTCACTGGTTCCTCTGGGTTTATTTCGATCCCAAGCTCCTACTATGTCAATGGCCACAGATGCATCCATCATCAAGTTTTGCGCCGAGCGATTGATTTGATTATTGGACTGAACGGGAGAAGTGGTACCTCTTGCACCCTCTGAACCTTTGCTTCGATCGGATTGTTCTTTGAGGTCTTTTTCTAGATCGGCCTCCCAATTCTCAGTAACGGTTGAATTTGAATTAACTTTCTGTGCGACAACCTTTTTCGGTTTGTCTTCTTCTAGTTCCTCTTCCCATTTTGTTGTCTGTGCTAGGAGTAAAAAAGAAAAAAGAGTAAGGAGTATGATACTCCCTACTCTGGCAAATTTAGAAAAGGAAAATTGGCTCACTAGAGTTTAGTTTAAATTATCTGATGGAACCAGCTGTTCCAATATTTGTAGAGTAGATATTCAAAGATTTGATTGTTGCCTTGTTGATGCGAAGTCCAATTCGATCACCTGAGAAATCAAAACCAGAGACTGATTCTTCCTCGAATCCGTAACTTCCTCGAGCGACTGCCGAACAATTCCCTTCCCATCCAAAAACGTGTGCTCCATTTTCGTTATGCACTTCTAAACAAAGTGTTTTTTCTTGTGACACTGAAGAAGACCAAGTTCCTGTTTTTCCTGCGAGTGAAGATGTCGATCCCAAAGCAGACTTTTTTTTGATTTCGCCAGGTGTAATCTGGAAAGTAGGCCCTGATAGAGAAGTGGTCGAAGGAAGGATTACGTCAATGGTTGAGTCTGACGCAGAAAGGATATAGGTGATTTGTACGCTCGCCTTTTTTTCTCCCCCAGTGCTGGACAGACGAGAAGCATCTGTATAGATCGTGGAAGAATTTCCACCACCAACAATGCCACTGATAAGCTGAACTTCTGAAGCTGTAAATCCGGCCAATTTAAGCGCTGCCGTTGCAGGTCCAGAACACTGAGTGAAATCAAATCGCGTTCCATTGGTAGGTTGGGCCGTGATCGCTGTGCCTGCTGGGCAAACGGCATTATTGGAAAGAGCAAGAAGTAATGTTTCTGCTGTATTGTCCTCTTTTTCTTTTCCGCCAGTGAGCTCTGCACACTGTGAAAAGAGAAGGATACTTGAGATTAAAGCTAGTTTGAAACGAATCATGAAAATTTCTCCTAGAACCATGCTACTGCAACACAGTTGCAAATGCAACAAGATTTTATTTGCAACGCTGTATTATTTAGGAAAAAATTTCGACCGAAAAAGCCAACTAAGTTTTTGCGAATCAGTTTGCAAAATTTACCGAGAGCGCCCTATCACATTTATGTGAACCAGGAACTCGTCGGTAAAATAGAACCAAATTATGCGTGAACTAAAATCTTCTTCTTTCCTCTAATTTTAGTTAGATTGGAATCCAAAATCGCAGAACTATCCAAAATATAACTTTCAGAAATCAACTTTCGTTTTTCCCTACGGTCAACTTTAGCTCGTCCAATATTTCGTTCCAAAAGCATACTAACCATAAATCGAGCCGCAGATTCCACCACTTCGAAAGAGAGTTCTTCTCTGAGTGTCGTAGCCTGGATCTCCGTGAATTCACGAACTACGGTTTCAAACTTTGTCCATATTTCCTTCAAGTCGGATGATACAGCGAACTGCGACATCTCTTCTTGAAAATAAGCACGAAGGATCCCTGTTTCACTCATCCCAGAAACAATTCCACCGATACAAGCAACAGTTTGTAATTGAGTCGTTCCTTCGTATATGTTTGTAATGCGAACATCACGATAAATCCGTGCGACATCATAGTCTTCCGTATATCCAGAACCACCATGAATCTGTAGGGCATCATAGGCGACGGCATTGGCAAGTTCGGTGATATAGTATTTGGAAAGTGGAGTAAAGAGTCCGGCTAACTTTTCCCATTTTTTGAAAGATTCATCTTTGCGGATTTCTTTTTCAGAGATTCCATTCATCTTTCCCCGTTCTTCTTTCCATCGGTACAAATCTACTGTGCGACTTGCTTCATAAAGAACGCAACGCATACCTGATACTTCCCGTTCCATACGATCCAACATCTTTTTGACGGCGGATATCTGCTCAATCGGTTTGCCAAACTGCACTCGTTCAGATGCATATTTTTTTGCTTCCATAAAACCTGCAGTCGCGATGCCCATTGCCTGTGCCGCAATATTGAGCCTTGCTTGGTTCATCATTGCCATTGAATATTTGACAAGTCCTTTCCCTTCTTCTCCAATCAGAATCCCAGGACTATTTTCAAACACTACCTCACATGTTGGTGAGCAGTGGAGCCCCATTTTCTTTTCGATGGAAGCGACAAACACATCTTTGGAATGAACGAGAAAAAAGGAAAGACCTCTCGCTCCACTTGTAGTGGAACCAGTGCGTGCTAATGTTAGTATGATAGAAGGTATGCCTGCAAAACCACATGCATGAGTTATAAATCTTTTTGTTCCAGTGATTTTCCAAACACCGTCTTCACCTTTGACAGCTTTTGTTTGTAAGTTGGGAAGGTCGGAACCGTAATTAGGTTCTGTGAGTGCCATAGCACCACATAACTCACCCGCCGCCATCTTAGGAACAAACTCATGAATCATTTCATCAGTTCCAAATCTTTCCACAGTCTCAGCTAGGTTCATACAACCAAGTGTGATCGCAAGGCCACCGTCGGCTCTTGAAACAGTTTCCGAAAGCATAGATTGAACGATGGATGGTAGGCCAAGTCCACCATAATGCCTGTGAATTCCGTATGGTAGGAGCCCCGCTGATTTGATCTTTTCAACTACTCCCACCATTTCTTTCGGGAAAGTGACTGTTCCGTCTTTGTATTTGAGTCCAACTTCGTCCATTGCTTTTGCCACTTGAGAAATGTCTTTTCCCGCGATGTCGCCTGCACCCTCTAAAGTCTGTCTATAATATTCGATCGCATCTTCATAGTTACCTGGAGCAAAGGCTAGCTCCTCTTTGTTCGACTTTTGGTATTCGGCGAAGTCGGAAAAATTTTCTTCGTAGGCTTCAATGACTTCATTCCAATTTGTAAGGGAATCAAAGTGGTCTTTTAGATCTTCATTATCGCTAAAGTAATTATTTGAAATCATATACTCTCCTTAGGTAGAGTGTTTCTATATCAATTTTCCAAGGTTTCCAAAAGATCACAAACGATTTTTTTCGAAAAATGGTTCGTTATCTAATCTTTTCTGCCTGATCCGAAATTGCCGCAATCTGGTCCTGTAGAATTCTCGTATTGTCGGCAACGACTTGGACTGCATCTTCGATGCTTTGAGCCGCACGCATGACTTCCTGATTTCCTAGACTTTGTTCATTTGCAATGATTTCTAACTGGGATGATAGATTTTTGAGCTCTACTTGTGATGAAACAACACGAGCATTCAAGTTTTGCATTTCAATCACCTTTGAATTAAAAATACGAATGCTCTCTTCGATCGCTTTTAATTCCTTTTGTTGGCTATTTGTCATACTCGAAGCATGGACAGCTGACTTGTTCCCCAATTCAAGATCTGTTCGAGATTTGGTGATCGTTTTGGAAATGATACTTGCGTTATTTGCAGAATTATCAGCAAGTTTTGCTACCTCTTGTGCAACGACGGCAAATCCTCGTCCATGTTCTCCCGCACGAGCCGCTTCGATGGAAGCATTCAATGCGAGTAGATTTGTCTGATCTGCAATTTCCTTCATAATCTGGTTTACATCTTCCACCTTCTGAAATGATCCGCGCACTTCGGCGAGTGCATCGTTTAAGGAAGTCATAGACGCAGATACATCCCCACTGAAGTTTGAGGATTGGTTGACTTGATTGGAAATTTGTTCAATTTGAGTTCGTATGTCTTTTACAATTGTATCTAGCGTATAACTTTCTTCGTTCAATTTTTCAATCTTTAGGTATTGGTCTTTTACAAACTTTGCTGAGTTTTCTGTAGACTGAGAGATCTCTGTTAAGGACGCGCTGATCTGCTCAATGGATGCAGCTTGTGTTTGTACTTGTGAGTTTAAATCTTCCGTGAAAGATTTTAAGGAATCAACTGAAACATTTAATTTTTCACCTACAAGGATCATATCTGCTTTTTGTCTTTCGACCGCAGATGAGTGTTCATCTGCTTTTTTCTTCGCCATCAATGCCGATTCTTTAACTTCAATCAACAAGCTGACCACCTTACCAACAGTATATGTCGCTGTCACAACAAATAAAACTTTTACAGCTTCAACAGTAAAGGATACAGAGTATGGCAACTTGAAAGTGTCGGCACTTTCGATAAACTCGACTCCTAAAAAGTATGCAATAACAAGCGTCAATATATGCAAAATTGTATGCAAAACTCCGATAATCGCTGTCTGTTTTCGGGAGAATAATAATCCGGAGTAGATGATAATAAATATGCTCACTATCATTTGGACACCAGACTTTAAGGATGAAACGGATATGTCCTTATCAATGAGTGCTTGTCCAAGAGTACTAACATACAAACTGACCGTATCGAATAATAAGAACATAAATACTTTGGGATTTTTGCCTTTATTAAGAAGAAAGGATTCGTAAATGGCAGAAAAAAGAAAAATAGAAGTCCCTGTTAACATACATAGAATCTGCAAATATTTCAAAGAACCAAGGGCAGATAGAATTCCAGATAAAAAAAGGGCTGTCAGAAAGAAACGGATTCCGTTTATACTTTTTGCCCCTTGAAGGTTAAAATGATCCATTCACCATGATTGCATCATTTTCGTTTGTATGACAAGAAATTCTCGGTTTAGCATGATTTAAAATAGGCAAACGCAATTAAGTTGCAAAAAATAATTGACACACTGTTCGATCAGTCTAATTTGCAACTAGATTGCATTCGCTACTGAGTTGCAAAGGGGAGGGAAAATATGCAGGTTTTATTTGGGGATCAACCCATTGAAGTATATGGAAACAAACCGAAAACGGGCAATCCTCTGGTTGGTAGGTTTGTACTGCCTCCAGCCTATAATACAAAACGGGCCCTTCGAGATATTGACCTAACCAAAGGCATCGTAATTCTCTCTACACTTCCCAATATCAAATCAAACGCATGTACGACTCAAGTTTTGGATTTGGAGAATGAGATCAAAAAAAGAAAACTAAATGCAAAGTTGTATCATGTTGCCTGTGATTGCCCCGAACATTGGGAGGAAGTCAGACAACTTCACCCCTTTTTAAAAGCAAAGGGATTTACGCTCGAAAAGGCAAATCCAGCCGATGTGGAAACTTTCAAACAAAGCTTAGGTGTTGGTGTTGCAGGATCCAAAAGAATTGTTCATGGTCTTTTTGCCTTTCAAGATGGAAAACTATTAAAGGCATACATTCCCAGACAGCAGTATGGCTCACCTAACATCAAAAAGTTTTTAAATTCTATTTTTGGGAATGGAAAGTGAGCAACGATCAGAGACCTTCGACTGGGTAAATTTTCGCGTCACGGAATTCTTTCCGTCTTAGTCTCTTACGATAAATAAATAAACAAAGCGGTAACTTCTCTAGAATTTCAACCAAACAAGTTTCTCTTTCCCTCTCGGGGCTATCTCGCACTCCTGCTCGAATGCCCCCGCTACGCCATCCATGGACTCCGCTTCCGATGGAAAGAGAAATTGTGATTGGTTCTGAAAAATCATAGAAATTGCGAGATAAGGAAATAAGAATTGGCAAGATTTTTCTGTCATAATTTTTACAGTGAATCAGAAAAAATATTACCTACATAAATTGCAGACGATGTAACGCATTACATACCTTAGTAGTTTAGAATTTTATCACAAGCATTTGAATCAGGGCTTTCAAATTCTAATTTGGTATCCTCAAAATCTTTATTTAAAACTGCACTTGCTGGGAATTTAACTTTTAATAAATTTCCTGAATTCCAGCATTTTTGCTCACGTTTTTTATATTCCGAGCAATCACAGCCACAGAAGATCTCGGTGAAATTCAAAAAAACGAAATATTCTTTTGTTTCCTTATTATATTTTTGATACCAACCTTCCAATTGAATTGTTTCATAATCATCCCCAATTTTCCCGAATAGATCACCTGAGATTTCAGACTTGTCTGCTTTTATGTAATGGTTATTTTTGAAAAGATAATGAATGGTTGAGGGGTCATCAAGTTCATAAACATAATTGTTGCTTTGCGAATCGAAGCCACCCTTTCCAAACTTTAATGCTAAGTATACTCCAGCCTCTTTCGTCGATTTTGAGGCATATTCATCGATAATTTCGTTGGCTTTTTTAGGTAATGTAGCAGCAAACTTTTTCATTCGTTCTGCTCCATCAAAAACTTTCGGTAATTCTCTCGATTTGATTTGAAATTCCTCTTCCGTAACGGTCGTTATCTTGAACACTAAACTCTCATCATTTGTTATCGATTGTATGTTTTTTATCTCCCATTCTTTCCCTGGCAAAAATTTAAACTGTAATTTAACATTGCGTGGACGTTTAACATTAATAGTCCAATCTTTCCCTGTTAGAACAAGATTCTCTCCATTTGGTATGAGTTCACTAGGTGGAGGTGGATCAAAAACAAATTCGCCAGATTCCATTATTTTTTGAAAAGCAAGCTCCTTCAAATAAGGAATACTAGCAAAAGTCTCAAAATCATTTTGGATCACTTTTATGGGTTGTTCAATATGAAAAAAAGTAGCAAGATTTTCATCTATCAAATGTTGATATGCTTCTCTAATTTTGGGATCATTTAAAATTTCTTGATCTATAGGATGACTTAAAACATAACTCTCGATTTCCTTTTCGTCTTTAAGTTCACTCAAACGTTTTAAACTTAAGGGAGCTCGACTCAAGACTTTGTTAAATTCTGGGTCGTAAACTTTATTTTTCCAGGATTCAAATAAGTAATATAAATTTACCAAGGCATAACGATTTCCGTCAGCATGTTGTTTAATCCAATCGCTAAATACTTCTTTGTTAAAACCAGAACTTGGCAATTCAATATTTGGTTGGTTCAAAAAGGTAAGTGTTTCATGAGCCGATTTAAGATTCGTTTTGTTTACGAGGTAGGCAAATGAAGTATCTATTGGATTTTCTCCATACGAAAAAGAGGGATTCATCGCAAAATTGCCTCGAGATAGCAAAGCGATACCCTCAGGACATTTCCATTCGGTTAAACACTTTATCTGAAAAGAGTATAATTCTCTATCTGTATCGTTTTGAGGAATAAATCTATGAATTCCATCTACTTGGATTACGCCTTGATAATTGGAAAAACTTTTTATGACTGTTTTCTTATCCTCATTGCTAACTAAATCAAATCGAGCATCTGAATATATGATTATAAAGTGAGACTCTTGGAACGGAATATATTCAGTTTTCTTTGAGCAAGCCGAGAGAATTAGAATGATAAAAAAAGAAAATTTAAATGTTTTCATACTAAGATTGTCCTTCACTACATCAATTGATTTATCGCATTGCACAAACCACTATTTTCTGAATAGCTTACCTTTACGGATGGACTTTGTGCATTCAATGAATCTGGAAAAAATTTAATTAAAAATTCTTCTGATCCTCCTTCAAAAAAGCACATTTGTTCTGTATTTTCGGGCTTAGAATCGTCATCGGAATAACAAAGCGAGGAAACTCCAGATACATACAACTCACCTTTGGGTTGCCTCCATTTTAATCCGTAATAGCAAGTATCCGTTGAATCTGAAAGGGTTTCTTTGAAAGTTCCAGAATAGTCGGTCGAGCGTTCAATTCCAGGATTGAATCTAAATAAATCTAGCATCACCCAGTAACGCTTCTTCGCCGAAAGGGAATAAATCATTTCTCCCGTACTTTCATCAAATCCTCCTTCGCCGAATTTAAGTGCAATAAGCATAATTGCTTTCCGATATTCGTTGTTCTTTATTATTTCCTTATGATCATTCGGTATGCCTTTAATAAACTCTTTAAAACCTTGCCCTGCAATCAATAATGAGGGTGGTGTCTCCAGCGGAGATAAAATAAAATCTATCTTGTCCGTCTTAACTTTATATCCAAGTGAATTGCCTGACTCTTCAGCCGATATTTGACCAATAGAATAAATCTCTTCTTTTGTGACATTTCCCAATCCATCGATTGAAGAAATCTTCAAGGAGTAATTATATCCTTCGGAATTTTCAACCCGAAAATAAGCGATGGTCTTAGAAGGGTCGAAGGAGGGATCTAGCTTCTTAACCTTCTCAATCGCATTGCTACCTGACGAAGCTTGGATTAAATACTGGAAATCGCTCCCAGTGCTAGTAAAGGAACCATCTCTAGTATGATATTCGAATAATTTTTCCGTTAAATATGGAAACGTTTTCAATTTGTTAAATTGATTAACCAATCCTTTAAACGTTGAAGATCTAAGCGGAAATCCAATGATTAGCGAGGTGATTAATGAATTTCTCTTTTCGGCAATTTTTTCATTAAAATCAGTGTTGCTAGTAATGTAAGTGAACTGCCCTGACTCATCTTTCGATTTCAAAATAGGATATTTCTTTACTAAGGCAGATAAATAATTATCTTCCAAAGTATTATTCTGAATTAGCTTCGTAATCTGATAGAATTCTTCTGTCTTCAATAGTAGGTCATCAGCCGATAATGCGAAAGCACTTAACAGATAATCAAAGACCTGAAAGTTTGTTAGCTGTATAGAATCACTAGCTAATTTTGGATCTTGTATTATTTTCTTTAGAAGGGTCGCTTCTTTGAAAGCTTCCTTGGTTAGTAAGATTGCTTTTGGAGTCCCCCTTACACTAACGGAAGAATTAGCCGTAATTATATCTTGTCCAGCGACGTCCAAAGTCTTTATATATGCATACTCGCTTTTGCATTTATGTGTTACACTTGGCGGGCATTTGATCTGATACGTTGAATAAACCATGGTTTTGGAGTCTATAGCGATACTTGCCAATACAGCAACATCATCAGTAGCGGAAATAAAACCAATTTTTTCTGCTAAAGGTTCGTCGGTTTGAAGAATATCAAGTGTATCTTGAGTATTTAGGAAAAATAGTTTTTTTGCCTCAGGATAGGCCTCCACTTTACGTTTGCTACAGTTTGCCAAAAAGACAATCGCAAAAAAAATCAGTATAGAAGAAATTATTTTATTCATATAATACCTATTAATAACTATCAACGACATCAAGATATTTACCGAAGAGATAACCTTTCTTTCCTTCGGAAGTTTTGATTTGATACCAGAAGTCTTCGATTTCTTCGCCCCGACTGTTTGTAATGATATATTTTCTATTTTCTCTCGATAAAATTTCTACGACCGAATTTCCAGTCAAACTTGTGATGATTTCTGATCTTTCATTCGCTTGGGATCGCAAATTGAGTCGATCGGTTACATTGATTATTGCATACTGCTTGGCTGACTTAAGTTTCTTTAAGTTAGAATTCAAAGTTTCAATATTTGGGTGATTTGGATTGGATTTCTTAAAGCGAATGAGTGTTGGTATAACTTGAGCTGGTTTAAAATTTGAAATCGCATTAAAAGCCTGACTACTAATATCGTTATCTGCGTTAGACATTAAACTTTCAATAGTGGCAAGTGAATCATCTGTCTTAAACTTTGATGCACTGTAAAGACAAGCTATAACATAGTCCTTATCTGAATTGGAGCAAAATGGTCTTACAACTTTCCATTCGTCCCAGGCATTGATATTGCCTAAACCTTTAATGGCTGATATTTGAGTGTTTTTATCATTCCAGGTCAATGCATTTCGAAAAATTGGTGCATTGCCAGCTCTTCCCGTTCTCTCAAGTCCTTGCACGCTGTAAAAACGAATTTTCTCACTATTATCCTTTGTTCCTTTTTCGAAGTAACCTTGAGACTTTGAATTAGCTATTTTCGAGAGTGATTCCATACAGGCTTCACGTACATAAATGTCATCGTTATCGAACGCTTTATGAAGTTCATTAATTCCTGTTTTTAGATCGCCAAGTGATCTTGCCGACTGAGATCGGATTTTACTTGATTCACCCTTTTCGAGCTGTTCAATTATCAATTTTGAATACTTGGTATCACCAGACCTCCCCATTTGCTCAAGAACTGAAATTTTCGAATCTCCAGTTGCATTCTTTAATTCTTCTTTCAAATCACTCGCAAATAAACCAAAACTGAAAACTGAAAATATCAACAAAAAACGATTATTCACAAAACACCTCGTGGTATAACGAATCATAGGATTTCACAAGTTTTAAAGATGTTTTTTTAACTGTCAAAGATTTATTAAAATTCATATTCTCCTCCATAAGGTTTGGTAGAGATCCAATCGGCGAAAATTGTATTTTTTCGAAAAGTTGTATTTGTGGAATTTTGGATATACTTGAACCCCACATTACCTATCCAAGAATTAGAAAAAATTGAGACAAATGGTTTTACAAAGGTGAAAATCTAAGTTTATTCTTTTTTTCAATCAATAGATTGAATCATCCTATCCCGAATCGGATTCACTAAAATGATTTCTATTTTCTATTTTTATCACCTCATCTAAAATTAAAGTTTTTGAAGACTTTTCCTTAACTGTCGAAAGTAACCTTTCCACATCATTCAAATAATCTAACCATAGCTGTATCTTGATGGATACAGGACGATTTTCAACGTCTACATAAAATATAATCTTACTCGTATTATCTTTGTCTTTAGGAGGTGGTATCCTCGTATCAGCAATTAAAAATTTCGGACTTTCGTTTTCCTTCCGTTCACCTGGAGTCGTTACTCTATATTTCTTACTTAAAATAATCTCCTTTATTATTTTCCCTTTGGTTGAAAATAGCTTTAATTTCAAAGCACGGAACAAATCGCCAGTCGGGAAAGCATGACCGATTCGAATAGATTTAACCTCAACTGCAATCGTATTAGCTGTTACATAATAACTTTTTATTAAAAATGAATTTGATAATTCTCCTGGCGAATGTCCCCCAAAAAAAGTATGACTTTTTTTAGTTCCTGGCATCAAATGACAATCAATACAATCAGATTCACTTTTGAAACTGCTTTCATTCCACTCATCAAATGTACCTTGCATGCTTAAATCTGAAAACTCTATATGTTTCGAATTAGATTTAAAAGTTTGCCAAGTTGGAAAATTAAAATCATGACATGATTTACAAAGTTCGGCACTCCCAAATTCTTTCAATTCGATATAATCGTGATATGAATTCCCATCAAATTTAGGTTTCGTTGCTACTATGACCTTCTGATCTCTTATGTGACATACGTTACATGATATACCTTCCTCTGCGAAAATAAGTTTGTTTGAATTCTGCTCTCTTAGAGGTGCATGGCAATTCTCGCACCATTCCAGTGGTTCTAATTTAAAACTATATTGATAAAGTTCGTTCGAATGAGAAACGCTGTGACGAGAGGTGAGCCAGTTATTATAAATATCTGAATGACACCTTCCGCAATCCTTTGCAGTTTCAATCCTCTTATTTGTCTCTTTATTTAAAATAGATTCCTTCTCTATATCAAAGGTTACAGCTTTAATCCCTTTATCAATACCAAGAATTGAAAAAAGGGATTTCTGTTGATTTTGCGAACTAATTTGAATTACGATGATAAAAAATACAATGATCGAGGCAGAGATGATTTTGAATGGATTTTTTTTCATATATCTATCCGAAGGGATAATTTAACCAATTCTATTTTTGTTGACCAGTAAAAATCATATTAATAAATAATCGAAAGGAATGGTGATAATGCAAACCTCTTTATTTAAAGAAAAGTGTGTCCATTTTTTTGTAATAATCGGATTAATTTCACTTGTCTCATGCTCTTCAAGAACGGCAATAGGTGTTGGGTATGTTAACCAACAGAAAACCAAAATTTACAAACAAAACACCCTCAAAAGTGACGTCCTTGAAAATATAAACAAATCTGAGTTATACGAGATAATTGAAATTAATATTCCTGACAAAGATCCTCAACTCAAACTCCTCTGGCAAAAAGTATTGTATAAAGATAAGGTCGGTTACCTCTCGCAAGAAGAAGAAATCATCTCGAAAAACGTCTCATCATTTCTAGTTCCAACAAATAAAAAATATGGATTAGTTACAGCAACATCTTTGATGCTAAGAGACGCTCCTGGACTTGAGGGAAAGGTTATTGAAAAACTTAAAACCAGGGAAATTTTAGAAATTCTTCTAGAAACTAAAAATAGCTTAAGAATTGACAGGTTAGACGGGACATGGGCAAAAGTGCGAACAGCGAGGGGTTCTACTGGTTTCGTATTTACTGCTTATGTAATGCGAGATGAAAGCCCAGAAATTTTAGCAAAGACAGAGAATATAGATCTATATCAATCAGGTTGGGCAATCTTAAAATCAAATCCGCAAAATGTTTATACACTAAAGAAAGGAAAAATTGTCTCAGATAAGCCAGATGACGAATTTCCAAAAAAGGGAGATGTAGCTTATTTTAATTCAAAACTCGTATCTAAAGACGGAAAAGTCTACTTTCGATTATTTGGAGAAGAAAAACCCACATGTTTCGACGACCATGGGTGCCCTAACCAAAGCAGAAAAATTTATGACGCTTATGTTCCTTCTGAAATCTTAAAAACATATTCGACCCATGCTCGCTTATATACTGATAATTTTCAACGTGAATTAAAGGAAAAGGGGAACCCCAATAAAGATCTTATAGAAGAAATTGATAGAACTTTATACTATGAAGCAGACTTAGACACTTTATCATATTTCGAAAGAAAGTTTGGTAATAAATTAATCTATGATGTGACTATTAACAGTAAACCTACATATATTCCAAAAGATGGAGATCAAGGGCGTAGATCGGCTAACATGTTGATCTTAAAGAACGAAGGTAAATACTCAACGTTAATCTACGGAAGTGAAGGAATGATAACTTTTTCCGATATAAATAAGGATGGTGTTGATGAAGTCTTGGTCAAACAAGAACAAAGCCGATTAGGAACAATTAGCCAAGCACTTTATACTTTCGTAGGTAATGAATTCAAACTTTTAACTTCATACGATGGCGAGGAGGGAAAATGTGGAAGCATAAGTTTCGATGATAATAGTATTCTGTTAAGCGATACAGATTGCACACCTGATGAGCGGAAAGAATATAGAACCTTTAAGTATAAATTAAAAAATGGGATTCTAGTCTCGACGAAGTGAGGTTAGTTATGCTGAAGATGCTTAGTAGCATTTTTACTTAGTCCTTTCAAATAGATTTTTACAAATCCATAAAGAACACGTTAATTACAAAGGCCGATTTTCTCTCTAATATTATTATTATTGAAAAAACTCATCCGAATCGAATAGCATAACTTCGCACCTAATTTCATAAACCGCAATAGATTGGAACTTTTAGCGATTTCCAACCAAAACAGAATAATAAAATACCGATAATGATTTTATTTTGGCTTACTTCCATAGTATACTCTTTTTCTGCGGAAATGTTTGCTCTGATTTTTTCAGTAAAGAACTACCCTGAAACTACTTTGCACCATATTCTTTAAGAACTTTAATTATCTCTATCTTATTCTTTTCGGTTGCCAACATTAGAGCCGTCTTTTTATCAGACCTCTGTGCATTAACATCCGCATGGGCATCAAGGAGTATCCTTACAATTTCAATGTGTCCTTCCGATAGTGCAGCCATTAGGGCAGTTTCACCATTGATGTCTTTTGCGTTGACATCAGCTTTGGCAGTTATTAATAGCTTAACTACATCTTTTCTGCCGTATGCCGAGGCTACCATTAACGTAGTACCTCCATTAAAGTAACTGGGTAGATGTGGAAATAACGGAGGCAAACGTGATTGTAATTTTCCATTTACCTCAGCATTGGCATTCAAAAGTAACCTGACAATATCTATCCTACCATGTTTTGAAGCCTTCCATATTGGGGTATATCCCGAATTTTCCCTCACATTAACATCAGCGTTAGCATCCAATAATAATTTAATTATTTCTATATAATCAAAATCACACGCTTCAGATAATGCAGTGCCACCATAAATGTTCTTAGCATTAACTTCTGCTTTCTTCTCAAGAAGAAATTTAACAATTTGCCTTCGCCCAATCTTGGAAGCTTTCATGAGAGCTGTATAGCCAAGTTTATTTTTTGATTCGAGAGATGCCTTGGCTTCAATTAAGAGTTTTACAACTTCTAAATACCCTTTCTGCGAAGCAAGAATGAGTGCTGTATTACCATCTTCGTCTTGAGAATTAACATCAGCATGGGATTCTAAGAGCAAGACTACGGATTCAATACGATCTCCCTCAGCGGCTGATGACAATATGGATTGACCTCTTAAATTTTTAGCGTTAACATCGGCCTTAGCTTTGATCAACATCTTTATAATCGTAGAATTACCACTAACAGATGCATATAATAGTGCAGTGTTACCATATTGGTCATTGGCATCAACAACTGCGTTTGCTTCAATTAGAAGTTTGACGATTTCCAAGTGTCCAATATCGGAGGCAAGTATTAGTGCAGTTTTACCTTCTTCATTATAAGCTTCAATATTTGCTTTGGCTTTCAATAGCAGTTTGACGATTTCCAAATTATTCTTATAACTAGCAATCATTAGAGCGGTGAAACCTTCGTCATTTGGAACATTAACATCGACCTTGCGTTCTATTAAAAGTTTTGCAATCTCCAAATTACCACTCTCTAAGGCAAGAATCAAAGCAGAATTGCCTTGTTCATCACGGTCATCTAGAGCCACTTTGGATTCTAATATCAGCCTTACATTTTCTAGATTACCCGCATTTATCGCATCAATCAAAGGTGTGGCTCCAAGCCCCGCTACTAACAGGAACGCTAAAATAAGAAACGACTGCTTCATACGACCAAATTTTAATCTGACAATAGATTAGTCAATCGACTAGCCATAAATCGAGAACGCACTTTTAAAACTAGCGATTTAAGATATTTTCGATTTAAACACCCGGAAATTCACCTAACATATAAGTAATTAAGACAATACTAGCTTAGCCTAATTACGTTTTAGTGAACACTTTTTTAATTCATTTTTAACTCAAACTTTCCAGGATTCGCATAACCGATTCTGGAATGTGTGATCTTCATTTTTATACTTGTTCTTAAAACATGCGATGGTATTTTCTAGTCTATTCAATATACCTACTGCATTTCTATCGCAATCGAGGCGTCTTTCTCTTTGTAAATTCTTACACAGAAACATGGTTAAGTTGCAATATTGAGTCGCCTATCTGTAACCTGAATTCTTATAATGTAAAATCGGTAGGGATTGCGAGAAGGCTAGCCTGAGATTGTGTCTACTGTACGAGGGAAAAACCTTGCTATTTTCAATTTGGTTTGAGGAGAAGAATATGAAAGTGTTATGTGTATATATCTTTGTTCTTATATTTGCAGGACATACTAGTGTAAATGGACAGCAAAAGACTTACCATAAAAATGGAAATATTTTTTTCGAAGGAACAATTAAAAATGCTGAACTAGAAGGAAAGGGGAAAAAATACAGGGATAATGGTAGACTTTATGAGGAAGGAACCTTCAAGAAAAGTGAATTAGAAGGACAAGGAAAGAGATACCATATGAATAGTAATCCTTGGAAGGTAGGGATATTCAAGGGAGGAATTTTAATCAAAGGGCAGGAATACGAGACTGATGGAAAGCTTCTGATGGAAGGAACCTTTATGGATGGCAAATTAAATGGTAATGGAAAGAAATTTTGTAAAAATGGCAAGCTTGAAGAGGAAGGAATATTTAAGAAAGGTTATCTAGCAGGTAAAGGGAAAATATATGGTGAAAACGGCTTGCTTTCTAAAGAGGGAATAATTTTAAATTATGTATTAGTTGGTGAAGGGAAAACATACTATGACAATGGCAACCTTCGAGAGGAAGGAACATTTAAGGAAGGCTTTTTAGAAGGAAAAGGTAAAGAATACTTTCTCGGTGGTGGAATTGAAAGGGAAGGAACCTACGTAGAAGGCCGCTTAGAAGGAAAAGGTAAATTATACATAGCCCCTGGGAAGCTTTTTATGGAAGGGATGTTTGAGAAAGGCGATTTAGTATCAGGAAAGCAATACTATGCGGATGGTTGGCTTTTTAAGAGAACATTAGAGGAAAGCTACCTCGGAAAGGCAGGGAAAAAATATCCTTAAAAAAATGAGGGACGCCGACTTAAGGCTAGTTACCATTATCGTTGCAACCTCCACCGACACACCAACTTACATAGATTCTACTATTTATTTAATCATAAAATTTTCGATCACGGCTTCACTAGTAGTAATCATATCCGAGGTAGCAAAGAAAAGTGACCGTTTCGGTGCATTAACAGGCTAACTGCCATTAGTTACTTTCCTGACACTCATAAGCTTTTATCTCCAAGTGTATTCAATTTCTCGTAATAAGTTACATCCTGTTCTACTGAAAAAAATCTAAACTTAAAGAATCAAATGAGGAAGGAAGTCCCGAGCGGAGCGTGTTAGCCAAAGTTATACGCAGGAGGAAATAGTTTCTATAAAATATATTTTAATATATATTTATTATTTCTGTCCAACTTAAAAGTTTCACACACGTAGAAATTATTTTCGTTTTTCATATTTAGGAAATAATAAGCTTCAGCAAGAAAAGTTAATGCACCAATATTATAATTCATTTTATTTGGATCGTAGTAGGTGTTTCCCAAAGTAATAACATCCAGCATTTTTCGATTATAGTAAATCGATTTCTTGTAATCTTGATAATCTAGGTAAAGAGTGCTAATTTTCCAATAAGCTTCCAGAAAATAAGTGTCTATTATTACATTCTTATAGTTTCCATCAGGAAAAACAGTTTCATCTTTATCGATAATCGATATTAAGAATTTGTAAGCATTGAAACTTTCTTTTCTTTTTCCTAAACTATATAATGTTCTCGCATAGGCATTAAGTAGAAAGGGATTTTTCTTTTCCACCTTTAGTGCTGGTTCAAGAAGCGCGATTGCTTCATTATACCTTCCCTCAAAATTAAGAATTTCCGATTTTCTAAAATCCGAATCAAACTTGTCCGAAAATTTAGTTGGATATGGTGATAAAATACCTGCAGGGTCTCCAATTTGAACACTTTCTCCAGGCTTTAAATTAGATTCGATATGAAGGAGTTTTACTGTTTTTGCTGGGAATTCAGGTCTATCAAGCCTTTCACATACAATTGGTGTTTGTTGATCATCTGAATATATTGAAAGATTCAAAAGCAACGTAATTAATATAATTAATGGTTTTTTATTCATAAAATATTTTTCCTCTTGCGTATAACGAACTCAGCTACTCGAAGTTGTCCTTAGCTGAGTTTCAAAGAAACGTTCGAGTCGGCACGCTTTCTTGCCAAGCAAGAAACGTGACGGAGGACAATGTGCCGCAGGCCGAGCGAGGGCGATAGTCCCGAGCGTAGCGTGTCAGCCGCAGTTATGCGTAGTAACTTTGTTAAGAAAATTTTTATACAAACTATTTTGAATTTTTACCTATAATCTTGGAAATATTCGCTATCGTAGTTAATTAAAAAGCCATTATTCTCCTTATCCGTGTAAATATGACCTTTCTTAAAGATATAGCAGGCGGGTTTTCCTATCTCTTTAATTGGGGAATATTTTGTATAATCATCGACTATGAAACAAACTCTTTTTTTCTCTGTATCCCAATAGAAAGTCCCATTTGCTTCATTGAAGCCACAGTTGTGTTCATTTTCAAATCCCCCTGTATAAAATTTACCTTTCCAAGTGTAATTATCATTCATAATAAGTTTAGAGGATCCTTTGCAAAATTCAGCAGAAAATTCAAAATGAGAAATAAAAGGATGGGTCTCATATAAAAATCCTCCAAATACCCATCCGATTTTATTTTTTGATAATTTAATGGATATCCAATTGTCTTCAATTCCATCAATGACTGACGTATTCTCACTATAATTAATAGTAGAAACTCGATCTCCATACTTTAATGATTTAATTACTTTTGAATTTATGTTTGGCTCTTCCCTAACTCTTAAACCACCTTCTGCATCAACAAACATTATTTTGCTTAATATTCGGGCAGGAGGTTTTTCATTTTGTAATGATGATCTCCCCATACAGCTTACGACTAAGAATAGTAAGATTGGTAGATTTTGTTTAAAAAAATTTTCCATATTTTTCCTTCTTAATTTTTCTTAAGTCATTTCGCTATTCTGACTTTAACCGCAATTTCTTTCATAAAGTATTTCGACTTGATTCTAAACAAACCTCAATTTCCAATTTATTCTAAATCCTCACAATCCCAAATCCATCTTTGCAAGTGCATCGGCCAATGGCAGGATTCGCATAAGGTCATCTCTGATGAAGGAAGCAACGGAGCGAAACATTCTTTATTAAATTTGACATCAATTCCGAGAAAGACATGACTTTTCCGGAATACGCTCAGAATTAGCCAAAGCGTTTTTTTGTCTGATTACTTATTATTTTTAGCTCTCCATTCATTCCAATCTTTCCTTGTGCGGAAATGTTCGCCTGTAATCGCAGTGAGTGCATAATAAGAAAGTTTACGTTTTTCTCCTTCTTCACCATTGACAAACTCAAACAGGAGTGGTATTGAATCTTTGCTCTTTCTTTTTGCAATCTCCTCTAAGGCTGGCCGATAAACGTTCGCATCATTTTCTCTTGCGGAACCTTCTAACACAAGTCTTGCGTCTTCACCCGGGATGAGTGCGACAGCCGATAGGATTTGAGGTGCGAGTTTGGGACGATCCTGAAGGAGACCTTTTAGCGTTTTGAGAGAAGATGGGTCTGCGATGGAACCAATAGCTTCCAATGCATAAGAAACAAGTTTCGGATCACTGTCCTTCAATGCATTTTCCAAATCAGGTAAAGCTTCCTTTGCACCTAAAATTCCCAGAGACCAAGCCGACCCATACCTACCCTCTTTGCTTTGCGATACTAGCACCTTGCGTAGTATGGAAATCGATCTTTTGTCGCCTAACCAGCCCAAACTTTCGGCAAATTGATCACGCTCGGGCGTTGACTCTAATAGAAGAAGCTGTTCGATTTTCTCGCGTCCTGCTGAATATCTTTGCCTACCAATAATTTTTGCCGCACTTCCCCAAGTATATTTTTTATCACCCTGTAACAAAGTGAGTGCAATCTTCCCTGCCTCTTGTGAGGGAATCTGTGACAAAACATCTGTCACATACATACGGGTCTCTGGTTCATCGACATCGAGGAGCGGAAAGGTCAGTCCAATGGTTTTCGGATCTGAAATTTCTATAAGAGCGAGGGATGCGTTTTCTTTCCCTTTAGAATATTTGGCTTTTAAAGCGGTAACGAGCAAGTCTACACCTCTTTGACTCTTGATACGGCCAAGTGCTAAATAACTTGCGGCAAGTGTCGGAGACTCATCTTCTATCTTGGTAAGCTGGAGTAGATAAGATTCTCCAGATTTAACACCTAACTTTCCAATTACCATGGCGTACGTTTTGTCTTTTTCACGGTCTCTGTTTTTACGCGCGAGACTCACAATGGCCTCACCTTGATCCTTCGCCCTGATATGTACAAGAGTGTCGACCGCTTGCAATCTCAATGTGGAATCGGAAGCGTCAAGCAAAGGAACAATTTTGCTTCCGGCACGTGGGTCTTTCATTCTAGCTAATGCGTCCAAGTAAACGTCCTTTGGATTCTCTTTGTCTTCCGATAGGAGTCTAGTGATGGACGTAGTTGATTCTTTATCCTCTAAATCACCAAGTGCAATCGCCGCACCAGCTCGAACACCCGGCTCATTGTCGTTTAACAAAGTTCTAAGCTTGGGTATGGCTTTCTTTTCTTTTCTACTACCAAGTTGTATGGTAGCCTGCGACCTAATGAAAACATCTTCCGAATCCAATTGTTTGACCAAATCTTGAGTTGGAATTTCAGCTTCAGAAACTTCTTCTAACATGGGTTTTTGGGGTCCTGTAGTTGGTTCACAGGAAATCAAAAAAAATCCTGTTACAATGATTAAAAATAAATTGCAATGAAAAACGAATTTCAACATAAGTATGTCCCAAAAGTTATTAGCTAAATTGAATTTGTAAATAGGAATATAAAACTATACATCATTTTTGAGAAAAACAGGGCTCGATCAAAAAATAAAAAATCCATTCCCATAAAAGCAGATGTCCTGCTCTTATTAGAAATGGATCTAGAATTGAAGATAGTCTTATTGACTAACTTTTGGGAACTGAACTGCGAACTTCTTCCAACGAAGTAAGTTCCTTTCTCCAAATTTTTAAATCTTTCTCTGCATTCACCTTGTCAGTGGCATTGGCTAAATTGTTTTCCATCCAGTATTCCACCATTTGAATTCTTGATTCTAATTCGTGGATTTTGAAATCAAAGTATGCTTTCTGTTTGGCTGGCTCTGGTTTTTTCGGCTCAGATCCAGGAGTCGAACCAGCTTCTGCCCATTTATTTTTTGAAAGATCACTTGCGATGCTTGCATCAACCGCCGTGAAGTCTTCCAGATTTTGCATCACAGCTTTTTCCTCAGCTTCTGACTGTAAGGGACGGATTTCCCTTGGAATGTAAAAGTTTTTGGGATATTTTGCGGCAAAGTCCCTCCACTCCTCTTTTACTTTCTCCTTTCGATCCGGCTTTCTTTCGAGAGCAAAGGGCCAGAGAGTTTCTGCCTGAGTCAGTTCGTCATCGTCTGGATTGGGAGCTTCGGCAAATTCCGGATCATCAAATAATGATTTAGCGGTCGTTCGAATGGACCTGTCGGAATCGTCCTCCAAACTAAAATTGGAATTTGAGCGTGGACCCTCACCTTTTTTTGTAAAGAGGAGTGTTGTAGCGAAGACTAAAGCAAGAAGCCCTAGCCCTCCTAAAATTATTTTTTTACGATCTTCCATAATACTCTCCTAATCTATGCGAAGATAGATACGACCCAAGAAATAGCCTGACCGAAAATATTTTCAGTGAGGAATTTTTTCAAATCAACTGGGTTTCTGTTTAGGGAATCATAATACCAAGCCGTGTATTCGCTAACTTGAGGAATCGAAAGTCCATAACGTGTGTTAATTGATTTAATCAATTCATTTGCAAATACAGCATGACCAAACATATTCGGATGGACTCCGTCTAAACCAAAAACTCCTGGTTGGTTTGGAAGCGGCCAGTTGGCACGTGCGTTTCCAGGTGACCAACCAGATGCACTTTTCAAAGGACGACCATTTTCCTTCATATCATCAAAGATCACTTTTAAATCTGCTACGGCAAATCTCATCGTAGCACCTTGGGCTTTGATTTCATTATTTAGCATAGTAAGAAAATTAGAAATCGTTGCGATCTCTGTTGCATCCAACACCTGATTCGGATCAGAAACTGAACCTCTATAGAATGCTTTAAGTCCTGAATAATTGGCTCTACCATTTGGATCTGTGTATCTTTCAAGAAATGCAATGGCTGTTACATTCGGAATTGTGAAAAGAACTCCACCTTTAAGTGAACCCATAGCGGCCATTCTGCGGAAGAATTCACGGATGTCTCTTTTATATCGGGCTTCATCCAAACAATCGAGTGATGTATGAAGGGCGGTGCAAAGCACGTGGTTGGCACCAGCTGTTCCAAACAGGAATGTCGGTTTTACTTTTTCCATGATCTGTGTTTGTGTTCCAGCATCACGAAGACCGAATTGGTGGAATTTGTCTGGTTCTTTACAGTCTTGCACTGTTACCCAGCGGTAAGTAAAATGATACCAAGTTCTCCAATACCAGTCTTTTACTTGTTTGGTGGCGGTGATATCCTCGCATTTACCAGAAGTGCGAAGGAGAGTTGTATACTCTGCTCCAGTGATCCCTGCGTGAGTCGGAAGTGAAACTGTAGATGCGTTTCCACCGATGATTGAGGAAGCGATACAGAACACACCGCAATCCCATTTCAATACGTCTTCAAGATTTACATAAGGTCCTTTCAAAACATTATAAGAAACCGAAGTACCGGCTTGTTTAGAGACAAGAACTGGGTATGCCCAATCTTGTGTTTTCTTTTCGACTGTTACACCGAAAAAACCATGGCTGAGGGAATCTCCGACCACACCTACTTTTTGAAACAATTCCGCTTGGCTCTGTGACCAAACCGGCATGGTTGAGAATAAGGCAAAAAAGCTGCCTATTGCGATGATTTTTTTCATTTTGTCCTCCAAACGAAACATATTTAACATATTTACGCCATTTGTAACATTTCTGCGCGTTTTTGAACTAGTGTCAAGTTTTTTGAGTCCATTCCTGTAAAAAAATTTCAAATTATGTCCAATTTTACTTCCCTAGGGATGGTTTCTCAAAGGATTCTCTGGGGATGAACGTTCTTCGAACCCCTTCCTTTGTTTTTTTTGTCTTTGTGCTTCTTTTATTTTATACCCCCGTCATACAAAGTGAGGGAAAAAAGAAGGTCCAGCAGGCAACGAATGGAAACACGAACTCCCACACGGATGCAAACCATGTGCTTTTGGAAACACTTGGCACTGTATCAGCACAAGGCTTGTATTTAACTTACATGGCAATTGGAAGCCTTGCCGATGGATTTGTCTCCCAAGCATATGACAAAGATACGACAAAGACCATAATGGAATCGTATGTTGGTCTTGCGTCGATTTGTAAAAATCAATTAGCCAAATTGATTCGAGAAGGAGGACTCAGTCCGGACGATAGACAAATCCTAAAAGAAATTGAAGGAACTTATGAATATCTCATCAAACAAGGTGAATCGATCTTACGATTCATTGAGACAAGCGAGACTGACGAGTTAACTCATTTTGAAACAAATCGAAAGGAAGCAGGCAAACGTATCGACAAACTTTTGAACTTAAAATAAAAGAAACTGACAATTTTAAATATCAAAAATATAGAGAAAAATATGAGTAGAGAGTAAATCAAACTACTCATATTTGCATCAGTTGTATATAGCATAATTATTTTGAATACTTCACTTCTTACCTTTGCATAGACCGAACTGCGGGCAATAACTCCTGTTAGAAAAAAGAGTAAAAGTGCATGACGTCCGAGTCCTCCAACCATAAAGGATGTAATTGAATCAAGCTTTGGAATTGATCGCAATATTAGATATACGGATTCGATTATCCCTGTACTAAGTAGTATATAGGATAAAGACCACTGCGTTTTATTACATGGAAACATGGGCAATAATATAACACCTAAAATAAAATATGCAATAATCCAAAACAAACTCGTGCGCCAATCTCGACCCGATTCATAACGAGCGGCGGCGGTTACTCCTAGTAAAACGGAAAGGATGGAAATCAATGTTGTTAAAAGACCTTCTGGATCAAATGTTTTTGCTTCCTTCCACACATGACTTCCAAATAAAAACCGATCCAATGTAGCACCGAGCGAAGAGGAAATGTCTGGATTCACACTGCTGAATTCAAAACCATTTGCACCGTAAATCACAAACCGATTCAAAAGGGATAGGCAGAGTCCTATGGATAAAAATGTGATTACTGCTTGCCGAAAGGAAAGGAATCGAAAACCAAGTAGAACAAAAACATAACAAATTGCAATCCGCTGAAGGACTCCAGGAATCCGCATCGTTTCCAAATTTTTATCAGGCAAATAGTTTAACAATAGTCCTGCGGAAACTAACAGCATACTCCTTCGAAGGACTAACAGGGCAATCGAAACGGTCGACCTATCCTTATTTTTCTCAAGGGAGTGAAAGATACTATACCCAACAGCCCACAAAAACATGGGAAAAACGATGTCAGCAAGGGTAAATCCATCTCCCTTAGCATGGACAAGTGGCGCATACATTTTCCCCCATGACCCAGGAAAGTTAACGAGTATCATCAAAAAAATGGCAAGACCTCGAACTGAATCTAAGGTTCTGTTTCGGAATATTGATTCTCTGGAACTAAAAAATTTTGCCATGCATATCGTAATTTTGTAAAAGAGATTGGATCATGGACTCTTCCTCTTCATCGATGAGCGCTCCACTCCGTTTCATGTAAACCAAGATATCTCCTCGATCTTCTTTTGGGATTGCAATTAATTCACGTATGATATGAGAGATACGATTTCCATCTCTTCTATTTGGTGGTTTCTTTCTTTCTTCTTCTAGAGAGTATTGACTAGTAATACTCAAACAAAACTTTTCCCAAATATGAATCGAGTCGATAATGTTCCGGATATCTGCTTTTGTAACACTAACTTCATCTTTCGATTCTTGGACAGAAAAAATCATCATGCGTAAATAATAATATAATGTTGGACTATTTAAAAGAATTTTACGTATCTCTTTTTCTCGGAGGTTTGAGAATATTTCGAGTAATGTTTGCATATTTTGAGAATTTTGTTCCAACATATCAAAATACGATTCCCATGTTTGTGGATTTAAATTCGAGAGGAGATGGATTTTGAGAGTGGGATCATTTTCCATTTCCATCGCCATCGATAGAATCCGCAAGCTCTGCTCTGAATTGAACATCTGCTTTACTTGTAGAAAATAATCCGCAGAATCAATCTGCCCAGAAAGCATGTATTTACCAAATCCAAAATAGATAAAATGCAAAATCAAAGTTGGAGATACCTTAGGATGATTCAAGAGGTTGATCACCGTTTCATCATTTCTACATAACCATAGATACTCAAATACAAGCTCTGCAAAACTAGAGTCTTCATCCATAAATGAGACCCAATGGTTTAAAGATTCATCCGTGTGCATATGTTTGAAAAAATCAATCAACTCTTTTGGAGATGCATGTTTCCAAAATTCGGAATTTTTCCAACGCATAACATATTTTAACTGTTTTAAATCGTTCGTCAAGTAGAAGGATAAAAAAAACCTCAATATTCAATAAAATCCTCCAGAATTGGGAATTGTACGCAATATATAAATTGACTAATGGCAATTCTTAATATACTATAATGGCATAGACTTTCGATTGGAGAAAGGCAAATAGTGACCGCGCTAAAAAAAGAATCTCAAGATGCAATCCTTTTTGTTGATGATGAGTTGTTAATATTACTTAGTATGAGCAACCAAGTCAAACGAAACTTTGGTGATAGGTTTCGTTACTTAACTGCTCAAACTGCAAATGAAGCGCTGGAATTGATTGAAGAAATTCAAAGTGAGGGATTGAGAATTCTTCTCGTTTTTTCTGATTGGTCGATGCCCGGAATCAATGGAGATGAGTTTCTAAAAACCCTACATAAAACACATCCACAAATCAACAAAGTAATCGTTACCGGTTACGCAGATCAAAAAGCATTGAATACGTTAAAAACGGAAACCAACCTGAAATACATTTTGAGAAAACCGTGGGAAGAATTTAGACTTCTGGAAATCATTAACTCTGTTTTGGAAGAGAGACAATAAAGGATGTGTGCAGAGCCTCTGACCTAACTTCAATTTGACCATTATGTTTTTGAACGATCTTTCGAACAATATCAAGTCCAAGTCCGCTTCCCTCACCTACCTTTTTTGTTGTAAAAAATGGGTCAAAGATTTGAGGCAATATCTCTGCAGGAATCCCTGGACCGTTATCTTGAATCTCTACTTCAATCGTATGCTCTAGGCTACGCACTCGAACAGTCAACACTCCTTTAAAATCCATAGCTTGAAATGAATTGTAGATGAGATTCGTCCAGATGTGAAGCAAGTCATCTGGAAAGCATTCAATCTCAGGAATCTCATCAAAATCTTTGATGAGCTCAATCCCTTTTTTGAACTGGTCTTGGTAGATTGTGAATACAACTTCTAAAGAATCAATGATCGAAGCCATTTCTTTGATCCCTTTTTTATCAAAATGTGTAAAGTTTTTTAGAGCATACATAATCTTTGCTACACGATCTACGGCAGTTCCAATTGTACGTGTATTTTGATAAAAAATTGATTCCATTTGTATAAAATCTAAATACAACATTACCTTTTCATTATTATAAAATTCTAAATATTCAATATCAATTTCACCTATACCCATTGATATAAGACGATCAACAATGAGACTTGCCTTTTGTTCGTTGATTCCTCTCGCTGACAATTCTGCGATCATCATTTTCTTTAGTTTTCTTTCTTGCATTCCCGTGAAAAAATCTGTAGAAAGTATAGCCGTTTGATGTATCATTTCGAAACAGTGTTTTTCATTTTCTGATAATTGATCGTATTCGCTTAATACCTTTTCAAAAAGGTTTCGATAATTTTTTGTCCAATCTTGCAAATTTAGATTGGAAGCTTTGATCGCACCTATCGGATTGTTAATCTCATGAGCGACTCCCGCTACGAGTTGACCAAGGATAGCCATTTTTTCCGAATGTACAAGTTGCGACTGTGTTTGTTTTAAATTATCTAAAGCATGCTGGAGTTCCGTTTTTTGAATCTCAATGACCTTGTTTCTTTTTATGATTTCGTTATTGATTGCCCGAAGTTCTAATACTTCATTAAAGGTAGATGTATCGAGTATATTAATCGCCGTTAATTGTTCATCTTCTTTGATAAATCTGCGTATGCTGACTCTTGCAGGAAACGGATGATTTCCTTTTTTATAGAGCAATATTTCTAAAGACTTGTTGGAATTTGGGTCCTCGGCAGCTTTTCTTAAAGCACGGAGAATACTTAAATTTAAAATTTTCCGATAGGACAAAGCAAAAAGTTCTTCCCTGGTATATAGAAAAAGATCCAAAAATGCCTGGTTTACATCGACTACATTTTTCTTTTTTTCATTAAATATAAAGATCGCTTCATTTGAAAATTGATAAAAAGTTTGGAATCTTTTTTCTGATTGTTTTAGTGCCTCTTCCGATCGTTTTCTTTCCGTTATATCAAATGTAGATCCAATCAATTGATAAGGTTCACCATTTTTATCCCGATACAACTTACCAGTACCTTCGATCCAAGAGATCGAACCGTCAGGAAACAGTAGTCTATTTTCAAAGCTATAGTCGGTTTGCCAACTTCCAACCGAAATTAGACTTTCCACTTTTTTTCTTATCTTTTCTCTGTCATCTGGGTGAGTTCTTTCATACATAACTTCAATGTTCCCACGGAACTCTGTCTCCGTTAGCTTATATATCTCGTAGACTCTCTCAGACCACGTAACTTTTTGATTTTTAATATCCCAAATCCAAATCCCCATCGATGCGGCAGATAATGCAATTCTCAAAGATTCTTCGTTTTTTCTGAGTTCTTCGATAGATTTATATCGTTCCGTTCTATCGATCATGGCTCCAAGCATACGTTTTGGATTATTGAATTCATCGTAAAATATGATCGCATTGTCCTCAACTTGGATGTAACTACCGTTCTTGATGCGGTATTTATACTCTGCAAAAAAGCGCTGGCGAGTCCGAATGGCATTGTCCATCAAAGCTAATACTCTTTCTTTATCATCTGGATGGATAAAATTAGTCCAATCATTGATAAGAAATTTCTGATACTCATCAAAGGAATAGCCGGTGATTTCAAAAATGGCTCCGGCCCAACTCATTGCAAGAGTCGCAAGGTCTAGATCATACACCAAACTGAGAGTAGTTTCTGCAATAGTTCTATACTTAAATTCATTCTCCTGTAAGGCGATATCTTTTAAATGATCCTCTGTAATATCAGAGACAAATGCCAATACTTTTTCAATTTTCCCATACTCATTTTTTATTGGAGAAGAGTTGATCGAAATATATTTTTGGATCCCGTTAGAAACAACTACTTTGTATCGAAGGTCATTTACAGAATCATTTGAGTTCATAACGAGTGAAAATGGATAGGCTTCAGAGGGACATGGTTCCCCATCAATAGTATATAGTTTCCATAAGTTCCCATTATAGGACTCTGATTGAACATCTGATCTTTTTAATCCAAACATAGATTCGGTGGTCGGATTGACATAGATGATTTTGCCATCTGTGTTGATTACAATGATAGAGACATTGGTACTTTCAAGAATTGAATGTAATAGATTTTTTTCTTTGATCAATTCTACTACATCGATACCTTCGCCAACTTCAGGATTAGTTGGCTGTGAATCAGTTTTAAACTTTATATACGTTATGATTTTAACGACATTGCCCTTTTCATCTGTTTCTACTTTTGAAAAGGTATCGAGTGGAATGATTCGGTTTTGGTCAGAAATGATCCTCAGCTCGCATTGTCTTACGGATTTTGATTCTAGAATATCCTCAATTTGAGTTCGGTAAAAATTCCTATCCTCAAGGAGAATCCAGTCAAAGCTTTCGTTTGCATCTTTTTTTCGAGTCTCTAGCCAAACTCCCGTTTCACCAAAAAAGAAAACTTCCCCTGACGGGATATGATACTCCCAACCAGAAATCGTCTGGTTTTCTTTCGCCATAGCTAGTACTTCTTGCATGGATCTTAGCTCTGATTCGAGCTCAATGACACGGCGTTGGAGATCAATTTCTGAGAGAGATAAGGGATTCATGCAACTAGATTCGCTATAGAAGCGTACGATTGGTATCCCTACGAGCAAACACTATTTTCCCAGATTTACACCCATTTGCATTGAGGGAGTCGTCTCATAAGTATAATTTAGGAATTTTTTTATTAACAATTATAATTGTGAGCAAAAGTCCAATTTAAAATACCCGATACGCTGAGCTTTTTCGGATTTGGTTCAGTCTATCCTAGGTAAGGCCAATTGGCGAAGCAGTGGTTCAATTCGGTCCCCTTTGTATTGATTTGTTTGGTGTTTGGCCATAGAATTCGATCGAGCCTGTGCCTACAAGACTTAGCACCTCAATATACACATACCCCTATATGTATATTACTTAACCAATTTAGAATAAACAACACTTTTTATCTTTTTTTTCGAAATCGTGTAAAAAAATACAGACAAGCAAAAGATTCTCGAATAAAATTTCACTTTCTTCGTCAGAAGTATGAGGAAATTGAGATGGCTACGAATACTTTAACTCTAAATGATCGCAACAGTCGCCTTGGTGAGTATTTACGTTTTCTAGACGAAAAGCCTCTGGGTGCAGACATAAAATACCGAGAATTTCGATCTACCTTGGAGAAGCTCATTTCTGCCAAAGAGGAGCTGGAGGACGCTTGGGATTCCAATCCGATCCCTTCCTTTCTTTTGGATGCAGATTTGGTCGTTTTGCGGTGCAATATGGCGGCGACACTCTTCCTTCAAAAATCATATCTTGAATTGGTTGGAGAATCCTTTCCGACACTCATCTGGAAAAAGGACTTTGCCTATGAGGAAGCTGAGGTCATTAAAGATTCTACCGACATCATAAGTCTTCCTTTGATTAATTCGAATGTCAATGGTTCCTTTCAAATCATATCAAAAGCGCTCATCGGCTCTGAGGAAAAAAAAAGAGCAATCTACATTATTAATTTAGAATCTATCGTTATTCCAACATCCTATTTGTCAGAACCTTTCAAAGATTCCATGGCGGAAATTGAAAAGGATCGAATCCTACTCGCACTAGAAAGCGGTAAAAACGGAGTTTGGGATTTTGATTTGATAGAAAAAAAGGCCTACTTTAGCCCACAATATGCGATGATGCTTGGCTTTGATCCCAATAAGTTTCCGAATAGTTTCGCTCATTGGGAAACTATGGTTCACTGGGAAGATCGAGATTTAATTCAAGGACTCATGTTAGATTATGCGAATGGTAACATCGATTCTCATGATTTAGAAATTAGAATGTATACAAAATCTGGAAGAGTCATCTGGGTTTGGAGCCGTGGAAAGGTTGTGACAAGAACAAACAATGGTTCTGCAGAAAGAGTCATTGGTACACACGTCGATATCACAGAAAGGAAAAAGGCTGAACTAAGGACGGAAGCGGTCCTTCATATGAACCAGCGTAAGGCCATAAGCGAGGAGTCCGAGTCAAATATGATTTTACTTGGCATCCGTTATGGACTCAGACTCACAGACAGTGAATGGGGTTTGGTTCGCATAAGAAAAAATGGAGTCATTGAAAAAGAGTATGGTTTATATTCAGTAAAAATCAAAAACTCTCTCATCTACCTGCCCATTGATGAATCCTCACCACCACCTGAGGCGAGCAAACGACTTCAGCTCAATTTTGACTTAGATGATGAAACCGACTTTGAATTGACCGTCGCAAACAAAAAAACAGAATTCGAAAGCACAGACCATAAAGAACTCCAACTTTTAGGTAGCGAACTCTGCCAGGTTTTAATTAGTAAAAGAACAGAATTTTTACTTAGAACGAGCGAATGGAACTTACAGTCGATTGTAGAGTGTTCCCCAAATGGAATTTTGATTTCTGTTGGTGATGAAGTTATATTTTGTAATCGCAGTGCTGAAATCATGTTGGATAAAAAAAGAGGTGGGATTGTCGGGGAAAAAATCTCTGATATCATAGGAATGGTGACAGGGGAAGATGCCTTTGATCTCGTTCGTGATATGGTTGATGCTGGAAAATCAGTCTCGAGCAATCAGATAGAAAAAAAAGTTTTACTCTCGAACGGAAGAAAGAAATGGCTCGGGATCTGGGCGATCGAAATCATTTTTAATGGGAAAATAAGCTACTTAGTCTATTTGAATGACCTTTCAAGGACAAAAGAAGCGGAAGTGCATTTATTGCAAAATGAAAAACTAGCCACCATAGGTCAGTTAGCGGCTGGTGTAGCTCATGAAATCAACAATCCAATGGCATTCATTCAAAGCAATTTTGAATCCTTAAAAAGATACCATAAACGATTCGCAAATGTCCTAAATGCGATGAAAGAAACCATTGAAAACGACCCGTCGAACCCAAAATTGGCACACATCCAAGCACTCTGGGACAAAGAAGAAATTGATTTTATCATGGACGACGTTGTCGATATCCTAAATGAATCGACTGAAGGTTCGGAACGTGTTGTCGATATTGTGAAAAGTATACGCAACTTTGCACATGAGGACAAAGAAGATTCATTGACAATGTCAAATGTAAATGAAATCATCAAATCTTCTGTAAATTTAATTTATAATAAAATCAAATATGAATGTGAAATCATTTACAATTTTGATGAAAATATTCCATCGATTCCTTGTAGACCCCAAGAGTTAGGGCAAGTGTTTATTAATTTTTTGGTCAATTCAGGTTTTGCCATTGATGAAAAAAAGAACAAGGGTCTATTCCCTACAGGAATGAAAGAAAAACCAGGAAGGATCGAAATCGAGACTCTACTAGTTAAAGATTACTTTGATACAGGTAAAGACGCCATTGAAATCAAATTCAAAGACAATGGTATCGGTATTTCAGAAGATGTGATTTCTCGAATCTTTGACCCCTTCTTTACGACAAAAGAGATCGGAGAGGGTACTGGCCTAGGTCTGTCCATCAGTATGGATATCATCAATAAACACAAGGGTGAGATCAACGTCGAAAGCGTTAAGTGCCAAAGCACAAGTTTCAATATTCATTTACCAATTCAAAAGGAGATTAAACTATGAGTGTCCCAGATTCATTCGAGGAATTACTAAAAGAGGCCAAAGGTACAAAGGCCGTTGATGATAAAGATGTTCGGCTTATCAAAGTCATAATGGTTGATGATATCAAATCAATCTCATCAGCCATGAAAAGAGAATTGATGAACATCGTAAGAAATACGGAAAATGTTCGCTTTCATATCACCGATATCCAAGATCCAGAAGCTGCGCTTGACTATATCAAAACTCATAAACCCGACCTTTTGATTTCGGATATCAAAATGCCATTTCTTACGGGAGACAAGTTGATCGACGAAGTCAAAAAATTATTCCCCACCTTGCCTATCATAGTTGTGACTGGTTTTGCCACCAAAGAAAATATAGTTTCGGTCTATAAATCGGACAAAGATTGCATCATTCTTTCTAAGCCATGGGAGGCGGAAAGACTCGTCGCGGCGCTAAACAAGCTCTTAAACCTAAATATAGTCTGGGAGAATTGAACCAGACTACCATCTCGTTCAGGAAATCTATACAAAATGGGAAAAGTTTGATTTCCCAAATTTGAATCAAATGTTAAGCCTTGTTCTACAGATGAAACCAGGATACCTTTACTTAGTTTTTTTCATGTTCTTTAGCAGTTGCATGATTACGGAGGGAATCGGAATTCCCACCTACGGTGCCATCACCGGAAGCGAAGCTAAGGTTCGAATCTCCGATGCCATTTTAGAGGCTGAAGTCAGCGCTTCCTCCTTTTGGTTGTCACAAAATGGAATGAAGGCGGGATCGGGACCGATTTCTCCCCTCCTATTCATCAATGGTTTTTTAGCAAAGGCCTTGTATCCATTCACATCAAAGGTCTCGGATAAAGACTCCTACATTGAAACTTCCGTCAGCCAATGTGAGCTTGACATCCGTACAAAGGGTGCACTGATTCTTGGATCAGTCCTAGAGAACTTACCTCCTTCTGGCGCCTTGGGTAGTGCTCGAGATGCAGCTCTACTTCCTGCCTTTGCCAATTGTGACCTGGAAAAAACCGGAAAAATCATTACGATTGATGGAGTGATTAAATTATGAACCGATCTTTAGCTTTAATCGTATCCATTTTTCTATCTCTTCATTGCAGTAAAAATGCGAACAAAGACAACGGTGCGGAATCTCTCCTCCTAACAGGAATTTTAAGTAGCTGTATTTCAATAGAAGATTGTTTTGACCGATTTGTCGAAACCACAGACGAAGGCGCAACACTCCAAATTTACGAATCCGATGGCACTCGCATTTTTTCAAGGCAATCAGGTTTAGAATTCAATACATACAAACCCATTGCGTCAGGATCCAAGTGGGTCACGGCAATCACGGTTATGCGTGCCATCGACTGCAATGCAGGTAATGGAAGTCTTTGTGGGACAGTGACGACAGGAAGTTGTGCAACTGGTGGCACCCTCTCACTTGCTAGCACGACGTCCCAGGTTCTTGGATGGACAGGAGAAAAAGGCACCATCACACTCCGTCAGCTTCTTGCATTTACCTCTGGTTTAAACGCAGGTGGTGGTGGTGGATCAGGTCAAGCTAGTTGTATTTCTACCTTACCTTTAAACGCGACAGCGGCCCAAAAAACAACGTGCGTCAACGAAATTCGAGACCAGTCTACCGGAACACCTGGAGCATTGTACCAATACAACTCCAATCATATGGCAGTGGCTCAAAGGATGTTAGAGGTGTCTTGTGCCAAGACTTGGGATACACTTTTCTCACAACTGATAGTTTCACCCTTAGGGTGGGATGCTTCCCAAGCTGTTTGGCGTGGCAATTTTCGGACAGGCGAAGACACTGACGGAAGTTTGTCGGGAGCTTATGGATTGAGCATATCAGGTGAGCATTATGCCCGGATGTTAAATGCACTTCTAACAAATGGAACGGCCAAAAATGCAAGCGCTGGGAATATAACAAATTTTCTTTCAACAACTTCTGTTCGAGAAATTTTAGCAGATCAGTATGGTACTGCCACGCTTGGTTATTCCCAATTTTCTGCCTTCGGATACCGGTGGCAATATGGTTTAGGAAATTGGAGGTACTGCACTGTAACAAATGTTCCAGCCGAGTGTGACAAAGATTTAATTTCACATAGTATTGGAATCAATGGATTTTATCCTTGGCTCGATAAAAATAGAAACTATATGGCAATTGTCGCGGTAAATAATTTAGGAAGAAAAAATGGTTTGAGCCTACTACCTGCTTCTGCAACTTCCTTGTTCTTTGCTGAAACCATCCGTCCATTGATCCATACGAGAATTGGTAGGTAAGTATGAACTTCTTGCAAAACAACTATAAGAGATTCTTTCTCCTAACGCTTGCCTTCTCACTGGTTTTTCCGCTCCTTTCCCAATCGACGGAATGGACGGAGTCCAAACGCAAAAAAGGGATCACCGTATTGATTCGGCCCTTCTCTGGTTCTAGTATTGACGAATTTTTAGGAAAAACGGAAGTAGAGGCAAACATTGCTCAGGTGGTTGCCATACTCACAGATCCTTCATCTTGTAAAAATCTTTACCACGAATGTAAAGAACTCACAACGCTTTCGGGCAACGAACAAAAATCAATAGTCTATATTCGAAACGGTGCGCCTTGGCCAGTAAACGATAGAGATGCGATTTTGGACCGCGGTTTTGAACAAAATCAGAAGACTTTCACGACCACCATGAAAATGAAAAAAACGGAATCACAAACAAAACCTGTTCCATCTGGTGTGACGAGAATGGATTCATTTGAAGGTGTGTGGCGTATAACACCTACATCTGCAGGCAAATTGAAAATTGAATACCAAGCTCATTTTGAGCCGGGTGGTTCTGTTCCCCAATCTGTAATCAATCTCGTTCTGACTGATACACCTTATGAAACTTTACTTAATTTAAAAAAGTTAGTTGAAGAGGGCAAACACAAAGATACAAAATTTGACTGGATCAAGGAAAAACCGGAATCTAATTAAAAATGATCTATTTGATCCACCTTACTTTTGCAAGATGCAGGTAGGGTGGCTATAAATAAGTATTACAGTCCAACAAGTCTTTCGTAAATTTGTAAGAATACAACACCTAATCCGCCAATGGTGGCTCCGACTATAGGTACGCCAAGAAGACGAATCGAAAAATTAGTAGCATCTTGTCTTTTTTCTAAGGATGTGAAACGGGCATCAATTTCCTTTTGTAAAGTCAGGAATCGAAGATCCATTTCCTTTTGCAGAGTCGCAAATCCTGTTCGCATTTCTAAATGCATGGGTAAAAGCTTCGTATCTTCAAAATGTGTCATGGACTTGTCTCGTTTCTCCTCTATAGTGTCAATGATCCAATCCTGGATTTCAATCGCTATTTTGGTTTGAATTTCTGCTTTTTCTAAAATCTGGTAGAGTTTTTGCGGGTGACTCATCTTTTTCCTGCCTTCATTAAAAAGGTGCGTGAGTTAACAAATTGGCCTCAAAAATGGGATTGTTTCAGACTTTTTTCAGATAACACCAGTTCCCCCTGAACTGTAAAAGGGAACTGGCTTAGGATGGAAAAGAAGAAGTTCTTAGCAAAACAACCTTAAGGCGTAATTTCCGTCCAGTTGGAGAAGTCCGTAGATTTGAAATACTTTTGCAAGAATGTTCCACCAGTTGTTTGACCGTAGACAAACACAGTGTCGTTAAGTGAGCCAATTTGAGTATTGAGAGATAACCCACCAGGCAAAGAAATAGTTCCTTGGTTAGACCAGTTGGTCCCATTATCCGAGGATGTGTGCGCAGTGTATGTGTTCACATTATTATTGAAACTGGTGCCAATTGCCTTCATAGTTCCCCCAAAATTTCCAATCCAATTATATGAGCTAGTCGGAGCACCTGTCTGCGTAGCCGTTGTCTCTCCAGTAACACTTGTTCCCGACCAAGCACTTGGATCGGTAGTCGTAAAACGGATTTGATTTCCAGAATTATAAATGGTTCTTCCACCTGAGTATATCGCGCTATTCTTCGAACCTTGGTTGGAAGTGACAGCTGCGGTAAACCCAGATCCATTCCAGCGAAAATAGATATCGGCAACTAATGTCCCATTCAAAAGCTCAACCATACCAGCTGAGCTCCCTGTTGACGGACTATTTTGACAGACCCACGAACTCCCGTTATTCCCCGTTCCGCAGTATCTGACGGCACTCGAAGAAACTGCAAACCCAAAAATAAAGCCATTCGTCGAAGCGGCAGAAGGTAGGATGTTACCTGCTTGATAGCGTGTTGATGCAAAATTGTTATCTGAAATCTCTACAAAATTTAGGTCGTTGAGAGTAGATCCTGAACCAAAATAAAATTTATGATCCGTTACAGAGCTATCTGAAAAATTTGAGCCTCTGACTCCTGATTGTTTGATTCCGATGGCATATATTGTCGATCCAGATTTCGCGACAGTAACAATATTACATTCTGTGAAGTTTGCACCACTTGAGAATCCATTGACTACCGTACAACCCGGAATCGTAAATGTCTTTTTAGTAAAGGTGTTTCCGTCTGTGGACTCATACAAAGAGGCGGAACTTCCTATAGCAAAAAGTGCACCACCCGAAGATTTGAAACCACGCGGGATGGAACTACCACCACCACTGAAACTAAATCCCTGTCCTGGAAGTATATAGTAAACGAGTCCAAAGATGGGATTTTGGGTCGGTGAGTAGGTCTTAATCACATCAAGCTCGTCATTTCGGCAATGCGAAAGAAAAAGAAATAAAAGCAGGCAGACAATTAAATTTATTTTTTTTATAGGGTTCATACTTTCTCCTAATAAGTGTAAGTCATCGTTACATTTAACTTTTGTTCGTTTTGAATTTGATTTCCAGCGATGGCAACAGGCTGTATTGAATAGTCAGGCAAAATACGAATGGCTCCCTCTTGGTTGAAATTTTTACCAGAGAAAAAGTATGCATCCAACATGTTGAGTGCCCAAAAGACGCCATACAAGGACCAAGCTTGATTCCGTTTATCCACTGCCGCTTCAAAACCAGTTCTTGATTCAGACTGGTAGGTTTCTACAAGCACAACGCGTGTTAGAAGATTATCCGTTGCACTGGTTGTAGAAGTTGTAAACCCTAATGTTCCCGAAAAAATGGGCAATGCTACGGATCCAAAATTTCCATCTCGCTTGTACTTTGTATAAGCCCCCTGAACACCCTGTTCTGTGCTAACCACATAGCCCAAGAGACCTAAACCACTCGCCATCCATGTATAACCCTTGATCGTATCTCCCGAATAAACCTGACCCCATCCTGGCAGGAATGCCGATCGCAAAAGTCTGGAGCTTGGTTTGGTTGGCCTCACAAAGTTCGGATCACTTTTTTCCCCTCCGTAGGTTCCTTCATTCCACGACTCTGCCGAAAAATAAGAACTGATGGCATCTGTGATTAAGAGAAATCCAAGAATTCCTGCCGCAGTTGCTTGTTGGTTGGCAAGAACTGCTTTTGCCTTATTATTTCCTGCTTGTTCTGCGATCGTCCTTCCACTAACGCCACCCTCGTATCCGTATGCATTCGTTATATTTGCGAATAATAATATTGGTGCCGCAAGAAAAGTAGAAGACGCTGATGAAGTATTTCCGGAGTTGAGAAGGGAAACTAAAACAAAGTCAGTCGCGTCGATTTGGTGAGCTGTTTTTTTGGCACTCATCACATCCACAAAATTTGCTAACGCAATCGTCTCAAATACGCTAAACGCAATCGCACGCCCCGTACTTTGTGTTCGATAGAGTCCCGAATAACCGGGAATCAAACCGAGAGCAAAATTTCCCCAGGGACTGACTAGTTCTTCTTCAGCACGTGGTGTGAATTCATCCCCACGTTCGGACGCGATGGCGACCCGTGCTTTCTCTTCCTCTGCTTCCAAGGCAAGTTGTTCTGCAGTCGGACCTGCAGTACCTGGAGTCGCTGGAGCCACAGGCTTCCACTGGACGGCGAGTACTTTGATCGATTTGATTTCCGATTTAGAGATACTTTCTGCCTTTCCATTTTCAAATTTGACTTTAACGCTAGTTTTTTCAATCGTGGACTTTACATTTTCTATGGTTTTTCCATTTTTTAGCAGAATTCTATCTGCAAATATTGACGTACTGGCAAAAAGGCTATAGAAAAGCAAGGTCCATCGGAGGGGATATTTCAAAGTTAATTCATTCACGAATTTGATTACCTATCCTTTAGCCAGTCTTCCACTGGCAATTGGAAGTAGCTTAACAGAATGATTCTTTTTGAAAATACCCTGAACTAGGTAGAGGAACGATTCTTTAATGTGTTTGAATTTTTGAATCAACCTCTAGAAATGTCATATTCTAATAAGGAAATTTAATTATGAAACGAGATTTAAGATTCTTTAAAGTTTTCACTCTGTTACTCCTGTTCCATTCTTTCTTGCTATTGAGCTGCAAGAAGGAAGAAATAACAAACACTCAGGCAGAACAACCATTAAAAACGACCGAAACTGCTCGTAAAAAAAATTCGGCTGTTGTGATTTTTGCCGTAGGCGACGTACGCACTCAAGATCGAAAACTTGTATTTGGTGATCACATTACAGAGAGTGATACTCTCGTTACTGGGAAAAAATCATTATGTGATCTACAGATTGTAGAATCCGAAGCGGGAGTTGTGATCCGCATCAAAGAAGACTCCGAGTTTAAAATAGATCCCAGCGAAAATCCAGATGGTTCGGATGTAAATCTTGCACTAAAAAAAGGATCTAGTCTTTTTAAAATAAATAATAAACTGGCTAAAAATCAATCCGTCAAAGTATCCACTCCAACAATGGTAGCAGGAGTTAGGGGAACTAGTTTCGCTTTGGAAATTTCCAAAAAAGGTGATTCCGGCATCCAGGTGATTGAAGGTTCGGTTTCAAGCAGGCCGGCCATCGCAGAGATAGAATCCCTACCTGAAGAAGTTAAAACAAATTCACAAGCCATACAAGCCGTGGAAGCGTCACTTTCCAAAAACGAAATTGTTTTGGAAGCCGGCCAGAAAATCACAGTTTCAAAAACGTATACAAACAAAATTCTCAAAGATACAGGCCTTAACGAAGTTCTTCCTCAAATCCAAGATTCAATTAGCAAGGGTGATCTATCTATCGCAACACAAAAGTTAGATTCCATGTCTGGAACGAGTGCAGAAACAAAAATCAAAATTGAAGAAAAGATTAATGCACAAGCACCAATCAAAGTAGAAAAAACTAAGGAAAAAGACCTTGCTTCCCAGTTGAAAGAATTTGAAGAACTAATCGCTATTGAAAAAGAAAAAATGGAGAATGAATCTTCAAGAAAATCAGAAATTGCGGCAAGAAGTAAAAAGAAAGAAGAAGCACTGATCAAAAGAATCGAGCAGATCACCGGTAAATCTAGTGAAACACTTGTACTTAAAAATGGAACAAGGATTCAAGGTGTGATCCTTCAAGAAAAAGACACATACCATGTACTCACAACAGAAGGGAAAAAAAGCTTTCCTGAATCAGAAGTTGAAGGAACAGAATTTTAACTCTATGAAACTATATGGCTCAGTTACGTCTCCTTACGTACGTAGGGTTCGCTACTTTTTACTAGAAGCATCCATCTCCTTTGATTTCTTTGATACGTTAAGTGAGAGTGGACAGAAAGAGCTACGTTCTCGAAATCCCATTTGGAAAGTCCCCTATCTAGAGGATGGAGAACAACAAATTTGGGATAGTCACGCGATTCTGGACTATCTATCAAAAAAGTGTTCATGGTCGATTCCGGATTCATTGCAAAATCCGTGGGAACAATCTAACGTTTTACACGCCATAGATGGTGCCCTCGACTCTGGGATCAATTTGTTCTATCTTCAGAAAGATGGAATCGATATCCAAAAGTTTGCATATCTGCAAAAACAAAAAGAGCGCATCGGTTCGATTCTACACTGGCTTGTGCCAAAAATAAAAGAACATTCATTTTCATCGAAACCTATTTTTGGTATCGCAGAACTCTATCTTTATACCACACTTGATTGGATGAGATTTCGAAATGTAATCAATATGACAGACTTACCTACTTTAAATGTTTTTTTGACATTCTGGGAAAAAAAAGAAAACCTAATGAATACTCTACCAGGGTAGCTTACATTTATAATTCACTCTGTTTTTTCATAGACAAGAAATGTTTCTAATTTAGAAACTAAGTCCTTTCTATCGATGGGTTTGGATAGATAGTCATTCATACCCGCCTCAATACACTTTTCTTTTTCACCTTTCAGCACGCCCGCAGTCAATGCGACTATGGGTGTTTTTTGATGTAAAGAAATCTTTCGAATTTCTTTTGTAGCTTCATATCCATCCTTATTCGGCATTTGGATGTCCATAAAAATTAGATCAAACGATTTGTCACTGGTCTTAAGGATTGCCTGCTCCCCATCAGTGGCTTCAGTTATCATTACATTTGGAATCAATTTGGTAAGTATCCCTTTCATGAGGAGCATATTTACAGAGACATCCTCTACAATCAATATGTTTGGTTTCAAAGTTTTCAATGAACTACCTAACACTGGATTGGTGATTTTTGGCTTTGCTAATATTTCTCCGTTTATATTTTTCAGAGTAAGATAAAGTTCCAATATTTTTATTGGCTTCATCAAAAGGTGGGAGATCTTTTCTTTTTGCGACTTTTCGTAAACCTTTACCGTATTAGTTGAATTGTAGGTCATCACCAACTCAGTTTCAAATCTCGGATGAATTTGTTTAAGCTTTTCATAAAAAGATATATCGCTTTCTTTAATGGTATCAAAATCGATAAACACCAAGTCTATTTCAGGTCTCATGGTTAAAACCTCAAGGGCCTCATCCGAATTTGTGCCAAGAAAAGTGGGGATTGACCAAGCATCTAAACGTTCGATCAGGATCCGACTGTGCTTTTTATTGGAATCAACTACAAGCGCACCTTTAAAGGGTTTTGAAAAAAGAAAATAATGATCCAAAACTTTAAATTCTTTGGCGAGAGTAAAACTGAACGTACTACCCTTTTTTGGTTCACTTTTCAAATCGATGGAACTACCCATTTGGTTTACAAACGACTGTGAGATGACTAAACCTAGTCCGGAACCACCAAATGTTCGGGTCGTAGAAGTATCTGCCTGCGAAAAAGGACGAAACAACAATTTTTGTTTTTCGCTTGCGATCCCAATCCCGGTGTCGGTGATAGAAAACTCAATCTTTGTTACTTGTTTTTGTGCAATTCTTTCAATATCAAATTTAACATCCAAACGAACTTCACCAACCTCTGTAAACTTAATTGCATTACCAAGTAGATTGACCAACACTTGTTTGACTCTCGTAGGATCGATTTTGACTAACTGAGGAATATTGGGTTGAATGCGAATCAAAAGATCTAAACCTTTTTTTAAGGCAGAAAATTTTACGATATCGATCGATTCTTCAATTAATTGATAAATATCTGTAAATACCTCCTCCAGAACAATTTTACCAGCTTCTATCTTTGAAAAATCCAAGATATCGTTTATAACACTGAGTAAACTATGAGCAGATGTATTCGCATTTTCTAAATAATGGATCTGCTCTTGTGAAAGTGTTGTTCCAGCTAACATATCTTGAAATCCTATAATGCCATTTAGTGGTGTTCTGATTTCATGGCTCATATTTGCCAGGAACTCAGACTTGGCTCGACTTGCCGCCTCCGCCTGGGATGAGGTGAATAAAAGTAGTTCTTCCGTTTGTTTTCTATCGGTGATATCAGTCAAAACTCCATTCCATAATTGATCACCGTTCGACTGTAAAGAGGGAATCGCATCAACTCGAAACCAACGAGCGTATCTCTCAACTAAAAATCGAGTTTCGAGGCTAAAGGGTTTACCATTCGAAATAGATTGCCTTACTATGCGACCAAACGCCTTTCTTTCCTTTTTGTATACAAGTTTCAAAGGGTAAAGTGGATCAAGAATAAGGTCTGGTTTGTCCAATGCCAGAAGGTCCAAAAAACGTTCGCTTGCAAATTCAAATCGATGGTTGCCGTTCTTACTCGATCTAAATGTATAAACACCGACAGGTATTTGTTTTGTGAGTTCTTCGTATTGACTTTTGCTTGCTCGGATGACCTGTTCCAACTTTTTACGTTCGGTGATATCTCTAACAAAGACGATAAGGCGTCCGCCAGCATATGGTAGATAGTTGATACTTACTTCAACATCGATACAACTACCGTCCTTACGTCGATGTAATGATTCAAATCGATCACTGCCGAACCTATGTAATCGTTGGATGCGTTCTTCGACCAATTTTCTGTCGTCGATTGCATCAAATTTTTCAACACGTTCACCGATGATTTCATTTTTTGAGTAACCGACCATTTGACTGTAGGCCGTGTTCACATCTAAAATGACACCATTGAGATCATTCAACCAAAATCCATCTTGGGTCGCTTCCAAAATGGAGAAGTATTCCAGCTCGGATTTTTTTTTGTCTGTAACATCTCGTACGATACAAATGATTTCATTTTTATTCGTTTTTACGAGTCTTGCCTCAAACCAAGATTGTCCAATGTCCAGCGGTATCGTATATTCAAATTGAATCACATCTCCAATAGTATGCAGTTCTTCGATCTTTGATAAGAGAAGGTTTGCCAGAGGCGGAGGCAAAACATCCACAATCTGTTTGCCCAGAAATTCATTCGCAGGACGAATGAGGAGATCAGGATTTTGAGAATGACAAAATATAAACCTTAGATCACGATCAAATTTAAAAATGATATCTGGCAGAGCGGAAATAAGTGAAAGAGTTAATTCATCATTTTTAGAACTATCTTCTAGTAAATGAGATCTCGATATCGGCTGGAGTATCAAAACTAGTGTTTCAATTTTGGGAGAATAGATTTGGAGTGAGTATTGATTTTTTTGATCATTAGAGGATAATTCAACAAAATCCGATGATCCAAGTTTAGCGATATTTTTCCAATGATCAGAAATTGATGGAGATAGACTCATCGCCTCCAACATGAACGGTATGGGTAGATCGACATTAGCTGAATACTTTTCTGCATTTTTATCCCAAGGGACATGACCTAACAGGCGCAATGCCGAATCAAAGAGCTGGTTTCTTTCCGTACAAACCAAAGCTTCTGCATTCAAAGTGAGCACAGCGTATCCAAGTGGGATATGATTTAGATAATTGATCTCTTCTGTGTGGTATCCTTTCATCTGAATCTAAATTGAATGCGTCCCATTGCCACCTTTGGTATTTGAAACACTATCGTCTTTAGAAATCGGTTGGCGATCTTTTTTTTTCCCTATATAGAATGGGAGTACAATTTGACCGTAGTATCAAATTGAGCAATTTTTATTGACTAAAAGCAAAATTAATGCAAGAATCTCCTCCTATGCCAACGAAATACCTATATTTTATTCCGATTCTTTTTCTAACTTTTTGCGTCGATGAAAAAGGCACACCTGTCTCTTTTTTACATGCCTGCGATTTGCAAAACAATGATCAAATCATCGAGGTATCCGGATATATTTCTGATGGAAGATCCGTATATTGTTCGAGTAGAAGCGGAAGAAATGAATGAGGCTTTCAACTACTGGATTCTCCAAAGTATAAAAGTAGTGTATCACAGGTGTGAAATTCGAACAGTCAATGAGCCAGATATCGTTGGCTATATTAAGGTAAAATAATGATTGATCTCTCTTTTAGATTATCCTAAAATGCAAACGGCAGTTTCAATATTTTGTGTCAAGTCAATCCATTATTCTTTCTCTTTCATAATTCGTAAGGTGAGCAATGAATCCCAATCTTAACCTCACAACCATGATCGGCTTTTTCCTAATCTTTTTTCTAATTCCTGTCTCCGCTAATTTTTTTGCACTTTTGTTTGGAAATTATACCTCCACTCAACTTTTGCCTGACAAAGACCTGATGCTCTTTAATTTGATCCTTACATCTAGAGACTTTTGGATGGCAATCATCAACTGGAGTCCGTTTCCAATCATTAGCGGTATCATTACCGTTTACAGTTATCCGATTTTACAATACATATTCGGGAAAAATGTATCCCCTGCAAGGACGGAACTTGTCAAACGACGACTTATCAATTCACCTTTTTTCATTAGTTTACTTGGATTGATCGGTTGGGAAATGTCCACTACCTTGTCGATACTTCGTACCATCCAAATCATCCCTGGAGTCGATCGCCAAACACTCTTTTTGCTCTTTATCGTTTTTTCATTTTGGGGTTACTTTGTTTTTTCATTTTCTTTTTTTACTGTAGATTATTTGAATCGCGTATCATTGATTCCTTGCTTTTTTCCAGAGGGCGGACTGGGCAAATATGCCAACACACGAAGGTTTTCTATCATTTCCAAACATATGATCGTCTGGTCATCTATTTCCTTATTCCCTACTCTGCTTCTACTTCTCGGGCTCATGAATCGTTCCAAATTTCAAATCTTTGAATTACTAAGTATATTCAAAACGGATATCATATTTCAATTAGCAGGCGTTTTGTTAATTTTTACTTTTTTAATCACCTATACTCTTGCAAAAAGTATGCACACTCCTGTTCGAATTATGGAAGAAGCCACATATCGAATCAAAGATCAAGATTTTAAAACCAAAGTTGTTATCCATAGTTCTGACGAATTCGGAGTATTGGGCGATGCCATCAATGAGATGACTGCCGGACTAGCCGAAAAAGAGCGCATCAAAGATACTTTTGGAAGAATCGTCGATCCAAGGATTAGAGATTATTTGTTAAACAATGAACAGAGTTTAGGTGGAGAAACGGTAGAAGCGACAATTCTTTTTACAGATTTACGAGATTTTACTAAACTATCAGAAGATCGCACACCAAAACAAGTATTACATATCTTAAATCGATATTTTCAAGAGATGAGCAATGCAGTCGAAGCACATGGCGGATTTATCAACAAATTTATTGGTGATGCCATACTTGCTGTTTTTGGAACTCCTATCCCTCTTACATCTCCGCAGTCCACCGCCTTACAAACTGCCTATTCAATGATGGAAAATTTAAAACGTATAAATAAAGAGTTTTTGAATGAAGGTTTGCCAGAACTTAGAATGGGAATTGGTATTCATACAGGTTCGGTTCTAGTGGGTAACATTGGATCTTTAAGCCGAATGGAGTTTACGGTTATTGGAGATACAGTCAATACTGCCTCACGTGTAGAAGGACTATGTAAGGGGTTAGGTAAAGAACTATTGATTACTGAATCTTGTTATAATTTATTAAAACCAGAAGAAAAAGAAAGACTTACTTTTTTGGGTGAATTTGAATTGAAAGGAAGGTTTTCCAAGGAGAAGTTATATTCGTAAAAAAGTTAAATTAAGTCTATTTTTCTTTTTTTTACTAATTTTGACTTCCCAAAGAAGGCTTCTTCATTGTTCACTGGTGCAAGGTGATCACCAAGGAATCCAATGAATAAAAAAATACAAACCATCATTTCCATCGCTCTCGTACAACTAATGTTAATTAGCTGTAATTCAGGAAAAGAAATCAAACCTTCAAATTTTACTGTGGCTTTTTTGAAAGGTGAAGCTGAGAGAGTGAACCTTCCCTCAAAATTAAAGGCATTTGATTTGATCCCAGAATCGGAAACGGTAAAGACTTCCGAATCAGCTGTATTGGATTTAGCTACTGATTTAGGATCCATTCGATTGTTAGGTGAAACTACAGTCATACTTGCAAAGTTAAACCAAGAAACGTTAGAGTTCAATGTAAATAACGGAAACATCCTAGTAAAATCAACAAAGTTACAAAAGGGTCAAACATTAAGAGTTTCTACACCGACAGTAGTTGCGGCAGTAAGAGGCACCGAGTTTTGGGGTCAGGTCAACAAGGAAACCGAAACTGGAACTTTTGCAGTGAGAGATGGAGCAGTTGAAATCACTAGAAAATCTGATAATATGACAATTCTAATTGAAAAAGGACAGGCACTTGATATTGATCCGAAAGCAAAAGATTGGAAGGTCCGCACTGCAAAACAAGGCGAATTAGATGCAATGGCTCAAATTGATGAAATAAAATAATCAATTGAACTTTGTTTCATTTAAGGGAAGAAGATCTTTCTATCGTCTTACTTCCCTTACACTATTTCGACCACAAAGACAAATTTTTAGGCCACAGGGCTACTCAATTCTACTAAAAATCCATTTAAATCAAGGACGTAAGAAACAAGTTGGCCCCACGGCTTTTGTTTTGGTTCCGAAATGATCTTACACCCATTCCGAATGGCTTTTTCAAATGCAGATGGTACATCTTCTGTTATGAATGCAATCTCAGTTGGGTGGCACTTTGATGTGTCTGCATTTTTTAAGAATTCTAAACCTTTGGGTTGGGAGGTAGATCTATCAGCAAAGCTAAGAATTGTATCTCCCGTCTCCATCTCTCCATACTCTTTGGATTCATGAATAAACTTTCTCTTTATACTAAATGCATTTTCATAAAAAGTAATGCTCGCTTCCACATTTTCTACATACAATATAACATATCCTAATTTCATGTTGTCTCCTATATTTTTAATTGATTCTGACCATTTAATCTTCGATATTCGGATGGTGGAATACTTTCTATCTCTTTGAATGCACGAATGAAGGCGTTTTTTGAATTAAAGCCTACTTCATATCCGATTCTGAGGATGGGTAGATCAGAAGTAGATAGCAGTCTTTTTGCAATCTCAATACGACGGGAGCGAATGATTTCGATAAATCCTTGATTAAAATACCGATTCATTACTTGGGAAGTTAGATGCACTGAAACTCCCAGCAAATTGGAGAGTTTACGAAGATTCAATTCGCTGTCTAAGATCAACTCTTCCTTATTAAGGATTTGATCTAATTTGATCCCTAATTCTTGAAGCTTATCCTCTTTTAGAAAAGACTTTTGGTATTTCGAATCATCCGAACCGATTTCTTGTGTATCAATTAGGATTTGATCTTTATAGACACGGTGCCAGGCAAATCCGAGTACCCATAAGGAAAATCCTATATTGATGATTCCTTCTGAGACTTTGCCAGGCAATATAATCGCAAGGAGTGTAGACAAAAATAGCCAGATAACAAGGACAAATGTGTATCTTCCAAAAATAGCAATCTCAGGGTCGGCTGACTTTGAAAAGTCTTTGCCAATCTCTCTAAATCTTAAATGTACACGGACAAATATAAATAAATTTGTGACCATAGTAAAGATTTGCAAAAGACTTGCCTCCGATGTTAATTCGCCTTTGGCAACAATAGCGATATAACGAAGTTTCATTTGAGCGGGTTGTAAAAAAAATGGAAGGCAATAGAAAAACAAAATAACAGAAGGGATAAGGTAAATAGAAAGCCAAAACTTCCTCTCCTTTGGTATTCCAAAATACTGGACCACTGCATAATAAAATAGCGGTGCAGAAATAACTCCTAATACATATCCAACCTTAATGATATGCGGGAAATCTTTCACACTACCTGTGTAATAAGCCAAGTTCAAAAGCATAATACAAGTAAAATGAACGAAAAAATGTCCTAAGTAAAGGCTGAGTTGTCTTCCAGATTTCGCCTTACTATAAAAGTACAAAGCAAGTAGAATGGATTGAACTGCCCCTGAACTCAAGATAATCGAACCAATCATAGGCTACCTACAAATAAAGCGAGGAGATGAATCAAATCAGTATTTTCCATTTTTTTGATAAAAGTAGGTGCCTCCCCATCGGGTGGAACGACACAAACTTTTTGATGGTGTATGCTTTTCTTACGATTGAGGCAAACAATGCATACAAGAATTCTAGGTTTTCTAATTTTCCCTTTGTTGGTCATGAGCCAGCAGATTCGGGCTCAGGCAGTTTCTATACAGGGAGGTTTGAGCCAACCACTCCTCCTTCAAGGAGCAAATGTAGCGGCGACATACTATGGAAAATCCATGGTATTTGAATACTCCCATGGATCCGGACTTCGTTATGATGCATCGGGTGGGATTGCACTTTCTGAAGACGAAAAAGCTCAAAATCTCAAGGTATATGCACCATACAGCACAGGTTTCGGAATCGGTTACTTGATCCAAAAAAACTGGGACATACGTGTAGAGGTAAAAGAAAACCTATACCGCGTAAAATCCGAAGCATCCCTCGATGAACTGGCTTTAAGTCAATTTTTCGGATTGCGAAGTGATTTACCTTTTGTGGGAAACGGAACAGAGGTTTGGCTACCCAACCAAACGAATCAAACAAATCCAATAGAACTTACCGTTCAAAAAGCGGTGCTTGCTGAATTATTATATGATGCAAAGTATACACTTCCCAATACCACCGCTCGTTACAGGACAAGATCAGTTGGACTTGGAATGTATTACAGATTTTTTCCATTAGGTGGCGAACAAGGCCTTATGATTGAACCATCACTACGTTTTTGGCCAAATATTTGGACAGATGCTCCTGAACTCCAGGCTTTCGAAAACAAATTCGGCGTAATGGGACTACACAAAGCACACGACAATGGACTGTTTGTGAACATTTCAGTAGGCTATTATAAAACGATTTAGGTATTATATGAAAAATAAAATCTTTTTGCTCATTGGTTGTCTTTGTCTCCAAACACCTATATTTTCTTCTCCTTCGTTTTCAAAAGAGGAATACACAATCAATTTCTTTCGAGCTCCTTCGATAGGCGGTGAATATAGAAAGGATCAATTTTCAATTCATGGTGGTTATTATGTTACTAATTTTGAACCGGATATCACAACTAAGTTTTACAAATTGGGTGTGGGATATTGGTTTTTTCCCACCAAACTAGCATTTTCTTCTTCAGATCAGCCTTCATCCTTTTATACCTACTTATCCTACGGAAAAGGTATCAACCTAGACTATAAAAATAAAGATACGATCATGTATGAGGTTGGCTATCGATTTATGATTTGGGAGGGTTTGAGCTTTCGACTTGGGGTGATTGCACTTGGTGCCGAAGGCGAAAGTACAAAGGTCAATCCGACTCCTGGAATCAGTTATTCAATTTTCTTTTGAGGTAAAACAAATGGACAAACTAACAAAACAAACTTATAAATATGCAGGTCTGATCTTTCTTATCATACCATTATTAATTCAAATTCCCTATACACTTCTAATCATGAATTTTCAGTATCCGGACATACTACGTGAACCTACAGAAAAGATTTTAGTCGAGTTTCAAAAAGGAGGCTCTTCGCTCATTTGGACATGGTTGTTTTTTGGATTTGCTGGTCTGCCGTTAGTCTACTCGTATTTGGGTCTTTATCGAATTACAGATGAAAAATCCCAAGTCGCTTCTCTTGTGGCCGTAATCTTTGGCATCTCTGCTTTATTTTTTCAGCTAATCGGTCTTTTGCGCTGGGTTTTTGTCGTACCAATATTGACAAATCTTTATACGGATATAAATGCCACAGTCGGTACAAAGGAAGCCGTCATTGTTTCATTTCAAACAATCCATCATTTATTCGGAGTTTTGATCGGCGAACATCTTGGACAATTGTTTACGATCATTTGGATGACTATCAATTCGGCCCTACTCTTGAAAGAAAGTAGGTTTCCGAAATGGTTAGGATATTTCGGATTATTTTCCTCAATTATCTATGTACTTGCACAGACAGAATTGTTTGCGTTGGTCATACCAGAGGTTTCTGAAATACCTTTGGCTGGTTTGCTAGGAAGCCTCTGTTGGTTGCTGTGGATGGTCGCCTTAGGATATTATATGCGTTTGGTTCCAAAACTTTAAAGGTATATACCCTCCAAAATTGGAAGCTCTGCCATTCATCAAAATTTACGGAAAACCACTTGACCTGGACTAAAAAGTGTTAAGTGATGAAGTAGAAACTTTAATAGTTATTTTAAAAATTTTGAATATTTCTTAGGGGAGACCCGGATCCAAGGAGAAAAGTCATGTTACCTTCTTTATTTTTATCTTAAACCGTATTGCTTTTATAGGCAATTACCAACCCAGAAAGTGTGGAATTGCCACGTTTACCACAGATTTATGTGAATCCATATCTTCCGTTTATCCTAATACAAGCATTATTGCCATACCAGTTAATGATTCTGAAGAAGGTTACGAATATCCTTCTAAGGTGCGATTTGAAATTAAGGAAGATGATATTGATTCTTATCATCGTGCCGCAGATTTCCTAAATAATAACAATGTAGAGATCGTCTGCCTCCAATTTGAATATGGCATCTTCGGAGGTGCCTCTGGAAGTTACATATTATCCTTGTTACGTGATTTGCGAATGCCAGTCGTAACCACCTTACATACGATACTAAAAAACCCATCAGAAGACCAGCGAAAGGTCATTGAACAAGTCATTTCTCTTTCTGACCGTATCATAGTAATGAGTCAGAATGGCATCGAATTGCTAAAAACAATCTATGGCATCCAATCCATCAAAATAGATTATATTGGCCACGGTATCCCAGACCTTCCATTTGCCGATTCAAGTTTCCATAAAAGCCAATTTGGGGTGGAAGGAAAGACCGTTATACTAAGTTTTGGACTAATTTCACCTAACAAAGGATTAGAGTTTGTAATATCAGCATTACCAGAAATAATCAAAAAACACCCTGAAACTGTTTATATAATTCTTGGAGCCACTCACCCACATGTTGTAAGAAATGAAGGCGAAGCATACAGAACTAGGCTTGAGGAATTAGCAAAAAAATTAGAAATAGAAAACAATTTAATATTCTTCAACAAATTTGTAAGTATTGAAGAACTTCTTGAATTTATAGGAATTACTGATATTTACATCACCCCTTATCTCGAATCTACACAAATTGTATCTGGCACTTTAGCATATATGTTAGGTGCAGGAAAAGCAATTATTTCTACTCCATATTATTATGCAGAGGAAATGTTAGCAGAAGATCGTGGTATTCTCGTGCCATTTCAAAATTCTGATCAGATAGCCATTGAAGTAAATACTCTACTCGATCATGAAGCAAAACGACATGAAATCCGAAAGAATGCCTATCTGTTTGGAAGATCCATGATTTGGTCAAAGGCCGCAGTGCAGTATATGGATTCCTTCGAAAAAGCCAAAGAGGAAAGAAGATATTTTTCCGAATTAGGTTTTGATAGGCCATTGCCTGCTGGCATTCGAATCGGATATCCCAAGCTCAAATTAGATCATCTCAGACATCTAACGGATCAAACAGGACTAATTCAGCACGCCTATTTTACCCTTCCCAACTACAATGAAGGATATTCAACTGATGATAATGCACGAGCAGTAATCGTTTGTACACTCCTCATGGAACAAGGTAATGATGAAGTTATTGATTTAGCCTATCGCTATCTTGCTTACCTATGGTATTCTTATAATCCCAGCACCAAAAGATTTCGTAACTTCATGGATTATCAAAGAAACTGGTTAGAAGAAAGTGGGTCTGAAGATTGCCATGGAAGATCCTTACTGGCCTTAGGGATCGTCTTAAGTAAAACCAATGAACCAAAACTACCTTCTATTGCAGGAAGGCTCTTTGAAGAGGCCCTACCTACTATATTAAATACATCAAGCCCTAGATCTTGGGCTTTTGCAATATTAGCAATCAATGAATATCTAAAGCGATTTGACGGGGATCGAAGAGCAGAACAAGTTCGAGATAAGTTATCACATCAGTTGATGAAATTATATAAAGAAAATCATTCAGATGATTGGTTATGGTATGAAAAAAGTTTAAGTTACTGCAATGGAGTATTGCCTCATGCCTTACTTGTAACAGCCGTAGCAACTCAAAATGAAGATATGAAAGCGATCGCACTTACTTCCCTGAATTGGCTTGGAGATTTGCAAACTTCAGGTTCGGTAGGTGGACATTTTGTACCAATCGGATCAAATGGATTTTTTTCTAAAGGTTGTTCTCAGGCAAGATTTGACCAACAACCGGTAGAAGCACAAGTTATGATTTCTGTTTATTTGGAAGCCTATAGAGTTACGAATGATAGCTCCTGGAAAACAAAGGCAATCCAAACCTTCGAGTGGTTTTTGGGAAGGAATGATTTAAATACTTCACTCTACGATCCAACAACTGGAGGTTGCCGAGATGGACTTCACTCCGATCGTATCAACGAAAACCAAGGTGCAGAATCAACCTTGGCATTTTTGCAAAGTCTTTTAGAAATTAGAACGATCGATCAAAATGACAGTGAAAGAATAAAATTATGAAAAGAAAATATACAGAAATCTTTAAAAGGCATACTTTAAATCCAATATTAACAGCGGATATGTGGCCTTATCCGATCCACTCAGTCTTTAACGCAGGAGCGACTCTACTGCCCAATGGAAACACTCTTTTATTATGTAGAGTGGAAGAAAGAACTGGCAAATCTCATTTTTGCAAGGCAATTTCAGAAAATGGAATTGACTCTTGGGTCATTGATTCAAAACCTACTCTACTTCCCGATCCCAAAAATTTTCCAGAAGAAATCTGGGGAATCGAAGATCCAAGGATTACCTTTGTTCCAGAGTTAAAGCAATACATCATCGCCTACACCGCATATAGTCGAGAAGGTCCAGGCGTTGCGCTGATGAAGACAGAAGATTTTGTTGTTTTTGATCGACTCGGGCTCGTCAAACAACCAGACGACAAAGATTCAGCTTTATTTCCAAGAAAAATCAATGGGAAATGGGCTCTCATCCACCGCCCAATTGGTAGTGACGGCTCTCATATTTGGCTGTCATACGCCCATGATTTGATGCATTGGGGCGAAGAAAGAATGATGCTACAGGCTAGGCATGGTGGATGGTGGGATGCAAATAAAATTGGACTGTCGCCTCCTCCCATTGAAACACCCGAAGGTTGGCTTGTCATCTATCATGGTGTAAGACAAAATGCATCCGGCTCTTTGTATAGACTGGGCCTTGCTCTTTTTGATTTAGAGAATCCAGAAATCTGCCTAAAACGAGGCGATGAATGGATCTTCGGCGCAGAAGAAATTTACGAAAAGTTAGGTGATGTCGATAAAGTAGTCTTTCCTTGTGGATATACAATTTTACCGGATGGAGATACGATTCATTTATACTATGGTGCGGCCGATACGTGCATCGCTTTGGCAATTGGCAGCATAAAAGAATTGCTGAAATGGCTCGATATCCATAAATAATTAGGATAGATTTTTTTAAAAAAATAATTCACTGAAATTCCAATTCTTTTCCAATTAAAAAAATTACATTTTTGGAGGATCACTTGTATGCCAAAACAAACGGATTCACAATCGGATCAAAAAAAATTTCTTGAAAGAATATTAAAAAAACTATCAGTCTTTGGAAATGTAACATCGCGATTTATGTTTGGAGGTTATGGAATCTATTTTGAGGGTTCCATGATAGCTCTCATCGCATACGAGGAGATTTATTTCAAAACCGACAAAGAGACCGTCGAACTATTTGTAAAAGCGAAACAAAGACCATTTATCTATGGCGGGAAATCTGGAAAACCAGCAGTAATGAGCTACTACACAATACCAAAAGTTTCATGGAAATCAGCTGACTCCTTGAAACAATGGTTTGAGTTGAGCCTTGGGGCGGCAAAAAGGGCAAGTCAGAAAAAGAAATCCAAACAGCATAAAACAAACCTTTCTACCTCTGCGAAAGTTGCGAAGCAGTAGAGGAAGGGGAAATGATTAGGAAGAAGTTTCGCAAATCGACCTTCATCTTACATCTGTATTTCGCCGTGTCAAATCCAACAAAGATAGAAGGACTACCCGCTGAGTAGAAACCACATTCTCAATAAAAATTAGTGAGTGACAACAAGCCTAATTCCTAAAAAAACTAAAGGAAGAAGAGTAGATCAAAATATGGGATTTTGCACTAATTTATGCTAAATGAAAAAACGATATGGATTTCTCCAACCAAAAAGATACTCGTCGTGAGTTGTTATCCTCAAGAAATAGAATTGATTTGGAAAAAAGATCCCATTGTGAATAAAAAGTCTTTGGGTGTAGGAAATTTAGAAGCCGCGCTCAATTTGGAAGAGTTGATTTCACATGTCCCAAAAATTGACGGCATTTTGCTTCTTGGAGGCGCGGGAGCTTATTCCTGGGCGAGACTCTCAATCGGAGACTTTGTGTTTTCCGATAATATTTCCTCTTACGGTATGGGTGCAACCATGCGATTTTGCCGACATATCCAAGGGAACCGCATCGACAAATTGAACCAAAATTTTTTTCCAACAAGCCCGCTCATCGCCAAGGAATGGAAGGAAGTCCTGACCAACGCCCCTCCCGAAGTTACCATCCAACAAATGGAAAAACCTCCATTGGTCCAATGGTCAGAATTTCATGTAGAAAATACGGAAGCATACGGACTTGCAAAAGTCTGCAAACGTAGAGCGATTCCATTTCTTTCTATCAATCGTGTAACGCATATAGTTGGACCAGAAGGCTATAAGCAATGGACGAATAACTGGCGTAGTCTTGTGGATCAATTGCAGGTAGAAATCCAAAAATTAATGGATTTCCATACTGAAACGTAACTCAGAATGATTTATCAAAAGTTTTTTTTCTTAGGATAGTTCAGATGCTAAGGTTTTTAATTCAGCTTTAAACTGCTTCAGATATTTGATATTACGGCTGGCACGATACAACATCACACAGCCAGTATGCAAAATGAGAATCCTCTTTGCGACTAACTTCGAATCTATCGCGGTCGGATGGTAGTGCAGGTAAGTTTTCTCTTGAATGGACAACCAACGCGATTCCACGGATTGAAGAGTTTCTTCAAATTCACTTCGTTCTTTTTCGTTTAGTTCACTTGCGAATGCAGTAAATGGACAACCAAAAAACTCCCCTTTTCGAGCTAGGAGAATCAGTGTTGAAGACCACTCGGATAAATAACCGTCATATGACTGATTCCGTTCTTTCAGTCCAATCAACATTGCAAAAAGAAGTCTAGCACGTTCTTCAATGTAAGCTTTTCCAAGAGTTATTTTTGAATCAAAGTGATAGTATAGCGAAGGCTTTGTTATCTCACATTCTTTTGTTATTTGGTCAATCCCGGTATTATTAAATCCTTGGAAATAAAAAAGATATCCTGCCTTCGATAAAATGTTTTTTTTTGTATCAATCATCGATCTTTTATCCAACGGTTGATAATCTTTCATAAAGAAAGGAATAACGCTCAGGATGATGTTTGCGCATGTAGTCTCTGAACTCTCCAAGTTGAAATGCACAAGGATATCGATCACGATTCCAAAAATGTACGGGATCTCCTATGATTTGCCAGGGAATGCCCACACGACGATGGTATTTGAATACAAGTTTCTCCATTTCTGCAAGACCCAAATAACTGCTTGCATCTCCAGGTAAGTCCATAGTTAATCCGCGAATGAGAAAATCAAAAACAAAGATCGACTTATTTCTATCTAAATCAAATTTTTCTAAGGCATCTTTATCTACAGCTGTCCTCCAACCATTGAAAGCATACTGTATATGATCTAATTTTAAGGTATTTAAGATTTTTTCGACAGGAAGATTGTATCGAATTTCGATGGGCAATTTGAATCCTTCATCTCCAATATCTTTCAGAATCAACCCCCAAGTACCTATCAATTGCCCAGACTTATGCCGCACTCCACAGACTCTTGCCTCGTGAAAGTATTCCGTCGTAGGTTCCGAAATATCGTTTGGAGGGATTTTGTAGCTACCATCTGTGAAGGCATCATTATAAACTTTCAAAACAAATTCATTGAATTCATTCCTAGTTTCGATTCCCAATAGCCATAGTTCTAAGTCATCCACTGTGTCCAGATGAATGGATTTGCCGTTTGATATATGATTCCTTTCTTTCATACGTTTCTCTCTAGCCTATTTACCTACCGTTCGGTATATTGTCAAATCGAAATTGATGTTTTTTCGCATAGCGCGTATTAATTTCTATTTTTAAAGATGATTTAAGAAAATAATCATCTCTTTTCCTTATTGAATTCCTTGCTCTTTTCTCCTTGGCGAAAGAGATGTCTTTTTATAAAATGAACCCTCGTGTATAAATTGCCCGCATGAATTGGTTCATCAGATCATATCAAAATTGCTTTTGTCGGTTGGCAATGACTCCTGTTGTATCATTTTTCCTTTTTGCGTATCCTTTTCACCTTCATGCCCAAGAGAAGAAAGATATGGAGAATAAATCCACATCGAAACTCGAGGTAAACTTGGAAGTCGAAAGTGATGCTTATTTTCGTGGAGCAAATTTTTCAGGAGATTTTTCAGCCCAACGAAATCAAACCCCTTATAGATCGATTCAACCTGGATATCGTTCCACTCAGAATCTGCTCTACCATACACCGCTCACTGGTTTTAAAATTCTCTTTAGTTCTCTTACGCCATTGACAGGTCATTCTGATCGAGACAGCGATGGAGCGATATTACAATCGGGTCCTGGTAAACCAGATCGTTTCTACAACGTGTATGAGCAGTATGTCGCTACTGGAATTGTCAATTACGATCCAACAAAAGAGAAAAGACGTGATGAACAAAATGGCCTCAAACGAAATATGGGAGCGTTCGTCGGCGGATACTACGAATGGCAAAGTTCCATCGGTATTTGGACCATGGGAACATGGCTTTATTCAACCGCCAATACAGCAAATAAAACTGTCTGGCAAGAATTCTTTGTCACATTTCGTCCCGATCTTCTAACATTTATTAACCCCAAAATAGCCATTTATCAAAACACATCTGCAATCAAGGAATTAAATGGCCAAAACTATATCTCTCTTGATTTTAGCCATACATTCCGCAAGGAAGATTTTATAAAAATCGTTCCGTCCACTCATGTGGGTTATGTGATCAACAATGATACCATGGACCAAAGATCAGGCATTTCAAACATAACATCGACTTTAAAATTTTTGTTCGGTTCATTTTATGTAGGTTTTACGAATGTGCACCGATCAGATGTCACTCTCTTTGATACAACAGATTCAAATTCGGGAGATGGCAGAACGATCAATCCGTCCAAAAGGAATGACCCATTTAATTTAGCGCTCGATCGAGAGGCAAGCAAACGGATTGGCAATCCAGAAGTGCTAAAGTCTTTTGAAGAAGAACACAGACTCCAAAAAATTCCAAATAACGGTTTTTATGTGAGCATGGGTTGGGATGCTATTTTTTAGATAATTTGGGATTTGACAAGCCAAGGTATTTTGATAACACACGATAACAAAGAAATCAGAATTCATAACATTAGGAACTAGATTCGATCTTTAGAATATTCATTGTTATGTTTTCGCGTGAATCAAGCTGAGGTAATTTCTAGTTAGATGACGTTAATATTCAAAAAATTGGAATAGTTTAAACAGAGGCAAAATAGGCAAATTTTCCAATTTTTAAGTTTACAGTTTTCGGGCTACACTTCAATGTTTCATAGGTCTTAAATTAATATGGAAGATTTTCGCAATGGAATTCTACATTCTTTTATAAAAAGCGTTGTGATAGGTGCCGGAGTCGCATTGGGATTTCTTTCCATGAGCGTATTTGCCGTTACAGTTTCTGGGACATTCAACACATTCTTCTCAGGACAAGTCGTTAATGCAACCGACGTGAATGCAAATTTTTCCACTCTCAAATCAGCTATTGAATCTATACCAGATTGGACAAAAAGCGGAGTAAATGCTGTATTTTCTTCCGGTGCTGTTATGATTAACACGTCCACTCAAGCGAACTCCGCAACTTTAACTGTCAACGGTAGGATATCGTCTAGCACCTTAGGAGTTTATTGTGGAGCGACGGTTGCAACATATACAGGGAATATTGGTGGATATGTAACAGCAAAGTCTCTTTGTGCAGCTTCCTCGGCATGCAATAATGCGAATGCACATATGTGCACTTCACATGAACTTGCAATTTCTAGACAATTAGGTATCAGTATATTAGGGAATACATGGTATTCCTCTCATTCATATTGGGATGGTGCGGAACCATCTGTATTTGTTGCTGATTGCGAGGGTTGGACCTCCAATTCAGGGTCTATTGGAGGTTCTTTCAACAATCCTTCGAGTACATATGGCTCTTGGAATTATTGCAATAATAGTTATCGTATTGCCTGTTGTTTGTAGGATTTAACGATTCCACTAAATTTATTGCCAAGGATACTCTTTATCGTGAAAAATCCCTTGTTCGTTTTTTGCATGGCCAAAGTCAGTATACTCATTTGCGCATCAATACTTTTAGTCTGCGAACAGGAAATTCTTGCAGATACGGTTATTTTAAAAAACGGACAAAGCTTTGAAAACGTTCGAACTGAAATCCAGTCCGATACGGTCTCCTTTGTTTTCGAAGGCAAAAAAAAGGAAATTCAGAAAGTCAAAGTGAAGTCGGTTAAGCTCAAACCAGTGTTTGCCAATGTAGGTGAGAAGTTAACAACTACGATTTCCAAGGCACCTACTCGCGAAGCAATCAGCCAAGAAAGAATCCGGCTTGCCGAATCACTAATGAATCAAATTGATTGGGAAGCTGAGATAGGCGATAAACCCAAATTGGCCGTGCTCAATTTTCAGGCTGGCTCGGGTGTTGCGAAAGGAGAACTCGAAACTGCAGTCGAGATCATCATCACAACAATGGTTAAAACCAATCTATTCATTGTAATCGATAGCCAGACAATTGCAAAAGTTAAGTCCGAACAAGAAAAATATAATGAGGATTGTAAAAACGGAACAAAGGACTGCTCCGCAAAACTAGGTGAGTTACTTAGCGCAAATCGCGTATTAACTGGAAAGATTACAAAAATCAATGGCAATTATTTTGTGAATGGATCGATCATTGACCCAGTTAATAATCGTATCGATTTTGCGGAAAGTGAAACAGCTGAGACCGCTGCAAAACTCCCGCAGGCTAGTGAATCCTTTGCCAAAAAAATAGCAGGTGGAGTATTAGAATATTCAGAAGTAGCATACGCTACAACTACAAGAATACAAAATCTTAGTTATATCAAAAAATCGGCGCTGATTCCTGGCTATGGTCAATATACATATTCTATAGATAAAGGTAGTACTTTGCAAAAATATAAAGGATTTGCTTGGGGCGTAATCACGCTCGGTTTGATAACTCAATCTTGGATTTCTTTCCAAGATTTTCAGAATGCAAAGGCAAATTATGAAGTAAGCAAAGACCTACTACTTTTAGCGTCAAACAGTCAACTTGATCTAGTAGCTCTTATCAATGAACAATCTTCCCTTGATCGCCTGCAAGAGCAGGCCAACGTGAGCAAAGCAAATGTTGCATCGTTGGGTATGTTCTATTTACTCAATATTGCGGACACTTATTTTTTACCCCATTCGGTTTCAAACAAGGATTTAGGATTTTCCAACTTTCGAATCACCACTTCGCCATCTACTTACATGGCTGGGAATCACACCAGGGAACAAGTGATCACCGTTGAATATCGAGGAAATTTTTAGATGGGCTTCTCCAGTTTACGAATCTTCATCTTTCTATTCATGATACCTTTTTTCTCTTGCATGATCTGGGACATCTCTAAGATCCAGGACAATTACTTGTTAAAATTGTTAACCTTATTTTTGCGTGACGACTCGCCCCTGCAAGTGACAAGCATCATACCGAAAGACAAATCAACGAACAACTTCAGAAATACAAATGTCTTCCTTGGGTTCAATAAAACACCACCTTTATTTGAAAATTCTCAAATCATTCTGAAGGCGGAGATATCAGGCTCAGCCGAGGAGAAGGGAACACTTACGCAATCTGGAAAATTTATTGTATTTACTCCGGCGAACAACCTTTCCGCAAATACAACGTTCAAAATTACTGTGAAAGCCGAGAATGGACTCAGCTCAGAAACCATCTATACTTTTTCCACTGGAACGGAAACAGATACAACACCACCAAGAGTTATCACAAGCTCGCCCGAGGCGGGTGAAACAGGTTTCCCTGCAAATGGAACTGTAATTGCTAACTTCAGCGAGGTGATTGACCCTACATCTTTAACCACTTCGAATTTTAGTATTTCCGGAAACCCAATAGGGTCGTTGACTCTAACGGATCAAACCGTAGCATTTACTCCTTCACCCAACTTTGCCTTTCTTACTCCATACATAGCAGTTATCCGACCGGGTGTAAAGGACCATGCAGGAAATCGAATGAGCGAAACCTATTCTTGGGTTTTTTCTACAAGTGATAGTTTATCATCGAATTGTATTTTTGATACTGGATTATTTAATATTTGTCTATTCAATTAAGCCATCGACAAGCTTCTGTAAGCGATAATGTTTTATTTATCTAGAAACGAAAAACTTCAAATGATTGATTCATTCTGCTCAAAACACACTCGCGTAATTTCCATCCTTTATCTTGTTCACTAAAAAATATTTACAAACTAAATAGCTGAAACGAAGATATGCAAATGTCTAGTGCTATCATCGCCGCCCTTCATTATTTCGCCCTTGCCATGAGCTTTTGGTCGATCGCCGAACGCGCACGAAATTTATGGCTCCTTCAGAAGAATCAAAATGATACAACAACACGCGACAAAGTATTGTTTTACGATAATTTTTGGGGTTTATCTGCTCTACTCATTATTTCGACTGGTATCCTTCGCGCTTTTTATGGTTACGAAAAAGGTGCAGAATACTATTTAAACAATTTTGTTTTTTACACAAAAATTGGAATGGTTGTAGCCATTCTATTACTTGAGTTGTATCCCATGTTTCATTTCGTCAAATGGCGAATTCGTATTGCAAAAAGTAGCGGTGTAACATTCAGCGCACTCCAACTTAAATGGTTCTTTGTCATATCGTCTCTGCAAATTGTTATACTCAGTATCATCATTTTGCTTGCTAGTTTGATGGCACGTGGAATTGGAATGGTGTAGATTCCGAATGGATTCTACTGTCAGATATCTTACGTTAACTACCCTATTCTTTTGACCCTCAGTGGTCTAAATGGATTGTTTTTGGTATCATTGCCTATCGTATATGGTATGATTGTTTTGCCAAATGTTTATTAAAGCTCCATTTCAACTCTCGCCCTATATAAAAGAAATTTGGTATTGGAAGAATGTAGATTCAAATTTATTACCCTGGATTCTACCTTCTTACGAAATTGAGGCAGTTTTCCATCTCAGCGATCCGCCGCAAGTACATCGTTATATGGATGAGCCGATTACTTTATCTTCCTTTCATTGGGTCGGTCCTCAAACGAAACGATGGAAGATAGAATCTAAGTCAAAATTAAATCTAATCTCCCTTAGGTTTCATGCGGGTGCTCCTTGGGAGTTAATGCGAGTCAAAACCCCACTGATGGTAAACGGTTTTCCTGAGATCGATATGGACTCCCACGCACTCTTCCTTAAATTAAAACCGTTTTTAAGTGGCTCAGATTGCTTAGAAGAGAGTGACGTCCGTTATCTTGCAGATCACATTGGTGAGGCAATCGGAAGTCATCAAATTACTATCGCTCCTATAGAAGCCAGTATCAAATTTGCATTTTCGGAACTTACGAAAGCTAATGCAAAGGTCACGGACATTGAAAAGAAGACTGGATTATCGAGAAAACAAATCGAACGTGGAATGAAGAAAATTTATGGACTCAATCCGGGTGAGTTGGGCAAAATCCATAGAATCCTTTCCTTGATTCGAAATCCTTCAAACTATAAAAGTGAGAATTTAAATGGTCGTTTAACGGACATTTCGCATGAATGTGGATACGTGGACCAATCCCATTTTATTAATGATTTTAAGAGAATCACGGGTTATCTTCCTAAAGATTGGTTTAAAGAATTTGAAAAAATGTCGCATTTTTACAATTCTAATCTTTGAAGGTGAGCTAGAATATTTTTATAGGGATCCAAATGATTTCAAAAATAAGGAAATTAATTCTCGAGTATAGATTCAATGCAACCGTGCGCTCTTTATACACGAGCATAGAAAATGCAGATATAAATAATTTTCACTCCACACTTAAAAAGTTGAAAGAAAACCAAAACATATCAGATTTCCTACCCATGTTACTCTGCTTTACATGTGAACACTCAAAGGAATCTGAGATTTTGATTACTCTTTTAGAATTGGGAATACATCCAGACACACCCAATCAAAGCGACCGATTCCCAATTCACTTAGCAGTTGAAAATGGAAATGAAGAATTCGTAAAAATATTACTTCGATTTGGCGCAAATCCAAACATAATTGATAAGAATGGAGTCACGCCATTACACATTAGTTATAGCTATGATAGTCTTGGTGGTATTTCGGATCTCCTTGTCTCTAACGGTGCCGATCTCACCCTTAGAGATAGTCTAGGAAAACGTTATCTCATGTAGAATCGCCTTACCTTTCTCTTGATTTCTAGGCGGCCCTGAAAAGATTTAAAATTGCTTCCTCTGTCTGAAAGGAAAACTTGGCTTTCGCCCTCATCAATTTTTGGATCGTGTCTTGAATAAAGTATGCCTTGGTTGCTTCCTTATTGAAGAAACGAATCAGGCCTCGATTCGATGAAGAGACAGGGAGGGAAATCTCCCAACAAATTTCTTCTTCTATTGATAAAATTTCCTCAAACAATTCCTGGTTTGCGCCGGGTCCGCCAACCGCATCCAGATCCATTGAAAGTTGATAGTATTCGTCCAAAAGTGATTCGATATATTCCATGTGAGCAACCTCTATGTTGAATAGAGTAGCAGGAGTGTAGGACAAATCTGGAGAGGATTCGAAATTTTTTAAGACAGAAATCATTTTCTGCTCTTGGGCTCGAAAGTTCAGCAACTAGCAATCACTCGCATAAAAGGAACAAGCATTCTGGATTTTGGCTTGGATTTCGGAAAAACCTCTACCTATTTCTTAGGTCTTAATCATTAATATCCATTCTCTTTTTCTTCTATTATACCAAATTGATTTCCTTCCGTATCTATCAAGATTGCTTGCCAAATATCTCGATCTTTCATTTGGTTCGTTATAGTGGGAGGCTCAATACCTTTTGCACCACCTGAAATAAGTTTTTGATAAAATGTTTTGATATCAACATCAGATAACATATAAAATATTTCTGATGAAACTATATCCAATTTGGCATCTAACTGAATTTCAATTGCATTCAATTTGAAATATGCGATATCCTTAACAGTGTAAAGATACTCTAATCCTAAAAAATCTTTATAGAATAATTGGGCCCTTTTTAAGTCTTTTGCTGGAATGATTATTTTAGAAACTGTTGAAATTGTATTCATATCGTTTCTCCATTTAGGATTTTGGCAGGTGCTTTTCCAACACCAAACCTAGCTGAATTAAAGACGACCATATTTTTCTCTCATCAATGTTTTACAGAATAGTAGCTTTTAGAAACTGTTTTGTGAGTTTACCCCTTCACGAGATTCAAATTTAAAGGTGTCTTTCCATGTTGCGGAGACAGGACTTGTTCACCTCAGATTAAATGACATTCCGTCAGTGAGCTTACGAGGAAGATAAAATTCATATTTATTGCGATTTGTTTGGGAAATTTACTCGCCTTTAAGTGGATTCAATTCTTATGTAGAGCTATCTATCACGAATTTCGGGAAAACGTTTTTGTTTTTGGGATTGATCTCGAAAAAACCATATCATTTTCAGATGTGAAGAACGGTTTAAAGTTAAAAGGAATCGATTTGCTTGAAGGATTACACCATGAGTTACAGTCTTCGAAAAATGAGAATATAAAAAAGTGAAACCTTGTTATTACAATCGAATTGTTGTTTGGATAGGGTTTTGTGCATTAATCTTTTCGTGCAAAAATCCTGAACTGAATCAAGGGAACGACCCAAGATCAAACTCATATTTACCTACTCAATTTTTTTATTGTATCACAAATCCAAAATGTGCAGGTTCTTTTTCTTCAAATGGAGATACAGCCCGATTATTAGATCTAAGAATAGAATCATTTACTTTGGAACCAAGCTTCAATCAGAATGCTTTTGATTACTCTGTATCTCCTAAATTTTCGGAAGCAAATCTTGTCATCTCTTGGACAAAAGATTCATCCGAATCATTAATTGAAGTTAACGGAGTTCCTACGAAAGAATCTATAAAAACATTCATTCTTTCTTATGGAACAAATGATATCTTAATTAAAATTTCCAATACGCAAGGAAAATTTAATACTTATAAAATATCAGCCAATAATCCATCGGCATCTAAAATTTATCAAACAGGATCTACCACCTGTTATAATGACAGCGGTACTGCGACATGTGCTTCAACGTCTTCCTCGCATCCCTCTCAAGATTTCGACCTTTCCAATCTATCTTTATCTAGAAACAATTTTTCCGCGCCAACAACAAACTCTGGATTCATCAATGATCTCATTACGAGGGATCCATCCATAAATCTAACATGGACAACATGTCCCATTGGAAGGTCAGGAACAGGTCCTGCGTGTAATATTGGATCTACAACTACATCGACAAAGGCGGCCGCGATCACTGCGTGTTCCAACTTGAACTCAGGAAGTGGTTTTGCTGGCATCACGAATTGGCGCCTTCCTACTAGTGCGGAAATGCATAGAATTGTAAACATTTCTAATGGTCCGCGGAATGATCCAGCTTACTTTCCCAACGGTGTTTCTGGTAATTTTTGGCTAAATGAATCAGATGCTGACAGTCCCACTACATTTTCTGCAAGAATTGATTTTACAAGCTTTGGAAATAGTGAACCACTAAGTAATGCAGGACCAGCTGGAATTTTATGCGTTTCCGGTGACTCATTCGAATACCAACGATATAAGGATTTGGGTAATGGCGTCATTCAAGAAATGCGTAGTGGTCTATTCTACCAGAAATGCGTTAGAGACTCGTCGGACTCGATCAATTGTAGTGCCACACCAACTGCAACCTCAAACTGGTCGAGTGCCTTACAATATTGCGATACCCTAATTCTAGGGAGTCGATCTGATTGGCGGCTACCAAATATATTTGAGCTCTTAGCGCTTGTTCGTTTTAAGAACGATGCGACGGCTGATGCACGCTATATTGATACCTCATTCTTCACAAACAATCCTTATTTAAGTTCAATATCAGATGCATTTCATACTAGTTCTACATGGATAAACAACCCCGTTAATGATTTAACAGTAAGGTTTGGATTTCAAAATTTAATGGCGGCAGGTGGAAAAACATCCACTAGGCACGTACGCTGTGTTGCAGGGCCATAGTCTCGGAAAATTAGCAAAAAATACACGCGCCACTCGCGCCAGTCGGCCTCCTAGACTGGGCATTGTGTCACGATTAACGGGCTTCCCTTCCAGATTAGGGGACTCGATTTTGGAAAAACCTTAATCTTACTTCGGAAGTGATAAATCTAAGGATGTCCGATTTATACAATACAACTTCTTTAAATTTGAGTATTATTATTCTATAAATTACTTAATTTGGGAGAAATAAATTTATGAAAAAAGTATATTGTTTATTTCTAATTACTTTTTTTAGTTTATTTTGCAATGAAAATAAATTAGAAAATCAATCCAATGGGCTTAAGCCAAATGCTGTTGGCTGGTTTGATATTTATGTTGATGATATGGAAAGAGCATCCATATTTTATGAAAAGATTTGTAACCAGAAACTGGAAGATTTGGTAGATCCTTCAGGTGAAACTACTATAAAAGCTTTTTCTGGAGCAATGAACGTTTATGGATCTTCTGGAGCATTAGTAAAGTCAAAGTATTCCAAACCAGGCAAAGGTGGGACCTTACTCTATTTTAGTGTAGACGATTCTGCTATCAGCGAATCGAAAGTTAAGCAATTCGGTGGGAAAGTAATCCGACCCAAATTTTCTATAGGAAAATTTGGATTTGTAACTCTTTTAGAAGATTCAGAAGGAAATGTGATTGGATTAAATTCCATGAAATAGATTTCCTAAGTTAAAAGAGTAATTTAAAATCTTCTCTTTTAATGTGTAAAAAAAATTTCGCAACCTATCACCTCAAATTGACCCTAAGGCTGAATACAGCCTTAGGCCTATATCAACTTCATCCTTCTCACGATTTTTGTTTTAAGTTTTGTTACAGATCAATTTTGTCTTCGTCCAATCAATTGTTAAAAATATACTAAAATATCTTCGCTAATCTGTATTCTTCAAAAAGGCTTCCTAATCATTCCCGTTCTTGATGCAAAAAAGATCATACCGATCCATTCGATCTATTTTAAAAATCGCTATTCGCCGATTTTCGATGTAATATGAATTTGGCCTAATTTAGCGCGGACTTTGTTTATTTTTTAATATTTTTCTTTTTTTGTGATTGAACGAAATTTATTTTTATTCCTTTTTTGAGGTTAGGTCAAGAAATGACCCAAAGGAAAAAACTTCAAAATGAATAAAAAATTTATGATTCTCGTTATTGCTGTCGCACTGACAGTAGTTAATTGTTCCGCGACAGGAAAAGTGACACAAGTGAAAGCGTATGCTCCCAAAAGCACAACTTCAGAATCCATTCAGATTTTTTTAGACAAAAGTGCGATTGTAGGATCTGACGAGTCAAACATGGCATTGAATCTCTTCGAAAATGCATTAATGAGCAAATTGAAATCAGCAACAAAACATAAGTTTTTTACTGCTCAAGAAAAATGTACGCCTGCATGTAAATTTAAAGTTGAAATCGTTTTCACACATATCAACGAAGTGACGGACTCAAAAAGAGCATTGGCTGGTGCGTTCGCTGGCAGAGCGAAAATTGAAGGAAATGGGAAAATTTTAGATATCAAATCATTATCTAGTTTAGGTGAGTTTACACTGGAAGAACTTTCTTCTGGAGGGACTGTACTCGCTGGAACAACGAAAGACGTGGCAAAAGCAGGTGGCGACCGTCTAGCACAATATTTATTATTGGAATTTGCAGACTAATTTTTATTGAACACTTGATTCGTCATAGCTGTTAAACTAGATACAAAAAAGGGAAACGAAAGTTTTCCTTTTTTTTTGGTCGCATATTTGCGGCTCAGCGTTTTGCGACGCGCAAGGATTACGGACGTTAATTCCTGAACAGCGTTACCATTCCGATTTGCATATTGAAACGAGTTAAGTTTAGTTTTTCGAAAATTAAAAATTTCTCTTTTTTTTAAAATTTGTTCGCCTTTTGTCACCAAACCTACTAACTTGGTATTAGTCCTAGGTTTTGGTGATTTCACCTATCCAGACGCACGTTCGGTGGCTTCATTTTTGAACCGCCAAATGTGAAAATTGAAAAATAGGCCTTGTTGGTATAACATATGAAAAATGTAAAGTCTTTCCTCTCCATCGTTCTCACTTCCCTACTCTTAATCAATTGTCCTCCCGCAGGCGGTGGGGGCGGAGGCGATGCCGCGGGACTTGTTTTGGCCTTGGGTGGCGCCTCTCCAACACCAGGAACATCCAGTACTGCTACGTCAACTGACGCTAGCGACCCGGCTCAGGTTACACCTACGATCCGGTTATTTGAAGGATCAAATTCGCTTGCCGATACTGCGACTTTAGATCTTGGGAATGCAGTACAAAATACACTAGGAACCCAGTTCACACTCACCATCAGAAACAATGGTCTGGCAAATTTAAATCTTAGCTCTTCTCCTGCCGTTCAAAAATCGGGGACTGATTCTGCGCAGTTCACAGTCGTGCAACCTAGCACGACGACTTTGACTCCTTCTTCAACAACTAACTTTACAATCCGTTTTACACCTGGTTTAAATCAGACTGGTATCAAAACTGCCCAATTGAGAATCGCTTCCAATGACCCGAACACACCTACATTCATTTTGAACCTAACTGCCAAATCAACAGCTGGGCCGGAACCTGAAATAGATGTTAGACAGGGATCCACTGTTTATGCAACAAACACAAACACGCATAACTTTGGCAATGTGCGAGCGACTCTAAGTGGAACTGCCGTTACCTTCACCATACGGAATTTAGGCACTGCCAACTTATCTTTAACTGTTCCACCTACTTTAGGTGGAGCAAATGCAAATCAATTCTCCGTAAATGCGGCAGGAATGTCATCTTCGTTAGCCGTGAATGATACGACAACGTTTACAGTTACCTTTTCTCCATCATCAGAGGGTACTAAAAATGCAAGTGTATCGATTGCAAACGATGATACCGATGAAGCCCCTTTTGTATTTAATATTACTGGTTTTGCAACGGCGGCCCCCGCACCAGAAATCAATGTTCAATTGGTTTCTACTTCGGGGAACATTTTAGATGGTTCGGGAACTTACACATTCTCGAACGTGCAGTCAGGAAGTAGCGGTTCAGCTGTTCAATTTCGAATCCAAAATTTGGGCGATCTCGATTTGACATTGTCAGGTGCACCCATTGTTACCATTGGGGGAACCAATGCCGACCAGTTCAATGTAAGCGTTCAACCGGCATCGTCAACGATCACGGCTGGGAATAGCATCACCTTCTCGGTTGTTTTTTCACCTACTACGGCAGGCTCAAAATCCGCAACGATCTCATTTGCTAATAATGATGCAGATGAAAATCCATACAATTTTTCGATATCGGGCGTAGCAACCGCCGCCCCTGCCCCTGAAATCAATGTTAGACAAGGGTCAACAGACATCGCTTCAGGTGGAACCTTTTCTGGTATAGGTAGCATTCGGATTGGTACAACAAGCGCGGCAACGTCTTTCACGATTCAAAATGTTGGAAATGCGTCCCTAAACCTAACTGGTTCACCACGAGTGACTATCTCAGGAAGTGATGCTTCTATGTTCAGCGTTGTTGGTCAACCTCCTGTTACTACATTAAGCGCCACTGGCACTACAACATTTACAGTAAATTTTTCTCCGACTTCAACAGGAAGTAAATCCGCGGTATTAACGATTGCCAATAATGATGCAGATGAGGGAAGTTATACGATCAATCTAAGTGCAACTGGCTCCGTTCCGACTGAGTCTTGTTCCCCTTTCATAACTTCTGGAACGCGAAGTAGCAATGCCGGATCTCAGGCAAATTTCTTTGGGACTGGCTTATCGCTTTTTTGGGCGTCTCCTGTCTCGATTGCAACGACAACGGCCAATCCTTCTGTCATTTATTATATAGATCAACCTCACTCCGTTACTGCGAGCAATGGTTTTGTTTTTAACTATTTATTGAATGCTTCCAATCAATACTTAATTGGAAGGGATGGATCTGGTAACACGACTTACACAGGTCTTTATCCATACGGTCGAAATAATAGCGAATATATGAGGTTGGATAGTTCGGGGACCATTCCTACCTATTCACCTAGCTCTGGCTCAACGAATTCGCTGAGATTTGAAATCAATTCAGGCGTTAGCTTTTCTAATACGACAGCAAATTTTCGAGTGATTCAAAATTGCAATCCAAGTTTAAATGAAGAACAATCCTTTACCTCATCGACAGGTTCAGATAGTTCGAGCGGACTTGGCAAAGTTTGGACCTATAGAAAAAAGTTAAAAATCAGATTGATCTTTATCTCTGGTACCTATGCGACACCAACAGAAGCAGGAATTCAAACAGCAGTAGATCGGATGAAAACTATCTATGCTCAAGATTCGGTAAAAATTGATTTAGAATTTACAGCTACAACCCTAACTGCCTCTGAGTTTCAAACGATTACGGATCTTTCAAGTGACACTGGCCTCGTGACTGGATCTCTTACTAAGCTTTATGTATCTTCCTCTGCGAGTCAAAGTTCGGACAGTTTGAACATTTTCTTCACTGCGAGCGAGTCAGCTGTTGGGGGTGTGCTTGGAACAGCAGCCGGAATACCTGGTGTGCCAGGTTTAACAGGTACCAAAAAATCAGGTATGATTGTCTTCCTAGAGGCACACAGAAGCAGTGGTACTGCGGGTAGTACCTTATCGGCATCTGATCAAACTTTTCTAGGTGATACGATGGCACATGAAGCTGGTCATTTCCTGGGGTTGTTTCATACGAATGAGAGAGGGGGATTCAATGCTTCCTCTACAAACTCTCTGAATCGAAAGGATGCACTTTCCGATACTCCTTATTGTCTATCCACTCGCGATCTCAATTCAAATGGTGTTGTAGATATTAGCGAATGCAACCTCACTGGATTTACCAATTCGGGAGCTTCAAATTTGATGTTTTGGGCAGGTGATGGCGTTACTGCTCAAACCCAATTGACAGGAGAACAAGGTTGGATCCTGAGAAACTATCCAATCGTTTATTAATAGGAGCAGTTATGAAAACAATCATCAAATTTATTGTATTATTTTTATTCACTGGAAGTGCTTCATGGGCACAAAGTTTGGATACAGCAACTTATAGCCGCATAAAAAGCATTATACTGCAGACAGGTCACCAACAAGTAGAAGAGTTGAAAACGCAAGTGGATCAGATCACATCAGATCCAGCTCCATATTTGAAATCAATTTCTAATGAATCCGGAGTTAGAATCTATGCGAAAGAACGTGCGATTCTTTTGTTACAGTTTTATCCAACGGAAGATATCGAAACTTTTTTACAGCAGAAAATCGGTGATGATGCGGCTCCCAAATCACTTCGAAATTTCGCAGTCAGATCTTATGCTAACGGTTTTTATTGGCGCAATCAAACGAAAGTGGAAGGTTTTTTAAAAGAATTCAGATCGGAAAGTAATCTTCGCACGGTAGTTGATCGTTCTTTAGAAGAAGTAAAATCAAATGGACCTGGAAAAAGTTTTCAAAAACCGAAACCTGATGAAATCCAAAGACAAAAGAAAGATCGATAATACCATTGTTAGGTATAGATCTTTTACTTGAGTTAATCGAATAAAATTTCGCCTTAGTTAAACCAATCATCCCAAGGGTGAAATTTTACGATCCCCAACTCGGGCGTTTTTTACAGCCTGATTCTGTAGCCTCTGACAATGAAGCTTTTGGAATGAATCGATATATGTATGTTAATGGAAATCCGCCTAACTATGTTGATCCGTTGTAACATGGGATGCGGTGGTGATAATGATCGTTTCCATCGTCATGACTGCTGGGCTATCCTCACCTTATTATGCAGCATTGCAAGGGGCTTATGTTGGCGGATTAGTGGGAGCAGCTATCGGCGCTGGGATTGGTATGTATCAGTATAACGAGCTTCTTGTAAGTAAAGGAGAATTGTTATCTAATACAACGGAAACCAAAGCTCTGGGCGATACGTTTCTCAACCACTCAAAAATCCTTTTTGGCGCAAAAGATAGTTCACCATGGTTATTTAGTGTCAACTTTGGAATCGGCTCTATCAAATTAGGTCTATATGTAGTTACTCAGACATACACCGTGGTTACCTCGAAGAACAATCAATATGCAGGAACGGATTTAGCCATTAATTTTTTTATAAATCTGATGACTCAGATCCCAAATATTTCCTATTCCACCTATCATGAAATCAATGAAAAGACAAATAGCTTTGACTATTTAACTTATTGAATTGAGACAAGACCTATGAAATCGAGACTAATATTAATTCTATCAAAAAAAATGAACTTAATTCGAATCTTTTTTCTATTGCTCATGTGCATTAGCAGTAATTGTGGAGTTGGAAATTTATACATCAGACCTGCTTTCCTTTCTTATGCTAAAAACTATCCTTTAGAAAATGTTAAAAATTCCTTTCTGATGATCTATCTAATCGATACAGAAATAGAAAAAAAAGAAGAAAAAAATCGTAGCGCCTCTGGTTTTTTGTATTTATCTGAGTATGATAATGAAATCAATGAGCATGTAAAAGTTCGGTTAATGCCAATTCCATTTCCAAAACAGGAGACGATTTTTCAAAGTTGGCAAGAAGATGACGCACCAAAAGAATATAAACGTCAAATCATTGTTAAAGGATGTAATCATTTTTTCCCTTTTCCTGTCGGGGAAAGGCTTCTCGAATTAAATTTGAGCGAAATACCCCCCGATGGATATCAGGGGGTTATCTACCCTTTTCAAAGAATGATTCCTATACATCTCAAAGAAAACGAGACGGCAATCCTAGAGGTGAACTTAGTGACTCACGCAACTGAAATAAAAGTAATCAGAACTCCGGAAAGAATCATGGATCAATTATGCAAATGATGGAAAGAAATTCTCTAACACTTTTATTTGTTTTTACGATATTCTCATTCTTTAGTTGTGAATCAATACACTATTTTAGAAGTTATCGATACTATCATCCGCTACTTGATTCCGATGTTTGCCGATTCAAATGGCAATTTAAGAATCAACCATCAGGAAATATAAAAGAGTTTAAACTATATTCTAGATTACCAAATGATAAGATTTATGACTTTGATAAGAGGATGGATTTGGACAAGGAAGGAACCGTAACTCACAACAAATATTTTTATTTAAATCCTAATTGTAAGTCACTCGAAAATCTCACCTCCAATCAGTGCAAAAAAGGAATCGATATTGGTTGCGATCTGCAACATATAAAAATGGATTTAGTCTACCCGGATAAAATTGTATCTTTTGAACAAGATATGACCGTAAAGAAAAATAAATTAAATGTTTTTTTGATCAGTGAAGATGGCATTGAGGTTAAGTGAATTTTATTTTTTTACAATACATTCGCCTTTAAGCGGGATCACATCCTATAATTTGATGGTGTCACGCAGATCGGGCTTCTCTTCTGCATTTTGAGACTCGTAGTGAATAAAATGACTTGGAATATTAATTCCGTCGTGAATTTTTGATTTTTGAGACTGATTGACACTACACTTTTATGAACATTGTATATAGACTTACTAGCTTGGCCAACAAAACAAGTGATTCAGCCTCCGAACGAATCAACAAATCTGTTTTAATCCTGATCGTACTTTTCAAAGCTATGGGTTGCATCACTTGGGTGATTATGTACTATAGTCTAAATTTGATATTGGCGTATAAATTTCCACTAGCCTATTTCTTTTTGCTTCTGTTAACCACCATCTATTTGTATTTTAGCAAAAACTTTGATGTAGCTTTATACATTTATATCTTTTTTATCTGGCTCGTTCCATTCTTATTGCAAGTTGTAATGGGAGGATTTATCAACTCAGGTGCAGTGATCTTGTGGTCATTGCTAGCTCCGCTTGGGGCTCTATTCTTCAAGGGGAAGAATGCGGGAATCATATGGTTTGGTCTGTTTTTATTACAGGCTATTTTCTCTGTTATTTTTAAAGATAACTTTCCCCACGAAGTCACTTTGAGCGAACCCATTATAAACTTATTTTTTTTAATGAACATTGGGGTAGTATCTGGGGTGTTTTTTTACACCTTAGTCTATTTTCGTCAATTAACAACCCAGCAGCACCATCTTTTGGAACTCAATAACGCTCATCTAGCTGAACAAAAAATCCAATCAGATAAACTCTTGCGAAATATTATGCCAGATGAAGTGGCCGATGAGCTTAAGAATACTGGCAAAGCAAAGGCTCGTCATTTCAAAAAAGTTACTATCTTATTTACTGATTTTAAAGGCTTTACGGAGCGTTGTGCGAGCATGAATCCAGAAGAAGTGATTGAACAGCTCAATCATTGTTTTTCAGCATTTGACGAAATTATTGAAAAACACCACTTAGAAAAAATCAAGACGATCGGTGATGCTTACATGTGTGTCGGAGGTTTACCGATAGAAAATGACACGAATCCAGCTGATGTAGTGTCTGCAAGTTTGGAAATTCAAGCTTATATGGAAAATTATAAACAAACATGTATCAGTCGAGGTGAGAGATATTTTGAATGTAGATTAGGCATCAATACTGGCGAAGTCGTCGCGGGAGTTGTCGGCAAAAAAAAATTCGCCTACGATATTTGGGGCGATGCAGTTAATACTGCCAGTGGTGCAGAAAGCAACGGGATAGTCGGTAAAATCAATATTACAGAATCCACTTATGAATTGGTGAAAGATTTATTCCAATGCGAATATCGAGGAGAAATTGATACAAAAGGCAAAGGAAAACTTAAAATGTACTTGGTTTCGGGTAAGACAAAAAATTAGAATTATAGACCACTTCAGAAAAATTGTGACAGTAATCCCTGAGCAAAATTACAGTTCAAATCCTTTAATTTATATGGAAATTCTCGATCATTCTTCTAATAAATGATTGATCGATCTTTAGGAATCCTATTCGAAATTTCTTCAGATATCCTAGGTTTGAGTATACTGTGCTAAAATCATCAATTGAAAATTTGACACCTGCCTTATGCAATCTACTCAATGCCTCAATTAACACAGTAGATTCGTCCAAGAACATGGATTTGGGGTCCTGATCTTGGAAAAACCCTTACCTACTTCCTATGTTGTAAAGAGAAGATATACAAATAGAAATGGATTTTTATACTTATAGTTTTTTACGCGATCATCATGAAAAGCATTGGATCATCGATGGTCCCAATACCTTAGGTATGGGAGGCGTTTACTTATTTGAAGGTCAATTGATTTTCTATTACGGTGAGTGGAAAACCTGTGGTGAAAGACTGCTATACGATTGAAAGATTTTTAGCTACATTTGAAAACTCTGATGACGAGGGCATCAATGATATCATAAAATCAATTTTGCATTTAAGGTAACGATCTATTCAAAAAAATATCGTCGCCACTCGCGCCAGTCGGATTCCTATGCGGTTAAATGTGTCTTCTTAATCTTTGCCATTGCAATATTTGGACTTTCTGGATTTACCCGAAGTGTTCGCGATTCAGGATGAATGATCACATCCATGTCTTCCATTGGTATAGCTCCTAACAGAACTTCATCGCCGAGTATCATAGCGCCAACGAACGCATTGCGATTTTCAAATTCAATTCTAATTGGACCCGCATACGGGATTAAATGTTTTTTACCATACGCCAAAGTGACATGTCTATTCTCCAAAGTCTTTAATTCAAACTGAATTGCTAAATGTTCGGGAATGCACAAATGTAAAGATCAGTATCCACTAATGCAGAAAATTCGATCTTCGCCTGAAGAAGTAAAACTGGATTGGAAAGCGTTAATTTTGAATATACTGGTCCCCTGTTCACCCACTTACAATAAGACTATAGATTTGGAGGGAAATCCGATTGCAAAAATCCGACTATTGGTTGAGTAGTTTGTATTTTCGGTATATAAGGGATACGTAAACCTTTCCACGAACTACACATCTCCACCTAACATATAACAGTTAAATTGATTCTTTATCACTGGAGGATATGTTTACTCACTACATCTGACCAAAGAACTAAAATATTTAAATTACCCTTTTCCTCGAAAAATTGGTAATTTAAGCTACATTCTCAACACTATTTAGACTTTTTCACTTTAAAAATTTTCGCCACTCGGAAATTCTTTTTGGTCTAATTTTGGAAAATAATATTGACTGACCAGTCAGTATTATTTTTATGGAAACTAGAACCAAGCATGATTTACGCCTTACTACTTTTGTTGTTATTCATTTTTGGAAACCTGATCGGTATTCCTGATGCACCTTTCCCGCAAGGGGATGAAATCATGCACATTCGTTCCGTACGTGAAAGTCTTTCAACTGGAAATTACATAATACCGACTTTATCTAGTCTGCCCAATCCTTACAAACCACCGCTCCTTTTTTGGATGGGTATGGCTACTGACAAAATCTTTGGAATAAGTTATGCTTCCGAGCGATTGGTTTCCGTTTCATTTGGAATCGGAATTTTGATTCTTCTTTACAAATTGGTTTTTCATATTGGTAAATCCAGAGGAGAGGCTCTACTCACAACAATTCTATTTGGTTATACCTTTTTCTCTCTGAAGTTTTTTGGACTTCTCATGATGGAAACGGCGATGGCCTTCTTTTTATTATTTTATTTTTTTACGTTCTATTTTTATAAGAAGACTAAGCAACCGCGATACCTCATACTCGGTAGTATTATTTCTGGGATTGGTTATTTATTAAAGGGTCCGATTCTACATGTTTACATATTGCTATTTTTGTTTAGCTACTTTTATGTCGAGGTAGTTAAGATTCGAAATGGCAAACTATCGTTTCTCTGGAAAAAAATCCAGAAAGAAAGATTTATCATTTTTTCCTTTGGAATAACATTCATTATTCCTTCGATTTGGATTTTATTTTTATATTTCACAATACCTTCTGGCAAAGATTTGCTTCGTTTTTTCTTCATTACAGAAAATATTGGCAAGTTTTATTCTGCAAACCAATCAGGTATTCGCATTTGGTTCGGTTGGATCTTATATACAATTCCGTTCACTATTCCCTTAATTCATTTGATTGGAAATATTATCCGAATTCACAAACCCACAAAACATAAAAATTATGTTATGGTTTTATTAATCTATTTCATTCTAGTAACATCTGTTCACCTTCTACCAAATCGAAAAGACCCTTATTATCTAACCCCATTTATTAGTTTTTTATTTCTGCTTCCGTCCATGCATAACATCACGTGGAAATCTATCCTGCTATCAAAAGCCAATCAAATTTCAAATCTGATTATATATTTTGTGTTATCTTTAATTGCAGTTGTTTTAAGATTACCTTATTTATTTGCAATTACGATTATTTTAATATTGTATTTATCAAATGCACTTTTTTTTCTTCAAAACAAAAACAGCCAATGGAGAGCCGTTTTCATTAGCCAAATATTCATCGTTCCTTGCATCATCTTTTTTTTAATACAACCTATCTCTGATCCTGATTTAAGAGATTTAACGAAAGAAGCACAACATTCCTCTATTTGTGTTGTTACCGAAAACCCTTGGACCGCAATGGACGTACAAAACAAGTTAGAAAATTCTACGGTAATTTTTTCGCTCCCCCTAACCATCGTAGAAAAATGTTCTCAAGCTAATTATCTTCTCAATTTTGTCGGTGTTGAAATCCCGAATGATTTTACGAAACTAAAAACATGGTCTCGTTGGAACCAGCACATGCAATTGAACTTCAATTTATTTTCTACTTCTAATTTCAAGTTTGATCAACGGAAATTCAAAACAGAAATTTCATTTTGGAAAAGAGGAAAACCGATATGAAAAAATACGGAATCCTCATATTACTCTTATTATCTGTGACTATCTGGGATATAACGAAAGATAACTTTCCGAAATTCGGGAAAAAGGCTTCAAGTATTGATTCACCAAAGTGTAAATATATGTGTGAAAAGATTTCAAATTGTTTCCGCGAGGAACAGAAAGATATTCAAGATCCAAAAATTGTTCAATTCGCTTGTGAAATTCTTTGCACAAAGCAATACCAATTATTTGAAGGGTGTTCAAATTCAATTCTTACGTCCTGTCAATCCGGAGAAGTCTGTATTAAAAATTTAACTAAGGGTCTTTTTTAGTTTATAAAAGATGAATGACCAGTCATGAAACATAAAGCTAGCATCATACTTCCTACTTTTAATGAAGCAGGGAATATTAAAAAATGCGTTGAAACAATTAAAAGTATTTTGGAAATAAATAATCTAAATTTTGAAATCATTATTGTGGATGATAACTCTCCTGATGGTACGTTTGAAGTTGCACAAGAGTTAGCCTTATCTGACCGAAGGATAAGACCTTTCCTAAGGACAACGGAAAAAGGTTTAAGTTCTGCAGTTACGTATGGCTATGACAAGGCTTCTGGTGATCAATTTGTAGTAGTTGATGCAGATTTTCAGCATGATTATTCCAAAATTCCAGATGTGATTGAATTGCTAAAGGAGAATGATATCGTTGTTGCAAGCAGAAGAAGCAAGGATGGTGATTACGGCAATTTTCCCATATTTCGTAAGTTAGGCAGCTTATTTGCCTCAAAAATTTATGAATGGCTTTTCACTGTTAAAATATCAGATCCGATGAGCGGCTTTTTCGGAATCAGAAAGTCTGTGTATTTTTCAACAAGCGACAAATTAAAGCGGAGAGGTTATAAAATCCTTTTCGAAATTTTAGGAGTGGTGCAAACAGATAAAATCGCTGAGATTGGTTATACGTTCGGCCTTCGTACATGGGGAAAATCCAAATTAGATTTAGCGGTGGTCTATTATTTCCTTTTGGATATAGTTACCATTAAATGGTACCAGTTGAAACAACAGCATCGATTACTTACTGAATCAAAGCGAGAAAAATGCAATATCCATCCATAAAGTCGGCCTTACTGGCTTCTCTAATGAAAAGCTAATTTATTCTTGAGGTTCTCTCGACATTCGCTAACAAATCTCTTATCAGAGTAACGAAATAGAAATATCTCGATTAACTTTTCCTTTGGTATATTTTCATGCACATGTGCACATTGTAATGTGAAGAAACCATGCAAAAAGATTCTGACAAAAAGCATTTCTGTTTCAGGATCTTCTACTCCCAATAATTTAAATCTTTCGCAGACGGCTTCCTGAAACGGTGCAAGTCTTTTTTCAAATCCCTCGGTTAACTTCCTTGAGAGTGCCACCGAATTTGGCTGGAAAAGGCAAACTGAAATTAGGATAAAAGTCTTTTTCTCTTTCTCAAAAAAATCAATCGATTTTGTAAAGAATTCGCGTAGATAGTCAAGAGCAGATTGATTTGGATCTATAGTTCTATATAACACCTCCTGTCTGGAAAGATGCTGATCCACAATGAGTTCAAAAATCTGATTTTTACTTTTGAAGTAATTATACGCTAAGCCTTTTGAAACTTTCGCCTGTTTGGCGATCATCTCCATTGTCGTGGCAGAAAACCCATGCTTTGAGAAAAGTTGGATTGCAGAATTGCGAATGCGTTCGATAGATTTCTCCCGTGCAATTTGTTTTTTGTTCTCTGTCAGAATCATATTTCCTGGATTAACTTCAGACTGAAGTTATCCGCCAGTAAATCAAACACTTTTTCATATCTAAAATCCAGGGATAAACCCTCAAATCATATCTTGTAAAATTGTTGGAACCCATGATCATAGGATCACAAATCGTCATATATCAATCTAAACATGATGGGAATCCCTACGTCATGAAGCAGGAAATACTAAGTTTTCTAACAATTGTAAGGCGACGAATAATCAAATGAACCGATTGACTTTCACTACCTCGCAAGATCTTTAACAACATAGAGAACTCAGCTCCTTACGAATAACTTAATCTAAGTTCATTTTCAACTATGCTAAAAATCGTTGCAACTCGGCCGGACTCGATTCTTATAATGGGCATTGTGTCGCGAATTTGGAGCAACCATTCTGGATTTGAGGATCTGATCTTGGAAAAACCCTTACCTACTTCCTATGTGGTTGGTTAAAGAATTTGGTCAAATTTTAGATAGTCTTTTTGGCGCAGGTGCTGGAAGAGGTGCTGAAGAAGTATACCAAGAGATAGCTGATACGAAACAATATCCTGTTATATTTTCTCCGAAGATGACAGAGGTCTTAGAAAAACTACTCGTTAAGATGACATCTATTGAGGCTTGGGTTGGTCAGCATTCACAATTTTTTAAGAAATAAGGTTTAAGTTGTCTGACTTGGCAAAGTGATTATTCTTTCAAGTCAGACTTTTTTTAGGAAGTGGCTTTTTACACTTGTTATTAGCGGTTGTTCTTATTTTGGCTGTTGTTGGGTTACACAATGAATCATTCCACCGTGTTCATACAAGTTTCTTACATCTATGCCAATAACTTTTCTTGTAGGATAAATGGATTGAATAATTGAATTAGCTATTTCATCGTTTGGGTCGTTGTAGTTTGGTACAAGCACAACCGTATTAGCAGTGTAGTAGTTTACATACGAACCTTGATAACCCAAATCTTTTCCATTTGTAGTTTTTACATTGAATTTAGTTAGAGGAACTTTTAAAAAAGAATAAGGTATGCCATCCTTATTTTTTGCATTATATAGTTGATCAATATCTTTTTGTCTAACCTGAAATTCCAATAAGTCTACTTCGCTCATTGTTACAATTGTTGAAGAATTTCCAAATCGTGCAAATCCGTCAATGTGCTGGTCAGTAACATCAAGACCTTGTCTTCCTTCAAGCCAAATGAAGTTAGTTACTCCCAAATATTTTTTGAGTATTTGCTCTGCTTGAAGTTGGGTTATTTTTGGATTACGATTTTTGTTTAGCACAGCACTCTTTGTTGCCATAAATGTACCTTCGCCATCTATTTCAAAAGTTCCACCTTCGGCAACTATAACATTTTGAAGATCAATAGATGGAATATTTTGATAGGTAGCTATTGTAGATGGTATTTTATTGCAATTGGTATATTGAATGGATACACGCTCATTTTTCTTTTTTCCCCATCCATTAAATCCCAAATCCAATATCACAAGTTTATCCGTTGAGTCTTTAACATAGATTGGTCCGTTATCTCTTACCCAAACATCATCCGTTTTTTGGATTAAAAAGTCAATATTTGAGTTTGAAATTGAATTATCTTTTAACAAGTTCATGATTCTGGTCTTTTCTATTTCGTTGTAAACAATAACATGAACTTTCTCACTCTGTATTAGCCCTTTTGTCATAGCTATCCAAGTTGAATCTAAATTATTTCTGTAAGTTATTCCGTATTGGTAGTGATGAGGCCATTGGAGCCAAGTTCCTTCATGGGCAGAACTCTCATCAGGCATTGTGTAATACATTTCGCTATCATTCACTTTTTGGATGCGCTTGGTGTTTTGTGCCGGACAATAATTTGAGATTGCCACAAACAAAATAATATTAAAAAATAAACTATTACTTCTCATAACTTTTTACGATTGCCTTTAAAAGTGAAACGTTTTCAGATGTTAAGTCGTACCTTAACAGATGCATATCAAAGCCACTTCTATAGCCTTTCTTCCATACAGAAATCTGTTTGAATCCAAAATGCTCAAAAAACTTTGCGACAGAAGGTGTTGTATCTACTATAACAAAGTCAGTAAGTAATTCCTTTTGTTGAGCGATATGCAATAGGCGATATGCTAATAAATATTTACCAAGTCCAAGTTTGTGATAATTGCTATCCAGCATCCCGAAGGTTAAAACGGCTCTGTTGTAAAAATCAGAAATTTCATAACCACCATAGCCAATAATTTTATTTTTATCCAACATTACAAAATTAGGACCATCGGGAGAGTCTAAAAATTCAATTAACCAATCTCTGTCTTCCTTGCCAAAATATGTTGGAAAATTGCTTTCAAAAACCTTTAATACATCTTTACGGTTTTTTTTCTGATACAATTCAATGTGATAAGCCATCGTCTGAAAAATTTTATTTTTTGATTTCCTGATACAATGCTATTCTATTCCCCTCCGTGTCTTCAAACTCTGCAACTAACCCTAAACCATTGTCAGTTTTTGGATACAAAATTTGTCCGCCATTTGAAATTGCCAATTTCAATGTTTCATCAATATTTTCTGTTTTGAAGTATATCACTACTCCGTCTTTGGTAGGTTTGTAAATTTCACCTTTTGCCAATGCACCTGAAATCCCTGAGTTTCCGTCAATAAATGGGAACAATGCCATTTCATTTTTATCAATATTTTCTTTCTCAAAGTCAAAACTGAATACTGACTTATAAAATTTGATTGCTCTATCAATATTATTGACAGGTATTTCAAAATAAACGACTGGGTTTGATTTTTTTATCATAACTTTTTCTTCTGTTTGCTTGGTTGCTGTTTTTGAATTGTCACCACACGAAATTAGAAGGTGAACAAAAAGTCCAATAAAGGCTGTTCCTAATATGTTCTTTGCTCGATTCATTCTTTGTCTCTAATTGTCAAGTTCTGGGTCGTCTTAAAATAACCGCTAACTACTCCGTTAGCGAATCATTTCGCCTATTTCCCATATCGCCGAGGTCAAGGTAATTCAACAAGCTTTTTCAAAGACCCTTCAAACAACCAATAGTCGGGTTTGTATTCCCTTAGGTATATATGAATAAATATATTCGCCTTTAAGCCGGCTTGCTCGACTGGATTCCTATAATGGGCATTGTGTCGCGCAGACGAAATAACCATTTTGGATTGTGGGGGCTGGATCTTGGAAAAACCATTACCTACTTCCTATGTGGTTAAATTCATAGTATCAATCTACTTCGATCAAATGGGTTTTCATCAGGGAATGCAGTAAAGGAAGCGGCAGTTAGTCGGTTATGGCCTGTTTTAATGACTGCGCTTGTTGCTTCCCTTGGGTTCATTCCGATGGCTATTGGTGAAGGGCTTGGAGCAGAAATTCAAAAGCCTTTGGCCACGGTAGTTATTGGTGGTTTGGTTTCATCCACTCTTCTGACCTTATTTCTTTTACCTGTGTTTTATGAATGGCTAGAAGAGTGAATATGAATGATGAAAAAATACTAATATTAAGAGTTACATATCCTAATAAGGTGGGAGAAATAAAATGAGCGCAAATCATAACCATGGCGATAATGCTGATAAAAATATCGCAGTCGCATTTTTCTTAAACTTGAGCTTCGCAGTCATCGAACTAGCAGGTGGTCTAATAACAAATAGCGTTGCGATCCTAACTGACGCATTTCATGAGTTAGGTTATGATTTCTCGTTTGCGGTTTCGTGGTATCTACAAAAAATTTCAAAACGTCCACGCGATTCGAAATATACCTATGGATATAAGCGCTTTTCACTTTTGGGCTCTGTAGTCATTTCGGCAGTGCTCACTTTTGGTTCACTTATCAAGATCACCGAATCTGTAAAGAGAATGATCACACCAGAAAAGACTGATGCCAAGGGTATGCTTTACCTTCCACTTTTGGGTATCGCCATCAATGGTATTGCGGCACTGCGCATGCAGCGAGGTAATTTGCTCAACGAGCAGGCAGTCTTCTTGCAAGAGACGCCGGTTGGTAAAGATATTGATAAAATTACAGAAGCGATCGGCAAAATTTTTGGTGTAAAATCAATCCTTGACTTACATATCTGGAATTTAGATGGGCAAAGTCATATCATGACTTTGCATGCAGTTATTTTCGAGGGCACAAATGCTATTCCAATCCAAAGTGCAATCAAAGAGACGAGCCATATTTTTGGTATCGATCATACAACCGTGGAAATAGAAACCGAGTTAGAACTCTGTGCCGCCGAACTTGAACACAACCTCGAAGGAGAAAAACATGATCATTAATGTTGAAACAAAATTACGCTCAGATTTCAAAAGAATTGTGCAATATGTAAATTATTCAGCGACTTTAGATTTTATTGCGCTTCCACTCATCTACTTTACGCCCTCGGATCGGAAATCTTATCCTCGAGAGTGGACGAATGGCGATTATCTTGTTAGGATGAAGATGTTTAATCTTTTGCCACTAGGCACACAAACCATTGGTATCGAGAAGTATAAGGAAATAGATTCGGATGAATACATTCTGCGCGATCGCGGGCATGGACAGCTAGCGAAAACCTGGGACCACTGGATTTTCGTACGCAAGACTGACGACCCACAGGTGACCTGTTATATTGATCGCATCGAAGTCAAGGCAGGTATACTCACACCTTTTGTCGCATTCTATGCTGCGATTTTTTATCGATGGCGGCAGCACAGCTGGAAAAAACTCATTCACCTCGATTTTAAACCGTTGGCCAACGATAATAGCATACGGTGATGGAAATGGCTAATTCTAATTTCAGTATAGGGACAAGGTTTTTTGAAAATAAAAGAAGCTTGTATAGGAAGATATTATGTTAATTTGGGAAGACTTTGCAGCTTATGCGGGTCCGGCTTTCGCTACACGCCGTCATAGTCATTTTTTTCATCAAATATGTTTTGGCATTGATGGTCCTTTTCGACTTAAAGGAAAAGATGAAAAATGGCACACCTATCAAAGTGCATATATTCCATCTGGAACGAGTCATCAAACGGAAAGTTCTAATACAAAATTTATAATTCTTCTCATAGATCCATTGTCATACGGTCTGAATTTATTTTCGGAAATTCCGATCAAAGATGGAGATCCCGCGTGTGAATTATCGAAATATTTTGTATCTTCAAATATAATCGAATATTATAATATTTATTTAAATGAACCTGAACATTTTCGTCCTAAGTTAATCGCTCAATTGAGTGAGAGAGGGATAAGAAACAATTTCTCTACTGATAAGAGAATTTTGGAGACTATAAATAGGCTTTATCTTTCTTCTGATCGACTTACACTTAATGAACTTGCCAAAAGAGCAAATATATCTACAAGTCGATTCCGCCATCTTTTTAAAGAGGAAGCTGGAATTCCCTTATCAGCGTATCAACTTTGGTTAAAAACTAGAAAAGCAATTTTATATCTTGGTGAGAATCAAAAATTAATAGAAGCCGCATACGAAGGGGGATTTTCTGATCAAGCGCATTTCAGTCGAATTTTTCGCCGGTCTTTCGGATTAAATCCTAGCGAGTTTCAAAAAAATAAATCTTTCTCGATTAAAATTTTTACGAAATAGCCCCTTCCTTCAAGAACTGAATAAAAGTTTTTGCTAGGATGTAGTTATGAGCACATTAAATAAGTCAGTATGTTTTAAAAGTATTCTCATAAAAATCTTCCTAGGATCTAGTTTGTTCTTTCTCCTTGGCTTTTTAATATTCGGTATTTACTATTTTAATCATAGGAATGACCTAGGGTTAGTTGATAAGGAATGGGATTCACGAAAGATACCAATTTCTTTACAAATGGGAACCACAGAAACTCTATCAATATTGCCTCTTATCAATTGGCACAGTTCAAATTCCGATTTGAAAACGGAATTGGGGGTTTCATACTTAATCAAAATAGATAATCACAGTATTCTTTTTGATTTAGGTCAGAACAGATTAGAAGAAAATCCGTCTCCATTGCAACACAATATGAAACTATTGGGTATACATATAGATGATATCGATTCTATTTTCATTTCGCACGGGCATTTTGATCACGTTGGTGGTAAAAAATGGGAAAAGGAACACTCGTTTTCTTTTGGCAATCAACAACTCGACTTAAATGAAAAATTGATTTATGCTTCTTCTGCTCTTCATTATCCAGGTGCTGTCGTGAAAGAAATTCAAGAGCCTACTTTGTTATTTCAGGGTGCCGCAAGTCTTGGACCAATTCCAAGAAAACTATTTGTTGGAAGAATCGATGAGCAAGCCTTAGTCATCAATGTAAAAAATAAAGGTCTAGTGATCATCTCTGGTTGTGGTCACCAAACACTTCCGAAAATTCTACAGAGGGTAAAAGAATCCTTTCGAGAACCTATCTATGCTATCATCGGGGACTTACATTACCCCGTGCCTAGTGGAAGGTTGGATATCCTTGGCCTAAATGCCCAACTTCTATTTGCTTCGGGAGTAGATCCATTCCAACCGATCACATCTGCAGAAATAGATTCTGAAATCAATTTACTGAAAGAATTGAATTTGGGAGCCGTTGGACTTGGAGGTCATGATAGTAGTGATGCAGTGATTTCCAAATTCAAAGAAACCTTCGGAAATAAATTTCATTCTATCCTTGTCGGAAAATGGATACATATAGCCCAATCCTTCAAGACAAAATAAAAGGTTCGCTTATACTTAAGTAATTATTCTTAAAATAAATAATCAAATAGGAGATTCATATGAACTTTAAAATGCCAGCGAATTTCAAAGAGGCTTACTTTGCGGAACTAGATAAGTATAAAACTGCACTGAATGAAAATCGCAAACAGGATGCATGGCTTTACTTAGAACGAGCACACATCATCGGTCAATACCACCCAATATCTCATACGGGTATTCATTTTCGCATGTTAGTTTTTGCTTTGAAAAATTGGGAACCAAAAGAGATTGCAGGCCAATTATTGAGACTGTTAGTTGGATGGTTTGGGAGTCTTATGAATCGTGTGCCAATTGGAAATACTGGTAGCGCCAAAATGCCAATTCTTGCACGGAGAGCCATTCCAGAAGACCTTATGGGATTACTGGCAAATGCAGATATTAATAGCAACGGCTTAGCGGGCCTTAAGAGAAATTCTTAAATTAATCAGAAAATGAGTTTTGCTAAAAATATACTATTGTTAGGTCCTGGTATCGGGCTAACAGTTTCCATCGCAGTGTTCGCCAGTTTATTATTTCATTTAACAGGAAATATTTTGCCTGCCATGAC
>VYLP01000029.1_pt1:0-120000 | contig 223390 bp, 191 predicted proteins | sample 5114311 | NCBI WGS metagenome assembly VYLP01 (sample SAMN12291775, study PRJNA351875) | freshwater metagenome | isolation source: freshwater lake | place: USA: Michigan, Lansing Lake | collected 2013-08-14 | reverse complement strand
GGTGTCCGCCAGAAGCTTCCAAACCATCAAAATTTGTAAAAAAACTAGCCAACCAGACAAAAGGTAGAACTCGAAAACCGAACAATATAATAGCGATTAAAGCAATGCCGGAAGGAAACCATAGAACGGTTAAATTGCCCGGGTTGAGGGATAAAAAGTGAATTCCTAGCTTTCCTAGGGCAATATAAGCTAAAAATAAGGCAACACCCTGCCCCAACTTGAGAATCATCCTAGGACATATTCTAAGGTTTCATTAAATTTGTATAGGCTAATTGGATATCTGGTGATTTCATAAAGTAAGTACCGATGAGCATACAATCAACGATGCCTTTGTATGCTTGCCAGTCGGCAAAACTTTGGATGCCTGACTCGGCTACACGAATGAGAGAATCTGGTAAGGTAGTTGCAATCTCTTCGACTAGCCTCGGATGGATTTGAAATGTATCCAAATCCCTAGTATTGATGCCGATCGTATCTGCTCCAGCTTCGAGTGCAGTTTGTACTTCCATAGCATTGTGGGTTTCAACTAAAACTCCAAGACCGAGAGAGGTGGCGTGACGGTAAAGTGACGTAAGTTCTGACTTGCTAAGGATGCGAACGATGAGTAGAATTGCGGATGCACCGAAGGAATATGCTTCATCAATTTGGATGGGGTCGATGATAAAATCCTTTCGTATCACTGGAATCTTTACTGAGGACGCGACGGCTTCTAAATCAGAAATGGATCCCAAAAAATAATCCTTATCCGTGAGAACCGAAATAGCGGCCGCACCATTTGCTTCATAGATTTTTGAAATAGAAATAGGATTGTAGTCGGGGCGGATGATACCCGCACTAGGGCTTCCCTTTTTACATTCGGCGATCACTGTCACCGTGTTTTCTTTTTTGAGTTGGGAATGCCAGGGGTAGACGGGAACCTTTCTGACAGGAAATGAGGTTCCCTGCAACCGAGAAACCTCTTCTTTTTTTGTAGCTACAATTCGATGGAGAACGGGATTCGTATGGCCTCTTTTGCGACTAAAACGCTTTGAGGGCCGATTCTTCAGAGTCGTAGATATCGAATAGTGAAGTAAGCTCAATCACATCAAAGATCCGCTTAACGGCTGGCTTGATATTGGAAATCTTGAGCATTCCATCTTTAGAATTGAGTTTTCTGAGTGTGGAAATGCAAGCTCGGAAACCAGATGAGGACATATATTCCACATCCTTCATGTTCAGAAGGACCTTTCTATGGCCACCGTTGTCAATTAGATCCATCAGTCCTTCTTCTACATCGTTTGCTACAGAAACGTCAAGGCGACCTTCCAAATAGACAACCAGCTTTCCATCTTTAAACTCGTGTTTTAACACCTTCGCACCCGATCCTGATATGATTTTACAAAATCACCTCTTTTTAGCTGACTGTCAATCAATGTTTTCTCATGAAATTTCGGACATCTCATCTCTCCTCTCATACGATCACTTTTTGGTACTCGGAGGCGGCTTGTCTGGTGAATCTGCCGGTCACTTGCTCAAACGCAATGGAAAGAACGTTTCGCTCGCTGATGCAAATCCAACCAAAAGAGCAGATTCACCGTTTTCATCAGTTTTTTCAGACGAGGACATTGCAGGTGCCCTTTCCCAAGTGAAAGTGATCATCAAAAGCCCAGGAATCAAACCCGATCACCCCCTTCTCCAAGTTGCTAAATCATCTAAAATCCCAATCCTTTCTGAAATCTACTTAGGAAGACTCTTTTTCGCAGGAAAGATCATTGGTATCACAGGAACCGATGGCAAATCCACAACCACAGCCCTTACCCATCACCTCATCAAAACAAAATTTCCGAATTCACAAGTCGGAGGTAATCTTGGTTTGCCTTTCACAACTTTTTGCGATGGAGATTGGGACATGGTTGTATTGGAACTTTCGAGCTATCAAATGGAAGACTCGCCCAACTTACAACTAACAAGTTCAACGATCCTTACACTTGCACCAGATCATCTCGAAAGGCATAAAACAATGACTGCTTATGGTCTTGCAAAGTGGAATGTTGTAAATCATAACAATGAACAACATCTATTCGTAACACAAGCGAATGTTTTATCTCAACTCTCTCCCACAAAACAACCATTTTATGGGAAAACTTATTTGTTTGGTGAAAATAATACGGATATCAAAATTGATTTAAAAAATTTGAAGATAACTACACCTACAAATGAATATGATGCTGTTGATTTTAAATTGCCTGGATACCACAATCTTCAAAATTTGTCAGTTGCCATCGCGTTGGCAGAGTCAGTCGGACTATCCAAACCAGAGATTCAATCTGGAATCGGATCATTTACTGGCCTTCCGCATCGTTTTCAACCAATTCCTACTTTACATTGGAAAAACGAGACATTCAAAAAAATCCAATTTATCAATGACTCAAAATCAACTAACTTGCATAGTATGTTGTCTGGTATTGTAGGATACAATAAAGGTGAATTTTTATATTTGATCTTGGGTGGAGAACCAAAACAGGAAAGTTTGACCCCATTTTTTGATAGAATTAGGCAACTATCATCGCACATTTACATCTATGGAAAAGCCGCCGATGTTTGGAAGGAAGAGTTTTTAAATAGCAAGCTTGAGAATATCCATTTTGTCACGACAATCAAAGAGGCATTGTTGGGTATAAAAGAGAGGATCGAACTTTTTTCGGAAGATTCTTCCAAATCAAATAAAGAAATCCCGCACAAAACGGCCGTCATCCTTTCTCCTGCATGTGCAAGTTTTGATCAGTACAAAAATTTCTCAGAACGTGGTGAGGATTTTTTAAAGCTTGTAGAAGAAATATTTAGTTAGGACTCGATCCGTTTATGAAGGGTCTTTTCATAAACTCGTGACTCAATAAATACTTCTAAAAGATCTCCGTCTATATGTTGGTCCTTGACTTCCATCTTTAGGATATCGAATGCTCGTTCCAATGGGACAGCCTTTTTATATGGTCTGTCTTTATCTGTTAAGGCATCGAAGATATCAGCGATCGCCATCATTTTTGCCTGAATGGGAATCTCAACCGCACTTAAACCCCTTGGATAACCTCCGCCGTTTAACTTTTCGTGGTGACCATGGGCAATTGCTGGAACCATCTTTAACTCTTTGGTCCAAGGGATCTTGCTTAAGAATTGAAACGTATGCTCAACATGTGATTCAATTTCCCTTCTTTCATCGAAATCTAATGAACCCTTTCTAATGGATAAAAAATTGAATTCCTTCGGTTGCAATAGTGAAATCTGTCCGCCTTCCGTTGTCATATAACTCAGCTTAGAGATTTCATCTAAAAAATTTGAATTTGCGGCTTCAAGGATGGATGGTTCGTTTGATTCCGATATGACTCGCACCATTTCTTCTAATTTCTGGCGTTCCATTTCGTATTCGAGTTGGATGGATTTTTCAAACTGTTCGTAACCGTTGTTACCATGCTTTTTTAAATATTCTATTTTTTTGAGGGCTAGTTTTGCTTCGACATCCTTTATGATAAAGTGAAATCGCCACCGGATCAAATCTAATTCGTAGTCTTCAAGTTTTTTGGCCTTTACAAGAACTTTTTCCCTTACTCCAACTTTCCCAAAGTCGTGTAACAATGATGCGTATCGAATTTCTTTAATTTGTGAATAGTTAAAGTTGATATCTTTGAATCGGCCAGCTTGTATGGCATTTACTGATTCGGCGAGTCCGACCGTATATTGAGCCACCCGAAATGAGTGACCTGATGTGGTCGGATCCCGTGATTCGATGGCGGACACACTTGCTGTAACAAAACCTTCAAAGAGGGTTTCGATCTCTTGGACAAGGTTATTGTTTTGGATGGCTACAGCGGCTTGACCCGCCACTGCCATCACAAGCTCTTCGGAATATTTATCATAGTCTAACACTTGGTCTGACTTCAATTGTTCCAGTGTTAATTTGAGATGAAAATTTTTCTTTCGATTGATGAGTTGGATGACACCTACAACTTCATCGTGATGGTCTTTCATCGGAACAACAAGCATTGACTTGGAATAGTATTGGTTCATGCGATCGTAATCGCTATTAAAATGGTACTCTTCTTTACCGGACAACTCGTACACGTTAGGAATGTTCAGCTGTTTACCTGTAAATGCAACATAGCCGGCTATACTTTTTTTATTGATCGGAAGAATGAACTCGTCCGAACTCAAATCAAGAGCAGATATCTTAAATCTAAGATTTCGAGGATTGCCCTTTTCGTCTTTTTCAACTAAGTAGAGAGATCCTGAATCTGAATTTGAAATCTCTCTGGCGGAATTCAAAATATCGCGAAGTAGCTTAGTAAAATCTTTCTCATTCGCAAGGGATATACCAATACGAGTGAGCTTTGAAATTTCATTGGTAGATACATTGATCCGCTTCTGCAATTCAAATTTATCAACTACCATTTGTAAGTTTGCAAAGGCATTCAAAATGGCCTTCACCAAAAAAATCAAAGGAGCTTCGTCTGGCACATTGGTGAAGAATAATTCTTCTTCGATTGATAAAGATTGGTAACCGGTATACTCAATCGGTGCACGCACTAGAAATGCACACATTACAGATGGATGTACTTTCAAAAATTGATGGATTTCGTTGTGTCTCTTTTCTAACTCATAGCGCGAGACATAAAACAAGACTTTGGCTATAGATTGCGATGTTTGCTCATCAATCGTTTCCAACGAATCCAATGATAAAATCGTTGCATTGATTTTTTTAGAGTAATCGGCTATTCTTCCCTCGAAATAAGGGTCGTCGGTAATGACAAATTTATGCGCTCTAGATGAGTCTTGTGCCACACCTAATTTATCGGACAATAAAAAGTCTTGTCTATTCTTTTAAAAAAAAATTCGAAATCCACTACCTTTTTGGGAACAAAAAAACGATGGAGGCAACCAAACTTGAAATGAGAAAGACAGAAAGTAAGTAAAGGGACTGCACCCCTAACAACACCAAGGGGGGATGTGGTAATTCTAAATCTGGAAAAACGATCAAAGGTGCAAACATTGAAGCGGTGCACACAATCAAAAAAGAAACCAAGAGAAAGGATCGATCTTCAGACCACCCCCTTTCCAATAGAAAGGTTTGAAACAATGGTAAAAACAATCCGAGCACAAAACATAGTGGAAATTGGATCAATGCGGAAAGATTGGCAGTGGCACTCAGCCATGCGATGGTTGAAAAAAGTACAAAAAATAAAGCTCCTCGTTTATGGGTCTTTTTTCCTGTTGTGATCACAAAACCAACCAGAACAAATCCAGTCGCAACCAGGTATTGAACCAGTAATGGGAAAATCCTCTCCGATGAAAAATTGGAAAACGATACAAAAAGACTGAGCGGTAAACCTAAAAGATTAACAAAGCCCATATCGGGGCTGTTTGTGTTTGAACCTGATTCTTCTGTATTCTTAAACACCTCGAAGAACCAAACGAGACTACCAGTTGCGAGAAATAAAAATGAATACTTTGCCTGATCCAAAAGATGCGAATGAAAAATACCTCCATTTTGAATTGAGAGATAACAGATCGGGAAAAGGATGCCTGCGATGAGAAAGAGCATTACCATCATCCATTTTTCGGTTAAAACAGAGGTCAGTTGGTGTGCCGCAATCAGTCCAAAAGAAAAAAACAAAACAAGGATTTGGAGTATGGCAAGATCACCCATTTGCACTAAAAAAATCGGAAGCCATTCAAAAAAGATACCTAGTTGAATGAATGAAAACATGGTGATCAAATAAATCGCAAAATAAATGGTGACTTGAAAGTGAAGAGTTTCTGCATAAAAGTATCGTACTACACCAATGGCAAAGAGAACACTGGCAAAAAAGGATAAAATGAGAATGTCCGGTGTGATTAAGAATTGATTCATATCATTTGCCACTTAGCGTATATTTTGCGAGTGTGTATGGCGGCTCCCCATTTCGATCTAAACTTTGAGAGTTGTGATGAAATCCCCTCACAGACTGATACCCAATTAGAGTAAACTTTTCTTCACCTTCCGGTTTCAATAAAATACTGCGGTTGAAAAAATACAAAACTGGATTCTCTTTGAGAGACTTTGCAACGTCTTTGAAATGCGGTTGAATTTTTGAGTAGGTCTCATAAATATCAATAGAATTGGCCGCCCGCAAGATGATCGTTTTTCCTTTCAGTTTTGGCACATTCCGATTTTTTAAGATCCACCTGTTTGCATCTTGATAGGAAGACATAAATTCACCAACACCATCAGCAGAAAGAATCCGAACATTTTGAAAGGAATAAAGCTCTTCCTTTTTTTCTGCTGGCACTTTCTTTAGAAAAAGATCAACTTCTGTAGGCAATTCCCACAAAATGACGGTCATTTTTGGAAAATGATAGGCTACAGATTGGGAAGTGATGCCAGGAGCATCCAAGTTGTTTAGAGCAGGACCAATATCGATAAAAATAATATTATCGCCCTTCTCGTAACTTTGATTTGGTGGAAAGAGGGTATCTTTTAAGAATGCAAGAGATTGGGTACCAAAAAAATCTGATTGGAGTAAGTCTCTTAAAAATTCATTGGTATCTTCCAAACGATCTTGGTAAGTTCTTGCCCGAATTTCTTCATCTTGACCTGTAAAAATATATCTGCCTGTATAGGATTTGATTACATTCTCCTCAAATTTTGTAAACTCATCAAGTTTTGGCTCTTCAAAGTTTCCCGGCTGTATAAAATTTGACACTTGTATGTTTGGCTTTGATTCAAGAGGAATGATGGCGTTATACGGTGTCAGGCGAGTGTACTGTTTGTAATAAAATTCAGATTCAGTCGAAGAACCTTTCATTTGATAAATGAATGCCAGATTGAGCAATGAATATCTGTAAAAGGAAGTATCTTCTAGGGGTAAAAACAGTTTTGCATGAGAAATTTCCTCCCATTCATTTTGCGCCAAATTGAACTGATTCAATTGGAAATGGTCTGCACCTGTCAAAAGAATTAGATGAAAGCTCAGTTCGTGATTCGTTTGGTTCAGTTCATAAAGTATTTGTTTGGACTTTTGGGCATAAATGATGGAGGCATCATAAGCCTTCATCGAATATTCTAATCTTGCAAAGTTGAAATAAAATAATGCCTGCTCAAATCGCGAAAACGTTTTGATAGACTGCTCCATATCAAAAAACTCAGAAAGTGCAACTTCCTTTTGTCCAAGAATGGCAAGTAACAAAGAAAAATGAAGCTGGTTTTGTAATTCAGATTTGGAATTGGAAAGTGACAAAGATTGAAACATTTCCTTTGCAGCCGTAAAATAAAAAAGAGCTTCCTCGTTTTTCCCTTGAGAAACAAGTATCCTTCCAATTCGCGAAAGCGTATCTGCATATTCAGGATGATAGACTGCGGTATGATCTTCCCTCGCCTTTCTCACAATTTGATAAAAATCCAAAGCACTGCTCGTATCTCCGGCTTTTTCATAAGTCTCTGCCAATTGGTATGCCAAAAGGTAACCAAAATGTGCAGAAACAAATCTAGAATCTGTCCAATCTTTCCAAATTTCTTTCAGACTTGGCGAGGATGGGCTTGTTAGGTTATGTAGAAGAAATTCATACTTCAAAAAAGGAGCATTCGGTATTGTATTTTTCAGAGAATTTAGAATCGCTGTTTTCTCATTTAACGGCACTTTTGGGTCAAAAATGGTTTTGTATGTAAGATATTCGGAGCTCGCAAGGATTTCAGGATTCGTGTCGAGAGGCAAATCATTCCAATCAGGTAGAGTGAAAAGGATTCTCCCAAGTCTCACTCTTTCAGAAAGGAGGTGCATGTATTCGCGGACAATGATGGTAGGTGCGGTTCCGATCTGTTCCCAGGAGACATTTACTGCTTCGCTTTTATATGATTTGTGAAGTTTTGGGAAGGAAACTTTAGGTACAAATGAAATACCAGCCTTTGTTAGCTCCAATGATCCTTCAAAGACAACATCTGCATTGATCTGATCCATCGTTTGATCTGATGAATGAGATCCTAAATAGACCAATTTGGACATTTTTTGAAATTCATACGACACTAAATGTCGTATCGTATCAGAATGGGTCTCGCTATCTGTTCCCTTTGTTGTCTTCCATTCTCCCAAAAGAATTTTGGGAATCATCTGAGGTGAGTTAAACGACTTCGGAAGCGATTCCTTGGCTATGGTTTCTTTAATTGAATAATATAGCGGCGGATATGCGATAGCCGCAAGAAAAATAAGTGTGAGGAGTGCGTTTTTTTGAAAGCGGGACAAGGATTTGTTTGATTCTAAAAATAATGGTTTGACCCACTATCTTTAGAATTTTGCAAATTTCAAGGAAAAAATAGGGGTCGCCCCCTAAGATTATCGTTTGAGACCTAGAACTTCCTGAATCATCTGGTCGGATGTCACAATGGTTCGCGAATTCGCTTGAAAACCTCTCTGGGTAACAATCATGTCCGTGAACTGGTCAGAAAGATCCACGTTTGACATTTCTAAAAGTCCAGCGTTGATTTTTCCACGTCCCTGAGAACCGGCTTCACCGATATTGGCTTCTCCCGAGTTCATCGAAAAACTATACATTGTGTCACCCTCTTTGTTGAGACCGGCTGGGTTTGTAAAATTTGCCATTGCGATTCGAGCCAGTGGTTGTCTGACACCATTTGAAAAAACTCCCGTCACAGTGCCTGTATTATCGATAGAAAACGATTCCATATATCCCATCGCATAACCATCTTGCTTGACTGCCTTGGTTGTAAAATCAGAAGAAAATTGTGTAATTCCGCCGACAAGTCCTGCCTCTCCCAAGTTCAAACTGAATTTTTGTTCAGTAGGATTGCCAGGAAGACGAAAGGAAACCTTTGCTTGTAATTTGCCTGTGGTTTGAGAATCAACACCATCCGAAACAGCGATGATTTTTCCATCTGGCGTAAACGAAACTTCCAATTCATTATTTCCGGATACTTGGGTGTTTTCGCCACCAGTACCGCTGACATCAACGGACAATTGGCTAGACTCTTCTAAGTTAAAACGCATTTTCCAAACGTTGTCGCGAACTTTATAAAATTCAACACCTAACTGGCGTGTATTTCCTTGTTCATCGTATACGTTGATACTTGTCACATGACCTCTTCTCTGACGAGGGTCTGGATCATTGATATAACGTTTGATATCATCTTCAGTAGCATCTGCTGGAACGGCTGGCACATTCGAATTTAGGTTGGATTGAAAATCAACATTCTGAGTAGCACGTGCAGGTTCTTTGGAATAGAGAGGGATGATAATATCTTCTACAGATCCTGCCGAGTTGATGTATTTGTTACCTGTCTCATCAAGTCGAGAGTTCCAACCTTGCACCTTTAGTCCGTTTGCTGGATTCACATAATAACCATTTTTATCAACGTTGAAGGCTCCAGCTCTCGTATAAAAAGATTTATCACCATCTTTTACGATAAAGAATCCTTCACCAGAAATTGCAATATCCGTGTTTTTGCCGGTAGTTTGGAGGGCACCTTGCGTCATGATTTTATCTATAGCGGCAATCAACGATCCAAGTCCTACTTGTTTCGGGTTTGTTCCACCGATATTCTCTTTCGGTTCCGAAGCTCCTTGTAGTTCTTGAGAAATCATATCTTGAAACGTAACACGTTCGGTTTTAAAACCATGAGTGTTCACATTAGATATGTTATTGCCAATTACGTCCATTCTCACTTGGTGGTTTTTTAATCCGGATACTCCGGAGTAAAGTGATCTCATCATATATTTATCCCTCTTTTACCTTATCGTCCTTTTCCAATTAATCCTTATATGCTTCTTGTTTGCTGAGAGTATTATTTGGAATTTCTGGTTGTTTCAATTCTTGTGTTTTTGAAACAGTAGATTCCACTTTTGTCTCTGCTGGCTTTTGTAATACTTGTGGCGTTTCCACCGGTTGTCTTTGATACTCTGGTTGTTGTCTCAATAACTCAGGATCGGATATCAGATTCAATTTAGTAACATCAATCATACGACCATTGACACGAACGTATGTTTTGCCCTCATTATCAAACATAATCGCACCAGCAATTCCTGTTACATCTTCTCCAGTAACCAAATCAGGTCCTGATACCATCTTTCCTACGACAGAATAACTTTGTTTCGATTCCATTCTTTGAATGCCAGATGATATATTTTTCATCTGCTCTAGTGAAGAGAATTGTGCCATCTGTGCGATGAAGTCTTTGTCTTGAACGGGATTCGTTGGGTCTTGGTGCGAAAGTTGAGTCAAAAGTAATTTTAAAAAATCATCTTTTCCTAATTCTTTTTGTTTTTCGCGTATTTCGATACCTTTCAAACCACCCTTTTCTTCCTTTTCCATTTGATTCAAATGTTGGCGGATATTGAATGTCTTCTCGGTGTCAAGGTAACGACTACGAATTGCGTTCTGACTAGATAAATCTTGAATGCTGTCTGGCATTTTATTTTCCTTAGGCGAAGATTTCGATCATTCCTGATCTTTCTTTTAATGGAACGAAATCATTGGATTGATCTTCTGTTTCCAATACGGCAGAATTGCGGTTGTAGGAAGAGTGGATCATTTCCTCGGCAAACTTTCGTTCATCGGATTTGTTTTGAGAATAAGATGAGTTGGGATTTTCCCAAACATCTACAAGAAGAGATTCCAAATTTAAGCCAGAGTCTTTTAAATTTTCTCTCAATCTGAAAATTTCATTGGAAACAAGTTCCTTCATTTCTTCATTTTCCACAAGAATTCGACCTTCCACTTTGTCACCGTCGACACTAACACGAAGTGTGAGTCTTCCGAATTCTTTTGGATTCATGATAATCTCTGCAGTAGATTTTCCATTTTGGACGATGTCGAATTTCGCCTGTTTTACGAGCTCATCAAGATTCTTTTGCATTTCTTTACGAGAAGGTGCGTTTGATTTTTCAGATTTTGAAATCTCATCCGCATGTTCCATGACTCTTGTTGAATTTACAAAGGAAGATCCTTCGCGGTGTTGTGATTCATTTTTATTTCCACCGCTTTGACCAAAGCTAGAATCTTCTTTCATAGAAGTGTTGTTTGAAATTGTGTTGATCGCTACTTCGGTTTGATCTTTTGATTTTATTTTATCAGCAAATTGAAATCCCTTTTGATCTACTTTTGCAAATTCCCTATCTTTCACACCAAGATTTTTTGAGGATTTATCTGCAAGAGTCTGTGGATCCTGAAGATTTTTTTTAGTTTCTCCATCTTCTAATGCATGTAATGTGCTTTTTCTCTTAACCGAAGAATCTTTATTTGGTCCTACCGCTTTATCAATTTGCTCGAGGTTTTGATTTTGTTTAGAAATTTCAAGATTAGAAGGTTCAATTTCTTTTTTTACGACTTCTTTGGCAACTGCAGATACAGAAGATGGTAGACTCGAACCCTTCCCTATTTTATCATTTTTTGGAACATCTGTTCTTGTTTGTGAAAAATCGGCAAAGGTTACATTCCCTTTTTGTATGATCACTTTGGCTTCTTTGGTTTCAGGAAGAATTGCACCAGTCTGATCTACTTTTTCTCTGTTTTGGGCATCCTTAGGACTGATTCCCTCTTTTTCTTTAATATCCCGTTTCTCTTTTTTAAATATAGACTCTGCCAATTTTTTTGCATCTTCAATGAAACTAGTCGTTTCCGCTGATTTACCGGCATAAGGTGATGATTTTTCATTATTTTTTAGAAGTGAAAAATGGAGGGCTTTTTTCGAATCTTGTAGTACTTCTTCTTTTTTTAAATCTGCATTATTTTGAGAAGCATCCATTTTCAGTTCTTGATAGGACTGCACGAAGGAAAAAAATTCAGTAGGATATTTTTCTAGATGAAGTGGTTCCTCGTCGACAACCGATTCGATATCTGTTAGCTCCTCCGATTCTGATTTTATTTCCTCTTTTTCCTCAACTACCTTTAAAGTTGATTCTTTTCGGATCTCTTTCGAATCATATTTGTTAGTAATGTCAGAGGAAGGTGATTCAAATTTGTTAACGAAACTATCTGCTTCCTGTCTGAGTAAGGAGGCAAAGGGTACCCCTTGTGTTTCATTTGATTTGGTAACTTCAAGCGGTACCGTTTTGATTTCAAAAGGTATTGCTTGTGGTTGTCCTTTGTCCCGAGAAATGTTCATGGGAAGTCTCCTTACAAACTAAGGATCGAACTTCCACAGAATTCCTTGAGACAATTATCTTCTTCCTTCACCTCGCTATGTCGCCTATGTTGGAGAATTAAGGCTGGTTTTTGATTTGACAGTGCTTGGAGGATCTATAAATTTGATAAAAATTCCAATAAATTGGACAAATGTTCCGATTTATTGTATATTTGGGTAGAAAAAATGAAACTTTTGATTCAAAAAGAGGGTTTTTTGAGACAGGTCACTCTGTCATCCTGTTTGATAATTCTAATAAATCTCCTCCCGTTTTCATTGTATGCACAGACAAAGATTTTAAATGCTTCCTTCGACCCCACGCGCGAACTCTTCGATTCGGTAAACCGAGTTTTTGTGGCAGAGTATCAAAAAACAAAAAAAGAGCAGATTCAAATACAACAATCTCACGGTGGATCGGGAAAACAGGCTCGTGCCGTTATCGATGGCCTTGAAGCGGATGTGGTAACATTAGCACTTTCTTATGATATCGATAGTATCGCAGAAAAATCTGGACTTGTTGATGCAAAATGGGAAACTCAATTTCCAAACAAATCAGTTCCCTATTTTTCTACCATTGTATTTCTTGTTAGACGAGGAAATCCCAAACAAATTAAAGATTGGGAAGATCTAGTTAAAAAAGATACAAGCATCATCACACCCAATCCGAAAACATCGGGCGGAGCAAGATGGAATTACCTTGCGGCTTTCGGATATGCCAAAAGAAAGTTTAAATCAGAAACCAAGGCAATAGAATTTGTAAAACAGATTTATGAAAATACATCTGTTCTTGATGCAGGAGCAAGGGCTTCAACCACTACATTCGTAAAACGAGGTATTGGTGATGTATTGATCACATGGGAAAATGAAGCAGAACTTGCAATTCAAGAATCGAAAAAAAATGGAAAAGTAGATTTTGAAATAATTTATCCCAAAGAAAGTATCAAGGCTGATACACCTGTTGCTATTGTTTCAGGTGTCACAAAAAAACGTGGCACGGATAAAATAGCCAAAGCTTATTTAGATTTTCTCTTCACAAAAGAGGGACAAAAGATCATCGCAAAACATTACTTTCGACCTATTGATAAAGAAATCATGAATCTAAGTATAAGCTCCTTCCCCAAAATTGAACTTTTCACGATCGAAGAAATTGAAGGCAATTGGAAACAAGCTCATAAAAAACATTTTTCACAAGGTGGAATCTTTGATTCCTTTTATTCAAAATAGGGAATCAGATAAATTATATGGAAACCTTTCGAACTAGACCATATTCAAAATCTACATTTGGAATCAGCTTCGGGCTGACTACCTTCTATCTGAGCATTATGGTTGTCATCCCGCTTTTGGGTTTGTTTTTCTCAACAGCGCAAATAGGATTGGAAGGTATAAAAGATGTATTTCGAGAAGAACGAATTCGGAGTGCTTTGTTTCTCAGTTTTTATGTGGGATTTGTTTCGGCTCTGATCAATTTATTTATCGGCTTTGCATTCGCTTGGGTGATCGTTCGCTACCGGTTTCCCGGGCGCAAACTCATCGACACACTTGTCGATCTACCCTTCACCTTACCGACTGCAGTTGCAGGTATTGCCCTGACTACAATTTATTCCCAAAATGGATGGATCGGAAATTTGTTCGATAAAATTGGCATAAAGATAGCCTACACTCCATTGGGTATCATTCTCGCACTCGTTTTTATAGGATTTCCATTTGTTGTAAGAAGTGTACAACCGGTTTTAGAGGACCTACCCAAAGAAATCGAAGAAGGTGCAAAATCTTTGGGAGCGACTCCGCTTGTTACCTTTTGGCGGATTATATTGCCTGAGCTATTGCCCGCACTCATTTCTGGAACAGCTATGGCTTTCGCAAGAGGAATTGGCGAGTATGGAAGTGTGGTGTTTATTTCTGGTAATATCCCTGGTAAAACAGAGATTTTACCGCTTCTTATCGTCACTAAACTGGAGCAATATGAATATTCGAAAGCTACCGGTATAGCGGTTGTAATGCTCATGATCTCATTTTTGATCATGTTTTTATTGAATGTGATGCAAAATCGTGCTTCAAGGAGGCTTGCTTGAATCAAAACCTAAGCAAGTGGAGTTTGATACTACTTGTGTATCTACTAACATCCATTATCCTGATTTTACCCATAGTAACAGTCTTCCAAGAAGCATTTGCCGAAGGATTGTCCGGTTATTTAAATGCCTTGCAAGATCCAGATACGATTTCCGCATTTTTACTCACAGTCAAAGTGGCGGCAGTCGCAGTTCCACTCACTACATTGTTTGGTTTTATTGCCGCATTTACCCTGACCAGATTTCAATTTCCTGGCAAAAATACGATCCTTACTATCATCGATGCTCCCTTTGCGGTTTCACCCGTTATCGCGGGACTTATCTTTTTATTGATTTTTGGAAGGCAAGGTTGGATGTACGATACCATTTCTGCACTCGGAATCACAATCGTATTTGATACACCTGGCCTTATCATCGCTACACTCTTTATAACTCTACCCTTCGTTGCGAGAGAATTGATCCCTCTTATGCAAAGCCAAGGCAAAGAAGAAGAAGAGGCAAGTCTCTTGCTCGGAGCCAATTTTTATAAAACACTTATCAAAGTGATTCTGCCAAATGTAAAATGGGGTTTGATCTACGGAATCATTCTTTGTAATGCGAGAGCCATGGGCGAATTTGGTGCAGTATCAGTATTATCTGGCCACATCAGAGGGAAAACAAATACGCTACCATTGCAAATAGAAATGTTATACAACGAGTACAATTCTGTCGGTGCATTTACAGCCGCATCACTTTTAGTTTTTTTATCTCTCTTTACTCTTGTTTTAAAAATTATTTTAGAAAGAAATATTCATAAAAAGTAAGCCTATGTCCATAGAAATCAAAAATGTAAACAAATCCTTCGGCAATTTTTCGGCACTCTCGGATATCAATTTAGAGATCAAACATGGAGAACTTGTCGCCTTACTTGGACCAAGTGGAAGTGGGAAGACTACACTACTTCGAATCATCGCTGGATTAGAAATTCCAGACACTGGTGAAGTACTCTTTCATGATGAATCGAATCAAACTTCAAAAGTAAACAACGGTGAAGTAGGATTTGTTTTTCAACATTATGCACTCTTCCGCCACATGAATATTTTTGAAAATGTTGCCTTTGGTTTGAAGGTACGTCCCAAAAAGACACGACCCTCCAAACAAGAAATTGCAGAAAAAGTACATAACCTTCTAAAGCTTGTTCAACTTGATAACTTTCAAAGCCGGTATCCAAATGAACTATCAGGTGGCCAAAGACAAAGAGTGGCTCTTGCTCGCGCACTTGCCATTGAACCAAAATTTTTATTATTGGATGAACCTTTTGGAGCACTCGATGCCAAAGTCAGAAAGGAACTCCGAACATGGCTTAGACGACTTCATGATGAAATTCACATCACTAGCGTATTTGTTACACATGACCAGGAAGAGGCACTGGAAGTAAGTGATTCCATCGTGATCCTTAGATCTGGGAAAATTGAACAAATCGGGAGTCCTGACGAAGTTTATAATAAACCGAAGTCACCGTTTGTGTTCCATTTTTTAGGTGATGTCAATTTATTTCATGGTCGCATTCAAGAAGGTAAGGCGGTCATCGGGAATGTCGATGTGGATTCACCAGAACATGTTGGAATTGAAGGCAGTGATGCAATTGCTTATGTTCGTCCCTACGACGTTGAAATCGTAAGGACTAGGGACAAAGGGATTCCTGCAGAAATCCAATACATCCACTCGACTGGCCGCAACGTTCGTGTGGAGCTAAAGCGACTTGATACGGGTACTCTTACCGAAAGCGTTTTGGAGCAGGAAACGTATCGAGAATTGCAATTATTGCCTGGCGAAACTGTCTACCTTCGCATCAAAAAGGCAAAGGTTTACGTGGATGATTTCTCAATTTAACCCAAAGACATCCCGAATTTAGAGAATAATGACAATATACTTTACAAAATATCCAATATATAAAACATTGAGAGGAATTCTATGATGGCACAAGACGCACTTTCACCCCTTTCGGATGCTTTGCAGAATCTATCCCTTGAAGAGTCCTTACTAGTTCTAGACAAAAAGTATGGCAAAAAGGCTGTTTTTACCACTAGCTTTGGTTTGGAAGACCAAGCCATCACACATGCGATCTTTTCTCAAAAACTCTCCATCCGTGTTTTGACACTGGACACTGGCAGACTTTTCCGTGAGACCTACGAGCTTCACCACAATACACTTGCTAAGTATGGTCAGACTATCGAAACTTTTTTCCCTGACCCAAAAGATCTCGAACCCTTTTTAAATGAATTTGGTCCGGATTCGTTCTATCATTCCATCGAAAATAGAAAGCAGTGTTGTCACATACGAAAAGTTTTACCACTCGACCGAGCCTTAAAAGGTGCAGAAATTTGGATTACAGGAATTCGCAAAGACCAATCTGGTAACCGAAGTGAAATGCCCAAAGTGGAATTAGACACACAAAAGCAAATACTCAAATTCCATCCGATTTTAGATTGGTCTTGGGAAGATACTTGGAGTTATATCAAAACAAACCAAATTCCATACAATCCACTTCACGAGCAGGGATACCCTAGTATAGGATGTGCTCCATGTACACGAGCCATTTTACCAACGGAACCTTTTCGAGCCGGAAGGTGGTGGTGGGAAAATGAAGATACCAAAGAGTGTGGATTGCATTGGGTAGATGGGAAACTAACACCAAAAAAGAGTCAGATGACATGAGCCAAAAAGCAAAACTTTCTCACCTCAAACAATTGGAAGCGGAGTCAATTTATATCCTTCGTGAAGTAGCTTCTCAATTTGAACGACCTGCCCTATTATTTTCCGGCGGAAAAGATTCGATCACACTTGTCCATCTTGCACTTAAAGCATTTCGACCTGGTAAATTCCCCTTCCCTCTCGTACACATCGATACTGGTCATAACTTCCAAGAAGCCTTGGACTTTCGTGATGACCTTGCAAAAAAAATTAATGAAAAATTGATCGTTCGTTATGTGCAGGATTCCATTGACCAAGGAAAGGCAGTTGAGGAAAAAGGCAAATTCCCTAGTCGCAATGCGATTCAAACCGTAACACTTCTGGATACGATCACCGAATTTAAGTTTGATGCATGTATAGGTGGAGCTAGGCGAGATGAAGAAAAGGCTCGTGCGAAAGAGAGAGTTTTTTCTGTTAGAGATGAATTTGGAAGTTGGGATCCAAAACTGCAAAGACCAGAACTTTGGAATATTTATAATGGCAAAATCCATGTAGGAGAAAATGTTCGAGTTTTCCCGATTAGCAACTGGACTGAGTTAGACGTTTGGGAATACATTCGTACAGAAAATATCGATTTACCTTCACTATACTTCTCTCATAAAAGGGAAATTGTTTGGCGAGAAAACGTCGTATTTCCTGTTTCTAAATTCATCACACTTGATGCCACAGACAAAGTAGAAGAAAAAACCGTTCGATTTCGCACTGTTGGAGATATGACCTGTACTGCCGCAGTCGAATCTGAAGCAAATCACATAGACGACATCATTCGAGAGATCCAAATATCAAGAACCACAGAACGTGGTTCTCGCCTTGATGATAAGAGGTCAGAAGCGGCAATGGAAGAACGAAAAAGAGGCGGGTACTTTTAATGGATATGCTTAGATTTATCACTGCAGGAAGTGTAGATGACGGAAAATCTACACTTATCGGAAGGCTCCTCTATGATAGCAAGTCTGTTTTCCAGGATCAACTTGAGGCATTGGAACGGGCAGGTCAAGTGAATGGTGAAATCAACCTTGCACTACTAACAGACGGTCTTAAGGCGGAAAGAGAGCAAGGCATAACCATTGATATTGCTTATAAGTATTTTTCTACTCCGAAACGTAAATTTATTATAGCAGATGCTCCAGGTCACATTCAATACACACGAAATATGGTTACAGGTGCATCAAACTCTGATCTTGCGATCATTCTCATTGATGCACGAAAAGGTGTGATCGAACAAACTTATCGTCATTCCTACATCACTTCACTATTAAGAATACCTGTTGTCGTAGTTTGCGTTAACAAAATGGATTTGGTTGAGTTTTCCGAAAGTAGATTTGAAGAGATCAAAAAAGAATACTTAGAATTCGCAAAAGATCTAGGATTAAAATCGATTGAGTTCATACCCATTTCAGCTTTAAGAGGTGATAACGTAGTTGAACGCTCGGTTGATATGCCATGGTGGAAAGGTCAAACTCTGCTCGGCTTTTTGGAAGCGGTTGAAATTCAATCGGATGAAGAAGATGCACATCCTCGATTTCCTGTTCAGTATATCATTAGACCACAAACTACAGAATACCATGATTATAGAGGTTATACGGGACAGATACGAAGTGGCTCGTTTCACGTGGGCGATTCTGTTACGATTCTACCTTCCGGTCTTAAATCTAAAATCAAACAAATTGATACTTATGAAGGGTCGCTAGAAACCGCATCTGCACCACAATCAGTCACCATCTTACTTGATGATGACATTGATGTGAGCCGAGGTGATATGATCGTTCCCTCAAAAAATGAGCCTATCGTTTCCCAAGATATACAAGCTGATATTTGTTGGATGGACACAAAACCGCTGATAAACGGAAATAAGTATTTATTCCGCCAAACGACAAGTTCAGTCAAATCAGCAGTAAAAGAAATTACCTTCAGAGTGGATACCCAAACTCATGAAAAACTCTCGGTTTCGAGCCTTGAGTTAAATCATATCGGCAGAGTTTCCATTCGAACGGCAAAACCTGTTGTTTTCGACCCTTATGAAGAGATCAGAGCCACAGGTAGTTTCGTATTGGTAGATGAAGGAACCAATCAGACCGTCGCCGCAGGAATGATCCTAAAATCTTAAATTAATTGAGTGATCTGTTTATTTTTGCAATTTTTTTACGTCAAATAAACGGTGAGTTATACGGATTCTTTCGAACGATTTGAACAAATCGGTAAAAATTTACCAGGATTCGTTTATGAATTTTGTTTGGATTTGCATGGTAACTTTAAAATTCCCTATGCAACGGAGGGAATACGAGAGATAACAGATATCCCTCTATCACGTTTAGCTGAAGATGCAGGCCATGCATTTGATGAAATTATTCCAGAAGATCGGGCTGCATTCATTGCAAGTATTCACCAATCGGCCCAGACTCTCACCCAATGGGTACACGAATGGAGATCTAATAAGAATGGCAAAGAGCAATGGTATTCTGGCATTTCGACACCTGTACGACGAGAAACAGGTATTCATTGGTTTGGATATATTCAAGATATAACAGAGCGAAAGTTAAATGAAATAGCATTATCCTTAATCAAAGAACAAGAACGATCCTTGATACAGACGATGCAAGAAGGCATCGTCATTCAAGATTTGACGGGAAAAATATTATCTGCAAATAAAAGTGCTGAAAGAATCTTGGGACTTTCTTATGAACAGATGATCGGACTGACATCTATTGATTCCAGATGGCAAGCGATCACGGAAAATGGAACACCTCTCGCGGGTGAAAATCATCCTGCGATGGTTACCATTTTAACAAAAAAACCAATCTCTAACTTTATCATGGGCGTCCGTAAACCCTTTGGTGAATTGACTTGGATTTCGGTGAATACGGAAATCCTTTACCATCCTCTAACAAAGGAAGCGTATCAAGTATTTGCGGTTTTTCATGATATCACGGAAACCAAAAAATTTGAACAATTACTCCTAGAATCAAAGGCAAAAGCGGAATCGGCAGAAAAGATAAAATCTGCATTTCTTGCAAATATGTCCCACGAAATCCGAACTCCACTCAACGCAATTTTGGGATACACAGAATTGCTATTGGACGCAGATCATAGCAAGGAAACAAAAGAACAACTTTCCATCATAAGAAATAGTGGAACCTTATTACTAAATATCATCAATGATATATTAGATTTATCTAAAATAGATGCAAAACAAATGCACATGCAGGAGCAACCGCTTTCCTTAATGGAGCTCTCGAAACGAGTGAGGGAAACCGGTGAGATACTTGTTTCAAAGAAAAAAGAAAAGTTAAATTTAGAAATTTTATTCGATGATAAATTGCCAAAGATGATTTTGGGAGATGAATATCGACTCTTACAAGTAATTCTAAATTTATTAAATAATGCGATTAAGTTTACAAACTCAGGACACATAACGGTTGGATTTCATTTATTGGAAGTATCGACCCTTTCGATCCTCGTAGAGGATACTGGCATTGGCATCGCACCGGAAAATTTTGAAAATATTTTTAAGGCCTTTCACCAAGAGGATTTCAGTGATTCACGTAAGTTTGGTGGCACGGGCCTTGGATTGACTATTTCTAAAAAACTCATCGAAGCTATGGGAGGCAGTATCCATTTTGCTTCCTCTACTGGCGAATTTGATCATGGGTCTATATTTCGGATCATCCTCCCTTTTAAACAATATAGTCCAGAATCTTTAACATCAAAAGAAACCATAACACTTCCAAAGCAAAAAAAGCAAAATGGCAAACGAATCCTTCTCGCTGAGGATGATTTAATCAATCAAGAATTGGCTCGAAAGATTTTAGTATCAAATGGTTTTGAAGTTACGCTAGCGGCAAATGGAATTGAAGTCATAGACTTTTTTTCAAAAGGACATTTTGATTTGATTCTTATGGATGTTCAAATGCCATTCATGACAGGTCTTGAGGCAACCGCGGGAATTCGAGCAAAGGAATCAGAAAGAAACGACCAACGAATCCCTATTATTTTTTTATCTGCCGCGGCACTTTTAGAAGATCAACAAAGAGGTAAAGAGATAGGCGGCGATGCTTACCTCACAAAACCCTTGAACAAAAACGAACTACTCTCTGTAATTGATAGTTATCTACAAGTCTAGCTTAAGATTCCAATTCTCCGAGTAAAGTCACCAAACGATTCTTTAGAATTACGTTCCTTTGAATACCTTCCAAGTAACAAATCCAATTCAGCTAAAATCTGTGTTTCATCTAAACTTTCTTTGTACTTCTGATTGAGTCTTGTGCCCTCCCAGTCCGCACCTAAGTGGAGGTTGTATTTTCCATAAGCAGTTCCGACAAGTCCTATCTCCGAAATGTAAGGTCTTGCACAACCATTCGGACATCCTGTCATTCGAATCGTAATCGGATCGTTTTTCAGGCTGTATTTCATCAAAAGATCTTCAATCTTGTCAACAAGGATAGGTAAATACCTCTGACCTTCTGCGAGTGCAAGCGAACAAGTGCTAAGTGCAACACAGGCCATAGAATTTTTACGGATCGGTGATGCCTCTAGAGTCTTTTTGGCAACACTATACTTATCTAAAATACCTTCTATCAAGGCTTTATCTTTTGGAAAGATGTCCGAAAGGATCACATTTTGGTTACAAGTAAATCGAAATACAGCTCTCCTAGTTTTTGCAACTTCAAGAAGTGCAGTTTTTAAGAGATACCCGCCTTCATCTAATACACGACCGTTTTCAACGAATACTGTATAATGCCAATTGCCCACTTTGTCTTGCATCCAGCCAAACTCATCGGTACGTGTGTTGAACTTATATGGCTTAGCCGATTCAAGCTTGATTCCTGATCTTTTTTCCACTTCAGTTTTATAAAAATCCATACCTACACGATCAACCGTGTATTTTAATCTTGAAAGCTTTCGATCTTCTCGATTGCCAAAATCTCTTTGAACCGTAACAATCTCGTAAACAACTTTCAAAACATCTTTTTTGGGAACATATCCCATAACAGTTCCAAGACGTGGATATGTCTCCGCATTCCCATGAGTCGTACCGAGTCCGCCTCCGATCGAAACATTGAATCCTTTTAGTTCGTCATTTTCAATGATCGCAATGAGTCCGATATCATTTGTAAAAATATCTACATCGTTATGCGGAGGAATCGCAATGGCGATTTTGAATTTGCGCGGCAAATAAACATCTTTATATAAAGGATCGACTGGTTCTTCTTTTTCTACTAGTTGTTTATCATCTAACCAAATTTCATAGTAAGCTCGCGTTTTCGGCAGGAGGGAACGACTAATTTCTCCCGCATAACCAAAAACTTCTTTGTGCAATGGAGATGCGCTAGGATTGGATGTACAAGTCACATTACGATTTACATCTCCACATGCCGCAATCGAATCTAAAAAAACTTGATCAAATGCCTTTATCGTCGGTTTGATTTTGGATTTTAGTATCCCATGCAATTGTACTGTTTGACGGGTCGTGATTTTGATCGTTCCAGTAGAATTAGCGCCAGCTACATTATGAAGTTCTTCCCAATGAACAGGTCCAATCATTCCACCAGGAATCCGCAATCGAATCATAAATGAGTGCAAACGATCTAATTTTTTCTGAGCCCGTTCTTCTCGGCGATCCCTATCGTCCTGCTGGTACATTCCATGAAATTTTAAAAGCAATTGGTCATCTGACCTTAAGGAGCCGGTATGTTCATCCTTCAAACTTTCTGCAAGTGTTCCCCTAAGTCCTCGACTTAGACGTTTGACTCGTTCGGCGACTGTTTCTTTTTTTTCGTTGGTGGACATGACTTAAATCCTAATAAACATCTTTTTTATAACGACCAGATTCTTCAAGTTGGCTTAAGAATTCGTCTGTACTGATTTCTTTCTGGAATTGCCTTTTTTCTAGAATTTCTAGAAAACATTTTTCTACATCACGACTCATTGGGTCTTTGGCACCACATACGTAAAGATAGGCGCCCTCTTCGATCCATTTCAAAAGTTCATCTGCGTTTTCGGACATTCTATCTTGCACATACACTTTCTGTTTTGTGTCGCGAGAAAATGCGGTATTTAACTTTTGTAAGATACCAGTTTCCATTAATTCCAAAAACTCTGCTTGGTAATAAAAATCGGAGACAAAGTTACGTTCTCCAAAGAATAGCCAGTTCTTTCCAGCCGCAGAATTTGCATCTCGTTCGAAAAGAAAGGATCGAAATGGCGCAATGCCCGTGCCAGGTCCAATCATAATGAGAGGAGCCTCATCAGGCGGGAGACGAAAGTTTGGATTCTTTTGGATATAGAAAGAAACTGTCTCTCCGATTTCAAAATGAGATAAAAATCCAGAACATAGCCCTTCTTTTTTTCCGAGCTTAGTTTCTATCTCAACCTCTGCCACCGTTAGGTGAACCGTATTTTCTCCGTGCGACTTTGGGGAAGAGGCAATGGAGTAGTATCTAGGAATCATCGGTTCCAAAATTTCAAATAATCGTGAAACAGTGATTTGTTTTGGAATTGGGTTTTCCGTAAGCAACTCATCCAAATCAACTTTGCTCTTAGAGATGGACGCCCCTATTAGATCGGCGTATTTTTTAACGACGCGTTCAGGAAGATGGCGAATTGAAACTCTGCTAAACAGAAGATCTTTTGCCATCCAGGTTTCGCCGTTATACGTTACACGCTCTTCCCCATCTATCCCGAGTAGAGATAAAATAGTTTCAACATCTGCCAAACTATTTTTTGGGAAAAAACCCGCACTGTCTCCAGGTTCATAATCGATTGGCTCTTCCGTATAGATTTCAATATGCCTTGTTGATTTTGTGGCACCAATATCATTTAACACCAAATTGGTTTCCACTTTACCAGTGTAAATGACCCTACTACCTACCTTCGAGGTCGCAACTTTTGGCGTCGCAATCACCGATGATACTGATTTTGCTTGAGCTAAATTCTGGAGGAGTGAATCAATCCATGGATTTGCCACTGTCTCTATATCCAAATCACATTTTCCCAATGATTGGATCCGACTTGCACCCAATCCATCTAACATAGAATCAATGTCTTCACCAGTTTTGCAAAATAATGGATACGATGTATCACCTAAACCTAATACTGCAAATTTTAGATCGGCAAGTGGTTTTGACCTATTTTTCAAAGTTTCAACGAATTGTTTGGCGGCGGCTGGAGGATCACCATCTCCATGAGTCGAGACGACAACGATCAAATTCTTTTCTGTATCAAGTTCTGTGGGTTTATATGTCTCAGTGCTTTTGAGTTTGACGATATGACCGGCATCTTTCAATTTTTTAACAAAGGACGTCGCAAGTTTTTTTGCATTTCCCGTCTCTGTACCGTAGAGAACTGTAACCTGCAAAGTGGATTGGACTTTTGATTCAAGGACTGTTGTGGAAACTGAACTTGTGACAATTCGTTCGGATACATCATCATTCGTAATGCTTGTGAGTGGTATCGGACCATCCAGCGGCTGCACCATCGCAGAAATGTAGCCAGTCATCCAAATCCATTCATCTTTTGAACATTCTTTTAATAATTGAAAAAAGAGTTTCCGTTTTTCGTCTGAAAGCATGGCTGTATGCCGTTCCTTTGCTCGTTCTGGGTGATGGAGGACTCAAATGGTATTTTTAGTCTACTAAAGCATCCAAAAAGTCCTATACATTGTACAATTGTTGGCAGTTTCTTACATGCAAATCAAAAAAACTGGACTTGACGCAAAAACTTCCAATTGGAGAATATAATGAATATGTCGTCCAATAAGACAGATATCGGGTTTGTGAGCTTTGTAAGCGGTGGGCCAGGTCCCATCGACTTATTAACCTTGCGTGGCCTCTCTCGAATTAAATCAGCAGATGTGATTCTTTATGACGCACTCCTCGATCCAGAGTTCCTGGAATTTTTTCCAAAATCTTCGATTTGCCTCTACGTAGGAAAACGCTCTGGTCAACACTCCCGTACACAAGACGAAATCAACGAGCTTTTGTTGGATTATGCGAACGCTGGCCATAAGGTAGTTCGACTCAAAGGTGGTGATGCGAGCGTCTTCGGCAGGCTAGGTGAAGAAATAGAGATTTTGAAAAATAATCAAATTCCATTTGAAATCATTCCAGGTGTAAGCTCTGTAACAGCTGGCATCAGTGACGTAAAATCATCGTTAACTCTTCGCGGAATCTCTCGACAAATCATAATTTTGGATGGTCATACGATCATGGAAGATCCAAGAAGTTGGGTTGGGATGGAAAATTTTTTAGGAACGATCGCCATCTTAATGGGAACCCAAAAGATAAAGGAACTCTCTGCGAAATTGATATCAAAAGGAATTCTAAGTCAAACTCCGATTGTTCTCGTTGAAAATGCAGGCGGCAAAAATGTGCATCAATCTTTTTCGACATTGGAAGAAGCTAGCGTTCAAGGCATTATGAAATATACAAACGGTCCAGGGATTCTATACGTTGGTGAAGCCTTAAGATCTGCACTGACAGAAGATCAGTATGACAAAAAAATATCCCATATTCCTCGATCTGAAAGATAAGGATGTCCTGATTGTCGGTGGAGGGCCTGCTTGTTTAGAAAAATTAATGGGGCTCGCAGAAACTGACGCAAAAATTTCAATCATAACAAAAACACTCCATTCAGAAACATCTCTATATTTGGAAAAGAATCCAGGTATTGGTGTGGAAATTCGGGAAGTGAACGATAACGATCTTCTAAGTCGTGACCTTATTTTTTTTGCGACAGAAAATTCAGAGACAAACAAACGCTTAAGATCCATAGCAAAGTCATACAAAATACTCTCCAATGCCGTCGACGATCCAGCCCACTGCGATTTTTTCTCCTCGTCGCTTGTCAATTTAGGTGCTGTCTCATTTTCAATTTCCACCGACGGCAAATTTGCAGGAGTCACATCCGCACTACGCAAGTTATTTGAAGAGATTATGCCCGAGGGAGATATAGAACTCTTTCAAAAAATCTATTTGATGCGGAAACAATTAAAAGAAATTTTGCCAGAACCTAATGAAAGAAAAGCGGTACTAAAAGAAATCATTCATAACTTGGAAACTCGGTATTTTAGAAAATAACTTAAGACATCCGCATCAATCTTTGTATTGGATCAAAATTTCAGTTAACGGGTGTTCATTTTCAAAACATGCGTGCAAAGGAATGTTGATAACAACTTTGCCTCCTCCGTCAAGTCGTGCTGTCCAGTCTCCTGGTCTTCTTGATTCCGTAAACCCAACTGATCTGATTGGGAATGGGAAGGACATTTCAATTTGAAGGTGTTCTGACAACATATTAAAACGTAAAAGATCATCTCTCACCTTTGCTTCGTTGACCAAATTAAGAATGTCCTCTTTTTTGATTCCTAAGGCTTTAATTAACTCAGATTTGGCGCTAGTATCCACTACTACTATAAAATACTGCGATGACTCACCTTCTTCTTTATAACGAATGAAACGAAGACCGGGAGGTGAAATTTGTGTGATATTGGAAAAGGAATAGCTTCTTTCCTTTACATAAAGCTCTGTTTCTGAATCAGGCCTGAGCCCCGAGCCAAAAAAATGACCACCTTCTTTTCGTTTTATTTTTTTTTCCAAGATTGTTAATGTTCCTGAAAAATCAGAATTTAACTTCACCTTTAAATTGCCACCGGCACAAAAAGAAAAAAAGAGAACCAAGAAAATTAGAAAAAAGAAATTCCTCATATTACAAATCTTTTTCATCATGGACATTCCGTTTACTTAAAAATGATTTATCCTCAAACATTTCCAGCCACGACAAACGACATATCCAGCGAGCATCATTTTTATCGTCGTTTCCAAAGGGAGATGAACGAAACGAACAATATATACTATTCCCTCACTTTGATCACTCCGGATGTTCCGATGCGAGAGATTGATTTTGTGATCGTGAATTGTTTTGGGATAGTCACCATTGAATTAAAAAATGGTCGTTGGAGAGTCAATCGAGGCAAGTGGGAATTTTATAGCGTAAGGGAGCGAGATTGGCAGTCAGTAGAAGGCAAGGCATATAACGGCCCGACAGAACAATCCCTGACGCAGAGAGAACTGCTGAAAGAATTTTTAAAAAACCATAATGGTTTGGAGGACTTTTATCCAGACGAATACCATGATGCCGCCATTTTCTTTCTGAAAAACAATCGCAACGACTTTTACTTAAAACATTCTCATTCCCCTTGGATTTTCGGTAAAGAAACACTGGAAGATGAGTCACTCACTCTCCAACAAATCATCGATCGAATCCAAAATGTAAAAAATAGAATTCCGTTAAGCGATGATGTAATGAAAAAAGTCCATGAGGTGCTTTCCAAAAACTTGAATTTTGTGACATCCGCTTTCAAAAAGTCAAGAGGCACTTCGGATCAGCTCTTATCATTAACCAAAGAACAGTTTGCACTCATTTCGGAAATCACGAGTTTACCTCGAGCGATTGTTTATGGTGTCCCAGGCTCTGGCAAATCCATACTCGCGGGGAGGTTAAGTTTTTTGTTAGTCGACAAGGGTATCAAAGTTGTTATTTGGCAAGGTTCTCCATCTCTCTATCGACTTTGGAAAGAGGAACTAGATTCATTAGGAGATGTTCCTAAGCCGATTCTCATACATGACCTTCAGGAAGTGACAAGCCATCATTTTGATCATCTGATTATTGACCAAGTTGACGAATGGATCACCGAACATTCACTAAAAGATCTGTTTCTATATTTATCTGAAAGCTTTTGGAAAGCTAAAAATTGGAGTATATTTATCAAACGAAAGTTGAAATTGATCCCAAATCCTACACTTGATTTTTTAGAATCTACCAAACATAGAACTTGGGACATCACCCGAAATATCAGAAACTCAAAGGAAATAGCAGATTTTGCCAATCGTATGGCAAATGGTGACGGGGGACAACCTGTGTTGACTACACTGACGGATGTTCAACTTGTTGCAATCAATGAAGGGGATAAGCTTTCTGATAAGTTACGATGGTGTTTTGGATATGCAAAAAAAATTCTGGGTATCACAACAGACGAGATCAAAGTGATTTGCCCCTCCGAAATGTACAAAACGGAATCTCCCGACTTAAATATTTTCCTCAAGGAACATTCCATTGAATTTTTAACCTTTGACGAATTCTCAGGTATGGAAGAAAGCTGTGGAGTGTTAGTCGGATTCAAAGATTGGCATCTAACTAAAACTAGGTCTGATGTATCGGAAGCGGCACTTCTCTTTCGCGATTTGATTTGTATCCTTTACGATGAAAAAGAAGAATTTACGATCCAAACTTTATTAAAAAAAAGTGGCCCTGGTCCGTAAGCCGGATTCTGTTCTATGCGATCATCTATCTGATGCTCTCTACCCACAACCTGGCGGGACGACTCATAACGGTTGTTTACTTGAGATTGCACATCGGAGGGTTTACCTTGCCTCTAACTTTACAGTTGGAGCGGTGGGCTTTTACTCCACCATTTCACCCTTACCAATTCCTCATGTAGTGAGGAAGGCGGTTTTTTTTCTGTTGCACTTTCCGTATACGGGAAGTCACCCTCCCGCATCCCGAGTGTTACTCGGTCCGATTGTCCCCTAGTGTCCGGACTTTCCTCCCACCTTTCCACAAAGTGTCCAGGAAGGCGACCGCTCGACCAGAGCCAGATTCATGGGAATTGAATCAAACCAAGGGTCTAGTCAAAAATTTACCAAAAGTGGCACGGAATCTGCATATTGACCTACAAGGGGATTTTGTGTATGAAATTTTTGCATTTAACCGTTAGTTTTGTACTCTATTGTAACATAGTGTCCGTTTTGTACGCAGAACCGATTGAAAATAAATCCCATGAGGAGATCCTAAATGATACGAGACTCTCACGTATCCCCCAAATTATCGAATTGATTGAACAAAAAGGTCGTCAAGCATTAGAACAGGGCACGTTTGTTGAAGCAAAAAGCCTATTTCAGAAATCATACCTGCTACGCCAGGCCATTGGCATGAGAGAAACGGAAGGTGGCGCAAAAGTTTTACATCAGATTTCATACATCGAGCAGAAAATGGGAAACCAATGTGAGGCTTCAAAGCTCTCTCGATTGGCAAAACGTATCTACCGACAAATTGGTGTAAATATTGGTGCTGTTGAATTTGAAAGCCAACCTTCAAAAATTGCACAGTCGACCTGTGCTGACAGAATCAGTTGGGCGAGTGAATGATTAGCTCGTTTCTTTTTTAAACTGTAAACTAACCGAATTGATGCAATAACGTAACCCAGTTGGCCTTGGGCCATCCGGAAATACATGCCCCAAATGTGCACCACAGTTTGCGCAAATCACTTCAGTGCGCTTCATTCCCAAACTTACATCTTCATGTGAATCTACCGCACGATCAGAAATAGGCTTATAATAACTAGGCCAACCGCTACCAGAGTCATACTTTGTTTCAGAATGGAACAGCGGTTCGTTGCAACAAACGCAGAGATATACTCCCTGCTCTTCATTATGATAGTATTCCCCAGTAAACGGTCTTTCCGTTCCTCGATTTTGAGTCACTTGGAAAGCCAGAGGTGTCAATTTTTCTTTTAGGATGGATTCTGAAAGATGAACGCGTTTAGTCATTTGTATTTTAGACGGTCAAAAACACAGATATCGGCTTTACACAAAAGAATTCTTTGCAATTCTATTCTATAGAAAGTATACAAAATGTGGTCAAATCTTCTACTCCTACATTCACCGCTTCCCAACAGGTCAAAAATGGATCACCCAGATTGGATCTCTTGGCATACGTGTATGCGTTCGATCTACCTGAGTGATGAGAGGATTCTAGAGGATCACGAAAATCTCGATACGATTCAGGGTTTCGAAATTTATAGGGGATTTTCTGCGTATTCTTTTTTGGTCGAAGTTGTCTGTGGACTTCATTCCAAACTGTATGGTGAATCTGAGATCCAAGCCCAATTTCGAGACCGATTTTCTCCCCCACAACTTGGTAATAGTGCATTTGAACTCTCAATCCTTAGATTGCGTGACCAAGTTTTGGAACATTCCAAAATCATTCGTACACAATTTTTAACCGGTATCGGACGTATGTCTTATGGAAGTCTCGCAGAAACTTGGATCCGTGGAGTTTCAAAGGTTCATCTTTTCGGTACAGGCAATCTGGCGGAATCTCTATTGCCTTATCTCGTTCAATCCAATCGTCGGATCACAGTGTACGGACGCAATGTGCAAAGATTGGAATTTCTTGAGTCAAAGTTTGACATTCAAATCAAAAATTGGGAATCTTATTCTCCCGATTTGTCGCCAGTCATCATCGCGTCGACTTACTTTCCTGAATCCATTTTGGAAACAATGTCTATTGTTCCTAAAATTCTTGACTTTCGCGAAGATTTTAGTTCGCGCATAGCTTGCAATTGGAATCACTATATCCCATTTTCAACGATGCTCCATTCGATTCAAAATACCCAAAAAAATATATTTGAAATCAAGCCACAAATTGTCAAAATGATAAGCCATTTAACACACGATAGAGAAGAAGAACAAACTCACTTTCTCAATGGATGGGAAGACCTCACTCATACATGTTAATTAAAATTGGTTCGAGAGCGTCCATTTTATCACAAATCCAAACAATCAGCGTTGGAAGAGCATTAAGCAAAAAATTTCCAAATTTAAAAATACAATACGAATTCAAAGATTCGCAAGGAGACAAGGATTTAGAAACACCATTATGGCAAATTTCAGGTCAAGGTATTTTCACCAAAGATCTGCAAGATGATCTTTTGGATGGAAAAATAGATGCGATCATACACTCATGGAAAGACTTAGATTTAAAGGATCGTCCCGAAACCACTGTCTTTTCTGTTTTACCCAGAGAGGACCAAAGGGATGTAATTTTTTATAAAAAAAGACATCTAACATCAATACCTGGTGAGTTGGTATTTCTAACTTCTTCACCACGGAGAAGTTATAATCTCAAAAACTTTGTTCGGGATTATTTTCCCAATTCACTTGCTATCCTACCGCTGAGCTTTGATTCTGTCCGAGGGAATATCCAAACTCGGTTTAAAAAATTTATGGAATCAAAGGCATCTGGTCTCATCGTCGCCAAAGCCGCCATTGATCGAATCATGTTATCTGAATCGTTAGATGGAGAAATTTCTGAATTACTCGGTAAACGAGAAATGATTCGATCCTTGATCAACGAATGTGTGTTTATGGTGACTCCTTTGTCACAAAATCCTTGCGCACCTGCACAAGGTGCAATCTGCGTTGAAATAAGAAAATCTGACTTAGATATACAATCCTACTTTTCAGAATTAACAGATTCTGAAACAGAATATTCAGCGATCAAAGAAAGGATGATTCTAAGAAAGTATGGAGGTGGCTGCCACCAAAAGATCGGTGTTAGTGTCTTAAATCCAAATTTTGGAGAACTGATCTATATCAAAGGGGAAAGTGAGGAAGGTGCTTTACTCGATGAAATGATTGTAAATCACGTAGTCACCGAAAAATATCACAAAACTGAAGTTTGGCCTCCGAATGCAAAGAAAGCTACAAAACAGAGAGAGCCCATTGCCATCACGATACCCGAAAAAGACCTTTATGTTACGAAGGGATATGCCGTTCCAGAAAATGCAAACTTAAACCCAAATCGCAATTTGCTGTGGACATCTGGCACTGTTACATGGAAAGAACTTGCAATTAGAGGTATTTGGGTACATGGAACATCTGATGGATTGGGTGAGGGAGAAATGCTCAGATTGTCAGGAATCCTACCGAGAAAAATAAACCTATTGAAACTGAGTCATGATGATAAACAAGACCGTATCCATCCTGTTTTAAAAACGTATCATCTATCAGCGCCTGAAATTCCTGAAAATTTCGATCCAAAAAAAATCAAAGCTGCATTTTGGAACAGTGGTTCTGAATTTTCGATCCTATTAAATCGATTTCCAGAGTGGAAAGATATACACCATTATTCCGGATCAGGAAGTACTTTTTTAAAAATAAGACAGACCCTTGGTGCTTCAGCAAAAATCACTGTTCTGCCAACGTTTCAATATTGGCAAAAACACTATATTATAAATAACCAATGAATTTAAAAAATATTCGAAGATCAAAAAGTCATCCATCGCTGCGAAAATTGAGCGACACAACATCTCTTTCTTACAAAAAGATGATACAACCGTTGTTCGTTGTCGAAGGAATCTCAGAAAGAGAGCCCATACTTGGGCTCGATTTTGTTTATCGTGATTCAGAAGAATCTGTTCTAAAACAAATCGAAGCAGATCTCAAGGAAAATGTTGATCAATTCCTATTGTTTACAGTTCCGAAAAATAAGTCTGATGATACTTTTTCTGCAGACTTTTATCAAAGGATTATTGGATCCATCAAAAAAGAATTTCCTAATTCATTTCTATGGTTGGACACCTGCGTTTGTTCCATAACTACTCACGGACATTGTGGCCACGTAGACAAGGATGGTCGCATCAATAATACCTTATCCGTTCAAAGATTGTCATCACTCGCCTTGTTATTTGCTCAATCTGGCGCAGACGGAATCGCACCTAGTGATATGATGGATGGTCGTGTTGCATCTCATCGAAACATTCTCGACAAACATTTGTTTTTTGATATTCCCATCATGAGTTATTCCACAAAATTCAAAAGTAATTTTTATGGGCCATTCAGGAATGCGGCAAATTCATCCCCGCAAAGGGGAGATCGCTCAGCGTATCAATTAGATGTTCGAGATAAAGACACTGCGATTCGGGCTTCCATTCGAGATGCCAATGAGGGCGCAGATTTCCTTATGATCAAACCAGGCATGACGTCAATTGATTTGATACAACCGATCAAAGAGGCCACAAAACTTCCCGTAGGAGCATTTCAAGTAAGCGGAGAATATGCATCCATCAATTTGCTTGCAGAACAAGGATTTTTAAATCGTGAAGAAGGCCTAGTAGAAACCTGGAATGTTTTTCGCAGAGCGAACGTTTCTTTTTTGATTACCTATGCTGCAAGGGAAGCATACAAACTATTTTCATGAACTCCGAACAATTATTCGAAAGAGCAAAAAAAGTTTCACCAGGCGGCGTCCATTCTCCTGTCCGTTCTTTTAGCTCTGTCGGTGGCACTCCTATCTTTTTTCAATCCGCATCTGGTGCATCACTTACGGACGTGGAAGGAAAGACTTATATTGATTACTGTCAGAGCTTTGGGCCATTATTGTTTGGTCATCGTCATCCAGAGATAGCGAAAGTCGCAAAAGAAACATTAGACATTGCTTGGTCTTTCGGTGCATGTGAACCGTTTTCACTCGAGTTGGCCGAATTTATCACATCAAGAATACCTTGGGTAGAGAAAATTAGATTTGTCAATTCGGGAACAGAGGCAGTTATGAGTGCCCTTAGAGTGGCACGAGCGGCCACTGGTCGAAATAAAATTCTAAAATTTGATGGATGTTATCATGGACACCTGGATGCCCTTCTTGTGAAAGCTGGATCGGGTTTGGCTGGTGAAAGCTCTAGCGATAGCGCAGGCATTGGATCGGAATTGATCAGCAACACACTGGTGTTACCGTTAGATGACGAACAATCACTTGAGGCATTATTTGAAAAAGAAGGACATCAAATCTGTGCTGTTGCTATTGAACCACTACCTGCAAATTATGGCTTACTTCCGCAGAGAATCGAATTTCTTAAAAAAGTTGCCCAAATCGCCAAACAGTATGGAGCGCTATTGCTTTTTGATGAAGTCATTTCAGGTTTCCGTGTGGATTTTTTTGGAATGGCTGGGATTCTAGGAATTGAACCAGATTTAATTTGTTATGGCAAAATTATTGGCGGAGGATTTCCAGTTGGCGCTTATGCTGGTAAGGCGATATATATGGATCTAGTCGCTCCACAAGGTCCAGTCTACCAAGCAGGCACACTCTCTGCCAATCCTTTGGGTATGAGAGCAGGACTTGCTACTTTGAAAAAAGCTTGGATTGAACAGCCTTACGCAGACTTAGAAATTAAGTGTAAATATTTGACCCAAAACTTAGTCTCAATCCTTAACCGTCATTCTAGTTTTGAATGGGACTCTGTATCCCACGGCTCACTCTTTTGGTTCAAAGAAAAAACTGAATCTCCGGTGAGACGATTAGAAGATATTCCGAGCGGTCACAAAAAGAATTTCGCAGATATTTTCCATAAACTTCTAGATGTTGGAATTTATCTAGCACCTAGCGGTTATGAAGTGGGCTTTCTCTCAACTGCACATTCCATGGATATATTGGATCAGACTCTGGAATCCGCTGAAAGAGCACTTAAAAAGTAATCAATGTCTACCACGAATTCCTCACACTTCCCAATTGCAAATCTCAAATTTGCCAATGCATTACAATCGATACCACAAAGCATTCCTCCTATATGGTTTATGAGACAAGCAGGAAGATATCACTCTCATTATAGAAAATTAAAAGAAAAGTATACTTTTTTAGAACTTTGTAAAAATCCCCAATTATCCGCAGAAGTTGCTTTAGGTCCCATTTTGGAATTTGATTTTGATGTAGCGATTTTATTTTCTGATCTGTTGTTTCCACTGGATGCTTTGGGGATGGGTCTCGACTATTTACCTGGCCCGAAACTGTCTCATCATCTTTCCCAAGAAAAAGATGTCCTATCATTACGAAGTCTAGGTGATGCTTTACCATTTTTAGAATTTCAAAAAACGGCACTCCAACTAACAAGAAATATTCTACCCAAACATGTTTCATTAATTGGTTTTATCGGGGGGCCTTGGACACTATTTACTTATGCCGCTATCGGCAAACATGAAGGAAATTTGAGTTTCGCCAAAACGCAGACAAAACTCGCCGAGGCATTTTACGAAAAAATACTACCTCTTCTGAAGGAAAATCTTAGAATCCAAATGGAAGGTGGTGCAGAAATTGTTATGGTTTTTGATACCGCGGCTGGAGATTTAGATCCAATTTCCTTCCAATCACTTGTGATCCGACCTTTACAGGAATTATGTGATCTATTTCCGAATCGAGTTGGCTACTACGCAAAAGGTACGACCCACCATCAGATGCAACTCTTAGAAACTGTTCAAGGATTGGCAGGATTTGGAATTGATCACCGATTTTCCTTGAATAAGGTATTCAAAGAGAAAAGAAATACCGGATTCCTCCAAGGGAACTTTGACCAATCACTTCTATTTTTAGACCGATCGCAATTGAATCTTGCTCTCGAACAGTATCTAAAACCCTTAAAAGAACTATCGCCAGTCGAACGGAGAGGATGGATTTCCGGACTTGGCCATGGGGTCTTACAACATACTCCCGAGGACAATGTCAAATTTATGATCGATAAGATTCGAGAGACTTTCCATGATTAGTCGGCCCGAATTGTTAAAAAAATATAATATTTCTGTGCCGCGTTATACGAGTTATCCCACGGTGCCGTATTGGACGGACGCTCCTAGTTCTGAAGAATGGCTAAATTCCTTGGGTAATAGTTTATCTGATCCAATGAGTTCCCTCTCATTATATGTTCATATACCATTTTGCGAAACCTTATGTACATTTTGTGGATGTAATACATCGATCACAAAAAATCATAAAGTAGAAGATCCATATGTGGATGCCGTATTACAAGAAGTCCAATTGTATCTCACGAAAATTCCATCCCTCAAACAAAAAACAATACGAGATTTGCATCTAGGTGGAGGGAGCCCAACCTATTTATCTGAATCAAATTTGGAACGATTGGTCGAAGGTTTACACTCTTGTTTTTTCATCCATCCCGAAGCAGAATTCTCTCTGGAAGTTGATCCTCGACGAACACGACTTAGCCAACTAGAACTCTTGTACAAATTTGGATTCCGTCGTTTGAGTGTCGGAGTCCAAGATCTAGATCCAGAGGTGCAACGACTTGTCAATCGAATCCAATCATTTGAAGTCACTCAACTGATTACGGATGGTGCGAGAAAAATTGGATACAATTCTATCAACTTCGACCTCATTTATGGTTTGCCCAAACAAACAAAGGATAGTATCAAAGATACATTTACGAAAACACTTTCACTCCGTCCAGATCGTATCGCTTTTTATTCCTATGCACATGTTCCGTGGATCAAACCCTTTCAAAGATTATTTTCTGAACAAGATTTGCCTTCTGGTGAAACTAAGAGAGAACTGTACGAAATTGGCAGAACTTTGTTGGAAAAAGCGGGATACATAGAAATTGGTATGGATCATTTTGCTTTGGAATCAGACTCTTTAGCAATCGCACTTAAAGAAAAAAAACTCCATCGTAATTTCATGGGTTATAGCCATAACAAAACTGATACGATGTTAGGTTTAGGTGTTTCTGCGATCTCTGAAACAAAAGATATGTTTTTCCAGAATGAAAAACTCGAAGTTTCCTATCGTAAAAAAATCAAACAAAAAGAGATCCCTATCTTTCGGGGCCACAAGCTCACACAAGATGATATTTTATTTCGAGAATTGATCTTACAACTAATGACTACATGGAAAGTGAATGTTCCAGATTTTTTATTAGCAGATACAAAATACTATCTCGCCGAGATGGAAAGGGATGAATTGGTTTTTTGGCAAGGGAATGTACTTGAGGTAACAACTCAAGGTAGACCCTTCCTTCGAATCATTGCCACTGCCTTTGACCAAAAGATGAAAGAATCAAAACCAGAAGGACCACTTTTTTCCAAAGCAATTTAGTTATATTATGATGGATCGATTACATTGGTTCATAAGAAACAAAGTCACATTGGGGGTAACGAGAACAAAAATAAATCGTTTTCCCTTTTTTAGAAAATTTACTGCGCACTGAGCCCTCTCCACAAACAGGACAGATGCGAGACCCACTCTCTTTTATCACTGAAACTAATTCTGTCTCTCTTGAGCGTTTTTTTATCTTAGGCGCAAGTTCTTCTTTATTTGTAGGGATTTCCTGAGCACCAGAATTTGGTGAGCTTACATTTCCCTTTTTCTGTTTCAATTCCATAACACGAAAATAGAAATCAGAGATGATCTTTACCTTGTCACCCGTCCCATGTGCGAGTGCATCCAATGTCTTTTCCATCTCAGATGTAAAACTTTCAGTAAGTAGTTCTGTAAATCTTGAATTTAGGTAACGATAAACAATTTCACCCAAAGCCGTCGCACCTATTTTACGTTTAACTTCCAGGATATATTTTCTTTTTTTTAATGTCTCAATCGTTTGTGAATATGTGGATGGTCTACCAATACCCGTAGATTCCATTTTTGCAATGAGCTGACCTTCCGTATATCTTTCTTTAGGTGATGTTTTCTTTTCCTCAAGGGAAAATTTTTCACATTCAACTTCGTCTCCGATTTTGATCCCTTTTAGAGGATCTTTTGGAAGATCGTACTTTTTAGAAAAATTTTTAAATCCTGCGGAGGATACTTCTTTTAACTTTGTGGACCACATCTCTCCTTTTGCTTCAAAAAGATATTCGGTTTCTTTACCTACCTCGGGTGAAAGAAGACTCTCCATCATCCTCTGCCAAATCAATTGATATAACTTCCACTCATCCGTAGCTAAAAACTTGGAGAGCATCTCGGGTGAGATTGACGGATCGGAGGGCAGGATTGCCTCATGGGCTTCTTGTGCATGTAATTTTGACTTGGTTTTGCCAGTGAGGCCAATGGTCAAATCGGGGCGACTGGCTTTAAGAAATCGTATAGCTTTGTCTTTTTTTTCCTCTGAAATCCTTGTAGAATCGGTTCTCATGTAAGTTATGAGTCCTTTCATTTCTCCCGCGATATTTTTTCCTTCGAAAAGAGATTGAGCCAGTTTCATTGTTTTTGAAGGACTTAAACCTAACACTTTAGAGGCGGTTTCCTGCAAACTAGCAGTCGTAAAAGGACTAGCAGGTTTTACTTTGTATTCTTTTTCTTTATAGGATTTTAATTTGAAAAAAGTATTCGAAAGAGCAGGCCCTGGAGAATTTAAACCATACTGACTCAAAATCGCCAATGCTGATTTTAAATCCAAAGTTTCATCAGATTGTTTTATATGGTAGGTGAGCTCGATCGAACTTTCTCGATATTTCACCTGAGCTTTCAGATTTACATATGCCTCAGGAATAAAATTTCGAATTTCGATTTCTCTTTCGCAAATCCATTTTAATACGGCCGATTGTACTCGGCCAGCTGAAAGACCTGGAATTTTGATATCACGCCATAACAGTTGTGAAATTTCAAAACCATAAATTCGATCAATGAGGCGCCGACAAATTTGTGAATCGACTAACCCTTCATCGATCTTACCTGGAGAATTTAGCGCATGTAACAATTCTAATTTATTAATTTCGCGCAGTCGAATGCGGTGTTTTTTTGCCTTTAACGAGACTAGCTCGTTTGCTATGTGTTCTGCGATCATCTCCCCTTCACGGTCAGGGTCTGAGGCAATAAAAACTTCCGTTGAAATTTTTGCAGTCTTTTTGATAGAAGAAAATAAAGCTTTTTTACCCTTTAGCCATTCATAGGTGGGGCGAAAATCATCCTTAATGTCGATTCCATATTCTTTTGGTGGGAGGTCTTTGATATGACCTTTTGTTGCAAGAACCACCCAATCTTTTGTAAGGTAAGACTGGAGGCTCTTGGCTTTAGTAGGTGACTCGACTATGATGAGTTTGGTGATACCCTACTCCGATGTTATACGAACAATCCATCAACAGAGAGATATCTTTCACCAGTATCGTAGCAGAAAGTAAGAACTTTTGATCCTGCCGGTAATTCTTTTAGTTTTTTGGCTACAGCGGCAAGACTTGCTCCAGAAGAAGCACCGATGAAAATACCTTCTTTTTTGGCAATCTCAACGGCCATGGCAAAGGCTTCGTCTTTTCCGACTGTGATGATACCATCTAACAAATCTGTTTTACAGTTTTTTGGTATAAAACCAGCACCAATCCCTTGGAGCGGGTGCGGACCTGGTTTTCCTCCACTTAACACTGGTGAACCTTCTGGCTCAACAGCAAACACCTTTAGATTAGGGAACTTTTTTTTCAATGCTTCTGCACAACCAGAAATGTGACCGCCTGTGCCTACACCTGTAATGATATAGTCAAGTCCTTCCGGAAAATCTTTGGCGATTTCTTCAGAGGTTGTATCAATATGAACTTGGATATTTGCCGGATTTTCAAACTGTTGCGGCATCCACGCTTTAGGATTGTTTGCGACCATTTCTGTTGCTTTCGCTATGGCACCAGGCATACCTTTCTCACGAGGAGTGAGTTCAAAATTAGCACCATAAGCGGCCATGATACGTCGTCTTTCAATCGACATATGTTCTGGCATAACAAGAGTAATGGGGTATCCTTTAACGGCGGCTACCATGGCAAGACCAATACCTGTATTACCAGATGTAGGTTCAATGATGATGGAATCTTTTGTGAGTTTGCCTGTCTTTTCTGCGTCTTCAATCATCGCAAGTGCAATGCGGTCTTTGATCGATCCACCAGGATTTTGTCTTTCCAGTTTCATCCAAATGTTGTGCTCATTGCCAAATAGTCTGGACAATCGAATGTGTGGGGTATTTCCAATCGCTTCTAAAATGCTGTTAAACTTCATGATTACTCCGATAGAGATAGGAAAGTTTAGAAATCAGTTTTTGTCGACGAAGAAATGCCAGAATTATAAATTCAGTCAGAAAAAATAGACGGAAGTATTTCTTATGGCACGCGAAAGCTCGTAATCATTCGATAATCTTCTTTAAGCTGAGAGAGAACACGTGGATCATTCTCACGACCGATCGCCTTTTCAAGGTATGTTGCCCCGAGTTTTAGATCCATACGAACTAAACCCTCAGATGCCTTTTTTCTAATTTCTCCATCCGAATTCTCTAAAAAAGTCAGCAGAGATTTGAAATTTTGATTCGGTAGCTTTTCTAAACCTGCGAGCGCACTCGTCATCGCTACTTTTGCGAAGTCATCTTTTTCATTGCTAATGATCTCCGCAAGTCCAGTTGTTAGTTGAATTCGGTTCGTGAGATAAATCGCATCTGCCGCAGAAGCTCGGATATAAAAGTTTTTGTGTTTGAGAGCTTCCTGAATCACCTTCGTAGACTCATCCGTTAGAGGCAAGGCGGCGAGTGTTCGGAGCATTTCGCCACAAGCAAGTACGATCGACATATCATCTGGGTTAAAAAAATAAGGGCTAGCCAAGCTATCGGAGCCAAATACTGGATCTTGGATTTTTCGTTTTGTTTGAACTCTCTCTGCCAATGCACTCGATTTATCCTTAAACTCTTTGATGATGGCAGGCACCGCTACCACATCCCCTTTATAAGCAAGAGCTCTGGCCGCATAAAATTTGATCACATGAGCATTTTGCATGGAGAGAGGGAAATTGGGGGTTCCGTGCAATGCCTGAATCAAATCTCGAACACCTAAGTTTCCACCTAGCAGAGAAATTTTTTCGATGGCCTCTATGACTTCTTTTGGATCAGAAGAGGAAAGGTGTGTTCTCTGTTCCTCTAAAATGGCAAGTGACTTCTCTTTTGCGAATGCATCAGCTGTTAGATAGCTCGCCTGATGGAAAAAAAGAAATGCAGTCGCAAGTAAAAACCGAGTTAATTTTGAAGTCATAAAATGCCTCCTAGGTTAGAGAAAGTAGACTAGTTTTCTTTAAGTTTGTCTGCAACTTCTTTTAGCTTTTCAGAAAGGTCTCCAAGGGTCGTTGTGTCTTTTTCTTGGAGAGTGAGGGAGAATTTTTCTAGATCCTTTTGGATTTGTTCCTTCTTTTCGCTAGCGCGTGATGCCATTTTGCGTAGTAGGTCTTCGCGATAATTACTGAAGTCAGCTTCTTTTAGCTCTCCAAGATCCACCATGGATGTTACAATTTTTTCTAGTCTTTCAGAGGTAAGATAATTTGCTCCGATCCCACCTAGAACCAATCTTTCAAATAATCCTGACACGTCCCTACCCGTTTCTCGAATGAGAGAGGTGAGCATAAAATTGGAAAAGTCTTCATTTCTTTGGCCAAGACTGACCTTTAAAAAGGTCTGACCCAAAATCTTGGGTGTGATGTCTTCGCCAGACATATTGTCGAGAACCTTGACCTCTTCTCCGCCTATGATCATCTTCGCTACGTCCTCAAGTGTAATTGTGGAACTAGTTTCTGGGTCGTAAAGACGACGATTTGCGTAACGTTTTAAAAGCTTCATGAAGGGACGAATTTAAAATGTCTTTTCGATGGTGGGGGTCAACTAAAATACGTTTGGAATGATTCCCCTATTTGGCGCAATTCTTCTCTCCCCAGATTCAGAACCGCAAGCGGATTTGATCACTGCCTACCTCAAACTTTCCGGATTGGGAGGAATCATGGCCAATACAAGGAGTTGGAAGGACGATAAAGAAGGGATACGGATCTTTGCAAAGCCAACGCCAGCACTTGCAAAAGAGCTTTTAGATTGGAGCATCGAACCCATGCTATATGGCAAGTTCTCTGACCAACAAAAGGATGCCTATCTTGCGGAAGGCAGTACACTTTTATGGGAAGAACCACTTTCTTCCTTATTTCGGCTTCCACTCTTTTTTCAAAAACAAACTGTATGTCATTGGTCCGTGCTTACTTCAAATCCAAAATTTGACAAACACATTGCACTCGCTTTAAAGAGTTTCGGGCAAATCGTTACGGTCGAAGGAGATTTGGCACAACTGATTTCAAAATTACGCACAAGCCCCACACATATCGTTATCATTGACTGGGACCAATCCAACTTGGACTTAAAAACGAGCATCCCCATCCTTCGAAAGCTAAAGGAGGAAAAACAAATTCTATTCCTAGGTATAAAAAATTTTGAAAAGGATTTTTTATATCGAGATTTGACATATGGGATTTCGGAAATATCTCCGTCTTTATTCTCAGAAAATGAAATCTTTGAAGTAATCATTCGATCTTTACCTGTTTTTCCGAACCATACAAAACCTGCAGAGCGAGTGGAACAATTTAGAAAATTAGAATTTGAATTTCAAGAAAAGTTTAAACCCACACGTTACAAACTGATTGATTCTTCAAACATTCTAAAAGTGGAATCAAACGATATGATTGCGATTGAAAGCCTTGTCAATGTATATCGATGGCTTTTTGGTAGATCATTCCAATAGGAGTAAATCATCAGTGGTCAAATCTGCGGCACCGCGATTTGGGAATGCTTGTTCAAAAAATAATGCCGCAAGTAAGTCGAAGTCTTCATCCTCTTGGAATTTATTTTTTTCCCAAAGTTCATTCCTTCTTTTGATGAGTAAAGAGACTGTCGCATCTTCCAAAGAAAATTCAATATTTGCACGATTTAATTCACGAATAAAATAATTCAGATTATATATCACATAATCTCTAAATAATTTAAGACTCGCCAATGTTGGCTCATACTTTAACAATGCTTCGGTGAGATAACATGCCGTCTTCAACTCTTCTGTATTTTTTGTGTCTTGAAAATTTTGAAAGATGATACTAATAGTTTCTAAAATAGACTTTGTACTGTGATAAGCGCCTAACACAAAGTCTTTGATCTCCTCGTTTTCATGGCTATACTTCCAAATATCAATGATTCTTTTTTCGGAGATGGCTACCTTCAATTCTGCATCACAAGGTTCATCTGTTGGAATCGGATCGGAAAGTCTGATAAACAAATACTTTGTTTCATACGCAAAGCGAGATTCTTTGGGTATATAATACTCAATCCAGACAGGTTCTTTGAAATAATTGATCGCTTCCTTAGCAGTTAAATCAGGTGTAACTTTTAAAGATTTGAGTTTACGAACATCATCGGTGAGGATCTTTTTTCCTTCAATGCGTGTCCTACTTCTTTTGATCTGTCTTAATTCAGATTTGTTTAGAAGCGGTTTTGGTTTGAAGGGTTGGGACTCCATACCTTTATGTTCGACAGATTACAAGACTTGCAAAAGAAAAGATCGTAGCCAAAAGCCCACAGGACTGATGATCCCTGTATCAACAAAGACCAATTCACCTTTTGCATTTAGAAACACCGTTGTAGGAAATGCAGAAATACCCCAATCTCGTAACGTTTCGTAGCTCGCTGAGAGGACTGGATATTGGATCTTGTGGGAGGAAATGTACTGAGTGAGTTCTTCCGATTTTTCATCTTCGACGACGGAGAGAAATACAGTATTTTCATTTAAGAGTTTCAAGTTGGTTTCAAGGATATTTGAGTAAACCTTGCAGACCGTGCACCAAGTGGCCCAAAAGTAGAGCACAGTGGGTTTGTGTTGCCAACTGGATCGTTCTGCCTCTGTCGTCGCAAAGCTTTCTACGGCATGTTTTGGGTGGGAACCCTTTGCTCGAAAGAGAGCAAAGCCCAATGTAACCAGGAAAAAAAGAAAAAAAGCCAGGGCCATTTTTGCTGGGTAAGGCCAGTGTTTCCAAAAATTCATTGTGTTCTCCTTTTATAAGACAGGAGAGGAGTAGGAAAAGTTACCGAACATCAAAAAGAGAACCAGTAGAAACCAAAAAAAGCCTGAAATCAGAACAGATTTATCGGTAAGAATCGCCCTAGTAGGATCATGCCCCATATTTTTTATGTAAATGATATAAAGACTGCGAAAGATGGCATACACTACGACAGGAACCGTGTAGACCATATCATCCGTTCCTAGGCTTTTTGCAGTAGAAGGACTCACTGTATACATTACATAACTAACAAGTGTCAAAGTAGCAACTACAGCGACCATTAGATCTAAAAATTCGACAGAGTATTCTTCTAAAATCTTTCTGTGTTTTCCCGCATTTGTCTTCAAAATTTTGATCTCTCCTCGCCGTTTAGAAAAGCCCCAAAAGAGCGCGAGCATAAAAGTACACAAAAGCAACCAATGGGAAAACTGAACACCAATGACTACTGCCCCAGCAATGGCACGTAACACAAAGCCAATGGATATGCTCATTACATCTAAAATGACAATGTGTTTCAAAACTTTGCTATAAACAATGTTGAATGCTAAATAAAATAAGGTTAAAAAGAAAAAAGGTACAGATAGTAAATATGCTCCAATCAAAGCAAAAGGCAGAATAACGCCTGTAATTGCAAGCGCCAATCCAGCATCCAGTGCACCACTTGCAAGAGGACGGTGCTTTTTTTCAGGATGACTTGCATCCTCTTCACGGTCCAAATAATCGTTAAAGACATACTGCGAGCTTGCAACCAAGGAAAAGATCAAAAATGCAAGACCTACTCTGAGAAGTGATGGAACCTCAAAAACTTTTTTTGAAAAAATGAGCCCTGCGAAAAGGATCAAGTTTTTGATCCATTGCGGGAGCCTCATCAGTTTTAAATAGAGTAAAATCATTGTTAATTGAATTTTTTATAGGCTTCGATGTGTCGTAGTTTCAAAACCAATTTACTAACACCTTTGATTTGCGGCATCTTTACATGTAAAAAAGGATCGGAGCCGGTTGTTTCCATTTCAATCAAATTGCCACTGACTGCTTTGCCAGACATCTTAATATCACTGATGGCGCCATAACTGAATTTATCTTTAGGAAGAAGGTCGTCTGCCCAAACAAAGTCATGTGTGTAGACTAGTTTATCTTTTGAGTCTAAAAATTTCAAAGACTCTAAGGTCAAACGAACTCGAGCTTGTTCGGTGGGATCCAAACGAATTTCGGTGATTTCGACTGGCTTTGAAATCGGAAAGGAATACTCCACCCATTCCCCTTTTTTTGCAAGATCGATATAGGTTTTGACTGAGTTTTCTTCCTTGGGACCTGGCTCTTCTTTTGTCATAAAATAGATTTTGACTTCTTTGACGGCCAAGTCAGGATACTTGATCTTTCGATAGATGATGGTTCCAACAGCAACGAAAACCAAAAATGTGAGAAATGCACCTTGCAACTTCCATCGAAACATTTGATCTGAAAGTGCGGTTTTTAATTCTACTTTTTTGAGAATGCTAAAATATTTTTCGATGTCATTCAGTAGTTCGGCTAACTTGGTTTCTAGGTCTTCTAACTTTTCTTCAGTGAAAGACTCAGATGAAGTAGAAAGTGCCAATACCATAGGGTATTTTTCAAAAATCGTTGTTAACTTTTGATCACCGACACTCGCAATGACCTGCATCCAATCTTTACCCATTTCCGTATTCGGTTTGCCAGAGAAAGCTAACGAAAGATTGACGAGATCGAGTGCAAGTAGTTTTGAAATGATTTCGGTATCTTTGGACTTACCGTTTGAGTTTAGGATTTCAATGCTTTCCAAACGAGAAAAGGCACCTTCCAATAATTTTTCGAGAGTTTTCTTTTTTGCTTCTTTTGTTTCCTCTTCAGAAGAGAGGACAGGCTTTTTTAAAGTGATTTTCAGTAAGTCTGCAATTGCCATTTTGATTCCCTTCCTTGCAGATTTGTAGGAAGGAAAGCATGGGTAAAGCCATTTTCTAACCGACTTGAATCTTTACTCCGTCGTCGGTCTCTCCCATTTTTGGAACTCCGCTGTGCCCCGTAGCCGCGATGAGAATTGTAAAAATACCGACCCTTCCGACATACATCACGAACGCATAAATCAGTTTTTCAAAGTCGCCCAATTGGGATGTGAGGTTGAGAGAAAAACCAACTGTGGAAAACGCAGAGATCAATTCAAAAAAAATCACATGCAATGAATGTTGATTTTGATCCATGATTCCAAGTACAATGAACGCTCCTGCAAGTGTTACCGTGGCTAAAAAATAAACTCGAATCGCAATTGCTACTGAATTTTTGGATACTACCTCACCAAACACCATAACTGGTTTTGAAGGTTGTATTACGTTCTTTAAATACGCCATTAGAAGGATGAAGGTTGTAATCTTCAAACCTCCCGCAGTTCCTTGCGGACCTCCACCTATGAACATGAGTACAGTTATGATGATGACAGATGCATCGTTTAAATTGCCTAAATCAAGGGTGGCAAATCCAGCAGTTCGCGAGCAAACGGATATAAAAAAAGCATTCGCTACCCGATCAATAAAAGATAGTGGATACAAAGTGTGTGGATTACCTTTCTCCAAAAAATACACTCCAATCGCACCACACAATAATAAGACGATAGACCCATAAAGTAATAACCGCGATTGGATCCGAGTGGATTCTCCACGCAAATGCCCGTTATATGCTTCAATTCTTGTTTCGAGTATGGCAGAAAGATAAGTAGGAAAATAAAGTAATTTCGGAATATTTCCCAATTTGAGTGTTTTTTGTAACATAATCGTTTCCGTTACAATTTCAATACGGTCAACAATTCGAAAAAGCATTGTCAGCAAAAACTTTTCCAAAAGGATGATGACCGGAAAACCAATCCCACCAAAAATTACAAGTCCGCTGACGATACCAAGTGAAAATGGATGGAAACGTAGAGAGCTCAAATCATCAGTGATCGACAAACCCGCGTTATTGAACGAAGATACGGCCGTAAACAAGGAAAAAAACCATCGGTCATTGATACCCTCAGCTCCATCAGGCATATGAAGGTAAAGGCCGATCGCTCCCAGAATTTCTAAGGCGAGCGAAATATTGACAATGGATATCAAAATTCGATTTACATCACTTGTTTCCATCTGATCGCTTCGAGTGTCGATTGCTTCCGTTACAAACGCAGTGAATTTTGTATTTCTGGAGATTCCCTTGATAATGAGAAATCCGATGATCACAGTAAAGCTTATGATTCCCAATCCACCAATTTGAATTAAAATCAAAATGATCCACTGAGTGGTAAAGGAAAGAGAAGAAATAGCAACCGGAGAAAGTCCAGTCACACAAATAGACGAAGCAGAAAGGTAGAGAGAGTCGACATAAGAGAGTTTTCCCATCTCAGATGCAAATAGAAAAACCGAACCTACAAGAATTACAGTCAAAAATCCAAGACAAACCACCCTAGCGAAGGACATGGTTCTAAAAAATCGCCTAAGACCTGATAATGACATTTTCAGAAGATTCGATCCTTACAGCCCAGGTTTTCGATAAGCACAAAAAGCCCAAGTACTTTACAAAACAGGCCAATTCTGGATTTTGGTAGAATCACAACGAATATTCTTAAAATATTTGCGGGAAAAGTATGACCTCAACCACTGCGACAAAACGCGATCCAAAATTAGAGAAAATCCGTAACATCGGAATTTCAGCCCACATTGACTCTGGTAAGACGACTCTTACTGAAAGAATTTTATTCTATACGAACAAGATCCATGCCATTCACGAAGTACGTGGGAAAGACGGCGTGGGTGCGACGATGGACAGTATGGACCTCGAAAGAGAAAGGGGTATCACTATCCAGTCAGCGGCAACGTATTGCACCTGGAAAGACATCACGATCAATATCATCGACACTCCCGGCCACGTAGATTTTACCATTGAAGTGGAGAGATCCTTGCGAGTCCTTGACTCCGCGATTATGGTTCTCTGTGGTGTGGCGGGTGTACAATCCCAGTCTATCACCGTTGACCGCCAGATGAAACGTTACGGCGTACCTCGAGTTGCCTTTATCAACAAATTGGACAGAACTGGTGCCAATCCTTGGAGAGTCATCGAACAACTCCGGGAAAAGCTTTTCCTGAACGCTCACGCAGTTCAACTTCCTATAGGACTAGAAAACGACCTACTTGGTATCGTTGACCTTGTGGAAATGAAAGCCTACTACTTCGAAGGCCCGAATGGACAAGACATCAAAATCACGGACATCCCTGCAGAAATGCAAGAGCTTGCCAACGAAAAGAGAGAAGCTCTTTTGGATGCAGTTTCCCTTTTTAGTGACGAACTCACAGAAGAGATGTTGGAAGGCACGGTTACTGAAGCGCGAGTCAAAGAAGCGATTCGACGTGGTGTCATCGCTCTTAAATTTGTTCCAGTATTTATGGGTTCCGCTTTCAAAAACAAAGGTGTTCAAAAGTTACTTGATGGAGTTTCTGATTATCTCGCTTGTCCTTACGACATCGTAAACAAAGGAAAAGAACTTGGTAATGAAGAAAACGAAGTCATCATGGAATCAGATCCTGAAAAACCACTCGTTTGTCTCGCATTCAAATTGGAAGATGGAAGGTATGGACAATTAACCTATGTTCGTGTTTACCAAGGTAGACTCGAAAAAGGGATGACCATTTACAATTCATCAAATAACAAACGTCATAACATCGGACGTCTGGTTCGTATGCATTCAAATGACATGGAAGATATCACCAAAGCGGAAGCTGGTGACATTGTTGCTCTTTTTGGTATCGATTGCGCCTCAGGAGATACATTCACTGACGGCAAAGCCAAAGTAACTATGGAATCGATGTTTGTTCCAACTCCAGTAATTTCACTTACAATCGAATGTAAAGAGTCAAAACAACTTCCAAATCTTGCAAAAGCGCTCAACCGTTTCACAAAGGAAGACCCAACCTTCCAAACAGAAATGGACAAAGAGTCTGGACAAACCATCATCAAAGGGATGGGCGAGCTCCATTTAGAAGTTTATATCGAACGGATGAAACGTGAGTATGGTGTGGATCTTGTAACAGGGGCTCCTCAGGTGGCTTACCGTGAAACGATCACAAAATCCGCAGAATTTGACTACACGCACAAAAAGCAAACAGGTGGTCAAGGTCAGTTCTCTAGAGTTGCTGGCTTTATGGAACCAATCGATGCAGAAGAAGGGAAAGATTACGAGTTCGTGGACAAAGTCGTGGGTGGATCCATCCCTCGTGAGTACATTGGCTCTTGTGACAAAGGCTTTCGGTCTTGTCTCGAGAGAGGGTCTCTTATTGGCTTCCCGATCATTGGTGTTCGTTGTGTGATCAATGATGGTGCTTACCATGATGTCGATTCATCAGATATGGCATTCCAAATCGGTGCGCGTTATGCATTCCGACAAGGATTTCAAAAAGCGGCTCCACTCATTCTAGAGCCGATCATGAAAGTAGAAGTGGAAGGACCTACAGAATTTCAAGGAGCCATTCTCGCTTCTGTAAACCAAAGACGCGGTATGATCTTGAATACTACGGAAGAAAATGGTTACGCAAAAATCGAAGCGGAAGTACCTCTTGCGGATATGTTCGGATATTCTACTGTTCTAAGATCTTCGACACAAGGTAAGGCAGAATTTGCGATGGAATTTAGCAAGTATGCTCCAGTGCCTCGAAACGTTGCAGAAGAGCTTATGAAAAAATACAAAGTCAACAGCAGAGAAGAAGAGTAAAACCTTCTTTTCTCTAAGATTTAAAAGGCGGGCTTGTCCCGCCTTTTTTATTTCACACCCTCTCTTTCTGAACCTGGCCTTACTAGAAATCCCAAAAAACCATTCTGCAACTGGGAGACTTTGACGATATATAGACTGTAAGGCAAACGAAGTGAAGTTAGTCCAGATCCTCATCCACCTACTGATATTTTTATTTGCCACCTCCTCCTTCCAAATTTATTCCGCAAAACAAAAAGAGAACTCCGATGTAAGTCGTCCGTCCACCTATAGAGTGCAAGCTGGTGACACTTGGTGGAGTATCGCAAAAAAATTTGAAACAAAACCTGCAGATCTGGCATCATGGAACGGTCGCTCTGATAAGGAGGCACTTTACCAAAACGAACTGTTAAAAATTTCTGCGACTAAATTTACAAACGATGAGATGAAAGCAATCAAACCAAGCCTGAAGCCCTCGTTTCCACTCCCTGCTCCCGAAAAGATTCAAAAATCCTATTCCGAAATCACACATACTCCCCACAAGGGTGTAGAATTTGGTAGGGAAAATTCTGGATATGTTCTCTCCACCTTACCAGGGAAAGTTGTTAATATTGATTATATGGATGGATATGAAAATTACGTAATTTTGGAACATCAAAATGGGTGGTTTTCCATTTATGGAAATTTAGAAAGAGTGCAAGTGATCGAAGGTCAAATGATTCAGGCGAAAGACCGAATCGGCACCCTTGTAAGAAAGAAAGGTCTTTACTTCCAAGTGAATCAAAACAAAAATACAGTCAATCCGGCACTTTTTCTCCAACAAGGCAGTTAATAGAAAAATGAATTCAATCTACATCTCTAATGTCCGAGTTTTGCAAAATGGAAATCTAGAACCAGCGGAAATCGAGATCAATGATAAAACCATTTCAGACATTCACTTTCGCTCTAAGAACACCCAATCAGAAAAACTAGAGAAAGAAATTCCTTCCATACGGATTGATTTAGGTGGGAAAATTCTCTACCCTGGATTTATCAACTCTCATGATCACTTACTTGCTAGTTTTCTGCCAAAGGTAGGCGGGACAACAAAACATCTCTCTTGGCTTGCTTACGACAATCTTTATAAGTCTTCAGGTATCTTCGCAGAACGCCAACAAATTGATATTGAATTACTTTATTATTTAGGTGCCTACAAGAACCTATTTTCGGGAGTTACGAGTGTTCAAGATCACATTCCACATCATGTGCAAGAACCTTTTAAAAATTCGCTTCCCGTTAAATTGATTCACGACTTTTACCTTTCTCACTCTATTGGAAATTATAGCCTTGGATGGGGTGAAGGTGCCGCCTTAGAATACAAACTCGCTGAATCGTCCAACAAACCATTTATCACACATCTTGGCGAAGGATTAGATGAAGATTCCATTTCTTCTTTACGCAAATTAGAAAAAATGAATGCATTAGGACCAAATAGTGTTCTGATTCATTGCATACCGTTTGGTCCAAGGGAAGTTGAAATGATTGCGAAGGCAGGTGCAAGTGTAGTATGGTGCCCTACATCCAATATTCATATCTTCGGAAAAACTACGAACATCAAACTTTACTTAGACGCTGGTGTCAATGTATGTCTGGGAACTGACTTTTCTCCATCGGGTGCCACCAATCTATTCTCAGAAATTTCCTTTGCGAAATCATTATTTTTTGATTTGTATGAAGCTGAATTGTCAGACCAGACTCTACTGAATTGGATTACTACAAACCCTTCCAAAGCATTCCGAACTCCTAATATTGGTGGAATCCATAAAGGAGGATCTGCAGATTTTTTAGTCTTCGAAGAAGATGGAAAGAACGAAATTTCTGTAAGTAGTCGATCAGCTGGACAAATTGATTTGATGGTCATCGATGGAAGTCCGATGTTGGCATCTTCAAGCTATAAAAATCTTTTTTCAGATCTTGGTATTGAGTGTGAGAGCATTCAGATTGAGGGAAAAGAGAAACTTGTCGCTGGATCTCCTTTGTCCCTACTTGGTCAGGTTTCTGCCAATATAGGTTACAAAAAGGAATTGGCTTTTTTACCTATTCTTTAAATATGAAACGCTGAGAGGAAAACCTTGTCTGGCCCGATTGTTCGAAACTACAAAGGCGGTTCGATTGTCTATTTTGAAAAAGACAAGGCGGAAGATATCTTTGTCCTTCAAAAGGGCAGAGTTGTCCTCACGTTTACAAACATTAACGGTATCGAACTCAAAGAAGATGTAAAAATCGGTGAATTCTTTGGGGTCAAAAGTGCAATTGGTAGATACCCAAGAGAAGAAACTGCACAAGTCATTGGAACCGCTACAGTTCTCGTATTTAAGGTACCCGAATTTGAAAGGTTTGTGAGCGATAAGACCCACCTTATCATCAAGATGCTAAAGGTATTCTCTAGCCAGTTGCGTCAGGTGCACAGGCAGGTAAGGGAAATTCTTGGACAAGGCGAAGCCAAAAATCCCGCTTTTGAGCTGATGAACGTTGCGGAAGTTTTCTACAAAAATGGTAACTACGAACATGCGGCTTATGCTTTCAATCAGTACATAAGCCACTACCCCACAGGTTCTTATCTCGATCGCGCAAAACAATTACAAGACTTAGCCTCTAAAAAAACTCCATTCCCTTTGACTCTCTCTGAGCTCGTCTACAAACCTGAGCCTGGAGCAAACACGGGTAAGTTGCAAGAGATGCTTAAGACCATGGCTGTAACAAAAGACGAAATGGCGTCAACAGTCGATCCAAATTCGATCCAAGCACTCTTTGACAAAGCATCCACTCTCTTTAATGCTTTAAAATTCGAAGAAGCAGGCGCAATCTATCAAAGTTTGTATGACCGCACCGATTCCATGACTCAGGAAGAGGAGCAGATGGTGGAAAACTCTTTATTTTTTTATGGCAAGGTACTTTACAAAACAAAAGACCTTCCCAATGCCATCGGTACATTTTCCAGCTTTATCAAAAAATATCCCAAAGGCCAACTGCTGAAAGAAAATCTCTATCACTTGGCACTCGCTACCGAAGCAAACGGGGACAAGGATAAAGCCAACCAATTTTATCAAAAAGTAATTATGATGCCTCCCACTGATGATAGCATCTCCGAAGATGCTAAAAAAAAGCTAAAGGGAGGTAAATAAAGATGAATGATCAAATGTTAGAAGCCATGTTTGGCAAATTCGGCAAAGTCTTTGAGCCAAACGATGTCCTTTTCTGCGAATATGAGCCGGGCAACGATTTTTACCTTATCAAAGAAGGAAAGGTGAAAATCACAAAAACCATCGGCAACTCAGTGAAAACCTTAGATGTGTTAGAGTCTGGTGATATTTTGGGTGAGATGGCTATCCTCGAAGAACAACCTCGTTCTGCCACTGCTATCGCGATCACGGAAGTGAAAGCTCTCAATTTCAACCGAGCCAATTTTGAGATGCTGATGACTAAAAATCCAGCTCTTGCAATGAAGCTTTTGCATATATTTTCATCCCGCATTTATGACCAAAAACGAAGACTCATGATCCTACTTATGGAAGATATGGTTGGAAAGGTCTGCGATGTGTTCATTATGTTATACGAAAAACAGTATAATAATGATACGTATAATGAAATCATTCTCAATTCGACGGTTGACGACATTGCCAATTGGTGTGCACAACCTGTAGGAGAGGTACAAAAGGTTATCATGCAGTTTGTCAAAACGGGCAAAGTGGACCTATATCCGGACAAAATAGTGATTCACAATATTAGTGATTTTCAAAGGATTGTGAATCAGAAACGTAAACCTACGTAGCTTAAAAGCTCCCATAGCTCAGGTGGATAGAGCACTAGTTTCCTAAACTGGGGACACAGGTTCGAATCCTGTTGGGGGCAAATTTTATGTCAGAACCCAACAACATACTCCACTACCTAAAACGATCTACAGAATTTTTAGAAAAAAAAGGAATCCCGAATCCGCGCGTCGATGCGGAGTGGATCCTTTCTGATTTGTTAAATCTTCCAAGGATCAAATTGTATTCAAACTTTGAAAATCCACTTAGTGAAAATGATGTAAAGATCTATAGAGAACGCATTGTCGAAAGGGGAAAAAGAAAACCTGTCGCTTACATCACAGGCAAAAAGGGCTTCCATAAATTTGATTTTTTTGTCAACGAACACGTGCTCATTCCTCGTCCCGAAACAGAAGAACTTGTGGATTATATTTATAAAAATTTCAAATCTCTATTTCAAGGTTCATCTTTTAGCAACTCCTCCGATCAATTAGATCCTTTATCTTCACCTAATAAAGAAAAAGATAGAATTTCTGTTTGGGATCTTTGCTCCGGTAGTGGCTGTATCGGTTTGAGTATTGCAAAATTGTTTCCACAATCAATGGTCACACTCTCTGATATCTCGGAAGAGGCAGTAGCAGTTTCAAAGGTCAATGCGGACAAATTAGGAGTTTTAGAAAGGTGCTACTTTTTAACATCAAATTTTGATGATGCACTCAGTTCAGATACTTCGTTCGATTTGATTCTTTCCAATCCTCCTTACATTCCTATACAAGAGAAATCATCGCTTATGTTAGATGTTGTGGATTTTGAACCACACATAGCTTTATTTGTAGAAAACTTTCAAGAATTCCACAAAAAACTTTTAAGTGTTATATGGAATCGATTGTTGGCTGGTGGCTGGACGATGATCGAAACACATCCAAATTTCATTGGAGAGCTTGAATCAATAGCAACACAAATAGGATTTCAGGAAATCAAACGGATTTTGGATAGTTCGAATAAAGAAAGATTTTTACTCGCGAATAAGTTGAAAAATTAAATTGGAGGAATGTTCCTTCCCCCCACCCTATCTTACCTTGTCATATCCTTTACGCCAATAAAATCATGCACCTGAACGAGGCGCTTTGCTAATTTCAGATTTGAATCTATCGTTTCCAAAAATGGCATAACCATTAGAGACTTCATATTGAATAGATCATCTTATCATTTACGTCACTGTGGAGATGTGATGAATGAAATGAATAAAAAAACCCGCAACCTTTCGGAAGCGGGCTTTTTCCAATAAAGGATATCAAGATTCCTGCGATCCTTTTATTGATCTAAGAAGATAAAATCTTTCTTATCCTAACATACCTTTGACTTCATCTCTTTCTTCTTTTAATTCTTTGTGAGTGATGTCAAATTTTTCTTTACCGAATGCATTGATTTCGATTCCCGAAACGATCTCTACTTTCTTTCCATCAGATCGAAGTGGGTAACCAAAGATCAGACCCTTATCTACGCCATACTCACCGTTGGAATGACATGCGGCACTGAACCAATCTCCCGCTTTCGTTGGAGTGACAATGTTGTGTACCGTATCAACAACTGCATTGGCCGCAGAAGCCGCAGACGATGCACCACGAGCAGCAATGATTGCCGCGCCACGTTTTTGGACAGTGGAAATGAAATCACCTTTCAACCATTCATGATCAGCAATCGCATCCGTAGCCGGCTTTCCCTTTACTTTCGCATTGAAAAAATCAGGGTACTGCGTCGCTGAGTGATTGCCCCAAATGGCGACATTGGAAACATCTTTAACTGCAACACCGGCTTTCTGTGCCAGTTGAGTTTTTGCTCGGTTTTCGTCTAATCCAGTCATCGCAAACCATCTGTCAGATGGGATGCCTTTCGCATTGTTCATTGCGATAAGAGCATTCGTATTACAAGGGTTTCCCACAACCAAAACTCTCACGTCGCTATTTGCATTTTTTTCGATGGCTTTTCCTTGGGTTGTAAATATTCCACCATTGATCTTTAAAAGGTCACCTCGTTCCATACCTGCCTTTCTTGGAACCGATCCAACTAGCAGTGCCCAATTGATATCCTTGAACGCTTCATCTAAACTTGATGTAACGGATACTTTTTGTAAGAGAGGAAAAGCACAATCATCTAGTTCCATGATGACACCTTTTGCCGCAGGAACCGCTTGTTCCAATTCGAGAAGCTGCAATTCGACTGCCGTGTCAGGACCGAACATCTGCCCAGATGCGATTCTAAAAAGAAGTGCATAACCGATTTGTCCGGCTGCACCTGTTACTGCTACTTTTACTGTATTTCCCATTTATGATAATCCTTTATTTGTTGAGTTCTTTTTGAATGATTTCGTCGAAGTTTTCAAATGGAAGTGCACCAGAGACAAAGATACCATTGATAAAGAAAGCTGGTGTTCCATTGACTCCAACTTTTTGTCCATCATCAATGTCTGATTGCACTTCTGCTTGGATTTTAGATTTATTTTTCATACACTCTTGGTACTGCTCTTTGTTGGCACCAGCTTTTGTAACCAAATAATCAACATTAGCCGGAGCCAGGTTTCCTGAGTTGTCGAAAAGAATATCAAACACTTGCCAGTACTTTCCTTGAGGAATGGTACAATTTGCCGCTATGTGCGCATACATTGCATTTTCGTGGAACGGGAGTGGAAAATCTCGGAACACCCACTCTACTTCGTCTTTGTATTTTTCTCGAAGTCTTCTATTTACGTCTTGGCTGCGTTTGCAAAATGGGCACTCAAAATCCGAAAACTCGATGATTGTAACTTTAGCGCCAGACTTACCAATCGATGGGTTCTCTTTCTTTTCAACGGAAACGCGGACAGTTTCTGGCTCTTTCAAACGAAACTCAACCGGATACTTTGTGACGATCTCTTTATACACTCTCTGATTATGCTCTTGTTCTTGTTGGTTTTTGAGGAGACCCGCAATTTGGTCTCTTACCTGAGCTAGTGACTTCCCATTGAATTGTGCTTTGTAAGTATTGTAAACGTCAGTAATTTCTGCGTCACTCGGCTCATGAGCAACAAAACCAGCTTTTAAGACTTCACTCGGTTTTATATTTTTCTCTTCAGCAACAATTTCAAACAATTTGTCCTGTGCAAACTCACTGAGAGTATTCTTCAACAAGCTGGCATACTCTGTTTGAAACTTTGAATAAGCGATCGGGGATGTTTTTTTTACATCACTGATGTCATATTTTTTACCGGCAATTGAAACGCCGTCTTGGTTAAAGTTTGCCGAAATAAAAGAAGGGATTGAAATCCCAGCGATTGCGGTAAGAAGAACAATTGCTCCAAGTGCGAGTTTTGAGAGCGGTTGCTCGATCCATTTTTGATTACTATTTTCCATCAAAACCAGCTTTTATGTGACAAATTGCTAGATCAAACCGAAAAAATATCTGTTTTTTATAAGTTTTCGCTTATATTGCGAAGAAATCGCTAAACTGATTCTGGGAATGACCGATGATGAGAATGGAGAGAAACGGATTTCTCTTGGACAGAAAACGGAGGTTAGGGTCTATGAATATTTCACCCCTTAACGGAATGGCCTCAGGGTCAACCCAACAAATTCTACCCTCACAACCATCAAAGCAGAATGGCGAGGAAGGCAAAAATATGTCTTCCCCGGAAAAAGAAAGAGCCCAAATCCTGAAAATAAAGGATGCTGAGGCAGAAAAAGAAAAGGCAAAGGAAAAGGTAGCAAAGATTGATGATCTCATCTTGAAACCTTCTCCTACAACTTTGGAAGAAAGATTAAATCAAGTGATCTCTGAAGAAGAAGTGAAAGATATCCTCTCACTTGTGACAGGTGTTCCACTTGCTAAGGACGAAGAGCACAAGGTTGACGTAAAACGGTAACGTTTTGATACCACTTTCGATAGCCATCCAGGATGGATTTATTTTCCTTTTGGGTGGAGTGCTTTTACTTTCAACTTTTGGACTGTTAGGTATCATCTATCAGCAGTTTATATTTCCTATTGTCTCTAGAAAAGATTCAGATAGATTTATTCCCGCTCAAACTGGTGATCATTACGACCTAGTCGTGGATGAGATTAGTCGATTTTCACAATTTATGATCGGATGTAAAACTGGTCATATTGCAACTCGTTGTCACGCCATTTCAGAGGATCACCTTATCTTTCAATTCAAAAAAAGTAAAGATAGCGAAGATTATACGGTAACAGTTTTAAAGAATGCTCCCTCTTTTTATAAACCACCACGAATGGATAAATATGAAAAAATGGAATCAAAGGAAACTTTTGATTCTTACGAAATCATTGGACATCCTGCTGAATTTCGAATTTCCGATAAAATCATAAAAGACCGGATGGTGAATTTTATTGAAATTTCACTAACATCTTCTTTTTATTTCAATCGAGTCGGAAAAGAAAGGATGAAGTTTACGTTTACGATTGGAAAGATTCAGCCTGGTATCAACCGTAAGGTGAGATTTAAAGATGATACATATGGATTTGGTAAAGAAGAAGGCGCAGAAGATTCTGAAGAATAAAATTTAATGCAATGTGATTTGAGTTCCTAAATCACATGTTTGTACTCGTCGAAAGCTGTAAGCAATACCCATCGAATCCATTTTTTCTCTGATTTCCACTTCTAGTTTTGGGAGTTGACGTTTTACACTTTTTCTTTCCATAAACACGAGCATACTTGGTCCAGAACCTGATAAACAATGCCCTAAATGGTCTTTATCTAAAATTTTTGAAACCTCAAATAATGGACTGCCTTGAGTTACACGGTATGGAGTGTGCATTTTATCTTGAAGTGCCACGAGCAAATCTCCAAACTTTCGTTTGTCCAGAAAGTGCATCCAAGCTCCTATCCGCGATAAGTTAAAAATGACGTCTGATGTTGTGTAATGCGAGGGAAGTGTCTTCCTAGACTCCTCTGTAGATACTGCATATTCAGGTGTAAGTATAAACAAAGCCACTGATTTCGGAAATTTTTTAGAAAAATAGCGGATCGGCTCTCCATAAGTGGAAAAGGCAAAAACGAGTCCACCAAGATACGCGGGAAGTGTATTGTCCGGATGACCTTCCCATTCAGATAAAAATTGTAAAAATTGTTTTTCTGAAGGAAGGGGAACTTGTGTTGAGAGTGATTTGTGAACTTGTCTTGCAAGCGTTAAACCAGCGACTATCGCGGAAGCACTTGATCCTAACCCACCTTTCAATGGAAGTGAAAGTTCCATCTTACAGTGGTATATCGGAACAATCACCGAAGGTGCAAATTTAACAAAGTAACTCTCATACGCCTTTTTGACTAAGTCATCTTTGTCTGCGAAAGGAAGAGTATCCCCGTTTTTTAAGGTAGAGACAAACTCTGCATGATTTTTAAAAGAAAAATCGAATTGATTGTAGATTTTTAGGGCCATACCCATCAGATCAAATCCAGGTCCTAGATTGGCACTCGTGCCCGGAACTTTGATATGTATCTTCGGCAAGTTACCCATTGATTCGCCTAGGGTTTTCTTTCCGATTTTAAAATCAATCCCTCTTTGTTCTAATGAGTCGATTTGCTAAGTTGATTCCCCCAATACAAACTGCCGGTATCCCTTGCCCAGGATAAACAGTATCGCCTGTCAGATAAAAATTGGGAATACCTGATAGGGAAGATAAGTATCGAAAAGGATTGCTAAAGTAGGAGGAGGGAATGCCACCCACACGACCGAACTTTCGTCCTGTCCATGTCTGCCAAGTGACAGGCGTTGCAGAATGTTGAAAGGCAATCTTATTTTTCTGAAACCATGGAAAGGTATCTGAAAGAGCCGCGATAACTATGGCTTCAATCTGTCGCTTTTTGATTTGGTAGTCGGGATCCTTTCGATTCCAAGTCTCTGGATCTGAAAGATGTGTTGAAATCGACAGGATTCGAATTCCATCTTTTGAACGAACCAAATCATCCTTATGCGATATGGATACAAAAATAGAATCTCCACCTCCAAAGGGAATGGGTTCCGAGAGATGTATTTGATGGTGCAAACACTCCTCTCCTGCCAAATCTGCTTCCATCGCAATTCCCATTGTAAAGGCACCCCAGATTCCCTTCTCATACATCTTGGAAATTCCTTCAATGGATGGTTCCTTCGAAGTAAAGAGTGATTCCAAATTCCAGATAGGAATATTTGAAATCAAATCAAAGCAGTAAAAGGTATCGTGTTTTGTTTTGACTTCCCATACCTTTTCTGCAGTCCCATCTGATACTTTACGAACAGACATTACTTCAGATTTATTTTTGTAGCTACCCCCATGCTTTTGAATAAAGGATAGTAGTGTTTTGGGAATCTCAATCATTCCACCAGGTGCATAATAATTAACAAGGTTTGGATAAGAAAGACCTGCTGAAGCCAATAAAAAAGGTGCTTCATTCGCCTTACATTGATTTGTGATCATTAATTGTTCATTTAAAAAATTTATAAACTTTTTATCACCACCTAGTCCTAAAATACGAAGAACCGCACCAACAGAAATGAAGGAGAAAAAAAATGCCAACGCATCTTTCGGTCGAAACGAAGGAAGTGATCTGACCACATCTAATATTGAATTGAAAGGAAAGTAACGATAACGTCTAGATATACTCCAAACAGAATCAGCAAAAAAAAATATAAAGCGCCAAAACACAGTTTGACGGATGGGATTTTGAAAGTGTCGGATGGACTCCTGAATCCACGCATCCTTATCTCCAAAGCGTTGGATTTTTTTTCCGTCCATATAAACCATCATGGAAAGAGCCAGTTCCCATTTAGGAAATTTTTCCCCTAACTGGCGCTCTAATGACTGCATCGGAAGTCCCTCTTCCCAGCCGACAAGTGTGGTTGCTCCTGATTCAAATATGTATCCTGCTTTCTGAAAACTAGAGCTGCACCCTCCAGGGCTCGTCCCTTTTTCCAAAACGAGCACCTTCTTCCCATGTTTTGCCAAAAGTGATGCGGAGGAGAGCCCTCCCATACCAGAGCCAATGATGATGGTGTCAAAAAACTCGTTCATCTCCTAATAGACTGGCACGACTTATGCATTAGTTTGATCGGATGCAAGAAAAGATCAAAGTTCGTGATTGGACAGGATCTTTTGCTCAAAATAAATACAAATTGCGTCTTAGGAAAACATATTATGATCTCTGGATCGATGAAAGCAACAGATTCGGCAGTTTTACTCTGGAAATCGGTGGCTCGTCAGCCTGAATTTCAGGAAGGTTTCCTCCGCTTGAACCAAGAAACGACGATCCGAACATTCAAAAATCAGAAAGCGAGATTCTTGCAGTCAGAAAGATTTGAATTCACCATTGCAATGAAAGAACTCTTCCGTCCCAACTCTACGGTAGAAAATGAACAGCTGGAATATCTGATTTTCCGTGTTTATGAAAATTACAAAAATGAACTCTATTATATATCAAAGAAGGATGCTCGGTTTTCGATCGATATCGTTTTTCAATTTATCGAATTTTTATACTCGGATGGCAAACGGGAGGAAATGGAAGCACTCTTAATGAAGGAAACAAGTTTAGAAAAAAAGGAAGTTGATTCGATCATTCAGAACATAAAGGCCTTCAATTCTCTTGGCACTTACTTTCAAAAGTCGAGCACACTAAAGAAAACAATTGAAAAGGGGGAACAGATTCTGCTCGTCATGGCAAAAAATTTCCCATCTGTTCCGTGGCTTGCGTTAGAATCCATGTTCTACTTGTTAGTGGCTCAGTATGCGCTCGCTTCCAAATATTCATGTGAGTCTTTACTTCGAGGATGGATGAAGGAGTACGGATTCGATGAAAACCAGTACGTCGTTGTTGCAAACTTTTTCCCACCTGGTACTTCATTGCTTGAATTTCGTGGAAAGTATACAAATGCGATTCGAAGCCTACATGATGCTAGTGCCAATGTTAGACCCGAATATGACCTACTGCTCTTACGTTCGATCGGAAACTATTTTAGTTCTTGGATCGTAAGAGTCGCCCACCAAATGGAAACAGACTACCAGATGGCTTAAGTCATTCACTCCAAATTTTTTTAAGATCGGAAGCTATGTTTTTCTGCATGGCTTCATTTGTGCCACCACCAATGGAAAGAAGGATCGAGTCCCTGTGCAATCTTTCGACAGGATATTCTCTACAATAACCATAGCCACCGAGAACTTGGATAGCGTTACGTGAGACACGTTCCGCCATTTGTGTTGCAATCAATTTTGCAGATGCGGCACCAAGAGAATTTCGAGAGTCGGGAGAAAGAGCCGAGGCCACTTGATAAACTAACGCACGTGCCGCGGAATAATCCGCGTAAGACTCAGCGACAAGTCTTTGGATTTGTCCAAATTCGAGGAGTTTTTTACCAAAGGCTTCTCTATGGCGGATCGTATAATCGCACATAATATCGATACAACGCCGCGCTATACCAATAGATTGTGCCGCAAGTGTCACTCTTTCTATTTCGAGATTTCTCATCATATGAGTGATAGCGCCATTTTCATCGCCCAGAAGATTTTCAGCGGGCACTTCCATATCTTCGAACACGAGTTGTGTGGTTGGTGAAGACCTCATCCCCATTTTTTCTTCTTTTTTCCCGACAGAAAAACCTTTATAACTAGATTCTATGACAAATGAAGTCATCTTTTTAGCATGTTTATCCAATTTTGTATATAATACAAACACCTGTCCTACGGAACCGTTCGTAATGTATTGTTTTACGCCGTTGATGATATAACGATCACCTTTTTTTTCGGCATGTGTTGTCATTCCCAAGACATCCGTACCCGCGCCGGGTTCAGTCATACCCATTCCACCAATCCATTCGCCCGAAATAACACGAGCCAGATACTTGGCCCTTTGAGCACTGTTCGCACTCTGATAAAAATTGTTTACAAATAGAACTTCGTGTGCCAGATAAGAAAGTGTAAATCCTGGATCAAATCGAGACATCTCTTCATGAATGATGACACTGGCAACGGCATCCATTCCATGCCCGCCGTCCTCTTCTGGAACAGTGATACCAAAGATACCTAGCTCCGAACCCAACCTCTTAAAGAGTCTCTCGTTAAAAGACTCCTTTTCATCGTGTTCCTTTGCCTGTTCGTCCATTTCTCTCTCTGCAAAGGAGGAAACGGATTCACGTAAGGAAGAATGTGCATCCGAGGGATTAAACAGGTCAAAAGCGCGTTTTTTGTCAGTAGAATTCATTCCAAAAGGGTTTCATGACCAATTTTCAAGGCAAACGAAAAATACCCTAAATTTTCAATTTTTTTTTTCGATGTTTGAGTTAAAATGCAACAATGATGTATTTTAGAATATTCTGATATTCTTTCAAATAAGGGCCATCAAATACTATTATTAGGATTTCCACGCATCATAGTTGTAATTTTTCCTTCAGATTTCGGCATAACCTGGGATTTCCCCAACTGAAACAATTGATTGTGGATATAAATTTATTTACCATGCCAACGCATTGTATAAGATTGAAATTAGGTGACATATTAGGTGAAGTTTTTGGTATCTGAAAACTAGGATGGCATTAGGGTTTACCCTAATTGGCCAGATGCACCGATGAGGTTTCGTTGTGAGTGATATACAGCCGTTTGCAAATGACAAACTCGCAAAATTTGAGTTAACCGAAGACACTCTTAATAGTTTTCGGAAGAACAATAATATCCCCATTGACCTCTATAACAGATTTGGACAAATCATTATTCCCAAGAAAAAAAATCCCACTGCAGAAGATTTTGGAAAGCTCCTCAAGTTCGAACTTCAAGGAGTTTACTTTCGCATTTCCGAATTAAACAAAGGGAAATCTCCGATAGGTCTTGCAGAAGACAAAAAAGCACCAGTGGTCAAATTATTTGATCCAAAAAAAGTGGAAGCTTTTGCAAAACAATCTGCATCGCTCATTGAAGACCTCAGAAAACAATCGTTTGGTTCCGAACAAGCAATTCATGTCCAAAATTCGATCAATGAGATACTCACTGATTTCACTAGCAATCCAGATTTTGAATCTGGTATTTTCAACATCCTCGAGATTTTAGGTGTAGCAGGCGTTTCCTTACAATCGGAGCTTATGACCAAACGCACGATCGTTGCAATGGGTATGAAGGTCAGAACTAAAAAAATTGTCTCTGATAACGACAAAAAACCTTACCAAAAAGAACACCTTGCGATCATGATGGCAAGCTATCTTGCTGATGTTGGTTATGCGAAACTCGATATCACTGAAAATCCGAAGATATCGAAAGAAGAGTATGCCCTCATCCAGCAACATCCTATTATCAGTTATATGATGACCTTGCCCGCGCCTGAGATTTCAACGGATGTGCGAACTCTGATTTTAAATCACCACCGACCTTTTCGTGGTGCGGGAGTAAACAATAACTTTCCAGACCCACGTATCGTATTTCAAAAGCTAATGTCTGTTCGGGATTTATACACTAAAGAAGTGAGCAAAGAGCGAATTGTCACTGATATCGAAACACAACTTTATCAACAGGAAAATCAAATCACAACGGCAAACAGAGAAGATGATATTGCTATCCTATCACTTGCCAGTGAGTATGCATCTTTGACTTCTGCGCAAAGTTGGAGACCTGCATTCAGTTCGGCAACGGCTCTAAAGATGATAGTCAATGATTCTTTCTTTTCTTACAGCAACAAAAACATACGACATCTACTCGATTACGTTGGCGCAAGCCTAACAAACAATGAAAATATCATCAACGCAGGTGATTTTATCATAACTGCGGCGATTGATTCTGAAAAACAAGTGCACTTTGACATCTGTCAAGTCTTAGAGGTAGATCGCTACCAAACAAGGCCCAAACTTCAGAGAATTTGTACAATCAAACCAATATTCAAAAAATCAAATAAATATAGAATTGCCGATTTTGATTTAACCCAAATCAGAATGGACAAACGCAGAGCCATCATCGATTTATCATCACACGCCGCAAGTTCAACGAGAGTAATTTATATCGTTGATCCTGTTATTAACGAGCGCTTGTTTGCCGCCGTAAACAAAATCAGCAAAATCGCAGTTTAGGGTCTCCATGCATAGAGTTTTATGGCATTTTCCTTGCCGGCTAATTTTATTTCTGGTGTAGGGACAAAGTCATTCGGCTCTCCTATTTCTTTCCATACATCAGCGGATATCAAAAGCTGTTCGCCTAATGTTTTACATGCAGATTCGATCCGCGATGCTGTGTTGACAGTATCACCGATCACTGTATACTCCATTCTTTCTTCGGAACCGATATTTCCTGCAAATACTTCCCCCGCATGAATGCCGATACCAATTTTGATTTCCTTTTCCGATCGTTTCGCTCTTTCCTGATTGAATAGAGAAAGCTCAATAAACATCTGCTTTGCGGATAGAACTGCATTTTTAGAATCAATCCCAAAGGTGAGCGACGGAACAGGCGTTCCAAACGTTGCCATTACGGCATCACCGATGAATTTATCTAACGTTCCCTTATGCGCAAAAACAGCCTTTGTCATTCTACTTCTATATTCAGTCAAAAAATCAGAAAGAAGAGAAGTATCCATTTCTTCAGAAAAATGAGTAAAATCTCTTATATCTGAAAATAATACAGTTACCTTTTGTCTCCTTCCAACTTTAATTGCGTTTGGCTGCGATGTAATTTCTTCCACCAAATCGGGAGAGAAATACCTAGCGAGTGATGATTTTTCCGCTTCAACGTTTGCAATGCGAATCAAAAGAAGATAGGAACGATAAATTCCGTAACTCACAGAGAAGGAAACAAACGAAAATAAAATCGGTTTTGTGACCAAGGCATCAGCAAATATGATCTGGTCACCCAAAACATACTCATACCAGCTTACGCCCGTTGCGCCATGATTTAAGTGTGAGTAGAGGAAGAACAGGTAGTAATAGAATAAAAAGTAAAAAAGAGAATTCAAAACCAAGGAAATGCGAAATTGAATCAGAGTAAATGAAAGTGGGATCAGATAATAAAATAAAAGCGGATTTTTTATAACAAAATTTGGATTACTGTGACCTTCGAGCAGATACCAATTCCAAATGGTCAACGAAATCAAAGCATTATCAATGAATATACTTATATACTCATATTTCATTTTCCACTTAATACTAGATGATTTGAGAATACGCCCATGTAAAATCGCGTTTGCAAAATAAACAAAAAGGGCTCCAAAATTTGTCAATAAACCCAAAAAAGAAAGTGTATTCGAGAGGTTCGCAAACGCAGGAATAAGAAAAACAATACCTGCAAAGAGGCGAAATCGATTCGCCATCATTGCACCAAAAATTTTTTCCTCCTTCAGAAGTTTGCGTGTATTGCTTGGCATGGAGTGATCAAAAAGCAGAAATGATTTCAGGAAAAAAATTAGTTTCATAGGGCCCCTTCTCTTTTAAGAATTTGTCTCGAAAATGGAAGAGAAAAACGTAATTTTTCTGTTCTTAGAACTTGCATTTGCAGAATCTACCTATATGATCTTAGCGATTTTGAACGGCGCTCTATTTTTGTTATCTCTGCTATATGTAATTCTGTTTTTACGAAAAAAAGAACCGCTCGCGTCCGTGGCAATCACACAGGCAATTCGGATAAGCCCTAACAATCTGAAGTCCACCCCATATTTGATTGTCTTCTCCTCTTTCCTCCTATTCCTACTTCTTCCTTTAACGATTGGACTCAGCATCTACCTTAGGTCTGATGCGAATGTCCTTGTAGTCATCCTATGGATTGTTTGGACCTATAATTGGATCAAATATGCCTTCTGGAGAGAATAAAAGACTTTCCACGGAGCATATCACACTTTTTCTGGTATTAGGCAATCCACGAAATCGGGGTAAGGAATGAAAATTTTTGTACTTGTAAAACAGGTTCCAGATACGGAAACCAGCATCAAAGCCGGAGACAAATCTATCAATGAGGCCGGTGTCAAATGGATCATATCACCATATGATGAATTTGCGATCGAAGAAGGCATCCGCATTCGTGAAAAAGGCGGTGGAGAAGTTGTTGCGGTATCTCTCGGTCCAGACCGTGTAGTTGAAGCACTTAGAACAGCATATGCAATGGGTGTTGACCGCGCCATTCATGTAAAAGTGGATGATTACAACACATTCGATGCAACTTACACTTCAGAATTATTAGCAAATCTTATAAAAGCAGAAAACGCAGATCTAGTTATTGGCGGACGCCAATCAATTGATACTGACAGCTCACAAGTTGTCATTCAGATCGCTGAAAGATTAAACATCCCTCACGTTGCTATGGCACTCAAACTTGAGTTCGACGGCAAAAAAGTGACTGCGACTCGCGAAATTGAAGGTGGAACAGAAGTTGTAGAAACTAGCGCACCTTTGGCTGTAACAGCGCAAAAAGGACTCAATGAGCCAAGATACCCTAGTTTAAAGGGAATCATGTCCGCAAAAAAGAAACCAGTCGAAGTCAAAAAACCAGAAGAACTAGGTGCAACTCCTTCTAAAATGGATGTCGTTTCTATTGAACCACCTCCTCCAAGGATCGCAGGTAGAAAATTGGAAGCGGGAGATGCGGCAGGTTTTGCATCTCAACTCGTAAAAGCTCTTCGCGAAGAAGCAAAGGTTATCTAAGGAGAATCAAATGGCAGACGTACTTGTAGTTAGTGAATTAAAAGACGGCGAACTCAAAAAAATCTCAAAAGAACTTACATCTGCGGCTAGAAAGATTGCAGATAGTATGGGTGGAAAAGTTCATACAGTTGTTATCAGTGACAGCGCTGATAAATATGCCGCGGATCTTAAGGCGGTTGGTGCAGATACAATCATTGGTGTGAGCTTAGGCGATTTCAATCCTGAAGCTTACGCAAATGGATTGAGTGCCATCATTTTAGAAAAGAAACCATCGGTTGTGCTCATGCCTCACTCTTCGCAAGGCAAAGACTATTCAGCTCGTGTAGCGATCAAAGTGAACGCTGGTATCATCGCTGATGCAGTTGGTCTTTCTGTGGATGGCGGAAAAGTCGTCGCAAAAAAACCGATCTACTCTGGAAAAGCTTATGCAAATCTCAAAATTTCTTCTGACATTCAGATCATCACAGTGCGTGCAAACTCACAAGAAGTGACAATGAAGGATGGCGCAGGCGTCGTTGAGAAATCATCTGCAGGCGCAGGCGAAGTTCGTTTGAAATCTATTTCTAAAGATCTTTCTGGTGGGAATAAAGTTCAATTGGCTGACGCATCTATCATCGTTTCCGGTGGTCGTGGGATCAAAGGACCAGAAAACTGGCCTCTCATCCAAGATCTTGCTGATACTTTGGGTGCGGCATTGGGCGCTTCTCGAGCTACTGTTGATGCAGGCTGGATTTCTCACTCTCACCAAGTTGGTCAGACAGGAAAAACAGTTTCTCCAAATTGTTACATTGCGTGCGGTATTTCTGGAGCGATCCAGCACTTAGCTGGTATGGGTTCTTCAAAATACATCGTTGCAATCAACAAAGATGGGGATGCACCAATCTTTAAAGTGGCAACTTACGGTGTTGTAGCAGATCTTTTCGAAGTTGTGCCTGCACTGACTGCAGAATTCAAAAAAGTGTTGGGGTAATTCCCATCCTACTTTATGATTGGGAGTTGTGAACTTCTTCTCTAAATTTTGTTTATCCTTGCTCCTGTCTTTTTTGCCAGTAGGCATCTTTGCACAGGACGGCAAGGATAAATTGAATGCTATCATCTCCAAACTCAATTCTTTAGATACATTCAGAGCAACGGTCACAATCAACGGTGGATTAACCGGTGTTCTATCCTATAAAAATCCGTACCAATTGCATGTGCGTTTGAACGATGGCAGAATTATCTCCGCCAATGGAAAGGTGCTTTGGTTCTATAGCCCAGACTCTTCTCTATCTGGACGCCAAGACCTGAAAGGTGTCTCAGGTGGTCTTGGTGGTTTACTTTCTGGCTATGAAAATGTCACACTTGCAGGCAAAACCTTCCGCCTTACTTCTACCACAAAGAAGATTTCAGAAATCATATTGATTGTATCAGACAATGACTTACCTCGAGTGATTAAGATGAAGAGAGACGATGATGACATCACTGAAATCTCCTTCTCTGGAATTGCTACAAATATAGGATTGGGTACGAGTCTTTTTAATTTTCAGCCACCTACAAGCTCTCAAATCGTCGAAAATCCTCTCAACCAAAAGGAGTAACGAGTGACTCCAGTTTCGCGAACAGAAGCCCACCGTGTCTTTGCTGATTTATACAGAAAACAAAGAACGCCTGACCACCAACAACTGATAGACGAAGCGATCCTTCGTTCTAACGATGTTTTTATCCGGATCGATTTGATTCGGAAAGTTGATGAAGACTACGCCAGTAAAAACAAAACTCAAACAAAACAACCACAAGAAGATCGTGGATCCAGAGAACAATCTTCTGGAAACAATGCACGCTCAGGTGGAGAGTCTAGACAAAAGCCAACCACACAGACAAAAAAACCATCGGAGCTAGTTTCTGTAGAGTCCGCCAAACAAAAACAAAATGTTCAAAAGAAAAAAGCCGAAGCAGGAAAACAAGGACCAGGTTTTTTCGCAGGACTCTTTGGTGGTCGCGGCGGTGGAAACACTCAAAATTCGATCTCGAAGTTTGCAAAAGAAACCGGAGCTTTGGATATCGGACTCTTTGGCAGGAATCCTACCATCTCATCAGCTTCCGAAAAATTGTTTCGCACGCTCAAAGAAGAAACTATCATTCCCACCATCCAAGCCCTTCGTATGGCAGAACAACAAGGTTGGAGGATATGGACACCTTTGGTGTACAATATTATCAGCAATTATAACAAGTTCTTTAATGCTTTCGTTTCATTGGATTCATTATTCTTGGATAAAATCTCACCTGACATCTTTCTAGATCGTTCCTTAAAGATGCAGATGTTTTACATTCGTTTCCTACAAAGAGACGATTCGAGACAGGTAATCATCGAAAATCTTCCTGATATCGTTCGCCAAGATGAAAAACTCACAAACAGACTTCCAGTGATTATGGACGGCATCAACTTCGGGCTCAACTTAGAAGCGAGCAATCCAAAGTTATCTGATGTAATTACTGCATTTTATATTGTTTCCAAGAAAAAAATGCATACATGGCCTGAGATCGTTGCTGACTTAAAAGTTCCACCGATCCAAGAGCACAAGTTTCAAGCGGCACGTGAAGTGCAAAAAGAAGTAGAAGTGACCGTTTCACGTATTTCTGAAGATATCTCGACACGGATGTTCAAAAAAGAAGAACTCGAAAATCTTCGGTCTAGATACTTTACAATTGATGAAAAAGGCAAAATCAGTTTTGAATTTTTAAATTCTGTTGTGGATGATTATGTGTCGCATCACATACCCGATGCGGCAAAAAGTCAGTCGATCAAAAACTCCTACAAATCCATGCCGCATAAACTTCTCTTTCTTTTGCTTCGAGACATTCAAACAATTTATCTCAACATGATTGAAGGTTATGTCAAACTAGGGGACAAAAATCAAAACCAAGATCTTTTGATCGTTCAAACTGGTCTTTTTAGACAAGACATAGATACGATGAATAACCTGGTTCGTATGATTGAAAATTTCAATAAAAAGTTTCCAAGTTTCCAATACACTTTTCAACAATACAATAATGATTATAACAAAGGCACTACGGATCAGATCGTCAACAGCATATTAGGTGCTTTGACAGAGTCTGCGGAATTTTTTGGAAATTTCGCAAACAAACTCAACATGCTCTGCGAAGGCCATTTGATGGCAAAAAGTATAGAGTCCAAAGGGAAAACTTCGGATAAGCTTGCCGTTACAAAAGACAAAGTCATTGAAGAAATCAAACTCCAACAGAGATTTTTAACGCACTATGATAAGGGAGTCGTTACCAAAGAGCGCATCAATGGTATGACTGTTGAAGAAGTGTTTTTACAGTTTACTAAGTATCTCTACAATTATGCGGTCATATTTAAAGATCCACAAACGACTCAAAAATTGACAGCACATAGAAAAATTGAACAAGAACTTATCAACTTGAACAAAGAATACGAAAGGCTTACATACTCTAAATTTAATGCTGATGGATCAAATGAGGTCTCCTCAGACAATTTAGCGGAAGATTTAGGCGATTTGGGTGAGTGATCCTTTGCGAATCTTAACAGGCGTTCAGCCATCAGGGAAACTGCATATTGGTAATTATGTTTCGGCCATACGAAAAATCTTGGAATACCAAGAAAGTTCAGATCTTTTTTTATTCGTAGCTAATTTACATGCACTCACTACATTTTCTTCAAAACAAGAGCTTGAAGACAATACTCTATCTGCCGCTCTCGATCTGCTGGCATTGGGAGTAGATCCGACAAAATCAACTTTTTGGATCCAAAGTGACGTCCCACAAGTTACTGAATTCACCTGGTATCTTGCACAATCCATTACTGTTTCACAATTGCAACTAGCCCATTCATTCAAAGATAAGGTAGCCAAAGGTTTCAATCCAAGTGCAGGACTCTTTACCTACCCAATCCTCATGGCGGCAGATATTTTATTATTTTCCGCCAATAAAGTTCCCGTGGGAAAGGACCAAAAACAACACCTAGAGTTTGCAAGAGACATTGCGGAACGTTTTAATTCTCAGTTTGGAGAACTTCTTGTCTTACCTGAACCAGATATCGATGAAAAGACAGCAATCGTTCCAGGTGTAGATGGAAGTAAGATGTCAAAGTCGTACAAAAATACGATCGATCTCTTTGCGACAGAAAAAGAAATCAAAAAGTCAATCATGTCAATCCTTAGCGATTCAAAGGGAATCGAAGAACCGAAAAATCCAGAAGAATCGATTATTTTTCAAATCCATAGTTTGTTCTTAACTGAATCCGAAAAAATGATTCTTGCCGACAAATATAGAAAAGGCGGCATCGGTTATGGAGACTTAAAAAAGGCTCTTTTAGAAACCGTTATGGAAACATTCAGTCCATTTCGTGAAAAAAGAAACCAACTATCGAATGATCTAAGCTACGTTAAACAGACATTAGCGCTTGGAAAAGAAAAAGCACAGACCATTGCAGAACAGAAAATTGCAGAAATACGTAAATCCATCGGTATTTATTAATTTTTGGCAAGTTTAACAGAAACAAAAATCTAAGTCTTTAACCTAATTTTATGTGAGAGAAAAATTACTGCCAAAGCCATACCCACGTTCCGTCGCGGGTATGGTCTCATTGGGGATGTGTTTCGTGGCATGCCTGGCAAAATATTTTCTTTCCCTAAATTGGTTTTTTATTATATTTCTAATCTCTTTTATCTTATTCATTTCTTCTGCTTGCATCTATTTTAACTTTAGAAAACCTCTGTTTGCGACAATCCGATGGTTTGTCCTTGGTTGCTTTTTGTTCGCATTATTTCGGCTAGTGGTTGTTGTCGAAAACGTTGATAAAACAAAAAGAATACCTAGTGAGATCACAACACAATTTGCAAAACAAGTTCACACCCTTCTAGTTCGTTCACCTTTTCCAAAGGAAATGATCGGAGTGTCTTTAGGTCTCGTTCTTGGAAAAACTCAATATCTAACAAAGGAGTTTAAGGAAAGAACTAGAGAGGGTGGAATTTTACATTTATTTGCGGCATCAGGACTTCATTTGGGTATATTCATTGGTTCCTTTATTTTTCTACTCAAACAGTTTTTTAAGGAATACCGAATCATTGTATATTTAGTTCCACTATTATTTGCATTTTTTTATCTTCTGGTGCTAGGGTTTCCAGTATCATTTGTTAGAGCATATAGTTTTGCTGTTTATACACTTCTTGGAAAGTTATTGTATAGGAAGTCATATCCAGGCGATGTATTAGCATACTCTTCTGTTACGATTGTGGTATTTTTGCCTCATGATTTTTTAAGCCCAGGCTTTCTTCTTTCATTTGGTGCGGTGTTTGGAATATTTTATATAAAACCAGCATTAGATGGAATGTTTTTTCCAAAACAAACCCATTTTTTGAAAGAAAATTTAACCCTTTCGATGGCATGTTCCCTCGCAACCTTTCCTACATTAGCACTGATCTTTCATTCTTTTTCTTTTGGAAGTTTATGGATCAATTTGATTGTAGTTCCAGTTGCTTCCATTCTCTTGCCTTTGCTTTATCTCAATTTATTTTTGGAATGGGTGATTGGAGGAATACTGATTCGTTACCTTTGGGCAATCACGGACATATTTCTAAGATTTTTTTTGTTTTTGGTTTCTAAGTGTACGGATTTGTTTTCATTTTTTTATTCTTGGGAAAATCCACCAAAATTACTGTTTGTTTACTTTCTTCTAATTTCACTCCTGATTGTTTTTATCTATCTACGTGATTGTAATCACAAATTAAAAGGTTTTATTTTTTTTCTAATCCTAAGTTTCCAGCCCTTAGGAATCTACTATTTTGACTCTATTTCCAAAAGACAGACTTCTTCCATGAGTTGGATCTACAAGGGAAATGCTTTTTTTTTATCTGATTCAAAATTCATTGCAACAGGATTTTGTTATGCGGAAAGGAATTTCGCAAAGATAATCTCAAAAATTCAAATTAAAAAAATAAACCAAATAATTCTTGAAAATGAGAGTTGTTTGCCATATGCAATTTCTTTACAAAAACGCATCCAACGAATGGAGGGAAGGATTGCAGAACTCAAAATAATAGACGGCTCGAAAGATCTACTTTCTATCCCCAAAATGGGGCGAGGGAAAAATGAAATATGGATCCGTTATAATGGTGACAAACGCAAACTATTTCAATTGCTCAATACATTAAAGGGATTGGAAAGAAACTTTCCAACACGAACGCTACAAGCAAGTCAGAATTCCCCAGGATTGTTGATTTTGGATTTTCCGAGTTGGAGCAAAGAAAATGTAGAAGATTGGAAAAAATACCAAAAACTTCTTGGGATTTCATCGAAGTGGAAAATAGTAAGCACAGGGGAACTGCTTGCAAGCCAGATACACAACACCGACTGAGATTCAAAATTTTCTATCTGCTAACGGCTTAAATGCGCAAAAGAAATTCGGTCAAAATTTTCTGATAGATCAAAACATTGTGCGTTCTATCATCGATTCCGCAAGATCTATACTTACTTCGGAAAGTATGGAGGTAGCGGAAATTGGCATTGGCCTTGGTACATTGACATTACCCATACTTGAATTAGATTTAAAGACCCATTTATTCGAAATCGATCATGCTTACATTGAACTAGCTAAAAATACATATTTAAAGGACTTTCCGAAAGCGACTTTATATCCGGGCGACGCACTGAAAAACTTAGAGCAAATCGCCGATCGAAATGTCTTTGTCTTTGGAAATTTACCCTACCATCTAACTAGCGAAATACTCACTTATCTTGCAGGAGAATTTTTAAACTGGAGGGGAGGTTTGTTTATGGTACAAAAAGAATTTGCAGAGCGCCTAACGGGGGAAATTTCTTCTCTTTCTGTTTATCTCGAAGCCATAGGAAAAACGACTCTTCTCCGACATGTTCATAAAAAATGTTTTTTTCCCGTTCCCAAAATTGATTCGAGTCTCATCCTAATCACACCTACTCCCCAGTCAGAACGGATTTTCAAATCCAAGGAAGAACTCCTCATTTGGTCTCGAATGCTACGTAGTTTTTTTTGGGGGAAACGCAAACAGATCCAAGTGAGTCTCCGTGAATCTCCCTTTTCCCAAGACACTGGCTTCCAAGAAGCAGTCACCGCCGCTTGGGAAAAAATTGGAATCTCGCCAAAGTCTCGACCAGAAGAATTGAACCGGAAACAATTTCTGAATCTGGGTCAGGAATTGCTTGACTCTTTGTCAAAACGGTGACAACTGAGAACTTATGTTTGCAAACTTCACGCCTCCACCGTTTGTCACCTATGCGATTCCTGGCTTCTTTGTCCTGATCGGGATAGAAGTTGCCATTGGTGCTTGGAAAAAAAAACAACTCTACCGTCTGAATGATTCGATCGCAGATCTCAGCACTGGCATCATCTCTCAACTTTGGGGCCTCTTTCAAAAAGGGATTGGATTGTTTGCCTATTTTTATATCTACGAACACTTCCGTTTTTTCGAGTTTGCACTTAACAATCCTTGGGCTTGGGTTTTATGTATTGTTGGTCAAGATTTCTGCTATTATTGGTCTCATCGTCTAGCACATGAAGTCAATATCCTCTGGGCAGGTCACGTAATCCACCATCACAGTGAAGAATACAATCTAGTCGTTGCACTCAGGCAGACGGGCCTAGGCGGACTTGTAACTTGGATCTTCTACGTCCCACTTGCTCTTGTTGGATTCCATCCTTGGATGTATCTAGCAAGTGGACAATTGAATCTCATCTACCAGTTCTGGGTACATACAAAGGCAGTTGGGAAGATAGGAAAAGTCGGAGAATACTTGCTCTCGACACCTTCCCACCACCGTGTCCACCATGCCATCAACCCCATCTATATTGATCGAAACCATGGGGGAATCTTTATCACTTGGGATCGCCTGTTTGGAACTTTCCAAGAAGAACAGGAGCCTTGTGTTTATGGAACAGTCAAACCTCTCAAAAGTTTCAATCCAGTATATGCCAATGTGCATTATTATTGGGAATTGATTCGCCAATCCTTTCAAACAAAAGGCATGCTCAACAAAATCCTTGTATTTTTGAAACGCCCAGGTTGGGTTCCGCCAGAAGGTGATCGTCCCGCTCATTACCTTCCCATACCAGAAGTGAGTCCAGAACACTTCGTAAAGTATGATCCCAATCCGAGTCCAGAAGTGCGTTCCTACACCACCGCTTGGTTTGTTGGAATCTTACTCTTGTCTTTTGCTTTCCTACTCTTCGTCACAAAGTTTGCACTTCTCTCCCAGATACTCTATGCGATTTGGGTGACACTTTCGCTGGTTGCAGTCAATGCGCTGATCGAAAGCAAATCCTGGGCGACGAATTTGGAAGTGGGCAGGCTTCTTTTTGGTTTTCTACTGCTTGGATACTTTGATCTAGGCTGGATTTCCTACGCGATTGGCCTTGCTTTTTTACTTATGGCGAGCATTCACTTTTATAAAGCGCAAAAGCAGTCCCAACCCCAAAAAATAGCCTACTAGCCCCCCTTGACAAATACCGGTTTATGTCTCTTTTATGGCAAAATCGGTATTTTTTTTACCTCCCTTTTCCTTGACCAAAAACATTGGCGTGAGATTTTGGCAGTGCACAATAAAATGTGAGGCTAAAACTGATGAAACGAAAAAGATCTTTATTTATGATTCTAGGAGCCATCCTTCTGATTGTCTCCTTTTCTGCCTTTGCCTCTTACCAAAAAAAGAAAAACGAGCCTGTCTACCTAGACAATCAGGTTTTCCAGAGATATGGCAATGTTTGGGGTCTTTGGGTCGATTTCCGACATGAAAAGAAATCCCTAGAAGAGAAAGTAACTGAGTTTGGAGCCGATTTGGAAGAAGTGGTTTCCACAAATCAAATTACAGAAAAAGAAAGAAAGAAAATCACTCGGTCTATTTTTATCCCTTACAGCAAAGAATACGCTGCCCAATTGCAAGAATCTGGATTTTACAGAGAAGCGGTAGATTCTCAAATTGACAAGTTCATCTGGCCTGTCCTTCCGAATAACCGCTCGCGCATTTCCTCCCGGATTGGCAGACGATGGAATACCTTGCACACAGGTGTAGACATTGCCATTCCTAAAGACTCGATTGTGCTCGCGGCGGCAGATGGTGTAGTCGAAGGTGCGGGACGTAGTGGAGACTATGGGCTTTCCATAAAAATCTACCACCATGATCTCAACCACTTTCACACGGTTTATGGTCATAACAATACCATTCTAGTTAAGCCAGGTGACATTGTAAAAAAAGGACAGATCATTGCATTCTCAGGAAACACAGGCAAATCTACTGGTCCACATGTTCACTTTGAAGTACGTTATCATAATGTGTATCTCAATCCAGAAAACTTTCTCACTCCCTTTGAAGAAGGAGTTGCGACAAGTATGGTGAGTTTTGCTAAATAGTATTTGTGAATCAAAGTTTTCCGCAACGGAGTTGGGATAAAGAAGTCCACTCCCTTCTAACAGACATCATTCGAAAGCAGGCAGGTCTTGCCTGTTTTGACTTTGACAATACGCTGATCAGAAACGATCTAGGCGAAAAGTTAATGGCATCAGTCATCAACGAAGGAATGATTCACATTCCTTCAGACCTTAGCCATCTATTTCGAGACAAAGAATACTGGAAGGACCATACCTCCAAACCGATTTCTGAAAAATCTCCACTTCTATGGGAAGAATACACATACCAATTAAAAGAATTCGGCATTGAAATGGGCTATCGCTGGACCTCCTTTTTATTCCAAGGATTGAATCGCGATGACTTTTATTCATTGAGTCGAAAGACATGGGAGAAAGTGAGCAAAGAGCGAACGGAATCCTCTGTGTTTCCTCAAAGAGAGATGTTAGATTTAATCGATTTTTTAAAAAGCAATGATTGGGATGTTTATATTGTCACTGCTTCCCCAGAACTTGGTATTGCCGCTATCTCCTCTCATTTTGGAGTGGAGGAAGACCATGTGATCGGAATGAGACAGGAACAGTCCTCCACAGGGAAGAACCTACCGATTCTAGTCGAGCCATACACGTATGGAGAAGGAAAGGTCAAAGCGATTCAATCTCGTATTGGTCGATTACCAGATTTAGCCTTTGGTGATTCATTCAACGACTTTCCGATGTTATGTTCTGCAAAACAAATGGGTGTTGCGATTGATCGTGGCAATCCGGAATTTGTATCTGCTTGTTTAGAAAAAGGGATCAAAATCCAACCTTATTTTTCTCTTTCCACACAAGTATGAAACCAACCTTGATCCTAGTTTCCAATTCCTTGGGAGACGATAGAGATTTACCTCCTCGCACAAAAGAGTTACTGGAAAGAGCAGACCTTATTCTCGGAGAAGAACATCGCACCACCTCAACTCTGTTAAAACGACTGGGGATCCAAAAACCGTTTGAAATTCTAAACGAACATAGTGACCCAAAAGAAATACAAGATCTCGTATTGAGAATGCTTCAAATTCCGCTCACTTGCATTGTTTCTGATTCAGGAAGCCCTGGTTTGGAAGACCCAGCACGAAAACTCGTTCCACTCGCTTGGGAATACGGTCTCAATGTGATTGCGGCACCGGGTCCGACAGCGGCGGTTGCGGCACTCACTGCATCTGGGTTCCAATCCTCACCGTTTACTTTTGTTGGCTTTTTTTCCAAGGATCAAAAAGAGAGAGAAAGAGAAATCAAATCCTACCTTGCTTTGGGTCATACCATTGTTTTTTATGAAACTCCTTACCGCACAAAACACATGTTGGAGTCACTTTCGAAAGTAGTTCCAAAGGATCGTAGGATCTTTTTAAATTTAGATATTTCACTTACATATGAAAAAAGCTTTCGAGGTTTAGCAAAAGAGGTGTTCGAATCCGTCAAAAATCACCCGAAGGCGATGCCGGTTTTTGTGATTGAGGAGAAAAATCAGAAACGAGACCGATAGTTCTTGACTTTCCTCTGTTATATTGGATTTTGAATTATGGTTACGAAACTAGAACCATCCGAAGAGGATAAAGAATTAGCCTTTGCTGAGGCTGGCGATTATATAACAGATGTCGTCAAAGAAAATCTAAAACTCATCCGACACACAAAAGGTTACTCCCTTGATAAGCTGGCAAACCGTTGTGGTGTGAGCCGGGCGATGTTATCTCAAATCGAACAAGGAAAGTCTGTTCCTACGATTTCGGTTCTATGGAAGATCGCCAATGGTCTGAGTGTTCCTTTTTCGGAACTCCTCAAAGAAAAAAACCAAGACGGCGTGCATGTCCTCAAATCCGAAAACTCAAAAGTTTTATATTCAAATTCCAAAGTTTTTGCAAGCCGTGCACTCTTTCCTTTTTTGGGAAACAGAAAGACGGAATTTTACGAACTCGTTTTAAAGCCAGGTGGACATGAAGTTGCCGAGGCCCACAAACCCGGCACTACCGAAAACATTGTAGTCGTCTCGGGCAAACTCAGACTCCGCGTTGGGGAAAAGGTCGTCGAATTGGACGCGAAGGATTCAGTATTTTTTAAGGCAGATATCTCACACGAGTATTCAAATCCCACAGACCAAGAAACATTAATGTATCTTGTAATGGATTACACAGACGAGGTCGGCTAAAGCCAAAGTTTGGAATATAGAGAACTCAAAGTTAACCTTCCTAAGGATGGATCCGACGACCTCTATTCACTATTGGAACTCCTTCAAGTGGCGGGATACTATGAAATCCTATTCGATGGAGATGCCCCAAAGGAACCAGACCAAGGTATTCTAAAAGAAAATACGAATATTCGAATCTATTTAAATATGGATGAACTCTCCAAAGAGCTTCAAATTCTTATTTTTTTGAAAGTTAATTTCCCAAATAATTCGATCTGTGAATCAAGAAACATAGAAACAAGGGATTACGAAGAAGCGTATAAAGAATTTTATAAACCTTTTCATTTGGGTAAAAAACTTTGGGTGATACCAACTTGGGAAAAGGAATCCGAGGCCACAAAAAAATTATGGGAGCCGAGCAATGGCATTCCTTTATTTATCAATCCGGGTGTTGCCTTTGGTACGGGTCATCACGAAACGACTAAACTCATACTAGAGAGATTGGACACAATAGCAGAAACGGAAGGACTGTTTTTCAATAGTGCATGTGATCTAGGTACGGGTTCTGGCATACTTTCCATTGGTCTAGCAAAGCTTGGCACAAAAAGGATTTTTGCTTTAGATATCGACCCAAATGCAGTGAAAGCCGCATGGTCAAATTGGCAGGAAAATGATTTTGATTCCGATATCAAATTCACTGTAGAAGAATCAGGTCTGGATAATCAAAATTGTTTAAAAGAAACCTATGATCTTGCGATAGCTAATATTACATTTGCTGTTTTATCACAGAACATCCGCAATCTTGCAAAGGTAAAATCGAATCGATTTATTTTTTCGGGAATCATCACAGAAAAAAAAGATGCGTTTGTTGAATTATTGCAAAGTTATTTGCCAGGCCACCTCCTCTATTCTTTTGAATGGAACGAATGGTGGGTCTTAGACTGGCAAAAAAATTAAATGCGGAAGTATTTGATGAGGCGAACTTGATTGCCTGCATCGTTGTATTCCACTCTGTCGAATACTGATCTCGTCATAAATATCCCTCTTCCATGCTGTTCAAACGATTCATTTATCTCATCAATGGATTTTTGAAACACTTTTTTATGATCAAATCCTTTACCCTCATCGGTAATCCTATATGCTACATATTCATCATTAAAAACATATTCAATTTTAATCGACTTGCGGTTGTAACGTGGGTCTTCTTGTCTTTTTTGTAGAAAGTCGAGATAGGTGCCCGACAAAAGGGCTTCCGATTTTTCTTCAAATCCAATGCTTAGATTTCCATGTTCAATCGCATTAATGATGATTTCTCGGAGTGAAGTTCGAACTTCAGTCTGTGCAGAAGGATCCAAATATTTACCTAAGTTCGCTGTGACCTTTTGGGAGACGAGTTCTGCGTTTCTTAGGTAGTTATTGATCGTAAATTCGATACGTTCGGAATCAATGAATCCTTGAAGAATATCCTCATACTGAGGGGATAGTGTTGCAAGTATCTCCCTTGAATCCTCAAATTCGATGTATTGTAAACGAACACACATATCTTTTGGTTCTTTTACATATTTTTGACCGAATTCCACTTGGAAGGAAGCTACCTTTCCAACCATTTTTAATTCTGTTAATTTATCATTGAGATATAAAAGATTGAATCCTTCTTTTTTACCTTTCATCGGGAACAAAAGGTCGGCCAATTTTTTACCTTTGATATCATCAGTGCGATAGCCCAAGTGTTTGGTGATGGCACGATTTGCGTTGATGATTTGAGTATCCTCATTCAAAAGGAAGACGATCTCTTCTGAACCTTGGAAAATTTCACGAAATCTTTTTTCAGAATCTTCAATTTTAACTTTTGCAAGGGATAGAGCTTTCAGATTTTCTTGCAAACTTCGTGAGAGTGTATTGATTTTATCTGCAAGTCCCAAAGATAATAAAATCACTTCTAGGGCTGTGCCGATTTGTATGGTCCATCTTGTGACTTGGTTGTCTGGCAAAACGCCTAAACTCTTCAATGAATACAAAATTACACCTAACAAAAAAGCAGTCCAAGATATTAAGTAATATGAAGCAGTTCGACCTTTTCTGAGATAAGTTACAAAACCACTTATGATCATGATAATCGAAGAAGGTATCACCGATCCGATAGCGGTAAGCACACTTACTCGGTAGGGTAAAATCAAAGTAAGGATACTACTTGCAACAAGAACATAACACCATATAAACATAGTACGCTCTAAAAGAGGCGCGTACTTTTTTAAGTCTAAAAAAAAGATCGTAAATATGACGCCAAAGATACATGATATCGTCATAAAAAATGGCAAACAAAAGTTACTCCACCATAGGGAATTTGGCCATAAGTATTGAAAGGCTAAGCCATTGTTTGAAAGGTGAAACAATGATATGGCGATAATAAAGAGAACATATAAAATATAGCTAATATCTCTAGTGAAGAGATAAATGATGAGATTATAAAGTGCCATTACAAGCATGATGCCATAAAATAAACCAATGACAATCTGCTCTTTGTTCATTTTGCTAATCAATTCACGATGAGACCATGCATTCAACGCAAGAGGTATCGTAGACTCAGATTTGATGCGAATGTAATAAACGGCTTCCGAACGCGCCGCCTCATGTAAAGTAAACACAACGTTCCGATACTCTAAGCTTCTCTGATGGAATGGAAACAAATCACCCGATTTCCTGATCGTTTCTGCTGGGATATTTGACGCGTAGATCTCAATTTCGTCAATGAGGGGAAAATTAAATTCAAGTAACCAGGATAAGGTTGACTCTTCTTTGTTTTCTACCGGAAGTCGAACCCAGAATTGAGACTTTGAAAATCCTAAGTTCTCAGAATTGACTCTTTTGAAATTGGCATCGTATTTCCCGGAAGTCACATCTGTGTAAGACAATTCTGCCTTGGTATCTTCCAGAACGGTGACGTACCGATGCAAATTCTTGCCGTTCATATCGACTTTTAAAGGAAAGGGTACTTCCCCAAAAAGTGAGAACGCGGACAAAAATGGCAGGAGAAATGCGAGGAGAATGGAATGCTGTTTCAAATTCGGGAGTCCAGTCATAAAATAGTGTTATAAAAAAGCCTACACTATTAAATACGAATTAGGTAATTTTTCTAGCCTTTTTTCCGATTCAGTAAATTTTAGGGGATAGATCTATGAACCGTATCGATTTTCTCAAAAAACTAGGACTCACTGGAACCTTACTTTCGATCACAAAGCCTTCTTCCACATTCGGCTCTTCTACAGGGCAAACAGAAGCCTCAACTCAAGTGACCACTCCTACTCAAATATCCTCCATTAAAAAGGCGATCGTTCTAGGAGGAGGACTTTCAGGTCTTTATTCCGCATACCTTCTCAAACAATCAGGATACCAAGTAACCATTGTTGAACGAGGTGATCGGCTTGGGGGACGAATTTTTACTTTTCAAGATAAATTGCTCGGACTCACGCAAGACTTAGGTGGAGAGTGGATCGGCGAAGGTCAATCTGATATTAAAACACTTGTTAAACAATTAGGTTTGAACTTAAAAGCATCCCCGATCGGCAATCAATTTCGATTGCAAAACTCAAATGACGCATCCTTGATTCAAATTTCAAAAGCTTCACTTGAAACATTAGAGAAAGTTATCGACCTACACAAATCTTTGAGTGAAAGCCAAAAACAAGGCCTAGACAAAATCAATTTTGCATCTTATGCACGTTACCAAGGGATAGCTGAAGAAGAAGTCAAATCTCTCTCTGAAACTTACCGCACACTCATGGGAGGTGATCTCAGCCAAATTTCTAGTGAGTCCATTTTAAATGATCTAGCTTCGCAGGAATCTTCACTCAGACCCCAATACTACATTTCTGGAGGTGCGGAGAAAATTATCTCTGGGCTGATCGAACTACTTGGCAAAGAAACAGAAATCTCGTTGGCAGACCAGGTAACAAAAGTCAGTCAGATCAAAAATTCGGTTCAAGTGGAACTCGCCTCTGGAAGAACTCTGAAAGCGAATCTTTTGATTTGTACAATTCCTCCACAAAACCTGTTGGACATCAAATGGCTCCCTACCCTCCCAAAAGATATTGTCTATTCGAGCTTGCGTATGCAAACAGGACGCATTTCTAAAAATTTAGTCATATGCAAAAAAGACGAACGAACTTCACCCTTCTTTCAGCTAACTCACACGCCAGCGCAAAGTTTATATCTCAGTGGAGAAGAAGCGATTGGCGAAACCACTTATGCAATCACTTCTTTAACGACAGGCGATCGAAGTGTTCTATTCGAAAAAGGATCAGAAACACAAAGAAAGGCGCTACTCAAACTATCCCTTCAAGAAACCAAATCTTTGGAAACTGTTGAGGTCTTTGACAACAGATACCAATTTCATTCATTCTCCAAAAATACCGGTCGAAGCGGTTTTGTATCATTATTTCCGCCCGGATCGATGGGTATCAAAGAACCGTTTTTTACAAGTTATGAAAGGGTATTTTTTGCAGGAGAACACCTCGCAAAACATACAGGTACGATGGATGCGGCGATTGAATCAGCCATACAAGCAGTCAATCGCATCTAACGTTTTAACATAGTATCACTTCAATCCGAATAACTTACGCAAGATGATGGTATTTTTAATAAACGTATCATACAAAAAAAAGCTAAGTGAAATAACGATGATAGTATGTAATCCAAATTTTGTGATTACCGGTATGTCCAACCCACGAAAATAAAATGCAGTAATTAGGGATATCGGATGGTGAAGCAAATAAATCGGCAGACTGCTATCAATTAAATATACAGTAAAGACATTCGTAAAATTAAAATACTTTTTGAATAAAAGGTGAAAGAAGATTGCCCAAACTAACGGCGAAATACACCAAACAAAAAGATGAAGTCCTCGAATCAAGATTCTCCCATAAAAGTATGGCATCCACAGAGGATCACTTGTTTCCAATTGATAAAAAATTAAAAAAACAAAGATCCCTAGACAAAGCCATGTTAGTATATCGATGCTGGTAATATGATCCCTAAAATGGGATAAAATGTTTAAATAATAAATAAAAAGACCGGAGATGAAAAACCCTAATTGATAGAAAAAAGTAAGCTTATCGATACCGTAAAAAGAATCACCGCGTGGAAAAAATGCATGTGAAAAAAGAGTCAAACTCCATACGAAAGTGACGAATACAATTCCTATCGGAATGAGACTTCGATCAATGTAAGTTGCGATGTTTTTTATATACTTCTTTGGAGTAAGTATAAATAGGATACTAAAGATCAAAAGATCGACAAGAAACCAAATATGCGAATGTGCGAAAGATTGAGGTGTAAAAAATCTTTCTAAAAAGACGATCATTTTTAAATCTGGGGACTTGATCAGACTCATCAAAAAGTACTGAATTGGCGAAAGCAAAAGCAAACCCAATGCCATGGGTATAAATATCCGAAAGATCCGCCCTTCGATGTACATGTTTTTGCCTTTTTTTTCCCAAACCAATGCAGAAAAGTAGCCCGAGATTAAAAAGAAAAGTGGCATTCGAAAGCTATGAATCCAAAAACAAAAATAACTTAAAGAATCAAGGCGTTGCGAATTCTGTATCGCATATCCGATTTTAGAGGCGTAGACGATGGCGGCATGAAAGATGATGCCCAAAAGCAGAGCAAAGGAACGGAGATTGTCTAGATAAAGAAGTCGTGCCACCCTCACTCTTGAATAAGTAAAACTCAACTATCCGTCGATCTTTTTTCTTTGATTGACACATTCTCTCAATCTCGTTTGTCTTTTTGTATGCAGAATGAAATTCCGGAGGAGACTTTTTTTTCCAATGTTTCTGACGAGGATATTTCTCGCGAAAGACGTAAGGCAAAAGAACTCAAAAACTCAGCCTGGTGGAAGAATAAACGTGCATCTGGTGTCTGTCATTACTGTGGGAAAAAATTCAAAGTGGAAGAACTCACAATGGACCATCTAATTCCACTTATACGAGGCGGATTATCAAATAAGGGAAATTTAGTCCCGTCATGTAAAGATTGCAACTTCAAAAAAAAACACAGCCTTCCGTTTGAAAAGGATTTCTTTACCTAATGGAGTTTGGTGATTTAGGATTCTCTGGAGACGATTTCCTTCCGAATCGAACTTCTGAAGAGATAGATCTTGTAGATGAAAAAGGAAATACATTCCAGTGGGAAGTTTTTTACTCGTTTCCGCTAAATGGCTATGAGTATTTAGTCTTTCTTCCGACTTCGGAAGCAGAGTATTACCTCGTCAATGTTGAGTTAGATGATCCTGATTCAGACGTGCCAGGATATATAGTTTTGCGTTTGGGAAACGATGACAACGGTGATGAAATTTTGGAAGAGATCATTGATCCAGATGAATTAGAAGAAGTGTCCGAATATGTTGAAGATGAAATCGGCTTGATCGGTCAATTTCTCAGCCAGGAGGAATGACCATCGTCTCACCTTTGCTTACGATTTCATTTTTTTGATTTGTCCAAACGATTTTCATTCGAACTGCTTTCAACTTCGCTACCTTTTCATACACTTCCACCTGACATGTAATTGTATCACCAAAAAACACAGGTTTGCGAAACTTTGTAGTCGTTTCAAGAGCCACGGTTCCAAGACCTGGCAACTTCATTCCTAAAACGGGTGCAAGAAGTGAAGCCGCCAATCCACCATGTGCAATCCGCGTTCCAAAAATCGTGGTTTTCGCATATTCCTCATCAGTATGAAGGGGATTAAAATCTCCACTAATACCGGCAAACAGATAAACATCGGTCTCTGTAATCGTTTTTGCAAATGAGGCAGTATCTCCAATTTGAATTTCCTCGTATGTTTTTCCTTTTTGGTAGATCATTTGCTCTTCCTATTTTTTGGGTAAAAATTCAAACAGGTAATAAATTCCCTTCCCCGGTTCTGAAATCACTTTCTTTTCTCTTCCGGAAAGTTGACTGCATAAGGAGAATATCACAGACATTCCAATGGACGTTGTTTCTCTGAAATTGAAACCTTCCGGAAATCCTTTACCATTATCTTCATAGGAGAATTCCCATGCAAGATTTGAATGATTTCGTAAAATGATTTTGATCATCGGGGCATTTATTGATGGAAATGCGTGACGGAAACTATTTGTCAACATTTCAGTGATCATAAGGCCAAAAGGGATAGACATCGCAATATCCATTTCTTTCTCATCGATATCTAACATAACACTTACGTCATCCCGCATGTACATGAGTTTGATGTTGTCGACAAGACTGTGAACGTATTCACGAGCGTCGATCCTAGATAAATTTGAAGAACTGTATAGTTTTTCATGAACGAGTGCGATCGCTTTGATTCGCGCAATGCTTTGTTCGAGAATTTCCGCAGATTCATGGGAAGCAGAGTAGGATTGGAGCTGAAGGAAGGAAATAATTACCGCTAAATTATTCTTCACACGGTGGTGAACTTCTGTTAATAATGTACCATTTTCTTTGACTGACTTTTCCAGAAGTTCTTGCTTCGTCATATAGTCAGTGATATCCGTAGTAATCGCAATGGCTCTCTCTACTTTATTCTCTAAATCGTTTATGTACAACCTATTTTCAAATGCCCACTTCACTCTACCGTCTGGCATAATTAAGCGATACGTGAGTCCTTCAAGATTTTCCTTCATTCGATTTTGCCATATATCGATAACCAATTCCCTATCAATCGGATGCAATCTTTCAGAAAGTAAAATTGGATTGGCGATGATATCGTTATGAGGAATCTCAAAAAAAGTGGATGTTTGTTCTGAAAGTAATTCGATTTTCCAATTATTTATATTAAATACAATTACGGATTCTTTGATTCTTTTAAGAATGTTTTGGTATAATTGTTCGCTTTCATAACGTTCTCGACTGGCTTTTGTCTGCTTATTAAACTCTCTGATGAGCAGAATATAAATGATAATGGAAGAAACCCCGACAAAAAACCAACCCTTAAAAGATTGTGCCTTTTGAAATTCAGGGGAACTCGCAATAAAAAAAGACAACACCGTGTCAGATCCAAAAATCCAAATCACTCCGAGCACCAGATAAATCAAAGCAACTCGAAGTGAAGGGTTCATGATTTAAGCAAAGTCCTGAAGTGTTAAAAAGCGCTCATTGACTGAGTTTTCAATATTTGTTGCTATCAACTGAAAGTTTGTCCACAGCTTATTTAGATGTGAATTTGCATAAGAACTCAGTCTACTGAGCGAAGTAAGATATTTGCCGACTAAATAATAGGTTAACAAATTTCTATCAGCTAACTTTTCACCGATAGTATAGTGTGGGAAATCCTTCTTTGCATCATCCGAGGAGAGAGACAGGATCACGAATAAAGAAAGGACATCTGCAAAGGCAAATTCCACAGATTGTAATCTTTTCCGTGCAGGTTCAGCATCCATGTCTATTAGTATATCAAATAATATATTTTGAATTGAATCAGCAGGTGATACCTCATTGGTTAGTCGTGAAAAATCAGCCATAAACTTTATCTTACCAGGATACAAAGAAGCGATGATGGATCGTTGGATTTCGCTCGTTCCACCACCTATCGTACCTAGTTTGACATCACGATAAAATCTTTCTACAGTATATTCTTTCATATAACCATATCCACCTAGCAATTGAACCGCATCCTTCGCAACGTCCTCAGAAATTTCAGAGGAAATCAATTTTCCAAGGGAGCTTTCTAATGGTGAAGGAATACCTTTGTCTTTTCTATCGGCAACCCAATAAATCAAACGACGTGCCGCCTGAATGTATACCCAATTTCTAACGAGTATATCTTTCATTCCATAGAAAGAAGAGATGGATTTGCCAAATTGGACTCTTTCTTTTGCATATCTCATCCCTGTCCGAAAACAAAACTCCATGGCGCCAGAAAGACCAGCTACAAACACCGTTCTTTCCCATTCCAAAGTTTCTTTCCCAATCCGCAAAAATCCAGAATTGATCGGACCCAGTAAATTTTCTTTCGGTATGATCATGTCTTCAAACACGAGTTCAGCGGTCATAGATGTATGATGACCTAATTTTTTTAAAACTTTACTTACCTTAAATCCAGGTGTTGATTCTTCGACAATGAAGGCGGAGATGCCCAAAGGACCACGTCCTTTTTCGGATGTCCTTGCCATTACAACAAAAACCTGTCCAACAGGACCATTTGTAATAAACATTTTTGATCCGTTTAACTTCCATCCACCTTCAACTTCCTCAGCGCGTGTGAGAAGGGAAGCGGCATCACTACCGGAAGCAGGTTCACTCAAGGCAAATCCAGCGATCCATTCTCCAGAGGCAATTTTTGGAAGATACTTTTTCTTCTGTGCTTCCGTTCCCTGGAAAACAATTGGCATAGCTCCAATGATCATATGTGCGGCCCACGATAGCCCCATTCCTCCATCAAGAGATCCAGCAGAAAAAGCATCAGTTGCATGCGAACATTGCAAACAGCTAGCACTTTCACCACCAAACTCGGATGGAATGGAAAGTCCAGTGAGACCAGCTTTACTGAATTCTTTCCAGAGTTCATTGGACCAGATCTCCTTTTCATCTCTCTCTTCTGCAGAAGGAAGCACTTTGTTTTCAGAAAAATCATAAACGGTGTTGAAGAAATCAAAATCATCTTCCGTCAAATATGGGTTAAGTTTTGGGTGTCTCATTGGTAGATCCTGTTTATTTCTTTTGCGAACGCGTCTGCAATGACATTACGTTTCATTTTGAGAGTTCGAGTCATTTCGACATCTGGATCGAAAGGCCTTGGAACCAGATAAAAATTGTTAGCGGGAACCATTTCAAATGCCTTAAAACCATTTTCTTTTGAAATGATTTTTGAGATTTCTTTACGGAATAAGTCTCTAACTTTTAGATTTTCATTCCATTCAGAATAATTTTTGGATGTTTCCGCCAGAGTTTTTTCGACTGCCTCAAAATTCGGAACGATCAATGCTCCTAATGTTTTTCTATCATGTCCAACTATCATCACCTGATCGATGTACGGCGATGTTAATAATTTATCCTCAATGGGAATAGGTTCAATATTTTCTCCACCGATTAGAGCGATTGTATCTTTGGAACGACCTGAGAACACAAGTTCATTCCGATGAGTAATCTGCATCAAATCACCTGTATCAAAAAAACCATTTGAATCAAAAACTACCGTATTCAATTCAGGACGTTTATAATAGCCTTTTAAAATTTGATCTGATTTAATCCAAAGAGTTCCCTTATCGCCTTGTTTTGTGATCAATTTTCCACTTTCGTCCTTCAAAATCACAGAATAACCATCAATTGGTATACCAACTGTTCCCTTCGTTGGCTTTGTATTTGATCTAATGGATACAACAGCAGATGTTTCTGTCATCCCATACCCTTCCAAAACTTTCAGTCCGATTGCCGAAAGAAAACCGTCCACTACACTTGGGAGAGCAGAACCCGCTGATATACAAATACGGATTCGTCCACCAAGTGCCTTGTGGATGGCTGAAAAAATTTTAATGGAAACTAGTTTTGCTGGAGATAAAAAGAAGAGTATGAAGAGAGAAATACTTCTTTGGTAGATATCGACTAACAAATTCTTTTTATATATATTGAAATCATATCCGAAGACAACGGATATGTGCTTTTCCCAGATTTTGCCTACGTTTAAAAAAAAGTGAAATAACTTTTCTTTGAATCCCCCCTCCTTTGCTACCTTGACCATAATGCCATTAAAGACGGATTCCCATATTCTTGGAACGGTAGGAAAGATCGTAGGTCTAAAATCTCGCAAATCATCTTTCAACGATGTCATATTCGAAACAAGAAAATCAACCCCGAGAGCGAGTGTTGCATATTCAATCGCTCTCTCAAAGGCATGCCAAGGAGGAAGTAGGCTTACCGCCGTATCCGATGGGTTCATATCTAACCTAGCAGTTGTATTGCTGATTGCTGTTAGCCAACCTTTCTGCGAGAGCATGACACCTTTGGGATTTCCAGTAGTTCCAGAAGTATAGATCAAAGTGGCAAGACCATCTGGATCAATCTCATTTAATCTAGCACGAATCGAACTGGGTGAATCTTTTCCTTTTTGAGAAAGTATAGAGACTGAATTTTCACCTACCATTAGTTCGCCGACATCTGTTTCCAATATCCAAACAGACTCGAGAGATGGAATTTTTGAAGACAACCTTTTGATTCTTTGGAAGTCTTTTTCCTTTTGAACAACAAGGAACCTAGCTTCTGAGTGATTTAGGATATAAAGAATTTCGTCATCGACTATGTCTGTTCCTCTAGGAACAACGACTCCGCCGGCAGAAAGGATCGCAAGGTCCATCGCAAGCCAATTGGGAGAGGCATCACAAAAGTAGCCGACTCTGTCTCCGGTTTTTAGCCCGACCGAAATCCAGCCTGCGATGTATTCATCAACCACCGTTTTCAGCTTCGTATAACTTATGCCCGGAAACCCATTCCCTTTATCTCGTTTTCGGAAACTGACTTTGTCAGGAAACCTTGTTGAAACTGATTCCAAAAGATGGTATAATAAAGTAGGTCGGTTTTCCATTTCGCGTGCGTATCCTTTCTCGGTTCTTTCTCCCGAGGATAAAAAACCACTGTTCGTTTTTTGCAAGTTTTTTCTGTATGTTTGTTATAAATTAGACCAAATTAGGACAATATTATGTTTTTTTGGGTTCAAAACGGCCTATCTTCACCCCGCACCCCGACTGTCAAAACCATGACCGTTCCAAAAATCACGGGTATCAAGGAGACACGCCACTTAGATGCATTTGATCCAGAGCGTGATAGCCCCATCGTTTCAGAACCGAGTCCAAGGCACCTGTTTCAAAATCCAAAAACAGCATATGCAGATGAGGAACTTTCGCAAAACGAGAGTCCCCTACTTTTTGCCAGTCAAGTGATGAGTTCGCCTGTGTTTACTCTCCAGGAAGATTCTCTGATCGAAGAAGCGAAATCCTACTTTTTAGAAAAACGATTTCGACATATCCCAATCACAAATGAAAGGAGGAAACTCGTAGGAATTATTTCTGACAGGGACATACTGCGGAGCATCGCCGATTCAAAACCCAAACACCTCATCTCTGAAATTATGGCAGAAAGGGTACTTACCGGTTCCTTACAAACTGAAATCCGATTTGCCGCCAAAGTGATGCTAGATGAACGTGTCGGCTGTCTTCCGATCATCGATAGCGATGCAGAAACGATTGGGATTATCACCAGGACAGATCTAATTCGAGCAATTGTAAAATTTCCTGGTTTTACTCTCCTTGCATAAAATAAATCTGTAAATAAGACAATGAACACTTACTTAGATTTTTTGGTTATTTTACTTTATTTTGTCTCCGTGTTTTACCTCGGATTTCGTTTTTCTAAAAAGAGTGCGTCCGAGGAAGATTTTTACCTCGGTAAAAAACAAATTCACTGGGTATGGCTACTTTTTTCTCTTACTGCAACCGAGACTTCCAGTCTCACCTTTCTTTCCATTCCTTCTCTTTCATTTAAAGGTGACTTTTCTTTTTTACAAATTAGTTTAGGTTACATTATAGGAAGAACTATCGTCGCATACTTTCTGTTACCGAGCTACTATGCAGGGGAGCGTATCTCTATCTATGAGTATTTAGGGGAAAGATTTGGAACCTCTGCTCAAAAATCGATGTCACTTATTTTTTCTATTTCGAGAATCTTGGGTGATGGGATTCGTTTGTATGTGACTTCGTTACCCATCGCATTTTTGATCGGTCGTTTGCATCTCTTCGAATTGACTGAATCTCAAACGGGTATTATAGCTCTTTTTTTACTTTCTTTTGCAACCATTGTTTATGCCGTCTATGGAGGATTTCGCGCGATCGTTTTTACTGATTCCCTTCAACTTGTGATATATTTGATTGGTGGCTTTTTTTCTTTGGGACTCTTGTTCTATTTTTTATCACAAAGTGCAGATTCTTCTATAATTTCACAACTAACGTCCGCTTGGCAATCAAATAAGTTTACCATTTTCCATTCCGATTTTCCTGGCACAAATCCAGCATACTATTTTATTTTTGCGATACTGGGCGGAGCATTCATCTCAATTGGATCTCACGGAACAGATCTTATGTTAGTTCAGAGAATCATCGCATCCAAAGATTTAAAAACCGGCCAAAAAATATTGATTACCAGTGGTTTTTTTGTGACCTTTCAATTTTTGCTTTTTTTAAGCATAGGGACTTTATTATACCTATATTATAACGGAACCGAGATAGCATCGGACAAAGTGTTCAGTTATTTCATCATTGATAAGATCCCATCACCTTTTCTTGGTCTTCTTTTGTCTGCCATACTTGCAAGTGCTATGTCTACTTTGTCTTCAACAATCAATTCTCTATCGCTGACTTGGTCTAGGGATTGGGGAATGGACAAATATATGACCCCCAAGGTTTCGAGTCTAATCTTTGGAGTCATACTTTTTTTATCTGCCCTAGTTCCGTTTGGGCTGAGTGAACGTTTTGAAAAGAGTATCCTTGAGATAGGACTGACTATTTTCTCTTATACTCTTGGTCCAACCATCGCTCTATTTTTCTTTGCTAGAAACAAAACAAAGCACAGCTTTCCCAATTGGCTCATCAGTCCCTTATTGTTTGGATCGATTGGTTTACTTGTAATCCTTGCACAGTTCATCACATTTCCATTTACCCTACTCATTCCAGCTGGAATTTGTATCTTCTGTTTAGGGTTCTGGATTTGTGACTTTATCTTGGGACAAAAGTCTTAATACTTTCTAGGTGTTTTTTTTGCAGATGGTTTGCGCCCTTGGGGTCTGCCTCCGCCTGAGAAGCCACCCCTTCCACCGCTGTTTCTTCCACCACCACCACCACCACCGCCACCTCCGGATCCATGGATCTTCGGTGCCTTGCCTGTATGTGATTCTACATTTTTAGAGTGAAACGGGTGTTCGCGGTCGACTGGAATGCTGATACCGATTACTTTTTCAATATCTTTAATGAGAGACCTCTCATCTGCCTCACAGATCGAGATCGCAATCCCTTTCGCACCAGCCCTTGCCGTCCTACCAATCCGATGGACATAGGTCTCAGGAACGTAAGGAATCTCATAATTGATAACATGAGTGATGTCATCGATATCAATCCCACGTGCGGCAAGATCTGTCGCGACTAGCGCTCTTGTTTTTCCTGCACGAAAATCTTCCAGAGCACGCTGTCTTGCTGACTGACTTTTGTTTCCGTGGATCACATCCACACGCACACCACTTTTTGCAAGTAGCTCAGCAACTTTGTTTGCCCCGTGCTTTGTCTTAGTAAAAACGATGACTCGGTTTAAAGCTTTGTCTTTGAATAATTTTAGCAATAATTCTTTTTTATTATCACGATCAACATACATTACAGATTGTGCAATCAACTCGACAGTAGAGGAAACGGGTGTTACATCAATTCGAGTGGGTGATACCAAAATGGAACTCGCAAGTTTTTCGATATCTGGTGGCATCGTTGCTGAAAAAAATAAATTATGGCGTTTTTTTGGCAGGAAGGTTAAAATTTTGCGGATGGAATGAATGAACCCCATATCCAACATCCGATCTGCCTCATCCAATACAAAAACTTCCAAATTAGTCAGCGAGATATATCGTTGGTCCATTAGATCCACCAAACGCCCAGGAGTTGCGACTAGAACATCAACACCACCTGCAAGTGCTTTCACTTGAGGCCCTTGACCTACGCCTCCAAAGATAACGGCTGTTTTGATTTGTAAGTACTTTCCATAAACTTTAAAGCTATCGTGAACTTGGACTGCAAGCTCACGAGTGGGAACAAGCACGAGCACTCGCGGTTGTTTGGGAATGGTTTTACGATTGTCTAGAACTAGATTGTGGAGGATAGGTAAAGCGAAGGCCGCAGTCTTGCCAGTACCAGTTTGAGCGCATCCCAAAAGATCACGACGCTCTAAGAGCAGTGGAATCGCTTGGATCTGGATGGGTGTGGGTTTTGTGTAACCAGATTCGGCTACGGCTTTTTGGATGTGTTTATCAATGGATAGATCAGAAAAAGATTCGATGTGTTTATGCAAGATGGGCCTTCGTAGATTCTTCCAGGATTGAGAATCGACTCCGATTGAACAGGTGAATAATCAGGAAATTTTAGGTATTTGGAAAGAAAAACAGCCCTATATGGATAGAGCTGTTTTTAGCAGTTTGAGTGGATTACTTCGCAGAAGTAAGTGTGATTGAATCAACACCGTTTGAAGATACTGCATCACCAGCAAATTCAACTTTCGATTTGTCTTTTTGTAGTTTTTTGCCAAGAACGTCAGCGTTTACAACTACGTATTTTTTACCGTCTGCTTCAATCGCAAAACCTGCACCATTTGGAAGAACAGATACTACACCTTTACCAGCAACTGGAACTGGTTTTGGAGCTTCCACTTTTGAACCTGAAGAGCAAGCAACAAGAGCAAGCAATGTGAAAGTAGCGATAAGAAGTGATAATGATTTTTTCATGAAAAAATCTCCTTTATAACGCTAGAGATTAGCCTGCCTGTTTTTTTTCTTTCCTTATTTTATAGTTTCGAGGTGCAATTTGAAATTTTTTGCAAGTGATTCCCAAAACGGGCCCCTCTTCATCGAAAGGATATAACGATTCTAAAAAAAAATTGACGTTTTGGATAGGTAAGCGTTCTATAGCTTAGATTATGAAATCTTCCATCTGCATTTTTCAATCACTCCTCCTCCTCGAGCTCAGCTAGTTCGAGGGAGCACGTGCTTGCGTTAGATGTAAAGCCCGAACCTCCCAGAGGTTTCGGGCTTTTTTGTTTGTAGCCCCCACAGACAAAGCCCCACCCTCTTGGTTGTTTGGCTTTGGAAGTAAGGATACAAAATGAACGAGACAAACCACCCAAAAAAAGCATGGATCCAAGATGTCACCTTACGTGACGGAAACCAAGCCTTAAAAACCCCATGGACAATCCATGAAAAGGAAGTTGTATTTGATGCACTTGTGGAGCTTGGAGTCAACGGCATCGAAGTGGGATTCCCCTCTTCCAATTCAAATGAATTTGAAGCTTCAAAGAGACTTGCGCTGAAAGCACCTAAACACATCACGATCGCTGGATTGTCGAGAGCCATTGAACAAGAAATCCAAGTTACTTGGGAAGCAATACAGTTTGCCCCAACGCCAAGATTACACATCGTATACCCAGTGAGTGCATTTCAAATTGAAAATGTACTTAAAATATCGAATGAGGAAGTTTTGGAAAAAATTTTTAATGCCGTAAGTTTTGCACGGAAAATTTCCGGTCGAGAAACAAGCATTCAATTTTCCGGGGAGCACTTTGGAGATGCTATTGAAAATTTTGAATTTGCGGTAAAAGCATTTCAAACAGCAATCGCCGCAGGTGCAAATGTAATCAATCTTCCAAATACAGTAGAACGATATCGTCCCTTTGTATTTGTGGATATGGTTCGAAAAGTAGTGGAGCAAACTCCAGATCATATCACCATTTCTGTTCATACACATAATGATTTGGGAATGGCAACCGCCACAACTGTCGAAAGTTTTTTTGCCGGTGCAACACAAGTCGAAGTCGCATTAAATGGTTTAGGTGAACGAGCAGGCAATACAAATCTTTATGAAACCGCGGTCGCTCTTTACCAATGTGGTGTTCCAGTAGATTTAAATTTTCAAAAGATTTATCCCACCGCAAAAATGATTTCCAGGTTAACAAATATACCGATCGGAGAAAAAACGCCCATTTTAGGAGATGATATTTTTTCCCATCGAAGTGGCATTCACCAAGACGGAGTCGCAAAAACTTTGGGTCATTCCAAAGGTGCCTACCGCACCTTTTCACCAGAATTCGTAGGCCGAATTGATAAGGAACGTATATCGTTTACAAATCAATCTGGAGCCCGTGCGATCCAACATCTTTTACATGATGCGGGTTATAAAGTCTCTCGGGAAAAACTAGAAATCTTATTTGCCAAAGCAAAAGAGACTTCCAGCAATCAAGGAAACCGTTCCATTCCTGTGGAGGAGATGATATCTTGGATAGAAAGTTATTAATGAACTAGAAAATGAAAAGGGTGCCGATTGTTATAATGAAAGTGAAGACCTATCTCGCATTTTGTATTTTTTTTATATCGTGCAATATGCGACCTACGCCTTTACTTCTCGGTTTACTGTCTATACCCACTTCAACAAGCGTCGGTTCCATTGTTGTATCTACAATCAGTGGAAATACAAATGAATTTGGAGTAAAGGCCACTTTCTCCGTGGCCCTCTCAGCCAATCCCTCTGAAGCGGTCAATGTCTGTTTAAGCAGTAGTGATACAACAAACGGAGGAAATATTGTAATCTCAAGTCCGGTTTCGACTGCCTCGGCTCCTTGCAATCGTCCCTATTTGACATTTACTCCTGTGAATGGGACTACTGCACAAACTGTTCAAGTAGAGGGAGCACGCGGCACAGTTGGAGTCTCAAATGATACTAGCTATTCGATCGATCTCTCCACTAGATCGGCGGATTCTTTTTTTCCAGAGACCGTTACTGCCGCGGTAAATATTGTTAATAAAAATATAGATATCCCTGGATCTTATTTTGTGCGAGTGAATGTCACAAACTTGAACGGAACGCTAACACTTAGAAATAATGGTTCAGAGACACTGTCTTTGACAAGTTCGGGTTTCAATAATTTCGAAACTGCTTTGTTAGATGGCTCTTCTTTCTCTGTTTCTGTAACTTCGCAACCCGCAACTCAAGTTTGTTCTGTGCAAGGATTGCCCTTTGGTACTCTTTCTGGAGCTCATGCGGTGATTACATTTCAATGCGTAAATGGATAAGTCTTTAATGGTACACTATTTAGTACAAGCAGTCCACCAACTTTGAGTCAAAGTTTTGCAAATCTGGCAACCATTGCTGGTTCGTATCCAACATTCACATCCGGCTTTACTAACAATACAGGTACAAACGCAAGATTTAACAATCCTATCGCCATTGCGACTGATGGTCAGTTTATCTATGTCGCTGATTTGAGTAATAGCGCTATACGAAAGCTCAATTTGGGTGACAATTCGGTCACAACACTTGCCTCATCACCTGGTCCTCACGGAATCGCAACTGATGGCGTCAATGTCTACGTAAGCAGTTTTAATAACCACATCATCAACAAAATCAATATTTCGACTGGAGGCGTTTCCTTACTTTCGGGTCAATCAGTTAGCAGTGGTAATGTGGACGGAGGAATCGGCACCTCGCGGCTTAATGTTCCCACCTATCTCACAACAGATGGAACAAATCTTTTTGTGACCGATAGATCCAATAATCAAATTAAAAAAATCGTACTCGCGACAGGAATCACAAGTTCACTTACACTTACAGGTCTAAATACTGCCAATGGTATTACAACGGATGGTACAAATCTTTATATTGCAAACTCAGGAAACCACACAATCTTGCGATACAATTTAAACACGCTGGTTCAAACCACCATCGCAGGTACTGGTGCGTCAGGGAACTCAGATAATGCCACTGGAAGTCTTGCTACTTTTAATTCGCCTTACGGTTTGACTATGGACGGAAGTTTTTTATATGTCCTGGAAGGAACTGGGAGAAGGCTACGAAAGGTTTCCTTGTCTTCACCTTTTGCAGTCACAACATTTTTAACGCCAGCAAGTGATGGCTTGTTAGATGGAACTGTAGGTTTGCCTGGAACAGCTAGGTTTTGTAATACGTTAAATTGTGACACTTCAATAACGACAGATGGAAATTCTTTATTCTTTTCTGATCGACACAACCATACAATACGCAAGATCACATATTAAAAAAGAACTTAATTCTTGTTTCAGTCTTGACAAATTAACGACATTCTGTCATCATTTTGTCCTAGTTTCAGTCCTGTGACCAGGAGGTTTTCGATGAATTCCACAGTAATCCAAGGCGCACGTATCTTCGACGGCTCCAAATCAAAATCTTTTATTGGTGATCTACGAATTAAAGATGGTATCGTTCAGGAAATCTCACCGCATATCGAACCAACAAACGTTGATGAGACCATAAATGCAGATGGTCTATGGCTCACACCTGGCTTTATCGACTTCCATACACATTATGATGCCGAGATTGAAGTGTCCCCAGACTTGTCTGAGTCTGTTCGGCATGGCGTAACAACGATCGCTTTGGGAAGTTGTTCACTCAGTCTCGCCATTGGTGAACCAGAAGATCTGGCTGATATGTTTAGTAGAGTCGAAGCCATACCAAGAAAAAATGTATTAGATATCCTTCAGGCCAAAAAAAATTGGAACAGTGCCAAAGAGTACAAAGACCATTTGAATTCCCTACCTTTGGGACCGAATGTCGTCTCATTTGCAGGTCATTCAGCCATCAGAACACATGTTATGGGGTTGGAACGAGCACTTACAAAGGGTGAATCCCCTACCCAACAAGAATTGGATCAAATGCAGAAACATTTGAATGAAGCTCTAGATGCTGGGTTTTTAGGAATGTCAATCAATACCTTAGTATGGGATAAAATGGATGGAAGTAGGTTTCGTTCCAGACCCTTACCCTCAACTTTTGCAAGCTGGAGCGAATACCAAAGCCTCAACCAAACACTGAGAAAACGTGGGAAAATATTTCAAGGTGTTCCCAATGTTTCTACAAAAATAAATGTGTTAATGTTTTTATGGGAGGCTCTTGGTATATTTCGAAAACCTCTAAAGACAACCATCATTTCATTGATGGATGTGAACTACGACCCCACGTTATATAAACTCTTAGGATGGATCGGACGCATCGTAAACAAAGTATTTGGTGCAGACTTCCGCTTTCAGTCTCTACCGGAACCATTTGATCTTTATGCAGATGGAATGGATGTAGTCGTATTCGAAGAGTTTGGTGCCGGAGCGGCTGCAAATCATATTGAAGACGAATTGGAACGAAAACAACTCATGAAAGATCCAAAGTATCGATCCTGGTTTAAAAAACAATGGACGAATTGGTTTTTACCGCGTGTGTTTCACCGTGATTTTAAGGAAACCACAGTGGTATCTGCACCGGATACTTCACTCGTTGGAAAAACCATCGATCAAATAGCCAAAGAACGAAAAGTTCATTCAGTAACTGCCTTTTTAGATCTCATCGCAGAACATGGAAATGCGATACGTTGGTATACTGTCATGGCCAATCGAAGATTAAAACCATTACAACAAATTGTATCACATCCTGATATCCTCATTGGATTTTCGGATGCGGGAGCTCACCTCAGAGGTATGGCTCACTATAATTTTCCACTTCGAATGTTGAAACTGGCATATGATGCAGAAAAATTAAATTCCCCGTTTATGTCAATGGAACATGCCGTCCATCGACTTACAGGTGAAATTTCGGATTGGTTTGGTATAGATGCAGGTTACATCAAAGTCGGAAAACGTGCTGATCTTGTTTTAATTGATCCAAAAAAACTAAACGATGACTTAGCAAAGGATGTGGAAGCCTCCATGCCATTTATGGAAAATTACAAACGTTGGGTCAGAAGAAATGATGACACGATTAAAAAAGTTTTCATACAAGGAAAACTCGCTGTAGATCAAGGAAAACCTGTCCCTAAACTTGGAAAAGAAAAAGGTTATGGTAAATTTTTGGAATCACATTTAGGAAATTGAATATAGATTCCATACCCGATTTCATGACATTTGAATGACAATTAACGAGAAAAAAACAGAGGAAATAATTATGTCCTTATAGAAAATGACTCAGTGGGCTTAGTAAATCTAATACTCGGGGCCATTGCGGCATTTCTCATTTCGACAGGTATCAAAAAAGATCCTAACCTAAACAATGACAAAGGGAATGTATCAATACAGGCCCCACATGAACTCGTTCGTCCGCAGATGGACTTTGACTTGCTCAAAGAAAAAGCAAAAAAACTTTTAGAAACGCCTTTTGTAGAAATTAAATCTCATACATCCAAAGAATTGGCTTCTTTACCCTATGATCGATATAAGAATATTCGATTTTTGACGGAAAGATCTCTTTGGCGAAGTGAAGGCAATGAATTTCAAATTCAGTTTATGCCACCGGGTCACTTATATAATTATTCAGTCAATCTGAACGAATTAATAGGTAGTTATTATTCTCGTATTCCTTTTTTAGAAGAATACTTTGATTGGAGTGAGGTTGGTAATATCAAACTCAGCCCCGAAATTGGACATACTGGTTTTAAGATTCACTATCCAATCAATACAAATGAACACACAGATGAGTTTGCCGTATTCCAGGGTGCAACGTATTTTAGAGTGGTATCCAAAGGTCAATTCTATGGTCTTTCCGCCAGAGGGATCAGCATCAACACAGGAATGCCGAATGTCCAAGAGGAATTTCCTGTTTTTAAGGAATTTTGGATTCAAAAACCAAGCGGATTCGATTCAAAGATTAGAGTGTTTGCTCTTATGGATGGTAAATCGATAACCGGAGCCTACCTATTTGAAATCACTCCTGGTGAAACATCTAAATCAGTAGTTACTGCTGAAATTTATTTAAGGCGTCCCGTAGAAAAACTTGGAATTGCCCCTCTAACAAGTATGTTTTGGTATGGAGAAAACTCTCAAATACCTCAAGGACAGGCCTATCCTGAAGTTCATGACTCAGACGGATTACAATTCCAAACAGAAAATGGAGAGGTTTATTGGAGACCCATAGACAATCCCAAAAAACCCAATATCCATGCGATTGACTTAGAGAATCCAAAAGGTTTCGGTCTAGTTCAAAGAGATAGAGACTTTGCGAGTTATGAAGATACGAACATGAAATATCAACTCAGACCAAGTGCCTGGGTTGAACCAGAATCTTCATTGGGTAAAGGACAATTGCACTTATTTAGATTTCCCACAAAACAAGACTCTGATGATAATGTAACACTCTTTTGGGTACCAACAAATGTTCCCGAAGTGGGCGAATCTTATCATATCAATTATACAATTTCCTGGAATGTGTCACCGCCTAGAAAATTAGGTTATGTGGTCGCCACACGAACAAATTATGGCAAAGATGGAGAGAGGCAGTTTTTAATTGATTTTAAAGGCGACAAACTTCAATCCTATACTGAGGAAAACCTCCCTACTCCCGTTGTTGAATCTTGGAACGAACCTACCGAGGTTTCCAATGTATCCATTATCAAAATTCCTGAGACTGAAAAATTTCGCCTTAGCTTTCAGATTCCTCCTAAGGTTGGCTCTAAACCCACGGAACTCAAGGCTTATCTCAAAGACAAAGAAGATGTAATCAGCGAAATTTGGATCACTACTTGGGACAATGCAAACTAATCCTTGTCATTTGCAAATTGAAAAGCGACTACGTGCTCTGGGTTACCGAGATCCTCTCCAAATCGCAGATACGATTAGAGAGGTAATCCAAGAAAATCCAAATCTGGATTTGAAGCAAGCGATGGATCGACTTGACTTATTGCTCGAATCACGTGCACGAGAGAAATTTCAGTTGAATGTAGACAATTTTCCAGACATTGCACACGATCGGATCCTTTTAGAGCCATTCTTTGGTCGTTCAAACTTTCAGGAAATAGCGCACATTCTAAAAGATCAATTTTCCTCACGAAACAAAGGTTTTGGCAAGATGGTTCCGAGGCCCATTGACTTCGCAGGATTTGTCAAATTGAGCGAAGATCGAATTGATCGAAAGACTCTAATTTACACAACAATCTTTTGGGTATTTGTTTATTCATTGATTTTCTATTATTTACTTTATTAGCATTTTATTTACAATGAAATTACGTTAATCAATTCAATAACTCTACAGTATGACAAAACTATTACCAAAAATAGAATTAAATCCGTATACATTCCGCTTATTTAGCTTTTGGGGGATGGTAAATTTGGTATCAGGCTTTGGAATGTATATATATTATGAATTTTTAACATTTCGACAATTTGATTGGATTGATGCTTTTTTACTTTTTACGTTTTCACTCCTTTTTCTCCACCTATCTTACGGGGCATGTATCGCTTTATTTGGCTTCTTTCAATCTTTAAAGGGTGGAGACCCTTATCGCTGCCGTCTCAATGAAGATGAATTGAAATCCATATCCTTAAATTCAGCACCGGTTGCGGTCATTATTCCTGTTTATAACGAAAATCCAGACGAAGTTTTTGTTCGAATCGCTAAAATGTTCAATGAATTAAATACTTTTGAGGATTCCAAATCTTTTGATTTTTTTATCTTAAGCGACACCAATAAAACGCATATATGGATACAAGAAGAAACTAAATTTTTTGACCTGCTCAATCAAACGGATGGATTCGGACGTATCTACTACCGCCGACGAAAATCAAATACAAATGGAAAGAGTGGAAATGTTTCGGATTTTTGCAGAAGGTATGGAAAAAACTATCGTTATATGATAGTCTTAGATGCAGACAGTTATATGGATGCAAGTAGCATGCTTTTGCTGGCAAAAAAGATGGAAGCAGAACCCACCATCGGCATCCTCCAGACAAATCCGATAATATACAAAATTCAAACCTACTTTCAAAAATTGTTTCAAAACTCTCAATTTTTATTTAGTAAATACTATCTATCTGGCGCAAGCTACTGGCAAATGAACTCCAGCTCTTTTTGGGGGCATAATGCGATCATTCGACTGGAACCTTTCATTGACCATTGTGCTTTGCCAAAATTACCGAAGTTAGGTGCATTGGGTGGGAAAATTTTAAGCCATGATACGATTGAATCTGCTCTCATTCGTAAGGCAGGATATTCTGTTCTATTTACTTTAGATAATCTTGGAAGTTATGAAGAGTATCCACCAACATGGCTCGAATCTTTACAAAGAGACCAGAGATGGTGCCAGGGAAATTTGCAACATTTTTGGTTTTTAGGTGCGCGCGAGCTAAACTTTCATTCTAAAATTTCGATTTTACTTGGTATTTTTTCGTATCTATCTAGTGTCTTTTGGTTACTTTTTATCGGTTTTTCCACTTTACTTTACTTAGACGATCTTCGATTTTTCCGATTGGCATTCAATTCGAAAGACTTTGAAATTATTTTTAAAGAATTTTATTTAGAAAAAGCGATCCAATTGCAACTGCTCACTCTTTCATTATTATTTTTACCAAAAATTATAGCATTATTGTTTGAAATCATAAGGCCCTCGACTCATTTCAAGTCTAGATTTGAAACTTTGAATTTCTTTCTCAAGGAGACGATTATATCTTTTTTTATGGCCCCAACGAGCATGTTTATGAACGTACAATTTGTACTGTATACACTACTCGGAAAAAAAGTAATCTGGAAAACTCAGAACCGAACAACTAAAAAACGCATCTCATTCGTCTCTGCATTTCAAACATTTCAATTAACTTTTCTATCGGGTGTTTTCGTTGCCATTGTATTGTTCTTGCAGGAATTGATCTTGTTCTACTGGCTTTCTCCAATTTGGTTTTCTTGGATGATCTCTCCATTGCTTGCCTATTTTACTTCGACGCCACTTCAATCTATTTCGCAGAATTCGGACAAAGAACTAACATCTATCTCGGCTTATCCGATTTCTGAACCAGTGATCACAGAAGAGAATGCGCTAAAACTCATCCTTACTCATCCAAAATTTTTTAGTTACCATCTTTTTATGGTGAGAGAACGCCTAATGGAAACGAAAAGGACACAATTATCCTTGGAAAAATTATGTGATACAATGCTCAAAGGAGGGCCAAACTCTATAAGCAGATGGGAACAAAATCGGATTTTAAATAACAGAAATGCGCTACTTTACTTCCACTCAAAATATTGGAGGACACTAGAAAGTGAAATTTCACCGTACTTCCGTTCGATCTGAACTCTGAAATAGCATTTCCGTTGCGACATTTGCAGGAAACAAAGATTCGATACGAAGTTCTTGTGACGTGAGATCCAAGGGTGTTCCGAGTGTTGTGATCGTTGTAAAAAAATCAGCTTCGATTTGATCCTTCTTAAGACTAAGTAACATTACCGGAAGTAAAGGCTCAACTAAAACAGTATTATGTTCGTTCGTTGGTGCATTTTCTTTAAGTTCATCGTGAAGATCTAATAACCTTTCATTTTTGGTAGATACGGCCTCCTCCCATATTCTTTTTAATAGAAATGAGGAAATGATAGCCCAATTTTGAATGTATTGACTCAGTCCCTTCGGATCAAAAGTTATTCGTAGAATATTTCGATGTTTGTCTCTGACAGACTGATCCACGAAGTGATGGCTGATTTGATCATAGCCGCTATTTGTCATCAAAAGATCATAGTTTGAATTAATTACGAAAGCAGGATAGGGAGCATGTTGGGTTAACATACGTGACAAAGCGGTGCGAATCATCTCAAACTTTGGACTTTCCAGCGGCTCTTCCGAAAACTTCGCCGCATAACCGGCAGAAGTCAATAATGCATTGTATTGTCTTTTGGGTAATTTTAAGGTTTCTGAAATTCTAAGGATAAGTTCTCTACTAGGAATGGAACGACCTGTTTCCACGAAGCTTAAATGTTTGGCGGAAATTCCAACATCCAAGGAGAGATCAAGTTGACTAAGATCTTTCTTTTTTCTCCAATCTCGAAGGATTTCACCAAAAGGAGTATGATTTCGTTTCCAATTATTTGTACGTTTCACAAAATATCTCCTTTGCTTATTTATCTCTCATTCCAACACCAACAAGCATTTAAATGCACCTGGAATTAGATTCCGAATCAGTGGGCAAAATCAGTAAATTGCAAATTTTTGTTTCCAAGTCATAAGTTTTTTTGATTCTTTGAACTTATGAATTATAAAAGTGCCATTTTAGTTTCTCTCCTTTTTCTTTTTTCTTGCACAAGCTATATCACGAACTTCAATAACGTGGTTGATTTGGAAGACGTAGATCTCAAAAAAATTGAAAGCTACAAAAAGGGAGAGACCTGCCGGTATTCCTATCTTGGTTTAGGACCGTTTGGTAGTGCGAGTATTTTGGAAACGGCAAAAAAAGGTGATATCAGTAAGGTTGTTTTTATTGATACAAAAAGCACATGGTATCCTGGTTATATCGTAACTTGCCTTGTTGTTTATGGACTTTGACTCTTATTTCCTACAGAGAGGCACTTAATAACCTAAACACTCGAAGGTTTACCTATCTCTCGGCTTCGGTTTGGATCATTGGACAAACCTTCATTCCTTTTTTTTAAACAAATTCAGGGAAAGATTTGTCATTTATGATGTTTTTTTTCTAAATTCCAACCGTTTTTTCACCCTCATTTGTCAGAATTCCATGCAAATGAGGTGCATATCATGAAACTAAACAACACTTGGAAGACTTTTATTTTAGCAATGGTCGTTAGTCTAACAATGATCACAAATTGTAATTCAAAAAAACAAAACTTGGAAAACTTAAGCGGCGTTTATTCCGACCCGAAGCCGTATAGCTATGGAAAGGCATTTGGACATCGAAAATTCTCCTTTGAGAATCAAAAATGGACATTGGATTTTACTTTAAGTTTATATCCTGCAGGAAACATTCCCGTCTTTACTTTTCGAACTTATGGAAAATTCAAAGTCATAAATGAATCGACTATTGTATCCAATGCTTGGAATGCAATTTTTTATGAGGAAAAGAAATTTTTAACCCTAAAAACGGAAGATAAAAATTTGATTCAAGCCTTTCGTTTTGCAGATTGTAAATTGACTTTGAATGAAGAAAAAGATATATCAGAATCAGGGTGTTCTGCTTGGTTACCCGTTTCTGTGTGTAATGAAGATCATGACTTACTTATGTTAACTTCTGAAGGCGGCTTACATTTCGGCGAGAGGCCTTTTGATAACAATATGTGTACATCTGAAAAACGACCCAAGACACTCACGCCACCGGTTTTTAAAAGTGAAGGGAACATATGAACACAGATTCTAACAATGATTTACTGGATCGAAGTAAAGGTGGAGACATCGATGCGTTCCAAACTCTTTTTGCTGAATTTCAAAATCAGTTAAAGTCATATCTATATCGATTGACGACAGATAGAAATGATGCTGAAGATTTTACACACGATACTTTCATTAAAGCATTTAACAAACTCTCCACGTTTCGTGGGGAGTCTACTTTGAAAACTTGGGTCTTTCAGATTGCGACGAATTTAGCATACAATTCTTTAGCCCATAAGAAACGCTGGTCTGTCAATGTAACGGAAGAAGCGAAAAAATTAGTGATGAGCACAAAATCACTATCTGATTCGATCGTTTCCGTTCACAATCATTCTCCACAAGCTATCTTCGAAATTAAAGAACACATTGATACATGCTTTACATGTGTTTCAAAAAATCTTCCCATAGAAAAGCAAGTTGCATTACTCTTAAAAGATATCTATGATTTTTCGATTAAAGAAATCAGTATGATTTTAGAACGTCCCGAAGGATCAGTAAAATACCTGATATCAGAAGGACGTGCCACATTAACAGATGTATTTGATAGTCGGTGTGCTCTGGTTAACAAACAAGGAGTCTGTCATCAATGTTCAGAGCTAAATGGTTGGTTTAATCCAAAGCAAGACCAACAAGAAGCATTAAACGCCATCGAAATGAAGCGCGACTCTGGCAAATACAATCGAAATGAGTTATACAACCTTCGCGCTAAACTAGTAAAAGCCATCGATCCATTGCGAAGTAAAGGAAATGAGCTACAAGATATTTTGATGAAATGCAATCGAATGGCGATGGGTGAAATTAGTTTGTAAGATCTGAATTTAAATGGAAGCGACTGTGTCCTTTGAATATACGCTCAACAGATAGTCCATGGCTTGTCTTTCATTTTCATCAAGGAGCAGATCATGTAAAAGAAAGAAATCCAAAATTAATCCTCGATCCTCTTCGGATATTTGAAACATTTCATGCATGATGATCGATAGACGATTTGGATTTCTATCTTTGGGACTAAAAGTCTTTTCCAATTGTAATTCAAAGGCTGCTTTCATTTCTTTCACAAATTCTTCCCATCGACTAATTTGCGTAAGTAATGTTTGAATTTGAGAAAGTAAATCTGGATTGATGATATTAGACTCTTGCAAAAATACAAAAATCATTCGAATGGATGCATATAAATTTTGGTTACGAAAGAATAGACGACGTAACTCTTCATTTTCCAGATGTTCAAATAATAAAGCAAGTTCACCAAATCCATTGGGTGAGTCTTCCAGCTTTGCAAAAAAGTTATCCCACGCGGTTGCATCTAAATTTGCAAGTAGATGGATTTTAAGCGTTTTGTCTTTGTTCACCTCTTCCGAGGAAAGTAGTGCCAAACTCATTTCGGATGGGAACAATTTGGTGATTTTCGAAATATAATTTCCATAATCACCATTGCTTTCTATAAGAAACCGCCCTAATGCAAAGTAGATAAAACTTTGTACAACTTCCAAAGGCAAATTTGGATTTTTAAAAATGGATTGTACATGGGAATCGTCACGAAAGATCCAAAGGTAGCTCACAAAATATTCTCTGAGTTCTGGAGTATAGTATAAGATCTCAAAGAAGTCCCTAGAAACCTCACTTTCGGAAACGAGTAAAAGAGTTTTTTTCGCAAACTCGGGACTCATGTCCTTCCAGCAATTGATATCTAGGGGTTCCATACAAAGGAGAGACGAAAAAAAATATGAAAACCATATCGGGTGATTACATTAATTGTTAAATATTCATCCTTTTCAACGTATATAGGAGATTTAACGCAATATTTCGTTGAAATGGGTGAAGGATGCAAAAAAAGAACCACCATAAATTCTGTTCAAATTCGAATGATCATTAGTACATTTTAATATATACCCAAAGTTCAATTACCATTGAGAGTCAAAAGAATTTCCATTTACCTAAAAAGTCTTTTTTTATGCATAATCAAATCTTATCCAGAACATCATTGGATTAGCAAAATTTTGGCATAGCCGAAGCCTTTGAATTTAGAATGGTTCTTATAAAGGAGAGACTCATATCAATTTCTTAACTTTTCGATTCAATTATTCAATTGCACTTTAATAAAAAATGATTATGATGATGAGAAGGGCCATTTCAAATATGAAAGAATCGAACAATTCCGGTCAAGATTTCCGAATTATAGGTATCGGTGCTTCTGCCGGTGGACTCGAAGCCTTACAGAGTTTTCTTTCAAATTTAAACTCGGAAATGAAGGCACATGCACTCATCATCGCCCAACATGTAAGTCCAACTTACAAAAGTATGCTTGTCCAGCTACTCAGCAAATCGTCAGTCCTACCTGTTATCGAAGCCGAAAACAACGGTGAGGTGCTCCCAGGATTTGTTTATATCACTCCCCCCGATACAGAAATCATACTTTCAAATAATAAATTCGTTCTTCGTAAGCCGAAAAAGAGTTCAGGTCCAAAACCATCGATCGATATTCTCTTCCAATCCCTTGCTCAAAAGTATAGAGAGAGGGCGATAGGAGTGATCCTTTCTGGAACAGGAAGCGACGGCTCTTTTGGGATAACAGAAATTAAAGCTGAAGGTGGACTAACAATCGCTCAAGATCCGAAATCCTCAAAATTTGATGGAATGCCCATTTCGGCGATTGAAACAGGAAATGTTGACCTCATCCTATTTCCAGATAAAATGGGCGAACAGATTCTCTCCTATATAAATAATCCACTGATCAAGAGAGAAAAAGCAGAACTGATGGAATGGGAAGCATCGGCATTATATCAAATTCTTCAATCTTTATCTAGTTTAAAAGGTACGGACTTTTCGAACTACAAACAAACTACTATCATTCGTCGAGTTGAAAAACGTATCGAAATGTTAAAGCTTGCAAATATGGATGAGTATAAGCTCTATCTTGATGAGCATATCGAAGAGTATGATTTATTATTTGAAACGATATTGATCGGAGTCACATCTTTTTATAGAGATGAGGATGCTTTTTTAAGTATTGAAGAGTATTTAGAATCTATTATTGCGGGTAAATCAAAAGGTGATTCCATACGAATTTGGACACCTGGCTGTTCAACGGGTGAAGAAGCCTACAGCATCGCAAGTATCATTGCGAACCTTCTAAAAGATAGAATCAGCCATTATAATATTCAGATTTTTGCAACAGATATAGACGAAAAGGCGATTCAATTTGCAAGAAAGGCAATCTATCCCAATACCTCTTCCTTTTTGTTCAAATCAATTTCAGATACATCTTACTTTGTCCAAAAGGCAGATTCTTTTGAAATTGCAAAATCATTAAGGTCAATGGTTTTGTTTACCAAACATGATTTAACAAGAAATCCACCCTTTTTAAAATTAGATATGGTCATATGTCGAAATTTGCTTATCTACTTCAGCCAAAATTTACAACAGCAAATCATACCTCTTTTTCATTACGCTCTGAATCCAAACGGGATTCTCTTTTTGGGAAAATCAGAGACCATTGGCAATTTTTCAGATCTTTTTGTATCGCTTGATGCTAAGAATAAAATTTTCCAACGAAAACGAGGTGGCACACTCCAAACTTTAAGATTTGCCGGTTTTCGAGCCAACTCTACTGTCCTGATTCCGGCTACAAGCAAAGATGTGGTTCGAAAGGACCTGACTGTCAGTGAGATGCTTAAAGAGACACTTTATAATACATTTGACTATCCTTATGTAATCATTACAGACAATTATAATATTGAAATGATCAATGGAGATGTAAATTTATTTCTCACTCTACCGGAAGGAGTAATGAATGCAAATATCTTAAAAATGATACGTCATGAGCTCCAGCTAGAACTTCGATTTACGCTCACAAAAGTCATCAGAGAAAAACAACCGCAAAGAAGTGAAATCATTCATTTTGTTTCCAACGATAAAAACTTTATAGTAGTTATCAAAGCAAGACCACTACTCTATACTCACAAAAACAATGACCTTTATATGATTATCTTTGAATTGTATCCTGACCAAGTATCAGATACAATTCCACATCTTGAAGGCTCTGAAATAGAATTAATTGAAAAGATAAATACCTTAGAGAAAGAACTCGCCTCCACAAAAGACCATCTTCAAGTTTACATTGAGGAGTTAGAAACTTCAAACGAAGAATTACAATCATTAAATGAAGAAGTTCAAAGCACAAATGAAGAGCTCCAATCCACGAATGAAGAATTGGAAACTAGCATAGAAGAATTGCAATCAACAAATGAGGAAATTCAAATCGCTTACACTGAGTTAAAGTCAACGAACGATGAACTTACCAAAAAAGATAATTTATTAAAACTGAAGGAATCGAGCCAAGCGGCACTACTAAACAATTCCTTACAATCTTTCATACTCACAGACAATCATTATAAAATCTTAGCTTTCAACGATAAAGCAAAATCAACATTCCTTATCTTCTTTAAGAAACATATTCGCATTGGGGACGATCTATTAGAATTATTAAGTGGAAGTCACTTCCCGAATTTGTCAGAGGATTTAATAAAACTAGAAAAGGGAGAAATCATTTCAGGGGAAACTATCATCCGAAATCTTGAGCTACAAGAAATATTTTTGGCCTATAATTTTTCGCCAGTATTAGATTTATCAAAAAACCTAAGCGTCATTTCGATTTCCTTCTTAGATGTATCCTTCACGAAAGTAACGGAAAACAATCTCCGCAAAGCAGAAAATCTATTAAAATCGATATTTCAAGCAGTCGAAACTGGAATTTGTATCACGGATAAAAATGGAATTTTTGTCAGCGTTAACCAAGCATACTGTAATATCTATGGTTACACTAAGGAAGAGTTGATCGGCAATCCGTTTACAATCGTTGTGTTGCCTGAAGCGAGAGCACAGGTCCAAAGAATGCATGACCAATTTATTTCTGGTGTTGAAGAAATGCCGCAAGAATGGTTTGTCCAGAGAAAAAATGGAAGTATTATTGAAATCAACGCAAATTCGAAGCTCGTCATTGATGAGGACGGCACAAGATACAAAGTAACTTCCGTTAGAGACATTTCTGAAAAGAAAAAATTCCAACGTCTCTTACTTGAAACTCAGGTGACTGCCCATGTTGGGGGTTGGGAATATGATTTGATTACAAATTCGCTTTCATTGACAGCAGAAGCCTACCACCTCTTAGATTTACCGATTAACAGCAAACAAGATTTTAATTCTATTGCATCTCTTTTTAGGGAAAAAGAGCGCGAGAAGTTGTTATTTCATTTGGAACTAGCAGTTAAACAACAGACTCCATTTGATATACTTCTAGAATTTTTTGATAAATTGAATCGAAAATTCTATTTTAAAGCGACGGGCACACATCAGGATCACCCCAGCCAATCAAAAAAAATATTCGGATCCTTTCAAGATATAACAGAAAGGATCAACTATGAATTACAGATTCAAAAAACGAATGAACTATTAGAACAAACGAATGCGATTGCTCGCGTTGGTGGTTGGGAAGTTATACTAGAAACAAAATCAATAAATTGGACAAAAGTCACCAAAGAGATTCATGAGGTGTCTCTGGATTATCTACCAAACTTTGAAACGGCCTTTTTATTTTATAAGGAAGGACACAATCGAGATCGAATCCATGAGTTGTTTGATAATCTTGTATTAAACGGCCAAGATTTTGATGATGAATTTGAGATTGTTACCCATCAAAATAAAACAAAATGGGTAAGAGTGACAGGACGTGCATCCATTGAAAATGGAAAAACTGTTCGGCTTTTTGGAGCCTTCCAAGACATCCATGAAAGTAAATTAACGTCAGAAACAATTAGAATTGCAAAGGAAAGATATGATTTTCTTGCAAGAGCCTCAAATGATGCAATCTGGGATTGGGATATTAAAAATGATACTTTATTTCTCGGTGAAGGTTTCAGAGCGATATTCGGGTATGAGACTACGGAAGAATATTCAAGTATTCAAAAATTAATGGAAAATATCTATCCAGAGGATGTATCAAGAGTTCGTGCTGCTTTCTCTCGAATGATTGACTCAGAAAAGGAAACGCAACTTACTCTTGAGTTTCGATTTAAAAAATCGAATAACACATACGCGACTGTATTAAGTAAGAGCTATGCGATTCGAGACAAGTTTCACAAGACGGAACGAATCATAGGTTCCTTTCAAGATTTTACGAAAGCAAAGCAAGAAGAACATCATTTGAAACTTCTGGAATCTGTTATCACAAATGCATCCGATAGCGTTATCATAACGGAAGCAGAACCCTTCTCCCTACCTGGCCCTCGTATTGTTTACGTGAATCAAGCATTTACAAAAATGACCGGATATTCTGCCGAAGATGCCATTGGTCGTTCTCCAAGATTTCTGCAGGGTCCAAAAACGGATATGGATGAAATGAGAAAGCTTCGACAAGCGATGGAGAAATGGGAGCCTTGCGAGGTACAAGTGGTCAATTACAAAAAGAATGGTGAGGAATTCTGGAATCATTTTTCTATTTTTCCATTGGCTAATGAAAATGGCTGGTATACACATTGGATAGCTATCGAAAAAGACATTACAAAGAAAAAATTAGAGGAGGATGAGAGGGAAAAATTAATTGCTGAACTCACGCAGAATAACATTGACTTAAAGCAGTTCACCTACATCACTTCACATAATCTACGTGCCCCACTCTCTAACCTAACAGCTGCATTAAACGTCATTGATGATCTTCCCTTAACCGACCCAATGTTGACTGAACTTTTAAAAGGAATACGTGTTTCGACGAACAATCTAAATCAGACTATTAACGATTTGATTAAAATTTTGATCATCAAAGACAGTCCCGCGATCGAACAAACACAACTCTCCTTTAAGAGTGTTTTTACTACTGTCACTGATCAGTTAAGTAATATCATCCAGTCAAGTCAGGCAGAAATTTCGACTTCTTTTGAAGAAGCCGAATATGTAACATTTAACAGGTCATACTTGGAAAGTATATTTCTCAATTTGCTCACAAATTCCATACGGTATGCATCTCCCAAACGTTCACCACAAATCAAAATCAGGTCTTCGTTAGGTAACAACTTTGTCAAAATCACTTTTGAAGACAATGGACTAGGCATCGATATGTTGAGAAATAAAGACAAAATTTTTGGACTCTACCAAAGGTTTCACGATATGCCTGACAGCAAGGGGTTAGGTCTTTATCTTGTCAAATCCCAGGTACACTCTCTTGGAGGATCGATTACAGTGGAGAGTGAGGTTGACAAAGGAACAAAATTTACTATCCTCTTTAAAAAATGATTATTGGCAGAAAACTGAGGTAAGAAATTTCGAATTTTTTCATTCAGCCATTGTCTAATGCAATATGCGTATCCTCGTTAGTCTGTTTCTTTCCTTCTCTTTATTGCAGTGCATCCAAAGTAGCCAATCCTACGAACAGTGCGACCGCGCTGACTTGGATTACCTAACTTGTTCCCTGGTGATTTACCAGTCCTACAACCTCTGTGCAGAAAGAGCCAACGCACTTTCAGGGAGCGCAGCTGAAAAAGGCGCCGCAAAATTTCAGTGCGATTCGGAGCGACTTGTCGGTCTCTTTTATTGCGATGAACAAAAGAAAAAAGCCTGTGGTCTAAAGAAGTAAAAACAGAATAAAAAATAGATAAAAAGGATAGATTTCGTACAAATACATTCGTTAATAGAAGAGTGAATGCACATCCAAATTCGGTCTTTGCTTCACTCCAGATCAGTGGGTCCCGATGAAACGACTACAGATTGTACTCATATTTCTTCTCATGGCCTTTGTTTCGTGCAGGTCCGTGATCAAACCAGCCTTATTCTTCTGGTTTGGAAATGAAGATACAACTGGCAAATTGATCTTTGATGCTGACATTCACTTATTCACGAGCGAGTCAGGCAGGATCGGCACGTTCGATGTCTATCTCAACCTAAAACCAACGAGTCCAGTTCGCATTGGTCCCATCACGGTTTCGGATGATTCTGAGGGAAGTTTACTTTCTGCATCCTTTATTGAATTCAATGAAAGCAACTGGAATGAACCCCAGACCATCCAAGTGCAAGGGAATAACGACAATCTAAGTGACGGAAACATCACTTACCAAGTCAATTTCGGATCTTGGAATACAGATGACACTCGATTTTCCACTCAAAGTTTGCCTATCGTTTCCATCGTAAATACAGATGACGAAACCTCCGGTGTTGCAATCAGCCCTGCCACAGGAAATATTACCACTGAAAATGGCGGAACGGCGAAGATATCTTATGTCTTACAGACCAGGCCCATGCGTCCTGTAACCGTCCAAGGTTTTTCCTCCTCGAATACCGCAGAGGCAACCCCCTCTACCTCTCCTCTCGTTTTTACTCATGATAACTGGGATGTTCCTCAATCCATCACTGTCACCGGTGTAGACGATTTTGTGATCGATGGCCCTGGCTCCTTTACAATATCAGCAGGACTTACAGTCTCTAGCGATCCGTCATACAGTGGAAAGTCGGTTCCAGTCGCAACAGGAACAAATGTAGACAATGACGCCGCTGGATTTACCGTTGTTAGTCTAGGAGGTACCACCACGACGGAAGCAGGTGGATCTATATCTTTTTCGGTGATTATGAACAATACACCGACGAGCAATGTAACCATTGCATCTCTGACAGCAAGTCCAGCAACAGAAGCTACAGTTACACCTAGCAGTCTTACATTTACCACTGCCAATTGGAATGTGGCACAGACTGTGACAGTAACTGGTGTAGATGATCTGGTAGCCGATGGAAACGTCACAGTAACCATTGTCTCAAGCACAGCGACATCTGGTGACTCAAATTATAACGGCGCAACTGGTCCTACATTTCCATCGATTACAAATACGGATGACGATAGCAGAGGGATCAATATTTCACCTAGTACGGGAGCGACGATTTCGGAAAATGGTGGCTCTCAAGTGTATTCTGTTACACTCAATTCGAGACCTCCTTCCGGACAAACAGTAACCATTGCAAATATTTCTTCTTCAAATGTGGGACTTGTCTCTGTTACACCCACAACCCTGACTTTTGATTCAACAAATTGGAATGTGGCACAAACCATTACCGCCTCAACAATCAATAACTCCATTGATGAAGATACTAGGAATGTAACGATCGTTTTTGGGAATATAGACACATCCTCTGGTGGTCGTGATACAGGTTACGATTCGGTTTCTATACCTAGTTCGATTGTGCTAACTGTAACAGATGAAGATACTGCAGGATTTACCGTCACACCTGTCTCAGGTTTGACGGTCGATGAAAATGCAGGCCCGCTCACAACTACATTCACTGTGGTTCTCAATTCACAGCCAACGGCAAATGTTTCAATTTCATCCATTACTTCTTCGAATACATCAGAAATCACCGTATCGCCAGGCAACCTTACTTTCACAACAGCGAATTGGAATACTCCGAGAACGGTTACTCTCACTTCAGTTGTAGATGGTACTCTGGACGGAAATGTGTCAGTTACCGTATCACTTGCAAATGCAAGTTCAACGGACACAAAATACAATGGGATGACACTCCCCTCAATTTCAGCTCAAAATATAGACAGCGGAAACCCAGAAATCATCCTCCAAAACATTTCGTCCGCTTTGACAATGGTTGAGAATGGAACTTCCACGATAACATTTGAAATCCGACTTGCGATCCTTCCTGGTGCCAATGTGACAATTGGTCCGATCGTGAGTTCCGATACAACTGAGGCAGTGATTTTGGATCAATTTGGAAATCCAACAACTAGTCGAACTCTTGTCTTTAATACGACAACAAACAATGCCGCAAACTTCAGTGGTGATACGACGACCGGTAGCTGGAACATGCCCCAAACAATCACCATACGTTCTGTTTCAGATGACTTTGCAGACGGAACCATACCCATTACCGTCAATATACCGACAGCCACTGGCTCATTCTATAATGGATTGAGACCTTCTACCGTCGTATCTGGTTATACTCCAGCCACAGGAAACCTAGCCCTCACGATCACCGACAATGATACTGTGGGATTTGCAATTTCTTCAACCACGGTAAATGTGACTGAAGGAGGTGCCAATGGTACATTTACCGTTGCATTAACAAGCGCTCCTTGTAATACTCCGGGAGCACTCGTTAACTGTTCATCCGGTTCTATCACCATTCCACTCAGCGCAGAAACTTTTTCTTCACCCGACGTAACACAGTATACATTTAGCCCTAATTCGCCTGCGAGTCTCACATTCAATGAAACAAATTGGAATGTTCCACAGACCGTAACCATCATTCCATCCAATGATAACATTGATGAGATTCTCACGCGCACTCATACGTTCACCTTAGGCGCAATTTCTGGATCGGGAACCGATTACGAAGGATTAAATCCAAGTGATGTCACAATCAATATCACAGATGACGACAATGCTTCACCGAGAGTGGTATTTCAACTCAAGACCGGCTCTCAGGCCTTCACCTCTGAAAATGGACTCAAAACTACATATGAAATCAGACTCGCCTCCCAACCATTAGTTGGAAACTCGGTGACGGTCACTGTCACTTCATCCGATACAACGGAAGGACAACTTCAACTTTCAACAGGACCAGAAGTTTTAGCCACCTCGAACAATTATACTTTCAATAGTACAAATTGGAATACAGCAGTGGATGTTATCATAAAAGGTATGTCTGATGCTGATTCAGCGAATACTACTTATACGGTGACAGTAGGCTCAGGTTCTGAAACTGGGACTACAGCTTCATGGTATTCTGGATTTACTGGAGCAACAGGTACGACAGCAAGTATTGTAAATTATGATATTGGAGCAAATCCGATCACCGTGGCAACTCCCACGACCATGACCCTTGCAGAAAATGCAGCGGCATTTTCTATTTTTGTCTTTTTATCACAAGCGCCAACTGCAAATGTCGTGATACCCATTAGCCGAAGCACTGCTTTCCCTTGTCGTCTGATGACTAGCCCGTCCAATGTGGACCAGTTCACACTTTCAGCTACCTCAATCACGATCACACCATCAAATTGGGATCAATCAGGGACACACAACCGTATCACGGTAACGCCAAACAACGATGCAGTCAATGATGGAAATATATCTTGCCCGATCCAAGTGGGTTGGGACGGTGCATCTACTTATACAACTTCTGCTGATGCTTTTTACAATGGAGTGGATCCGACAGATCCAGTTCTCACCTTAAATGACAACGACAATGCGGGTCTGACGAGCTCGAACCTAACTCCAAGTCCACTCGTCACCTCCGAATCGGGAGCAAGAGCCTCGTTCCAGTATCGTCTGAATTCACAACCAATGGCAAATGTCACTGTGTCCTTTGCTACCTCTGTGGGAAGTATTGCCACATTCAGTCCGACCACTTTAACCTTTACAGCGGCAAACTACACCACTCCGCAAACTGTTACCGTGATAGGTGCAAATATCGGCACGTCCGGGGATCAGACCTATACGATCACTCCTAGTACAACGACTGCCGAAACTACTACCGGGGGAACTGGTGCCAGAATCTATGATAACTCCCTATCATTTGCGAGTCTTTCTGCCACCAATCGCGAGTTATTGTTTGATATCATTCCTTGTACGTCAGGTGATATACTGGTTGCATGCGGGACTTCGCCCAATGCGGGCGGAGGCCAAGTCACAACACCTACACTGTCTACCACGGAAGCTGGGGGTCTTGCGAGATTCCAAGTGCGACTTCGGGCAAGACCTACTGCAACCATAAGTTTGAATTTAAGTAGTTCCGATACAACTGAAGGAACCATCTCTCCATCGACTCTAAACTTTACGACTACCACTTGGAATGACTTTCAAGATGTGGTGATCACGGGAGTGAACGATGATATTGCTGATGGAAATATCAATTATTCGATCAACCTCGGATCGATGTCTGGAGGCGATACAGCTTTCAGTGGCACTGCCCTTCCAAGTGTTTCGGTAACTAACACGGACAATGACAACGCCTCGGTGATTGTCACTCCAACCTCTGGACTCATCACAAATGAAAGTGGAACACAGGCAACATTTACAATTCGTTTGACGAGCGAACCTACTTCGAGTGTCACCGTCCCAATCACATCTTCGAATACAGCCGAAGGCACAGTGTCACCAACGAGTGTCACATTTGATAATGTGTGCCCTGGAGCTAACTGCTGGAGTACGGATCAAACGATTACAATCACTGGAGTTGATGATGGTTTAGTCGACGGAAATATTGGTTATACGATTGTGACTGGGGATATCACATCGAGTGATACAAATTACGGAAGTATTTTGGATGCTGCCATATCTGACGTTTCCGTCACAAACGAGGATAACGACTGATATGGCAGGGATATAATTTAGGCGACTTGGCTTTCTTCCATCTCAGTCATGGCGCCGTCCCAATCTGGAAATGGATCTTCAAACTCGATCCAAAGATCGGGTCCCAGATCGAATTCAGATTTAGTCAGTAGACATGAATCCAAAGACTTTCTAATTTTTTCTTCATTCATCTCGGTTCCGATAAACACTAACTCTTGTCTTCTGTCGCCCCAAGGTTCTTGCCATGCTGACTTAAGGTTAGCTTGGACATGCGGATCATCTGGGATGTCGGCTGGATCAATCGCCGCCCACCAATATCCTTCTGGCTTGTAAGATGTAAGGTTTCCTGCTTGGTTGTACATCACAACCCAATCCATCTTACTTGCAAGCCAAGCAAAACCTTTCCCACGAACCAGTCCTTTCTTTTCTTTTTCCAACCAATCCCAAAATCGTTTTGGATGGAAAGGGATACGAGATTTATATACAAAACTGGTGATTCCATACTCTTCCGTTTCAGGAGTATGCTCACCACGAAGTTCCTTCAACCAAAGCGGTGATTCAGATGCTTTTTCAAAATCAAACCTATTTGTATTGAGAATCTTGTCTAAATTCACCTTACTGTAATCAGTTGCGATGATTTCTGCGTCGGCATTCAATCCTTTTAAAATTGAAAAAAGTTGATTTTTTTTCGATTCAGACAACAAACTAATTTTGTTTACGATGATCACATTCGCAAATTCAACTTGATCAACAAGTAAATCGGCGATGTCTCTTTCGTCTCCTTCACCTGCTTCCAGATTTCGATCTACTAAGGAATCCAAACTTTTGAAGTCTTTCATAAAATTGACCGCATCGATCACAGTAACCATTGTATCTAATTTTGCAACTTCGGACAAACTGACACCGTTTTCGTCCTCAAATGTAAATGTTTCTGCGATCGGTAAAGGCTCCGATACTCCGGTAGACTCGATCAATATGTAGTCAAACTTTCCATCTTCTGCGAGCTTTCTTATTTCGATCAGAAGATCTTCGCGTAGAGTACAGCAAATGCATCCATTCGACATTTCGACTAACTTTTCATTGGTGCGAGATAAATTCGCACTTCCTTTTGCGACAGATTGTGAGTCAATATTGACCTCACTCATGTCATTTACGATCACTGCTACTTTTTTCCCTTCTTTATTGTTCAGGATGTGATTTAGAAGTGTAGTCTTTCCAGCTCCTAAAAAGCCGGAAAGAACTGTAACTGGAATTTGTTTCATAATACCCACCTATGCAACAAAGTTGCAAATGCAATCTTGTTGCAGTTTTTTCAGATCAGGTATTCTTGTCAAATATTAAATGCAATCCTGTTGCACCAATTTCTTTAAAAATCAGGGCTTCATCCAAACGGCTTTATAATCCGCCGCATACTGCTCAAACAAGATAGGTGATTTTCCAGTTATTTTCGCTATTGAATCTGTGATTGGTGCCGCATGTCCTTCACGAAGAGCTCCAGCGATATAATTCATAAAATCAGCATAATCATTGGAAAGTCCCGCACCGACCAAAGCTTTTTTGAAATCATCAGGTGTGATGTTCACATAATCAATTTTAGTTCCCACAGCTTTGGTGAGGATTTCACTCACTTCAGTATGACTTATCGCTTTACTTCCAGTTAGAGCAAAGGCTTGACGGTTAAAGTCATTTTTTGTAAGTAAACTCACTGCAACACTTGAAATATCTCGCGCATCGATAAAACTGACTACCGCATCGCCACCTGGGAAGTAGATTTTTCGATCAGCTAAAATTCCGGAAATCCAGTACGAGTTAAAATTTTGCATAAACCAATTGGGTCGAATGATATTCCATTCTAGACCAGAATTTTCTAACATAATCTCTGTTTTGCGAAAAGGAGCTTCTGGCGGTGCAAACTCAACACCCATGGCCGTCATCAGCACTACTTTTTTTAACTTCACATCGATTGCTTTTTGAAACCAAGGTGCAAGAACCGAATATTGATCATTAAGGCCTGGAGGCGAAAGAAAAAATGCCGCATCCATCTTTTCCAAAATCGCAGATCCATGACCAGGCTTTAATGCATCCGCCTCAACCCAGGTGACTCCTGGTGTTACCTTCTTTTCACTCGGCTTTCTTGTTCCCGCAAACACTTCCACACCCATCTGAGTGAGACCAGCTACAACATTCTCTCCAATACTTCCACTTGCTCCGAATACAAAAACTTTCATAATATCTCCTTTGATAACGTAATATTACTCCCCAATTTTGATACTGTCCATACCCTAAAGTCTTATTTTTATATCCAATCGTATATTTTTGTAGACGATCTGCCAAAATATGTCTATAATAGCAGAATGGATATTCTTTCAGAAATTTTAGAATCAGCTGGTTGGAAAAGTGACTTACTTGCAAGAGATAGATTGTATGAATCTTGGGGTTATCGTTTTCCATGCGATCGTAGCGGTGGATTTCATGTGATCACTCAAGGATCTTGTTATGCGAAATTTTTAGGCAAAGAGCTTTTTTTACAAAAAGGTGACCTACTTTTTATTACACGAGGTATACCTCACGATTTGTTATCCGAGCCTAATGCAAAAATAATGGAAATCCAAAGGTTCCTCGAAGGGCAGAAGCAGATTGAAAAAAAAGGCAAACCTGTTACTACCTTTGTCTCAGTACGATATGAAGTGCCTA
>VYLP01000010.1_pt1 | contig 235970 bp, 216 predicted proteins | sample 5114311 | NCBI WGS metagenome assembly VYLP01 (sample SAMN12291775, study PRJNA351875) | freshwater metagenome | isolation source: freshwater lake | place: USA: Michigan, Lansing Lake | collected 2013-08-14 | reverse complement strand
CTTTCTTCTATCACATTGGTCTCCTTCCAAGGCATCGGGTTTTCCTCCGATACACATTGTAAGTGTCACCTATGTGAGTTGTCTGTTTTGTTACCTATCTGACCTGGCCGTACAAAAGTGTATAGAAAGGCACAAAGAAAGTGCTTTCCCTTTCACTAAAAAACGAGTAAGCTCATTCGAAAACCATATGAAACGAAACTTAGGACTTATTTTTTTAGCCTTCTTTTGGATTAGTGTTTCCGAGTTTTTCCGAAATGAATTTTTACTCAAACAACACTGGGAAGAACATTACCGATCCTTTGGTATGAATTTTCCTTCAGATCCGGAAAACGGTGCCATTTGGGGCATTTGGTCTCTATGTTTTAGCATAGTTATCTATATCATTTCTTCCAAATTCAGCTTTTTTCAAACCGTTCTCCTTTCCTGGACGATCGGTTTTATCTTAATGTGGCTGGTGATTGGCAACTTGGGTGTTTTGCCATGGACGATTCTGCCATATGCCGTACCGCTGAGTATACTAGAAGTGTGGATCGCCGTTTTGATTCTATCTAAAGCCGATCGCAAATAGCTTCGGCTATTAGTTAACCTTTCTTTTGTTCATCCTGAGCGACTCTTTTTTGAATCACTTCATTCAATAATTCGACTAACTCTTGAAATTCGTCACCTTTACGAACCCGTATCTTTTCAATTGGCTGACCAGATGCCATTCGTTGCAACGAACGTTTGATACTAAAGACAGGACCGGCCATTTTATGGGATTTGAAGATAGAAAAAACAGTGATCAATGCCAGATACAACGCTGATAATGTAACAACTGCATTGAACTGGATTGTGTACATACTGAGTTGATGGTCATAATTTGGGAGGTATATATCTCGTGGGACGTATTTAAACTTTTCTTCGCCTGGCCCCGCGTCTTCATTTTCGACTTTCCAGTAGACGACCTGAGCATCTTGCCTGAGTCGGAATACTGCTCCACCGTCGAACTTAGATTGATTGAGCCAATAGAGAAAGGCCAATGTCACAGACACACCAGAAATAAAAAGAAGTGAATAATGGAGTAAAAACTTAAATTGAAATTCTTTATCTACAATGTACTGAAAACGGAAAGATTTCTTTTGATGCGTGGACATAAATGAAAACGATCTCCTGCTATTACGTTCCTTAGCATTGTAACAGGACTTGGAGAAAAGTCAAAAAACTTCCAAGAATTAACGGATTTTTTCTGTTTCTAATACCTGACCGATCGGAATTTCTAAGACTCCGTCTATCATTTCAATTTGAAGGTGTGTCTCTGACTGTCCAAGTATGACACCACGGTACTCTCGACCATCTTCCATTCGTACAAGTTCCAGTCTGGCATACTGTTTGAAGAGATCAGCTTCACCCGTAAGGTTTGCTTGTGTTTGAAGTGCCTTTAATTCCTTATCTTCCTTAGGCAAGAGTTTTGCGGGAACGGACGGCTCATCTAACACGACCGCAAGTTGGTAACCTGCTTCAATGACAGAAGGTTCATTTGCATTTTTAGACTTTACAGATACGGCTCCATCTCTAACTGCAACTAAGTTGCGACCCTTCCCATCATAGGCAACACTAAATGTCGTTCCTCTCAATTGAGTTTCTACATCTCCAGAAAGCACGGACAAACTAGCATTTTTTTTCAATTTGTCAGCAATGATCAAAACCTTGCCGGAATGGACTTCAATCGTTTGTTGGGACGAGGATGAGAAAGATTGTGAAGAAAGAATCTTTACTTGCGAATTTGCTGAAATGCGCAACCAAGTCCGATTTGGAAAAACAATGTCCAATATTCCATTCTTTCCAACAATTAAAAGATCGCCAGATTCGATTCCGATTTCCTGATTCTTTGCTATGCTAGTGCTTTCAGTTGTCCCATCCTTTTGTAAGGAAATGTCACCTTTAGAATAGGCAACTTTACCAACGAGAGGAGCTGGTTTTTCTTGAACGATAGTTTCTGAACCTACAGCAGATGAAGCTAATGAAGATTCTGGAGTAAACTTTGTGTATTCCGAAAGTAAAAAAACCACACTGAGGGATGCCGCCGCAAGTAGAGAGGCCCCAAACCAAACTTTCGTTACATTCGAGAAGCCTTGTGCGTTTGACTTCTTTATGGGTTCGTACAAATCAGGATATTTCAATGAGCGGGTTGAAAGTTCTTCCCAGGATGGGAAGGCCTGCTTGAGTGTAACTTCACTCAGGCGACTAAGCGCACCTTCAATTTGATGAATCGATGATTTTGATTCTTTTTCGTCCATGATTAATCCGGAATTAAATTCTCGCGCAATGCGATGGCTTGCAATTTTTCCGTTGCGCGAATCACCAATCGTGATGCCGTAGAGACCGATACATTTAAAATTTCTGAAATTTGTGCTAGCTGGAAACCTTCTACATTTTTTAAAAGAATGGCACTTCGTTCGTCTTCTTTTAATTCATCTAAAAAACTATACAACCTTGCTTCTAAATCTTGAAGTTCAGCCACCTTCTCCAAGTTAGGATTGTGGCTATGAAGTTCCATTTCCTCGGATTGGATCTCCCTTGTTGTTGAAAACTTCTTTGCAAAATTGATGGATAGGTTACGTGCGATGGTATACAGAACCATCACTGATTTTTCCTCAGTGAGCCCCGCATTTGCATAATGTTTATGAAAGCTCAAAAAGCTATCTTGCATCAAATCCATCGCTGTGTCCGCATTCTGTGTATATTTATAAAGAAAGTCAAAAATCCTTTTATGACTTCTTTCGTAGATTTGGCTCATCGAAACCAGATTCTCAGACACAGTGGTTCAACATCCTCTGGGAATCTATCTCATGACAAGAAAAAACTACATATCTTTCTGAGTATGATGACAATTCAGAAATCATGAATTCTCACAAAAGCTTCACTTTTCTTTCTGGATGGCATTTGATGCAGCATTTTTGTATGCACCGATCATGGTGGGATAATTGAAAATATGTTCCGTAAAGTATTCGATGGGACCTTTTAGATTTACGATGCATTGCCCTAATGCAATGAGTTCAGTCGCTTTGTCAGAAATGATATGAACTCCCAAAACTCGTCTTGTGGGCTTTTCGTAAAGGATCTTAACGAGCCCGTCACCATCTCCACTGATTTGTGCCCTTGTAATTGTATCAAATTTTGCAACGCCGACCCCATAATCCACACCGCGGGCTTTTAAAGCTTCTTCGGTTGGTCCAATCGTTGCGATCTCAGGGAGAGTATAAATACCGATTGGGAATGATTCAGTATCTACAGGATGCGGCGCCCCACCAAACACGTGTTTTGCAACATATGCACCTTGGTACATGGATACGGATGCAAGAGAAGGAAAACCTATCACGTCACCGCAAGCGTAAATGCTTGGAACCGCTGTTTGATAGTTTTCGTTGACAATGATTTGTTTGCGATCATTTACCTGAACGCCAATAGATTCCAATCCAAGATTTTCGACATTCCCCACTCTACCTCTGGAGATTAATACTTGATCTACAACGATCACTTCTCCAGTGGAAGTAGTTATATGAACAGATTTACCATCGCTGGATTTCTGGTAAGATTGAATCGATGACGATGTATGGATCTCAATGCCTGCCGCTTTCATATACTGCGTCATCGCTTCAGAAATTTCGTGATCTAGGAAACCCAAAATGCGATCCCCAGAATCAAAAAGATGCACTTTGATTCCGATATGAGAAAAAATGGTCGCGTATTCCGAACCAATGATACCTGCTCCAATGACAGCAATAGAAGAAGGCATATTTTTGATGGAAAAAAGTCCATCGCTGTCATAAATCAATCCATCTTCAAAAGGGATATTTTCGTTGGTTGGACGTCTCGGCGAACTTCCAGTTGCAATGAGTATCACATCAGTTTCATATACTTTCTTCCGACCACCTGCATCCGTTACCTCAACAGTATTCGGATCCAAAATCTTTCCCCAACCAGTGAAAGTTGTAACTCGATTCTGAATCATCTGTTCTCTAGTAACATCTTCTTCCTTTTCGATTACAGTGGAAGCTCGATGCATTAACTCTTGCAATGTGAGCTGATTGGATGTAGGTGTCTGCAATCCATGAATCGTAGAAAGCCGCAGATTTCGATAGAACCTGCTTGTTTCTTGCAAAGATTTGGAGGGAATTGTGCCCCAATGCACACATCCTCCTCCTAAATATGGGTCTTTTTCAATCAGGGCCGCTTTTTTACCCATTTTCGTAGCTTGGATGGCACATTTTTGAGCGGCTGGACCGCCCCCGATAGCAATAAGATCAAATCGATTGATGGACATATAAAATTGGACTTAAGTAACTTTATCGTCCCAAGTCCTGACAATTACAAGCAGTTCTCTGTTCTTATTGGACAAAACAAATAATTTCTGACCTACCGAAATGCTTGCATAAGCACGGAGATCCCATTCTCATCGTGAAAGGCTCGCATGAATCTCAGCAAACTTTTAGAATCAATAAAAAAATTTCTTCATTTTCTCAACCAAGTTTGGCTGATACTATCGAGTGGGATCCGTGCCAAGCTAGCCTGGTTTACGGGCTCACTCATTTTTTTGACCATCCTTGCCCTTTCCTTCCTTACAGTTCGCCAACAAACAGAAATTTTAACAGAAAGTTATGAAAAACAAGCGGCCGTTTCACGAAATTTCATCGCAAGCCTCGTTTTAGAAATTGAAAACATCTCCCAAAACTTGATCCGTATTGAAGAATTTCGAAATCGAATTCAAAAACAAAGGGAAGAACTAAAAAAGTATAGGACAGAGAGTGTTGTTGAAGAAACAAAAAGTGTATCCGTGTTCGGTTTCAAAACAAATTTTTTTGGAGCTTTGGGTAAAGAAATCGTTACCAAACAAGTAGATACTTTTTACTCCACATACCTTACTAATTCTGAGGTGACTATCCTTGAGAAAAAAACCAGGGAGCAACTGAATCAAGCAGGGAAACATCCAATTTCAGATGTAGAATGGGCTAGTTTACAAACATTAGCAAAAAATTTCGTAGAAGCACAGTTAAACTCTCAATCTTTACAAGAAACTATAAATCTTAAAAAAGATAAACTCCAAGTGAGCGAAAGAAGTAAGTTAGACGAAAAGATCAAAATAGCAGAAAGAGTTGCGAAAAAATCTCGTTCAACAATCGATCAAAAAATTGCATTGATCTTTGCTGGGAGCAAAAAAAGAAAATTAGAAGAACTGGGATTAGACACGAATCTTTTTCGTATCCAAACATTTCCTAATCTTGCAACAAATTCAAGTGAATTGCCTGAAGCATCATTCGATACAAAAATCCTTGATCCAGAATCGAATCTTTCTTCTCTTATTGATCATGAGGTCTTGAGTGTGTCTCTTGCAAAAGCAAGTCGAGAATTTGCAAAATCAATTGTAAACGCAAATGAAGGAAAGACCGCAGAAGTAACTTGGGAAAAAAGAGAAATTCAAGCACTCCATTCCCCCTTGTTCCGAAATCCTGCATCAACGAAACGAGCTCAAAATCTTTACTCGATTCGATATTCGTTGGGAGAGTTTTCTCAAGTAGTAAAAGCAGATCTCGAAATCACAAAAAAAATCCAAGAATTGATTCCAAAATTACGTAAACGCATCTCTATCCTAAAGCGGTCAAAACCGCCTATCCCACCCTATCGAGATAATGAATTCAAAAAATTATATGCTGAATACTCACAAAAAATAGAAGAACGCAACCAATCATTCGATTTGCTTGCCAATGAAACTCAAGTAAAACCAGAAGCCTTTGAGATAAACGAATCTTTACGTAGTGTTCGCGATTCTGCGCTAGAAGATTGGATCATTTTAAAATTTAAAACTGATCTATCGGATTACGATCATTACTACCAGAGCGCGGAGGAGATGGAACATTTTCGATCCAGATGGAAAGCAATTCGAACTTGGATATCCGAAGCCAGTTCAGAAACACCATCACCCTCTCTCAAAAAATTATTCCCTGAAGGGACGGTCGCTCACTCTCGGAGTGAGGCCGAAGAAATTCTTTGGTCGATTGACAGCTTACCGCTCTATGGTGAGGACAACAAAGCACTGAGCCAAGAGATCTTAAATCGTAACTTTTCTGGATTGATTCGAACACTCGTAGATCGAACAGATGGGATCCATGCCATTCGAACCAATAGAAATCAAGTTATATTAACGGCGTTTAGCATTTGCTTATTGGCGATTCTACTCGCTGTTTTTATCTCAGGTGTCGTAGTCCAAAAGATAAAACATATTATACAAAGCGCCGAGGATGTTGGAAGAGGCAATTTGGAAGTTATCTTTGAGCATGGCGGAAATGATGAGTTTGGTAACCTAACTGTTTCACTCAACCAGATGGTTTCCGGACTTCGTGATCGTGAAAAGATGCGCGGAGTTTTAGGAAGTATGGTAGATCCTGTTGTTGTAGCTGAAGCATTAAAAGATTTGAATTCGTTAAAACGAGGCAGCGAAAAAATCATAACTGCCTTTTTTTCAGATGTCGCCGGGTTCTCCTCCATTTCAGAAAAGTTAAAACCCTATGAACTAGCAAGCCTTCTTAACGAGTACCTTTCAGCAATGACCCATATCCTGAAAGAACATGAAGGCGTTTTAGATAAATACATTGGAGATGCCATTGTTGGAATCTTCAACGCACCGGTTGAAGTAGAAGAACATTGTCTGAAAGCGGTCTTTGCGAGTCTTGCAATGGAAAAAAAGATGAAATTACTCAGGCAACATTGGTCAGAAAAACGTATGTATGTCCCTGAAGTATATGATATGCATTTTCGAATTGGACTGAATTACGGATCAAGTAAGGTTGGATTTATGGGAACGGATGCACTTGCATCCTATACAATGATGGGCGACACAGTAAATTTAGCGGCGAGACTGGAAGCTGCTGCGAAGGATTACGGTGTTTGTATTCTTGCGACAGACTCAGTGTATGAAATCGTTAAGGAAAAAGTTTTGGCAAGAAAACTGGATTTGGTTCGAGTAAAAGGAAAGTCCACTGCCGTTGTTTTATATGAAATGATTTGCAAAATTGGCGAAGAAACTGAAAATTTAAAAGATTTTGTAAATCTATACGAAGAAGCTTTGTTCTCATATATCAATCGGTATTGGGAAGATGCCATAGACAAATTGAAAAAAGCAGAACTTGCGAAGGGAACACATGATACGGCTTGTCAAGTCCTGAAGGAACGATGTCAAAGTTATATTTTGACACCTCCCCCTCAAGGTTGGGATGGTGTGTATACTCGAACACACAAATAAAGGAAAAAGATGAAGATTAGATTACATAGAAGACAATCCCCATTTCAGTTAGAAGCAGAAAACGAAACGAATAATAAAATCCTCATTGACGCCTCACCAGATTTAGGTGGAACGAATGCAGGACCTCGTCCAATGGAACTTTTGATTATGGGCCTTGCTGGTTGCAGTAGCATTGATGTATTGATGATCTTAGAAAAACAAAAAGTTCAACTCATCGACTACTCAGTGGAAGTAGAGGCAGATAGGGAAAAAGTGGAACATGCTTCCCTTTTCAAACGCATTCATATGAAGTTTCGCGTGAAAGGAAATGTTCTCGACGAGCAATTAACAAGAGCAATCGATCTAAGCTTAGAGAAGTATTGTTCTGTGGCAAAAACCCTTGAAAAAACAGCCACCATTACTTATGAATTTGAAGTGATTTCGTAAGCTACTTTTGTTCATTCAAACGCCAGCTGTAATCATTGTACTCGATGAGCGCGTCAGCAGGAATTTTCTCTGTGAATCCTTCTTGAATGAATTCAATGAGCGTTCCGTTTTTCGTAAAGTCACCTTTGAACCAATCAAATATTTTACTTAATGCGAGCACGTTTTTCGTTTTATCATAACTATTCTTTGTGGGGTTCTTTAAAAAATTCAGTTTGCTCGTTTGTAATTGTGTAGATAAGGAACTTCCAGTATACGCATCCGAACTGAGTGAAGGACACCCGATAGATGCACAAACTATCGCAAAATGGATGCGAGGTTCGTTGAAGTCCTTTCTTAATTTTTCATGTTCAATCCAATCCAGGTTTCTCACTTTTCCTAACAAGGTAAAAAAATCCTTTTTCCAAGGAGTACCTCTGACTAAGTTTAACTTTGAAAAGGGAGAACCTATATCGGTTATACTTTTTAAAGGGTAATGATCTAAAATCAATTGGATCGTAAAAGCATTGTATGCATTGATAAGGAATGCTATCTTTTGAGATTGAGAAAAACTAGAATATTCTGATTCACTTACACTAGATAAAGTTGACAAATAAGATTTGAACATGCTCGAATCTTTTTCGATTCCCTGGTAATTGACGAGCCCTTGGTTCACATTTTTTTTTAATACTTGATCCCAAAGTTTGTGCGTGTGGTCAAAACTTTGTGAAAAGATCGAAGTAAAAGAACAGAAAGATAAAAGGAATGTAAGTGAAATTTTGGACATATTTGTATACCTGATGATCCGTCATGCGTTTAGACTCCAAAGCTTGCCAAAAATACGTAACAAATTTTTGAAATCTCTGGTATAATTTTCCTCAATATCCTTTGAATATGAAAGATAAATCTGACCTCCTCTTATTTCCCAATCTACTTACACTCCTCCGCATTTTTCTGATCGTGCCAGTTCTCTCCTGTTTTCATTCCCAGTTTTGGATTTGGGGACTGTTCCTTGCCATCCTGTTGTTTTTGACTGATTTCTTTGACGGGTATTTTGCACGCCGGCTCAATCAAACGAGTGTAATTGGATCCATTCTCGATCCGATTGCCGATAAGTTGGTAGTCATCTTCCTTTTTCTTTTTTTGTATCTAAAGGGTGCCGCACCTGCTTTCTATGTAGGCATTGTTTTTTTAAGGGATATTCTGCAACTTTCCGTGATTCCTGTATTAATGGTTTGGAAAAAAATTCCATTTTTTGTAAAACCTAAAATGATACCGAAATGGGGTACGACATTAAATTACATACTACTACTCTATTATTTTTGGATTCATATTGGTAAAAGTATTACTTCACTGGCTACATTCACTTCATTTGTAAATGTAATCGAGATCCCTATTCTGATAATTAGCTCAATTATTGAAGTTTATATCTTAATTACTTTCTTACCACGATACTACCAAATTTACAATCGTCTTCACGATACATTTGAATAAAGATCACGAAAGGCTATTTAAGTATCTACTCATACCTTGAATTACAACTTGAGGTATTTCATGAGCACCTGGAAATCCAATAAATTCACCTAACATTCCCGCATCCCTAAACATCTTTTCAAGTTTTTTTGCATTCGCATAACCTAAAATTTGATCATACTCACCATGCGATTGAAAAAACCTTAAGTTAGATTTTTTAACGACAAGAGAATTCCATAAAGTTTCATTTAGTAATGCTCCAGAAAGAACCATGAGTCCTTTCGGCAAAGAATCTGAACGTAACATCAAGTCTGTCGCTAACATAGCTCCTTGGGAAAAGCCAGCTAGTATAATTTGATTCCATGGTATACCAAGAGATTGTATCATTAACAGAGCTGAATCTCTTGCAATTTGCATTCCTTCTGGATCTTTGTCCGCAAATGTACGCATACTTTTGGTGCGCATAGCCTCTTCCAAAGCAGCCATATCTATCGGGAACCAAGCCCGACCAGTATAACCAGGCATTAACGGAACTTTGAGGTGCCCATTTGCAAAAACCCAATTAAAATTTTGTTCTGTTGTTAAGACATCGTGAATCGGGAATAGATCAAAAGCACTTGCACCATATCCGTGAAAAACCACAACGGTAGGAGCTTCTGGATCTCCCGCCACTCTTAAAACTTCAAGGGGACCTAACATTTCTAGTTCGTCTGTATTATCATCTAACATAAATATTTACTCATTCTAATTAATTCGTTTAAAATAAACTCAGTTGACCATCATCTGTCGCCATTAGGTGATTTAAATTAGACAACGAAATCCCTAAAAGCCTGACCTTTTTTGATGAAGAGACATTTTCACTCCAAAAATTACGAAACAAATTCGATGATTGATCTGCAATGTCTTTCGCCAAGTATAAAAATGATTCGGAAGTAACACTTCTTGATTTAAGAGTAAAATCAGCGTATTTAACTTTAATTGTAAGAGTTTTTCCCATCCTATCTCTTTTATTTATCCTGTTGGACAATTCGATGGCAAGGTTTTCCAATACCAACAACAACGAATCAAAGTCATCACTGTCCTTCTCAAATGTTGTTTCTACTGCTATTGATTTTGCTTCTCTAGATGACTCGACTGGACGATCATCTATACCTCTTACCATTTCAAAGTAGCGACGACCCATTTTTCCAAAATGTTTGATGAGTTCTTCTTCCTTGATTTTTAAAAGATCCCTTCCAAATTCCCAACCAAAATTTTGCATCTTTTCAAATGTGATCTTGCCAATGCCATGAAATTTACTTAGCTTGAGATCAGCTAAGTAATTGTGGGAATCGTTTGGAAGAATGACGAACAACCCATTCGGTTTGTTTTGTTCAGAAGCGATTTTCGCTAACAGTTTATTTTCTGCAACGCCAGCCGAACAAGTAAGACCAGTTTTTTCATATACACGCCTTCTGATTTCTTTTGCGATTACACTTGCATGTTGGATTCCCAACTTATTAACTGTTACATCAAGATATGCTTCATCGAGTGATAATGGTTCGACTAAATCGGTATATTCTAAAAATATTTCTCGAATCTGTTTTGAAATCAATCTGTAAACTTCGAATCTTGGAGGAGTAAAAATGGCATTGGGGCAAAGTTGATAAGCACGATAGCATGACATTGCTGATTTAACACCATATTTACGAGCTTCATAACTTGCGGCGCAGACTACCCCTCGACTGTTGGGAGGTCCTCCAACCACAAGTGGTTTTCCTCGCCATTCCGCATGATCCCGCTGCTCTACTGAAGCAAAAAAAGCGTCCATATCTATGTGAATAATCTTTCTCAATTTTATCTTGCAAAAAATGTTTTATCACTTACACTCTCAAAGGAGTGTTAGATTTACCACCAAAAATTCTTGTAGTCGATGATAACGAAACGAACGTCGAAATCATTACACACATTCTCTTGGAAGCGGGATATGAAGTAGTAGTCGCTTATGATGGTGAATATGCATTAGAACTTGCAGATGCGTTAGAATTAGATTTGATTCTTTTGGACATATTGTTGCCCGGAATAAGTGGCCTGGACGTGGCAAAAAAACTGACTTCGGAAGAAAAAACAAAACATATTCCCATTTTATTTTTATCTGCGCTGAATGAAACAAGAGATATTGTCAGAGGTTTTGAAACAGGTGCAATTGATTACATTACCAAGCCATTTCAAGAAGCAGAAATCCTCGCCCGAATTCGTACACACATAAAAATCAAAAATCTCGAAAAAGAAAGAATCAACCTAATTCATTCCATCAAACAAGATTTAAATCTTGCTAGGGCAAATCAACAAAACCTTGTTAAATTCCAGTTTCCTCCCTCAGATTATTATAAAATTTATACATCTTATACTCCTATGGACTTGGTCGGAGGTGATCTTATTACCTATGATCTATTGCCAAATGGAGATCTCGATATTTTATTTGGCGATGTGACTGGTCATGGGATTGCCGCCGCTATGGTTTCGTTAATGGCGATCATTACATTTAAAACTATGAATCAATCTTTTTTAACACCTAGTGAATGTTTGTATTTAATCCATAATACTCTTAGCCCAATGATCACAACACATTTTATAAGTGCCATTTATTTTAGATTTAACCCGGTCGACAAAATTCTATCCTATTCTATGGCTGGTCATCACAGTATGATTCTTATGCGAGATGGGAATTTACTCCGCTTGGGAACAAAGGGGTTTTGTTTGATGATGTTTCCCAATTTACTCACTGAAAATGAAGAAATTGGTTTGGAACCAGGAGATCGTTTATTTTTATTCAGTGATGGAATGTTTGAGGTTCCTGATGAAGATGAAAATTATTTAGGGGAAAAGGCATTTTTAAACATTGTAAAGATTCATTTTAATAAAAGAGGACGCGATTTTTTGGATTCAATAGAAAATGCAGTTTTAAATTATAGCAACCAAAAGGTTGCCGATGACATGACGATGTTACTTTTGGAAATTGCAGAATAAGCAAATCATAATTTTTGTATGAATGAAGAGAATAAATCTAAATCGGCTTTTTTTTCAAAGATTACTCATGAGCTACGAACACCTTTGCATGCAGTCATTGGTTATTCTCAAATTCTTGCGAAAGATCCAAGCTTACCGGAGCATCTAAAAGGTTACGTCCACTCACTCCATCAAAACGGGGTTCATTTGTTAGGTATGATCAATGATCTTCTAGATCTATCAAAAATTGAAGCTGGTAAAATGACTGAAAACCGAGAGGTCTTTAGTCTTGTTTCACTTTATAATTTTATATTTTCTATGTTTGGTTATCGGTTCTTAGAAAAAGGAATTACTTTCCGATTAAACAGCATTAAATCTATTCCTGAAACAAATTACTTTGGTGACCTTCAAAAAATTCGACAAATTTTAATCAATTTGATTGGTAACGCTTTGAAGTTTACAAATCAAGGGGAAGTTTTGTTAGATATTTCTTTGAAAGAATCTAAACACAGTGATGGCATAGACTTAATAGAATTTTCAATTCAAGACACTGGAATTGGAATTCCAGAAGACCAATTAGAAATCATATTTGAAGCATTTCACCAAACAGATATTGGCTCCGCCTATCAAGAAGGTACTGGCCTTGGACTTTCGATTTCTCGCCAACTTGTACAATTTCTCAAAGGCAGTATCTCGGTAAAAAGCGAACTTGGTAAGGGATCAACGTTTGTTTTTCAATTACCTCTTCAGGTTGACAAAAACAGCTCTGATGCTCAAAGTCTGTTGAACTCTGAACCTATAAAATTTATAAATTCAAATCAATTGATTCGCAGTGATTTTCAAGAATTTGATGAACTTTCGATGGTTAAACAATTTCTATTGGAATCAGAAGAAGAAAACCGAACGGAAATTCTAAGTCTCATTCGGTTACAAGATTTTCAAAAACTTCTATACTTATTGAATCATTTACCAAACAAAACAGAGGCTTTGTCAATTTTAGAAAAAAAGGCAACCGATCGTAAGTTCAAATTTTTTGTAGATTTAATGCAAACTATCAACTAACAAAACATTTAGACTACTTTTTTAAAGTTGAAATTTGGATTTTCGAAATCGATTTAGTTTTAAATATTTCAGTAATTTCATAGAAATCACCAAATTTCGAATCAACATCCAGTTCCAAAATGATTGTTGGATTTTTAGCAACATCCAATTCCGTTTTTATAAAGCGGATCAAATTAGATTTTTGAATGGGCGATCCATTTAAAAAATAACTACTCTCTTTTGAAATTGAGATACTAACTTCATTCGTTGAATCACCCACTAGATTTGCGTCCGACTTAGGCAAATTAAAATCTTGGAGTGTACGAGATTCGGTAAACCTAACAGATAACATCAAGAAGATCAGAAGAATAAACAAAATATCAATTAGACTGCTAATTTCGATTTGTTTTTTTTTGTTTTTTCTTCGACCTCTCATCCTAATGATTCCGACTTTGAATGATCCTTTCTTCCAATTTCGAAAGAGAAGATTCCAAAATTTGTGCAAAGAATAGAGATGGAATCGCGACCGCAAGACCCACGATGGTAGTCACGAGTGCATCTTTTATTCCACCAGCTAACACATCAATTGTTGCCTCCCCTGATAATTGCATATCAGAAAAAGAAGAATAGATACCGAGAACTGTTCCCATAAGTCCAAGTAACATCGAGATAGAAGCAATGGCAGGAAGCCAATCTAAGGAGCGCTCCAAAGGCATAAAGTGTAGATTAAGAAGAAACTCGATATCTTTCTCCTTATTTTCGTTTTGAAATGACAGATGATCGAAACTTCTGATTTTCAAAAAAGTATGAATAAAGAGTGCAAAACTGGTTATAGAAAAAGTGAATAAAACGAATAAAATGAAATTTGCACCAAAAGAAAATGTCCAATTCATGGAAGAAACAACCTTTTATGAACCAGTATCAGTTACCTACTCCTGAAAAGAAACCCGAATATGTAAAGACCAATTTTGATCATATTGCAAAAGCTTATGATAGATTCAACGATTGGAATAGTTTTTTTTTACATAGGACTTGGAAAAATTGGATCATCAATCAATCCCTGACAGAATGCCCGAATGCAAAAATCGCCTTGGATCTTTGTTGCGGAACTGGAGATATTACCACTAGGCTTTCTAAATTGAATCACCTTCAAAAAGTGATCGGATTAGATTTTTCGGAGAATATGCTTTCATACGCCAAACATAAAATAGGTGATAAATCAAGAGTAAACCTAATTGTTGGTGATGCGATGAATTTAAACGAATTTGGCGACAACAGCGTGGATTTGATTACTATGGGATTCGGCCTTCGAAATGTATCTGACTTAAAAAAATGTTTGAAAGAAATTTACCGAGTACTCTCGCCATCTGGTGTATTTATAAATTTAGATGTTGGCCGAGTCCGTCCAAAATTCCTTAAGTGGTTTGCAGACTTCTATTTTTTCCACATCGTACCTATATTTGGTTATCTGATTTATGGAAAAAAACACGAAATGTTCGATTACCTTCCGCATTCTTCAACCTTTTATCCTGATCAAGAAACGTTACAAACCATTCTTGGTGAAATCGGTTTCAAACAAGTAAGGTATCAAAATTTTGTCTTTGGAAATGCAGTTGGTCACATTGCGAAAAAGTCTTAAAGACAATTTCTAGACAATAATTACAATATCATGACAGAATGTTTCCAAATTGTAACGTTTGACACAATTGCAATTTAGAAACTCAGCATAGATCTTTTTTTTCCTGATTCCGCTTGATTTTTAATCTGTTTTAAGCGATATGTTAACTGGGTGAGTCTTATCCATTTTGAATAAGAGCATCATGCGAGGATCAAATGCTAAAACGTTTATTATCTATCATCATATTACTAGCCTTAGTTAGTGCTTGTTCTTCAAAGAAGAAGGGACTACCATTATTTCTACTCATGCTAGGTGGTGGATCTACAGGAAATACATCCTCGGTTGCAGCATCTCCGACTACCATTGAAAATGCCGCATCTGGAGATACATTTACTGTAGTTCCTCTTGACAATGGTTCATCTACTGGTAGTGGATCCACTGGCGGCGCTACTGGCGATGATGTCTTCGTAACACCAGGCGGTGAAACTCAGATTACTTCTAATATTTCTTTCCAAGTATTAAATGATACCTTCCTTTGGGATAACTCGATAAGCACATTTATCACGATCCGTGTTTCCAACGAAGATGGTACGCTTTCCGGTATCACTGTCAAAGTGAGTGAGGACCAAAGCACAATCGGAGTCCCTCAATTTCTTTCCCAAGGTCAAACAGGATCGGACGGCATTGTTACGATCCGTTTTTCTGTTCGACCAAATGTCTCGGAAGTCATTATCAATGTGCTCGGTAGAAATCCCAAAAATGGACAGCTACAAGAGATTACGGGAAGACTTCCCATCCAAGTTCCAGCGGGTTCGGTACCTGGTGGCGGAAATGGCAATGGTGGCACAAATCCTCCTGGTGGTGGCGGAACAGTCGTCGTTGCACCAGAAATTGACCTAAGCACTGTTGATTTCGGCGGCGTTGCTGGTTGCCTAACAGCAATTGATGCAGACTGTGATGGCGTTTTGGACGAAAATGATGGCTTTCCTGATGATGCGACTTTGGGTTGGACCGTCAATTCTGGCAAGTTTACCCTCGCCTGGGAAGATTACTACCAATCCGCATTCATTACCAATGGAACTGTCAATCCAAGAAATGACATGGATTTGAACGACCATGTTTCTATATTCAGAACCGAAATTGATCACACACCGACCGGCAAAGTAAAGGCAATACGTGGGGTGTTCACTCATGTAGGAAAGGGTGCCGGATTCAATCATGATCTTCGTCTTTCTTTGGATGTCCCTACTTCCGCTCAATTCGAGATCAATTATATAGGTAAGGACGGAAATCCGATTTCTCCTTCCCAAATGAATTGTTCGCTTGCCCTCTCCTCGGCATCGAATGTTGGGGATTGTGTTGGTGGCACTCTAACCTCTGCCGAATTGAAGAAGGGTTTACTGATCTTTCCAAATTCGAAAAATACACTCTACAATGTTAAAAATGCTCCTAACGTTGGAGGAACTCTCAACTTTGTTTTGGGAATGACTGCTGAATTTACAATCACCTTCGCAGAACCTGTGGATCTCTATACTGGTAACAATGTTTCCGGTGGTCATCTCAACTATTTCCTTGCCGTAAGTGGAACAGGCGAACGAATCTACCGACCTGGTTTTTTTAAATCAGCCGGCTCAAATTCTTACGACCTATATATAGATCGCATTACCGGCTTTCCATTCGGCGTCATCGTCCCTGGCGTATTCAATTACCCTCGGGAAGTTGTAAATATTTTAGACCCGACTAATGCTGGTAAAACTGGTTATCCAGCCTTCAAAGAATGGGCAAGCTCAAAAGGAACTTTATCTAGAAACTGGTTTGAACAAGAGATGACAACCTCCCAAAAATCCTATGTTGTAGATATTAAATCCAACTACGTTCCAGGACATTTTGCCGCAATTTTGATTGATTCGGTGCACACCTATGCATGGGAATTGGCACTCGGATTGGTTGCGATTGGTCTCTCTTTTGGCTACTATTTTCGCAAGAGATTGTTTCAATCCCTTGCGATTACCATATAGAGCCAATTCTTGCAAGACATAAGGCGGAGAAGATTTCATTTTTTTTCCGCCTTTCTAGTACTTCTTCTTAAATCACTTATCGTTTTCCCTAATTTTTTTCTCTAACATCTTGATCTTTTTTGATTCTTTCCGTATAATAGACTGAGGTAGGAACCTACAAATGAAAAAACTGATTCTATTTTTAACGATTCCCCTTCTCTTATTCGCTTGTTCGAATAAAAAGAAAGGACTTCTCTTATTCCCAGGTCTATTAGGCGGTGGAGATACATCATCCAACACTCCTGCCGCAGCATCAGCTGGTGCATCTAACGAATTTTCTGTAGTAAGTTTGGATGCGACGACTGGAACCACAACTACGGATGCTGTTGCGACTCCTCCAGCTGTAACAACAGTGACAGCTAGCACGACGACAACAGTTGTAAATCAAACTACTGCGAATGGTGGCTTCAACTTCGAAACCAACGTAACAGTTCCTGTAACGGTCAATCTTAGCAATGCACAAGGTCCACTTGCCAACGCGCCTGTTACCATTTCCGAATCTCAATCTGATGGAAATACAAACATTCTAGGACAAGGCACCACCAACTCTCAAGGAACTGCGACAATTCCGATCTCAGTTCCACCGTCTGTTACTGAAGTCAATATCAGCGTGATTGGTGTAAACCCAACAAATGGTGAAGTGGAAGAACTTACAGGTACGGCACCCGTTCAACTAACGAACGGCGGAGCTGGATCGACTCCATCTTCTGGAACAGTCATTGTTGCACCTGTCGTTACTCTCACAACTGACAACTTTCAACCAACGAACGGTTGTGTGGAATCGATCGACACTGATTGTGATGGCGTTGCGAATCTTTATGACGAATTTCCAACAGACAACACATTGTCGGCAACTGCAAGATCTGGACGTTACACGATTGCATTTGAAGATTTATTTCCAAGTGCAGGTGATGCGGATCTAAACGACCATACTACTGTTTTTAGCACAGAAATGGACAAAACTCCAGACAACAAAGTAAAAGTAATCCGCGGGATCTTTACACACGTTGGCAAGGGAGCAGGATACAATCACGAGTTGAGACTCAAATTGGATGTCCCAGTAGGCGCGAAATTTGAGATTTCTTATGTTGATGGATCCGGCAATCCGTGGAATGGATGTGCTTCTGCCGCTAAGTATGTTGCGAACACATCTGGAGACTGTACTGGTGGAAATCTCTCCGCCAATGCGCTTAAAACAGGACTCTTGATCCTCCCAAGCTCTGACAGAACCCTTTTTGGCAAACAGAACTCACCTGCCCCAGGTGCGGCATTTACTGCCAACAACTTTGTTCGTGGAGTGACTGCAAACGTAACGATCACTTTTGTTGAACCTGTCAATCTCAACACGACAGCAAACACTGTAGGTGGACATTTGAACTGGTTCCTTGCATTCAACCAAAAGACAAACGGCGTGTTTAGACAAATTTACCGTCCAGGTTATGCGTTTGATGGAAGTGGAAAAGACATCTACATTGACTCCAAAGGTTTCCCTTGGGCGATCATCGTTCCAGGTGTATTTAACCATCCCACTGCTGGTTCAGACATCAGAAAGGCATCTTCAACTGGATATGCTTACTTCAATACTTGGGCTGAATCAAAAGGTGTGGAACACAAAGATTGGTACACTCAAATCACGAACCCAACATATATAGTTCGTGTGAAGGATTTTTACACTGAAAATGGATTTTCTGCTTACCTGATCAAAGCCGTTCGTAAGAACATTTTTGAGGTATCGGCGGGACTTATCCTCGTTGGTGCGGCAATGGGTATTTTCTTAAAAAAGCGCATCGTTCACAAAACAGCGTAGTCTTAATCGAAACCTATCGAAAGAAACCCTTCCCTTAATCCGGGGAGGGTTTTTTTTTGTCTCATGGCGACTTTTCGATTCGCTGACCCAACTTATTTTCAAGACGGCCAATGGGATGAAGATCTAGCCTTGGGAAGAGAACCTGTTCTGGTCGATCCAAAATGGGAAAAAACAATTCTAGATCAGCTTTTATCTGGAGCCCAACTACCGAATGAGGCTGGCAAGAATGGCAGTGATTCATTTTGGATTGCTACGTCAGGGAGCACGGGTCTTCCTAAATTAATACAGAAGAACAGATCTCACATTGAAGATGAGGTAAATTATTGGCTGTCATCTTCTGATATACACTTCGGATGGGACTGGAAAAGTTCACGATTCCATGTGACAGTGCCCCTATGCCATCTCTATGGGCTGATCTGGGGTCTATTTCTACCTAGAGCCATGGGAAGATCCATAATTCACTCAAACCCTTTACAAATCAAAAATGAAGACCTAAACGAAAATGATATTCTCATCACTGTTCCTTATACTTTAAAAAGGATGTATGAAAGTGGAATGAATTTGCCCAAACGGATCATCACATCTGGATCAAAATTTCCCGTTCCTTTGGCACAAAGGCTACGTGCTGATGGAATCGTTGATATCCGTGAAATTTATGGTGCAACGGAAACCGGAGCAATGGGGATCAGAAATCCAATGTGGAAGGCTAGGTATACTTTACTCTCGGTAGTGGAACCAAAAATTGAAACAAATTCTGAAATTGATGTGTTACTCGTAAAAAGTAAATTCGTATCCAAGCTAAGTCTTGAGCTACGATCAAAGGAGACATCACAAGAGTTTGTTCCAACCTCTATCACCGACTCCGATGGTTATTTTTTTACAAATGACGCGGGAGATCTATCTTCTGAGGGCTGGAATTATATCGGGAGAATAGACCGTATAACAAAAGTGAAAGGCAAAAGAGTCTCACTTGATTTTATTGAATCTTCCATTTCCTCGATCCCGGATGTGAAGGAAGTTGCCGTCATTTCTTTAGAATCAAAAGATCAGGAAGCAGAATTGGCATGTTTGATTGTAACAGCACGGAGTCAGGAAGAAATTCAAAAGCAACTCGTTGATACCTTACCTGCAAGTCATATCCCTAAAAAAATTGAAATCACAGAGATAATCAATAAATTACAAAATGGAAAAACAGATTATCTTTCCATTTCAAAGTATTTTCAATTGAAATCTTTAAATCAAATCGAACTTTAACTAAAATTTAAGTTCCCCTTCTCTCGAAAAAAAGTTTCTGTTAATTTTCAAAACTGTGTTTCGATTCACTCTACAAACAACATACTCTGAGCCGGCAGGCATCATCCCTTTCCACACATAATCTCCATTTTGTGATTTTTCGATTACCGATTCAAGTAAGGTTACTCTATCTTTATTTTTCCAAATCAGTTCCAATAAGATGTCCTTAGCTTCAGAGCGAATGATAAGCTGACCTTTTCTAAAGTTCGTTTCTTTGGCCAATCGCCACTCAAATTGATTGCCATGAAATTCATGGTCGCCTACCAAATCAGTGGCAAATACTGCAGCTTGGATTTGATACGACCCCAATTCTTCCCTTCTAAAATCAGCACCAAATCCCATTGCCGGGAAATCTTGTGTGTATAGAAGAATATAATGCAAAGGGATTCCAATAGCGAGAATCAATACCATATAACGAAACCAGTTTTTTAAACGCAATAGCCTGATTTTGCCGCTCATATCTGCTATAGGATAGAACAAAAGGAACATAGCAATAAATGCACCATCGCTGTGTTGAACTTGCAGTCCAAATAGAAATGGAACCATGAGTAATAAAAATCCTAAATGAGTAAAACGTTCCCAAACAAATAAAATCACCATCATTAAAGTAAATAGTGTCCCAAATATTCCAAAATCGTGAAACAAAGCCAAAATAAAGTTTGGAGGTATATCAATAACGATATTTCCAAAATGATCACCAATCTGAGAAGGGTCACGTAATAGAATTGGCAAAGATCCGATACCATTTCCAAACCAGAAAGCCTTACCAATATTTTCTATAGAAATTTGGATCAACTCAAATCGAGTTTTATCGAGCTCCTTAAAAGCGGAGATATCCTTTGAAAGAAACAAAGCAGATTGGAAATTGAGGAATCGATTCCCTAAATCTTGTAATACGGCAACGGAGTCAATTTTACTAAATGCCCACATAACAAATGTCAATACAAATGGTAAAAGAAAAAATATTCCAACTCTAACGATCCACAAAATTTTTGTTTTGATTATAAACTTTTTAGTCAATACCCATATAAGCAAAACGAAACCGTTGACCAACCAAATAACCCAAAAAGCTTTTGCTTGGTGCATACCAAGCGACGAAACGATAAAAAAAAGTAAAAAAATCAAAAACAATCCAATTCTTTCTTTCGTCTTTTCTACCTTCATATAAAGAAAGATCATAAAGGTTAGAGCAAGTGTGGGTAATAACCAAGAAGAAGAGCCTGAGTCAATGAATAGTCCAGGAAATCTTCCCGCAGGAATCGAGTTATTTGATCCAGAGGACAAAAAAGTAATCAAATAGGATGATTGAATCCAAGTCACAAAAAGTTGAATTAAAAATCCAATCGCTATACCGAATAACAAATGTCTTTTGATCGATTCTTTATTGTTAGAAGATGCAAATCTCTCTTCAGCAAAAAAATAAATTATAGGGAGTGAAATACTAAGATAATGGATTGTTGGAACAGAAAGAAAAACTCGCGACGATATGCCAGGCAAGTACTGAAACTCGGGCAAACCCATTCCTTTCAAAAATGAAAATCCAAACCCTTGCAAAATAGCACATAACATTAAAATCAACAACCAATAGAGAAAGTAGAATGGCGTTTGAAAGAATAAACTACCTTGCTTTAGGGAGACTGGATTTCGTATCATCCATTGGGTCACAATTAAATCTGATTGTTTGGGTAATGGCACTTCTCCACTTCCTGAAAGAACCAATAAAATCTCTCGAAAAAGAATGCCAAAAATCGATCCGACAAATAGACCAACAAGATCCGTCAAATGGAAGGGCAGACTTGGATCGACGATCCAAGAGACGCGAGAAAGTAAGATAGCGCCAATCGCTGTAAAAATTCTACCAAATCGTCGACTGTACAATTGGGGTAAGAATCCAAAGAGGCATTGCAAAAGAAAAGCTGGCAAAAACATCTTTGATTCGAGCGGAAACGTAAATCGATAGAACGCTAAACACAGAGACAAAAGAACGGAGAAAAAAATCAAATTTTCCCAAGGGAGAGATTTAGCTCGGTTTACGAATTTCACTGTAGAAATGAGATATCTACCCCATCGTGGGTACGCAATCGTATTTTAAAAGTGCTGGTTGTGTGTTAAGAAAATAAAGTCAGTGGGATGAAGATTCTAATCTAGAGAGTCAACATCCATCGAGGCAGTAGGATATGATGAGAGAGTATCCATACGATGGTGTCCACCAGCTCTAGATCTACTCTTCGCCATTTGTTCCGCATACTCGACAGTAAAGCGAGTCCAAGGAAGGGCTTTCAAACGTGCAACCGGGATCTTTTTCCCAGTCCCTTCACAAACACCATAAGTGCCGTTGTCGATCTTCTCTAATGCAAATTCGATCTCTTTTAGAGTGTCGATCTCATTTTCAGTTAGAACTGAACTTAAGGCTTCAAAATTTAGCTCCGAGGCAATGTCCGCAATGTCTCCCATTTCTTTCAAACCAGACGGAGAGCTTGTATCTTCCCACTGGTTTAACTTCGTGAGTAAGGATTGTTTCTTTTCTTGCAGAAGTTCTTTCACTTCTTCAATGAACTTTTTATCAACCCCTTTCTCTACCGACTTCGCGTTTGCCTTTGCCATCGTAGCTTAGACTTTCGATTCCTTGTGATCAGTATGCTTTCTGCAAAATTTACAATATTTTTTTGTAAGTAATTTCTCGGACTTGGTCTTCTTATTTTTTGTTTGGAAATAATTCGATCTGCCCGGAATTTCGCAAGGGACGCAGGTTAGTTTTATGACTTCTCTCATAATTTATGCCATTACGGTGTACTAGGGAGAATCGTCAAGAAGCAATGCGTCAGTTTTCTTCCGATTTTCTCCAGATTCCCGCTAAAAAACTTCCAATTAGAGAATGCATCAAACTAGAAAGGGCACTTGGTATGGCTGTACTCGGGTCCACAAAATGGGTTTTTGCAAGCACCGCCCCTAGTCCAGAATTTTGCATCCCGACTTCAATGGATATCGTTCGCTGGATCGACGCATTTTGGTAAAAGAGTTTCGTTAGAAGAAAACCCAACAAAAAACCACCCACATGCAATAAAAACACGGAAAGAAAAATACGAAAATCAGAGGCGAGAATCTGGTTCTTTCCCTGCGCAATGATCGAAGATACAATCATCGAAATTAAAATGACCGAAAAAACTGGTGAGTATTTAGATAGCCGATTTGCAAACGTGGGAACAAAAGTTTGTAAAACAACACCTAGTCCAATGGGGACAAGTATTACCTTAACGGTCGTAAGTAGGAGTGGGATCGGATCGATCTCTAATCGGCTCCCTATCAAAAAGGATGCAATCAGTGGAGTGAAAAATATTGCCAATGAAGTAGAAACCGTAGTTAAAGTTACGCTCAACGGTAGATTGGCTCTAGCCAGGAATGTGATCACATTTGAAGCCGTCCCGCCGGGACATGATGCCACAAGTATGAGACCCACAGCATAACCATTGGGTAATGAAAAAATATACCCTAAACCCCAGCCAAGTAGTGGCATAATCGTGTATTGTAATACGGTCCCAAGCAAAATCGGACCAGGTAACTTAAAGACCAATAAAAAATCCGACCATTTCAGAGTAAGCCCCATACCCAACATAATCCCGCCCAAACTGTAAGTGATCCAAGAGCCTTGAAACCAAACAAAAAAAGCAGGGAATAAAAATGCAAATCCTGTGACAGTAAGTAAAATCCAAGGGAACAGATTTACGATTTTATTAAGCATCACTTTGCCAAAAACTCTTTCAAAGAATCTTCTAATATTCTAACATGCTTCTCTGTAACAGGGATATGTGGTGCAATCCTCAAACGACCTAACCGAACAACAGTAAAGATTTTTTTTGTTTTTAAGAAAATTTGCAATTCCTCTGGGGAAAACGCTTTTTTTTCATTCCAACCTGCAACAGCAATGATCCCACTTTTAACTTCTGGAAACTTTGCATTCTCTAGTTTAAAACCTAAGTTAGTCATAGAGTTTGAGAGCAGATCAGATATCTCATATATTCTTTGCCTGGTTCGATCAAAGCCAATCCCTGAAAGCATGTGAAGTGAAGCTAAAAAATATACCCAGTCGTTAAAATTTGCAGTACTGTGTTCAAATTGATCTGCAGGGGGTTTTCTTTCATCCCGATATGGCAAATAATTGGAATCATTTTTGACACTACCTGCTCCTTTAAAAATCAAATTAAAATCCTTGGGGACAGTGTCTGACAAATAGGCAACGCCCATACCGAGGGGACCAAGTAACCACTTCCATGCGGCAAATACCGCGAATTCAACATCCCACTTTTTAAAAGCGGATGGGACATGACCGACAGATTGACTGCCATCCACGACTAGCCTAACATGGTATTGTCTACAAAGATCGCCTATCGTATCCATATCAAAAACTACTCCGGTGCACCAATGGACGGGTGATACACTTAAAAGGGCAACATCGCCTTTTTCAAGTTCTGTTTTTAAATTCTGAAGGAAATCCATCGGTGTTTCACCAATAGAAACAAAAGTAATCGTTACACCTTTGTTTTGCCAATGTTCCCAAGGATACACATTGCTTGGATACTCATTCTCTATAATTAATATTCTTTTTCCTTTTGGCAATTGAATGCTATGTGAGTATAGGTTCATACCTTCTGAAGTGTTGTGCAGGAGACCTATGTTATGTGGAGAGCAATTTAAAATTTCGGAAATATATTCTCTAATGGCTTGTTTGATCGTAGGTTCAGAATACCTGGGAGCGAAAATTCCAAACTTTGAATATTCATCAAAAAAATCAGCCATTGTGTCTTTAGCGTAGGTTGATATGGGTGAAATGCCACAAAAATTGAACCAAATGGAATCAGATTGAATCGGATACAGTTTTGACACAGATTCCCAATCTTTGGGTGTCTCAAAAGGGGGAAGAATGGAATTGAGATTTGGCATGTTAAGAGAGAAATATCTGGAGCGACAGATGGGAAAAGTAAAAAAATATGGAGGAAGATATGTTATCTTGTGAGGTCACACTCTCCAAGTCGGCACTCGTGCAGAATATTTCTCTTTATCGTAAATTGATTGGAGAACATACAAAGTTTACTGCAGTGATTAAGTCCAACGCGTATGGACATGGCTTAAAGGAAATGGCAACGCTAGCCATTGAGGCTGGAGCCGACCTTTTGGGCGTCAATTCTTTGGAAGAAGCGGAGCTCATTCGCCAAAATCATCCCAATGTTATCATATTAGTTATGGGAAGCATTCCAAAGATTGAGTCGCGAAAACAGTTGTTAGCGGATTCGAATCTTTGGGTCATGGTCTCTCGCCTCGAAGAAGCAATTTTTTTACAATCTATCTCCCCTAGTCCTAAAATCCATCTCAAACTAGACACTGGTATGTCAAGACTTGGCCAAACTCAAAAAGATTGGAAAGGGATCGCCCATTCGTTAAAAGAGAAGGGAATCGAACTGGCAGGTCTCGCTACGCATTTTGCCAGCACTGAGGATTTTACTGAGCATAGCTTTTCCATGAAACAGCTGAATCGATTTTTTGAAGGTGTTCAGATATTTAAAGAGGCTGGTTATTCAAATCTAATCCTTCATTGCGCCTCTTCGGCATCTGCTATGTTATTTCCAGAAGCAAGATTGAATTTAGTCAGAGTAGGCATTTCAATGTACGGACTCTGGCCTAGTTTAGAGACGAAGCTTTCTCTTTCTCTTATGGGCAAAAATATTGAAACGTTAAAACCTGTTTTATCTTGGAAAACGCAGATCCAACACATACAGTCCCTTGAAACAGGAACATATATCGGATATGGCTCTACTTTTAAAACGACTTACCCAACCAAACTCGCAGTAATTCCTGTAGGCTACTATGAAGGACTAGATCGTAAACTTTCAAATACTGGCTATATGCTTGTCAATGGAGAAAGAGCGCGTATACTTGGACGCATTTGTATGAATATGACAATGATTGAAATTACCCATATCCCCAATGTAAATATTGGTGACGAAGTCATTATCCTAGGTACTTCAGGTAACGAGTCGATCAGTGCTGATGATCATGCTTCATGGACGAACACTATCAATTATGAAGTTGTAACACGTATTTTAGATAAATTTCCTAGAACAGTGATTGATTAGAGGATATAAATGGCAGTACGACAAAGTTACGAATGGAAAAATCACCGCCTTACTTACGTAAAGCATCCATCGACAAATCCCAAGTCAAAAGAGAAAATAGTTTTAATCGGAGGATGGTGCTCTGCGGCTGGTTACTGGGCTTTGAATATCCCTTTTTTCCAATCCTTAGGTGAGGTAATTGAACTAGATTTAGTAGGTCACTACCCTGCAGAAATTCTAGATCAAAAACAAAAGCTAACGTTACAAGAATTTTTGGAAGCACAAGCCTACGCTATTTGGGATAGCGCGGGCGAAGAAAATGTCACGCTTGTTGGACATTCCACAGGAGGAATGGCTGTACTTGCAATCGCATCTTTATTCCCAAGTAGAATCAAACAAGTGATTTCCATTGCTCCTTACGTGCATGGCCCAGTTCGTGGTCCATTAAAGTTAGGTGTGATGGGCCTTAGAACCAATTTGGGGGCCATCTTTGATTTTGGATTTAAACTTGGACGTTCCCTCCCGAAGGCACTAAATTTTGGATTTTCGTTCGGAGTATACGATTCCAAAAGTTTTCATGAAAGGGAGGATGTGAAACAATTTATTGCAGAATACTATCCGCAATTTGATAATCTGAATCCACGCAATATTCTCATGATCTTGGAAATGTTGGATAGAGCAGACATTCGACCAATTGTGTTTGGGAATGAAGTGCCTACACTGATTCTAAGAGGAGAGGACGATCCTGTCATTCCTGGAACAGACATTGCAGAAATAGAAAGGTCTACACCAAATTTCAAAGCAGTGCGTTTTGCCGAATGCGGACATTTTGTACACATAGAAAAACAAGAACTTGCCGAAAAAGTGATGAGAGATTTTTTGTTAGCTAAAAAGTCTTTCCTACCAAAGAAAAAAAGTTTTTTTTAAGCCTTACTTGGATCATAAATTTTCAAAATGTGATTCAAACCTTTGAGTTTAAAAATAAACTATGCTCCAATGCTGGGAAGTTAGCACGAATCTCTCTAATGGAAGGAAGACTTATTTCTGCAATGGCAAATCCTGGTTCTGTCCCTGCATCAGCTAAAATTTCTCCCCATGGAGAAATGATCATCGAATGTCCGTAAGTTTTCCGTTTACCGTGCGGATCATGGACTCCTGTTTGACCTGGAGCAATGATGAACATTAAATTTTCAATTGCACGAGCACGTAGAAGAACTTCCCAATGAGCAATACCTGTCGGAACAGTAAATGCCGCAGGCAAAAAGCAAATTTCACATCCTTTTTTGGAAAGCTCTCGAAACAGTTCAGGAAAACGAATATCATAACAGATAGCAGACGAGATCTTTCCGATAGAAGTCTCAACAACATTTGGAAGTTTTTTTCCACTTTCAGTCGAATTTGATTCCCGGTAATCCACTCCGTCACCTACTTTTGCGTTAAATAGATGGGCTTTGTGGTATCTAAATAATTCCTCGCCGTCGGGTCCAAATAATGTCGCGGTATTAAATACCTTGCCATTTCCAGCGTCCGTTGGGAAACCTCCTCCCAACAAATATATCTGAAGTTCTTTGGAAGTTTCTTTTAAAAACGAAAAAGTCTCTGATTCAATTTCTCCGATTAGATTTTTTTTCTCCGACTCCGAACCCATAAATGAAAAATTTTCTGGAAGTCCTATGAGCGTCGCTCCTGCATTCTTTGCTTCTTCAATGAACCTTCGGCATGTTGTTAGGTTATTTACTACCCTGGCATTACTCGTCACTTGGACGACCGCTACTTTATATGATTCTAGCATAAAAAAAAAGTCCTATTAATCCAATACTTCCATTTCCATGTCCAAGTAGAGGACTCCGTGGACCAAAAGATAGAAAAAATCAATCACATCTTAGAAGCTTTGCCGTACTTGATCAAATATGCAGGCAAAACTTTCGTCATCAAATATGGCGGTGCCGCCATGGTCCAAGAAGAACTTCGCGCTTCCTTTGCGGAAGACATTGTCCTTTTAAAATACCTTGGAATCAATCCTGTTGTTGTGCATGGCGGTGGCCCTGAAATCAACCAACTCATTAAATCTCTCAACTTAAATACACAATTTGTTCGGGGTCACAGGGTCACTGACCAGGCCACGATGGAGGTTGTCGAAATGGTTCTTTCCGGAAAAGTAAACAAACAGATCGTTTCGCAAATCCAAGAAAAAGGCGGAAAGGCCATAGGGCTATCGGGGAAGGATGGAAATCTAGCTTTCGCTGAAAAATACCTCATGGAATTTGAAGATGAGGCGGGAATTTCGCAAAAATTAGACTTGGGACTCGTTGGACATATTACAGAAGTCGATCCATCGATTTTGTATACACTCCAATCAGAAGGATTTATTCCCATCATCTCACCTGTTGCAATCTCGAGAGACGGCCAAACCTATAATATCAATGCAGATACTATGGCAGGAGCGATTGCCGCATCCCTCCGCGCTGAAAAATTGATGCTACTGACAGATACTCCTGGAATTCTTATTCAGGGAAATCTTGTCACTGGACTCAATAAACAGAAAATTCAGGAATACATCAAGTCTGGCGATATTTCTGGAGGTATGATTCCAAAAGTGGAATGCTGTCTCGATGCCCTTTCTGGCGGTGTAAAACGTACACACATCATCGATGGCAGAGTTGCACATTCTGTCTTGATTGAGGTGTTGACAAACCAAGGGATTGGTAGTCTCATCGAATGAGCAACTAGACTATGCCCACAAAACAACTCACACTCAATCTAATCTCCGATATAACAAGTCGGATCAATTCCACCGAAAATCTCGAAACACTACTCGGTGAGATTATGGGCATTACTCGAGATGTGTTGGATACAGAAGGTTCCTCCCTCCTCCTCTACGACAAAGAAAAAGATGTTCTTGTATTCGACACAACAAGCGGATTAAAAGAAGAATCTCTTGCTAAGCTAACAGTTCCTAGGGGGAAAGGTATAGCTGGTATCGTTTTGGAAACATTAAAACCAGAGATTGTCAATGATGCCGCAAATGACAATCGGATCTTCAAAGATATAGACAAAAAAGTCGGTTACGTGACTAAAAATTTGTTATGTGTACCAATGGTTGCCCAAAACGAAGTTCAAGGTGTGCTTGAAGCTGTAAATACATTGGATGGTAGAAGTTTTAACAATACTGATATAAAAATTTTATCTTATCTTTCCAATTTGGCCGCTATTGCAGTTAGAAACAGAATTTTAATTGATCAACTCAATTCTAGAGCGAACGAATTAAATTGCCTTTATCAAATTTCTCAAGCACTTTCAAACATTCAAAATTCAGATGAATTTATGGATCTTGCAGTCAAAACTATATCAGAGATCTTGCATGTAGATCGCGTTGCGTTGATGTTTGAAAAAATTGAACAAAAAGGTCTCACCCGATCCAAATCAAAAGGCTTCTCTGACGTATTCCAAGATGAAGAAGTGCAATCGATGCTCTTTACCCACAAAGAAGAATGGATGTATAAGGGTTTTCGAGTGATCACAGCGAAGTCACCCCAAGGTCACAATTTAACACATAAGGGAATCTTTCAACATAGCTTAGTCGTTTTACCGATTTTAAAAAACAAACAATGGCTTGGCTCTCTTACCGTGTCCGATAAAACATCTCGCACTCAATTCGATGACATGGACATCAAAATTCTTAGGACTCTATCCAATCAAGTAGGTGAAGCCTATACTACTCTTCAAGTCAAAATACAAAGTGAACGCTTAAAGAATATTGATCGTGACATGCAAACAGCGGCGATGATCCAAAAGCACTCCCTTCCGATTATACCGAAACAATACTCACTCCTAGAGTTTGATACTTACTATCAAGCCTCACGAGAGATAGGTGGTGACTTCTATGACATGGTGATCCATGGAAAAGATGAGGTATCCTGTATCATCGCAGACGTATCTGGAAAGGGAACTCCTGCCGCTCTATTCATGGAAATGTCAAAAACGATCTTACAACAAGAGGTAGCTAAAAGCCCATCGACAAAAGAAGCGCTTACCCGCACAAATGAGATGATCCAAGATAAATCAGGATTTCTAATGTTTGTGACTGCTATGCTCGTGCGGATCAACATGACAAAAAAAGAAATCATGTACTCATCTGCTGGGCACAATATGCAGTTGATCTATCGTAAAAAACATCATAAAATCCAACATCTCTCTGGCAAAGGCCAACCGATGGGTATCAGTAACTGCGAATTCTCGGAACATGTTGTTTCTTACCAACCAGGTGACCTGATCGTTTTGTATACGGATGGAGTGACGGAAGCAATGAATATGAAAGAAGAGCTCTTTTCAGAAGAAAGATTAGAATCCGTAGTCCTCTCTCATATCAATGATCCACCTGAGGTGATTCGACAAGCAATACTCACCAAAGTTGGCGAATTTATTGGAGATGCAGAACCACATGATGACATCTCCTTATTTATCATTCGCCTCAATTAAAGCTTTTACTTTTTTTGAATCAACCAACCGCCTTCATACTATTAGGTTGGCCAGTAGACGCAAGTAGAGCTCGCCACAAAGTACTTTTTTCTGGGCGAAGCACTTTGCGCTCTGCAATTGCAAGGGAGATAGGCATAACGGTAAACACATTATTCCAAATCCCGACGACACAACCAGTCCTACCGGCAAACGCAGCGTGTACGGCATTCTGAGCCAAAAATCCACAAAAAACTGAGTCTTCCGCATTGGCAGGAACAGAACGGATGATATAACTTGGATCAATGTATTTTAGGTTGATGGGCAAACCTTCTTTTTTGAAAAAATCCGTGATCCTGTCTTTCATAAATACACCAATATCGGCCAATTTTTTATTGCCTGATTGGTCTTTTTCTCCTTTATCTTCAAAATACTTTTGACCTGCACCCTCTGCGACAATGATGACCGAATGCCCCCGTTTGGTGACTCGATCTTTTAGAACATCAAGAAATCCACCTTTCCCTTCCAAATCAAAATCAGATTCTGGGATCAAAACGAAATTTACATTTTTTGAAGCGAGTGCCGCATTTACGGCAATAAAACCAGAGTGACGACCCATAATTTTTACGAGTCCAATTCCGTTAGGTGCCCCCTTTGCTTCTTCATGTGCACAATTAATGGCTTCTACTGCTTTACTAAATGCGGTGGAAAAACCGAACGTCTTTTGTACGTAATTGATATCATTATCAATTGTCTTTGGGATTCCTACAATCGCAATATCTTCTTTACGTTTTTTAACTTCTTCATGAATTGCTTTGGCACCACGTAGCGTTCCGTCTCCACCAATACAAAACAACATTTTAACACCATACAGGCATAAGGTGTCTACCATATCGTCAATGTTTTGATTTCCTCGAGAAGAACCCAAGATGGATCCACCAAAATTCATAATGTGTGCGACTTTGTCTGGAGTGAGTTCAACTGGTCTATGTCTTGATTTTTTTACCATTCCCTCGTATCCATAAGGAAAACCTAATATACGAGGGACATGGTAGCGATAATGAAGTTCCATCACGAGTGCCCGGATGACATCGTTGATTCCAGGACACAACCCACCACAAGTCACAATTGCCGCGGTGACGTCACCTGGAGGAAAATAAATTTTCTCTTTGGGCCCTGCCTGTTCAAAAAAAATCGGATTGGTTTGGATGGTTTTTAAAGCATCTTCCTGACCAGAAAAAATGGTCTGGAATAAAACCACTGACTTTTCGTCGGTCCAATAATCATAACCAGCTGGATTTTGGTAATTACAAGCTCCGAAATTCTCTACAAGGGTATCATTTTCATTCATTCAGGTGATTTATCGCAAAAAAGAGTGAAGTGAAAAGCAAATTTCATTGCATTTCTGGGAATTTTACCGAGAGTCTCCTTAGATGAAAGGATCTTTCGTAACCAGTTTGCTCGTGTTACCAAGTATTTGGTTTACCCTCGTGTCCCAAGGTTTGCCATTCTTTTCAAGCTACTCCATTTCTGACCCTCAGCCAAGTTTATTCCGAGTAAATAGCGATACGAGCGGCTTCCAAAGGTCATTATCGATCCCTTTTCGTTTCCCTGCAGAGCTCGAATTGGGACGACCTGTGGGTACTCGGCCTTCAGCGTCTTTCGATCCGATCTCCCAAATTCAGATTTTTTCGCCAGTTATCCCATTCTCTTCAACGCTCCCTCTAAGAAACCCTGAAGGGAATTTTGATGTGAATTCTAGGGCTGCCAACCATAGCGTTCTCTCCTACCAACCAAATGTGACTTACATAAGCTATCGAAAAGGTGTAAGTTTTGATATGGGACTTAGTTTTGGATTGTCGTTAAATCAGGGCGGACTCGCGTATATGGATGTCCGTGAGACAAAAATGAGAGTCACTTACAGACTGAACAAAAATATTTTTTCATTCGTAAAAAATTCTAGATGGGAGTTGTTTTTACAACTTTCTGAATTACACAGGTTTGACGGTGATAGCATTTCCCGTCAGCTAAATACTGCTCTGAAAGTTCAAGATCCAGCTAGGTCAAATTTTGTTGGTCGGCAAATCTATGTTTCTCCGGGCATTAGCATTTCAAATAGTAATTTGGTTTTTGAAGGTATGGTGAAGGTTCCTATCAATGCAAGAGAGGCGAATCGAACTCTTGACGATTTGTGGTCACCAGAAGTTCAAGGTAACCTAGGTTTAAAGTATCTCTTTCCTGTTAGATCATCCAACAACTAAATTTACTTAGGACGTTATTTGTTTCTTCCAAGCAAGATAGATGTCTTGTTTCAGTAGTTTTTCTTTCCCTCTTCCAAGACGTAGACTGTCTTCAATCCCAGATACATTCCAAGTAAGTTTGACCTCATCCACTGGACAATTCACTTCACCACAATTTGCCTCAAAAACTTGAATTTTTTGTTCAGGTAGAAGAGTTGTCATTTCTAACAACCACTTGGAGAGAAGTGGATGGAAGGAAAATCCATCTTTTAAAAGTACGGACTCGATGGATTTCCAGCCATGATCATGTGACATTTTGTTTACTTATTTACTAGCAACGGTTTTACGAGATGGATCATAATTTAGATACGGTGATAGCCATCTTTCCACTTCTACAACAGGCATGTCTTTTCGCTTAGCATACTCAATGACTTGGTCTTCATTTATTTTGCCTATGGCAAAATACTTTGCATCTGGATGTGAAAAATAGTATCCACTTACTGAACTAGCGGGCCACATCGCACAACTTTCTGTTAAGCGAATGCCAGCATTTTTTTCAACATCCAACAATTCCCAAAGTTTTTTCTTCTCTGTATGATCCGGACATGCAGGGTAACCGGGTGCTGGGCGAATACCTCTGTATTTTTCACGAATTAAATCATCGCTCGAAAGATTTTCATCTTTACCAAATCCCCACTCATCTCGGATCCATTTATGCATGTATTCAGCAAATGCTTCCGCAAATCTGTCAGCTAAAGCTTTTACGAGAATCGAATTGTAATCATCATGTTGGTCTTCATACTCTTTGGCTAATAATTCTACACCATGACCCGCTGTGACGGCAAAAAAGCCCATGTAATCATTGATCCCTTTCTCTTTCGGCGCAATAAAATCTGCCAAACTTAGATTCGGCTGCCCAGCAAGTCTTGTGATTTGTTGCCTTAACATGGGATAGGTTCCCAAACTATTCGTCTTTGCCTCATCTTGGAAAACTATTACACATTCATCTTCTGTAAATGCCGGGAACATACCAACTACACCTTTTGGCGTTAAACGATCATCTTTTAGCATTTTTTGAAGCATAACTTCTGCATCTTGAAACAATTTTGTCGCTTCTTTTCCAACAACGGGATCTTTTAAAATTTGAGGATATCTACCTTTCAATTCCCATGCCAGAAAAAACGGTGACCAGTCAATAAACGGGAGCAATTTTTCCAATGTAACATCGTTAATCACTTTTGTGCCTAAGAAAGATGGCTTTGGAGGAATGTATCCATCCCATTCAATTTTTATTTTATTTGCAATTGCATCTTCTAACGTTAGCAAGTTTCTTTCGCTCTCACGCGCATAAAACTCTTCACGTATCCTGATTTGGTCTTCTTTGACTGATCGCAGATAACCTTCCCTTTCAGAAGGATTGAGAACACCATTCATTACATTCACTACTCGTGAAGCATCTAAGACATGGATAACTGGTTCTGAATACTGCTCAGAGATCTTAACTGCAGTGTGTGCAGGTGAAGTTGTGGCTCCTCCAATCAAAAGAGGAATCTTAAATCCTTGCCTCTCCATTTCCTTTGCAACATGAACCATTTCATCAAGAGATGGGGTGATCAAACCAGATAGCCCAATGGCCTGAACGTTTTCCTTTCTCGCAGTCTCCAAAATTTTTTCCGTTGGGACCATCACTCCTAAATCAATTACTTCATAATTATTACAGGAAAGGACGACACCGACAATGTTTTTACCTATATCGTGAACATCTCCTTTAACAGTCGCTATAAGAAATTTTGCCTGTTTTGATTCATCCTTTTGATTTCGTTTTTCTTCTTCCATATATGGAAGAAGATAGGCGACGGCTTTTTTCATTACACGTGCACTCTTTACAACTTGTGGAAGAAACATTTTTCCAGCGCCAAACAGCTCTCCAACGACTTTCATCCCATTCATGAGAGGACCTTCAATCACTTCTAATGGTTTCGCAAACTGCTGGCGTGCTTCCTCGGTGTCTACGGTCACAAATTCATCGATACCTTTTACGAGCGCATGTGTGAGCCTTTCTTCTACCGGTAAAGATCTCCAGACATCGTCTTTCTTTTGGACTTTTGCCTCTCCATGGAATGTGCCTGCGGCCTCTATCAAACGTTCGGTGGCATCGCTACGACGATTTAGTAATACGTCTTCTATCAGTTCCAATAGATCTTTCGGGATTTGTTCATATACTTCGAGCATTCCTGCATTGACAATTGCCATATCCATACCAGCCTGGATCGCATGGTATAGGAATGCAGAGTGCATAGCTTCTCTAACAGGGTTATTCCCTCGAAATGAAAATGAGATATTGCTCAGTCCGCCTGATACCTTCGCGCCAGGACAAACTTTTTTAATTTCTCGTGTTGCCTCGATAAAATCTACCGCATAATTATTGTGCTCTTCGATACCGGTGGCAACTGTCAAAATATTGGGATCAAATATAATGTCTTCTGGGTAAAAATTCAATTTAGAGATCAAAAGATCATATGCTCGTTTACAAATACGAACCTTATCTTCTTTTGTCGCCGCCTGCCCCTGTTCATCGAATGCCATCACTATAGCCGCGGCCCCGAATCTTTGGATTGTCTTTGCATGTTTAAGAAAGACTTCCTCACCTTCTTTGAGTGAAATGGAATTGACTATCGGTTTACCTTGAATGCACTTGAGTCCTGCCTCTAAGACAGTCCATTTAGATGAATCAATCATAAAAGGAACCCGAGCAATTTCCGGTTCACCCGCAATTAGATTTAAAAACTTTGTCATCGAACCTTCGCCATCTAAAAGCGCTTCGTCAAAGTTTATATCAATGATATTTGCACCTGCCTGAACTTGTTGGAGTGCTACCTGAACTGCTTCTTCAAAGTTGCCATCCAAGATTAACTTTTTGAACTTAGGTGAGCCTGTTACATTTGTACGTTCGCCTACGTTTATAAATCCTTGATCTTTGGTTAAATGGAGAGGCTCAAGGCCCGAAAAGGAAGAAAATCGAGGTTTGGTGGTGAGTTTGCGAGGTGCTATATCCTTTACTGCCTCTGCGGCGGCGCGAATGTGATCTGGTGTGGTTCCACAACAACCACCAACAATATTCAAAAAACCGGATTGGGCAAAATCCAACATCCATTTTCCAAACTCAGCCGGGGTTTGGTCGTATCCACCGAAGGCATTTGGTAAACCAGCGTTTGGATAACAAGACACATAGCTTTCAGCGATACGTGAAATTTCCGCTATGTATGGTCTCATTTCGCCTGCGCCTAATGCACAGTTAATTCCTACTGCAAGAGGATTTGCATGGCGAATTGATAAATAAAATGCTTCACCAGTTTGACCTGAAAGTGTTCTGCCTGATGCGTCAGTAATCGTAACTGAAAGTACGACTGGAATTCTGATCTGCCTTTCTTCAAAAATCTTTTCGATAGCGAAGATACATGCCTTAAGATTTAAAGTATCGATGTTTGTTTCTGGAAGTAGTAGATCAACACCGCCGTCCAACAATGCGGCAACTTGTTCATAGAAACTGTCTACTAACTGGTCAAACGTAATGGCACGGAATGCAGGATTGTTAACATCAGGAGACAAAGAAGATGTTTTGACTGTTGGTCCAATGGATCCTGCGATAAATACTTCCTTTGTTGATTTCTCTTTAAATTTTTTAACTGCATTTTTTGCGCATTGAACAGCGGCTAAATTTAATTCTCTGACAACGGATTCCATCTGATAATCTGCTTGGGAAACCGAATTAGAACTAAAGGTATTGGTTTCTATGATATCCGCTCCGGCCTCAAGGTATTCTAAGTGGACACCTTCAATAATATCAGGCCTCGTCATAGCGAGCATATCGTTGTTTCCTTTGACTGAGAGTTTCCAGTCTTTGAAACGTTCTCCACGAAAGTCCTTCTCTTCTAAAGAATGACGTTGGATCATAGTGCCCATCGCACCATCTAGTATTAATATTTTCTTTTCTAACAGGGCAAGAAGAGTTTGGGCGGAGGGATTGGTGTAATCAAATTTCATATATTTTAATGTTATAATTTCGTGGAATGCAAACTACAGGAGAAAAAGCTTCCCCTGTAGTTCTTTTTTTATTTGCTAGAATCGGCACACTTTGGCCCTTTTAAAGGCGGCTTCGTGTTCACGATTACTGGATACTTGCTCGATTCGCTTGCATTGAGCGCAATTGAACTTTTGAACTTCTCTGGAACATCATAATCCGGGAAAATCGCATCAATCGGACACTCATATTGGCATGCATTGCAATCAATACAAGTATCCGGATTGATATACAGTGTGTCGTTTGCCTCATGGAAAGCTTCCACGGGGCAAACTGCAGCACAACTCGTATATTTGCAATCTACGCAAACTTCTGTTACTACATAGGCCATTGATTCAACTACCTGCTTAGTAACGGTAATGTTCTGGTTTGAAAGGACCTTCAACAGGAACAGCAATATAGTCTGCTTGTTTTTGCGAAAGTTTAGTCAAACGAACACCAAGCTGCTCAAGGTGGAGAGCGGCTACTTTTTCATCCAATCTTTTTGGAAGTCGATAAACACCGATCTCGTATTTGTTATTCCAAAGTTCCATTTGTGCAAGAACCTGGTTTGTAAACGAGGCTGACATAACAAAAGATGGGTGACCAGTCGCACAACCTAGGTTAACGAGTCTTCCTTCAGCGAGAACAATGATAGACTTCCCATTCGGGAATGTATATTTGTCTACTTGAGGTTTAATTTCCTTTTTCGTTACACCTTGTTCAGCATTCAGTCTAGACATTTGAATCTCTGTATCGAAGTGACCAATGTTACATAGGATAGAGCCATCTTTCATACTCTTCATATGCTCAAGAGTGATGATGTCATCATTTCCAGTAGCTGTTACAATGATGTCAGCATTTTCGATAATGTCCTCAACTCTTAGAACTTGGTATCCTTCCATTGCGGCTTGAAGTGCGCAAATTGGATCGATTTCAGTTACGATGACACGTGCACCAAAGTTACGTAAAGAAGCAGCGGAGCCTTTTCCTACATCACCAAAACCACAAACTAGTGCTACCTTTCCAGCAAGCATTACATCTGTTGCTCTTTTGATACCATCTGCAAGTGACTCGCGACATCCGTAAAGATTGTCAAACTTTGACTTTGTGACTGAATCATTTACGTTGATGGCTGGAATTTTGAGCTCTCCATTGCTAAGTTTTTTGTGGAGTCCGATTACGCCTGTAGTGGTTTCTTCAGATACGCCCTTGATCTCTTTCAACAAATCAGGATGTTTTTCATGGATGTAATGTGTTAGATCATGACCATCATCCAAAATCATATTTGGACCTTTTCCACCATCAAAGAAAATGGTTTGTTCAATACACCACCAGTATTCTTCTTCCGATTCGCCTTTCCATGCAAATACAGGAATTCCTGCTTTTGCAATGGCAGCTGCTGCATGGTCCTGAGTTGAAAAAATGTTACATGAAGACCATCTAATTTCTGCACCTAACTCAATAAGAGTTTCAATGAGAACGGCTGTTTGAATCGTCATGTGAAGTGAACCTGCTATACGAGCTCCCTTCAACGGTTTTGTTTTTCCAAATTCTGCCCGAAGTGCCATAAGTCCTGGCATTTCTTTTTCGGCCAAAATGATTTCTTGTCTTCCCCATTCCGCTAGAGAGATATCTCTCACTTTATATGGAAGTCTTTCCGATTTTGTGCTAGTTGCTGTGGACATGATGTCCTCCTTTTTTCCTTGCTTTGATTGTTAAAATTTTAAAAACTGAGTCCGTTTGAATTTCGCTTAAAGATTCTATGATAAAACCAGAGTTAGTAAGCCAGGATTCTAGTAGATCTGGCTCGAATCCAAGCCAAAGGTCTGCAAAATTATCTCTCATCATTTCTTGGTTGTGCTTTACGAGATCGACAATGCAAAAGATACCATCTTCTTTGAGAATTCGAGCTACCTCTTCAATCACCGCTGGTGGATGGGAAATGTGATGTAACACCATACTTCCTACGACAGCTTCATAAGATGCATCTGGGAAAGGTAAAGCTTCCAATTGAGCAGTCACCAAACGCACGCTATCATTCTTTCCGAACGCAGAATTTGCGGCTTCAATCATATTCGAAGAAGAATCGACTCCCAGTACTCGTTTGGTTTTTGTAAGTAGGTAGGGAATGAGTCCACCAGGTCCACATCCCAAATCTACGATTTCATTGCTTTGATTGGGAAGGTGCTCAAGTATCCAAGACCTATAAACTTTCGGGTGAAGCACGCCTTCTTGGATGGTTTCCCAGTCGCTAGCGACACGGTCAAAAAAACCTTTTGATTTCTTTTCTCGACCTTCTAGAATGAGACTCACCATTTTTTGGTCTTTCTCGCGACTAGGCAAATCTTCTTTGTATGATAAAATCAATTGTGTAAGTTCTGTAAAAAAAGAAGGGGAATGATCTTGATCTGATCTAGCGGCATTCGGTGGAAGGAATGAGTATACCAGGGAACCCTCTCGTCTCGTCTGCACGAGTCCAGCCTCAGTGAGAATCTTCAAATGCCTAGAGATCCGGGATTGACCCATTTCGAGAATCTCAACCACTTCATTCACCGAAAAAGCACCAAAACTTAATATGTGCAGGATACGTACCCGTGTCTCATCCGAAAGCGCCTTCAGTGCAGAAAGGAGCATTTTGGGATTTGCTTTTGTTCGGGTGATTTCTTTCGTAACCATGCTAAGATATCTAGATATCAAGAATTCTTGATATCTAGAATTTTGCAAGTTTTTCTTTCTATATTAACTGTTGATTCGCCAAAAATTAATCTTTTCTCTCAGATTTGAGGCTAAATTCGCAATCCCACTGGAGGTGGCAGTCATTTCCTCTAGACCTGCGGCATTTGCTTGTGTCAAATCGTTGATATTGAAGATTGCTTGGGCCACCTCTCCGATTGCCTGCTTTTGTTCTTCCATCGAACTGCGGATCATGATCGATATCTCGTTTACACTCTCCACTTCTTGCACCACTCGTTCATTTCGATGGAGTTGGATCTTTGTGCTGGCTTGAATGGATTCTGTCACTTTTTGGAAAGAAGAAACTCCTTGGATGATATTTTGGATTAAGGCTATCGTAGATTCAATGATAGAAGTTCCCTTTGCGATTTCAGTGTCATTTTTTTCGATCAACTCGCTGATATCATTGATTGAGCTTGCAGTTTTGATTGCAAGTTTGCCGATTTCATCAGCCACCACCGCAAAACCACGACCGTAACTTCCCGCCCTCGCCGCTTCAATGGCCGCATTTAATGCCAAGAGATTGATTTGTTCTGAAATACTGCTGATGATTTCAATCACGCTACCAATTTGCTCAGAACTTTCTCCAATTTTTGAAATTGAATTTTGCATTTGGTCTAGTGATATTTGGCCTTTTCTTGCCTCATCAGTAATCTTTGTGAACTCTAACGTCGCTTTCGCTACTTCGTTTCCAGTACTTTGAATTTCATTGGATAACTCTTGCATCTGCTTTTTGAGATAATCCACTTTTTGAAATTGGGAATCGGATTGTGAGTCTACAGATTGTACGGCGGCTGAAATTTGTTCAATAGATGCAGAAATTTCTTCTGCAGATGCCGCTTGTGTCTGAGAGTTAGCAGACAAACTACCTAAAGAAACTGACATTTGTTCTGCGGAGGCGGCCATATCTTCGGATATGGATTGGTTATTGGCAACTACATTGGAAACTTGAGCGATGGTGCGATTCAATCCTTGTGCAAGTTTTCCGAATTCATCGGAAGATTTAACAACCACCTGGGACCTAAGATCGCCATTTCCAAAACTTGAAAGAACAGCCTCAATATCTAAAATGCTTTTGAAGCGATAGTAGAATACTAAAAAAGTGGCAAGCGCGATTACGAATGAACCACCCAAACTCAAGATCACCAGACCATCTAACGCGTCATAACACTCTTTCTCGATTTCCGCTAAGTCAATGGTTGAGTAAAATTGAAATCCATTCTTTAAACTAGTTTTTTTACGTAGGAGAAACATTGAGCCTTCCCAACGATTTAAAAAAGAATGTTCATCACCCGCCGCTTTCGATAGTGCTTCAAATTCTGAATCTTTGAATTTTTGGAGGATATAGTTTGAATTTGGATGCCAAATCATCACGGAATCTCGATCCAGAAGAAAAGAATATCCAGACTTTCCTATCTTGATATTCTCAAGTAATGTGTTTAACGCGTCACCAACGCGCAATGGAAAGCCAATGATCCCTACTACTTTGCCGTCTATTTTGATAGGTCCTGTAATCATAATGACTATCTTTTTTGTTATGGGAGAAACTTCTGCTTTGCCAAAAAATACTTTGCCCTCTTTAGCAAGTTCTAAATTTTCCTTGATGATGGGATTGCCGCTTAACTTTAAGCCAACGCCTTCACTATTCGGAAAACCAGTTGCAATAATTGTATTGTCTTTGTCCATATCTGCAACAAAAGCATTTTCAAGATAGAGTGCTTGGTTGTGGAAAACCTTCTGAAGGGCTTTTGTTAGCTCAGAATAGTTTTTCTTTGCATAAGCATCTTTGACTTGCTGATTTTCCGAAAACTCAATCAAACTGGATTCAACATTGGCAAATAGTACATTCATAGATGCTTCATTACTAAGGTTGAAATTGTATAATTGATTGGAGTATGCCATCTCCAACGAATTGGAATTGATCTTAAAAGAAATCATTAAGTATACGTCACTCATGAGAACAATCATAAATGAAATCATGATTGGGATAGAAACACTCAATCGTCTGTAGAAAGGTTTTTTTGACTCATCTAATTCCCTAGAGAATACATTGGATTTTAGAAGAAAATTGGAAGCACCTTCCATAAATAAAAATGATAGGATAATATTGAGAAGAGCTAAAAAAATGAGAGTGTTTTCTAAATAGAAGGCTTGCGATCTTGTGGTATCAGGATGCATTTCGAACGGTATCAGAATGATCAATGCGGCCATTATCCATTGGAGTATACCAATCAGAGAGAAGTAGATAGGTATCCGAGATACGAGATTCCAGCTTTTATGATAAAACTCATCTGAAATAGTTCGATTTGCTTCAAATTCGATGAGATAGGTTTTGACTCCACCTAACAAACGTGGAAAAATGAATATCGGAAAGACCTGAACAGCGATCGCCCCGGCTATTAGGCTCAGGATAAAAACACGCAACTGATCTCCAGCCGGCTCCAATAAAAAATAAATAAGAATAGTTCCTAGAGGAACCACAACACCCATCGAAAATCCGACTGTGGCAATGAGAACTTGGCGATTGAACTTTTTGAATAGAAGCATTTAGGTGACCCAAAGGACACCTTAAAGCGTTAGTTTTTGGAATGCAACCGATAATCCGAGCTAGTGGTCTTAAGAATTCGTCAATCGGAAGAAGTTGATTTTACGTTTTAAATTTTCTGCAAGGTTCGCGATGCCACCAGAAGTAGCCGTCATTTCTTCCAATCCAGCCGCAGTCGATTGAGTCAGATCATTGATATTGAAAATTGCATGTGAAACCTCACTTATCGCATTTTTTTGCTCCTCCATGGAGAGTTTGATTTGCTGGCTGATTTGATTCACGTTTTCGACTTCCGCAGTCACTTGGATGTTTATTTTGCTCTGTTCTTTGGTATTCGCCTCAATGGATTGTGTAAGCTGTTGGAATGTGTTTACACCAGTGATAATGGTAGAAATTAACGAGATCGTAGATTCGATCGTTTTTGTACCACTTTCGATCTCAACTTCATTTGCATGAATCAATTCATCAATATCCTTGATCGACTGAGCAGTTTTATCTGCCAACTTTCCAATCTCATCGGCAACAACAGCAAATCCACGACCATAAACACCTGCCCTTGCAGCTTCAATCGCCGCATTGAGAGCAAGTAAATTGATCTGTTCCGAGATATTGTTGATAATCTCAATCACATTTCCGATTTCCGCTGAACTATTGCTAATTTTTCCAATGCTAGTTCTCATTGAGTCGAGCGAGACCTGACCTGCTTTGGCTTCAGCAGTGATCTTAGAAACACTAGTGGCCGCTGTTCCAACCTGTTTACCCATCGTCGAAATGATTTGAGAAAGAGAATCCATTTGGCTTTTGAGAAAATCCACTTTTCGGAACTGTTCTTCTGCCTGTGAATCGACACTCTGAATTGCTGCAGAGATTTCTTCAATAGAGGCAGAAATTTCTTCCGCCGCCGCGGCTTGAGTTTGTGCATTGGAAGATAAACTATTCAGTGAAACAGACATCTGTTCGGCAGAAGAAGCAAGGTCTTCAGAAGCCGTCTGATTGGCTCCAACAACGTCTGCTATTTGATCAATGGTTTGATTGAGTCCGAGTTGGATTTTCCCGAATTCATCCACAGCATCAATTTTTGCCTTTGAAGTCAAATCACCCGACTGGATGGAATTTAAAATTTGATCAATACGGTCAAGACCTGCCAGTCTAGATCGTAGCAGTAGAACGACTGCTATATTAATGAGAATAAAACTTAAAATAGAAACAAGTGATTGATTGATGAGGGCATCTATCGAATTACCTTCGATGACATCTTGACCCATGGAAGCACCAAAGTAATACTGATAATCTTCGTTGTAACGAATCATCATTACATTTCTTTTTCCATCCAATTGGTAAAGTATGGATTTCTCCTTATTCTTTTCTTGAATTTGAGAGGCAAATGAAGCCTTTCTAAAATCATACAATTGATAGGAGGCACTAGGATGGTAGATAGTCTTTAGTTCCCGATCAAGCACGAATGCATGACCACTTTCACCAAGTTTTAAATTTCCTATGGCTTTTTGTACAAAATCCCCTACCAAAAAAGGAAACCCGACCATTGCGATGATCTCTCCTGATTCCGAAACCATGGGAGCAGTTAGAAGGATAACGGCAGTTTTTGTAATTGGTGATGGAAAGATCGAGCTGAAAAAAACTTTACCAGCAAGTGTCTGTTTAATATTTTCCGAAGCGCCTGGTGATTCTTGTATTGGGAAGCCAACACTTGCCCCACCAGGAAGACCAGTCGCCTCAATCCTATAAGGCGCGGCAACAGAGGCAATAAACACATTCTCAAAGTAAGAACCTTTGTCGTCGAAAATTTTACTTAGGATGGGTGTGAGCTCTTTCCATTTTTTTTCGGCCACCAATTTTTTATGGTATGGATTGTTTACAAATTCTTGAATCGCAACTTCTTTTTCCTTAAAGAAATTTGATATATGTACGGAATTGTTCAAACTGATGTTATATAATTGATTTCGATACGAAGAATCAACTGCGGATTTCATCGAGTTAAAACTTAGAAGGATAAGTGCGACCAACAACATTTGTAGTAATGCAGAAATTAGTATGGGTAGATTCGCTTTTAAGCTTTGGTATTTGAACTGATCCGCGATAGATGAATCTGTATCCTTCTGATCAAATTTGCCATTTGCAAAAAGGCGGTTTACGTTGATGGTCGCAGAAGTAAAAGAAATGAGAATATTGATGATGGAGACAAAAATTAAAACTCCGACGTAGTTGATAGATTGCGTTTTAGTTGTTTCTTCGACATTGATAAATGGAAGCGAGGCTACAAAAATTCCCAGACACCAGCGGAAAATCGCGCTGTATAAAATATATTTTGGAAAAGAGACGGCCTGATTTCTTGTATGAAGTAGTTCAGTCGTTTCAATTGTTCTTCCTTCATCTCGTTTTTGAAGATAAATTTTGAGGGGCTTCATTTTAGCCAAAGTAAAAAAGAAAGGAAGCTGAGAAGCTAAAATGGCTCCAACCGTTCCTATCACTATCGCGATGAATTGATTGTAAGTTGGCTCTACGAAGAAATAAATAAAAATAAAAGCAAGTGGAACAATGACGACAAAGTTGATAACTTCAGTAGAAAGAAAAAAACTGCGAGAGAATTTTTTATATGAACTCATTAGAGTTCCATCTTAATAAATCATTCGATTCCGAAAAGGGATTTTTAGATGGAACTCATGGATCTTTTTGACCTTTGAGAGAATTTAGAGAGAGATTTTTACACCTAAATTTGCAGAGTACAAATCCTTTCCGCCATACAACCCCTCTAAAATTACTTTAAGTAAGTATACATCCAATTCCAAACCACCTATCGCATAACCCATATTTCTTTTGATATTGGCGTCACCTGAAAGCCCAAGACCAAGTGTACCGGAAGGATTCGCAGAAAGAATTGAGGGATCAATTTGTGATTGGTATTCTCTTGGAATTTCAAGGACACTGACGTTATTTGCTTGGGTAATGAGTGGACCAGATCTTGACATGGAAATACTGCTATCACCCGTATTCCAACTGTACCCTCCACCGACGATCAAGTTCGCAATCCAAAAAAGTCCAATTCCTGTGCGTACGTCCACATTGGTAGTTCGAACCTTTGTGCCGTAGAGGAAATTTGTATCACCACCCCATTTTGCCGAAACTCCATTTGTTTGGATGGTCGCGGCTTTGCCTTCCAAATATTTAAACCCAAAATTTTCTTCCATGACATGGTGTCCGGCACCGATGTTGATGCCATCCCATGTAAACATATTCATGAGAAAGCCTTCTTTCTCAATCAGCTGGTATCGAATCATTCCACCATAATTTTTGACGGTGATGCGCCCTTCATAATTTTTATTGTTTGAAAGACCTTGCAATTGTTTGTTGGAGACCACCATATCCATGCCATGCAAAAAAATCCCAAACCTACTTAACCAATGGCGACTTTCAAAACCGAGAAGCCATCCAGGATTAAAATCAACATTGACATTGGGAATAACTGCACCACCAACGTTCGGTAATTTGGGTAATTTAAATCCAGGCTCCTCGATGGTGATATCATCTTTTTTGTAACCTGCTGCCGAAACACTAACACCAAACTGGATACGCCTTACTGTTCCAGTTCCTATATTAGATGTTCCTATGTTTGCAAGAAAGCCAGCTTCAGTGTTTGTTTTAAGTACTTCGTTTATATATTCAGTTTGTAATCGAGTAAATGATCGATTTGCACTGCTAGTTATGTCCGTCGGTAGGAATTGGCATGCTTGGCCGGTACAGGTAAATTGCGCCTGTAGGTTGGTCGATGCCCAAAAAATAGAACAAATCCAAATGAAGATGCCAAATATGATTTTCATAAATTTAAAACCCTCGTTTATCATCCAATTGTATGAACAATTGAAAGAAAAAAATTTCTCCGTTAAAACGCCTTTCTAGGGCTTTTTCTGACTACTAATCAAAAAGACACCTGATAGAACAAATATCGTCCCAATTGCATGGAAAATAGAGATTTGCTCGCCCAAAAACCAATATGCAAGCAGCAAAGTTGACATCGGACCGACAGAACCGATGATCGCCGCCGTCTTAGATCCGACTTTTTTGATACCTTCCGAGACAAAGATTGCCGGCACCACAGTATTGACGGTTCCCAGTATAAATGCCAATCCGTAAAATTCTATTGGCTGGGATAGCTCAGACCATTTTCCGAAGAATAAAAAATGCAAAAAAACGACAATGGAAGAGATCGCAAGAGCGTAGGCGGTAAATCGTTTTGCGCCTATTTTTGGGATCATACTTCCACTTCCCATCAGATAAATGGCATACGTTAGAGCAGAAAGTAGGATAAAGAAGGCACCAAGTGATACATCGTTTGCCTCACCTACTTTTAAATCTTGGCTGTATGCGATTGCTACACCTGTATAGGTTAAGAGCAGAGAAATTACTTCCTTCAGATGTATCCTAGTTTTAAAAAATAAGAACGAGAGGAGCACAACTAATGTCGGATAGATGAAAAGAATAATACGTTCAAGACCCGCGGTGATATATTGTAGTCCAAGAAAATCAAATAAACTCGCCAGATAGTAACCGACAATCCCCATTAAAATGAGAGAGGACCATTCCCTCCGTGAAATTCTTTTTGTTGCCTTTTTTTCTTCCGAATATGCGATCCAAACTAGAAATGGAAATGCAAAGAACATTCGAAAAAAGAGCGAAGTTGTCGCACTAATTTGGTAGGTATAAGTGAGTTTAACGACTACAGCCTTTGCAGAAAAAAGAATCGCTCCAAAGAGAACTAATATGGCGCCGTTAATTCCACTTTGAATAACTGGTTTTCTTTCTGTCATAATTCCATAGTGAAAAACTAGTTTTTCACCGATACTAAATTTGATGAAGTTCATACTGAAGTGGATCGTGTTCCTAGTAACAATTTTTCCCTTAGTATTGTTGCCTGAAAAAACCGAGATTGAGCTGTCCAAACCATTGTTACGTGTTTGGCCAACATTTCGACCTGAGGAATGTGAAGATTGGGCTATTTCGCCTTTTATCTGTAAAAGATGTCTATGGGAGGGAAAGCGATACGCTCAAAAGATTTACTTTTTCGAAAATGGACCATATAGAGAGCATGGTTGTTATCTAGAACCAGTAGGTTTTGAGAGAATCGAAAGAGAGAAATGACCCCCATCTGGGAGGTCATTGATTTAGAAAAAGTTTACTTTTTAACACATCCCATAATGCCAGTTAAACCAGGTGCATTTTTAAGGCAATTTGGATCAAATTTTCCTTCCATACACTGTTCAATCATTTTAGCTTTTCCTTGTTGGAGACCTGCAAGTAAAGGAGCGGCTTGTGGGTTCTTTTTCGCTTCTTCTTCAATTGCAACGAATGCTGATGTTAGTGCCGCTTCACATTCTTCTTGTGTATAAACTTTTGATTTACAATTTGTGAGAGCTAGGCTCAAAAATAGAGCAAATACGAGTGTTTTTTTCATGAAAAACTCCGATGGTTTTATTTGATGTTAATATCTGACTGGGAAAGGCTTTTGAAAAGTAAAAAATGTTACACCATATAGCAATCGGAACTCCCCATGTCTCAAATCTAGCCGATTTTTATCTGCTACTCCCTAATTCAGTTAAAAAAAATGAGTTTTTTGAGACGATTGGTGGTAGTTTGAGATCGATATGGATCGAATTTGATGGTTTCATTCTTATGATTGAGCATGGCGAGAAGAAAGGTGCCAAAGCATTGGTATTTGCATACAATGATGCAGATGATAAATTATGGGAAATATTCCTAAGTTCTATAAAACCAAGTCACCGAACGGACTATACTGTCTATTTCCATGATCCAGATGGCAATTTGTTAGGCGTAAGTAGCTACCCCACTCGATTAAGGAACTTTTGACAATGACTCAAGCAAATACTAAAATTAGCTATCCTTATCTTGTTCAAATAAAGGATATCCATCGTCACTACTTTGACGTGACTCTTCACTTAACATCGGATAAGGATAACGTCAACCTTTGTTTGCCTGCCTGGACGCCTGGTTCGTATATGATCCGAGATTATTCTACCCATCTCTATCAATTCACAGCTCTCGATGGAAAAACAAATGCTGAATTACAATGGGAACAAATTGGACTCCACGAATGGAATGTAGTCTTGCACGGAAATTCTGCAGTAATTAAATATGTAATCTATGCATTTGAGGATTATACCGTTAGAACTAATTATTTGACAACTGAGTTTGGATTTATCAATCCACCAGCTATGTTTTTATATCCAAAAGGATCATTGAACCAATCTTTACAAATTCAATTTGATACATCTAACTTTTTTTCAAATATCTATACTTCGCTTCAAAAAGGCAGTGAAGATATTTTTTATGCAAATTCTTTTGATGATTTGTATGATTCTCCATTTCACCTTTCCAATCAAAATTCAATTTTCTTTGATACTGGGAACTGCAAACACGAATTAATCGTTGAAGGGAGCCTCGCCTATAGCTTTAAGGAAAAATTGGCGGCAGACCTAAAAAAAATATGTTCTGCACAAATCAAAGCAATGGGACATTCCCCGAATTCATATTATCTTTTTATCTTGAATTTAACTCAACAAGCTTATGGAGGTTTGGAGCACAAAGCAAGCAGTGTAAATTACTTTAGTCCAGACAATTTGGCAGACGAGGAAGAGTATAAAAAATTACTTGAACTACTTTCTCATGAATATTTCCACCTTTGGAATGTAAAAAGAATTCGTCCCATTGCTCTAGGTCCTTTTGATTATCAGAATCCTAATCTCACCAAAGAATTGTGGATTGCAGAAGGAGCAACCAGCTTCTACGATATTTACTTTCTTTACCTATCTGGTTTGTTTACTAAGGAAGAATTTTTCTCAAGATTACAGAGTGATGTTATTTCTCTTGAAGATACAGATGCGCAATTATGGATGAGCCTCGAAGAATCATCTTTTACCGCATGGAATAAATACTACAAACGAAACGGAAACAGTCATAATGTTTCTGTATCCTACTATACGAAAGGAGCAGTTCTCATTTTATGTATGGTTATATATATTCTAAAAGAAACATCGGGCAAATATTCCTTCTTGGATATTTTGCGTTCATTATATAATTTATATTATTTGGAGAAAGATCGAGGGTTTACGAAACAAGAATTTTTTGATATTGCAAAAAAAACTACTGGTGTAGATCTTAAAATTGAGTTTGATCAATATTTGACTAAACCTAACAAAATACCTACAGAAAAGTATTTGTTTTGGATTGGTGCAAATCGCATCGATGCTGATGAAGTAAGTGATCTCGGATTTAAAGTTAAAGAACGAAACGGGAATCTTTTTATCAATAAATTGTTACATAAGGGTGAAACGTCACCGATACCTGAACTCCAGTTGGACGATGAGATTTTAGCAATAAATGGAATCAGAATGAACAAAACTAGTTTCGATCGTTTGGAAAAACAATTGAAACCCAAAGAAAGAATTCATATTCTGCTTGCACGATTTGGCAAAACGAAGGAGGTCATGGTGGAAGTAGGAAGTGACTTTAAAACTAAAAAATTTATATTTTCGCCAGAAATTCCTTCTGAATTTAAGTTGTTACAAGACGTCTTTTTTTATAGAGAATAAATAGCTTATGCCAGGTAGATTTAACTATATCCTTACACCTTCTTCAAAGGAAGAGATTTCTCCAGAAATCCCACTCCCATTGTCAAAACATGGGAAACATTGGATTCATATAACGGCAGAAAACGAAACACAACTGACTGTATTATTTGAAAAGCATAAAATTCACCCGCTAACGATCGAAGACATTCTAAATCCAAACAGTAGGATAAAATTAGAGAAATTTCCAAACTATATCTTCTTTATTTTTAAGGGCTATCAATTCGATAAAAATATTCTTATCCCTAAAAATTTCAATTTTATCTTAACCGAAAATCAGATCATTTCGATCACATTAGATTATCGAGATAGCATTGGCGATTTGATAGAGGACTGGAAAGCAAATCATAAACTACTGGCCAGAGGTTACGAGTTTATAGTACATAAGATTTTGGATATTGAAACGGATCACACATTATTGATTGCACAAAAAATCGAAGAAAGAATTGAACACTTTGAAGATCAAATCTTTTCTAATTCAAAATCTTTAGATATTGCAAATGTATACGGATTGAGAGGTTATTTACAGAACATGAAGAAAGGTATCAACCAAAACAAAGAAGTTTTGGAAGATGTTGAAAAGATCAAAAGCCACTTTTTTAGTGACGAGGCAGATGCATTCTTTCGTGATGTTCGTGACCATTCCATTCGTTTGTTAGAACTTGTTGATAGTAATATAGAATCTATATCTTCTGCATTGGAAGCACACATAGCACTTTCAAGCCGGAAGACAAATGAAATCATGAAAATACTTACCATTATGACGGCAGTTATGTTGCCTATGTCCCTCGTTGCAGGGATATTTGGTATGAATTTCAGATATATTCCAACCTTGACCTGGTCTACCGGTTTTCACTTCTCTTTGGGAATTATGATTTCAATCGGAGGGTTTATGTTAATCTACTTTAAAATCAAACGATGGTTTTAGCAAAAATAAAATAATTGAAGACAATCTTTAAATCAGACGTCTTGGATTTCATATTGACGTAATCCCACCATCGACTGTCCAATTTGCACCAGTAATATAACTCGACTCTTTTTGAATTAGAAAATTTACAACACGGGAAATTTCAGATGGCTCGGCAATTCGTCTAACGGGAGTTTTTTGAATAATTTCTGACTTATGATCGTGAACCTGGTCTTCCTGAACACCCATATTTGTGTCAACATACCCTGGGCTAATACAATTGGCAGTAATCCCGAATTCGCCCCATTCATCGGCAATGGATTTAACAAAGCCAACCAATGCATGTTTTGACGATGAATATGCAACAGAAAGAGCCGAGCCGACGATTGAAAGAGAGGAAGCGATGGCGACGATTCTCCCTTGTTTTGATGATTTCATCATTGGAAGTAATAGTTTTGTTAATAGAAAAAATGAATCCACGTTGATTCGAAAAATAGATTGCCATTCATCGAGTCCAACTTCGGTTATGTTGTGGTAGGGTCCGCCATAGCCAGCACAATGTACAAGCCCATAAATTTCTCCTGACTGACTGCATTCCGAAACGAGTTTAGTTAAGGTTCTTTCCAATACAAATAGCGGCTCAGAGAGGTCTACTTCTCGATAGGTTTCTTGCAATACTGGAGATTCGGGACGAACTTTGTCAATGTTCCAGACGGAAAAGCCAGAAAGTACAAGCGATCGGACGATTTCGCGACCGATACCACCGCTTCCACCAGTTACTAAGATAACGGGATCAGAAACTTCCATGTTTATAAGATTCCTTTCTTCGGTGTAACGTAGATTTCATCAAGATATAGAGAATTTGGGAGGTCTACTAAACTTGCAAGGAATTCACCGGCATCCGAGACCGAAATCATATCCTTTTTTGCAAAATCAGTCCTTTTATCCCAAATTTCCGTTCCCACGGCACCTAAGTAAGCATTCACTACTTTCACATTATACTCTTTCCATTCCTCTCTGATTGCCTTGGCAAGCCCAGAAACTGCATGTTTCGAAGCACAATACGCTGAGGAATTTGCAAACCCCATTTTGGAGGCTGTCGAAGATAAAAAAACGAGAGTCGAACGAGTTGCGAGGCGGATCGCAGGTGATAAAATTTGAAGGATCTTCATAGAAGCAAAAACATTGAGTTGAAAATGGGAGTTTAAGTCGACCTGACCGATTTCTTCTATTGGTTTAAATAAGCCATCGCCTTGAGCAAAGTATACGATGATTTGTATATCTTGATCGTTTTTAGAATTTGCCTTTAGTTTTTCGACTTCTAGATTGAACACCATTTCAAAATGATCGAAATCCGTTGGTCTGGTTAAATCAAACAGATGATTTTGATTTGGTAAAAATTCATTTTTGAAGGCAAGCCCTCTTCGAGAAAATCCAATGTTGATCGACTCAGTTTTTTTTAATTGTATCGTTTCAAATATGGAACGTCCGATTCCGGTTCCTGCGCCAAAAACTAAAATGAGAGTCTTCATCGTAAAGATTCTTTCATCACGTCAAACAAAAATGCTGTCGCTTCTAAATGTCTGTTGGCCTCTAATATAGAATTGCCCCAAACTGTGGGGCCGTGACCTTCTACTAAAATAAAAGGTAACATATAATCGGGATTTTCAGCAAAAAATAATTGAATTGATTCAGCAATGTCTTTCACATTTCCAAAATTATAAAAAACCGCCATCTTTAAATTTGGATTTTCATTCCAAATTCCATACGCTTTAATGATTTCAATATTTGGTATGTCAACTAACTTGAATTTTTCCTGAGAAGAAACCGAATATACTAATAAATTAGATGATAAAGTATGAACATGCAAAACTGCTGAAATGGTTGATGAAAATTGATATACTGCTTGATGGATCGATGTTTCCGCCGATGGTTTGTTCTTAGTTGCATTGTGTAGAGGAGAGTCAGATTCATTCGGTAGTGGTTGAAGGCTGTTCTTTACAATTTCTGAAGTCAAAATATCAACGCAGACAAAGTCAGTTAGATTTAAGTTTCCTTTGTCTTTTCCGGATGCTGTGATCCAAATCTGAGACGGATTTGTAACTGACCTAATGGATAAGTTACCAGCAGTGGCAAACATCCACTGCCGATTATAATAAACTTTAGAGAGACCTACGATCTCTTGGATTAATTCTTGGTCTCCCAATACTATTTGTTTACCCTTTCTACATAGGTTAAGTCACGCAGATCAATTTTTACAAAGTCACCTTGTTTGATAAATATTGGTACATTAACTTCGCCGCCAGTTTCTACACTAACACGCTTGAGGGCAAGACCAGTTGTGTCTCCTTTTAAGCCGTCTTCTGCATAGGTTACTTCTAAAACTGCGAAATTAGGAGGAGTGACTCCGATTGGTTTTTCTTCATAGAAAGAAACTTCGACCTGTGTTTCCTCTTTCATAAATGGAAGGATATCTTCCACATAATCTTTAGAAACTGGAATTTGCTCGAAGTCATTTACATCCATAAAAATGATGTCGTCACCATCAGCGTAACAATACTGCATCTTACGTTTTTCTAGCTCTACGCTTTCCAATTTTTCCGCTGCTTTGAATGTACGCTCTATAGAAGAATCCCTTACAATGTTTTTTAGTTTAGTTCTGATGAATGCAGATCCTTTCCCAGGATTTACAAATTCTGATTTAACGACCGAATAGAGTTCATTCTCAATTTTGAGAATCATCCCTTTTTTAACTTCTGTGATACCTAATGTCATATTTTCAATGCTCGTAAACAAAATCCGAGGGACTTGCCTGCCTGTCAATCCAAGTATGGTTATTAGTTATGGCTTGGAATGATTGGAAATGGCAACTTCAGAATCGACTTTTAAAAGCTGAAGATCTGATTGGAAAGCTTGAGCTTATTGAAGAAGAAAAGGAAGCATTCGAAGAATCAAAGGAGATTTTTTCCTTTGCCGTTACTCCCTATTATTTATCTCTCATCGACCCTTCGGATCCGAATTGTCCAATTCGTAAACAAGTGATCCCTCGAAAAGAGGAGTTGATTCGAATGCCAAATGAAGTGGAAGACCCACTTGCTGAGCAAGTATTTATGCCAGTTAAGGGGGTTACTCATAGATATCCAGATCGAGCTTTGTGGTACCTATCACATATTTGTGCAGTTTATTGTCGATTTTGTACTCGAAAGCGAAAAGTTTCGAATCCTGAGGAAACACCGTCAAAAGATGAGTGGGAAGCTGCATTGGATTACTTCAGGACTCATCCAGAGATTAAGGAAGTCATCTTATCTGGCGGGGATCCTTTGACTCTGGCTGATCATCAATTAGATTATCTTCTTTCTCAATTGAACAATATCAAACATATCAACCATATAAGAATCCACTCACGATATCCTGTCACTCTTCCAATGAGGATAACAGATTCAATTTGTGAAATTTTTAGAAAATACTTTCCAATTTATATGGTCACTCATTTCAATCATCCTAAAGAATTGACTGAAGATGCTATCGTGGCGTTAAAAAAGCTCTGTCAATCTGGCAATTTGATTATGATGAATCAGTCAGTCTTGTTGAAAGGTATAAATGATTCTGAAGATGTACTTGAATCTTTGAATTATCTTCTCTTGAAGGCCGGTGTAAAACCATATTATTTACACCAATGCGATGAGGTTTTCGGAAGTAGTGGATTTGTGGTACCTATTACAAGGGGAATCGAAATCATGTATAAACTTCGAGGAAGGAGATCCGGAATTTCGATACCTACTTATGTCAAAGACCTAACTGGGGGAGGAGGAAAAATTCCACTCAACCCAAGTTACATTATAGAAAACCGAGAAAAGGGATATTTAATGAAAAATTATAATGGCGATTTGTATGAAATCATTCATTAATACAAAAACTTTTTTTCCCTACAGTTTTTTCTTACTTTTATATATTTTTACCGCTTGTAAATCAACCAGTCCCATTAAATCGAATCAAGTATTGGATATTAAACCCAAAATTCTCAGACTGACCTATGATTCAACATGGACAACGAAAGAAACTTTTGAATTGCAGAAGGTCGAGAGTATTCATCAAAGCGGAAATACTTATACTCTACTCTTCGACCCAAACGTAAGCGAGAATACATTTCGATGGATCAGAGTTTCTTCGACCAATCAAGAAAATAGACAAGGATTTCCTTATTTGATGTCTAGTCTGAATCAAAGTGCAAAGGTCTTTTATATCCCATGGAAAAATACTAAAATCTCGGTCGTAATTCAAAATCAAAATGAAGACCCAAAAAAAATAGATTGTCGATGGGAAGGTTTATACAATGGTTATTTGCTAGTAGTAGAAACCGAATATCTGAATAACAACGGTTATGAGCTTTCGAAAGTAGCTCAGATTTTCCATCAGTATGCAAACGAACGGATTACTACTTACTAGTCAAAATCAGACTACGAGCATTAGGAATCTTTTGGGATCTCGTTTAATTCTGTCGAAAATGTTCGTTTTGGGTTTTTCCGTAAAAAAAATGAGATCTTGAAAGATATCTCCCTCGGATTTGTGGTAGCTCTTACAATTCCTCGTACACGCATCAACCTTAGCCAACCAATACGTTTCAATTCAAACAATATTCCAATCAAACGGCATCTTGAAATTCGGAAATACTGTGCCATCATCTCCAACTCTATTAACAGACTTTCCTCAATTCTACATGATATTTTTTTCAAAGATTGGCCACTCTTTTGATACTCCTTAGCAATTGAATTCCTAACTGGGGGTTTCATCCCAAAAATCAAAGTAGTTGATCCTTCTTCCAATAAATGTTTGATCACAGCATTTACACTTTTTTTAGTCGAGAAAAACCTTCGGTAAATCGATTCCGGAACGAGTATACTGGTATTTCTAAGCTCGTCATAGTCTAGTGTTGATTCATTTTTCGCATTTCTTGGCAAATACAAAGTTCCATTTTGATGAATGACGCCTTGGTAGTAAAAAGTGCTAATTCTATCCATAATTAATGGATGGTTGAAAAAACATGATTATGACCGTTTATTTTGAAAAAAGGTTGGTCAAAACCTGAATCATTCCCAAATTAGAAAGGGATCTCGAAATGTTGAGGTTTGGATACTGTTTATGTGGCTAAAATTAGGGGAATCAGAAGTAATCAATTTAGATTTTATTGCCTCAATCAAAAAAAACTCAGCACAACCTACAATCGAAATCATCTATCAAGATTTAAATAATATCAAATCTCTACCTTTTCCAGGTACAGAAGAAAGAGACCGAGCCTTCAAAGCAATACTTGAAAACTTATCTAGGATGAAGTTATTTTTTGAGTGAACTCAATGCCAGAATATGAAGCCTTAAACCCAGTTCTCTATGCCAAGGTCCTTGATCACCTAGAACCCATATCATCACATAAACCATTTCAAATTTTATTTTATGGCTCAAGAGAGCGTGGTGATCATGATGATCTCTCAGATTTGAACTTTTATCTACTTGCCCATTCAACAGATCAGATGAAACCAAGTTTTATAGAATCTGTATCAAACGCACTCAATCAACTTGAAGCTGTTGCCCCTGTAAATATGATCGCTGGCGATTCGGAATCCCTTAGACTTAGAATGAGAATTCATGAACCAGGCTCAATCCAGCTATTGGAAAATGCCTCAGTTTTTTATGGCGACTCAATTTGGGAAAATCTTCAAACCGAATGGAGTAAAATTAGAACGAAAGAAATTTCTACCAAAGACCTTTCCTCATATCTTGAAAAGAGAATTCGTTTTTTCAAACAACAGGTATCAAAAACAGCAAAAGATGAAGTGATACAATTGGAACGAATTTGTACTTTAACTTTGCATGTTTGGGCAATCAATTGTATCTCAGATATTAGTTTTTCAGAACTATTGAAGATGGATACTCCAAGTCAAATTCATCCCTTATTCACAAACTTATACAAACACGAGCTAGATGACACTATAAACGAGTTGCTTAGCTTACAGCAACGCCTTGTTACAATAAAACGAGAAGCAAGATGGAAAAAAGAGTTATCAAGGGATGAAATTTATGAATTAAAATATAAACTAATCCAACTCCGAAAGGATGAAGAGTTTCTACTTAACTACTAATGGAAGCAAGTCAGCATAACCATACTTAGCTAGATCCTCTTTCTTTATAAACCGTAACGCCGCAGAATTAATGCAATAACGCAGCCCAGTTGGTCTAGGGCCATCATCAAATACATGTCCCAAATGGGAATTCGCAATTTTGCTTCGTACTTCAACCCTTGTCATTCCCCAATTAGTATCTTTTTTTTCAACAATGGATTCTTCAAAAATCGGACGAGTGAAACTTGGCCAACCGGTTCCCGAATCAAATTTATCCTTTGAAAGAAACAATGGTTCCCCTGTAACAATATCAACATAGATTCCAACTTCATGATGATTCCAATATTCATTTTGAAACGGTGGCTCGGTCTCATCTAGCTGTGTGACTCTATACTGGATATCACTCAGCTTTGATTTTATTTCTGCTTGATTAGGAGTTTTATAATTCATAAAAACGGGCTCTCTCTTTGCTTCTCCGCATACAAGACTAGAAAAAGATAAGAAGGAAAAGACAAACAAAAACTCAATATGCCTCTTGTAATTGAGAAGGCGAAAAGCAGGAACTTCAAATTCCGAACGGCAATTCAAATCGCACCGTCCATTGTGAGAGTCGATTTTTGGAAGGATAAGTTTCATTTGTAATTAGACAGCGGAAAAGCAATCCAAGGAAACTCGGAATTGAGCCTATTTTTCACTTTCTTTTAAAGTGCGTTTTTTTATAGTATCCTTTTCTCATGACTACGAACCACTCCGAGCAGGAGAACGACTTCCAATCTTTTGGATTTCGCCCCGAGCTCCTATCAGGAATCACCGAAGCCGGTTTCCTCACCCCAAGCCCCATCCAAAGACAAGCCATTCCCCTCGTTCTAGAAGGTAAAGACCTGATCGCTCAAGCCCAAACGGGAACAGGTAAAACTGCGGCCTACGGCCTACCTTGTCTGAATCGGATCAAATTGAACGATGGCATGCAAGTCCTCGTTATTACTCCAACTAGAGAATTGGCACTTCAAGTTTCTGACGAATTATTCCGCCTCGGTAAAAATTTAGGAATCAAGACAACCACCATTTATGGAGGGGCATCCTACTCTAAGCAGATTTCTCAAGTTACAAAAGGAGCACAAGTTGCCGTTGCAACTCCGGGTCGCCTACTTGATCTTCTCAAAACAAAGGAGTTTCGCAATTTTAAACCAAAAATGGTGATCTTAGATGAAGCAGACGAGATGCTCGATATGGGCTTTTTGGAAGATATAGAATCTATATTTGCATTCTTACCGGAAGAGAGACAGACTCTCCTTTTCTCAGCAACAATGCCCGATCCAATCAAAAAGTTAGCGGGAAAGTATTTAAAACATCCTGCTCATGTGAAAATTGCAGTTACTGAAAAAGCTTCAAAAAATATCGAACAGGTTTATTACATTATTGATGAACAAGAACGAGACAATGCAGTTGTGCGAATTCTTGATTTTGAAAATCCATTCAAAGCAATCGTCTTTACAAAAACTAAAAAAGAAGCAGATGATCTTAAAACGAATTTGTCCTTCAAAGGATACCCCGTTGAAGCTCTTCATGGAGATCTTAGCCAAAAACAACGAGAATCTGTCTTAAAGAGCCTTCATAGTGGACAGATAAAGATACTTGTTGCAACCGACGTTGCCGCAAGGGGTCTCGACGTAAAAGATTTATCCCTCGTAATCAACTTTCATCTTCCATTTGATAGCGAAAGTTATACGCACAGAATTGGTAGAACGGGTAGAGCAGGAAAGTCTGGAAAAGCAATCACACTTGTGACTACACGCGAATCTAGAGCACTTTCCAGACTCAAAGGGACATCTGGTACTGAACTTACGATTGCAACACTTCCAACTAAAAAGGATGTCCAGGCAAAAAGACACGTTGACTTTATCACAAAGATTTTAGAAACAGAAGTGAACTCCGATGCTGAAGAAATTTTTGCAAAATTATGCGAGAATGAGGACAAAGCAACCGTTAGCCTAAAGATACTTTCGCAAATTTTGGATAAAGTGAAAATAAGCGGACCCGAAAAAATCGGCAAATCTGCAACTGAATGGAGTGAACACCCTCCATCCGGTGGCGGTAAACGAAGAGGAAGTGGAGAAAGAAGTGGTGGCCGGTCTGGAAGACCTAATTCTTCATCATCTGGAAGCGGTTACAAATCATCCGGAAAAGGATCATCTGCACCCGCAGCAAAAGGCGGCAAACCTCAGCGTTTTCGAAATAAGTAGTGGCTGACAAACCACTCCTCACCTTTTCGATAACCCCATAATTCTGCACAGGCGAGAAAGAAAACTTTCCAATAGACAAACCATTTGGTTTTATCCTTCTCGCCATAAGTTTTTGCTAGAATTGACATCACTTCATTCTCGTTCTTTAGCATATTCTCATACCATGCTTCACTAGTTTTTGAGTAATGTGTGCCGTTGACTCTCCAATGATTTTCAATCAAAAAGTCTTTTTGAAAGTATAGAAACAAATCATCGGAAGGCATCTGTCCACCGGTGAAAAAATACTTTGCCATCCAATCCGTTTCATCAATGACTTCGAAGGGATAAGCAAAAGTATTGTGAGTAAAGATATGAACAAAAAATCGACCATCTGGCTTAAGAACCTTGGAGAGTCTTTCAAACAAAACTTCATAATTTTTCATATGCTCTAACATCTCGACAGATATAATTCTATCGAATGTATCCTTGATATTAAAATCATTCATGTCTTGGGTGATGATTGTCAGATTTTTTAAGCCACGTTCTTTCGCACGTTTATCAATAAACTCTTTTTGTGTGCGCGAATTGGAAACACCCGTTACCTTACATTTGGGAAACTTTTCGGCAACATAAAGTGAGATGGATCCCCAACCACAGCCAAGATCTAACACCTTCATGCCATCTTTGAGTTCTGCTCGTTCCACAGTAAGTTTGAGCATTGCTTCTTCAGATTCAGCAAATGTCGTGTTGGCATTTGGCCAATAACCAGAAGAATACTTCATTCTTGGACCCATTACATACGTGAAAAATTCACTTGGGACTTCATAATGTTGTTCATTTGCATCTTTGGTGTGAACGGCGATGGGACTAGATTTCAGCGATTTAACATACTGAATTTTATGGGCAAGCTGGGCTTCCGCATTTTCTTTAGTTTCTTGACGAAGGCGCAAATCTAATAGTTGGCGAATCCGAATTCGGATGAGCCAATCAGGGAATATATTTTTTTCGAGCAATGAATTGATGTTCATCGGTTTCTCCATGGAAAAAATGCATTGGTTGATTTTTGGTATTCTATAAACAATTGACCCTTCGATTTGAGAGAACTTCGTTCCGCAAAAGGGACACCTGAAATGAACCTGAGTAAAACAAACATAAAAATGGGTGTGAACAAACTAATCCAAGATGATCCACCATGCAAAGGAATGATACCAATTCCAACCCAAATGATCCATTCAAAAAAGTAATTCGGATGTCTAGTATACTTCCAAAGGCCTACATTACAAACCTTGGAACGATTCTCTGGTACGGATAAAAATTGATGCAATTGTTTGTCCGCGATGGTTTCTCCTATAATACCAACAAAAAATAAAATCCAACCTAACAAAATGCCAGGGTAGGAAGATAAGATTTGATAATCAATCTGGAGATCCCAATCGGAAGCAGCAATCGCTGGACCAGAAAGAAGCATTGCAAGGACTCCCTGTAAAAGAAAAACATTCGTGAAAAACTTTTGGTGGACTTTATCACCATAGTCTTTTCGAAACTCAGCATACCTCTTATCTTCAGGGTGATTGGTTCGGATGCGAGTCCAATACAAAAATCCTGATAAACGAATCGACCAAATCCAGATGGGAACCAGCAATACTAATTTTCCATAAGGACTACCAGTGCCAAAAAAGCAAATGATCGAAGAAATCAATGCGATGACTAGGCCCCAGCCGACATCAATGACACCGTAATTGTCTCGGGTTCTTCCCCAAAACCACATCAAAGTCATGAATAAAAAAGCAAAAATAACAACTGTTAATAAGGTGAAATAATTTATGGTCAAGAAAACCTCGATATTTTTTTAGACGGCCTTTGTAGAGTGAAAGTCATTATAAAGTTTTTTGAATAGAATTTTTTCAAGAAAGTCTGGAGAGAGATTTCTCATCCATTTCACAAAAAAACCTGTCCGATCGATAGTAACAAGTTTTGCATTTTTGTCTTTTGCTGATTTCATAAGAAGTAAGGCGACTTCTTTTGCTGTTTTCAATTTGCGATTTGCCTGCCCTTCATCTAAAATGGAACCGTCAGATCCAAGACCAGACTTTCGAAGTGCCGTCTCGGTATAGGGAACACATACAAGTACAGAACCTACTCCGAATTCAGAAAGTTCGATTCTCATGGATTCCATCGCCGCATGTAAAGCTGACTTAGAAGATGAATATGCAGCCCGCCCTGGAATCCCATACAATGCAGAGACAGTGGAAGTAGTAACCACCCGCCCCTTTGCCACCTTCAATTTATCCAAGAGCATTTGTATCAACTGAATAGGCCCAAAGAAGTTTGTGGCAAAGGTCTTTCTATAAACTTCCATATTCAACTCATCAAATCTTCCATGTGCCGTGATGCCGGCATTATTGAATATTACATCGATACCGTGGATCTCCCTGGGAAACAATGCTACAGCATCGCTAATGGATGTTGGATCTAAAAAATCGATAGCTATGGGAAATAGTTTTGTTTCAGGATGAGCGTCCAATGGAAGTTTAATTTCCGCGGCACGTCGAGCCATCGCGATGATTGTTGTCGGAAATTTACTAATTTCAATAAGAAGCGCGGCGCCGATTCCACTGGATGCACCAGTGATCACTACTACCCTTCTGTTCCAAAAATCTTTCATTCCATCCACCTCGCCAATAGAAAGGCACTCGACATAGGATTTAAGATTCGTATCCTCTGACGAGTGAATTTTTTCTAAGGAGATCAAATGGCGATCAGAAACCAAGTTTGGGAAATCAAAGATTCTTTCGGCATGGAAAATTTGAAAGTCTCGGATCGAGTCGTACGAGAAGAGATCGGCGATCACGAAGTCCAGGTTCGTCTAACAGCTACTTCATTAAATTATCGTGATTATTTGATGATCGTTGGTAAATACAACCCACGTCAAAAGTTACCGCTTGTACCTTGTTCTGATGGAGCAGGAATTGTGGAAGCAATTGGTGCAAAGGTGACTCGATGGAAAAAAGGTGACCGCGTTCTTCCAATTTTCGCCCAGAAATGGTTGGCGGGCCCACCTGATATGGATTCGTTACGGTCAACACTTGGCGGGCCAAATGACGGATGTTTAATGGAAGTTGGAATTTTTGATGAAAATGGGCTTGTCGCGACTCCTACTCATTTAAGTGATTTAGAAGCGGCAACCTTAGGTTGCGCAGGCCTAACAGCATACAATGCCGTCGTCCAATTTGGCGGGATCCAACCAGGGAAAACAGTTCTTTGTTTAGGCACAGGTGGTGTTTCTCTTTTTGCATTGCAATTTGCAAAAATGATGGGTGCTCGTGTGATCGTAACATCTTCTAGTGATGAAAAATTGGAACGTGCCAAACAACTTGGTGCTGATGAAACAATCAATTATTCAAAAAAAGCAAACTGGGAACGCGATGTACGAAAATTCACTGAAATGAAAGGAGCTGACCTTATTATTGAAGTTGGTGGAGCAGGAACCATGCCGAAATCAATGATGTCGGTTTGTCCGTACGGCACCATCGCGCTCATTGGAGTTTTGGCTGGTGGGGAATCAAATCTATCACTTTATCCGATTCTTATGCAAGGAGTCAAAGTACAAGGAGTGATTGTAGGGAATCGATTTGACTTTGAAAATATGAATCAAGCGATTTCACATAACAAACTAAAACCTGTAGTTGATAAAAATTTTTCATGGGAAGAAGTTCCAAAAGCTTTTGAATACCTACAAAGTGGAAAACACTTTGGTAAAGTAACGATCAGTTGGGGCTAATTCAAAATCGGCAACACTAGGCTCAAAAATAATAAGGGCTTGAATCTGCTAAGCTAGTTTGGTTGATTAATTTCATAAATATACGATCCAAACCTAAAGAAATGCCTGCAGATTCTGGAAAGTTGCCGCTTTCTAAGACGGATAAAAAATCTCGATCCATTGGGAAAACTTCCTTTCCCAATTTTTTTCTCAAATTTTGTTCCTCCTTAAATCTGGCTTCTTGTTCTTTTGCGTCAGTGAGCTCCCAAAATGCGTTGGCAAGTTCGACACCGTCCCAATAAATTTCGAATCTTTTTGCGCGCCCATCTTTAATTTTGGAAAGGGCCGCACACTCTGGTGGATAATCATATAAAAATACGATACCTTCGCCTAATTTTGGTTCGACAAGATTCAAAAAAACAAGAAAGAAAAGGTCTTCATATTGCCAATCTTTTTGTTCTTCGAAAGGTGTATTCGTTAAAGAATGTTTTTGAATGGCAATTAACAAAGACTCCTTATCAAAACCCGCACCCGTCGTCTCATTGAACATTTGTTCTACGGATTTTGAATTGATGATAGTTTCTTTGAGTTTCGCATTTTGACGACCGATAACACTTATAATCGATTTTTGAAATTCGAAAAAAAGATAGATAAAATAATCTTTAATAAAATCAATCAGCTGTTTGTCGTCCCAACCTTTTACATACAATTCTAACATTAAAAATTCCCGACTATGTATGGGACTTCCCTGCTCTCCTGAACGAAATGTATGAGTGATTTCATAGATTCGATCCAGTCCTGTTGCGAGTGATTGTTTGAGTGAGTATTCGGGCGATGTGATAAGGTACCCTCTTTCGTCCCCCTTGGGCGACTCAACCAAAAATGGATCCAAGTAAGGCTCCATTCCGACAACGGGTTTTAAGATCGGTGTGTCGATTTCGTAAAAATCTTTTCCAAACAAATAAGACCTTGTCAAATAGAGGAATTGGGATCGTAAAATTTGGGTTTCTTTTGAAAGTGCTTTCATAAAATTTATACTATGGCAAATAAAACCAGGTTTTTAACCGTAAGAGAAATAGAAAATGCCTACGAAGTCAAAATCCTATCAGAAACATTCGACAGAGATGTGGATGACGAGGTGCATTCCGTCATTGGGATGTTGTTCTTTCAAACTAGATCCCATATCCAATTGGATGTGACAAGTCTTCGTTATTTACCATTGGACTTTATCAATCAAATCGTTGCATTAGCAAGAGATTTACGAGCCAAAAAACGTGTCTTAGTTCTCGTTGGTGTTCCCTATTCGACCTATCATTATTTGAATCGATTTCGCTTAACAAAACTGTTTTTCCAATTGCAAGACGGAATGGTCAGACGAAGGTTTCAAAATCCTCTTCGCCCCACGGAAGAATTTCGACGTTGATTCCAAGCTCGCCTAGCAGTAACATCACTCTCTTCTCCAAACGAATTCCCTTTACATCTTTAGAAGCATTTTCAACTGATGCATACAAACATGATTCGTGAATCGACGTAATTTCCTTCATTTCGCGTCTAGCCGGAGCAATTCGTTTTAATAATTGCCAAATATGCTCCCCAAGTGGAGCCTCAGGACCAAGTGTTGAATTGATTTGCCAATGAGGTGTGACTGGATTGTTTTCGATGTCAACAATCTCGGAATCTTGAAAATAGTCTGGATCGATGCCTAATTTGGCAGTGATTTCCACTGGTTTGACCTTTGGGCCAAAAATTGCGATCATTGCCCATGATTTTGGGTCCCTTTGTGTTTCCATTTCAATTTTTTACTTTTTTTTTCTCCTAGAAGAACCAAAGTGAGATAGAACTCAAGGGAAAAACATGAAAAATATTTTGGTTATTGAGGATGATCCGGACATTGGGAACTTGATCCGCAAATCGCTCGATTCATCGCATTATACTACGTCCGTCTTTGAAAACGGCGAGGAAGGTTTAAAATTCTATAAGTCAAATCATCCCGATTTGGTCATTTTGGATCTTTCTTTGCCAGACATTGATGGAATGGAAATATGCCGAACCATTCGAAAAACGGACGAAAGCACACCTGTTTTTATTCTTTCAGCGCGAACGGAAGAAATTGATCGAATCATGGGTCTTGAGTTAGGTGCAGATGATTATATCACAAAGCCATTTTCTGTAAGAGAGCTTAAAACGAGAGTGGATGTATTCTTTCGTCGTTGGGACAAAAAGATCGGCATCAAACCGAATGTGGGTCAGGCAGGCGAAATCCTCCGAGGTGCTTTAAAAATCGATAGCGTTCGCAGAAGAGTCACCTTAAATGAAAATATCATCAATATTTCCCGAAAAGAATTCGACATTTTACAACTCTTAGCGGGTTCACCTGGTAAAGTTTTTTCAAGGGAAATGATTTTAGAATCTGTTTGGGGAGTAGAATGGGACGGATTTGAAAGGATGATCGATAGTCACATCAAACGCATCCGCTCCAAACTAGAAAAAAATTCTGCGCAACCAGAATGGATCGAAACCATTTGGGGAATTGGTTACCGATTTACCGATAATTATGAAAACATTGTAGTCCCTGATTGATATATGGAAGAAGCAAAACAACCAAAAAGTTTAATCGACGAAATTAAGTTATACGAGAAGAAAGCAAAGGAAATTGAGCGGATAGCTAAGGAAAAATATATGGAACAAGTATCAGATATCAAACAAAAGTTCGGAAAAGTCAGTGAAGATGCGACCCTAAAGGCGAAAGAAGTCATAGACACTGTCGGCACTTACGTAAAAGAGAATCCACAAAAAGCGGCTGTAATCGGTTTTGGTGTAGGTCTTGGTTTAGGTATGGCAATTGGCTGGTTCTTCAAAAGAAAATAGCGGCGATGCTCCCCGAAAAAAGGGAGGCATCAAGTCCGCTTTCTATGACTTATTAGAAAAGCTCATCGCATACTGGGAGATCATGGCGATTTATGTGGAAAAGAACATTCATCTTTTTCTCAGAAATCTCGTGTTCTCCTCTGTTTGGATTTTTTCCGCACTTTTCTTTATCTTCATAGCTTTTGTATACGTTTCGTACGGTATCTTTCTAAGTTTCCAAAAGTTTTTGCTCAACGGTGATCCGATACTTTCTAGTTTTACAACTGCTGGCATTTTTTTGATCTTTGCATTCGTATTGATAGAAATCGTTCTCAAATCGAAAAAGTAACATGTTCAATCCATTTAAAGACCACGAACTCTATGCAAATAAAGATCCACGAGATATGTCCTTAGATGAATTGCGTATGCTCCTTCTTATCAAACGTCAAGACTTACAACTTGAATGGAACGAATTTCAAGGCAAAGTAAAGTTCTGGCAAAGAGTTGGCAGAACGATCAAACAATCAGGCATACTAGATCGTATCAAAGAGGGTTTTCAATCCTATCAATCCAACAGAAATTCAGATTAGTCCACTCTTCTTAATTCCCAATCTTTTAGATAAAATCATTGTGTTTTTTTAAAATTGTTTTCCAATGATTCCTCGTGCGAAGCTACCCTGCGATGATTCTATTTATTTTTTCGCTTGGATTGGCTTCTCAAACGAATCAAAAGACTTCTTTTCCTAATTATAAAAATAAAAACGGAGAATGGCGTGAACTCCATATCTCCATTGAAGAAAATTCCGGTTCTGTTGCGCCGGAATTTCGTTACTCACTAATGACTTCCATCGAAGCCACAAAAGATGGACTGTTTATTAGCCGAGTCGAAACAAAAGCAGATGCACAAATTCTGAAAAACAGAAGTCGCATCTCCGAAGAAGATTATGAAGCGGTAATGATAAAGCTCTTTGAACTCGGCATCGACAGTTTGGAAAATGAGATCCTACCTGCGGACAAACTACTCGGTGTAAATTACAACACGATCGACTTTCGATTGGGTAAAATAAAAAAACGCTATTACTATCTACTTCAAGATTTGGGAAAAGAAAAGCGAAATCAAAAGAATGAAATCATTGAGATTATGAGAGGCATCAAACCATGAAAATTAAAACAAAGATCCACAAACTAACGTTTATCAGCTGTGTCATGCTCCATCTATCTTTCGTTTCCTTATTTGGTCAAGCGTTTGATCCCAATTCAGTAAGATCTAAGGATTGCAAGCCGGGTGTTTTTAATTGTGGATACAAACCCGCACCGAAAGAAATCCAAGAATCTATCCCACTCAAACGGGACTTCAATAGCTTTGAAGAGCTACCGAGTAAAGTGGATCTCTCTTCCCAAATGCCCCCAGTCGGAAACCAAGGCCAACAAAACAGCTGTGTGGCGTGGGCATCTGGTTATGCAATCAAATCATACTTAGCAAAAAGTAGCGGTAATTTTTCTGATTATGATCCTCCTTTTGCTGGTGGCTCCGGAAAGAATGTATTTTCACCAGCATTTATATATAACCAACAGAATGGTGGCAAGGACGAAGGACTATATTATTACAAAACCATGGAATTCTTACAAAAAAGTGGAGTGGCACCGTGGAGCAGTATGCCATACACCGATAAGGATTATCTCAAACAGCCACAAGACTCAGTAAAACAAGAAGCACTCAATTACCGAATCAAATCTTACTCAAGACTCAATATTAAAAAACCAGATGACATCAAACGGGTGCTTGCTCAAGGAAATGTTGTACTTTTTGGAGTCATCATCGACGATGCATTTTACAATTTGAAAGGCTCCGCTGTCTATGATGCAAATGGAGGGAAAAGTTACGGTGGCCATGCCATGACCATTGTTGGTTATGATGATAACAAAACAGCCAGTTCTGGAAGAAAGGGTGCCTTTAAATTTCAAAACTCTTGGGGACCGAATTGGGGTGATAAAGGCTTTGGTTGGATCTCTTATGCGATGCTTGCAAAAACAGGTCAAGAAGCGTATTCGATCATCGACGAAAAGAAGACCACACCTACCCCAACCATTGTCACTCAAACTCCTGTTCGACCACTTTCTCCACCTACCGAGATCAAAATTTCAAGAGGCGAATTTGATTCCAAGATCGTCTTAACCTGGGATGCCATTTCTGGTTCTTTGACCTATCTTGTCCAAAGGCGAGAACAAAGTGATAGTGCAGATCAATTTGTAGATCTTGCATATGTCAATTCATCCACGATGACAGACTCGAACGTTACCCCAAGTACCACATACTATTACCGAGTGATCAGTTTTTCCGCAGAAGAAAGCTCCGTCGCTTCAAAGGAAGTGGAAGGTTACACTTCGGCCAAAGTGAACACAATGTCACAATTCGAATCTGTCGTAGGAATCCATGGACAGTCTTATATGGCTGGGAATTCTCCGAAAGTTTCACTCACCTGGTCCGATGTAGATGGTGCGACTGGGTATATAGTCGCAAAAATGGGATCCAACAAACGATGGAAAAACATTGGGAACGTATCTTCGGCATCCTTTATAGATTCAAATCCATCAAAAACTGAAACGAACATTTACCGAATTGCCGCGTCTCAAAAAGGGAAAAAAGTCGGCGAATGGAGTGAAACTTATGGAGTAAACGTCGGATCAGACGATAGCACTCCAGGTCAAGTATCCAATTTAGTTGCCTCTTCAGGTGAATATGCGAATAAAGTGAAATTAAGCTGGAGTGAAGCTCCAGGTGCCATCACTTACTTCGTTTTTCGTTTCGATCAAAATGCTGAGCTATCGGGTCAATATCAAGTAAATGGAACTTCATTTGAAGATAGTGATCAAGTGATCCAAAACGGTAACCTATTTGCCTATGCCGTTATTTCAGCGAACCGCACAGGATATTCGGAGCCAAGCGAAGTCGCCATTGGAAATGTTGATCCTGGGCTTTCAAAAAGATCAGCTGGTGCCACTCTTCCCCCACCAGAAAACGTAAGTTATGTCCTAAATCAAAAAGACAAAAATTTAAAAATCAGTTGGAAGGCAGTCAAAGATTCGAATGAATATTATGTTTATCGAAAGATTATAAAAAAAGGATCCAACCCCAAAAATGCAAAATTCGCTTTTGTGAATGCCATTCCGGCAAAACAAACATTCTATACTGAGGTATTTGAAGGAAATCCAGGTGATCTTTATTTTTATAGTATTCGATCAAAATCAGAGTTTGGCTCCGAATCTAAGGATTCCAAACCTGTTTCAATCTTTTTGAACGCAGCTCCAAGCCAGGTAAAAAAACGAGCGCTCAGCTTGGAAGAGTTACCAAAATCATTTGTCGGAACCTGGTCTGGAATGTTTTGGAATCCAAAATTGGGTCCGCAAAATTTAACGTTAGAAATCAACGGAGAACACCAAGACTTTAAAGCAGTGCTAAAAATCAATGACAAGATCGCCAAACAATACCAAGGCTCCTGGTCTCCTGGTAGTTCTGGTATCAAAACGGATGGGTTTTTATTGGACCTTTCAAGGGAAATGGAAGGAAATGCAAACGTAAAACTTGTGGGGATCTCGGACTTAGGCGAAAATAACGAATTTAGCTTTAACAAAGAATGATCTTTAAAATGGAATACGACTTTCCAAAAGATACGACTCTGTTAGATCTAGTATAGGAGCATTTATGGCTGAACAAGAAATCTTAGTTTTTACGACAATTGGTGACCGAGATATGGCGGAAGAGCACATATCGGAAATGTTGGAACAAGGCATCATTAAATCTGGAACCATTTTTCCTGAAGTGGAACTAGTTTATATGTGGGATGGCAAAATCACTGTCGATACAGAAAATAAAATCTTACTCAAGGCTACGGCTGATACGTATGAGGCGATCGAAGAATACATAATGAAAAAACATCCTTACATTGCCCCTGAAATCATTAGGATGGATGTATCTTTTGGATCACCGGCATATAAAGCGTTTATCTCAGAAAAAATCAAAAGAAATTCCGCTTAGTGAGTTGAGCTAACTTCGGAATTTTTTTTCCAGAAGACTACACCATAAATTGCGATGAGAAGAAACACCACATATTCCATCGCAACCAAATCAATACCTTTCAAAAAATAAAGACTAATACAAACAACATCAACTGCAATCCACAAGTACCAAGACTGCAAGATTCTCTTTGCCAATAAAAAATTTGCAACGATACTTGCGATCGTTGTAAATGCATCAAAATAAGGATAGGATGGTGGCAGTGTAAAATATTTGGGAATAAGATTTGGCAACTGAATTGTAAACTCACCTAACAAGTAACTAAAAAAGAGAATGAAACTAAGAAGCAAGATAAAAAGCTTAGCACCAAGCACTGTAATCGGTATTTCCACACCTTCCCGTTTGCTCCAATAAATCCAGCCATACACACTCGAACCAAAAAAGTAAACTTGCAACAGCATATCCGAATACAATTGGACTTGGTAAAACAAAAAGAAAAAACAAATGGAATTGAAGATGCCAACAGGCCATGTGATGATCCAATTTTTAGCCGCCGTATAAACGCAGATTAGACCAGATAGAATCCCAAAAAAATCCAATAAGGAAATCGGATAATTCAAAATTACTAATACACTAAAGTTAAGCGAAAGCCAATCGTACATTTAGACTGGTACTTTTAAGGACAAGAGTGAGACACGGGAATGTTGTACTTTCTGGATAAATAACAATTAACGATATTTCTATCGGAAGGGGAAAGCACTTGATCAAAATAGAGAAAGTCTCCCAAATGTCCATCTAAATGATTGTCGGGGCCACCATAGAAGTATCTACCGATATGAAGGGAACTACCGCCATTACAAACAGGTGCTACTGTGGCTTGAGAGAGAAAAGTCTGCACTGTCCCATTTTTAAGGATGCTTCCAGAAGTACCATTATAATCCAAAGCAAGGATCACAGATTCGTTAAGTGAATTGAAGTTGCTAGTTGATCTTACAGAAAAAGCATTTGCGTTCAGATTAAATAGAGTTGGATTGTTGCCTGCTCCTCTGGTGATATATAGCAATTTGCCACCGACTAAACCAATAAAATCTCCGTTTTGAAAGATCCCATTATTGAATGATTGAGATAGCTCATTGAACACGGCAAAAATGGTATTTGTATTACCGATCAAACTTGGTTGGCAGGATGTTGTCAAAAAGTCGGGAGTGCCACTATCTTCAAATCGTACGGCATCTTGACCATTGATGGTACCCAAGGTAACGTACGGTTGATTGGCAGGTGTGACTTGAAAAACATTGATTCCGTTGCCACTTCTATCGCTCCAAAGACTCACACAAGACGTCCCCCCACCTCCACAGGCAGCAGGTCCGTATGATGCAGACTCAGGTTTGAGATAAAACTTCAAACTACTGCTAGCGGGCGCATAATTCCATACGCTCACCTGGGTGGGATGGTTGCCAGCAAGAACTCTGATTTCTGCCGCAGATAACACTCGGTTATAAATACGTATGTCATCCAGCGCACCAAAAAAAGGATCCGCAGCGTCAATCCTACGACCAATTTGTAAAGATGCAGAGGTATTGGTAGACCTACTGACTGTTCCACTATCTTGCAACACTCCATTCACATAGTTTGCCGCAGTTGTTCCAACAGATGTAGCACAAAAATGTACCCACTCCAAACGAAGTCCATAGTGACTGGAATTAAAATTACTAAAGTATCCGTCATTTATAAAATTGGAAGCATCGATTGCGATACCACTTCCATTTCCAACGGATGCAGTTCCATATCCAAAGATGTTTTGAGTGACATTGCTATCTGTCCTGAGCCAAGCACAATGAGTCCTTGCGGTAGTGCCAGTCGGCAAACCAACGATTGGTGCAGGCGAAGTCCGTTGCATAAAGGCAGTTGTGCCATTGAAGTAATAGGAGCCGAATGGAAATTTAAAGCGATCGTCACTCGGAATTGTTGCCGTTGCAGTTAGGTGATTCCCATTACCACTGTAATCATCGGTATTGCCATTGAAAGGATAATATGCGACCAGACCTGAAGGTACTTGTACGGCTAACCGCCCAATGGCTTCGTCATCCAATGCTCCTTTGAAAAAACGAAGATCAGAAACCTTCCCTTTGAAAAAAGTCGTGGCACCCCCACTTCCTATTCTGAGTGGACCACTGGGGAGAGAGGTAGGAGATGCAGAAAAAGTAGGAGTGAGAGCTTGGTTGATACCATCGATGTGGATTTGCCAGTCTCCTCCGTTTCTTGAAAGTGTTACATGACTCCAATGATTGAGCGGAAGTGTGCGAGAGGTGATGGCACTCATCACTCCAGAGTCCAATTTTACAAAAAGGGCTCTCGTGTTTGCCTGCATAAATAGACCATAGCCGTTTGCGCCTTCCGTTCCATTGTAAAATAAGGCAGTATCAGTCGTAGCATTGCTCGGGAACACCCAAAGGGAAATGGTAAACACGTCGGAAACTGGACTTCCCTCCCAAGAGATCCCACCTCCCGTCCGAATGTATTGCGCGATGCCATCAAATTCGCGGGCACCATTCGTGGTTCCATTTTCATCAGCGACCGGTGTAGATACCGATCCTACAAAGGTCCCATGGTTCGTTCCAATCGAGTCATCAATATTTGTATCAAACGTATAACGAAGGAGCTCTGCATTTTGCAGTCGGCGCAGAGAGTGATTAGCTGCATCTGAAACATACAAATGACTGCCATCGGAAAGCAAAAAAACTGGTTGGTTCATCCGCGCATTGGCACTTGCGTTATCCACATAACCACTTGTTCCACCGCCAACTAATGTTGTCACTTTTGTATCGGAAATCCTGAGGTGGCGAATTTTATAGGTATTGTAATCAGCGATAAATAGATCTGTGCCATCGGTTGCAAGGGAAAACGGCCCACTAAATTGTGCATTCAATCCATAACCATCCACAGACGCCGTCATTCCATTGCCAGCAATTGTTGTGACTGCATTGGCACCTGACAGATCAATTCGACGTATCCGATTACCGCCAAGATCAGTAAAGTATAAGTATCCACCTAATGCGACAGCATTGACGGGATTGAATAATGAAGCCGACGTTCCATTTCCATCAACAGTAATCGCGCTACCATCTCCCGCAAAGGTAGTCACTGCACTTGTGATGGGATTCACCAAACGGATCCGATTGTTGTAACGATCCGATACATACAACATTCCATTATGAAGAGTGATTCCATGGGGATTCGAAAATGAAGCAAGTAGTCCATTGGCATTATCTGCAAAGGAGGTAGTTCCATCGCCGGCAAGAGTTGTTACTGCGCCTGTGGCTAAATTGATTTTGCGAATCCGATTGCCCAAAAATTCCAAAACGTAAAGAGATGTTCCATCAGTTGTTAGCTGATAGGGACCATTAAATTGAGCCGCCGTTCCGATCCCATCTTTACATGCAGTGGTGACCGTTCCCGGACAAGTAACTCCTCCACCTGAATTGCCACCCGCAAGAGTGGAACTTACTCCCGTGGCGATTACAATCCTACGGATGAGATGGTTCAAATAATCAGCTACATATACATTCGTTCCATCACTCGCCATACCATTAGGGCTATTGAACAAGGTCGTATTTGGCGGACCGTTAGCGAAGCCTAACGATATACCAGGATAGGTTCCAACCATTGTACGAAGGTAAAAATGTTGCGGCGATGGGTTCACAAGGTTGGCGGCGGCACTAGATTGGATCGTTCCGCCACTTAAATAACCAGTCAAACAACGGATGTTCAGTGTGATATTTGTGCTCGCAACTGTGCCCAAGGTGAGAGCGGGATCTTCAAATGCACAGACAGAACCAGCTGACTGGCTAGCAATCGTTACAGTAAAACTCGTTCCAATTTGTAACTTGGAACTGAATTTTCTAAGTCCGTCTGAGGTGATCACCTGAGTGTCAGTTCCGTTCAATTGGACGCTGAGTGAACCAGTGATTCCAGCTACATTGACTCCGATCTCTTTGTAATCGGGAGAGCCTTCGCATACTATGGTTATATTAGAGATATCCGTTGTTTGAACCGTTCCCGACCCATTGGTCAAATTGCATACCATGGAAGGAGTGCTCACCGACTTGATCGTTACGTTGTAAGACGTGCCTGTTTTTAATTTGGTAGGGAAAACGAAATTTCCGTCTGAACTTACGCTCACCGGAGCAGATTCAGTGCTGGATGATACTTCAACCGAAGATCCAGAGAATAGGCCAGATACGGATCCTCCCAATGAGAACTCCGTTGAGACTGTTGTAGTGCGGTTGAAAAAACGGAATAAACCCAAAAATTCTAATGGGCTTCTGACGAGAGAAGGTAGACTGCAAGAGGAAAAAATAACAAGGAAAGTAATTGTAATTAAATTCCGCATTTGAGAATCTCCGCTTCCTCTTTATACTTCGGAAAGATCCGAAAATTGTAAAGAAAAATCTTTCTTAAGCTCGAAAGAACTCTTCTTTGAAACCCTTTTCGCCTAACCATTTACTTTGTAGTAAATTATATCCAACTACTTCAAAATCGCGGGAAATCAGTTTTCGATACTGCTTTGCTGTTCTTTCAAAAGCATAGGGATCGGAAAAATTCATCTCTTTGCGCATCAAATCATAGTCCGTTTTTGTAGGGACCGTAAAGTACAAATAGTTACAATACTTCGCAAGTTTTTCCAACACTTCCGGTAATACTTTATCGGGAATGTATTGTATAACCGAATTACAAATGCCTAGATCAACAGGTTCCCTTTCCAACTTTGGCAAATGAAAGTCCTCTAAGGGAGAGTGGAATGTATGAAACTTATCTGATTTTTTGACCCAATCTTTTTTAATTAGCTCGAGGTAGGCATCTTCGGAGGCATCCACAGCATACACTTTAACAGGTGCAAATGCCTTTACAAATTCCCGAAGTAAGAGCCCCTTCCCAAATCCGAAGTCAGCCATTTTATAAACTGGAATTTCCATTAGAGCGAACAACGAGTGCAAGTAATTTGCATGTTGTTTGGCGTTATATGACCCATCTACGTCTAGTCCACTACCATAAATTTCAGTCCAATATTCAGATTCGAATGCCTTCCCATTTTTACCCTGGCCAGAATGTTTCATCTTGGCAGAAGGAAGGTCGATATTTTTCTTTTTGGGAGTTAAAAAGGATTTGATCGTCATATTTTTAGAAAGCCTGCATGGACCGGATCATACTTTTGATATACTTTGGATCGCTCTCTAGTCGATCCACATCTGCTTTGACAACTTGGGTAATTGATCGATTGTCTTTGATCACTTTTTCTACATATTTTTTTAAAGAATCTGGATTCAAATTCCTTCCAGGATAGGATTCTAAAAGTGGATGCGAAAACAATCGACTTGCGATCATGTTTTCTAAATCTTTTATTTTAGTTTTGATGATTGAGACAAACCGTTTGATGGTTTTATCACTAAACGAAACATCCGTTTGATTATCCGGAATGAGATCATCTACCTGCATTTTAATTTCCAGAATCTCAGCTATATTCATATTGTCTCGTGCACCAGAGAGGCTTCGCATCAGCTGAGATTTTTTTTCACGAAGAACAGGGTCTTGTTCTGTGTCTGGGTGAATGAGCTTAGCAAGATTTTTAAATAGCGAATTGATATCAAGGCTGATGAGCTTTTCTGCTTCTGCGAGTTTCTTTTCCTTTTCAATTTGAGCTTTTGATTTTTTACGATCATCTGATCCGAAGCCTTGGTTGTATTTTTTATAGTGGTTGTTTCTAAATTCTTCAAATTTCTCTCGAAATTCTTTGAACTTTTCATCATGGGCTTGCCTTGCCTCTTCATCTTCAAATTCAGTTTGATTCAATTCATCCAAATCGATTTCCATTCCAAACTGTCGTTTGATTTGTGCCTCGGCTCGAAGTTTATGTGCAAGGCGCTCCTTCCTTTCCATTTTTGTTTCTAATGCTTCGATGAGACCCATATAAAAAGGAGTATCCTCAGATAAAAGTTCATGCGCACTTTCCAACAAATAACGACGAATGAACTCACGTTGGTTGACTGAGAGCGAACATCGCTCTTCTGTCAAAATCTCAAACATCAGCGTATATCTTCGTTTGATCATACTCTTTTGTTTTTCAATCTCAGGGATTACATCATTCAAATACCTTTGGTTGACTAAAGTAAAAAGTGCTTCGGCTTCTTTTGCTCTGCTTTGAGTTTCCTTGTGTTTATTGAGCGCATCATTAAATTCTTTCTGGGCCTTTGTTTGATTAGAGCCGACACCTACCCAAACCATATCCTGATCGGTTGAATCTATTTTTTTTCTTGTAGTTTGTTTTTTAGGTATCTGGGGCATGATTGCAAAATAAAAAACACTGGCATCCTATATGATGGGACTACCAGTGTTTGGTTTAAGGAAGAGAAATTTTCTTACGCTTTCATGAGGTTCAACGCGGCACCTGCTTTGAACCAATCAATCTGCTGAGCATTGTAAGTGTGATTTACAGTGATCTCATCTTTTTTGCCGTCTTTATGGTTGAGAACCAAGGTGAGTGCTTTGCCTTCCGCAAATGAAGTCAACCCGATGATATCAATCACATCATCTTCTTGGATTTTTTCATAATCGTCTTTGTTGGCAAAAGTCAACGCAAGCATACCCTGCTTCTTCAAATTGGTTTCGTGGATTCTGGCAAAAGACTTCACAAGTACGGCCCGAACACCTAAATGTCTAGGCTCCATTGCGGCATGTTCTCTTGAAGAACCCTCTCCATAGTTTTCATCTCCGACAACAATGGATCCGATACCAGCCGCTTTGTAAGCTCTTTGCGTTTGAGGCACTGGCTCGTAATTCCCTGTTAGCTGATTTTTGACTTCGTTTTGTTTTCCGTTCGCAAAATTGGTCGCACCTATCAACAAGTTGTTGGAGATATTATCTAAGTGTCCTCTAAATTTTAACCAAGGACCTGCCATGGAGATGTGATCTGTCGTACACTTGCCTTTCGCTTTGATAAGAAGTTTTAGACCTTTGAGATCTGTGCCTTCCCATTTCTGGAATGGTGCAAGGAGTTGCAATCGAGTGGACTTGGGATCGACGATGACTTGGACACCGGATCCGTCTGCCGCTGGCGCGAGGTATCCTGCATCTTCCACTGCAAAACCTTTTGGTGGCAATTCCTCGCCAGAAGGTGGATCCAATTTGACTTGTTCCCCTTTTTCATTTGTGAGTGTGTCTGTTAGTGGGTTGAAGCCCAAATCACCAGCGATGGCGAGTGCAGTTGTAATCTCCGGTGACGCAACAAATGCATATGTATTCGGGTTTCCATCTTGGCGAGCTTGGAAGTTACGATTGAAAGAGTGAACGATCGTGTTTTTTTCTTTTTTCTCGGCACCTACGCGTGACCACATCCCAATACAAGGACCACATGCATTTGAGAAAACTTTTGCTCCGATTTTATGGAAAGAATCAATAAACCCGTCTCTTTCAATCGTATAACGAACTAACTCCGAACCAGGAGTGATCGTAAACTCCGCTTTCGTTTTGAGACCTTTTGCGGAGACTTGTTTTGCAAGAGAAGCCGCACGTGAGATGTCCTCATAAGAAGAATTTGTACAAGAGCCGATAAGACCTACTTCTACTTTTGTGGGCCAACCATTCTTTGCTGCTTCTTCTTTCATTTTTGAAATCGGAGTCGCAAGGTCAGGAGTGAACGGACCATTTACATATGGCTCAAGAGTATCTAGATTGATTTCGATGACTTCATCAAAGTATTTTGCTGGGTCTGCATAAACTTCTTTGTCAGCAGTTAGAAATTCTTTGTATTGGTTTGCAAGGTCAGCTACTTCTGCTCTATCAGTGGATCTTAGGTAACGTTCCATCGAAGCATCATAAGCAAATGTGGAGGTAGTGGCACCAATTTCAGCACCCATGTTACAGATTGTACCCTTTCCTGTACAAGAAAGAGATTCTGCGCCAGGACCAAAATACTCAACAATCGCACCTGTCCCACCTTTTACAGTAAGGATACCTGCAACTTTTAAGATCACGTCTTTTGCCGCGGTCCAACCATTTAACTTACCTGTTAGTTTGACACCAATGGCTTTTGGCCATTTGAGCTCCCAAGGGAGTCCTGCCATCACATCACAAGCATCAGCTCCACCCACACCAATCGCGATCATACCGAGACCACCTGCATTGACAGTATGTGAATCTGTACCAATCATCATTCCACCTGGGAATGCGTAGTTTTCTAAAACGACTTGGTGGATGATACCTGCACCTGGCTTCCAGAATCCAATCCCGTACTTTGTGGATACAGAAGAAAGGAAATCATATACTTCTTTGTTTTCGTCGAGAGCGATACCAAGATCCTTTCCCGATTCTACTTTCGCAGTAATGAGATGGTCACAGTGAACGGTAGAAGGAACCGCTACTTTTTTTCGACCGGCTTGCATAAATTGTAATAATGCCATTTGCGCTGTAGCGTCTTGCATGGCGACGCGGTCTGGCGCGAAGTCTACATAATCTTTACCGCGGGAAAACGCTTGTTGTGCGTTGCCGTCCCATAAATGGGAGTAAAGAATCTTTTCTGTGAGTGTAAGGGGTCGCCCAACTACCTTTTTTGCTGCAGTTATTGCCGCTTCCATTTTCTTGTAGCGAGCCTGAATCATTTCTATATCGAATGCCATCTTGTCCTCTTGATACATTTATGTTTTATTAAAATGCGGAATCAATCCAAAATTGGATTCAGGGATCGTAAATTCATGGAATTTAGTTATTTATCCATCAATGCGAACAAATACTTCTTCCGCCTTAAGGATAAGCCCTGATTTAATTTCTATGAGACGGGTATTTACGAAAACCCCATTTTGATAGGAACTTATGATACCTGTTACAAGCACATCCACCCGAAGTGTATCACCTATTTTACGTAAGGTTTCCAGGTCTGGCGAGGATTCCAAACTGAGTCCCCGTTCTTTTAGGGTTTTCTCATTCACCATCCGATCTAAAATATGAAAACGATCCTTTTTGACTAACTCCGTGGTCAATTTTTCGGACAGGATACTTCCGTAGATATTACTGGTCCCATCGCTGGAAGTAAAGGTAAGAACGATCATCCTTTGTTTGTTTACAAGGAACCCCTTTTCTGAGAGTGAAACTGCCAATTGTTCCAAAGGGGGAAGGATTTCTTTTTTGGGGCGAGATTCCTTTTCATCACTAAAAAAGCAGGAACAAAAAAGAAAAAGAATGAGGAAAGGAATCCTAAAAAGTAACATCTACGCCAAGTGAAGTTGCATATTCGTAGAATGATTTGCCTTGCTGTGATCCAATGGGTATCATCCCTGGAACTCCCAGAATCGCTCCATCTTTATAAAACTGATTTTGGACATTAAAGAAAAAACTGGATCTACTAGATGACGGATTCTTTCCTCGAAAGGAAGCAGTAAAAGTAGAAGGAGACCGTCCGCTTGCATCTCTTACCTGATTGGCGGGATCGTTTAACACATTATGGTAGTTGTTACCAACGTATAGAGAATAACGTTGTGACTGATCAAGAAAAACGATCACACCAAGCGATGCTAAATCTTGGCTAGGGCCGAAAAATTGTTGAGAGCCTGGATTTGATTTATTGGCAAGGTAGTTATAACGAAGATTAAGCTGTACTTTTTTACCACCAAAAAATACTGATACCTTACCGCCATCAGGCGATGACATATTTAGAGAATTTTCTGCTCTTTGGTTGTAAAGAGAAGTCTGAAATTTAAAATATTCGGATGGTGTAAAATTTGCCTGCCATTCGTAAAGCTGTCTCACATCGTCTCTTTCGCGACGTGATATATCATTCGGTCGTGATGGATTTAAAGGATTATAATTATAACTAGTCAATGGGGTCTGAACATAACTCGAATCTCCCGTCAGAACCTTTGCTTGAAACAAATCTCCTGAATTGATAGAGATCCCAGCCATCGCCACATTGCGTTGGATACGTGAGCGGTCATCAGTATGATCATAATTTCCACCCTGGAATACTGCACCAATGTTAGGCGTAATGGCATACTGAACTTCGATAGTATCGAAACGACGTGTCGAGTATCGATCCAAAGGATTGAAATCACGACGAAAGAACTGAGGATTTTGAGCAAAAGTACGCTGGTCATTTATAGAACGCAGTACCAATCCATCTTTTTGGAAGAAAACTTTTTTCTCACCAATCCTGTTTTCGTAAAGATCCCAATCTGTTTGGGCTGATGCAGTGTTGAATTTGAGTTCAGATCCGGAACGAGAGAAAATATCTGCTAACTCTTTGGATGTAGCTGGCATAGAACTGATATTAGATGCATTCAAGCTGAACTCATCTTGAGCTATGGAATTAGATTTTATAACAGCAAGATCAGAATTTGAGTTAGATGGAAGATAAGATTTTTCAGACGGCGTGATCTCCGACTTGATAGGCACAAGTGGCCCTGGAGCATCGTATTGTTTGACAGGTGCAATGGAAACAACTGCGAGCAATCCGACTCCCGATAGGAGTGAGATCATGACTGAAGACTGTGGGGAAAACATGCTTTGTAAATCAGCTATCTCCTTATCAGATTAGGGAAAAGTCTCAAATTGTAAATCCTTTTTCAGTATATAAACATTGCATCGCCGTAAGAATAGAATCGGAAGTTTTGCTCCAATGCATAATGATAAGTACGCAAAACTAATTTTCTCTCTGCAAATGTACTAACAAGTAAGAGCAGACTTGATCTCGGTAAATGAAAATTTGTGATCAGTCCTTGGATGGATTGTATCGAGTAGCCAGGTGACATAAAAATGTCAGTTATGCCATCGCCTGACATAAATTTTTGAGAATCTTTCTCAAAAATGGATTCGAGAACACGTAAAGTTGTGGTACCTACCGCAATGATCCGTCTGCCTTCTCTTCGGGCTTGGTTCATTGCATCAGCAGAAGTCTGCGGTACAGAAAAAGATTCCTCATGCAATTTTTTTGCTTGGAATTGCTCTTCTGTAAAGGGCTGAAATGTTCCGTATCCAATGCGCAAATTCACAGGGACAAATTCGATTCCTGATTGTATCAGTTGGTTTTGCAATTCATGTGTAAAATGAAGACCTGCCGTAGGGGCAGCAACAGAACCGGGATCCTTTGCAAAGATCGTTTGGTAGCGATCATTGTCTTCATTTGTCGCCTTTCGTTTTAAATACGGTGGAATGGGTACATTCCCCCACCGCTCAAAGTCTTCTTCGCCAATTCCTCGAATCGAACGGAGAATCGACAAATCTCCTTCTCCACCAAGGTAGATAAAAGATATCTCGTTTGCCGTTTCTGGAAACAGCACGTCACCTAATTTTAGTTTTTTGCGATTTTTAAGTATACAGACCCATTCACAAGCTAGTGGATCTCGACTCTCAATAAAAACTGATTCATGGACACGCCCAGATTTCGTTTTCAGATAAACTCTTCTTTTGGAAACCTTTGTCTGATTGAATACAAGCAAATCTCCGGGTTTCAAAAGAGATTTGATCTCTTTGAACGTTGAGTATTCCCTGATCTGATTTGTTGCGCGGTCGACACCTAGGAGTTTAGATTCATCCCGATTTTTTGCAGGAAACTTTGCGATCCGACTTTCATCCAAAGGGAAATCATACTCTGCAAGAAGATCATCCAATGTCATACTGTCAGGAAAATCTTGCTAGAATTAGGAAAAACCAAAAATTGGTAGGAAACCATGTGGAAACATCTTCAAAAGTCAACGGTGGGAGGTCGGATCCTATTGGGTATCTTCCTCGTGATCTTTTTAATTAATGGTTTTTCAAAATCGGGACAAAAATCAGATTTTTTAGATTACTACCACGCAAGTGAGAGATGGAAAAGTGGTGAGAATTTGTACAAATTTGATGTGGCCTATGAATTACAAAATTCCATCAAAAAATGGGAAGATCTCTTTTTGCCAGAGAATGCAAATCTCCTTTCCGATTTACAAAACCAAACTGCAACTTACATCTATCCACCACTACTCTCATTTCTACTCATACCTCTAACATCTTTATCAGAACCATCTGCCGCGGGTTTGTTTGGCCTTATTAATTTCCTTGCTCTGTGCGGAATATTATATCTTTTTTTAAAACCAAAACGTTTTGAGCTTAATATTCCAAATATAGAATGGTTTTTATGTTTGGTGCTCTTTCTAAATTATCGTTATATAGAAAGTCACATCCAAAACAACCAAGTTGGGATCCTTTTGATCCTTCTCGTATTGCTTTCACTTACCATCAAAAATGATTTTATCGCGGGCCTCATCCTCGCGCTCGCAACAAGCATCAAGATCACACCTCTCGTTTTCATCGTTGTTTTTGTTTATGAAAAGCGATGGAAGGCATTAGCTTCTTTTTTTATTTCAATGATTCTTTGGAATACTTTGCCTATGGTCTATAATGCTGATTATACAATCGCAATGAGCAAGCTATGGGTAGAAGAAGTTTTGGGTAACGCGCTCTCGAATCCACTTTTACGCTCATGGAAAAACAACCAGAGTCTTCCTTCTACGCTTGCTAAGTATTTTGTCTCTGGTGCTGATTTTGTGAACCAACCTATGTACGGTATGCCTTTTTTTACTCTCACCTTACAAACAGTAAAATACATTCAACTTTTCATTACATTCCTCTTTGGTTTACCCGTTCTTTATGTGCTTACTCTCAAAAATAAAAAGTGGGAACTTACCTCTCTGCTTTTTTTAGCTTCTGCACTGTTTAGCGGGATTAGCTGGATTCATAGTTTTGTCATTTGCCTTTTCCCTATTTACTTACTTCTTGGGGAAAGACAACAGGGCGGAATTTTCAAAAAAGAAAACGCATTTTTACTCCTTGTCCTTGCTTTACCACTCATCACACATCGGGTGTTTGCTGGTAAAATTCTTGAGAATACCTTTTTAATGTTCTCAATTCTTTTTTATACCGGTGCATCATTATATCTTATCATTTTAAAAGAAACAATCAAGAAGCCCAATGAATCTCGGAATTGATGTAAGACCTTTAGCATACGGAATTACCGGGAATTCCCGTTATCTCGCAGAAACTTTGCAAATTTTGATTCCCAAGTTTCCGAATATCACGTTTACCTTCTTTAGTAATAAACCAATTCACGCCGTCTTTTCAGACCTGCTGAAGCACACCAATATCAAATTAGTGATTGAAACTCGGAAGATCCCCGGCCCCTTCTACTTACACTTCATTCTTCCAAGAAGGATCACCCAACAAAAAGTGGATTCATTTTGGGCCACCTTGCAACTGTTACCATTTCGAAAGCTAAAAATTCCTTCTTTCGTCAATTATCATGATTTAAATTTTATTTCTGCTCCTGAAACCATGGCAAAATGGAATTATTTTCAGCATAAACTATTTTCCCCTCGCACATTAAAAAATGCAGATCGAATCTTCTGCCTTTCTCAGAATACTCAAAATGATATAAGCACACACTTCCCAAAGCAAATATCTAAATGTGTTGTCATCTATCCCGGGGTCATTCGCAGGAAATTTAAAAGAGAAAATCGAAATTTTCCACAAAACTTTTATTTAACGATCGGAACCTTGGAACCGCGAAAAAATCTTCAAACTCTCATTAAAGCTTTTATCAATTTCAAAAGTTTGCATCCAAATGATAACCACTCTTTACTTATATTGGGACGAAAAGGATGGGGCACAGAAGGTGATGAGTTGTATCTATATTTACAATCGAACGAAAGCAAAAATAATCATATTTTCTTTTTTGAAAATCCAAGTGACGACACCTTAGGGCAAGCCATTCAAGATTGCGAAGCTTTCTTTTTTCCATCTTTGCACGAAGGATTTGGATTGCCACTGCTTGAAGCGATGGTCGAAAACAAACGATGTATCGCTTCTGATATTCCTGTCTTTAAAGAAATATTAGAAGAAGAGAACGATTTGTACGTGGAAGCATTAAGCGAAAAAGCCTGGGAAAATGCATTCCGCTCAGCCTCTCAATTTTTAACAACTGAAAGATCGCCTAAGTTTAATGAAGAAAATTGGACCTGGAACAAGACTGCAGATCTTCTGCAAAAGGAATTATTCAAATGAAACAAAAGCTAAAAGAATTACGCTTCAAAATATCCGAATATAAGGCAAAAAGAACCAACGCTTTTTTTGGAACTTCGTTATATGAAAAGATTTCCCCAAATTTGATTCCTCAATACATATTGGTAATCGCAGTTGGATGTTTTTTGTTTCTTCTTTATCAGTATATACACATTCTTAGTGACTTTCTATTTTGGTTTGTTGGTATTTTAGAAATTACTAAAGTATTAAAAATCCCTTTCCTTGATCATCTCAAATACTACCAATACTTGAGTCTCTTTGTTTATTTTTATCTTTCCTTTTCATTGCTTTGGGATGTCGCAGGATTATTGTCCAAACTAAATGTAAACGTCTATTTGATTCGGAATGAAGTTTGGATCATCAGAAAAAAAGGAATTGGTCATAGTCTATTCAAATTTGATTGTTCACCTGACAAAACGCAGGTGGATTGGTCTCACTCTGGTTTCTTAGATTTTTTTGGACTCAATCAAGTTGTATGGAAAAAAGATGACCATATCTTAGGAAAGTCACCGTATTTTTTCCCTTATGGAAAGAATAGATCCATCTTGAACCAAATCTTGAAGAGATAACGGGATCTATTCCTTGAAAAAGATTCGTTTTCTAATTATATCTCTCATTTTAGTTTTTTTATTTTTGTTCCACTTACGATTTCTTTCCAGAAATTTCGATTGGGATTCTTGTGTATATGCTCTTAATATCCAAAAGAATCGGATTGAATCTGCCTTTTTTAATCCTCATCACCTTGGATTTGAATCCTCAGGACTACTCTATTGGAGGTGGATCCAATCCATTTATCCAACGACCGATATCATGTTCTTTTTGAGATTGAGGATCCTTGTTTCCTCGCTTATCTTTATTGGCATTTTTATTTGGATCTTTCAAAAACTTTATAAAGACTTTTTTTTAGCAATCCTTCTGGCAATGTGCATTCAATTTAGCCAAGCATTTTGGTTTTATAGCCTACATAATGATACGCCACTCATTCATTCTTGTTTGATGGCATTGCTTTTTTTATTCACAGTATACTTCTTAAGAGGTGGACTAAAACAATGGCATCTCATTCTTCTTTGGTGCCTGCAATTATTTTCCATTTACTTTCATCAATCCAATGTAATTCATTTCGGCATTGTGCCTTCTGCGATTTTACTGAGTCAAAATCGAAGTTTTGGAAAAAAACTTCGTACCATTTTTATCTACCTAACCTTACTTGGAGTCGCGACGATTGTATCCTATCTTTTTGTTGGCTTTGTCATTCTCAAACGTGGTTTGGGTCCGATTGATGAAAAACACTTTAGTTTCTGGATGTTTTTGTACGCCGCTATCAACAGATGGGGTATGAGCGAGGGAGAAAAAAACTATTTTCACTATTTTTATCGTGGTATTGGAGATGCCTTTCTGGTGTTCCAAAATGTTACCCCAAAATTTAGAGTGGATTTTTCTAATTTCTTCTCCAAGAATCATATTCTATACAACCTGAATGCTTTATTTTGGATGTTTACAATGGCCATGGGTTTAATCAATTTTCGCAAACTATGGAAAACATATCGATCAGAGCTGATTATTATGGCATTTTGGCTACCTCCTTCTATATGTTTTTATACTTGGTGGGAGGGATATTTTTTTGAATTTTGGGTTGGGACAGTGATTGCACTTTGGATTCTCAATTTTTATATCTTTCAATCCATGACCCTTTCGAGCTTACCTGTGTTCTCAAAGTCATTACTTCATACCATCTACATTACAATAGGTGGCCTTTTCTTTTTAACTAATTTTGCTTTTTCAACACTGCCAAGGTCAATTGGCCCAAAGTTTGGGTATATTGAAGGTATCCAAGGCCCTGTTTTAAAATTAGCTGACGAATCAATTTATCAAAGGTAAATTATTAAGATGTTGTTTAACTCTTTCGAATTTTTAATCTTTTTTCCGATAACACTAGTTATTGGGAATCTTCTTAAGAATAAGTGGCAGAGGCTTTTTTTCCTTCTCGCAAGTTATTATTTTTATATGGCATGGCAACCAAGTTCCATCAAGTGTGATGCTAGGAACACTGATGGTTTTGGATTTATAGTAGATACATTATTCTGTGACTTTAAAATCAATATCTATATTTTGATATTACTGTTTTCAACGATTGTGGATTACTACTCTGCTTTAATTATTGAAAGTTCAAAAGATAAGGCATCGCGAAGGAAACTCTTTTTAACCATTTCGTTGTTAGTAAATCTTGGAACGCTCGCTTTTTTCAAATATACAAACTTCTTACTCGGACTTTTTAACGATGTAAATTTTTGGAATGAATTCCGTTTCCAACCGCAAAACATCATCCTACCAGTTGGGATCTCCTTCTACACATTCCAGTCTATGAGTTATACCATCGATGTCTTTTTTGGAAAAATTGAAGCTCGAAAATCATTTTTAGACTTCTCACTTTACGTTGCATTTTTCCCTCAACTTGTCGCAGGACCCATCGTGCGAGCCGAGACTTTTTTCCGTGATTTAGACAAACGATTGGTTGTTTACAAAGAACATTTTGATGCCGCATTCGCTCTGATTCTCATCGGGCTCACACGAAAGACTGTTTTTGCTGATAATCTCGGTAAGGTGGTGGATGCCACATTTCTCAACTACCAAAACCTAAACAGCATTGAAATATGGACCGGAGCCCTGGCATTTGGATGGCAAATTTATTTTGATTTTGCCGGTTATACTGATATAGCGATTGGTGTGGCAAGACTTTTCGGGTTCCAATTCAATCCGAACTTCAACTTTCCTATGTCATGCAGAAATATCGCTGATCATTGGTCTAGATGGCATATCTCATTCTCAACCTGGATACGTGATTATATTTATATCCCACTTGGTGGCTCACGTGTTTCTCAGCTTATCTATGTTCGAAATATAATGATCACTTGGCTTTTTGCAGGACTTTGGCATGGCGCCGCTTATCACTATGTTAGCTGGGGCATTTGGCAAGGAATTATGCTCTTAATTCACAAACAATATAGCGAATCCAGTGTGTGCAAAACGTTAAACGAAAAAGGTGGCTGGGTTTATGATGTCATTGCCCGAGTCTTCACCATGTTTTGTTTGAGTTTTGGCTTTATTATGTTCAGAGCAGAAAATATGGATAAGGCAGTCTATATGATGAAGAGTTTGGTTTTCTTGAATGAAAATTCTTTACCGTTGATTCGATGGGCAAACTATAGATTTGGAATTCTTATCCTAATTTGTTTTGTAGCAAGTTATATATTTTCGAAACGACAGATCCCGACCTTGTTTCAAGGGAATCGATTTAAATATACGGCTTTCATCATCGTCAATATTTACCTACTACTCTTCTTTGGCATTACTGAAAGTCAAAACTTCTTATACTTTCAATTTTAGGGAGCAACGATGATTAAAGAATTTATCAAGTTTTTATTCGACAAAAGACTACTCTTTGCTTTGGGATTCTTTCTTTTTTTTGAAATCTTATTACAGCTTGGAGTATATAGAACATACCTCAAAAAAAACTCTTATGCGGCAAATATCAATCGAGTCACTGATCATATTTTAGAACAAAGAAAGAACTTAGATCCTACCATTTTGATCGTAGGTACGTCTGTTGCCTTTGAGGGAATCAGCGTTAGAATATTAAATGAGGAGTTAGCCTCTACGAATGAAAAAGTCCAATCAATTGCGATCAGAGGATCAGAGCTTATAGTTCAACACCAACTTCTTGAAAAGCATCTTGAAGACTTTCAAAAAGTTCACACCATCATTCATGTCCTAGAACCAGGTATGGCTTGGGTAGACCGAAAGCATCTCGTCGATCCAACTCTTGTTATGCTCTCCGAAGTTGGTAACTTCCGCGCTCTTTCCCTCGTTCGAGATTTTGGATATGACATCACACCATCTGATTTTCTGTTTTTATCTTCCAAATCCGTTGCCTATCGAAAGGATTTGGCAGATATGGTGATCAATTTTAATGAGAGAATTAAGGCGATCGCCCGTCGAAATAAAAATCCCAACATCAATCCATGGGATTATGAAAATCAAAACATGGAATCCATGGGCCCTTATCGTATCGACTCTGTTGATCAGTGTTTACAATCTATGGGACCTTCCTCTACAGATCCGATCCCACCTGCTTCGAATGAAGATCATCGGCGAATGATTTATGAAACCTGTGCAGTAGCTAAGACCGTACCTCAGGAACCAGTCGTCACTGAAAATACAAAACGATATTTTACAAGACTTTCAAAAATGTATTCCATGATAGGTGATAAAAAAATACATATCATCGACGTTTTTGCACCCTATTCATCTGCCATTCGCAGCTTAAATAGTATAGAAAGAATGAAAGTGTGGAAAGATGGATTGACTTTGGCTCTTGGAAACTATCAGACTTTGGATCAAATGGATTATCAAAACTCACTTGGAGAAAGCGATAATGGAGAGTACTGTTACGATTTAATTCACCTCAACAACGCAGGCATGCAAAAATTCTCACGCATTTTGGGAAAGGATTTAAAGGTTCGTTTTGGAAAATAACAATTCACAAACCACTCATCTAACACTGAATCAACTACAGGCAGACGTTGACCAATGGATCAAAGAGATAGGCGTTCGTTATTTTTCTGAAATGACAAACCTAGCCGTTTTGGTTGAAGAAGTTGGTGAACTGTCCAGACTTATGGCGAGGACTTACGGTGACCAGTCCTTCAAAAAAGGGGAATCAAAGCAAGCGATTCCAGGTGAAATTGGTGATATATTATTTGTCCTGACTTGCCTTTCAAATCAGATGGGGCTATCACTTGAAGATTGTATCCAACAGACATTACAAAAAAACACATTGAGAGACAAAGACCGTCATAAAAATAATCCGAAGCTCACTTCGCAATCTCAGTAATCACTTTTCCTGATTTCAAATCATCGAATAAAGATCTTTCATCTAACGAATATTCGTTCGACAGGCAGATTCTTGCTCTATCTCTTATTGTTTGAGTGAGAAAAATATTGTCTCGTAGAAGACTTGCAGTCCGCCCGATCTTTCCCCTTGCTGATTCTAAAAATGTCAATTCACTTGACAACGAGAGCCTTTTACCCTCAGGAATCAAAAATCCATATCCTTCACAAGTTGACACAGAACTATATGTAACATTCTTTCGTAGCGACTGCTCATCTGTTTGACTCGTCGACGTGGTGGACAAAATTCCCGATTGTAAAAAACTCAAATCACATTCGACCACCCTTTCCGCTAACTTTCTTCCTTCATTGATTTGAAAGGTAATTTCACCGCTACTTACAATCGACAGATCAATATTACAAATACCTCTTGGGTAACGATTGCAATTAACACTTGTTGTCTGGGTATTCTCATTAAAAATTGTTCTTTTACAATTTCCTTCTTCATTAAAACGAGATAACACAATCATCAATGTCTGTTCCCTTTTATTCTTCGCTTCTATTTTATCAGATCCTTCATTGCAGGAGAAGAAATATAGTATTAAAAAAAACGTAAAAAGGTTATTTAAAACTTTCGATTTTTTATACACCATCACGTTGCTTTCACTTGCCATTATCAAAACCTCACCTCAATGCCTAAGTTGATAAGGGGCAAATTGATCGGACTACCATTGGGTCTTTGCGATTGGATGTACGGAGAATTGACAGTATCAAAAGTGGAGGATGGATTGACTCCTCTTTGGTAGGCAGCTAGATTATCAAAGTTCAATCCTGTTTGATTTTGGCGACCATAGAAGTTAACAAGCTCTAAATACATGTTGATATAGCCCCATGAGTAGTGGTCATAACTATCAATTCGTATGTCTAATTGGTGAAATGGAAGCAATCTATCACTGTTATATTCCTTTGAATATTCAGGGAAGTATAAGTTTACACCAAATGTAGATGCTTGATTTGCTCTATTCGCATTGATAATCGGTGTATAAGGAGTTCCAGAAAAATATCGATACCGACCGCCAACCTGCCAATCCCGATTGAATTTATATCCAAAAACCAAATTTAGAATATGCCTACGATCTAAATCATACAACTCTTCACGGTCATTATTGTAGATGATCTCAAACTGGTTATCATCGTAATAGTTTACGTAATTGGTACCCACAGTCGTTTGTGCCAATAATTGTCTGGTTCCGTTCAAAAGAGTTCTATTTACATTTTCATCACTGGTTCTTCTTGCTTGGTTATTGATTCTTTTTGTAATTGAATTTGTGTAGGAAATCCAACCGTAAGCACCTGAATCTTCTCTGGGATCTTTTGTTTTTTTGATAAAAAATTCTATACCATCGGAATGACCATAGCCAGCATTTGAATAAAACATATTACGAGCACCTACCGGCTGGTTTACCGCTCGAATTGGATCATTTGCAATGACACGCAAATCATTATTTGGCGAATACGGATCAGTTATAAAGTTATCTGCAACGATTATGTTTTGAAATATGTTTCGAAATACTTCTACTTTGATAAGCCAACCTTGATTGAGTTCTTGTTGGACGCCGATCGAATTGTGTTCGGACCTTTCCATAAAAAGCCCCGGATTGCCCGATCGACTTGAGAGTTGTTCCACTGATACCGGTGCATTATAATGAATTCCATGTCCCCCTAAGATGCTTGTTTTTGTACCCTCAAAAACATAACCTCCAGTGATACGTGGTGAGAGGTTGACCTCTTTTGATCCGCTATAGGCATCTACTCGTCCACCTGGATTCATTCGAAATCCATGCCATTTCCCTTGAAATTCGGTATAACCCGAAGTTTCCGTATAACGTATACGATCTCCATCTATCACTGAACGGAACTGAGGACTTGAGTTAAGCAGATTATTAAATATATCTCCAAACAGCCTGTTTGTTGAAGTAATATTTTCGCCCTTTAGATTTGTTTCTCGCGAACGGGATTGAATTCCTGATTCAAATTTTAGATGCTCTTCAATGATTTCCCATTCAAATCTCTGCTCTGCATAAGTTAGAAAGTCGGATGTCCGATTTTGTAAGCCAAAAATATTTTCAGCTGTTGCAGGATTTGTAATTCGTAATTCAAAAAATTCGTTAAACTCTGTCCTTGAATATGAAATCGTGTTCCGAAATGATTTGCCTTTCCACACATAACGGATTCCATCTGTTCTAAAATTTCGATCCAATCCAGTCGGTGGCCTAGGATCTTGCCCTCCTCTTTCAAAACTTGCTTGCTGTTTTGTATAAGCTTGTCTATCTCTTGTTCCAAATGTTTGGAATGTCAATTTGTGGTCGGCACTTAGATCCCAAATTAGCTTCCATTGAAAATCCTGATATTCGGCGAACTTTGCATCTTCCGGAATACCTGCAGGATATGCCTGGAGGAGAACAAAGTTTGGATAATTTTTCCTACCTGATGTAACCATTGACAATGATGGCAAGACGCGTGTTTGGTTATAGATATCCGCTAGAAAGAAGTTAATATTGAGTATTGTTTTATTTTCATCAACTCTATCGGTTCCTTCGATTGCAATGATTCCTCCAGTTGCAAATCCGTAACGAGATGGGAAAGCTCCGCTATAGACATCAAAGGATCGTATCAAGTTATTATTCAATACAGATGATTGATTGCCTAAATGAAATGCATAAGGCAATGGGAATCCATCAAAATAAAATTGGTTCTGTCTTGTACCGCCACCTCGTAAGGATAGATCCCCTCGTTCACTATTGGAATAGGGGTTCCCGGTGACCGTATTTGTACCGACATTTGTGAAAACTGTGGGCAGTACTCCGATCGGTACCCCGACGACGATACCTGGGATTGTTTGGATCGCTTTGAGGGAATCACCAGCAACACCAGGAATCCGTTTGATATCATCCTGGACTAGTCCATACCTCGAAAGTACGGTTTTGTCTCTTTCTCCACTTACAAAAATTCCACCTGGGTTTGCCTCAGAAATAGGAATCAAAAAAACTTGACCTGTGTATCGTATCTCTTTTGTTATGGATTCGATTTTGCCAGCGGTTACTATTCTAATCTCATAAAATCCAATTTTCGGGAATTTTAATTTTACGATACCTTCGATATTTGTAACGCCAGAAGTTTTACCTTGTTTTGAAACAAGTGTAGCGTCCGACAATGGTTTACCTGATTGAGCGCGAACGATTTGAAATTGTACTTCAATTAAATTTTCAGCTTCCAGAGAGCCATTGTCAAAAATCAAAAAAACAATTAAAACAAAAACAAATCGTATGAAAGTAGAAGAATATAAGTTCACAAATCTAAACAGAAATTCCTGCTTCACGGCGAATTGCATTCCAATACGCCTCTAGATGAGCTGGATGTGAGTTCATATCGGAAATACAATACTCAAATTTTTGTTTAAAAGTATCATTCGAATGCAAAAAACTCTCAAAGTGATGGAAATCTTCATACATGTTTTGAAAGAAACGAACCTGTCCTAAATAATCATAGTCTTCCCGAAAGAACATAAACGCATGCGCTAAATCATGAAGCAAATGTTCAAATGAATCTCGTTTGTCTTCAATAAGTTCTCCATTTAGACAAGCATCCCAATCAATCGTTGTTAGACGAGTACCTAAACTTTGGGAATACAACATTTCTTTACCCGTCGGATGGTAATTGACCAACTTTATTTGCCATTTCCCTTGCATCCAATTGAGGAGAGCACAACGGACTGTATCTGGTATTCCAAAAAAGCGAACCGATTCTAAAAAAGCTATCTCCTCTGTTTCAGGCGGTAATGGAACGCCCATCTTCAGATAGGCTCTCTTTCCAACTCGTGCTTTCAAAAATAGAATTACAAACTGAAATGCGATACTTGCTTCTGGTAACGATCGATCTTCAAAGGTTTGTTTTAGATGGTGAAGTTGATCCTTTAAACTTTGAGCTTCTTCTTCCAAACTTTTTGGTTCAATCAATACCTTCTTGAATGAACCATATTTACCATCATCAGACCATGGCATTTTATTTACGTCACTTTAGCATTACGAAGTAACCTGGAAAGAAGCCCTGGTGCAAAACGTTTCAGAAAGGCGGCAAATCTTTCTTTGATTCCGCTGATTATCACTTCATCCTTACCTGCCGCTATAGCATCTAACATTTTCTTTGCGGTGAGATCAACATCCAAACCATTTGCCTGGGCATCATCCATCGAACCTTGAGACTTCCCTGAACCCAATAGTGCATTGATGGAAATCTTCGTTTTGATAAAACCAGGACACATAAGTGTCACCTGAATGCCATCATGGTATGCTTCTGCTCTCAAGCTATCAAAATAACCATGTAGCGCATGTTTGCTTGCACAATAACTCGAACGCATTCTAGTTCCAACTTTTCCTGCGACACTAGAAACAACAGCAACCACGCCACTTTTCCTAGATTTGAAATGCGGATACAATGCCATAGTCAATGCGACAGTTCCAAAAAAATTTATGTTCATTAATTTCTCTGTAACTTCAATTTTAGAATTTTCAGCCAAATCTCTTTGGCTTACGCCTCCATTATTGATGAGAACGTCTACGTTACCCCATTTTTTTAGAGCCAGAGGAACTGATTTCGGAACTTGATGGTAGTCCTCTAAGTCTAGAGGTAAAATATAAGAATTGGAATCATTGAGGCCTGCTTCCACTTTTACTCTTTCAAGTTCTTTTTTATTTCTGGAAGAAAGTACAATGAGTGCTTCACGTTTTGCTAGCTGTTTGACCAATGCTTCCCCTATTCCGGAAGACGCTCCTGTGACCCAGACTACTTTATTTTTAAAATCCATATGCGACCTCAACTATGAAAGCGTTTTTGGCGGAGTAAGCATTGTCAATCGACTTCCCTCGGGCAAAATTTGGCTTTATTACTTGACAAATTATAGTTTGATATTAAACTATCTAATATCAAACTAAGGAGCATTTTATGGAACAGATATTTTTCCCTCATTCCGAGCGAGGCCATGCCAACTTTGGTTGGTTAGATAGTTATCATTCATTTAGCTTCGGTAATTATTATGATCCGAATAAAGTTCATTTCGGAATGTTACGCGTGTTAAATGACGATGTCGTAGAGGCTTCCATGGGTTTTGGAACACATCCGCATGACAATATGGAAATCATCTCTATCCCTCTTAGCGGGGAGCTTGCACATAAAGATAGCACTGGTACGAATGGAGTTATCCTTACGGGTGATGTTCAAATCATGTCAGCAGGAAGTGGGATAAGACATTCAGAGTTCAATCATAGTAACTCGAAAAAAGTAAATTTTTTACAAATTTGGATCCTACCTAAAAAATTAAACATAGAGCCCCGATATGAGCAGAAAACTTTTAAGGAATCTGATAGAAAAAATAAGTGGTGTACCGTTGTTTCTCCAAATGATAGTCAGGCGGTCTGGATCAATCAAGATGCAACGTTTTCACTATCCTCACTTGAACCAGGTTCTCCACTTAAATACAAATTAACGAAACCGAATCACGGTGTTTATATATTTTTGATTAGTGGAAAAATAACTCTATCAGATCAAACCCTAGAACGAAGGGATGCCATTGGTCTTTGGGATATAAATGAGTTTGAAATCAATGCCGAAGTAAAAAGTGAAATCCTTTGCATTGAAGTTCCAATGACGCGTTAGAACGTATGACCTATATCAAGATAAAAGAGTGAATCCTCTCGAGAACGTGAATAGTCCAAGAGGATCACTGTTGCCTGGTCCCAAACGATCCGCAAGCCAAGTCCACGTGAGTGTTTGTAATCGGTGGATTTGATTTCTTTCATTTTGTCCCAGACATTGGCTATGTCGTAAAATGGAACTAGACTAAATTGAAATAATGAGTCAAATGCTTCAACACTTCCAAATCGCCAACGAAATTCTATATTATAAAAACCCATCACAGGACCGACAAATCTTTCCGTCCGGTATCCTCTCAATGTGTTCTGGCCACCTACTCCGCCAAACGGCCCATCAATGGAATAAAGATATCTATATTCAAAAAAAGGAACATTCCCTTCAACTTTCGTGAGTGCAACACGTTGGGCAATGACAAGCTCTTCAAATAATTTAGGAAAAGGCTGATAAAAATTTTTTACTTGAAAAAAATGTCTTAAATAAGAGAAATCAGATCCGATCGTCTTTTCAGCACGATTGATATTGTATTCGATAAGCCAGCCGCGATCGGGGTCCGGTTCAAAATCTCGAGTGTCGTATGCGATTCCTGCTCGCAAGTAATTGATGTTTCCACCACGTTCGCCTATTATTTTTCCCGCATTTGCATCTTTTGTCACAAGAGTTGTATCTTCAACGACAGGCACATTTATACTCGTAATTGGATCTTTCGCTTCGGTCCATTTTCCATCGTATCGCCTAACGATATTTTTCGAAAGCTCTGTGCCACCCCAAATTCGGAATACTTTCTGAACTGTTTTATCTAGTGAAAATTGAGCATACGTTGTTTCAAAGATATACTCATGATTCCTTTGTGTTGAAACAGCCTCACGTCCTATACCTCTATTGGAAACATACTGATTTGCATTTTCAAAGTCACCATATTCGGCATTTCTAACTGTGCGTCCCTCTCTTTGGTTTCTTTCCAAATAAGATAGAGGAGAGAGTGATTCTTTTCCTATACCGAAGTATTGATTGTGCTGATTGGCATCGAATCCGACGTAGGATTTCAGTCGAAAGGGAGAATCTAGAAAAAAAGGTGCATCCCAACTCACATAGTAAGACTTTGCAGATCTATTGGTTTGGTATATGCCAACGGAGATTAAATGTTCATATGGCACATAGCCGAATGAAGGCGAAGTTTTGTTTCCATTAAAAAATATATTTGCCAGAACTCCGGCTCCACTTCCTGAAACAGGATCACTTCCAAACAATGGAAGTCCCGTAACATACCATCCTTCTTTCTTTTGTTCGTACTCCTCATCGTCTAACTTTTTAAATTCGCCAATCCATGGTGGCAAATTTAGATCTTTCTCTGACTTAGGACTTTTATTTACAGGTTGGGAAACTAAAACAGAAAAAAAGCAAGGAAACAAACTGAAAGAAAAAACAAAAGCCCAACGATTACTGATTACAGTGTTCTTCAGAAAAGGATTAAATTCTGATTTTCCTTTCCTGCGTTTCACCTTAAGCTAATTATTTTACTTCTCTTACCTGTATGGTTTCTACCCGATCTTCACCAGCGATGATATCGGATAAGATAACCACTTTTTCGCCTACCTGCAAATAACCATTGTTTTGCAAGGTTTGGATTGCAAGTTTGATCGTTTTTTCAGGATCAGAAGAAAAATCAACTCTGTAAGGAATCACACCTCTCGTCATCCACAACTTTCGCCTAACAGACGTCATATTGGTAAACGCATGTATGATAGGAAATTTTGGATGGAAGGAAGCTAAGTTATTGGCCGTTATCCCTCTACGTGTGATCACAATGATTGCGGGCGATTGGAGATTATCTGCAAGATTTGCGGCGGATCTTGCCATCTCTTCCTTTTTATCTTTGGGTGTGCGATTTGCAGCCATGCCAAGATTGATGGATCGTTCCATTCTTCTTGCGATTTTGTCCAACATCTCCACACAGCGCACAGGAAATTTTCCCATTGCGGTTTCACCCGACAGCATAATCGCATCTGCTTCTTCATAAACAGCATTGGCTACGTCTGTTACTTCTGCACGTGTGGGGGATGGATTGTGAATCATGGACTCAAGTAAGTGAGTCGCAACGATAACACGTTTACCTTCTTCCTGACAACGTTTGATGATTCGTCTTTGCACAATAGGAAGTTCTTCGATTTCGATTTCGACTCCCAAATCGCCTCGTGCTACCATGATCCCATCCGAATGTTTTATAATCTCATCGAGATTTTTTAGACCTTCTTGGTCTTCGATTTTTGCAATGATTTGAGCATGGTGATTTCGTTCTTCAATGATTCCACGCAGTTGAATCACATCCTCGTGTGATCTAACGAACGATAGCGCGACAAAATCAATCTCTTCCTCCAATCCAAAGATGATATCTTTGAGATCTTTTGGGGTAATTGAAGGTAAATTGACACGTATTCCGGGTAGATTGATGTGTTTTCGAGAGCCTAGCTTTCCGCCATCGAGAACTGTACAGACGAGTTCGTTTTCGCGGATTTCAAGTACGGACAAATTGATTAACCCATTATCAACTGTTACCTTGTCTCCAACTTTAAGATCTTTAACAATGTCTCGGTAGTTGACAAAAACACTTTGTGCTTCCGCTTCCATACCTGGGATAATATGAAATGTGAATGTTTCTCCCACATTTAGGTGCAAATCACTTGTTACATCCCCAGTCCGAATCTCTGGTCCTTGCGTATCAAGCAGAATGGATATCGGTTGTTTGTGCAATTCGTCTTTATTTAGACTTTTGATCGTACGAATGATCTTGCGATGGAACTCATGGTCTCCGTGAGACATGTTGATTCTGGCAATATTCATACCAGCTTCTGCCAATTGGCGTAACATATCTTTGGAAGCCGTTGCAGGTCCTATAGTACAAATGATTTTGGTTTTTCGGGCTCTTCTATCTTCTATTGCAGGCATGTTTATGGTTTTAAGCGAGGTAAGATTCTATTAAGAAAATCTAATTGGGATTCGGCAATGTCAAATTTTTCCTGATTGGGAAATTTTTCAGCACGTTGGCGATTGCTATCTTCTGTTACTTTTTCCAAAAGTTTTTTCCCACGTTTCTTTAGATAGGATGAAGATACCAATATCGGCCATGGAAATTTTTCTTTTTGGTTACGAATGGGATAAGAATAAATTTCTTTCCCACCAAATTTTTTAAGGAAAAAAATCAAATTCTCTTCCGTGTATTTTCCATTCATTTTTGAAAGGAGGTATTCCCTGTCTGGCAAAACGCCGAATTCCCAAGCTTCATCTAATATTTTGATAATTTCTTCGATCGATTCCTTCCACTTTTTCTCTTCTTCTGGTGTACCAGCCTTAACTGTCTCCGAAGAGCTTTCATCATCTGAATTTTGTTTGCCGGAATTTGCTTTGGCTTCTCGTTCCTTTTCTTCTTTTTCTTTTATTCGTGCCTTAACAATTCTATCTTTTTCTTGAGCTAATTTTATAGCTTTTTGAGTTGCAAGATCTTTGTTTAACTGCTGTTGCAAACGAGCCTTGATTGCAGGAATCTCATGTTTGTGCACTGTCATCGAGCCAATGATCATCCGCCAAAGCTTTGTAAACAAAGGTAAAAAAGGAAACAAACTTTGCGCTTCAATTTCTTCCAGTATACGTTTCGGTCCTTCCTCTAATAAATGAACAGAAACATTCATAAGATTTAGAACACGAATTTCAAGATCTACTTTTTTTATCGCAAAACTTCTTTTTGCTGATTCAATGGCAAGTGGTATACAACCTATATGTAAAATAAACTCATTAAAAACTTTCCGATCTGCATACTCAGCGTAGAGAATATCAGGTTGTGATAGCAATTGTGATCGGAATTCATCTGTGATTGGTTCACCCGACACCCTCAATTGATTGAGCTCGACGATCCGACCAGCTTCAGCTAGAAAAAGCATAATATCTTCTACCTGTTGTTTGCGTTTGTTTTTTTCGTCCCTTTCTCGATCTTTTTCTATGATTTCATTGAGGACAATACACTCTTCCACTAACGCCTTCTGATCGCCATAGGATTCGTTCAAATAACCCAAAATCTCAGTAAGTATACTTTTTGGAGAGGCCCAAGCGGCTTCGGAAAATTCACCAACGACTCCCATTTTATTCAACATGGGATGGATCGTATTCTTCGTATAATCTAAGTAAGCATCATAACGATCCGCAATCTCTTCTGGAACGTTATAAATAAAAACGGATTTATTCCCTGGCCGACTTGCTTTATCATTTCTGAAAAAAAATAAAATCTTGTCATCCACAAGCTGTTTGAGTATGGGCTTAAGATGTATCACGATCGTTGCATCTTTCTGAGGCTTTGTTTTATCGTACGGACATTGAAATAAATTGCCTACTTCTGTGGATGCGTATGTATCAAATAATCGATTGGAATCAACAGCCGATTTGATTACTTTTTTTAACTTTTCTTTGCCAGCGTACTTTCTTTTTTCATTAAACCAACTTTTGATCGCTATGGTGGAAAGTTCGTTTAAACCCAACGCATAACGAAATGCAGTTCCACCATCACTCGTGGTTGGCCTAGCAAATACTGCATTGTGTTTCAGATAAGTTCGTGGATTTTCAGGATCTCCCGATTCATTCGGATGAAATTCGAGAACATTCAATTTTTTGAGAATCGGAGGATTCTGTTTGAAACACAAATCGACCACATACGCTTCAGTACGATCTCGATCAATCGAACTATCACGTTCAATTTGTTCGGTGTTTGGTAAAACTTTATTTTGTAAAAATTTATCCGTCCACTCGAATATCACGAGCAGGACTTTATAAACACCCTTATACGAAAAATCTCCACGTGAATCCATCGCCTGCACCTTTTGGAGGCAGGCAGTGTAATCCATAACGCGTAATTCGGGGAGATTCGGGTCTAACATTTGCTTTACGCTATCCCTTTGGGATCAAACCTTTCTCAAAGAGTAATTCTGCATTCAGCAAAGCAGCACCCGCGGCGCCTCGGATCGTATTGTGCGATAAAACAACCCACTTCCAATCCAAGATAGAATCTTCGCGAAGACGACCAATCACCGTACCCATTCCTCGTTCAGTATCCAAATCGAGTCTTGGTTGGGGACGATCGTTTTCTTCTCGATATAGAATCGCTTGTTTCGGTGCTAACGGAAGATTGAGTTTCTGAGGCTCGCCTGAAAAATCCTTCCAAGCCTTTAATATCTGTTCTTTGGATGGCTTTTTTTTGAACTTCGCACTCACACAAACGGTATGACCATCGAACACAGGCACACGATTGCAGTGGGCTGAAATTTTAAAATCTGCAGACTTGATGATACCGGATTCAACAGTGCCTAAACATTTTTGTGGTTCTTCTTCAGCTTTGTCTTCTTCTCCGCTAATGTAAGGAACTACATTGCCTAAAATGTCCATCGTCGGCACTCCAGGATAACCAGCTCCAGAAATCGCCTGCATAGAAAATAACATAACAGATTCGAGACCAAATAGATCAAAGAGAGGTTTTAAGGAAATGGTCACTCCCATAATCGTACAATTTGAGTTGGTAATGATTTTACCGGGTGTATTTTGAGCCTTCAGTACTTCTAGATGGTTTGTATTTACTTCCGCAGAAAGAATGGGCACATTCGGATCCATTCGATGATTTTTGGAATTTGAGATGACCATTACTCCAGCTTTTGCATATTCAGTCTCCACCTCACCCGCTATAGATGAGTCGAGTCCACTGAAAACAAGCTGAACACCTTTTGTATCTTCCGGTTTCGGTAGGTTGATCACAATACCTTTCGCATAATCGGGGATATCCGCGGAAATCTTCCATCTTGACTTCATCACATCGCCATATGTTTGGCCAGCGCTCTTCTCCGATGCCGCCAGATGCGAGACAGTGAAAAAAGGATGGTTTTCGAGTAATTGAATGAATCTCTGGCCTACGGAACCTGTGGCTCCCAGGACGCCCACTTTGACTTTTTGCATAAAATACCTTAACTATTCGTAAGGTCTAAAATTTACTCTATTTAGAAAAGAGATTTACGATTTCCCTTGCATAAATCGAGTTCATTTCTTCCATTCCTGCATACGTAAAATGGTGAAAGTCCGAAAATCCTTGCATGTCGAGGGAATCTTTCAAATCCCAAACAGCAACATGTTCCGATTTTAAAGATTGTAGATAGTTTAGGTATTCCTTATACCATAAAGATCTTTCGTACCAGCCCAAAGAAATAGGGTTTTCAGGATTATTGATGATCGCTATGGGAATGTTTCGCTCATTCATTTTTTGGGAAATTTTTTTCAAATAGGACAAGTGAAACAAAGGCCGGAATGATTCCGTTGCGATTCTTTTTTTTGCTCTTTCCAGTGCGACTAAATAGCCAATCCCTGGTCTTCGATCCAATCCTTCTAGCAGTCTATAGTAAAAGTAAGACTCATACTCGCGATCACTCATCCCAATATAGCGATCATCCTCCGTGCGCCTCGGTCGGATGTACTGTTGTCCACTCAAAGGTCGTTCTAACCCAAAAGTTTGCTGGAGTCGCACACCCATGGGATCACGGTGGTAATCCAAATAAGCTCCTTCTGCTTCAAAGGCGTACCAAACTTGCGAAAGTTCTGCGGTGACTTGCTTTTGGTCTTCATAAAAACCAGTATCCAGATGGACTTGTGTCCAACCGGGCTTGCGAAGGGTCACTACCTGTAAACGTCCCCGTTCATTTTGAAATTGAATCGTCGCTTCTCCTTTCCGAAGTAAAAAGGGGGTAACTTCGATCCAAAATCCAGACTTACCTTTACACATAGAAATGAGAGGGAAGAAGCTAAACTTCTTACCAGTCCAACCAAGTGCATTTACGCCCTCTGGGATCTCTGCACCCATATAGGCATGATAACTTGTATTTCTTCCAAAACGATGTTGGTAAATATTTTGCAAATTGGTAAAATAGAAATCCTGAGTTTGGTAAAAGCGGAATATCCCTGCCAAAAAATAGCGAGCCTGGACGGAAAAATCCATTGTTCCACCCACTTCTTTGAGTGTTTCCCATGGAAAAATCCACAAGGATTGAGGTGCTTCTCCAAAAGTAAGAGCATCTTGAATCATTACCCCTTCATCTACCGTTTCATTTTTGCCTTCAGGAAACAATACATATGTTCGGTGGAGTCGAAAATCGATAAAATTGATCGGATAAATGACGAGATCAGGTTCTAATGGATAGAGCCAATCTAACAATAAATAAACGTATAAAGGGCTATTACCGGCATAAGCCAAAAAGAGAACTTCAAAATCCTTACCAGTCTTATCTTTAAGAGAATTCTTTAATAATTTTGCATCAAAGGAATAATAGGCGATGGAACTACCCAAGATCAAAATTCTGGGTTTGGTTTTTGGAGTCCTTGCAAGTCTTTCGTATTCATATAAAAAATTGAAAAAGTGATTTGTATTCCAAGGAGATTCATTCGGAATTCGAAACTGAAGTTTTTGAAAGAATGCCCAGTCGAATAGAAAAACAAATAGTATGGCCGAGACAATTAGCAGAATCTGTGAATATACTTTTTTCATTAAAATACAAAGTATACGAAGGGTTTCGTATCTCCCGACAAAAGAACGACAACGATAAAACACAATGAAAATAAGGCTCCAAATGCAATCACTTTAAATGGAGAATCCTTCACCGACTCAAATGAATTCATAAGTTGTTCGTTGGTTTGAAAGTATCGCTGACCAAAAACATGCCCCAATATCAGGGCAACAAAACAGTAACCCGTCACCTGAAGTTGGGCATAAGGTATCGAAATATCCCCATTTTTGGAAAAAAGCCCCTGTAGATAGCACAGGGATTCCTCAAAATTAGAGCTTCGAAAGAAAATCCAAAGAAATAGAACATTTATAAATGTAAACAGCCGATAGGTGAGATCCAAAATAAATTTTACACTTGGCGAATGTTTGGACCTTTCCCAATAATTCATCCCATCACTTTCAAACATCAATTTTTCCAAAAGAAGTAACATACCGTGGCCAAATCCCCAAAAGACAAATGTCCAATTGGCCCCATGCCAAAGACCACCGATCAACATGACGAGAAGCAAATTCCGATAGGTTTGCAGTTTTCCGTTTCGATTGCCACCCAAAGGAAAGTAGAGATAATTGCGTAACCAATCGGAAAGGGAAATATGCCATCTCTTCCAAAAATCGGAAAATCCCTTTGAGAGATACGGCATACGAAAATTTTCTGGAAGACGAAACCCCAACATAAGTGCCGCGCCTTGGGCAATATCAGTATACCCTGAAAAATCACAATAAATTTGCCCAGCATAGGAGAGTAAGCCAAGCCACAAAAATTCCCGATTCACTAACGATGGATTGCCAAAGGAAAAGTCAGAAGTCACCGCCAAATGATCTGCAAGAACCGCCTTTTTGAATGCACCAAGTAAAATCAGAAAGATTGCAAATTTCCAAGGGACCTGCGAAAAGGAGAGGGGGTTGCGTATCTGAGGCAAAAATTCCTTGGCTTTTACAATCGGGCCTGCAACGAGCTGGGGGAAAAAGGTTAAAAACAACAAGTAATGTGCATAATTCCGTTCTGCCGGAATGACCCTTTTGAACACATCCACCACATAGGAAATGGACTGAAAGATATAAAACGAAATCCCAACCGGCAAAATAACACGAAGGACTGTAAAATGTGCATCCAAATGGAGGACTTCGAGGAAAGCCAAAAGTGTATCTTGAAAGAAACCCAGATACTTAAAGGTGCCGAGTATAGACAAATTGCTGAAAAGAGAGAGATAAAGTAATATCCTTCTCGCCTTCTCACTTATTTCCCGCTCCATGCGACGACCGATCCCGTAATCGAAAAGTGAAACCCAACCCAATAGCAATAAAAACCTCGGATCCCAGGCGGCATAAAATAAAAGACCAAATATAAGCAATATTACAACATTTGGTGAGTCATTTTTATGCTCATGCATAGGCATTTTACAATTATGCAAATATTCGCTTGATTTAAAGCATTTTATTGACCAATAAATGATCATCAATACGCTGAAAAAAAGTATAAATATTGGGGAAGTAAATATCATATATCTGCCTAAATAAAAGTAGCAATATAGTCACAAGCCAGCTATTCAATCAAAAAGGGCATATTATTGCTTAAATAAAAGCAATTAAACATTATATTTGCATTTAACCCCGCAATTGGGGCATACACAGGTGACTTCCGCCTTAACTCGGCGTCCTTGTGCACCTTCTACCTTGCCTGTGGCCACAAATTCAAATTGAATCCCTTCTGGAACAAAATGTCCAGAGCCATATTTGGCACTCCCTTCAATGACATTGGAACAAGCGTGGCATTTCACGCGCAATCGGATCGTTTCGGCCATAAGCCGACGATACATGCTTTCATCCACAGTCGTAAAGCAATATTCGAAACCTGCCAAAATATCAGACACAGGAAATCTACATACACATGCCATAATGGCAGGTTTTTGCTCTTATTTTTGGGTTTTACTCCTATCCGCCGGTTTCAACTCTCGGCAATGGATTCATATTGCAAAAAATGCTACCGATCCTTCTCGATTCCTTAATTGACCAGGGGTCGGCAGGGGATTTGTTTTTGATCCACTTACATTCACCCTTTATTTCCGAAAGCAGGGCATTTTGCCCTATCTTCTTTGTTGGGATTCCGTTTGGGATAGCACTGAAAGGCGTTCCTCTCTATTTTAATCATTCCTGCAGCCGCCAGGCAAATCTCTCACTTATCCGCCCAAGAAAGGGCAGATACTCTTTGGAGATGACCCACTCTCCCATTCCAATGTGGATCATATTACACTGGATGATTGGAAATCTGAAATCCAACGCCAAGGGCCTAAATGTCGTATTTTGGTCTTTGTTCTTTGAAAATTTGTCCGTTTCTGGTCTGCCCAATCCAGACCACTCCTTTCCAGAGTCGCCTGAAATTCGGCAGTACGTGCAATTGCCCATGGAAATTGGCCTATTTTGGTAAGATCATCTTTTCGTTTAAAAAGAGGGCGACCTTGTTTCGATTTTATTTTAAATGCCTAGAAATAGGCATAATGTTTAATTGGAATATCGGATAAGTGACAGGGTGGACTGGAGATAGGCTCAGAAATCGAATTTTTGCAATTTAGGCAATTAAATGCCCAAAGTTAATCATTACGATTCGAGGTGATGAATCTGTGTAAAATTGGTAAAATCCCCCTGTGCTACCTACAGGAAGACATAGAATCGAGAGAAAAAGGACTACTTTGAGGATTTTTTGGCTGATGGTCGCTTTTTAGGGGTAGAAGATTTCTTTGAGGCAGATTTTAGCTTAGAGCTAGATTCTGCTGTATTTCCGGACGAATGCGCTGGGGAGCCCTGATTTGAGTCAGAATTGGACTCTTGGGGCATACGATCGCTTCTTTTGACCATATAGATGTAGTGTCGGACATACTGGGTAAATGGTTCGGAAATAGCACGGGGGTCAAATGTGCGAGGGTCTGTAAGGAGCATATTGACTTGGGCAATGGGTAGGTCATCCTTACTTGTTGCCATAAGGATCTCCAATCGTTTGCATATCTCGGTATCGTTGACTTCGATAGAAAGCTTACGCATGGCGTTGATGAATTTTTGAAAGGCAACTCGCTTTGGCTGAGACATATTTCAAAAAAAGCAATTTGAGCTAGGTTGGCAATCGATTTTAACTGACTATGTTTTCCCAATACCGTATTTTTAGGAAAAATCGTGGTGAGATTCTGATCGTACTCTGCGTGTGCCTTCCCCATCGAGATATTGATTTGAAACTCGTCAGAGGCTGAAAGTTCTTTCTCATTCGGTGTGACCACAACCTCGCTCACGATCCCGTCAACAAGTTGGACTGGAGCTATCAATTCGACTGCCGGAAGTACGATCGGACCTGAAGCGGTCTCGGCAGAAAGCGACACATTGGTAAGGCAAAGCAGTGCTAAAATGAACAGGTGCCCACTTAGCAAGATTTGTGCCAAAAAATGTCGAATTTGAAGGAAATTCATAGCTATTTCCATCAAATATGATGGTTTTCACTCAAAATGGAAGCTTTTTTTGCGTTTTTTTAGAATTTATTTCTTAGCGTACATCATCGCCCGAGTTCGAAGTTTCCATTCCCAGAGTATGATTTCTTTTTCGATTTCGGTGACCGCTTCTTGTTCTTTGGCAAGCATGGCGTAAATCATACTTGAAATTTCGGAAGAGAACCTTTGGTCCAATTCCTTTTCGAAATCTTCGATTCGAAATTCCAAAATGAGAACCGATAAACGGAATGCTTCGCTCAATGCAATCAATCGGTCTTTTGCATCTGTGAGTTCCTGTTTATTGTCCACATTTTTGATCATTACTTCCAAAAACGTTCGGATAAAAATGACATCTTGAGAGGCAAGATGATAATCCAACAGGATTTGTTTGACCTTATCTAATTCAAAGTTTCTAAGGTGGATCCGAGCAAGGAAGACAGGGTTTTCGCTGTGGACATTCAGATTTGAATTTCTTGCAACATCCGTTGCCCTGACCTTGTCATAGTCAATAATCCCTTTTCCACCTTCCCGAGGAGCTCCCGTATTGGAATTGGCGACACTGGATTCTGCGGAAGTATTGATTTTCTTTTTGATGACTAAAATATTTAAGCTTGGGTAACGAATTTTGAAGGTTACCATTTCAGCCCTTGGTATTTCTTCATCCACGACCAAAAATTGTACTTGGTCCCCTCTTTCCCAGGCATGCATCAATTCATCCTTGTTTTTGAAATGTTGGATGACCACGGGCAAGGCATCACTTTGGCTACCCGTTCCAAGATAAATTGTTTTGATCTCGTTAGAAAATCCGTGCTGATAAGGGATGACAAGCTTGCCAGCTTTTACATTCACGAAGGAAAGTTCCCCCAAATGGAAATGCGATAGATCAAAATCTTCCCCAAAAAAACCAACTTTGGGAACGATGGCTACGATTGAGTTGTTTTTGGCTCCTTTAGGTACCTCGGGTCCCGATTCGGAAAAGACCACATATGTCATTTTGGCAAGACGAACTTTGACCAAAAAGCCGCCTGGAGTCTTCCTTTCCTCGTATACATTGTCTTCCATAATTGGATGTTATAAACCTAGTTGCTTCATCTTGTTTTGCAGAGCGCCGCGCGAGATTCCTAGGGCTTTGGCCATTCGAAGTTGATTCCCAGAAAATATTCTCATCGCATTCAATATCTTTTGCCTTTCTAATGCTTGAATCCCACGTCGCAAGTCTAAATCTTCCGCATCCGGAACGTCCAAATTTAGGTTGGAATGACCACTCTCGAGTTCATTTGACGTAACTAAAGTCCCTTTTCCTTTCAAAATAGCTGAAAGTAATGCATTTTTTAGATCCGTAAAATTTGACGGAAATCCTCGATCCAAAAGTACTTCGATAGCTGATGGATCCAATTCCAGTCCACTGCGATTTTGTGAGAGTGATAAATCCTTAAAAAGGGAAACAATAATTGTTTTTAAGTCTTGCTTTTCTATATAAGAAAAAGGAGGGATTTGGACGAAATTTCGTCGTAACAATTTTGCGAATCCAGGTAAAAAATCGGCCTGATCCACTTCGTCATTTAGAAAGAGAACCTGGCTTTGACTCAGGCCTGAAGCCATCCAATCCATAACTATTTTTTGTTGCCCTAAGGACCATTTTTTATGATCCAAAAAAACAAGAGTTCCATCTTTCGTTTCTTCTGTCCAAACCGAGAGAGCCTTCTCCAATTTGCCCAAATGATCCGGAACATTAGCAAGAAAGAGACAGGTCGCATTTGGTCTTGTCTCTTGGTGTATCCATTTCGCGAGTGTCTTTTTCCCCGATCCCCTCGGTCCGAAAATAGTGAGGATTTTTTCTTCCCTCATTTTTAAAATCTTTTGGGAAATGGCAGGCAAAATGCTTACAACCAAAGGCGTTTGCGAATGAGGTATATTGCGCATTTCCGTCTGCTTAGCTTCGACGGAATTTTCATTCTGAGACATTTCATTCTGAGACATTTCATTTGAGATTTTTTCAGACAAAAGATACAATAATGATTCAATCTCAACGCGATTCAGATCAGCTTCCGCCAGCACAAAACCAATGAAACTTTCATCGATTGAACTTCGAATTCCCATTACCGTCGCAACTGAATTTGAAGTAAAAATTGGATACTCATCTGAAGAAAACTGTATCGGGGCAGATGCACTTTTGATTCTCTCCCACCCCTCTTCACCGCGAGCAAGAAAGGAATAAAAAAAGCCATCATCATCAAATCCAAAACTTGCATTTTCATAAAAGGACTCATCGTTCCATGATTTCAGAACGACCACGCCGGCAAGAATTCTATATTTCGTACACAACTCTTCCCAAGCCAAGGGAAGGATTTTTTCGATCCATTCCCTTCCTTTTACTTTGGAATAAACTGCTTCGCCTCGATCAACAGGCATGCTATGAAAATGTTTAGATTTAATCACTTTGTCAAGTACGTACCGTTTTGAATGTCGGATGTCCGACAATTTTCCATCACACACTTTTTACTAATTTTTGGTATGTCGGATGTCCGACAATGAAGCTGTAAGCTATGGATTTTCTTTTTTTTGCTCAGAATTAAAATTCAATTGCTTACATAATTTTCAGAAGAAACCATACCAAAAGAGAAGGATGTAGAGTATTCATGATTACCATTGCAGTCGCAAACCAGAAAGGCGGAGAAGGGAAAACTACTACTTCACTGAATCTTGCCATGGGTCTTGCTCGTAGAAATTTCAAAACCCTTCTCGTTGATATGGATCCCCAGGCAAACTCTACTGGCATCTTCGTGAATCCGGAAACCATCGACAAAGATCTCGCACATTTATTCCAGAATTCTACCAAACTTAATGAGATCGTTTTACCAGCGTATAACGAGCATATGTGGATCGCTCCATCTAGTCTTCGTTTGGCGGAAATGGAAACAGTTTCTGTAAACTCTGTCGAGGCACCTTACATACTCAGAGATGCCATGCAGTCGTTACAAAATTTTGATTTTGCCATCATCGACTGCCCTCCCTCACTTTCTATATTTACGGTAAACAGCCTTGTGGCTTCCAATTATGTACTTATCCCCCTTCAGGCGGAAAAGTTTTCAATGGACGGGATTGTAGGATTGCAACAAACCATTTCTTCTATCAAAAAAAGGATCAATCCTGATTTGGAAATTTTAGGTGCTTTGATAACGCAATTGAAACCACAAACCCTTCTCACCAAGACGATCCTTCCAGTGTTAGGGAAGTACTTCCGAATTTTTGATCACACAATTTCCGACGGGGTCGCGATAGGCGAAAGCCATTTGGCAAAAAAGTCAGTCTTCGACTACAATCGAACTTCTAGGCAATCGCAAGAATATGAAGGTTTTATAGAGGAGGTTCTCCGTGAGCTTAAAAAGTAAAAGACTCGGCACTCTTGCCGATATCTATCAATCGGAAAACTTAGATGGGACCATACGAACCATCAAATTAGAAAAAATAGAACCTGCCGAAAACCAACCCAGACAAGAACGCAAAAAAGGGATCGATGAACTCGCCTCCTCCCTTCGAACAGACGGCCTTCTTCAACCCATCGTCGTCTCCAAAGGACGGGGAGAAGATCACTACCGGATCATTGCTGGAGAAAGACGGTACCATGCGGCGAAATCTTTGGGTTGGCTCGAAATCGAATGCAAAATTTTAGATCGACCCGAAAAAGAAATCTATAAATTAGCGGTCATCGAAAACCTTCAACGGGAAAACTTGTCTCCCTATGAAGAAGTGGATGCCTTACTATTTTTGAAAAACGCGCACGGCTATACCGACGCAGTCCTTGGAGATCTATTTGGAAAAAGCCGAAGCTATATGTCGGAAGTTCTTTCCATTGCCGGTATGGACAAAGCAGAAATTGCAAAATGTCGGTCATACAACATTCAAAATAAGAACCTTCTCGTACAAGCAGCACAAGCCGCTAAAAGCGGTACTCTAGAAAATTTTTTAGAAATGTATAGCAAAGGGGAACTGAAAACAGTTCGCGATGCCAAGGATTTCAACAAAAAAACGAAAGAACCAAACCCTACTCCTTCACGACGTATTCCTGCCCAATATAAGCTAAAACGTTCTGGTAACTCAATCATGATCCAATCCGACGATGAAATTCTACTTGGAGAAATGTTGAAATACCTCAAAAAGGAGCTTTCGAAAAAATTCGGAGATTCCGCCAACACCTAAACAAGTACTTGCTTGTCAAGTACTGAGCAAAAAAAATCAAAGGGTTTGACCTAAAAACAAAGGGAAAACTTGACACACACAATGGTTTTGCCAATAATGTGACATAATATAGTAAACGAAATTTAAGTACTTCGTTCCCACAAAAATATATAGGGAACGCGGGAAAACCTATATCTGAAGAGATAGGTAAAAAAAATCCCCTGGAATCCAGGGGATCGGGTTTTTCCCGAAGGAATGTTGTTGGATGAGACATAATTAACATTATGTCAAATAAAGTCAACTCCTTCGTAAAATTTGCTTAGAATTAGTTTATTTTTTGTGCAAACTTTACAGGAGGCCGGATGAGTGACTACCATCCCTATATCCGCTTGATGACGGACATCATTGACTCTGGCGTCTGGGCAAATCTGTCCAGTGCGGCTAAGACTCTATATCCCGTTCTTCTCAAATTTAGTGATTCAAAGTTTAAGCCAGTATGGCCTGGTACCGAAATGCTTTTGAAGCTGACCGGCTTTAAAACAAAAAAGTCCATTGTCCAAGCAAAGAAAGAACTGACTTCTGCCGGCCTTCTTTACCAGGTTCCAGGCAATGGAAAAACCGCCACGAGGTATCATTTTTCCTTTCACTACGAGGGATCCAAAATTACCCCACTGGGGGATATAAACATACCTCGGGGAGGGATACAAACAGCCCAGACAGAGGGGGACAAAACATTGAGCCAGGGGGGTGCTGGCGTATCCCCAAACCATATTAATATAACTATTTCTAATAATAACCAAGTTGAGCCTACGGCAAAACCGGTGAAAAAGGAAGAGAACGAGGCTTCTGATTTGGAACGACTCATTTCACTTTTTGGTTCAGAAATTGCGTTTGAAGCTTACTCGCAAGCAAGCCAACTCCAATTGGAAAAAGATATGGGGTACTTACTTGGGATCTGTAAAGAAAAGGTAATTCTTCAAAAATCAAAAGTGCTTAATAGTGGGCAATTGGTACAGACTAGCGGGACGATCACACACCCAGCTTCGTGGATGGGTTTTTTAGATTGGGCGAGCCAACAGCTCTCTCAAACAACCTGGAAGGAACTTGAGAAGATAGACATAGCCATTGATGGAAAAGTCATCTTTGTGGAATCGAGAGTCTCCAGTTTTGCAAAACAAATCATACAGAAATACTTTACCGAGAAGGTAAATCCGACATTTGTTGTCCTCTTTCAAGAAAAGGAAGAAGCATCTAGACTTACGTGAAATTCGATAGACTCGAGAGAAAAACAGTAATTTTTGGAAGGAAGTTCAACGTAATACATTATGAAAGATAATCTGATTCGGGTCAGCCACCCCTACTCGCTCCCTATCCGTTCTGTTAAAACCACAGGTCAATTTGAAATCAAAAACGATGAGTTTTTGTCGTTTTTTGAAGAACGGGACCAGGTAGGTTTGTCCTCCATTGTTTTTGAATTTGAAGCTCCGGTTTTTTTTAATGGTATCGAGCTGTTGCCTGGAAAGGAAGGTTTAGATTATTTTCCAGATTCATTTCGTTTTGAACTTTCACATGATGGAAAGTATTGGGAGCCGATTTTGCAAGAATCTGCTTTCAGAAAGTCCTTCAAAACATCTGCTAAATGGCTTTTTTCTTTAACGAGCGCGCGTTATGTGAAATTCGTTTCTAAAATATCAAGAAAAGCAAATAATGGAAAGAATCGAATCAGTTTCGGCAATTTACGATTACTCATTACGGGCATAACCAATATCCAAGCAAGTTCAGAACTAGATAGACTATGGGTAAAAGAAAACTTAATTGATACAAGACCTGATTATGGTTGGTCCTCCAAGAAAAAAGAAGAACCAGAAGACGAATATTTGATTTTTGATTTGGGTAGCGTGAATCGCGTAGAAGAAATCCGCATGCTCACGAAAAATGATCCGATTACAAATTTTCCAGAGCGTTTCATTGCCTATTACAGTGAAGATGATTTGACTTGGTACCAACTCCATGAGGAAAATAATTTTCTTTCTGAGGCAGGCACTTGGTATAAATGGCGCCTTTCGCCGGTTAATCTACGGTTCATGAAATTGGTATTTGTCCAAGAGAAACACCAGAACAAAAAAGAATACATCACAGAAATCATTGAAATTGAGTTATACTCAAGCCCTGATAAAAAAGACACCGGTGGTGTTTCAAGAGAGCCCCTGCCCTATGCATCTGTTCTTCGATCGGGGATCATTCGCTTGGCTGTAGATGGTGAGGTCAAGGAAGGTGTTGTCGTCCAGTCCAACGATAGAAGGTTACGAGATGCAAGTACGGAATACCGTGGCATTGTCGAACTTGCCAGTGATGGAGAGGAAAAACCAGGAGTCGCTGTACAAGGCAATGATAAACGATTAAAAATAGCTACAGAACTCACACATGGATTGGTTCGTTTGGGAAGATCTGGGGAAGCAAGACCGGGCCTTGTCGTTCAAACAGATGATGAAAGACTTAGGACTGCAAGCACGGAACATATGGGTATCGTCGAACTAGCAACAGATGGCGAGACACGGCCAGGTGTAGTCGTTCAGGGAAATGATTCTCGTTTAAAGTTAGCTACCAAAAAATCCTATGGGCTAGTGCAACTCGCTGAACTAGGAGAGACGGCACATGATCGTGTGGTCACGGGAGATGACCCGAGATTAAAAGATGCAACGATCCATGCAAAAGGAATCGTCAAACTGGCGCAAAATGGTGGTGAAGAGGCTGATACTGCTGTTCAGGGTAATGATAAACGCCTAAAACACGCCACCACCGAACAATTTGGAATCGTTCAATTAGCCCACTCCGGTGAAGGTAAATCTGGGGTTGTCGTCCAAGGTGATGACAAACGCATACAGCCTGCTGATTTTGACAGACCGGGTATTGTCACTCTATCTCGATTGGGTGAGTCTACAAGTGGCAAAGTCGTACTGGCAGATGATCCGAGATTGAGCGATGCGCGACCTGCCGTTCCTCATACGCATGAGTATGCAGAAAAATTGCATAGCTTTGATTCTCATATAGGTCTTTTAAGAGTTTCAGGTGAGGCCTCCTCTCCTTCGAAGGGGCATGTTCCTCCTGTATCCAACGATGCGGTCATTTATGGAAAAAATACAGCGGAAGGCTCAGGAGTTGTTGGTATTGGACAAAGCAATGGTGTCACTGGATTTTCTGAGAAGTTAGGTGTTCTTGGGCTTTCCAAAGGGAAAGACTTCCAACAAAATGCAGGTGTTATGGGTGTCGGAACATCGGCATCTGGCGGTCATTTTATTTCACAATCTGGCTATGCTTTATTTGCCAATGGATCCGGTATCTCAGAAAAAGAGTGGTTAGGTTCCGGTAAAGCAGTTTATGCGTTAGGTGATTCTCTTTTTGAAGGCAATTTGCGTGTGTCCAAAGATGGGCAGGAGGAATGTATTGCACGTTTCTTCCGTCTTGACCAACGCGATGTTGTGACGCCAGGAGATTTGTTGGTTGGAACCGACGAGTCTTTCGTATTGTCTAGATCCAAACACCCCTACTCCACTGGAGTTGTAGGAATTTGTGTTGGAAGTGCCGGAATGATTTTTGGAAAGGAAGCCAAAGGTTTGGAGTATGCTTTGGTTGCGATTTTAGGAATCACTCGTGTTCATGTTGATGCAACTCAAGGCTCCATCATCCCAGGGGATTTGCTCGTGTCGGGACTCTCTTCGGGACATGCCATCAAGGCGGATCAATCTAAGATCAAACCTGGTATGTTGATCGGTAAAGCGCTTGAACCGTTGAAGAAAGACAAGGGCTCCATTCTCTGTTTACTTTCCCTCGCCTAAAAAAAGTGGCAACGATGTGTGGTTGGCTTTAGCAAAGCCAGCCTTCACTGCTCTATCAAATAAATATTCGATTGCCCTATGCCCTTCATCGCCTAAGGAGCGAGTGAATGAGTTCACATATAAATTGATGTGGGATTTGATAACGGCATCTTCTTTATTTTGTGAGTTTTCTTTGATATACTGATACATAGATTCTGGTTCATGGTATGCTAAGTTGAGACTATTTCGTAAGCCATTTTGGAATTCTAAGGCAATTTTTTGGTCAATGTCTCTTCGAATTGCTATGGCTCCAAGTGGAATTGGAAGATTGGTAGTTTGCTCCCACCACTCACCAAGATCGATCACCTTTTCAAGACCTCGATCTTCAAACGTAAATCTCTCTTCATGAATGATGACACCCAGATCATGTTCACCGGAAAGAATCTGCGGTATAATCTGATCATATCGCATAGGGCTCGATATATGTTTGCCATCGGTGAAAAGAGATAAGAGCAAATTGGCGGTAGTAAGTAGGCCGGGGACGGCTATTTTGGTTTGATTAGAAATCTCTACTCGGCTTCCTTTTTTTCGGACTATGATTGGGCCACAGCCTCTTCCTAAAGCGGATCCCGTTTCAAGTAGTATGTACTTGTCTAATACTGAAAAATATGCCGCAAATGAAATCTTTGTTACAGGGTACTTCCCCAATTTTGCAAATTCATTTAGGTTTTCCACATCCCAAAGTTCTTCGGTTACATCAAAATCTGCGATGAGTTTTTGATGGACCAAGTGATAAAATAAAAAGGTATCATTCGGGCATGGGCTATAGGCGATTGAAATCATGGCGAAATATAAAAATCCTTTATTTGGGTAATAAACAAAATTCGTAGAACCAAAAAGAAAAACAGAATGAGACTTAAATACAAAAAGTAATCTAGGAGTTTTGAATTTACTCGAGACTTGAGAAGGATTACAAGTGGTACTGAGAGTGTAAACATTCTTGACAAATTGTCAAAAGATCGCCAGTATCCTTGTTCTGCGATAAGTAGTATGCTTAGGCTTGCTAGAATAGGAAGCAACAGGATTCCTGTATTTTTCGAATTTGAAAAAATATCGTTTATTGGGATAGATTTGTTCAAAAAAGAATTACTAAAGAAGGCGATAAGCAATGATGCTTGAAGAAAAAGAAGCAACTTTGTGCTTTCTTTAGGAGAAAGGTGGAAAATACCGTTATCAAAAAAACTTTTAACAAAGCCAAACAAAGGGTAGTCGATCATATCACCAAAACCCAAAGGATTTGTACCCAGATGGTTGGGAATAAAGGATCTTGTCCAAATTAAAAAACTGATAAATAGTAGAATCGGAAATGAATAAAGGACGGCAAACTTATAATCTTTGAGAGAAAAATTTGAAATTACGATCGGAATTAACAATATGATACCAAGTTCCCTTGTAAACACGGTTAGTGTTGCAACAAGTAGGATAATAATGAGAAGGTACTGTTTTTCTAATAGGAAAATGGTAATTATAAATAATGAAGTAAATACTCCATCTGCTACAAGAAGTAGATGAGAGTTTAAGGAATATGGAGAAAATAAATAGAAGACGGTCAAATATCGGTGCTCTATTGGAAGCAATAGATAGAGACACAGGACGGATGTAAGAAATAAAAAAAGTGAGATAGATAATCCAATAGTTGCGTAATTTGAAAAGCCTATAATGGATGCTGGCAATCCGACTAGCAAGGTAAACCCAATTCTATGAAGGCGAAAGTAGTAGGAATCTACGATTACATCCCATTCTAGGTCAGCAAACATCGACTTGGCGAGATAGTAAAAAAATTGACCATCATATCCTCCGTCTTTATAAATAACATCTCCAGGTTCTGCTATATTTGGATTGATTTCTGCAAAGCCTTCCCAAATGCCAATCAGTGAGGAGGTTGCATTCTGATATGGATGTATCTTCCATAACACAAGAGATAGGAAGAGGAGGCAAAAACAGAATAAAAGAATGGGAAACCAGAATGCTCGCACTCCTCCATTTTAAAAAAATTCACCCAGAAGCAAGGAATTTCTCTGGAAGTTTGGTACGGTTTCCATAAACTAGTGTAACAGTTTCCTAAATATGAAAGAAGTCCTTGTTACCATCCAAAGCGTCTACCAATACCTGGAAAAACTAGGTCCCAAAAAATCATTTCAAATTTTAAAAAACCTTGGATACGAAAAGTTATTGTCTTTGACTGGGAAAGTACCCAAAGAGCGACTCATCGTTCTCACTCAGAAATTGAGCGAAAATACCGTTGTCGAGCTAGTAAACCTGATTCCTGAGCGGCTTCTTGTCGACATGATTCGAGAGAATTCTGATGACGACCTGGTTTATTTCATTCACTCTTTGCCAATGACGGATCTGGCACTTATATCAAGAAGTATACCGCCTGCTGATGTTAGTTTGCTTGCTTCGACTCTCGGTAAAGAGACGAGCATCGATATTCTCAAAACATTAGGTATAGAAAAATCAATTTCACTTCTCAAAGAGATCCCGATGAAAGATTTTTTATGGTTAGTGAAAGAGACCAACGTAACCTCAATTATTTCTCTTGTTAGTGTTATGAGCGTTGCAGACTGCAAAAGATGGATCAAAACACGAGGTATTGAAGAACTGCCAGTGATTCTCAACTATTTTGGAGTTGAGAATACGCTTGCCATATTTCACAAATTGGGCATCGCTACGGCACTTGACTTGCTCCACTTGTTAGGTACGAGAGAGATGTTAGAACTTTCGCAATTGATTTCGACGATGAATCTGGATTCCCATAAGATACCTGATTTACATCTCATTAAAAATAAATTTCAAAAAGAAAGTAAATCAACTCCAAAACCCAAAGCAAAAAAATCGGCAGTCAAAAAGAAAGCAAAGAAAACAACTAAGAAGAAGTAATTACTTTCGGGAGAAGGACTCGAAATGTGCTCCCCTCCCCCATCTTACTCTCCACAAAAATCTCTCCATTTAGTTTCTCAACCAATGATTTAACGATTGATAGACCCAGGCCGGTTCCACCTATCTTTCTATTATCAGTTGATGGTATTCTGAAGAATCGATCGAAAATTTGATTTTTAAACGTGGGATCGATTCCTATGCCCGTGTCTTGAACTATAAGCTCTACTTGATTTGTTTTGTCTGCAAGTGTAATTGATACTTTTCCTTTGAAGGTATACTTTAAAGCATTTACATATAGATTCGTTACAATCTGAGAAAATTCGAAACGAATTCCACGAATGAAGAGACCTTTCTTTAGAGATAAATCCCATTCGATGCTTTTTCCTTTCGCAAGATGAGAATTCATATGGATTACATCTTCAATAACAGGCACAGGATCAAAAATTTCGATCACTTCTTCTTTTTCTTCCTGTTCCCTTGAAGTTGTGAGGCGAAGCATGTTTTCGATAAGAAAACTCAATCTTTTTGCATTTTTGTCGATTACTTCTAACATATTTTTATGTTCGGTGGTATATTTCAGAGAGGTGTCCGACTTAAAAAATTCTAAATATCCTTTAATGTTTGTCATTGGACTTCTGAGTTCATGGCTTACATTAGAGATAAACTCATGTTGGAGGCGTTCTTGTTCCTTTCGCTCCAAATTTGGACGAAATTGAACTTGATATCGTTTTTTTGGCGAAAGTAAAATGGATGCAAAACTTAAATCAACTCCAATTGTAGCGCCATCCTTTAGTAGGATTTCTATATCGGGAAGTGATAGCATAGTATCTTGAGAGAGATCAGTACTAAAATTGAGTTGTGGTGCAATCTGTTCGCTAATGATGATATCTTCAATGGTCAGTTTTGTAAGGTCACCTCGAGTGTATCCTGTTAAGCTACGAAATTGGTGATTGCCTTCTAAAATATTTCCTGTATCTGCATCTACTAATGCAATAGCTTCTCTTGAAAATTCAAAAAGGTATCTATATTTTTCTTCGGAGTACTGCAAATCGACTGCAGATCTGTCCAATTTAATTTCTAAAATCGAAATAAGATTCTCAAGTTCGTCGATTTCTTCTTTTTGTAATTCTAAATTTGAATTGAATGTATCGATCATGGCATTGACTAACATTTTGACTCGATTGTCCAATAATAAGGTGTCATCCGTATTGAGCCTTGATTGGTAATTGCCATGTAAAACATCCAAGGCTACTGAGTTTAGATCTACAATTAGGTGGCGAATTGCATTTAATTTGCGATAATTGATCAGCGAAGGTGCATACTGTTCTGGAGCACCTGCAGATTGAAAGCTTGATAACTTTCTTACATCGAAAATCTTTTTAGGTTCGAGAGATTCTAATATTTCATCAAAATCTAAGAGGGGCCTTATGATTTCAGGTTTCATTACTCTGCGAATCAATCGAAAGTATGTGTCTTTTAATAAAGGTGTTAAAGATTCCGTATCTGCCTTATAGGAATAACATCCTTTTTTAATCAGCGGATGTGAGAAGATAAGGTTCTTTAGGTCTGCCGTACGGAGGTGTGGGAAGTATTGACTTAAGTTGAGATCGTCCCATCCTTTAGAATTTGGATTCTGAGATGATTCTTTGATAAAATCGATAGCCTTTTTTACGGCAAGAAGAACACCCGAGGCTTCCCTACCCATATTTTGGACACAAACACCGCTAAATCCAAGTAATGTGGAAGGAAACATACTATCCTCAGCCTGGAGCCTGACTTCAGTCTTTTCTTTAAAATCATACTGATTTTTGACAAAGGGACTCAAAAGTGGATCAGTAACAATACCCAAACAAGAAGGTTTTAAGAACTCCTTTTCTTCCAAAAAGCTTGGTGTATCCATGTATCGTACTTTGATTGGATTTGCCGGCGCATACTCCTCTAAAAATTTGTCTGCATACAGTCTTTCCACTGAATGAATATGAGGAACGGGAACAAAGTATCCTTTTTTTCTGGAAAGCTCTTCTGGTTTGAAAAGAAATCTAGAATAAAAGGATAAGGGCGAATGATAAAGCATTAGTCCTTTGTAAATGCGTTTGATCTTGGATTTTTTTAAAAACGACTCCTGTAGATAGGCAATGGTTGGTATTTCCCCTGCTTCGACACGGCCTGCTTCAAGTAGGGCAAGGATAGCTTTGTGATGTGTGATTACATGAAGAGCAACATTAACTTCGTATTCATCAAAGAATCCCTTTTTGTGTGCAATGACAATGGGAAGGCAAGACAACCGACTGGTAATACAGATATTTATCACAAATGACTCTTTGGCAACGATTCTAAATTCGAGAATCGTTGCCAAATCATTATATAGAAAGAGGGTCGGCTTTTTTTAAAGAATCTCCTCTAAAAAAGCAGTCGTACGCTTTGTATACTCAGATATCTCATGTTCATTCATCGCTTTTGCCGAGATTAAAGCCAAATCATAGACAATTTGGGCAATTTTTTTACCTTTGTCTGGATTCACACCTTCAAACTCTCGTAATGCGGACTTTACTAGTGGTGAGTTTGAATTGATGAGAAGCGTATGATTCTTTAATAGATTCATCGAATCATCACGATTCATCATTGAATTCATCTCACTCATTCGTCGCATAAACTCTGGCAGTAAAATCACGGCTGGAACTTCCGCTGACTTTAATGCTTCAGTTTTGATTTCGATACCTTCTCTGTGTACAGAAGTTTTAAAGAATGCCAAGATTCGGTCTGATTCCGTTTGGTTATTGGCATCAACCACTCCTGGATTTGCATTTTTGTCAATGATTTGATCGGCTAATTCTGCATCTACGCGCTGAAACTTCATCTCAGGATTTTTCATTTCTAAATGCTGAATTAGATGGGAATCAATTTTAGAATCAACAAGTATGGCTTCTAATCCTTGTGATTTGAGTAAATCCATATAGACTGAACTCATCTCAGTTTCGTTGGCATAGAAGATTTTATTGTTATTCTTTTCTTTGTTCTTTTCCCAATATTCCGTTAAAGTGTAAAAACCAGCTTCTGAATTTTTAAACACCAAAATGTCTTTTACGGCATCAAAGAATTTTTCATCAGTTAACGCTCCATATTTTACAAAAATCGAAATATCGTTCCAGTTTTTTTGAAACTCTTCACGATTCTTTTTAAAATCATCTGATAATCGATCAGCTACCTTTTTAATGATATGGCCTGATATTTTTTTAACAAGCGGATCATTTTGTAAATAGGATCGTGAGACATTCAATGGAAGGTCTGGAATGTCGATCGTTCCTTTTAAAATTGTCAAAAATTGTGGTATTAACTCATTTGCATTGTCACTAACAAACACATGGTTACAAAGTAATTTGATTCCATTCTTGGATGCTTCAAGTTCGTGAGTTAATTTCGGGAAGTAGAGAATGCCCTGCAATCGAAACGGGAAGTCTACATTGAGGTGAATGTGAAATAGAGGTTCTCCAGAGAAGGGGAAAAGATAGTTATAAAAATCTTTATAATCCTCAGGTTTGATCTTTGAAGGTTCTTCTGACCAGAGTGGCTTCTCACGATTCGCCTTCTCTCCATCTACGAAGATAGAGACTGGCAAAAAGTCACAATATTTTTTAATAAGATCCTTTAACTTCCATTTGTCGAGATATTCACCAGACTCTGAATCTAGAAAGAGGGATATTTTTGTACCCCTCCCTTCTTTTTCGATAGTTGAAATAGAAAAGTCCGTTCCAGATTCACTTTCCCAGAGTATGGCTTTTTCCCCTTTTTTATAGGATTTTGTCTCAATCGTTACCTTTTGAGAAACCATAAAACAAGAGTAAAATCCCAATCCGAAGTGGCCTATGATTTCTGCTTTGTTTTCATTGTTTTGATAATGTTTTGCGAAATCTGTAGCTCCGGAAAATGCGATTTGGTTGATATATTTTTTTACCTCATCGCCTGTCATACCGATACCGTTATCTTCTATGATTAACACACGCTTGTCTTTGTCGAAGCTGAGATCGATTCGGTAATCAGTTCCACCCTCAAATTCCTCCGATAAGGAAACTTTTTTTAGTTTGCTTACCGCATCACAAGCATTTGATACAAGTTCACGGATAAAAATATCCTTTTCCGAGTATAACCATTTCTTGATAATGGGGAATATATTTTCTGTTTCGACGCTAATTTTGCCTTTTTCTTCTGTAGTCATTGTTGCTCCTTTATTTAGTTAAATGATTGCTAACATCCATTAGTATTTTTTTGTCATTATTGCCACAAAAGTGATAGATTTTTAACCAATTCTCATTTGGGAAACCATTTTGTAGTTCAATCAGGGCAGTGGCATTCGATTCACTTACACCATTTCGAATGAGGTAGTCTTTGAGAATTACTCCTTTTTTTGTCCCAGTTTTTCCATTTAAAAGAATCATACTCTCTCTTACTTTTAAATTTTGACTGAAAATTTTGAACGCATACCATGTTGCTATCGTCATAAAACCAATCAATATAATCCAAACTATCGGCAACGATTGGTAAGCAAAAGTAGATAGAGTTTCTACTTTTTTTGACGTAGATACGTCGCGTTTTGGATGGATAAAAATAGAGGGGATATTTGCTGTTTTTGATTCATAATTTGCTGTTTTTGGAGAGAAGTATACGATCGAAGCAGATGGCAGTTCTAGATACCCTTCCTTATTTGTAACGATGCTATAAAAGAAGTCAATCGTTGCATAAAATCCAAACGTGCCATCCGCTAGCCTTTGGAATTGTTTTGACTTTTCTTTTCGAATGAAGTGAAGGTCGCCGCCTTTGATAGATGTATATTCTTTTAAAGGGTCATCTATCCCTATTCCCACACCTTCGCCGAACACTCGAATCGCAAAGTAATAGGTTTCGCCTAGATGGATTTTCTGAGGGTTCACTTTTGCGGAAATATCATACTCTCCAATGGCGCCATCAAACGATTTGGGAGCACCTGATGGCAAAGGGCTTACGCGGACTGTTTGCGGCGTTATTTTGACAGCGTCGTGCCCTGCTCCAAATCGAAGACTATCTCCTACGATAAAATAAGTTGCGCCCAAAGTATAAGTTCCGACTCGTAAAGGTGTTAGTCCGTATATCTCCTTTCCGTACACCAAGGTTCTTTTTTCGATTCCATCTCTTTGAACTACTGGATCAATCTGAATCGTAACTTGATCAAGTGTTTCAGATAGGAAAAATGGGAATGAAATCGACTGATTCGGATCTCTTTCCAGAAACGGTTGTTTCATTTGATTATAATAAAGTATATAATACCCAATAATAGGTTCACCCACATAACAAGTGGACTTGCTTGTATGAAAAATAACTTCAGGCGGGGAAACTTCTACATCATTTTGAGTTTCACCAAAAATATTACTAAAGAAGTCCTGTGAGGGCAATGGTGTTTTTTTATTGGTTTTGGCAACGGCACTAAACTTTAACTCAGGGGAATTAATCAACTGATTGTTCACGAGTACTTGGACAGTTGGTATAGAGTGGCTTCCGATTTTATTCGTAGAGATCTGATATTTTAAAACTTGGCTTTTGGAAACTTTAAAATTTATGATCTGAGTTTCATAGCTATTCCCTATATAGTAAACTTGGACATCTTTTGATTGGTAGCGATTTTCTTTGGGTTTCAACTCCTTGTCTCCCGTGTGTTTTACTTCCAGAATCAAAATATCTCCGACTTCCATCGTATTTGCATTCAGTTGAAAGGAAACTTCGTCGCCTAAAATTGGGAAGGTGCAAAAGAAAACTAGATTGAGAATACCAAAGATAGGCAGATTACCAAAATTTTTCATTATCAAAAGAGCCTCCTTCTTTGGATTTTTTTCGCAAAATGGAATCTGGTGCGAAGTGTTCCATCATTCTATCTGCATTTTCCCTATCAGTCTTTTCTTCGTTTTGTTTCTTTTTTGTTTTTTGATCGGAACCATCGTTGCCAGGTTTTTGGTTTGAATCAGATGGATTCTGCTTGGATTTTGGAGTGTTGTTTCCGTTATGCGATTGGTTTTGTTTTCTTTGTAATTGCTCTAAATTTCGCTTTGATGGAAGGTGATTTGGGTTTATGTTGAGTGCATCTTCATAGTTTTTTTTGGCTGATTTGAGATCGTTGAGTTTAAAATATGCATTGCCATTATTATATAGTGCCTTTGCCTTTAAATCCATAGGAGACTTTGGATCATTGATAATTTCTTCGTTTTTCTTTATGGCTTCTTTGTATTTTCCTAAACTGTATTCTGCATCACTTTGATTGAACTTGAGTCTCGGATCATCTTTCAAATACTCTTCTGCTGATTCAAATTTTGATTCTGCCTCCGCATACCGCTTTTCTTCGAAAGATTGTACGCCTTCTTTGATCCGATTCCCACCTGGATCTAATTCCCATGCAAAAAGTGATTTTGAAGGTGAGATTGCCATATAACAAAATAATGCGACGGCAAGGATCTTTTTATTTTGAAAGAATAGTCGGATGACCCTCTCAATAAAAAAGAAAAACACCGCTAACAGTAGATATGTTTCGGCTCCATCCTCTTTCCTAATTTTTTGCATCAAAATTGTTTGGTTTTTCTGCATAGAATCAACCTTGTCCAATAGCCGGTAGGCACCCAAGGATTCATAAGTTAGATCATAAAAATCACCATTATGTTCTTTTGCCAATTGATTCAGCAATTCAGGATTAGCTTTTGAAATGAGAAGATCTGGGGCATTCGCATTCGGATTTAAGCCGCCGGAGTTTGTTACAAATCCCGCTGATTTTGATGATGAATCTCCAAAGTGAATTGGACCACCCTCTTCCGTCCCAAGTCCCCAAACCATCAATTCTGAATTTAACTTAGGAATGTTTTTTGATTCATGGTTCTCTCCATCCGAAATAAAAACAATGATCCGATTTTGTAAAATTTTATCTTTTGAAAGCAAAAGATCAGCTTTTTTAAAGGAGCTAGCGATGTCCGTGCCTTTCTTCCCAATCATGTCAACGCCAAGAGAATTTACATAATCGCTAAATGCGGTGATATCCGTCGTCATTGGACAAAAGGAAAAGGCACTGCCAGCAAAAACGATAATTCCCACTCGGTTTCCTACAAGATCAGGTGCCAATCGGAGTAAAATATCTTGTGCTCGATTGAGACGAGATGGATATACATCGACGGCATTCATCGATAAGCTAACGTCTATTAAAAATAAGATATCAACGGATTTTTTATTTTCGCTAATTTCTGCCTCATTTGCGCTAGTTTGGTAAAGAGCAATTAGAGAAAATAATAAAGAAGCAAGGATACAGATAATTGAACTCACTAAAAGTGGTAAACGTGGAAAATCAAATTTTTTCTTCAGTTCGGGCTTTGGTTTTAAAAACCTATCAATGGCAAAAAAGGATACCAAACGAAAGAACGAAAATAAAGTCACGAGTAAGACGGAAGTATATATCGCATATTGCTGAAATGAGGTGAGACTTTCCATTTTAAAGTAACTCCTTCATGATCGTAAATTTGAGAATCCCATCTATCATTAATATTATAAAAAACCAAAATAGATAATTTGGGAAGAGTGTTTGTGAGAGTTGGATGGGTTTTTTTGGTAACGGATCTTTTTCTAAATTATCGATTTCAATTAAAACCTGTGCCAAATCATCTGCCGATTCTGCTCTGTAAAATTGGCCACCAGTTTCTTGTGAAATGACTCGAAGAGAATCATAATTCACCTCATATTGGCCTTGTTCTTTTCCAATCCCTATTGAATATACTTTCAATTTATAGGCTTTTGATGCAAAGGAAGCAGATAGTGGATCCATTTTCCCTGTATTGGAAACTCCGTCTGTGAGTAAAACGATCACTTTTGATTTGGCTTTGGAACTTTTTAATCGATAAGTGGCAAGCATAATTGCATCACCTATTGCGGTACCCTGTTCTTCAATGCTAGACTCATCTGCTTCTTCGATCAATTCTTTTAAGGCCTCTCTATCGCTTGTTAGTGGAGACTGAAGGTATGCAGCGCCTGCAAACAATACTAATCCGATTCGGTCTTCAACACGTTTTGAAATAAATTCCTTTAGAAGAGCTTTCGAAACGGTGAGACGATTGTTTGGTAGAAAGTCGTAACTATTTACCATGGATCCTGAAATATCTAATGCGATAATGATATCCACGCCCAACGTTTCGTCCGGTATAAGATCATATTTTATGCCAGGGCCAGCGGCTGAAACAATAAGAAAGCTTAGGGAGATATAGGGAAGAAAAGCTGTCGCGTAACTGAGGACAGAGGTAGCAAAAGGCAACGGGAAAGGAATTTTTTTGACTACAAATCTATCCATTCGCGCTTTTAATTCGAGAATAAACGTATTTGAATGAATGGAATACAAAAGGATTCCAATCAATGGAATAAATAAAAAGAGAATATACGGCCTTTGAAAATTTTCCATTTTTTCTATAGTTTTAATTTCAATTTCCAATCATCCCATAGCGATTTCGCTTCTTCACGGGATAATACTGTTTCTTCGTTTGCATATTTAGCATTTCGGAATATAGATCGAAGTTCACGTAAGATGCTTTCCTCAACTCCACTATGGTCATAAAGATAGGCTAAAAATTCGGAATCAGTTAGATTCAATAGATTTGAGTTTAAACGGAATGAATATTCCTCTTTGCAATAAGTCGTGACCATGTAACAAAATTCTTTCAGAGAAAGATCAGTTTGAATCAAAGATTGCTCTAGTTGGTATAACTTTTTTGTTCGAGGCTCTATCTCTGGAATTTTTTCCCATTTTGTGTCTACTACACGTACTTGCTTTTTCCAAAAAAGATACATAGCGTAGATAAGATAGACAAGTACGATAAAGCAAATAAAAGCAAAGAGTAACCTGTACAAATAAAAACCCGAGAAGGAGATGGGTGGTTCGATATCATCGATATCTGTTTCATCCCCTCTAAGATTCGAGTTTACTTTGATTTTCAATTCAGATTTGTAGATTTGATTTTGCTCTTCCCATTCTATAGGGAGTAAGTATTCGCCAGATTGATAAAAGCGTATCTTTAATTGTAGTTGATTTTCCGATTTGTTAGCTGATAGGGTTTTAAAGATTGGTAACTGCTCACCTTCCTGAATGAAATCTCCATCTGGATATTGTAGATTTTCTGGAAGTTTTCCCGCGAATTGGATTGTATACTCGAAAATATCACCGACGAATATATCTGTCGGGTTGATGGATTCTTTTGGAAAAGCAAATGTACTCGTTGATAGGAAAAGTAAAATGAAAATAGAACGAAGATTCATTTTGATTTTCCAATAAAGAGGGCCAGTATTTGATTGCTGAGTTTCAATTCCGGACGAATGACCACGGTTTTATTATGAAATGTATTTTGAAAGTTTTGTTGATCAATCTTTAGCCTGGAATTTCTAGTGACTGAATTTTGGAATTCAGAATCGATAAATTTAAAGAGACGAAACCAGAAAGGCAATTCAATTTCTGCGTCTTGCTCTTCGATCCAAATGCCATAATGTTCCCATCGATTGAGTAAAGATTTAAAATTTCCAAATCCTTCAAAATAACAGAAATCAGATAACCAATAACAAACAGTAAACTTTGGTGAAATTTTAGATAAAGTACTCAGAGTACTGACGTAAGCAGTTCCCTTTGAATCGATATTTTTTTTATTTTCTAGAACCTTCTTAAATTCCACAAAAGCATCTTGTTCTCTTTGGAGTATCCTTCCCGATTGAAAAACATCATTTGCAAACAATACTAAGCGAACTCTGTTCCCCATTTTTATATGCAAAAGAGTGAGAAAAAATGCAAGTTGAAAGGCCGTCTGACTTTTTGCGCCATCCATGGATTTTGAACAATCAATACAAATGATGACGGGCACATCTTGTTCTGAGTAAAATTCTTTAACGTATAAATCCCCAGTTCTCGAAGTTACATTCCAATCAATGTATCTTGTGTCATCGCCAAAATTATAAGGTCGCACCTCTTTAAATTCTAGTCCTCGCCCGCGATTTGTGGGAGAGAGGCCACCTAAGCCTAAAGATTTAAATTTCCGACTCGTTTCCCACTTCAAAATTGTTAGTAATCGTTTGAGATCCGGATCTAACATTGATTTTTCTAAGGAACTTCTGTTATACTTAATACTCGTTTGATGAGTGAGTCAACGGACACATCTTCCGTAATCGCCTCTAATGATAGTTGTATTCTGTGATTTACGATATGAGTGAAATATTTTAGGATATCCTCAGGTATCACAAAATCACGTCCTTCAAACAAGGCATTGATTTTCGATACTCTGAGGAGAGCAAGACTCGCTCGTGGGCTCGCACCATGCTTTATGAACTGTTTTATCTCTGAATTTTGTAACGATTCTGGCCTTGTATTTCTGATAAGTTTGATGATAAACTGCTGAAGCTTTGGATCAATAAAAATCTCGTCTGCTAGCTCGGAGATTTTGGAAAGGTCAATGGACTTAAATACTTTTTGACTTTTATTTGATTTAGAAAAAACATTCCCGTGCAGATTTAAGATGTTTTGTTCTTCCGCTTCACTAGGATAACCTACATGAACTTTAAAGAGAAAACGATCCAGCTGTGCTTCGGGCAATGGATAGGTTCCGTCCTGATCGATTGGATTTTGAGTAGCTATAACAAAAAAAGGTGACTGTAAATCAAATGTAGATTCAGCAATCGTTACTTGCCGTTCCTCCATACATTGAAGCAGTGCAGATTGAACTTTAGCAGGAGCTCGGTTGATTTCATCGGCTAAAAGGATATTTGTAAATATGGGCCCCTTTCGGATTTCAAAGCTCGTAGATTTTGGATTAAAGATATTAGTTCCAGTAAGGTCAGCCGGCAATAAGTCGGGCGTGAACTGAACTCGACTAAATTTTACATCTATGCAGTTAGCTAATGATTTTGCTAAAAGCGTTTTTGCAAGACCAGGCATACCTTCTAAAAGTATATGGCCTTTAGCAACCAGTGCAACTATCAAGGGATCTATAACAGATCCCATACCTGAAATTTCGTTAGCTAGCTCGTCTTTTAGCGCTTTAACTTTTTGATTGGTTTCCAGAAGTTTTGATTCATTTATTTGCATTGTGTTGCGGTTAACTTTGGTTTAGGAGAATCTAACATATAATATTCTGTTTTTCCAGAAATATTCCAACAGCCCATTTTTCGACCTGAAGGGTCAACGGGCCCCTTCCCAAGTTCTTTACCGTCCTCTGAATATTCTGTAGCATCATCTGTGCTTCGAATGACAATTCTTTTTTTACCTGATGGATAAAAGTATGTATAAGGAATTGATGGTTTGTAATTCAATTTTAAGTCATTGATAGTCTCATCGATTTTCACCAATGAAAAGAAAAGTTTGCCTTCGCCTAAAATTTTTCCATCTCTATCAAATGTTTTCGCAGACTCAAACATACTTTCATTTGCCATTATACCGTCATAGCCCACTTGACCGTTGTTATAGAAAAATTTCCATGCTCCCGTACGAGTGTGTTTCCTAGGGCCAGTTCCGAAAAGTTTTCCATCTGGATAGTATTCTTTCCAGATGCCTGTTCGTTCATACTTTATTTCAACATCGTCTGCAACGCCTTCTTTTTTGGAGTAATTGCCTTCAGCTAACACATTATCTTTATTCCCAAAGAATTTCCAAAATCCAATTCTGACATCATCAATGTAATTTCCTTGAGACTCCACTTTTCCGTCTTTGAAGTAATTAATTTCTAAACCTGACTTTTTGCCATTTGAAAAAGAAACTGTAGTTTTGATCCCATTGCCATCTGCGCCAGTAAAGTAGTAAGTCCATGCTCCATCTTCTTCATTGTTTTTGAAGCTCCCCTTCTCAATCCATTCACCTTTACTGTTCTTCTTCCAATAGACTCCATTTCTTTTATCCTCTCGGAATTCCGTTTCGCTGAGCACAATTCCGGATTTATCAAATGTTTTTGCTATGCCTTCTTTTTTCCCATCTACCCAAATCACCTCACCAATCGTTTTTGAAAGATTATCTGGATCCGGCTTTCTCCAGATTCCTACTTTTTTTCCGTCTTGAAATTCGCCATATGAGTCAAGAGTTGATTTGAATTTCGGTTTTTCGGTAGTCGACCCTTCTTGTTCGAATTGAAGGTATTCTTCCCACTTTCCATGTTTAGGTAAGGATTTTATTTTTGGAGGTGCGAATTTTGAAATTTGATCTTCAGAGCATTTTGCTCCACCACACTCAGCCTTCACTTCCCCTTTAGCTCGTAAGCCGCCAGAGTTTTTGAATCTTTCAATTCGAATTAATTTCCCGCCAACTGTTTCGAGAGAAAATTCATCACTACCCTCACCACCTTCTTTGTTTCCGAGAGTTGAGCAGAAGCTAATTGTCAAAGTAAAAATTGTTAGAAGAAAAATTTTCATGTACTAATCCTATCAAATAAGTGTGCGCGTTTTAATTTATTCACGGATAACAAATCAAAGGCAACTGAGTTTTTTTCGCCAGTGAGTTTCTCTGAGAAAAAACGAGGAGGAAGTATGTGAAAGGCTCCCTCTCCTTTTACGTAGAAGATTTCTCCAGACATGGAAGTAATTTCGCATTCCAAAAAGACCTTTCGTTTTGCTTTTTTGATAGGCCAGGCTCGAATGATTAAATCACTTTCGACGGGTGTTGCTTTATGGAACTTGAAACTCATCGTATCTGTCATGACGATATAGCCTAAGTGAAAACAAAGATCACCCATTGCCTCATCCAAAATTGCAGAAAGAATTCCACCATGTACGAAAGTGGGTGCCCCATTAAAAAACTTTTTAAAATTATACGTAAACTTTACTTCCCCGCTATTATCATCAAAAGTGAAGTCTGCTGCAAGTCCGATGGGGTTATCCTTGCCACAACCGAAACATGTTGAATGATGAATCTGGTCGCCGTGAATCGATGGTTTCATGTTTATATCGTTCATATGTGCTCAATTTTTTGGAATTTTTCGGAAGGGGTGAAATGATTTCATTCAAACGCTTTCTTGAAGGAATGATCTTACTACATGAGCAACGGTCTTGGGGTCATCTAAATGGAGATGATGGCCTCCCGAGAGAATTTTTTCAGTAAGATTGCTGACGGCTATCTTACGTTGTTCATAAATCGAGGAGATTGGATACATAGATTTATCACCTACTATCAATAGAGTGGGCATTGAAATGTTTTTACAAAAAGCCAAAACCTGTTCTTCCGTTAGGCGAAACAGTGAGTTAAAATGTAGCCTTAAATCTCTTCGTGGCTTTAGACCTTTGGGTCCTTTTTCAAGACCTCGTTCCATTAGCAATTCAACAGATTCTTTCAGCATGTCCCCTGCCCTCATCCTTACCGAAATCGCAGATTCCCAATTGGGGAAATATGTTTCTTTTTTGCCTCTAGGATGTAAAATCTGTTTGATTGCATCCTTCAGAATACTAGGTGCTTTTTCTGGATCACTTGAAACTGGCCCTAATGCTTCAATTAACACAAGTTTATCTATTTTCAAAATATCTAAACCGGCAACTAATGTTGATATCGCTCCACCCATGGAATGCCCAAGTAAAATAAAATTCTCCAATCCAAGCGCTTCTGCAATGGAAATAATTTCTAATACATATTCTGCAAAATGGTAAATAGTTCGGTCAGGTTTATGGCTGGATTTTCCATGACCTGGTAAATCGATAGCAATGAATCTAAAGTCAGATAGTTGCGCAGCAAGTGGTGCAAACGAATTTGCATTATCTAGCCAACCGTGAACCGCCAATATTGTTTTTCCGTTTGGGTTTCCCCATTCAATTCCTTCAATGGTATTGAATTTTGTTTGAATTGAAAAATGACCCATTATTCTAAACCTTTCGTAAAGGTTGACTTTGTAAAACAATTTTAAATGATTGAATGTAGTCCTTTTCGGAATTACATTTTTTATATGAATAGTTATTCGAAAGTTTTATGGTCTTTACTTATATTCAGTGCTTTATTTGCAAAAACAATGGAAGCGAAAGAGATTTGTTCAAACATCAAGGATTGTTTAGAAAAATCGGAGAAAACGAACATTCATCGAAAAAAAATAAGATACTATGATGAAGCAATCAATGGCCAGAAATCAGCAAAGAAAAATGATTTAATCGTTATTGTCTATCTACTACGTGCAAATTCAGTCATTAGAGAAGCACAGGGAGACACAGGATATAAAGGTGAGATCGCTTTAAAAGTGACACATAAACCTGAGTATATTAAATCTCAATACCAAAAAGCAAAATTAGATTTAATTAAGGTTACTTCTGATGTTGAATTGCTTACTCCTGAGTATCGTGCACTCTATTTAGAATTAAATCAAATTTTAGAAAAAGAATCAGTTGAATGAGAATTTTATTTGTGCTTTGTTTTTTCTGCTCTTGTATGCTTTCCAATGAGGAAAATATTCGTGAGGAATGTGAAGATCAAAGAAATAGGGCATATTTATATATGATTCCTATTCTAGATAGATATGCGGCAAGTATCAATCGGGATCAATCACAGGCTATCTATGTTGCGAACACTGAACTTGTTGCGAGAAAGTGTAATGCGGAAGCGAAGAAGAATAAATATGATCTACGGACAAATTGAGAAATGTTTCAGATTATATTTGATGCTTAGCAATAAGGTATCCCAATAAGTCTTTAGAGCTCGTTTCGACTATATCCTGCACATTTTCAAATTGTGCTATATCTCCATAGTATGGGTCTGGAACTGATAAACCTTTCGAAGTATCACTGAATTCTCGGAATAAGTATATTTTTGATCTATCATCATCCGTTTTTGCAAGTTTTTGAATTTCTGCTTTGTTATTTTGATCCATCGCGATCAGGTAATTAAAATCTTGAAAATCTGCAAGTCTGAGTTTGCGAGAAATATGGTCTAAATTAATCCCTCTTTTTCTTGCCACTTCTCTCGTTCTGGGATCGGCTAGTTCGCCATCATGATAGCCTGAAGTGCCAGCAGAATCAACTACGAAATAATCTGTTAGCTTTTTCTCTGTTATCAATTTTTTAAACGCACCCTCTGCGGCAGGCGATCGGCAAATATTTCCTAAACAAATGAACAATATTTTAATTGGGAATTTCATGGGTCAATACAAATAACATAACATGCGTTTTCCGTGGATCTTTATCCATTTTTCCGCTTCTTTATAATCTGGATCTAAACTTTCAACTTGATTCCAAAACTTGCTGGAATGGTTTCGCTCCTTTGTGTGTGCCACTTCATGAAGAATTACATAATTTAATACAAATTCCGGACAGAATACTAAGGCTAAGTTAAGTGTAATCTTATTTTCATGGGTACAGCTACCCCACAAGGATCTCATCAGTTTAAAATTCGTATTATAGTTACTCGTTCCAACTTTCTGAAGATACTTCCTTAATTTTGGAAGTGAACGCCTCTCTAATTCATCACGGAGTATTTTTTTTGCTAATTTGATTCTTCCATTTTCGGAGCGAATTGACTTTACGTTAAGAATCAGTTCTGTGTCGGTACATTGACTTTGATTGGTTTTCGTATGAACTACCTTTTTTTTGCTCCCGAACAAAGGCAAAACTTCACCATCTTCAAAGCTGGTCTTCTTGGGGTTTTGCGAATCATTCTTTTCATACTGATTCTTAACCCATTCGCTTCGTTCAATTAGAAAGTCATGAATAAACTTCTTCGAAACATGTCTCGGATATCGTAATACAATGCGGTTGTTTGGGTATACAGTTAATGAAACATTTTTTGAACGAATCTGTCTCAGTTCACAAAGATAACCCAAACCAGGGTAACTAATTTTTGAATTCACCATTGTTTTTGACAGGCTGATCTTCAGTGGGAACCAATTCTTTTTCATTCCAGTTTACTTTATTTAAAAATCCTATTTCGATAGAAAAGTCTTTAATATTAATATGAGATTTGAAACCACCCGAGAGATTAGACAGAAGATCTTGCTGAGAAAGGCCTCCTCTTGCAGTAAATCGTCCCTCGGAGAAAAATCGTCTATGACCAAGACGAACATAACTCAACCAGCTTTCGGAAAGTGCATAACCCACTTCGATATTCGATTGCCATCCAGCACCATAATTATCTGACAGAAAATTTATAGACCTTTGAATATGGAAATCTCTCGTGATGATTCTTCCTAAAGATGGCATAAATGATACGTCTAAATAGAATTTATCTACGCTATATCTATAACCAAGACCATAAAAAAATTCATACAAATTATTCGAGAACGAAAGCCCGATCCCGATAGGGGCATAGAAGATTGGTCTTGAATCTACAAATTGATTCACATCGTATAGAAGATATTTGAAGTAACTGTAACGAAGACCTGTAGTGATAAAGAATCCATTACTTTCTTTCCAATAATCTGGATTGGCTCCGTTAAAATAATACCTTCCGTATGCTTCAATGATATCTTGTCTAATGGTAGATTTTCCTTTTCCGTCAGCAAAATTTCTTGAGCCGGAAAAAACATGACCCGAATCGGAATAACTCCATTCTCTTGTGGCTATTTGAGTTGTGCGTTCTTGAGAGGTATTTCCCAACACAAAATCTTCATCTCTAGCTTCCCCAGAATTTTGATTCCAACCAGTAGTTTTTATTGATCCCCTAACCTCCCATTTTGAATCAAAATAAGATCCAAAAAGTCCAAATTGTGTAAAATTTCTTGGAAATGTGATCCTTGATCCTCCGCGTATCCCAGAGAGATTCGGGAACCTGTTTCCTGTCTCAAATACATACTCCCCCCCTCCCCTTTCTAGTGTCGGGCCCCAGATAGCTTCCGCTGTGATTGGAGAAAAAGCGAATAAGTTTAGTATAAAAATGATTCCAGCTATTAAAAATTTCACCAAATAGATGTTCTAAAAACACTATATTATGTAAATCCATTCTCATGTCGCAATGGGTGAAATGGTTTCACCCTGATGGGACATAATTAAATTGACATTGGGAAGGTAAAAAGGACACTAATTAGGATACAGTATGATAGAAGAAGAAAAAGATTTTACCATTGGTCAAATCTCTAAATTGTTAAATTTAGAAGTAGAAGAATTTGTAAAGCGAGCTAAGGATTTAAAGATACCTGGAATTAAGTCGGGCAAAATCAAAGGTTCAGTGCTCAACAAATACTTCGATTTTTCTGACAAGGAATACTTTGAATCTCATGTAATAGCGATTTCAAACCAAAAAGGTGGCGAAGGAAAAACGACAATAAGCCTTTATCTCTCTGAAGCGTTGGCACTCGAACATAAAGTTCTGTTGGTTGACTGGGATCCTCAAGCGAATGCTACCCAACTTTTTCTGAACGAAGATGTACCTTCCGTCATGGAGTGTTTGGGTTATCAAGGAGTGAAACCAAAATCCTTATCGCAAATAATTGTGAAGCTTTCTGAAAATTTTCATTTGGTTCCATCTACATTGAAGCTTGCAAACTTAACAACTCCGTATGATCGCGATGATTTTGAATTGCTGAAAGACGCTCTTCTTCCGATTCGCTCTGAGTATGAATATATTATTATAGATTGCCCGCCATCGCTTGGTCTTATTCTTGAGAATGCACTGATTGCGGCAGATTATATTCTCGTTCCCATTCAAACGAGAGCATTTAGCCTACAAGGTATCAAAGACTTATATGAAACCATACAAAAGATTCAAAAGAAGGCGAATCAAAGATTGGTATTGCTCGGAGCGGTATTGAATCAATATGAGTCACAGAAAGCCTTGTCTGGTTTGGCAGAAGGGATAAAAAAATATTTTCCAGTTTTTGAAACTGTTATCGCTCGACGTGAATCTATACCTCAAGCCCAAGCAAAAATGACGTCATTGTCAAAAATAGATAATGCAACGTTGAAAAATTTTAAGGAATTGGCAAACGAAGTGAAGGAGAAGTTGAATGTCAAAAAAAAGTGAATTTCGAGCACTGGATTTAATCTCAGCCTACACTGAAAAAAAACAGCCCTCATCAACTATTGATCTAAATAGCATCCAGCCAAATCCATTACAACCAAGATTGATTGGCAAGGAGGATGTTGAAGATCTGGTACAGTCAATGGATCGACTAGGTCTAATTGAACCAATACTTGTTCGAAAAGATAAAAGTAAGTTTATGATTGTAGCTGGAGAAAGACGTTATCGGGCCGCCTTAAAACTGGGATGGAAAGAAATACCGGCGATCATTACTGATGCTGATGAAGATATCTGCTATGAGATGTCTCTTGCAGAAAATGAAAAACGTAAAAATTTGAATCCTTGGGAGGTAGGTAGAGCAATCCAATACCTGAGGAAGGACAAAAAGAAGACAGCAGAAGAGGTCTCGAAGCTTTTAGGATATACAGAGCGCTATATTAAACAATTAAGTTCCATTGCTAGATTAGATCAAAAATCCGTTATGGAACTTATGATTTCGGGGAAGCCACTTTCGGTGAAAAATTTAGAAGAAGTCTTAAAAAAGAAAGAAAATCGGGGGGGTGAAACGATTTCACCTTTGAAGCAAGTTAGATTTAATGTCTCGCTAGATTTGAGTTCACTTACAAATCGTGCCCGCGAAAACTTTCAGAAAGATTTCACATCATTAAAGAAAAAATACGGAATAATTTGAGAGGGAAGATGAAAAATACAATTAAATTGCGAAATTTAGACGAGGTAGAAAAGGAGTTAAATATTATTACGGCTTGTAAAAAAAGTCAAAAATACGATTTAACCATATATCAGATTTTTGACTTTTTAGCTACCTCCATTGAAACGTCAATCCAAAGTGCAGGCCTTAAGAGTGCTGTGGGAGTTTGGAATAAATTTGTAGGCAAATACAAATATGCGAAACTCATTTCTAGCGGTACATATACGAAAGCAAATCAGATATTCGGATTTCCTAACAAAACCGAAACAGGTGACGACAAATCTTCAGAAATAAGATTAAAAACAGCCATCACAGCTTTTCGATTACATTCAGGCCCATTTGGAGAACATCCTATCTATGGAGAATTAGATAAAAAGCAATGGGAGCGTGAGATTAGCATTTTATGTGGATTCCTTTTCGGTTATCTCGAATTGGAGGGTGACGAAAGGCTTAGATTTAATAAAGAGAAGGAAGCCAAAAAAGAAAAGTTTGAGCAAATCAAACAAGAGCAGAGAGAAAATTCTTACAAAAAATCAGCTCAACAAGGCAGAGAAGGGGCGCCAAATAAAAATCAAAACAATAACCGAAGATGGAAGAATAAGAAAAAAAATAATTTTAAAGGTAACAAAAATCAAGGTGGGAGTAGCGCAAAATGAATTTTTCTCTAATCGTTGGAAGCCATCGTGCATCGTCTCAGTCCGGTAAGGTAGCAAAGTATCTAAATACAAAATTACAGGCATTAGGTGCGAAGGAATCAAAGATATTTGACTTAGGTGAAAACCCATTGCCGCTTTGGGATACCAGCATGTGGGAACGTGATTCGGAGTTAAAGCAAACTTGGAATCAGTTTTCAGAAGGAATGAAAGATTCAGATGGTTTCATTTTTTTGAGCCCTGAATATGCTGGGATGGCTAGCCCCGCTTTAAAAAATCTATTTCTCTATGCGTCAAGTGCGGATTTTGCACATAAACCTGGACTGATTATTACAGTTTCTTCTGGAATGGGTGGTTCTTATCCGAATGCAGAGTTAAGGATGTCCAGCTATAAGAATACTCGAATCGTCTACATCCCTGATCACGTAATTGTGAGACATGTTGAGTCAGTTTTAAATGGTGAACTACCCGTGGGGAAAGAAGATGAATACATTAGAGAAAGATTAGATTACTCATTGAGCCTATTGATCGAATATTCGAAGGCATTAACTTCAGTTAGGAATTCTTCTGCTGTGAACTTGAAAAAATTTCCTTTCGGTTTGTAATCAAGTATGCAATCAAAGCAGGAATGGCTAGATTTATAACCAAAGTAACAAAATATGCGATAGCTGGGGGACCCATCCAAAACGGATCAAATACATGCATTTGATGAATGACGAACGGGTGAATTAAAAAGATATAAAGACTTTGTTTACCCAAAAATTCCAAAGTGTTCGCCAAAATTCCAATTGGTTCCTTATTTAGAATTAAAAATAGTAGAAAGATAGTAACAAGCGGATAAGTCAAATGATGATTCTTCAATTGTATCTGACTTAGACTAAACACGAAAACGAGAGTGATCAGTATCAAAAAGGAGATAGTGAGAATATAAAACGTAATATCTCTCATTTCTAATTTATGAGTTCTTATGTTTTTTAAAAAAAGACCGATTGCGAAAAATCCAATATAGTTGAAGATAGAGATGGATTGATACCATTGAGGAAGATACTTTTGAAATCCATCCAAGTTTGAGATAAAATTCAAAACAATTGAAACTAAAAAGAAGATAGTAAGAGACCTACCTTTTTTCCATGAATCCGGTATAAAATAAAATAGAATATAAAACTGAAAGAGTAGGGGAACAAAGTAAAAAGGAGCAAAAATTTGTCCGGTCAGAAATCTTATTAAAAAATCTAAGATTGAAATCGTACTAAACTTCATCAGATACCCAAAGATACAAGCAATGGTATATGGAATTAAAAGTGTTTTTAGTTTATTTCTCCAATAATACTCGTTTACTTTCAAATACATAGAGGATCCGACAATAAAGAGCGGAACAGAAAATCGACTAAGATTGGCAATAAATAGGGTAAAATCGGTGACATGTCTCTCATTTGGATGAAAGAATTCAAAGTAGGAGTGAATATGGATGCAAACGATTCCAACCATCGAGATTCCCCTGAGTTGATCTAATCTTGAATCGCGAGAACCTACAGACATAGCGTACGGAATTTGAAAGGGAATTCTGAACAAATAGCTAGACAATGCGTAGAATCCAACAATGCTGAAGCTCAAAATTTCCCATTCCATCTAAAAACCCTCTTTTTTTTCAATATTCTTAATTTCTAGTGACAACGGAAGTGAAAATGAATTCAGAATTCCATACTAAATGCCAAAAATAGATATAGGAGTCTTTAACCGATGAGTAAACTAAGCGTTCCTGCTGGTAAGATAATTTTCAAAGAAGGTGAGATGAACAATTCGATGTATATCATCCTTCAAGGGAATGTTGAAATTTATTTTACTGTAAATAATAGTCAGACTCGTCTGGCAATCATGAAGCCTGGGGACTTCTTTGGTGAAATGGCATTGTTCAGTTCGAATCCCAGAAGCGCCACAGCCCGAACGATAACGGCGGCTGATTTGGCCACGATTGAAAGCAAACAGCAATTGGAAAATTTTCTTGTGAAGAATCCTAAGTTTGCTGCGAAGATGGTTTCTATAATGGCAGATCGTTTGGCTCGAACGAATGAATTACTAATCACTAGTATGGAAAATGCGGTGGCAAAGAAGATTGAGTTTAGCACAGACGGGGAAAAAGGTGACCCTTCTTCCGTGACGGATGTCGAAGATTTATAAGATCTAGTTATCTTTAGGTATTAACCATAAATCGATGGATTGTTCTTTTTAAAAAGCAACATTTCAAAGATAGGCGCATAGTTTAACATATTCGTTATGGTAACTTGATGCCCCTCAGCTATAACAAACTCAGATAACATCTCGATTAGCTCTTCCTCGGGTAAATCAGAAAGGTGAGGGTACTCAGGGTGACCTTTTAAGCTAAACTGATTTATGTTTGATGGCTCATTTAAAAAATCTTCCGATTGATTTGATAACTCTTTCCAATTCATAACTTAAATTAACTCTTCGAATTCCATTCGATGTGATTCATACCGATTCTGAAAACGAACCAAAAGTGCATGGAATTCATTTTCAGATTGAATGCCAAATGTTTGAAGGATCTCTGGCTCTACAGTAAAATAATTTCCCTTCCCTTGTTTGATCCCAGCAAGGATGTCACTCAAGTAAATCATTTGGCAGTACGGTAAATTTTTAGACTTACATTGCCAGGGTTTGTGATGGTATTTAATGATATCTAAAATCTCATCCGGGAAATTCCACTTTTTGCCAAGTAAGAGTCCTATATCTGAATGAGTTATTCCAAGCATGTATTCTTCCACCCATTCAGAAATCTCCTTCGCACTATCGCTTCGAAAGATACGAATCTGATTTACAATAGCCAAATCCAATGAAAGAAGAATCATTCTTCCTAAATCATGTAATAGGCCACCGATGGACGCAACTTCTGCGTACTTGGAAAAGCTGGATACTTCTTCACCTAAAAAACGACTGTACATACTCGTGCGAATCGAGTGTGACCAAACTGATAATTGGGAATGATAACGGCCGTTAAGAATTTTTCGAGCACCCAAAGTTAAAAAAATGGATTCTAGGTTTCGAATGCCAATTCTTTTCAATGCATCAACGATCAACACAACCTTTGTATGAGAACCAAATAATGCAGAGTTGGATACTTTGAGTATTTCTGCAGTAATGGCTGGCTCTTTTTGAACGGTTTTGCTTAAACCATTCCAATCCATATCTTTCGATCTAGCTTCTTGGATCAATTTTTGTATTTGAGGAGCAAGTGGCGGTAATCCCGCTACCTCGTTCACTAGAAGATTGCGTATTTGATTTTGAGTTTCTGGTGGAATGAGTAACTTTGGGATACGGATCGTAATCGTTGTTTCATCGTCCGTAGTCTCCAATTCAAAAAATTTATCTTTTATACCTGAATTGCGAAGCAGAATATGAATAAGAACGATACCTAAGCCAGAACTTTCCTCCGAGTCTATCGATTCACTGTACGCATCACTTATATTCTTATAACGAACAGAAGATGTAATTCGTGATTCGATTCTTTGTCGTTCCTCATCCAATATTTTTGAATTATTTGTTACTCTGAACTGAATGAAATGAGGAAAATTTTGCGCTTCTACAAAAACTGTTAAATCAGTTTTCTCAAGCTCCTGAAAGATACGATTCCGCTGATATCCAAATTCGTGTTTAAATTTTGGAATCCCCACAGAATAGTCTTTTGGGTTTGTGATCGTTAAGGATTGTGACTTAAAAAAAATCCGCTTTGCGTTTGCTTTGCAACCGTTGACCAGAAGTTCATTCAAGATTGTAAATAAAATTTCATGCAAAAATTCGAGAGAAACGGTCCTGCAGATCCTTCCGATCCAAATATCTAATTCTTGGCAATTTTGCTCGGAAAAATGGATAAAATTTTTCTGGAGTGATTTGCCTGATAAAAATGCCTCCTGGAAGGAGCTAAGTGTTTGCAAAGGCATTGTTTACAGTTGTTCGCTAAGATTCCCTTTTTGGAAACCGAAAATTTTATTTCTAGTCTAGGTCCTCAAATTCCGATACTAAAAGTAATGGAACGATACAAATTAATCATCATTTTCATCGTGTCTCTCACATTAGCGGGAGCATCACTGAACGCTCAGGATTCTTCTTCAGCAAATTCAACGTCTGCTGTAAAAGAAGAAAACCATGATGCAAAAGAAGGACAGGACAAAGAGTTTTACGAGTATTACTACAAAACTCAAGCTGAAAACCTTCCACTAAAAAAAGCAAAGTTGGAATACAACTTAATCAAATCTCTGAAAAGAGAAATTCGCAGTCGCGACTACTCAAAAGCGACTATGGAGTTGATGCAAAAAATTGATTCTTCTAATATAAAATACGAACGTGTCTATCGTGATAGCAAATGGGTGCGTGGATTTCTTGCTCAGATGCCTCACTTAGGGGTCAGAGATTTTATGTACATTGTCAAACATGATAAGTACATGTGTTTTGTTACTTTTGAGACCAATCCAGAATCCTATTTACAAGAAGCAAGACAAACACAACTTATTTTTGAAGGAAAAGATAAGTTTGAAATCGTGATCCCAAAACCCTAAATAGAAAAACAAATAGTCCTACAACCGTAAAAAAAAGCAAACCTCCTCTAAAAAATCGTTCCAGATTATCAATGAGAGGAGGGACTTCATTGTTTTCTACAATTTTTGAGAGAGCTGTTTTTCTTCCAAACAACAATGTCTCCATTCTATATATTTGGATTGGATCACCTAGCTTTAGTTTTTTGTAAATAGAGTAGGGTATTGTTTCGGAGGATTCGGCTAATTTACCGTCCTGCATAGCAAAAGTATAATGGCATTGGTAGACGATCGGGAATCGATTCTTTATTCGGGAAATTTCTTGAATCGTTGCAAAACTAAAATTTGAAGGGCTTTGTAATCTTTCGTATGCTTCTCTCAGATTATGATTTTCAAAAGAAACCACTGCAAATAAAATCAGAAATATTAACAAACATACAAGAATGGAATTCGATACCCAAGTGGGTAAACGAGCGTTCATCTATTTGCTGGAATTTTGATTGAAGTGACTTGTCGCATCTTGTCTAGTCTCAAAGAATTGAAATGAACCCGACAAACCTAACAGATGAAACACTTGAGAAATGGAACTACTAACACCAACCAATGCCATTTCTTTGGAGCGTTTTTGCAAACTCATCTTTACATCCAAAATCATTCGAATCCCTAAGCTTGAAATATAACGTAATTCAGAAAAATCTAAAATTAGAAAGTGTCTCTCAGGCGAAATCATCTCGTCTAAAATGGTTTGTGTGATTTTATCCAAAGGACCAGATTCCATGCGTCCTTTGATCTGCACGATGACAGTTCCATTTATTTTTTCTTGTTCGATTTCATATGGAAGTTCTTGCATGGGATGTCCTCTTGTTCTTTGGAACAACGACGGAGAGAGTCTCATTCGATAATTTGAATGTAGCTTTTGAATAAGGTGGAAACGGATAGTGCCTCTCGGTAAGAGAGTCGACCGCAATTCCACCATTCATCTCCGAAATTACTTCCACTTCATCCAAAGCCCGAAAATCTGCCAAGGAAAACTCTTTGTTTGCGATTTTTGCACGAATCTCCCGAGCATAAACGTGAAAGTAGGGCTCATGTTTTGCAAAAGGAGAAAATTTCTTCGGAAAGCAGGACGAAATCCAGCCTGTTGATCCGGCTCCCGTATAGGCGAGAAGGCCAGAGCACTTTTGCTCTTCTTTTTTGCCATCATACGAGATCCAATACCTCGACGTGAGATCGGGGCTATTGTTTCGGATCGAGACCTCGCAAATGGCAGGAACAGTTTCGATCGTTTCGCCTGTCGGATATTCTATTTTTGTTAAAAGTAGCGACCAACTTTCAACACTTGTGTTTTCAAAATTACTTTCAACAACAGTTTCAAGTTCTTCCGCTGTAAATCCAAGCAGGGCTCCAACAGAAGAGAGTGGATCCGAGTTGCAACCGATTAGGTGTGTTTTGCCTACTTGATGTGCTACATAGGTGAAGTGATTGTCCCCACCATGAGAAACAACGAGATCATACGACTCTAAGTGTTTTTCTTTATCGAAGTCTTCACGAAATACAAAGTGTCCTTTTGGAAAAACCTTTTCCTTCAGATAGTTGCGAGATTGAATTTGTCTTGAGTGGGAATCAAAAGTACGCTCAAACACATCTTTTTTGTCTTTCGTTACAAATTTATAAGCATCAATGGAGCCATAAGTTTCCAAATCTAATTCATACTTGGTACGTTTAAAGACGACGAGAATGCGTTCGTATGAATTTTTAGGCATATATATGTAAGATTTTGCACTTTTCCTTAAGAAAATAAAGGTTTTTTTCAAAAAACATGTAATTTCCTAAGAAAATTAAAGAAAAATGGTATCCAAAAAATTTTTACTTGTACCAAACTCTATATTCATCGAAGTATAGTGTAACCTTAAATCGGTTCCGAGGAAAAATATAGTATGGCAACTGCAACCCCTACCCCTATGAAAAAATCAGAGATGCTCACTGAATTAGCTGAGACTACTGGTATGACGAAAAAAAATGTCGCGGCTTTTCTTGATGCATATGTCGAGCTCGCTTACAAAGAAACAAAGAAAAATGGGGTATTCGTAATCCCTGGATTGGGCAAACTCGTTAAGAGAAATCGTCCAAAAAGAAAAGGAAGAAATCCTGCAACTGGTGAGGCAATTTTGATTCCTGCAAAAGTTGTTGTAAAATTCACTCTCTCAAAGTCTGCGAAAGACGCTATTGTTCCACCAAAGAAATAACTTTCTACTCCCAGGTTCTCATTTCTGTGACCTGGGATTCTTTTTCTCCCCTAATCTTTTAAATGAGTAAGCCTGAAAAATCATCCTACCCTTATGAACCGTTTAAAGATTCTCTTCTTGGAGAAAAAATTTTATTATGTTGGACTTCATCCAATCATAAGGAGCAGGATCTGGTTGATTCCCTCTCGCATAACTTAGCGACTGACAAATTCTACTTTACCCCAAATGCAGTAAAACAAACGTTAATGGTTCGATATCCTACAGAAATCCGTAAGTTCATAACAAATGGAGATTATGAGAAAGTGGGTGATTTGCTTTATAAAATTGCAAATGGCGATTTGTCCAACGATGAACCAAAGGCATTGGATATTTGTATGGAACTCATGGAATGGCTATTAACTGGATTCGAAATCGATAAAGAACTCGGGCAGTATTTTTCAAAGCTGTTCTCTCATTCGGAAATATTTTCTGAATCATTTGTGGAAAATGTAAGAGCAGAATATGTGAAAGAACTTCGTGGCTAAAACGAAATCATAAAAAAATATGTTCTTGTCAAAATATGAACATGGTTCAAAAATTGGCTATTCTTTCGTTTTTGGTACCAATCATGTCTAACACACGTAAAATTTATAAATGGGGCTCTCTTGAAGTTGAAGAAAGTTTGCCCGCACATACTCGTAATTTTTTTGAGAGTACATTCCCAGTAGATCCTAATTTCCGAGCGAACATTCCTAAGGGCGAACCTAAACTTAAAGAACTTAAGAAAAGTAAAGTTGCCACGCAAACGCTTGCTAAGTTTAAAAAAATCATCGGGAATAATGCTTTTTCGGCAGATCCAGAAGTAAGAGCCCGACATTCCATAGGAAAGTTTTATACCGAGATATTTAATGCTCGTTATGGTAGGGTAGATTCTGTTGTTGATGCTGTTTTATTCCCAAAATCGGATAAGGAAGTGCAAGAGATAGTTTCCTTAGCAGACCAAACAAAAACTCCCATTATACCATATGGCGCTGGATCGAGTGTAACACGTGCTTTAGAGGCTCCCAAAGGTGGAATCTCGATTGATATGTCTCTCATGGACAAAATTATAGAATTTAATCCAACCAATACGACTGTTACTGTGCAAGCAGGCATTAGTGGACCTGCACTTGAATCTTTTTTAAATGAAAAGGGTTATACCTGCGGTCATTTCCCCCAATCTTTTGAATATTCAACTGTTGGTGGTTGGATCGCGGCCAAAGGAGCAGGGCAAGCCTCAACTGGATATGGAAAGATGGAAGACATTCTTCTTGCAATCACTGCAATTACACCGTCTGGAGTGATCCAATCAAAAGCATATCCTGCAAGTTCGATCGGTCCAGATCTATTTAAACTATTTTTAGGTAGTGAAGGAAGTTTTGGAGTAATTACATCTGCCACATTGAAGATTAGAAAGTTTAATTCGAATCATTCGACAAAGGGTTCCTTCATTTTTAAGGATTTTGAATCCGCGGTTGAAACCATGAGAGAAGTAATGCAAGGTGGATTTGGGAAACCTCATTTTTTCCGTATCCAAGATCCAGAAGAAACTGAAATTTCTTTCCAAATGAGCGGTCTTGCCGGAGGTAAGGAGGATAAATTTTTATCATTTATCGGTTATAAGTCGGGGAAGCGTAGCCTGATGCACATTATCATTGATGGAGATCCGGAGTATACGACATTTGTGTTTAAAAAAATCAAAAAGATCGCCAAACATAGAGGCGCATTTTCAACTGGGAAATCTCCTGTCGAAAAATGGTTACACCAAAGGTATTCAAGTGCCTATCTACGTGATACATTGATGGATGAAGGAATTAGGATAGATACAATAGAGACGGCTGTCACTTGGAATGAATTGTACAAACTCTGGTCAGAAACAAGAAGGTATATAAAAAGTTTTCCAAACACAGCATGTATGGTTCATATTTCACATGCATATGAAAATGGTGCGAACTTGTATTTTATATTTATCAAACCGATGGAAGAAACAGGTGAATTAGAATCTTTTGCAAAATTTCACAAAGGTCTCATTGACACGATCCACGAAAATGGAGGATCACTTTCTCACCACCATGGTATTGGACGATTATTGACACCTTGGATGGAAAAGGAGATTGGAAAGTCTAGTTTGCAGTTGCTAGGTGCGATCAAAAAAGCATTCGACCCAAAAGGGATCATGAATCCAGGCGGATTGTTAGGTATAAAATAGTATGGGAGTTTCTGAAAGAAAACGTAGAGAGTTTGCAATTAGAGAACGAAATATCATTGAAACTGCAATTAAACTATTCCAGTTGAGACATCCATCGATGGTCAAGATGGATGACATCGCAAAACAGCTTGAAATAGGTAGGGGAACCATCTATTTACATTTTAAAAGTAAAGATGATTTGATGGCGCGTATCCAATTGGAAGACTATGAGAGGCTAAGAGAAAGGTTACAAGATTGCCTTAAAGCTGGATCTGCGATCGAGATGGCAAGATCCGCACTAAGAACTTACATTGAGCATTGTTTAGGCGATAAAAACATGTATTTAGTAGCAAAACAATGTGGCGATTCACTCAATATAGATAATGTTTCGAAAGAGATGAGAGAAAAGTTATCAACGGAGAGAAATACTCGTTTATCTATCTTGGAAAAAGTTTATAAGCAAAGTAAAAATGAAAATCTTACAAATAATAAAGGCGCTTACCCGAATGTCGCTGTTGCCTGGGGAATGATTCGTGGCGCCGTTGAGGTTTTATTAGATGGTCACTTTCAAAAGGAAATCAAAAGTGAAAAGTCTTATATAGAAACTATCGAAGATGTTTTGTTTTTTGGTTTGTTCCCTGGACTTGTTGGAGAAGAAAAGCAATGAAAGCCAAAATTATCTTAAATCCTGTCTCCGGAGGAGGGGTTTCTACAAAAGTCTGGGAAAAGGTCAAAGCGGAACTTGATAACCGTAAGATTGACTACCATTACGAGGAGACCGCTCCTGCAACGAGTGCCTTACAAATATCAAGTCGTGCCATCAAAGATGGATTCGATTGGATCATTGGTATAGGCGGAGACGGAACACTTTCTAATATCGTAAACGGATTTTTAGAAAATGGAAAACCGATTAACGATAAAGCCATCTTTAGTCCGATACCTGCAGGTCGAGGAAATGATTTTGTAAAAACAGTAAAGGTGAGTACAGATCCAGCCATCGCCATTAAACAAATAATAGATGGAAAAGTACGTAAAATCGATTTGGTCGAGGTGGAATATACAAAAACAGACAAGTCTAAGGGGATCTATTATTGTCTTAATTTAGCGGATTTTGGTATGGGCGGAGAGGTGGTTTACAAGGTAAATCGTTCTAGTCTTGGCAAATGGCTAGGTGGAAAAATTGTATTTTTATTTTATACATTTGTTTGTCTCTTCACTTATAAAAATAAGTTCATAAAATTAAAATTAGGTAATGGAGAAAGTATAGAAGCAAAGTGTAGGTTAGTAGTTTGCGCTAATGCTGAGTTTGCCGGTGGCGGTATGTGGTTTGCGCCAAAGGCTAAACTAGATGATGGCCAGATGGATGTGCTTGCAATAAAGGACGTTGGTGTTCTTGAAACGATGGCAAAATTTTCTAAACTTTATAAAGGAAAGTTATTGGAAGAAGAAAAAGTAACATCTCGTCAAATCAATTCTTTAGAAGCAAATTCCGATGAAGATGTCTTCATCGATGTGGACGGTGAAAATATGGGGCAATTGCCTGCAAAGTTTACCGTTATTCCTAGTTGTATCTCCATTCGTTGTTAATCATAAAATCATGAAGAAAACACAATTACCAAAGCCAAAGTCCAAAAAGAATCCTAAATTGAGCCGAATTGATCATTTGGATAAAGAGTATGATCTGATCATCATTGGCGGTGGTATAACAGGTGCAAATGTTTTGTGGGATGCCACTCTACGAGGATTTAAATGCCTTTTGGTTGAAAAATCAGATTATGCATCAGGAACAAGTCAGGCAACTTCAAAATTGATACATGGCGGACTTCGGTATTTAAAAAATCTAGAATTTTCTTTAGTGAGAGAGTCTTTAAAAGAAAGACGAGTATTGGCAAAAATTGGTCCACATTCAGTTAGACCGCTAGGGTTTATCATCCCGATTCATTCATTTTTTGAACGGATTGTACTTTGGGCTGGAATGCTATTGTACAACTTTCTATCTTTTGACCGAAATCAGGAAATCGTATCTGATACTCATATACCCAGATTTATTTGGAATTCAAAATCAGAAACGATTTACAAATCATTTCCGCTTTCCCGGAACTCTCTCATAGGTTCTTATCAATATTACGATTATATGAATATCAATCCGGAGTATCACACTTGTGAATTTATATTTTCCGCAAAAGCAAGGGGTGCCCATGCCCTAAACTATACAAATGTAAATTATATCACAAAACAATATTCAGGTGGATATTCAATCAATGTGTCAGATACCGAGACTGGAAAGGAACGAACTGTATCAGCTAAGGTAGTTGTAAATTGTGCTGGTCCTTGGGCAGATATCATTGAAGCGATGGCAGGCATTTCAACTGAAAAGAAAATCTTAAGATCAAAAGGAATTCATGCTGTTGTTCGAAATATTTGTAGTAAAGAATGCATTATTTTAAAGAAAAAAGATGGCTCACATTTATTTGTAATACCTTGGCGTAATCAAACAATCATTGGTACTACAGACACGATCTTTGATAATCATCCTGATTCGTTTGAAGTGACTGAATCAGAAATCAAAAATCTACTTGATGAAGTGAATTCTTCTTTTGGTCTCGCACCATTAAAGTTAGATGATGTAGTCTACTATTATGGTGGTTTGAGACCGTTGGTGGAAGATGCTGATTCTAAAAAAGAAACATACTCGGCTTCTCGCAAGTCGGAAATAATGAACTATACAGCTGAAGGTTTTGCAGGATTTTTCTCGGCACTGGGTGGAAAATATACGACGAGCAGAAATGTTTCTGAAAAATTGATGGATCAAGTTTCATTTTTTCTAAAAAAGGAAAAGATACTTTGTCAATCCGATAAGCAAACATTATTAGGTGGTGATTACATGTCAAGAAAGGAGCTCGTCGAACAGCTCACGACTCAGTTCCCGAATGAAAATAGTTTGAAATTAGAAACATTGGCAGGCAGATATGGGAGAGAATCTTTTCGAATTCTTTTGTTATCTGGCAAGGAAAAATACCAATTGCCAAATGGAGAATTGTTGTATGAAGAAGAAATTGATTATGCCGTCAAATTTTTAGATATCCTTCATGCGACAGACTTCTATTTCCGAAGATCGGGAGCGGGAACTGTTGGTAAAATCAATGCTATGGATCGTAAAAAAATTGATGAAAAGCTTGCGAAAGGTCTTGGTTGGGATATGAAGCGAGCAAGGATAGAAGCCTCTCTTGTTGATAAACGTTACGAGTGGGCGAAATAGTTAAATATCATTTCAGCCTTGATTCGATTTCTTGAATTGCTTTCAGCTCTAAGTCTTCGAATATGGTATGTTTGCTCATCGAATAAATTGGTAGATTGATCTTTGAAAGGATTTGTTCCTTTCCCCATCTACCATATTCACTTTCTATCCATTTTATTAACTGAGTTTTTGTTTCGATGTTTCGATCCTTTTGTTCGTGAAAATTAAGTATATAAGTAAGTAACTCTTTTATACCTGTATGTTTTACAACTGAAGTTTTAAAAATGGGAGGGAGTGTTTGATCGGGGAGTATATCTTTCAAAAAAGAAAGAGTAGTTTCTAGCATATGATAACTAGCATTCGCAAGGCTTTCTTCGTCACATTTGTTTATAATAAATGCATCTGGAACTTCCATAATTCCGCTTTTCATAAACTGGACTTGGTCGCCACCTAATGGCTGCATGACAAGAAAAGACAAATCTGTTATCAAAGAGACCGAAATTTCGTTTTGACCGATTCCCACGGTTTCAATAAAAACATAATCAAAAATCATTCTTAAAAATCGAATCACATGATAAGTATATGGATTTAACCCTCCCAATTCTAATTGTGATGGTTGTGAGCGAAAGTAGATTCGATTTTCTCTCCTGGGGAGTGTGACACGCGTTCTATCGCCAAGTATGGATCCGCCACTTATATTCGAAGAGGGGTCAATAGCTACGATCGCCATTTTTTTGTCAGGTGCCATAGATAGAAAAACCTTACAAATTTCTCCGAGTAGGGATGATTTTCCGGCTCCAGGTGTACCTGTAATGCCTATAGTCAGCGCATCACTTTTTGATATTTGTTTTTTTAGATTTTCAAATAGTTCTTTGCGAAACTGGATATTATTTTTGGTTTCGATTTCAGAAATGATCTGAGCAATGGAATATTTTTCACCAAGAATGGCTTCTTCGATTAGTTTTTGAATTTCGCTGATCATAGATTTGTTTCCATTTTATTCAAATTCCAGTAATCTCAGATTCCATCGTAATCAATGACAACCCATGTAAGATCATCCTCGAAGTTCTCTCGTTGTGAAAATTTTGAAAGTGTTTTTAGCAATTGAGAGGATAGCTCTGTAAGTTTAGAATCACGGTATTCGTTTAAAAAATTATACCATTCAGTTGATTCAAAATCTGCTTCGTCTTCATTGGTGGCTTCGAGAATTCCATCGGTATAGAGGATGATTCGATCTCCTGGTATCAATTGGAACTCTTCCGAATTAAAACTTACTTTTTTGAAATCATAGTTTATCCCAAGCGGCGTTCCGGCTACTGTTAAATTAATAAAAGTGTCATTTGATCTACGTTGAATGAGTAGGGGATGGTGACCTGCACTTGAATAGGCTATCCGTCCTTCTTTAAAATACAATCGCATAATGAGAGCAGTTGCAAACATACCAATCGCACCGCGTTCATATACTGCCTGATCCATGGTAGATAGAATTTCCGTAATTGATGGATTTGGATCGTGAATCGATTTCAGTGACATTTTTAAAATTGAAGCGATGAGCGCACCTGGTACCCCATGCCCGGAAACATCAGCCATAAAAAAATCGCAATAGGATTCGTTTTCTAAAAAGTCATAATAATCCCCGCCAATTTTATCCATAGGGACATACAGTGCTGAGATCGTATAACCCGGGAGTAGCGGAGTTGAGACAGGGAGTATCTTTTTCTGGATGAGTCTTGCCATATCCAGTTCTCTTTCGATTGTATTATTTCGATCCTTCAATAAATTGTGAAGGTCTCGAATTTTTAATCCAGAGTTTACTCTCGCGAGTAATTCTTCTGTGTTGAAGTTTTTTGGGAGGTAGTCATTCGCACCAAGCTGAAAACCTTTAACAATGTCTTCTGAATCCTGCATCGAAGTTACAAGAATGATCGGTAGTTCGACTTGAGTTTGGGTCTCTCTAAGTTTCTTTAAGACTGCAAATCCGTCCAAGACGGGCATCATAACATCCAAAAGGATTAGATCGGGTTTGAGGAGAGCAACTTTTTCTAAAGCTATCTGACCATTTTCAGCTTCATCAACATGAAATTTGTTTTTTGCTAATTGTTGAACAATGATCTTGCGGTTGAGTTCGTTGTCCTCAACCACAAGAATTTTAAATTTTTGGATATCCAACTGTGTTAGACGGGAGCCGCTTCCTTGGAAATCAAGTCAATGACTTTGTTCATGATTGACATCAAATCATAATCTTTTGGAGTAAAGATTTCTTTGATGCCCATAGCCTTCAGTTCATCAAAATCGGATTCAGGTATGATTCCCCCGATAACAACTGGGATTTTGTCTTTGGCCTTATAATGGTCTAACTCATCAAAAAGTTGTTTGATGATCTCCTTATGCGATCCTGAAAGAATAGAAATTCCGATCACATCCGCATTTTCCTCAACTGCCGATTGGACAATATCTTCCGGTGAAAGACGAATCCCTGAGTAAATCACATCAAAACCACTGTGTTTAGCAGAAACGGCAATCATTTCAGCTCCATTCGAGTGCCCGTCAAGTCCCGGTTTCCCAACGACCATTTTTGGGCGGTGTCCATGAGATTTTGTGAATGCTTCCACTTTGCCACGAACGGTCGCCACTTTGTCATCAGTAAGAAATAGTTTCTGACCTTCTACACCAGTAGGTGGGTTGTATTCTCCATAAACTTCTCTGAGAGCATCTGCCCACTCTCCAGTTGTGACCAAAGCTTTCGCACAGTTGATAGAATACTCCATAAGATTTTTTCCATCTTTTGCGGCTTGTTTTAGGTCGTTGATTGCATTTGTTGCTTTTGTATTGTCTCTTCTTGATTTGACTTCCGATAATACGCCGAGTGTTTGTTCGGCAGACTTCGGATCAACTTTGAAAACTCCACCGTCAGAATCTGTCATCAACGGGGATTTGATACCTTCGGTCCATTTATTTTTACCGACTATGATTTGTTCGTTGGAATTGATACGAGAGAGTCGTTCCGTTTGTGACTTCACTAGTTGTGATTTCATATAACCATTGTCAATTGCAGTAAGAGCTCCACCCATTTCCAAAATCTTTTTGATTTCTAAATTAGCTTCATCTTTGAGTGCTTTCACTTTTGACTCGATCACTTTTGATCCATCAAACAAGTCTGGATATTCGAGGAGGTCCGTCTCGTAGGCAAGAACTTGTTGGAGTCTCAGTGACCATTGTTGGTCCCATGGCCTTGGAAGGGAGAGGGCTTCATTCCATGCGGGCAATTGTAAAGCGCGGCATCTTGCCTTTCTGGATAAAGTGACACCTAATGACTCTAAGATGATCCTCCAAGCATTATTTTCGGGTTGTTCTTCTGTAAGTCCGAGTGAGTTTACTTGAACTCCGTAGCGGAAAACTCGGTATTTTGGATTTTTGACACCGTATCGTTCCCTTGTGATTTCTTCCCATAGTTCAGTAAAGGCGCGCATTTTGCACATTTCTTCTACAAAGCGAATGCCAGCATTTACAAAGAAGGAGATCCGTCCTACGCATTGTTCAAAGTCTTCCGCATTGAAGCAGTTTCTTTCTTTAATGGAGTCGAGTACTGCAATGGCAGTGGCAAGCGCAAAGGAGAGCTCTTGCACAGGAGTGGCTCCTGCTTCTTGTAAGTGATAAGAACAAATATTGGATGGGTTCCATTTCGGAATGTTATGTAGGCAATATTCGTACATATCTACAATAATTTTCATGGATTCTTTGGGTGGGTAAATGTATGTTCCACGTGCCAAATATTCTTTGATCAAATCATTCTGAGTGGTTCCATTCAACTTTTCTAATGGAACTCCACGTTCTTGAGCCAAAGCAACATAAAGGGAAAGCAACCACATAGAAGTTCCGTTGATGGTCATCGAAGTATTCATCTCTTCGATCGGGATTTGATCAAAGAGGATTCGAAAATCTTCTAATGAATTGATCGGCACACCTACTTTGCCGATTTCCGGACGAGATACTTCGTGATCGGAGCTGTAACCGCATTGAGTAGGGAGGTCAAAAGCGATAGAAAGACCAGTCTGGCCCTTTGAGAGGTTCTTGCGATAGAGCTCATTTGAGGCCTTTGCATTCGTATGTCCGGCATACGTTCTAAAAATCCAAGGTTTGTCAGGGGATACCTGACCTTTCTCATCGTGAAGGAGATATTCTTTTTTCTCCATGGACATTTTGCGCCTCTTTTTGTGAAATTCTATGTATAATCGAAATTATTCTGGAATAATTTCACCTAAAATTTATCAAAGGAATAGGCTATTTTCCGGCTTTTCAACATGCGAGAACCCAAATCAATTTCCCTCCCCAACTTCCTTTTTAGCATCTTGGTCCTTGCACTCAGCTTTACCATTTTTTCGCTTTTCCGCCCGTTCCCAATTTCCGAAACAGAGTGGGAATATATGGCAAATTTACGCGCTCTTACAGAAGAAGGTGGCTTTTACTCTGCCAAAGAACCGCTTCCATTTGTGATTTTGTTATTTTGGAAGCAGATTACAGGTCTAAACTACATTCCCGCATTTTTATCGTTAGCTGGATTTTTCTATAGTCTCTTTGTTCATTTGTTTTTGTTATTGCTTCGAAGGGATTCTTGGGGTCGCAATCATTATCTGCTTGCATTTCTTGCGGTATTCTTTCCGATTTCGTATTCTTTTCCAACGGAATACTTTCCAGAAACAGTGTGTCTCGTATTTATTCTGTTAGTGTTTCTGACATTTCGTATGGAGAAGATCACAGATTTGATTGTCTTTCCACTCCTCACCTTACTTGCGTTCTTTTCCAGTTTTACCATGTTCTTTCTTGGCTTTTCTTTTTTCGTTTTATTTTCAGGGGTTCGTGGCGCGAGAAAACAGGCTCAGAAAACATCAGTTTTTTATAAGAAGAAGAATGTTCCATTTATTATGCTTACATCCTATATGGGATTTTTCATTCTTTGTTTATTACTTTTTTCTTACTTTGATTTTTTAGGTCCACATTCGATCCAGTCACTTGCAAACGAATGGTGGTCGATAACAAAGGTCGTTGTCTTGCCACTTCTTGTACTGGGAATTGGGCATATTCTACTGAAGACAGAAAAAGAGTTAAATACATACACTGCGTCCGTTGTATCCCTGATTCTGATTGCAGTATCCATGTTCTTTATCTATCGAGACCTCAGAAAAACTGAGGAACCATGGGAAGCAAAAACTACAAGCATTACCAAAGCCTATGGTCAAGCCTCCATACTGAAATCGGATCCGATTTATCTTCCGAAAGAGTTTTCTTTTGCGTTGTATTTTTTGACAAAAACGAAAACACATTACCTTCGTAATACGACAGAATCTCCAAAGTCATTTCAGTACGTAACCGACATTTGGTCTCAAGATGTGATATCAATCCAAAAGTCACTTCTAGGGAAAAAAGGCGGTCGTGTTTTGGGACTTGTATCCTTGGGTGAAGACTCCATTTTGATTCAAAAGAGCGTTTTGGAACGAATGAAAGGATACCCCGCGCTTTCCTTTCTCGTGAAGAAGATAGAAGATTCATGGGAATCCAGCCCAAGTTTAATTCCTTACCACAAATACACTCGTGGCTTACAGGAAAAATTCGGCTATAACTCGTTCTATTAGGTGATTATCAGTCAATCCTGAATTCGCATCTACCTATTTTATTATCTGACTAATTTAGATATAACCCAAATAATAGATTGACTATTTTAGATATATACCTAAATAATTAGTCAAATGGATTCACGTCCTTATTTGCCTGATTTTTTGATTCACCATCCAGTGGACAAAATGCTGTTCTTGGCAGGCCCCAGGCAAGTCGGGAAGACTACCCTTGCAAAAGCGGTACTTACGAAGTATCCTGGAGTCTATCTGAACTATGACATCCCAGCCGATAGAAAGAAGTTAAAAAACGAAACAGATCTATTATCAAATCACAGATTAGAATTCAAAAAACCAACTATCATTTTTGATGAGATTCACAAAATGACTCGGTTCAAAAATTTTTTGAAAGGATTCTTTGATGAGAATCAACACAGTGCTCGCATATGGGTGACGGGATCAGGGAGATTAGACCTCTACCAAAAGGGCGGGGACAGCTTACTGGGTCGATACTTTCTCTATCATTTACATCCATTTACAATCAGTGAATTAAGGCAAGTTCGTCTAGAGAGTCCAGAAAGATCATGGGACAATTTGAAAACTTCCAAGTCTGGTCCATTTAATTATGAATCACTTCTCAATTTTGGTGGATTTCCGGAACCATACACAAAACATGATGCATCGTTTTACCGTCGATGGTCGGAAACCAGAAAACAAAGAATCCTTCGAGAAGACATTCGAGATCTAACAAGAATTCAAGACATAGATCGACTCGAAAGCTTGGTTGAGCTATTGCCATCGAAAGTAGGTTCATTATTGTCCATCAATTCCATCCGAGAAGATTTGGAAGTTGCATTTGAAACAGCCGAATCATGGCTAACAGTACTCGAGAGAGTTTACTATATCTATTTTATCAAACCGTATTCCAAAAAGATAACGAGAGGGATACGAAAAGAGAAAAAGATATATTTTTGGGATTGGGCCACATTGACTGACCCTGGCATTCGTTTTGAAAACTTTGTGGTTTCTCATTTTAAGCGAGCCGTAGATTATTGGAATGATTTTGGTTTAGCGAAGGCCGAACTTTTTTTTATACGCGACAAAGAGAAGAGGGAAGTGGATCTCTTATTGACTGTTGAAGGAAAACCGTTTTGCCTTATTGAAATTAAACTCTCAGATAAAGATCCTTCACCTAACCTTATTAGATTCGGGAAGGCAATCGGATGTTATCGGTTTTTGCAGGTTGTCAACCTCCCTAATACGAAACAATTGGTGCGAGCAGGTGGGCAGGAAATTCTGATTGCATCACCTGACATCGTGTTCAGCGCATTTTGAGAATCAGATGCTTCTGTCTTTGATACATCAAAGACGAAAACGGTTGGAATTTTTATCGATGAATTGTAGGGATGTCTCCAATTCTATTACTGTGAAAACTTTCTATAATTCTCTTTGACTTTATTGATATAATTTTGTGTTTCTTGGTAGGGAGGAACTCCCTTGTATTTTTGGACAGCACCTGGTCCGGCATTGTAAGCCGCAAGAGCCTTCTCCGTATCACCAAATTTCGTAAGCATATCTTTAAGATAGGTGGTTCCGCCTACGACATTTTCCCTTGGATCTAAAGGATCATCCACACCGAGGATGTCTGCAGTCGATGGCATCAGTTGCATAAGACCCAGAGCTCCCTTGGGAGAAACTGCATTTGGTTTGAAATTAGATTCCGTTTTGATCACTGCCTTTACGAGATTGGGATCAATACCTTTATTTAATGCTGTCTGTTCGATGAAAGATACCAAATCGGAATCGCGTAGTTGTTTTCCCCTGCCAATTGGAGTGGGACCAATTTGTTTGTCTTGGGTATCAAGGGAAAGGGACGGGATTTGCGAATTTGGAATTTTCAGCTCTGATGCCTGTGTTGGGATCGCTCTCGAATCGACATTTCCCTTTGATTTTGCCCATTCTCTTTCAATCATATCTGGAAATGAAATCGCCTGCTTGGGGTCGATTGTCATATTTTCCAGCTCACGAATGCGAGAGAAGACCGATTGGAGAGAGGGCAAATTCGTAATTTCCATACTAAGATCAACTTCGGTAGGATTTTCAGATTCCTGAAGTTAAAAAATTATGTCCCATAAAAAATCTTCAACTATGGAGACCAAAGTAAATTGGATTGAACTTGGAAAGGGAAAATTAGAATTTTCAACTATGCGTTCCTACATTTTGATCCTTTTCCTCGTACCCAGCGTTGTTTTACTGCCTTGCGAACCTTTTAAAAAATCGACACTTGCCCCAAAAGATGAGTCCTCGAAGGATCCAAGTTTTATCGCCTTCAAAACCAAATTGCTAAAAGCCGTGAAAACCAAAGATACTCAGATTTTAATGGAAAGTTTGTCACCTGACATCCGATTTACCTTCGACAGTGTATCCGGTAAAAAAGAATTTAAAAAACACTTCGAATTGAACTCCCAGCCGGAAAAGTCTGAGATTTGGACAATACTCGACTCGACTTTTAAATTAGGCTTCTATTTAAATCCAGAAGGCCAGTTTGTTTCGCCTTACATGTATGAGAAATTTCCGCAAGAATTGGATGTCTTCACCCATTCTGTGGTCATAGGAACGAATGTAAATGTGAGAACAGAAGCCCATATTGATGCCAAAGTGCTGGATCGTCTAAGCTTTCATATCGTTCAAAATGTTCCGTCTGATCCAAACGATGGTTCTGCGGAAGATAACAAGGGAAATTGTAATTGGCAAAAAGTATGTCTAGCGGATGGTAGAGAAGGTTTTATTTGTGATAAGTATTTAAGAAGTCCGATAGATTATCGTATTTTTTTTGAGAAGCAAAAACAAAAGTGGTTTATCACCACGATGGTAGCAGGAGACTAAAATGGCTTTAAAAACAATGGCAGTGATTGGTGCCTCAAAAGGAATCGGTCTCTCTACCTTGTTAGTTGCTTTGGAGCGAGGATGGAAAGTCAATGCGCTCGCTCATAAGACAGAAATCTCTATCAAAAACGAGCACCTGAAAATCACAAATGGATCCATATTGGATCCAAGTAAAGTGAGAGAAGTGGTTCAATCTGCGCAGGTAGTTGTTATTACTGTCGGGCATTCGATATCATTTAGGAAAGTGACTCTCTTTTCTGAGGGAACCAAAGTGGTGATTGATACCCTCCTAGGTTGGAATCCGAGTGCCTACGTTATCGTTGTAACGGGAATTGGTGCCGGGGAAAGTGCAGGCCATGGTGGTTTTTTTTATGACAAGATCATTAAGCCGATATTTCTTCGACGTATCTTTCAAGATAAAAATAGACAAGAGATACTGATCCGTTCTTCCAACCTTGATTGGACTATAGTAAGGCCAGGTTTTTTAACTGATGGTCCATTAACTAGTGTTTACCGAATTCTTGATAAATTGGATGATATCAAAGCTGGAAAAATTTCCAGACACAACTGCGGTGACTTTATCGTAAGAGAAGCAGAGTCGAAGTTTTGGAAAAGAAAAGCCATTTTGATAGGGTAGAGCGCTCGTTATGTTACAGTATTATTTAAAAGGGCCCAACCGTATCGTTGTCCGCAAAGTAGGGGAAATGCAAAGAATTTCATCTGCTCTGGATTTCCACTTCAAAGAAGGCAGTTTGTCTTTTTTGGAATACTATTGCTCTCGTCTTGGCATTGTTAAAATTAATTTTGAAACAAAACACATTACCGGAAACATTTGGGAAACGATTGATGTAGCACAATCGGCTTCCTATACAAACTATCATTATACGGGATTTTTATTGCAAGGTCAATTGACACAAGAAATTAAAGAGGAGATCCTATCAACGGTCATTGAGGACCTAGAGGATCAGAAAATCCAGGGGATGGTCTTGGATTCAGCCCATCAAGATGATTTTTTAGCTTATATTTCTAAGCGGTATACATTGACAGAACATGCATAAAATTTGTATTTAGGGAACCTTTTCCCAATTCCTGGGTCGTATAGATCGATACTAAGGAGAAGTAACTGTGAAACACACTTCAAAACTTTCAAAAACGATTCTTTTTTCCGTTCTGGCGCTTACTGGAATTGCGTTTGCATCCAATTGCAAAGGTCACTATAATTTCGAAAAACGTGTAGAATGGGTAGCAGGTAAGTTAAGCTCGAAGTTGGATTTGGATGATGCGCAGAAAGCAAAGTTGGAAACTCTCAAATCGGAGCTGATCGCAAAACATAAAGAGATGAAGCCAAAACGAGATGCTTGGATGACTGAGGTGATCTCTCAAATTCGAAAAGACGCTGTCGATACCAAGGTTCTTGATAAAGTAGGTGCAGACCAAGACCTTCGTCATATAGAAATGAGAAAATTCTTTCAGGCAAAAATGATTGAATTTCATGCAGTTTTAAGACCAGAACAAAGAGAAAAACTTGCTGAACTCGTCGAAAAATTTGCTAAAAAACACAATCCAGAAGATTAAGTTGGAATCGCCTAAAATAGATTTGGCTGAAGGTAGTTTTAGCCAAATCATCAAGGAAACGAAGTTATTGGTTCTTAAGACGATTGGTGAGACTCTCATCGATCGTTTTGATGATTCTACTGAGGATATCTTCCAAGAGGTTTACTTTCGAGCTTATAAGGCATTAAAGAAGGGCCAATTTAAAGGAGAATCCAAGGTTTCGACATGGATTTATACGATAGCAAAAAATGAATCCAATCGAGTGAATTCAAAACGGCTTCGAGAAGAAGAGAAGGCTAAAAAATTTTTGGATGCAGGAATGTTTCAAGAGTTTACGAAAGATGAAGAAACATCATTTTTGGAGTCTTCCAGGATTGATTCACTTTTAGAGCGAGTTCCGATCGTTTATCACAAAGCGCTTTCGCTTTATCTTGCTGGAAGATCTATGGATGAGATTGCAAGTGAGTTATCCATCAAACAAGGAACGGTTAAATCTAGAATCTTTCGAGCAAAGTTATGGATACGCGAAAATTTATTGGGAGTAACAAATGAAATCTAATCAACGAAAATGGGAAGAACTAGTAGATGACGCGCAACTTGAAACAAGGCTGCAATCAAATATAAAAAGCAGATTGCAAGGCGAGCGAACGCGCAATCGCCGTGTTTTAGGCAGTGTGATGATACTGTTAGTTAGTCTTGGATCTATGGTCTTCGGAGGTGTGGGTTTGTTCGGAACTGACGATTTGGGGACAGATGTTTCACTTGTAATTCAAGAGTTTGATTCAAATGTATTTCTCTATATTGGTGAGGATTGACAATTATCAATGTGAATTAGAAGATACTAAACCAGTAAAATCCTTTCAATTCATATGAAATAGATTACCATAAGGGTAGGAGATTGGTAATCAAAATGACAACATGTGTGATGTATCTCGAAAGTCAAAAAGCAAAGATGATAGGATTTTCAGAGTTTTCAGAACTAGCATCTACGGAAGTTGATATCGAAAAGATCGATGAGAATACCTATTACTCCAATCTAGCCGACTCTTTAGAAGCGACGTCTGAAGTTTTGATCCTTGGACCAGATAACGAAAAGGGTGCATTTCGACGCTGGATTTTAAAAAACAGACGTGCTTTGGGAAGGAAAGTGGTCGCAGTTTTGCCTGCAAAAAGCATCTCAAAAGAAATTGCAAAAACCTACCGTAACAAATACCTTCGTTAGCACAAATTGAGACTTCTGGTTTGACTGAGCGCGTTGCTCAGTTCTGCTAACCTTCAATATGATCACAACTTTCTGAATGAAAAACATGTGTGATTCGAGTCATAAGAAATCCCATTGAGATGATGATGAGTGCCAATCCTAAATAGGTCACGAATCTTGATGGAATATTCTCTTTGAACCATTGGATTCCAAAACTGAGACCAAATAATGCAGGAAAGGTGCCAAGAAAAAAACCGATCATAACAAGACTACCACTCCAGACATGGCCAGTTGCAAATGCAATTGCATAAGCCGGATATAAAACTCCGCAAGGAAGAAAGGCACTGACTAGCCCCAGAACAAATCCCAATGCACTCAACATATCATGCTTTCTTAAAAATGAGATTAAAGGTGACAAAAGCTTTTGAAATGAGGGCAAAAAGTGAATAGGTTTAGCATTTGTCAGTAGTCTTATTCCTGCAAATGCTAGTAAAGAAATAGAGAGGATGGCAGATATACCCTGTAAGTCTTTCAACTCTCCCAAAGCATTTGCTCCCTTTCCCATGATACCCAAGATGCCTCCTAGACTTGCATAGGAAATGATTCGGCCGAGTTGGTACAAATATGGTGTAGATTTGCTTACGTGAAGACTATGCACTGACCCGATTAACGGACCGCACATTGTAACACAATGAAAGGAGCTCGTTAGTCCAAAGAAGAAAGCTGTAGTGACAACTCCCCAAATCTCAGTTCCAATCATTTATCTTCTGTATCCTTCGCTGACTTTTTCGGAAATTCATCTTCAAAAAAAATACGGTATTTTGGAGCTTCTATATCTTCAAATTGACCCTTCTTAAATGCACTGATAAATAGCCATAAGAAGAAGAGCGCGATAGCCATCGCTATCGGGATGGTTAGGTATAAAGCTTCCATGATTTGATCCTAAAACGTAAAGACATAGAATTGATGAGAACCGTCAGAGACGATGCCGCCATAAATACAGAACAGATCACAGGAAGCATAAATCCAAAAACGGCAAGAGGTAGCATTATCGAATTATAACAAAGTGATATGATGATATTTTGTAAGATAACTTCCCTAGTTTTACTTGCTGACTTCAAAGCAAATAGTATCCCATTTAAATTTCCAGATGTTAAAACTACATCTGCTTTTTCAAGTGAAAGATCTTCCGCTTCCGTATGAGATATCGAGACATCTGCACTCGCAAGTGAAATGCTGTCATTGATTCCATCACCTACCATTGCGACAACGGATCCAGCACTTTGGGAAGAAAGTATCTTTTCTTTTTTATCTTCCGGCGACAAATTGGCAAAGTAAGAATTGATTCCAAAGTATTCGGCCGTCTTTTTTACAGGTATCTCTCCATCTCCCGAAAGAATCGTAATCTTGGGAATTATGGATTTCAGTGTTGCAATGAATTCTTTGGACTCTGGTCTTACTTCATCTGCTAACACAAATTCGCCTATATAATCGCCATTGATAGCGAAGTAGATGATGGAACCGTCTAAATTTTGATTTGATAGAGCAATCCCTTCTTGTTTGAGCATTTCTGCATTGCCCAGACAAACCGATTGATTGTTCCCATTCCAATTGACTTCTGCCGTAATTCCTTTTCCTGGATACATGAATATAGTTTCGATCGAGACATTTTTACTTTCGATGAGTACCCTTTCGTCAAGTTTCAAAAATTGAATCATTGATTTGGCGAGTGGGTGGTTCACCTGTCGTTCCAAAGTATAAATGATAGGATAGTATTTCGTATCGATGCTGCTGGATCGAACGAGAAACTTTCCTTGCGTTAACGTGCCTGTCTTATCTAAAAAGATATGATCGATTTTTGAAAGTGGTTCGATGACACTTGGATTTTTTAAGAGTACGCCTCTTTCTGAATTCAGAATATGATTTGTGACAAGAGCGGTAGGCACCGATATCCCTAAGGCACAAGGACAGGCAACGATTAAAACAGCAATCGTATAAATAAAGGATTGTTCTATATTTCCACCGCTAACATACAACCAACCGGCAAGAGTAAACAGTGAAATAATAAAAACTGTGGTAATGAAGTAAGATGCGATGCGTTCTGTTAATATCTGAATCTTTGGCTTGCTTAAGAGAGCTTCTTCCATTCGCAGTTTTAAAGAGGATAGGGTGGATGCGTGGTAATCTGCCGTAGCAACAAAAACAACAAAGCTATCGAGTGCAAGTGAACCTGCTAAAATAAAATCTCCTTTTGTCTTCGATATGGGTTTTGATTCCCCAGTGAGAAACGATTCGTCAACTTGTAAGGAATCTGATTCGATGATGCCATCCACAGGTACTCTCATACCTGGTAAAACCTTGATCCTGTCTCCAAGCTTTAATGTATCACTCGCTACACTATGCTCCTCACCATCAATAAGCTTTAGCGACTGTTCAGGCAAACGACAAAGAATCGCTTCTAATTTTTCAGATGCATAGAGTCGCGATTTTTCTTCGAAATACTTCCCGATCAAAATAAAGAAGTAAATCATTGCGACAGAATCAAAATATACCTCGCCCTGATCTGTGAGAGTCACGTAGACAGAATAGAAATATGCCAAAGAGATTCCGAAGAATAACAAAAAGTCCATAGTCAAAGTTTTGCGACGGATACTTGAAAAGAAACCTTTCATAAACGGGTAACCCGAATACAAGTATGCTGGAGTCGCAAAAAACCATGAAGCAAAATGAAACAGTCGTTTCATGTCGGAATCGATACCAGAAAAGTATCCGCTGTATAGCGCAACGCTTAATACCATCATGTTTCCGAATGCAAATCCTGCCACGCCGATCCGCATAAACAAACTTCGCAGAATTTGTTTTGCGTTGTTTGTGGAGCTACCAGGAGAATAGAGTTGTGGTTTGTATCCGATACTCTTGATGGTTTGGAAAATATTTGAGAGCTTGATCTTTTGGGGATCAAAGATTATTTTTGCTCGACCAGATGCAAAATTGATATGTGCAAAAGAGATCCCATCCATTTCGCTGAGTATCTTTTCATTCAACCACACACAGGCGGAACAATGTATATTTGTTATTTGTATGAGTACTTCAGATAGGTTATTTTTTTGTCTAACGAACCTTGAATATACGAGATCTGTGTCGAGATCTGACATTTCTTCTTGTGAATCGAAAGAGATTGGCTCTAGCTTTTGCGATCCTTTGAGAGAGTAGTAGGTATTCCCACCGATGGAACGAATCAAAGAATAGACAGTTTCGCAACCTTCACAACAAAAGTATTTTTCCTCACCGTCGATTCTTGATTTGATTTTTACATAACGGAATTCATTTCCACAATGATCACACTCCGTTGTAGTTGTGGCGGAAATGTTTTCTAATTTGTCCATAAGTTAACGGATGGCAATCACACCTTGTTTTTCGAACTTTTTGCCAGTGATGTCGGCAATGATTCTTGTGTTCCAAGTCCCCGAACCGCTTGGATTGATTTCCCCTATAAATGTCCCTAAGTTATCTTTAGACAAGGTGAATGTTTTTGCTTGTTTGGTGGTGGCTGACCTTTCCAAGATAATGAGGACAGAATTTGCATCTGTATTTTTGCCATCTTTCTTTATGGAAACTGAGATAAGAAGTGGACCTTGCGGCAGGATGGCGGATCCATCGCCGACCTTAGATTCTAAATCGTAACCCAATCGAATCAATTCCTTTTGATCTTTGATAACTTGCTCGTAATTTAAACCAATTTCGTAGTAGTTTTTGTCGATCACAGGTTCAAAATTTTGAAAGGTAAGTCTGATCGTATAGAATGTTGCGGCAACCAATGCAATGAAGCTGATGAGTACTCCATACATGACATTTCGAAGTGAGGGATGTAAATCCTGAAACATGTTTAATTTCCTGGTATTGTAAGTGATAAGACCTTTTCAATTTTTAAGTCTGGTTCATTTACATTTTTTAATCGAATCATTCCTGGTATATATTTTTCTTTGAGCTCCGATTCGCTTAGAGTTTGTGTTTCAATTACTACAGAAAAACTTCTTAGCTCTCCTGATGCGAGGGTGAGTTGTTCTCCTTCACCAGACCGAACCAACATTTCCTTATTATGGCGTGTATCAAATGCTTCTAGCGCATATATAGCAGGCTTCGGAGATATGTTTTGGATTCGAATGGCAACAAAGGCCCTAATTTTATTGTCCGGAAGTAGAGTAGGTGGCATCGATTTATTTGCAGCGGCAATCATCGACATAGGCACCCGAGTGATTAATTTGTAAGTTGCAACGGATATAACAATCGTAAGTAGAAGCGCATAAACCACGGATCTTGGTCGAATCCATTTGACTTTGCCACGTGTTTCAATTTGGTCGAGAGAAAGATAACCGATGAGAGTTTTTTTATTCTCTTTTGCCATAATGCTTGTGCAGGCATCGACACACTTCCCGCAAGCTACACAGCCAACTTGCAATCCGTCACGAATATCAATGCCTGTAGGACAAACTACGACACACATATTACATGAAACACAATCACCTATTTGTGTTTTTTTATCACGCCTAGGTTCACCACGTTTGTAATCGTAGGTTACATTCCAAGAATGTTCGTCCATAAGAATGGTTTGGAACCTTGCGTATGGACATGCATACTTGCAAAATTGTTCTCTTATAAACCCGATGTCGACAAACATCGCAATGGTGAAAAATCCAATAAAATAGGAATATGATTTCGAAAAAAAAGTGAGGCTTGCGATATCTCCGGCCATTTCGTAGGGGCTAACGAAGTATCCAATCCAATGGAAGGAGGCGATAAATGAGACAACCATCCACAAAAAGTAAACTAGGTACTTTTTATGAACAGGTGCATCTTTTTTACCATATTTGCTATCAAGAATCCAACGTCCGATGCGATCAAAAAAATCCGTATAAATGGTTTGTGGGCATCCCCATCCACACCAAACACGGCCGATCACTGAAGTAAAAAAGAAAAGAGAAAGACCCATCGTTAAAAGGAAAAACCACAGGATGAGACCCTCCTGTGGGATAAAAAGACCGCCAAACAGATGAAACATTCGATGTGGAATTTCCAACCGAATCAAAGGTGAACCCGAAGGAAGCACCACCCATGGAGCCGAAAGAAATAGAAAGACGAGAAAACTCATCACCCAATTTCTTCTGGTTCTCACTTTTCCTGATTGGGGTCTTGAAATGATCATTTTATTTTGCCTTTACCAACGTGTCGTTTTTTGTAGCAAGCCAAGCCATTACCGAATAAACCTTTTCAGCACCAAGCCCATTCCAAGCTGGCATTCCACCTCGGTTGAGTTTTTGACGCTCCGGTCCAATCCCTTCCATAATGTTAACAAAGACTTCTTTATCTGTGTTCCCATGAATCCAGTCTTTATCAACTAAATTAGGTCCAACTGCACCTTCTGCATTCGGTCCGTGGCAAGCAGCACAAATTTGTTTGTATGTTGCTTCTCCTTCTTTAATCGCTACCGCATCACCACGGTATGGATTGGATCCATCTGCAACAGCAACCAATTGGGTTTTCGCTGGGAATTTTACTTCGTGTTCTTTGACTTCATTCTCAAAAGCAACTTCTTGTGGCCATTCAGAATACCAGTGAAAGTAAACAACGTAGCCAATTGAGAAAATGATGCTAATGAGCCATACTAACTGCCACCAGGTGGGCATAGGATTATCCGCTTGGAATATCCCGTCGACTTCTTTTGGTGCTTTCATATTTTAATCCTCCTCGAGCATTCTTTGTGCAGGACGCTCGATTTCTTCTTTAGTGCGTTTTTTATAAACGTAGTAGGTAATGTAGCCGATTGCCAAAACAAGTAATGGCAATCTTAGGCTTTTATAGACGAGAAGAATTTCTTCATCACTCATATAATCTTACTTAACCGTTTTTTGGAGATTGGCAGAATCACGACCTAACTTTTGCAAGTAGGCAACGAGTGCATCTCCTTCCGTCTTCCCTTTTACGACTTCAGGTGCTTTTGCGATCTCTTCCGCAGTATAAGGAACTCCAACTTTAGTTAGGGCTTTCATATTGGATACGATCTGGTCTGCATCAACAAGGTTGTCTGCTTCAAACAACCAAGGATAAGCCGGCATAATCGAGTTAGGAACCCCACCAAGTGTTCTTGGATTTGTTAAATGGTCTTTATGCCATTGGTCGGATCTCAACATCTGTGATTCATGTGCCAAATCTGGACCTGTTCTTTTGGAACCCCAAAGGAAAGGATGGTCATAAACGTATTCTCCACCCTTAGAGTAACCATTTCGCCCATATGCTTTTGTTGGGTCAAAACGATCCACTTCCCATTTGAAAGGGCGAACCATTTGCGTATGACAGCTAATACAGCCTTCTTTTTGATAAACATCACGACCAGCTAATTCAAGTGCGCTGTAAGGTGTTACAGCATCAATCTTCACAACAGCTTTTGTCAAAAAGAAAGGAGGGATGAGTTCAAAAAGTCCTCCTATCAACACGGCAATCGTTGCATAGATTGTAAATTTAATACTCTTATTGTCCCACTGATCAGCAATGTTTGATAGCCAATCTAATAATTTGTTAAAACCTAATAGCATTAGCGTGCTCCTATTCTAAGGTCTTGTTCCACAAACCCACTGTCCTTTGCTTGCATCGTCTTGATAAAGTTATACACCATGATCAAGATACCAGTTAGGTAAAGTGTTCCTCCGATTGCGCGGAAGAGTCGGAACGGTTTCAAAAATTCTACGATTTCAATCCAGTCTTTGTAAACGAGTTCTCCGTTTTCTCCAACGGCTCTCCACATGGAACCTTCTGTGATACCAGAAACCCACATAGAAATGATATAGAGTAGGATACCAAGTGTTCCGAGCCAGAAGTGAAGATTCGCTAACTTTTCGCTATACAGATTCGAATTCCAAATGCGCGGAACTAAATAGTAAAGTGCAGACGCAGACATAAATCCAACCCAACCCAAGGTTCCCGAATGAACGTGACCAATGATCCAGTCAGTATTGTGCCCGAGTGCCGATACAGCGCGAATGGAAAGGAGAGGACCTTCAAAAGTTGACATTCCATAGAATGTAACGGCCGCAAGCATCATCTTCAAGGTAGCATCTACTTTGATTTTGTCTTTGGCTTGGGTGAGTGTTAAAAATCCGTTTAACATACCGCCCCAAGATGGCATCCATAACATGATGGAAAAAACCATACCTGTTGTTTGTAACCATTCTGGAAGTGGAGAGTACAACAAATGGTGAGGACCTGCCCAAATATAGATAAAGATCAAAGACCAAAAGTGGATGATCGAAAGTCTATGCGAGTAAATCGGTTGTTTGATGTGCTTTGGTAGGTAGTAATACATAAGACCGAGGAATGGAGTCGTTAAAACGAATGCAACCGCGTTGTGACCATACCACCATTGAATGTTTGCATCAAATACACCTGAATAAACAGAGTATGATTTCAACATTCCCGCAGGAATCACGATGTTATTTACTATAAAAAGAAGTGGAACCGTGATGAATGATGCCAAATAAAACCAAATCGCAACATACATCTGTTCTTCTTTTCTTTTGATGATCGTGGCCATGTAATTTACGAGGAAAATAACATACCAAACAACAATCAATAAATCTAGCGGCCATTCTAATTCGGCATATTCCTTCGATTGGCTATAACCAAGAGGAAGTGTAATCGCCGCTAATACAATCGTTAGATTGTATAACACCAAGTGGACTTTTGACATCGTATCATTCCACATTCTAATTCGACAGAGTCGCTGAATTGTATGGTATGCTGTTGCAAAAATCACACTGAGTGCAAAGCCAAAGATGGCGGCATTTGTATGAAGAGGGCGAAGTCTTCCGAAGCTCGTCCAGGGTAGTTCCAAATTCAGCTGTGGATAAACCAACTGGAAAGCGATAATCACACCGAATAACATCGATGCAACGCCCCAAACCAATGCTGAAATGATAAACCCTTTCACGATAAAATCGTCATATTGAGGTTTTTCTGTAGCCAATGTCTCACTCCTTTTTGTTAGCTAAACGATGCAGGAAGAGTGGTTCCTGCTCAAGTATGACTCTGTATTTTAAATGTGGTTTGTAGGAAAGAAATTCCAATTTTTCACGAGGAATATGGCATTGATAAATGTCATGAGAGTCTCATAAGCGAGAGTTAGAATCATTCTATTTGTTTGATGAAAACCAAACCCATGTTTTGTTTTTCATGGGTAAATGGATTGAAAGGGGAGATAATTAGAAAAAGAACTCGTAACCTACGTTTGTCTTTGATTCATATCGACGATCCAATGTAGTGGAGTAAGGCACTGCATCTAACCTGTCCATAGTGGTAGTCATAAAAAATTGATTCTTTTTGTCGGGAAGAGTGGGATTTCCATCTAGATCAGCGACACTTGGTTTGGGATGGAATAGGAAAGCGTCTAAGATGTTCCATAAGTAAACTGCCGCCGTTGCTCCACCGATGTATTGCATTTCTCTATAATGACGCTCAACGGTTTCTCTTTGGCCTTTGAAAGGAGACAGTTCATTTGCAAAGTATGCGTTAATCGGTTCTACAGGCGTTGTTGACACTGTTGGATTTGCATTTGCGATGGCGCGTATGTATCCTGCTTCTGTGTAAGGGTTATCAATATTGTTATAATCGCGTTTTGCGTTTAGGTAGAGTCTGTTTTTATCGTAAGTTAAAAATAATCCGACTGCAATGAGTGATGGGTATAGGAATGCCTGGATTTTGCGACCCTGTCTGTATTGGCCCCAGCCAGGAAGGACAGCAGAACGCCAAGTAGCGCCACCACGAGTCAGGTCTTTTCGGCTTTCGCTTGCGAGCCTTTCCTCTTCCTCCCTTCGTTTTTTCCGTTCTTGTTCCTCTTTTGCCTTCTGGTCTCCAAGGAGTTTATCTGATTTTTCCTTTTCCGCCTGTTCTTTCTTTAGGCGCTCGGCATCTTCCTTTTCTTTTTTGAGACGTTCTTTTTCTGCGGCGGCAAGAGCTTTTGCTTCTTCTGCCTTTCTCATCTTTTCTTCTTCATCTGCCGTGATGTGTTCTTTATAAACGACTTTCAAAATATCTGATTTAGAAATGACAGCGGTCGTGCCGTCCTCTTTTTGAATTTTGATTTTGTTTTGATCTTGTTCTGTGATTTTTCCTTTGATCGTACCACCACGCTTCAAAAGAATATTTTCAGCAAGAAGACTCGAAGAAAAGATAAAAAGAAAGAAAGAGATTGCTATAGTTTTAGAATAAAGAGGAGATGATTTCAAAGGATTTCTCATTTGTTTCAGTATTACTTAACTTTGACTATCGTCTGCCTTGCGGCAATAAAGCTGTTATTTCCTATGCTCTCTCTCTTGTACGGCTATTGCAAGGAATTTTTTAATCAAAGTGCAGATCACAATGGCGAAAGAAGCGTCATCCAAGACACTTCCTTTCCATGTTATGAAGATGTTTGCTCAAAATGCACTCCTAAAAAAACAAGGAAATTATCCTAAGCCTCGACTTCTGCCATCAAAAAGCTATGAACTTGCTCTGCACACTTTCTACCTTCTGAGATTGCCCAAACGATCAAAGATTGACCACGTCTCACGTCGCCACAAGCAAAGACTTTCGGAAGGGATGTGGCAAAAGAACCAGGTTTTGTTCCAAACTCCGCCTTCACATTTCCTCGCCCATCTAGTGTTAAACCATCTTTCTGCAAATCGACAAGCAGACCTTCTTTGATAGGGTTTACAAAACCCATAGCAAGTAAAACCAAATCAGCTGGCCATTCAAAATCGGAACCTGGGATCGGAATGAGTTTGCCATTTTCTTCCTTCACTTCTTGTCCGATGATGGCAGTCACTTCACCCTTGTCGTTGCCTTTGAACCCAAGAGTTGAGACGGCCCATTTACGAGTCACACCTTCCTCGTGGGATGTAGAAGTGCGGTACATCTTTGGATAGAGTGGCCAAGGTGTAGACGGGTCTCTTTCTTTTGGTGGTTCTGGAAAAATTTCGATTTGTGTGATCGACTTTGCGCCATGTCTGTTTGATGTTCCCACACAATCGGAACCAGTATCACCACCACCGATCACGATGACATTTTTACCTTTTGCATCAATGATTTCCAATTGGTCACCGGCAACATACTTGTTGTTTTTTGATAAAAATTCCATTGCAAAGTGGACACCTTTTAGTTCTCGACCGGGAAGCGGTAAATCACGTGGCACTTCTGAACCGCATGCGAGTACGATCGCATCAAAATCAGCTTGCAGTTGCTTGGTGGTTATGTCAACGCCTACGTTGACATTAGTTTTGAAAACTACACCTTCAGCTTCCATTTGTTTGACTCGTTTGTCGATATGCCATTTTTCCATTTTAAAATCCGGAATACCATATCGTAAAAGACCGCCAATACGATCATTTTTTTCAAATAGTGTTACACTGTGCCCTGCTCGAGCTAACTGCTGACTTGCGGCAAGCCCAGCGGGCCCCGATCCAACAACTGCTATCTTTTTGCCGGTTTTATGTAAGGGTGGTTGTGGAATTACCCATCCCTCTTCCCAAGCTCGATCAACTATCGTGCGTTCAATGGACTTGATCGAGACGGGCGGTTCGATGATGCCTAACGTACAAGCTGATTCACAAGGTGCCGGGCATAATCTACCAGTGAATTCAGGAAAGTTATTGGTTTTTGATAGATTTTCCCATGCTTCTTTCCAACGGCCTTTATACACAAAATCGTTGAATTCAGGAATCAAATTATCAACTGGGCATCCCGTCTCACCATGGCAAAAAGGAATCCCGCAATCCATACACCTTGCGCCTTGTTCCTTTGCGACATCCTCAGCGAAAGGCTTCTCAAATTCTTTATAATTTTTGAGCCTTTCGTTAGGTGCAATTTTTTGAAGATATTGTTTTTTGTATTCTAAAAATCCTGTTGGTTTACCCACGTGCGACGACTCCCTCTTTATTTTTGTTCACTGTACCGCTGTTCTGCTCTAATTTTAAATTTTCAAGTGCCTTTTTGTAATCTCTTGGAATGACTTTCAGAAAGTTTGGAAGCTCTTTATCCCATGCTGACAAGATTTCACTGGCTCGTTTAGATCCAGTGTATGTTTTGTGATTTTCGATAAGAGCCTTCACTTCTGCAATTTCGGCGGCTTCAGTGATCGATTCTAGTTCCACCATTTCTGGGTTGATCAGTGCTTGTGCCTTTCCAGATGGATTCCAAATGTATGCGATCCCACCTGACATCCCGGCGGCGAAGTTTCGACCTATGTTACCTAGAACGATGACTCGACCTCCAGTCATGTATTCACAACCATGATCGCCCATGCCTTCCACAACGACATAGGCACCAGAATTCCTTACACAAAATCTCTCGCCTGCAAGTCCATTGACATAGGCATTCCCACTAGTTGATCCAATAAAACAGGTGTTACCGATGACGATATTTTCTTCAGCTTTATAAGGAGCATTCTTTGGAGTTTGGAAAATCAATTTTCCACCACAAAGTCCTTTGCCCACATAATCATTGCCTTCGCCGACCAATTTGAGAGTCATACCTTTTGTTGCAAATGCACCAAAAGATTGACCAGCTGTTCCCTCAAATTCGATTTTGATTGTGTCTTCTTCGAGTCCGTCCGTGCCATATTTTTTTGTTACTTCATGAGATAACATCGTACCGACAGATCTATTTAAATTCACAATTGTAGACTTCAGTTCAACTTTTTGTTTGTGATCAATTGCCGCTCTCGACTTGCGAATGAGTTCATTATCGATCTGTTCGTCGAGATGGTGATTTTGTTCTTTGGAACGGAAAAGCCCAGTAGGGAACACGGCAGTTGGTCTATGTAGTACTTTTGTAAAATCCAATCCCCTGGCTTTCCAGTGATGGTGCGGTCGTTTGAATTGGATTTTTTGAACTTGGCCAATCATTTCTTCGAATGTCCGGAACCCAAGTTTTGCCATAATCTCACGTACTTCTTCAGCAACAAACGTCATGAAGTTGACAACGTATTCAGGTTTTCCTGTAAATTTGTTCCTTAAAAACTCATCTTGAGTTGCGACGCCCACAGGGCATGTATTGAGATGGCATTTTCTCATCATAATACAACCAACTGCAACTAACGCTGATGTAGAGAATCCAAATTCCTCGGCACCAAGAAGAGCTCCGACAACTACGTCTTTTCCAGTAAGTAGCTTGCCATCAACAGCCAAGTAAACTCGGTCTCTTAGGCCGTTTGCCACCAATGTTTGGTGGGTTTCAGAAAGCCCCAACTCCCAAGGAGTCCCCGCATGATGGATAGAAGATATGGGGCTAGCGCCTGTTCCACCTTCATGGCCTGCGATCAATATGTGATCAGCATGTGCTTTTGCAACACCAGCGGCCACCGTACCAACACCTGATTCAGATACAAGTTTTACGGAAACTCGCGCTCTTGGATTTGAGTTTTTTAAGTCAAAAATCAGTTGTTTAAGGTCCTCAATTGAGTAAATGTCATGATGAGGGGGAGGAGAAATCAATGTCACTCCTGGTGTCGAATAACGAAGCCACCCGATGTACTTGTCAACTTTATGTCCAGGGAGCTGCCCACCTTCACCTGGTTTTGCCCCCTGTGCCATTTTGATTTGGAGGTCATCTGCATTTGTTAGATACTCCATAGTAACGCCAAATCTACCCGACGCAACTTGTTTAATTGCAGAACGCATCGAATCACCGTTAGGTAGAGTTTTAAATCGAACGGGATCTTCCCCACCTTCACCAGTGTTTGATTTTGCTCCTAATCGGTTCATCGCAATCGCAAGTGTTGTATGAGCTTCCCAAGATATGGACCCATGACTCATCGCTCCTGTTTGGAATCGCTTGAGGATCGACTTTACAGATTCAACTTCTTCGATGGGGATCTCTTTCGAACCTTCGAAATCTAGATTGAATAGACTGCGAAGCGTGATTGCTTTTTCATGTTGGTCATCAATGAGCGCTGAGAACTCTTTAAAGATTTTGTAATCTCCGGTTTGTGTGGCTCTTTGCAATTTATGCACCGTTGTAGGTGTATAAAGGTGAGTGTCTCCATTTTTTCGAAAGTAATGAACTCCACCAGGTTCCAAGTTGTTTGGGAAAAAGGTAGGATCATATGCGCTAGTGTGTCGTCTAACGGTCTCCTCTTCGAGCATTTCGAGAGAAAGTCCTTCGATTTTTGATTGTGTACCTGCAAAGTAGTTATTTACAAGTTCAGAATCCAAACCAACAGCCTCAAAAATTTGGGCACCACAATATGATTGTAGGGTGGATATTCCCATTTTTGAGAACACTTTAAACAATCCTTTCCCGATGGACTTGATATAATTCTTTTTCGAAGTTTTATAATCTTTCGCTTCTGGTAGCAGTCCTTGTTGTGCAAGGTCAGCTAATGTTTCAAAGGCAAGGTAAGGATTGATCGCATTTGCCCCATATCCACATAACAAAGCAAAATGTGCCACTTCTCGTGGCTCACCTGATTCAAGCACGATGCCAGCTCTCGTTCTCAATCCTTGGCGAATCAAATAATGATGAATTCCTGCCACTGCAAGAAGTGATGGGATCGCGGCACGAGTCTCAGATACACCCTGATCAGTGAGAATGATCATCGTTACACCATTTTCACGGATCGATTTTGCCGCATCTTGGCATACACGATCTAATGAATTTCTCATATCATGCTTTTTTTTGGGGTCAAAAAGGATTTCAAATGTTTTTGCTTTGAAATGTCCTTCGCTAATCTGTTTGATTTTTTCAAATTCCTCGTTCGTAAGAATCGGATGTTCCAATTCGAGACGATGTGCATGTTCCGGCTGTTCGTCGAGAAGGTTTCCCTCAGGCCCAATATACGTTGTGAGCTCCATTACCAATTCTTCACGAATTGGATCGATCGGCGGGTTAGTAACTTGTGCAAAATTTTGTTTAAAGTAGCGGAATAGTGGTTGTGGTTTTTCACTTAATACCGCGAGAGCAGAGTCAACACCCATTGAGCCCACTGGCTCCTCACCATTGATACCCATAGGTTTGACAATTGTGAAAACATCTTCATGTGTATAACCGAAGGCACGTTGCCTTTCCAAGATTGTTTCGTGTTGTGGTTGTTTTACGTTATCTGGTTCTGGTAAAGATCCAATTCGTATCATATTGTCTTCAACCCATTTGCGGTAAGGCTTTTGAGTTGAAATTTGTTTTTTTATCTCTTCATCATCTAGGATTTGACCTTTTTCCATATCGATGAGTAGCATTCTTCCTGGGCGAAGTCTATCTTGCTTGAGTATTTGTTCAGGAGGAAGATTCAGCACACCTGCTTCTGAGCTCATGATGATTTCGTCATCTTTTGTGATTACGACTCTTGCAGGTCGAAGTCCATTCCTATCAAGAGTTGCACCAATGATACGACCGTCTGTAAATGCAATGGCCGCAGGTCCATCCCACGGTTCCATAATGGTTGCGTGATATTCGTAAAACGCACGTCTGTCTGCATCCATAGTTTTGTTCTTTGACCAAGCCTCGGGAATCATCATCATCACAGCATGTGGAAGACTCCTACCGCCCATCACCAAAAGTTCAAGAACTGTATCAAATGTAGCAGTATCTGACTGCCCTTCCATAACGATTGGCAACATTCTTTTTAGTTCTTCACCATATAACGGCGATTCCATGACCATTTGCCGAGCCGCCATCCAATTCATATTGCCACGGAGGGTGTTAATCTCTCCATTATGTGCAATCTGTCGATAGGGATGAGCTAAATCCCAAGTAGGGAATGTATTCGTAGAAAATCTGGTATGCGTTAGGCAAAAAGCAGATGTTAGATCAGGAGATTTGAGATCCTCATAGAATTTTTTAACTTGGTCACCAAGTAACATACCTTTGTAGACTATCGTGCGCGAAGAGAAACTTGGAACATAGTACTGTGATCGGTCAAGTTTGTATTCACTTCTTATGCGTCTATCGATGAGTCGTCGAATGAGAAAAAGTTTCCTTTCAAATTCATCCGATGTTTTGATCTTTTTAGATTTTTTACCTATAAATACTTGTTTGAACACAGGCATAGTCTTTGATGCAACGATACCTGCGTATTCTTTATTGATGGGAACCTCTCTAAAACCTAGGAAGGTTTCACCTTCGTCAACGATGACCTTTTCGATTACATTTTCGATGGCCTCGCGTGTATTTTTATCCTGTGGGAGAAATAGAACGCCCACGGCATAATCGCCTTCTTTGGGTAAATCGAATGGAAGAACCTTGCGAAAGAATGCATCAGGAATATTGATCATAATGCCCGCTCCATCCCCCGTTTTTGGATCCGCTCCTTCTGCTCCTCTATGTTCAAGGTTGCACATAAGCCGAATGCCTTTGTCTACAATGTCTCTCGAACGTTTGCCCTTGAAGTTTGCAATGAAGCCGACTCCACAGGAATCCTTGTCTTCTTTCGGGTCGTACATACCTTGCGCTTGGGGTCCGAGTGGGGGGAGTGTGTATGGATTTCTTTCTGTATGCATGAGTATCCTATCCTTAAGCAAGTAATGTACCTTGTCTCTCAAAAGGGATCTAGTGTCGAATCCTTTTGAATTCAGCAATTTGATTTATTTTTAGGCAAACGTTAGCATTGAAAAATGCTTTCAATATAAGCAAAATGCAAATTATATCTTCATTATGGCTAATTATTATGCAAAGCTGGAATTCGGATCAATTTGGATCAGAGTACAAGAAAGTGGCGATGTGTTTGATCCGTACGAAGATTGCTTATTATCGCGGACTAAATTCCAAGCCAAGATCGAATGCGTTTTGCCGCTTCGTCCTTGGGGATGTTTGAGACGTTTAGTTTAAAATGAGCCGCCTCTATGTAAGTAGGTATCCGTTTTTCCAAAATGGTTCTGTAAGATGACTTTTGAGAAAGATCTGGTCGGGTTGTATCGCCTTTTACTTTTTCTAGCAGCTCTTCTAGATCACGTTCGAGGTAAACGATCCGCCCAATTTTACGCAGTAAATCTATCTTTCTTATGCTTGGGATTTCTACACCCGATTCATCTAGATCAAATAAAATTCCACCACCAGAGTCCAGAATGATTCCATTTGCATTTTCTAATCTTTTTAAAATTGAATATTCTAGATTACGAAACTCATTCCAGCCATTTTTAGCAACGTAAGAAGGAATTGAGATACCGCCGTTTTCGTATACTGAAATAGAGTCGGTGGAAACTACCGGCAATTCTATGATCTTCGAGAGTGATCTAGATATTTTAGATTTACCTGCGCCTCGCGCACCGATGAGTATGACATTCATGAAGTTTAAACGTTTAAGAGGTCTGCAAGATTTGCTTGAAGCTCAGGAATATGTAAAAAGAAAGACTCAATGTCTGCTTCAGTGACCCCTGTTTGCTCTAGAGCAAAAGGTGAAATAGGGACGGACTCACCACCGATATCAATGCCAATTCCAGAAACTACCACAAGGATACTTGCGATATGAACAACAGAAGTTAATAGCGGATTTACATCTGATTGGTCTGGATTGAGATAATGAGAAACAACATCCACGAGTTCAGCCGGAAAATTCCAACGTTTGAGGAGGATGCCTGAAATTTCCATATGTGTGTAACCAAAATACTTTTTCTCAAGTAAAGGGAATGGATCTTTATTCTCTTTCAATTCATTCCGTAATTGAAACAGGACAGGTTGAAAAAATTGAGCAAGGACAATCTTACCAATATTGCAAAGCAAACCAGACGTAAACGCAAGGTCTTTGTCTATTTTGAGTTTTTTATGGACAACCATTCGGCTCGCCATTTCCGCAACAAGTAGCGAAGAGGTCCAAAGTTGAGCCGCTTCCAACTGATAGCTACTTAAGTCTTGTGTAAGAATCCCTTTTGCCGCCGTGACGAGGACGATTTCTTTTACGGTTTTGGTTCCAAGAGTCATAAGTGCCTCTTGAACTGTTCGAATTGGCTTTGAAGGGCGGTAGTATGCTGAATTGGAAAGTTTGATAACAGATGCTGTAATGGCGGGATCTTTTGATATCTCACTTGCCAAATCATTGATGTTCACATCCGGCTTTTGGAGGTTTTCCAGAACTTTGGAGACGACCGATGAGATGGATGGAAGTTTATTTACATCATTTAGGATTTGATCTACTTTTTCCTTTTCCATGGTCGTCTAACGCACCTTATAAAGGTATTTTTCCATACCCGCTTTTTTCAATAAAACTCTGCCGTCATCACAATAAAGGCTAATCGTTCTTCCTTCGTTTCCGCCGATATCTTCGACAATGACGGGGATTTTATGTTCTTCCATGAACTTTTTAACGATCAGAATGTTCTGCTCTCCAATGTTTTGTAGGAAATTTGAGTTGATGCCTTTGAACATCGAAGCCCCACCAAACATACGGCAGGAAAACTTCCCAATCGATGTACCGGCTTGTTGCATCATTTTGATTAGCTCTGGTAATGCTGATTCGCCATATTTATGAGGATTTTTTGCTTTATCTTTGCCTGTTGGGTCTTTGGCAAGCATGATATGAGAGATGCCCCCGATCTTTTGCTCTGGATCGTATAGAACGATTCCAATGCAAGACCCTAGTGTGGTACGCAGAACCACGTCCCCTTGGCCGACCTTGATATCGGCAATTCCCACATTGATGACCTTAGATTTTATCGACATCCTACTTGTTTTCTGGAGAATGGAACCATTGCTTACCTATAAACTATAGAATTAGTATCATATGCCTTCAATCAAAAAATCAAACCTTAAATCAAAAACAGACAGAAAATCAACATTCCTCACCGAAGAGCCCTACCATTTAGAATGCATTGGCGATACTGAGATTCATATTTTAGGCACTGCACATATTTCCCAATTGAGTGTGGAAGCAGTCTCAGATCTAATTGACCATGTAAATCCAGATGCCATCTGCGTAGAGTTATGTGAATCTCGTCTTAAGTCTGTAGAAGATCCCGATTATCTCAAAAAATTGGATATTTTCAAAGTTTTTAAAGAAAGAAAAATGTGGCTTTTGCTATCAAGTTTGATTCTTTCTTCCTTCCAAAAGAAAATGGGTAAAAACGATATCAAACCTGGTGATGAGATGCGCAAAGCCATAGAACTGGCTCGCAGATCTCAGACATCTGTTTTTGCTGTTGACCGCGAAATTCAAACCACTTTACGCAGAGCTTGGGGAAATGTAGGATTTTTTTCTAAGATGTATTTGTTTTCTGCCTTACTTACATCTCTCTTTGTTAAGGAAGATGTAAGCACGGAAGACATTGAGAAAATGAAAAGTGATGATATTTTAAAAGACCTTTTTTCGCAATTGCCAGGAAAATATGAGTCCATCAAACACGTGATTATCGATGAGCGAGATGTATATTTGGCAGAAAAAATTCGTCGAGTCGCTCTGGAGTCTGGAGTAAAAAAAGTTGTGGCAGTTGTTGGAGCTGGTCATTTAAAAGGGATCATCAATCACATCCAACATACTCACGATTTACAACCACTGGAAGTTATTCCCGAAAAAAAATGGATGGATACGGCGCGTCTTGCCGCCTACCCAGTGTTTTTTGGTGCACTGATTGCATATACATCGTATTCGCAAGGTGCAACTGCGGGTACGGATCTAATTTGGAAGCTCATTTTTATCAAAGGAGGACTTGCGGCACTGGGAGCCATCATCGCTTTAGGACATCCCATTTCCATTATTCTTGCATTTATTACGGCACCGATTGGAACCTTTGTTCCCATTTTTAAGGCAGGTTGGGTTGCCGCACTTTCAGAATCTTACTTGAGAAAACCCGTTGTTGAAGACTTTGAACGCATTGGAACAGATTCAGAAAGCTTTCAAGGCTTTTGGAAAAACCGTGTGATTCGAATCTTTTTGATCTTTTTTCTCCCGCAATTTGGTTCCACTATTGGGACTTTTATCGTTGCCTGGAAAGGGCTCAGTGACATTTTTTAGAAACCTGAGGCATTCATTCGTCTAAGAGAAGAGCGATGAGACTAAAAATTATTTCCACAATTCTTCTCGGCAGTTTTTTGCTCTTTCTTGGATGTAAATCATCGCTTGTAGATTTGTGCCCTAATTTATTTTCAAATTCCACTGTAAAGTCTGCTGTTTCGTCGTCGGTTCCATCTTGCCATAAGGCCGAAGCAACAAATCACAGTTCAGGCAATCAAAATGAGAAAAAGACGGATTTTGATTGTGACTGTCCTCTCGTATTTTTAGATTATACTTCGGTCGGGGATTACCCATCGTTACTTAATAACAAAAATTTATCGTTCACCTATCTTTCGTTTGATTCTCTAGTTGCTCGTGCACATGTGGCGCCATTTACGTGGAATCATTCGCTAGCATCAGGTAACAGGCGCTCTTTTTCCTCTGCCACAGAGCATTTTACAGGGTCAATCCGTCTACTAATCTGATTCAAAGCCTTTCGTTTACTTCAATTCTCTCTCATTTCTCAATTACTATAAGGAAGGTTCTATATGAATCGCAAACAATTCGTAACTAAATCTGCTGCTGTTATTGCAACTACAGGAGCTCTGACTCAACTATTTGGACAAGACCATAAACATGATTCAAACACTATGTCCTCACCGGGCAAAAATTCTAAATATGCAAAAGCGATGATGGCCGCCATCCATTGTAAGCTTGCGGCAGAAGTTTGTTTGGGACACTGTATCGCAGAAATGGCAAACGGTGACAAAAGTCTGGGAGCGTGTGCGACTTCTACGATGGAAGTGATTGCCGCATGTGAAGCCTTTACAACGTTAGCTAGCCAATCATCTAAGTTCACAAAAAAGTTAGCGTCTCTTTGTGAAGATATTTGTGAAGCTTGTGCCAAAGAATGCAAAAAGCATGCAGACCATCATAAAGAGTGTAAGGACTGTATGGAAAGCTGTAATGCTTGCGCTAAGGAAATGGACAAAATCTAAGCCTTAGATTTTGCTCTTAACATGCATTAGGGAAAGTTAGAAAAAACGTTCCCTAATGCGTTTATTTTTTAACGCTTTTTCTTTTTTGGAGCTATTTTCTTTTTTGAAGCTGTTTTTGTCTTCGTCACTTTTTTCTTTGGTTGAGCTTTGGCGTTTGTTGACTTGGATTTTGTTTTTTTATAAACAGAAGGGTCATACTTAGAAAAATCAACTACCTCAACCTTTTTCGGAACAGCGTGTTTTGGATTGGCGGTCGCTCCAACTGGTGTGATAGGATCTTTTGGTGTTCCTAAAAATTCACGTAACGTACGTAAGTTTTCTTCTCTACGTACAAGATTATAATTTCCTGGTATATCAAACCATAAATCTCTTCCTTGACCGAATTCTGTACTTTCTTGTGGAGGAAATGTAAAATCCTCTATAGCAGAAAGGGGTTGGAATAAAGGGAAAAAGAGAGCATTTTTATAATTCTTTTTTGCCCAGTCCGAACCATAGCCCCAAAAAGAATACTTTGTATTTTGGAACTTCTGTGTGCCATGATATGGCGTGCCAAGAGTAATGAGACGTTTTATCTTTCTTCTAGATTCGTCAGGTAACACAAGACAGATGAGCCCTCCTGTGTTGTGGGCAATGATCGTCGTCTCATTAGGTGCGGTTAGTATTTGTTTAGAGATATGTAAAACTGCTTCTTCTAAAGATTTCGGATCTCGAAGTGTAGATAGAATCGAGACGTGAAAACCTAAGTTGTCCAGGTTAGATTTGAGTCGGGTATAGAATGCTTTGCCCGCTTCATGACCAGGTACAATCAGAATGTCTTTGCCGGTACAATCTTCCAATTTTGTATGACTTGGAAGGTAAAAGAGAAACTTCGCCCAGAGCCGTTCTAAATTTTCAAAAAAACGAAACATATCCATTAGGATTCTTGGATGTGAAATTCTTGTCTATGAAAATCGAAGTTTATTTTGAGGTTCTTGTGTAAACACCGTCCCATGGCATTTTGGGAGGTTCTTTGTATAAAATTTGGCACCTTTCGATGAGAACCTTAGCTGAAACATCTTTTTCTCCAAAAAATCTCAAACAACTTTCAAATCCACGAATGGCTTCATCCCACTTTTGTTCCGTATACGCCTGGAAGGCTTTTCGATAAACGATTTCTCCTTCGAGGAGTTCCTCCGTTGTAGCTTCGATAGGACAGATCAGCCCAAAAATGCTGAAGGGAGCGTCCTTTCCTTTCACACGGATCCGGTCGAGGAAGCGAAAATGAAAGAAATCTTTACAAGCTGATTCGATGCTCTCGGAGACCAATATGTCAACGCCGTAATCTTTGGCCGCGGCTTCCAATCGGGAGGCAAGATTGACCGTATCACCCATCATAGTATAGGAAGCCAAACTGTCTGTTCCCATAAATCCAACCTTTGCCAATCCGCAATTCAGTCCGATCCGAAAGGTCATATTTCTTGCCGAAGCGGTGTAGTCCATTTTTTCGTTCCAAACATGTTTCAATTCCTTCAGTTTGGCGATCATTTCAAGAGAAGACTTACATGCGAGAACAGGGTGGTTTGCAAATTGAATGGGTGCACCATAAATACCAACAATCGCATCACCGATGTATTTGTCCAAAGTACCGGAGTTTGCTTTTAAGATGAGAGTCATGGCCGATAGATATTCATTTAAAAGTCGAGCAAGGTCTGTTGCACTCAGCTCTTCACTGATGGAAGAAAATCCTGCAACATCAGAAAAAAATGCGGTAATTTCCCATTCCCCACCTTTTTTTAATAAATCCATATCATCAAGCGCTTGTGATACGACTCCAGGATCGACTAAGTTGCGAAGGATGCTATTGAATTTTCTTTTGTCTTTACCTTCCGTATATGTTAAGTATGCAAACCCCATCAAATACGAGAGTGGAAAAGAAATGATAAAAGGAGCAGGAGACAGCACATAATCAAATCGGTAAAGCCCGTAGAACAAACCTATGAATAGAGTAACTGCTATAAATGGAAAAATATTTCGAAGCCAATGTTGTTGGCTGACGAATAACACATAACTACCAACAAAAAGTAATAGAATCGCAAATAGATCTCCCCATGCTTCATTTAATTCTGTAAGCATGTGGCCTTCAATCAAGTTGGATGCAAAAACAGCCTGACCCATAACTCCTGGTAACAATCCATATGGTGTCACAATATCATCGTGTGTAGAAGCGGCAGATGTTCCGATTAATACAATTTTGTTTTCAAATAATGTCGGTGGTACTGTCAATTGGTCAGGATCTTCGATTTCCCCCGAATTGAGTTTGTTTAAGGATTCGATGATCCCCGCCGCTGAATACCGTGGAATGGAACGTACTTCTTCTTCTGAGTAATAATAGGCTCTAACAAAACCTCTTTTGCCATAAGGAATTTCTCTTGTTTTGCCTTCTCGACTCACAATTAGTTTATTATCCTTTAATTCGGCCGTGATTGGGTATCCTTCACTAAATGCTCGTAAAGCAAGAGATGGAAAATGGTAATCTTTCCATCGCATCATTGGAGAAAATCTGCGAAGAATGCCATCGCTATCAGCAATCACATTCACAACGTGAACAAATGACGCTGTTTTCCCAATTTCACCAATCGGGAAAGAGGCACTTTCGTAACGAACAAATGGAGATTCTCCAAGAAGATTGATTTGAAAACGCTGCGACGCAGCCTCCATTTCTGTATTTACTTTAGTGGCGATGTCACTCCGAAGGTTTAAAGCGTGTGAAATATTTTTAAAACTCAGATTTGCATCTACCAGAGCCGCATCTCGATCGGATCTCTCTGTAAACATGATATCGATCAGAGTCAATTTGGGAGGTGTCAGCAAGTTCACATAACTGAGAATTGTCGGATATGCAGTTCTTTTCCAAGGCCACTGGCCAAGTTCGGGATCATCGGCATGTCTTGCTATACTTTGTTCATCAATGTCGATGATCACAATGTCTTTGGACATGTGATGGTGGTAAGGGAAAACAACGAAGAGCGCATCAGAAAGCTTACGATTGAGTGTGGAGAACATACCAAATACAATCATTAGTAGTAAAATGCTACCCGGTATCAGCACCGTATAAACGAGAGGGATAAATTGTTTTGCTTTCATCTTTGAAGGAGATCTTTGAAGCGATTCCATTGATCCTTAGGTGGATTGGATTCTATTTTTTCCTGATTCGCTTCTATTTTTACTAATCTAGCTATGCGTTCATTTGTATCTGGATGCGTTTTTTTAAATGTCTTTGCATTTTCTGACTTTGCTAGACTAGAGAGAAAATCGCCCAATCCGCTAGGCGCATAACCTGCTTGTGACGCAAGGGCCACGCCCGCTTCGTCAGCTTCCCATTCGACGGCGGCATCTCTTCCTTTTTCTAATAGTTGCGATTCCAATCCGTCGAGTGCCGCAGATGCGGCAGCGCCTATAACTTCACCACCAGAAGGACTAAGCAAACCAGTTAGGATTTCCAAAAATATATTAGGACTGGTAAATTGACCACTATGAAAAAGTACCACATGACCAACCTCATGCGAAAGAATTCCTGCGAGCTCTGTTTCACTTTTTACTCGTTTCAGTGTTCCTTTCGTGATAAAAATAAATCCTCCAGGGCAAGCGAAGGCATTTTCTTCAAGTGTGTCTAAGACTCCGAATTTGAAACTCAGATCACGCCTAGAGGAAACGGCCGCTATACGACCGCCCACTTGATTGATGTAACGAGTGAGAGATTCAATCTTATAAAGTGGATATTTTTTAAGGAGTCTTGCGGAAAGTGCACGTCCCATTTTGACTTCGGCTTTTGTAGTGTCAGACGGAGACGGTAGATCAAAACCTTTATCATTTTCCAATGTGGTGCTTTGATTGCCAGTGGTTGTTGCTTCGCCATTTTGGGCGGAACTTTCTGATAAGGACTCAAGCCATCGTAAGGATTCAAAGTCGTAAAGTTCCGCACCTCCACGCACTCGCATTTTTTCGGTCTCTGAAAGGCCTCTGGCGGCGGCAGTCTTTGTAAAGTCGGAAGCCCTTTGCCTTGCCGCAACAGTTTCCGTCGAATTGGAGGAAGTCCCTAGTTTGATTTGGCTACTAGGCGGAAGGGGAGAGACGAATAGCTTTGAAACCCAACCCGTTTTTTCCCGTATCCTTACTTGAACAAATAACCCTTGTTCGCTGACGGGATTGAGGCTTTCTCCTAAGGTAAGTGCGGAACCTTCGGAAGAAAGCTGTGGTTCCGATAGTAACTTTGCCTTCGGACTTTGGACATACAAGATGCTTTTTGCGTTGATCGAAAAAGAAAATGTAGCCATTACAGCAAAAATTAGAATCAGTTGTCCCATTGGCAGGAAATGATAGGAAAGACCCAAAGAAAGAAAACACTTTTTTGAAAATGTTTCTTTCGAATTGACAATTTCGCAACCTACGGGCGAAACTCACGGAATGAAACGCGCGCTTCAATTACAGGTTCTTCTTTTATTCATCTTTGTAGGTTGCCAAAATCCGAAAGATAAGAGTAATTCGATTGAAGCACTATTGACACGATTTTTGATACGAAATGCCTTAACGGCAAGTGCGATCAATTCCGAATTACCCACTTCTTTATCAGTTCCCATTCCTAGGTCCATTCGTAAGCCGAATAGCAGCGCAAGGTCCCTCGGAAAATCATCAAGAAAATTTCAAGTCCGAGATCTAGATATCGATTCCTTGGAAAACTTTTACAATGCAGGCTTCTCTGGCCAAACCGATTTGCAATCGGGTGGCGATTATATAGCCGAGATTCTTCAAGAGGCTAAAAGAGATTTGATTTTAATCAGTAGCGCTTATTCAAAAGCTAAAGCTACTCCAGGCGTCTGTATACCAGGAGGAGTAGCGACTACTGCCATTAATCAAGTAATGCTGGATGAAATTGTTTCTGGTTTGGAAGATTTAGGACTCTCAAATGCGGAGGCAAAAGCAGAACTCTCCACCTTACAAGAAGAGGGTGTGTTGCCCAATCTTGGTCAAGAGATACCGAATCCAGCAATGGTTTACAAGGCTTCGAGTAATCCAGATTATGATGTGGAACTATCCTATTCGTTTTCAGATTCCATAGGTAGCCCCGTTGTTTGCCCGACAAACAACAAATTTCAAAAGATCCTAAAATTCAAATCTGATTTCAGTAGAATTTTTAGTTCCACACGGAAAACGATAAAATCATTCGGGACCTCTATAGACATTACAGCCTCAATCACGAATTTCAGTGGAACGGGAAAAAAGGATAAGACAGTGCTGAACTTCAGAAGAGTTTTAGCACCTGGTAAAGGAAGTAAAACGATTTCTAAAACAAAATTTATACTAGAGCAATGTAACTCAGATTCAGCGAGTAATGTGGGTAATTGTGTTACACTAGGTTATAGAAATGAAGAAAACTTTAGCGGAAGTAAGTACACTACGAATGTTAAAGGTCGTACAGATGATGAGGGTGGCTATCTACGTACCGATTATTACGATGCAGATGAGAACGATTTTTACGAGTATGAAGAAGCTTTTAATGCAGCGGGAGAACTTGCCTACTACTCAATGGATTCAACATTTGGTTCTGATGCCAACTTAGTGGATTACCCACAAGATTTTGGCGAGGTAGGAGATTTCACTAATTATCTAAAATATTATGAAGATACATATACGTTTGAAGACCAAGTAACGCTAGCCATTAACACTTTAGGAACTCTGGGCACTACACCAGGTACAGTATCCAATGGAACTAATTACCTATTAGATGAGTTTGTGATTTATCCAACTGGAGTTAACCCGAATACGGATTCAATTGGTGAATACCAATTAGGAGAAGGATTGGGAGTTAATGCCGACGACCTGGGAGACATTGCAATCAGTGAGGTATACGTAGATTTTTATGGTGAACTCTCGGATTTAACCACTGGTTTAAAGGTCTGGCGAGTCACTTACGATACTGATGGATTCCCTCAGTTTACTCAACTAACTACGACACTCAAACAAATTTAATTATATGAAACAATTTCTAATTTTTCTCCTTCTTTTTGCTTCGCTTTCATCGCTGAATGCATCCGAACCATTTAACAACATACAAGGATTTTATGGAGAACGGGCGGCAGGTTTAGGTGGAGCGTTTACTGCGCTTTCCGATGACCCTTCCGGAGCCTATTACAATCCTGCTGGTCTAGGATTTACATATAATGATGGTATCTCGATTTCAGCGAGTAATTTCAAAAATGTAAAACGAAGTTATCTCAATATCGATACACCTGGTCAAACATACAACCAAACTCACCAAGGCTTTGATCCAAACTTTATTGGCTTACTTAAGAATTTCGATAAATGGAAATTTGCATTTTCGATTGTGAATACGTATAACTTTGCTTACAATCGGGCAGACCAAGTCAATTATCCTCTCGTTTCCCCAACGATCAATACAACTAGAAATTACACAAAAGAAAGATACAATCAGCTCTTAGTAGGCCCAAGTATCGCTTATCTTGTAACGAACAAGTTATCTCTAGGTGCAACACTGTATTATATGAACGACACCAAGGAAGTGTCCCGCAGCCAATTCCAGCAGTTTTCTGATTTAAGCTATGTAATGCGAAGTTATGTAGACAACCGTCAAACATCAGGATTGATGCCCATCCTTGGAATTCAGTACCAACCTTTCCAGAAAGTTTCTCTCGGTATGAGTATACGTCGCATATTTGTGACAGGTGGCAATCGACTTTATAATGAAGTTTATGTAGACTCAAAGAGAGCACCTGGAACTTCAGCTGTCGACTTTATCGAAGGATCGAGTTCCGCATTTTCAGCCGTTGAGGCTGGGGCTTTGGTTCAAAAACCCAAGCTCACTTCTTCGATCCCGCAAACGACTGAAATTCGTTGGGGGGCGGCATTTTTCCCGACATCTAGATTTCTTACTTCCTTTGATGTTATTTATACCTCAGGGTACAAAGTGAAACAATCACAAGATGAATTCAGCAGGCGCGGGACTCGAAATACTTTCACAATGACAGATTCCGAGTTGCGAGAGTTGACGCGTTCCTCTACAACAAATTTTGCATTTGGTATGGAATACTATCTTATGGACACCTTTGCTATATTAGCTGGTGTATATACAAACGAACCCAACACAAAACCCATCTCTTGGACCCAATCGGCTGTAGATCTTTATTTGCAAAATACGTTTGCAAATCAAATCCAGGCAACTTCGGGAGATAATACGTTCGTATATAAAGTGGCTCGTTCTGGTACGGATCCACGTAATGAATATTCTAGAAATCGTGGGCTAAGCTTGGGATTTTCATGGGCAACATCAAAGTCATCGGTATCTGTTACTTTTATACGTGAAGTAGGACAAGGCAACTCTCGTATCGATCCGAATTCACTTTCGCAATCTTTTGAATACAGCGCACATTCCTTGTACATTATGGTAAGCTCGCGAAATTGATTAAAGCGATTTTATATTTTATTATTTTCTGTAATGTGTTATTTGGTCAGGATAAACCGAATTATTCCATGGCCAGAAAGGAAATCTCCATTGCCTGGGAAAGGCTTTATCCTCTCCCATTTTCTAAAATAGTAAATGAAGACCCGCTAAAAAGAGGAGTTTTTCTCGAAAAAAGAAAAGACAACCGTCAAGTCTGGATTTACAACTTTACAATCTTTATGCCAAAATATGATCGCAATCAGAATGATCCAAAAGCCCTTGAACAAGGCCGCGAAATCTTAGTTTATTTCTTATGGGAGCCTTCAAATCTTGAGGAACCATATAGAATTCAGTTAGGTGAATTAAATCAAAACCTTTAGGAGTACATATGTCATTACCAAAAGAAACAGCTGACCAACTTATGATAGAAAAAATGGTAAAAGAAGGATTGAGTCATGCGTTTATCGATGACTTTATTGAAAAAGTAGACCAAGTTCGAAAGGGAGAGACAGGAATTGTTAGGTGGGATACTGTAGGTGATCTAGATCCTAAACAAGATGAAATCGATCTCACTGAAATTCAAAAAAATTATAAAGGATCCAAAGAAAATTTAGCTAAATTGGTAGTAATCAAACTCAATGGTGGACTGGGTACTTCCATGGGTTTGGATAAAGCAAAGTCACTCATCCCCATAAAGGATAATAAATCATTTTTGGCAGTTATGGCATCCCAAATCGAGTACATTCGGGAGAAATTTCATATCGAAGTTCCTCTTCTACTGATGGATTCGTATAACACACAGGACGATTCTCAAAATCTTCTCAGGCAAATCGGTTTCAAACAAAAAATTACAACTTCTTTCCTCCAACACAAGGTTCCGAGGTTGGATGCAAAGACTCTTGCGCCAGTGAATTTTAAATTTCCAAAAGAAGACTGGTGCCCACCAGGTCATGGCGACATTCATTTTACATTGATCGAAACAGGAATTTTAGATGAGCTTATCAATATGGGTTATGAAATTGCTTTTCTTTCCAATGGTGATAACCTCGGAGCCACGGTAGATGCTCATATTGTCACCTATCTTTTGAAGGAAGGTATAGATTTTGCAATGGAGATGACTCCGAAAACTTTGGCGGATAAAAAGGGCGGCGCCATATATCGTAAATTAAACGACGGAATCTTTCAAAAATATGAATTGCTTGAGACGGCTCAAGTTCCAAAAGAGAATGAACACGAGTTTAGTGGCATAGGGAAGTTCCGAACATTTTCTACAAACAACCTTTGGATCAATTTAAAGGCATTGCGCAAAAGGTTTTTAGAAGGTAATTTTTCTCTTTCACTCATCGTCAATCCGAAGGTTGTTGAAGGTACTGATGTCATTCAATTGGAAACAGCTATGGGTTCGGCGGTTGGTAACTTTGCAAAATTCAAAGGAATCATTATCCCAAGGGATCGTTTTGCTCCGGTTAAAAAAACTGAGGATTACCTAATTCGTAGATCGGATGCCTATACACTCAATGAGGATTATTCCTTAACTATGTCTAAGGCTCGAAAGGAAAGTGGTCTTGGTGAAGTTTTAGTGAATTTAGATGATGCATATTACAAAAAGATCAATGCATTTGATTCATTGTTTAAATCTTATCCATCGCTTTTATTATGTGAAGAATTGAACGTAGAAGGGGAAGTTGAGTTTGATTCCTTTGTTTCCATCAAGGGTAAGGTGACAATTCAAAACAAAACTGGAAGCAAAAGGAAGATCTCAGAATTGAAAACGGAAGTTTTACAAAATCAAGTGTATTCTTTCTAATTTAGCCAACCTACACGCTTATGAAGGCTTCTTTGATTCGTTATACTTTTGTATTTTTTGGCACACTCTCGTTTATGATTGGGTGCGGGTCACCATTTTCTCCCAGAAACAATTGTATGGAGAGAAACAAATGTTCTACGATTGAAGGGGAGTGTTTTCTGCGAAATGATCTCTTCTATAAATTTTCTACAGGTGACCAAACCTATGCAACTGAGGACGTCGCCATCCTCTACAATGTCTGCTCTGGACTTCGCGACAAATGTCGCAAGAATTGCGAAAGTACGACGATATTTTAACTATTCTCTTACGAAGGAAAGGCGTCCTTTTTCGGGTAACAAGTTTTTCTCAGCAACCTCGGCAGAAAGTGAATCTAAATTAGGCGAAAGTTGGATTTTCCATTTCCCTTTTTCTTCCAACAAGTTTGAATCAATGATATAGTTGCCTCTGAAAAATTCTTGATTATTCCATCTGAGTACAAAACCATCGTCACCGTCCGATTGGATTTCTAGCTTTATCGGTTTTACGGAAGACTTCCCATCCCAATACATTGCTGTCCACGGTCCCATAAACTTCGTAATTGTGGATTCACCAAAAGCTCTTACTTTTTTGGTGTCACGAACTGGTTCGTTCAAAAGAGTAATGACTGGTTTTGAAGCTAAACTTTCTTCTTTACCAACTTCCTTTGATCGAATGGATAAGAAAAAGAATTGATTTAACTCGGGTAATGTGACTGTATATTGATTCAATTTTCCATCAACTGAAGCAACGCTTTTCCATTTGGAATCTTTACTTTTGCGTAAAAAGATAGAATGTTTTTCATACTTTGTAAGGCTTTTCCAACTGATTGTTACTTCTCGTTTGCTTAAATTCTCTATAACTCGGTCAATCTCGACAGTTGAGCTCAAATCACCTCGTTTCGCAATCAATGGAGCATATCCTCGTTCTATCTCAGAAGGCAGAGAATATGATTGGTCTTCATATTTTGAGATTACCGAATACAGGTAATCTGGATCTTTTAAATTTGTATCCGTATAACGAGTGTCTTTTGTTTCAGTGAGTTTTTCCCAATCATTTTCTCCCTTTGGAGACCTAAATATTAAATAAGACTCCGCATTTGGCGATGGCTCCCAGGATAAAACGATTTTATGATTGTATTCACCTTTAGTTGCATACAATCTTGTGGGTTTTAGTTTTACAGTTTGTAGAGGATCAAGATAACCTTGCGCATAGGAACTTCCGTCTCCCATAATTCCTTTTTTGTTGGGGAAAACTCGATAGATTTCGGAATCGCCATTTCGATTTGCTTTAAAGTCTGTAAAGGTTGGTTTGTCCGATTTTCCTAAGTATCTAAAAATTTTTGAGGATGTGTTCCATTTGTAAACAGAATAGGAATCTGCTGTTAAGTGTTGGTCCCAGTAGAGAACGATTCTATCATTGAATTTGCCTATACTGGCTTCTAGATTTGTAACCGGCAAAACTTCGGTGATTTTTGTTTCTTCGGACGCATATCCTTCGTTTGATTCTGGTGAAGGAGTCGAAATTTGTAACTCATCAACACTGGCTATCCGATAGGTATAAGCTAAATTACTTTGGACGCCTGTATCTTCATAGGTGTGTTGTTTTGCGAGACCGATAAGTTTATACTTTGTCTCATCTTTTCTTTTGCGATAAATCTCGTAACCGATTGCTTGGTCTATTTTTGACCAAATGAGTCGAATTCTATCTTTGAATTCCCCTTTTGATGCAAATATTTCTGTAGGTGGAGGCAGTCCTTCGTTACCTTTTGATTGTTTTGTTAACAATTCAGCAATTTGTGCTTCTGAAGTTAATACTTTTTCTAATCCGGTAGTTGCAATGAAGGCTGAACGCGTGAGAGTTTGAAAACTTGTATAATCAATCCACGCATATCCATCGTCTCCCCAATTTTTACCCCATGAATTCCAGACAAAAAATGCATGTTTGCTATCGTCATATCCGAGTATAATGAGAGATTGGGCACCTCTAACTTCACCTTCAAATTTAGAATAAACGCCTTTGCCACTCCAAGATAAAAAATTATCATAAGCAAGAAAACTGATTAGAACAGGGTTTCTTAGAGAGAGTGCATATTTAACAGATATTAGATCGGTCGGGTCTAATTTGTATATCTGAGAAATCCGAGTTTTCCTTCCTTTTTCGATTTGGTTTGCCCCCGGTTTGTTTCTGAATTGAGCGGGATTGTAATTCATTTCAGAAAGTGTGATTGCCCCCCGACTTTGCGCAAGCACGAGAGCCTCGAGTAAAGAAGCACCTGAATCTCTTCCAAGGATCAGCTGGTTATAGATATAAGCGGGAGAGTAGAAGATCGATTTACCATTTGGTGAATCAGGGGAAATTTTTGATAAATTGTCTAGTTTCAGCCGTTCTGCTTCAAAAAAGGAAATGAGACCATAAGCCACCGCAAAACCAGTACTACTTCTTTGGCTCCCTTGATCCCAAGGTTGTGGAAAGGATTCTGCAAAATTCACTTCCTCTTTGAATGAAAAATCTGGATTGGCCACAAAAGTAGGTAGGCTTTCGTAGAGCTCAAATGGATCTGAGAGTAAGCCAGGTAGGAACTTGATAGAATTAATTTCTGTATCGCCTTTGATTGGGCGAGAAAGGAAACTTACGAATAAAGTGAGAATCAGTGACAAAACGCTAAAGATTGCGATTTTGTTACGCTTGCGGCCGGGATCGATTTGCATGGATTTCTCTACCTTTCTCCCAGTTTTTGTGATTCTATCGCAATAAAAAGTATTTTTTTCGGTAGAAAGACTCAAATTGACCATAGGAAACGAAGTGATAAAAGGATTGGTTTTATGAATCTAAAGAAATTTTTAGGCATCCCATTTTTTTTGCTAGGTGTTGCACTCGTTTCATACTACTCGATTAAGGCTTGGGAGATATTCCTTACACAATGTCCGAATCATGATTTTTTGTCCTGGGATGAAAATATAAGGCTTTCTACAGTTCTTGATCAGTCCGTTGACTTACGGGACGGAAATTATTGGAACGGAATCCTTCCATTTTTTGAATCTCCCACTTGGCCACCACTTCGTTCTTTCACAACATTCTTATCGTTATATATTCCTACTGATTGGCCCATTACTTACCGTGATTCTTTTCAGGGTTTATTTTTTCTCATCTTACTTTTTCCTACTTTGTATGTTGTCATAACAAAAGTTACTCATTCTCATTTTTGGGGATCTGTTTTTGCATTCTTTACATTCGTTATGTGTATACAGACTTCCGAAATTCCAGTATATTCACTTACCTCGATGCTTGAAACTCAATCAATGTTCTTTTTACTTTTGTGCGGTTACACTTTATTTCGATTGTATGATGAGGATAATGCCGGTGAAATTTCTCAAACTTCAAAATATTTAGTCACTCTGTCTTTATTTGGGTTCTTCTTCACAAAGTATCCATATGGCATCCTTTTTTTTATGGCATGTATTTTTTACGAAATCTTTCGATCTACGGAAAAGTATAAACAAGTGGGTTTGTATCTTTACAAAGATTATGCGAAAGGCTTTAGGCTTATTTACCTTATTTTTGTAATCGCCATGATCTTATCTTTACCCATATTGCGTGTGGTAACAAACATTAATTTGAACCAAAGGACATTTAAGACCTTTATGTATTATATCTCTTTGGTTTTGTTTATAGATTTTTCTATCTATATTTATCGAAATAGAGAGAAGGTCCTCCAGGTTTTCCCAAAGACTATTTCTGTGCTTTGGGTATATGCAATCTTTCCAGCATTCTTTTGGTTATTTGCCAATCCTGATAGAGTGAATGCACTTATAGACGCACAGTTGATCGTAAATCAATACACTCGAAGTTTTTTCTTAACGCTATGGACAGAACCTGGAATCGATCCTAAAGTTCCAGGTATCTTTGATTTTGTGTGGGGGTTTCGTCTGCTCTTCGTTTTGGCAGTGGTTTCCATCTTTTATTTTCTAATCCGAAAGCATGAGTCATTTGCCTCCAAACGAAAGGATCCACTTCTCGCGGCGACCATTGTAATTTTTCTGGAGCTTTTGATTTTAGAGCTGACTACAGGGAACAAACAACCGAGACATGTGTTACAATTTGTACCATCCATAGGCTTTTTGTGTAGCGTGTGGATCTTGAGATTTGCGCAGTTTGCGGAGTACCGTTATCAAAAAAATATCGCATATTCGATTATTCTAATTTCTATGATTTTGTTAGGATGGAATTTGTTTGATAAACAAGGTCTACTCACTGACTCCTTTTTTACGGAAAAAACTTTCTGTTATCGCGGCAAAAACGCTGGAGATTTTCAGCCGGCTAGAGAGATCGCAGAACAAATCGATGCAACTAAAAGATATATCCTTTTAAATGCATTCCATGATACCGCAAAATATGAGACAAAAGGTAGAGTCATTGCCTCTGATTTTGATCTTGCGATGAAATTAAAAACTTTCAAGTTAGGAGCTGTGCGTAATGATCATCGCTTCCGTTGGAAAGATTGGTCTAGTTTTGATTCGATTTTATTATTAAGCGATACTTGTCCGGATACTTTTATCGAAGAGAAGTTTGAAGCTCGCTCAAAACTACTTAATGCCAAATCAAGCCTCATAAGCACTTACCGTGAAAGTTCAGGCATAGCATGTTTACAAGAGTATCAAATTCTAAAATAAGCTTGTATTTTTTGATTGGGTTTGTTATATCTTGACTGCAATGTCACACGAAAAGCGAATTTATAAACGTATTAACGAAAAGGTGCAGCTCAGTTACAGAGTGATCCAAGTGGGTGCTGGCCAGCTTTACATTCCCAAAGATCGCGGTGAAGGAGAATCTCAAGATCTCTCTGAAGGTGGACTCCTCTTTAAGACAACCGAGCCTATCCCTCTTGGAACTCGGTTAGAAGTAGAGCTCCGGTTCCCTGATGTGAAGTATATTCTCTATCCTAAAGCGAAGGTTGTGCGCCTGGAAGAATTCAATGACGGAGAATTCTATGAAGTAGGTCTCGAGTTCAATCAGCTTTTTGAAAATGACAAAGAACTCATAATCGAGCATATTCAAAAGTATGGTGGTTAGTTGACCAATTAACTGAATCCTTTCTTTTTCGATTTCATATAAACTACAACGGTCACCGCGGACATTAATAAAAACGGTATTGCTACGAGATTCAGACCATACCATCCAACTTTACTTTCTAAATAAGCTGAACTATATGTTGAAACAGTTGCAAGCATATACACACATGAGTCATTGATTGCCTGGATCATATTTTTTTCTGAAGGATGATACTGGTCAACTAACATATTCGTTCCACCAACATACATAAAATTCCAACCAATCCCAAGTAGGATCAGAGCCACGGCAAAGGGTAAAAAATTCGTTCCTTGTAAGGCGGCAAACACTTCTGCCAACATAACTAGTATTCCAACTAATATTAATTTGGATTGGCCCAATTTTTTGACCAAAAAACCAGAAAAGAAAGATGGGATGTACATTCCTAATACATGCCATTGCAATACAAGAGTCGAAGAATGCATATGATGGCCATGTGATTTCATCGCGACTGGAGCGGCTGACATGAGCATCACCATAAGACCAAAGGCAAAGCCACTAGAAATAATGGCACTCCATAAACCAGGATTTTTAATATGGTAAGAAAATGGCCGCGCTGTCGCTTCGTTAGTAGATGATGCCACTTCCTTTTCTATATCTTTATTGATTTGCGGAAGCAAAGTGATTAGTACAAATTGAACAGAAAGAGCAAACGATAAAATGATAAAACATCCAAGATAGATTTGATCGCGAAAAAGATCTTTTCCATACAAACCTGCCATAGGACCCAAAAAAGCGGCCGGTATTCCGGCAATTAAAATCCAAGATAATGCACTTGCTCGATCTTTGTGTGCAACACTTTCCATCGCTGAAAATCTTAAGTATTGCATAAAGGACTGATGAAACCCAAAGAATAAATGCCCGGTTGTATACAAATAAAAGTTATGTGAAAATAAACCATATGATGCACATAATGCACCAAAAATACCAATAGAAGTTCCGAGTAATAAACCTGGCTTTCTCCCTAACTTTCGCATGATAAATGCCGCCGGGAAAAGTCCAATAAAAGTTCCGAAAATAACAAGTGATAGTGGAAGAGAAGCTGAGGTTGGAGAGTCTGACAGAGTTTGTCCGGCAAGTATGGAGACAGCCATGATCATGACTCCGCCAATTTGAAAAACAGTTTGGGTGAGAGAAAAGAGACCTAGTTTTGCAAATTTATCTTTCATTAAGGATTGACTTTATCTCTTTTAAAACCGAAGTCTTTCCATTGAATACATTTTCTTCTGATACTTTTATTTTTTCTTTCATTCCAGTTTTTTCAAAAAATTGTTCTAAGACTGCTTCCTTGAGTGTTTCTTCGAACCATAAGCGCATCTGTTCTTTACGGTTGCTATGGAAGTAGCCGTTATCGAGTGTTGTGCTTTTATAATCCAAAATATGTTTCCATATCTCTTCAATACCTTTGCCACCGAGTCCACTACAAGTGATTGCGCGTGGAGTCCACTTGGAATCTGGGGGAGGGAATAGGTGTAAGGCGGACTCATATTCTGCTCTGGCTCTCGTTGCAAAGGGTTCGTTTTTGCCGTCGGCCTTATTGATGGCGATTAAATCTGCCATTTCCATAATGCCACGTTTGATACCTTGCAACTCATCACCTGCGCCTGCCAGCATAAGGAGAAGGAAAAAATCGACCATAGAATGAACCTGGGTTTCACTTTGTCCAACACCCACTGTCTCAATGATAATGACATCAAAGCCCGCCGCCTCACATAGATAAATGGATTCTCTGGTTTTTCGAGCGACACCTCCCAGTGATCCACTGCTAGGTGATGGTCTAATAAACGCAGATTCAGATTTTGAAAGTGCTTCCATACGTGTTTTGTCACCCAGGATACTCCCTTTCGTTCTCTGGGAGCTGGGATCAATAGCAAGAACTGCAACTTTATGACCTTTTTCAATGAGATAGGTTCCAAAACTTTCGATAAAAGTAGACTTACCAACACCAGGTACACCCGTAATCCCGATCCGAACACTATTGCCCGTTTTTGGCAAAATGCGTTCTAGTATGGACTGTGCAGAATCATTATGATCTTCGCGGTTACTTTCTACAAGAGTAATGGCTTTGGAGAGAAGGGTACGATTGCCAGCAATTACACCTTCTGCAATCGTATTCAAATCTAATTTTATACGACTATAGGATTCTCTTTGTTTGAGAACATAGGGATTGATGGATGGGGCATCCGCAACACCAGGCATCACATTCAAAGCGCTGGGTGCAGATGGTTCCTCATTTTTTTTTTCGGGATTAAGCGGCTCTCCGTTCATTGAGCATAATCGTCAAAATTTGTTTGGCGGCATCTGATATGACAGTACCTGGTCCGAAGATAGCTGTGGCCCCAGACTTGTACAAAAAGTCATAGTCTTGTGCAGGGATAACACCTCCCACAACCACTAACACATCTTCCGCACCTAATTTTTTGAGTTCAGCAATTACTTGAGGAACGAGAGTTTTGTGACCTGCGGCAAGTGAAGAAATCCCAAGGATATGGGCATCGTTCTCTACCACTTGTTTTGCGACTTCTGCAGGAGTTTGGAAAAGTGGCCCGATATCAACGTCAAAGCCCATGTCTGCAAAACTTGTCGAGATCACCTTGGCACCTCGGTCATGTCCATCTTGACCCATTTTGGCAACCATAATGCGCGGTCTTCTACCTTCCAATTTGGAGAATTCGTCAGCTAGACCACGCGCTTCAATAAATCCTTTGTCTTCGGAAATTTCTGAAGAATAAACACCTGAGATAGAACGAATCACCGCTTTGTACCTCCCAAATACTTTTTCCATTGCAAAAGAAATTTCGCCGAGAGACGCGCGTTTGCGTGCCGCATCAACTGCGAGCTCAAGCAGATTCCCATTTCCAGTTTCCGCACATTTTGTAATGGCATCCAATGCAGAGGTTACTGCTTGGTTGTCTCGTTCGGCTTTCATTTGATTCAGACGTTTGATCTGTGCCTCACGAACGGCAGTATTGTCAATATCCAAGATATCGATAGGTGCTTCTTTCCCAAGTCTGTATTTGTTGACGCCAACGATGACATCCTTCCCGGAATCGATTCGAGCTTGTTTTCGGGCGGCGGCTTCTTCAATTCGCATTTTTGGAATGCCAGTCTCAATTGCTTCTGCCATCCCACCTAACTTTTGCACTTCTTCGATTAAAGACCATGCCTTGTGAACAAGATCATGGGTCAATTTTTCGACGAAATGGGAACCGCCCCAAGGATCAATCACTCGATGGATATTGGTCTCTTCTTGGAGATAAATCTGTGTGTTTCGTGCAATGCGGGCAGAAAAATCAGTAGGAAGTGCGATCGCTTCGTCTAACGCATTCGTATGGAGTGATTGTGTGTGACCGAGAGCGGCGGCAAGTGCTTCAATGCATGTCCTTCCCACATTATTATATGGGTCTTGTTCTGTAAGGGACCAACCACTTGTTTGGCAGTGCGTACGAAGTGCCATGGATTTTAAATTTTTGGGTTGGAATTGTTTTACAATCTTTGCCCAAAGAAGTCGGCCTGCACGCATCTTTGCAATTTCCATAAAGTGGTTCATTCCGATTGCCCAAAAGAAACTTAGTCTTGGTGCAAATTCATCCACACTCAATCCAGATGCAATACCAGTTTTGAGGTATTCCCAACCATCTGCTAGTGTATAGGCAAGTTCTAGATCTGCAGTTGCCCCTGCTTCCTGCATATGGTAACCTGAGATAGAGATAGAATTAAATTTGGGCATATACTTTGAGGTATAACCGAATATATCTGCAATGATTTTCATGGAATGTTTTGGTGGGTAAATGTAGGTATTACGCACCATAAATTCTTTTAAGATGTCATTTTGGATTGTGCCGGCTAATTTGTCTTTGCTGACGCCTTGTTCTTCAGCGGCGACGATATAAAAAGCCATTACAGGGATGACAGCTCCATTCATGGTCATTGAAACAGACATTTGATCCAGTGGGATCTGATCAAAAAGGATTTTCATATCCAGGACAGAGTCAATGGCAACGCCAGCCTTTCCTACATCCCCAACAACTCGGTCGTGATCGGAGTCATAACCTCTATGTGTGGCAAGGTCAAAGGCAACCGAAAGACCTTTTTGTCCTGCAGCGAGGTTGCGTCTATAGAAAGCATTGGACTCCTCGGCTGTAGAAAAACCAGCATATTGGCGAACAGTCCAAGGTTTGTTCACATACATGGTAGAATAGGGACCACGTAAGTAAGGGGCAATCCCTGCCGCGTACCCAAGATGTTCTAGTCCATCTAAATCTTGTGAGGTATAACTCGACTGAATCGGGATACCTTCTGCCGTTTGCCAAAGGGAAGTGGACTTTGCAGATGGAGTGGGTTTCGGAGATTGGAATGGAATTTTAGAAAAATCAGGTCTCATTGGATTCAGTCCTTATTGTCGATTCTGCGCTTTTTCCATGAATTCAATCAAGTTGCGCTTGAGGTGAATGAAGTCACCTATCCCTTTGCTCTCAGCAAGGGAGATGAGATCCTTGGGATATCCTGCAACGATGGCCCAAGCGTTCGGAAGTTCAGTCTTGATGGCATCTCCAAATTCAGGGATTAGGTTTGCATATTCCTCATCTGAAGAGCATAATACAACGATATTCGCATTTGCTTGTTTTGCGGCGGCGATGCCTTCTTTTATACTAGCAAATCCATTGCTATCTTTGATCTCGTATCCTAGGCAACCTATAAAATTGGAAGCAAAACCAGCACGAGCTTTTCTCATCGTCAAATCACCGATGGTTAGAAGGAATACTTTGGGAACAGGTTTTCCACTCGCAACATGGAGATCCGTTTTTAATCTCAGACGATCAAAATCATAAGAAAGGCGAACAGGATCAATTCGCTTGTAAGTATGATTGTTGGGGAAGTCTAGTATGGTTTTTGTTTTATCAATATTTTCTTTCAGTTCTGGGTGTCTTTCAGTTGTCAATGGATACTGGTTTGTGCCTAGTAACGTCTGTTTTTTGCTGGATACTTCATCGCGTAACTTACGAGCCGATGATTCAATGGTGGATTGGATTGTGCCTGATTTGAGTGCTTTATGAAAACCGCCATCTTTTTCAGTCGATTGGAAACTTGACCAAGCAGTCCGCGCCAGTTCAATAGTTAGAAGTTCTAAATAGTAAGATCCATTCGCTGGATCTTCTACTTTATCTAAATGAGCCTCGTGTCTTAGAAGTAGCTGTGAATTGCGTGCAATTCGTACGCCAAATTCTGACTGATTGGTGTAAAATCGGTCAAACGGACTGACGATTACAAAATCAGAACCACCAATTACTGCCGACATGGCGGCAGTTGTGCCACGCAATATGTTTACATGAGGGTCATAAGCTGTAAAATTCCATTCTGTGGTCATTGCTTGTATGATAGGTTGGTGGCTATCTCCAAGTCCTGGCTTGTATGCGTTTAGAATCTGAGCCCACAAAATTCGGAACGCACGGAATTTTGCAATTTCTGTGAAGTAGTCAGAACCCACACCCATCCAAAACCAGATTGAATTGGCCGCCATCTCTGGAGATACGCCTGAATCCACGAGGATATTGAGGTATTCTACCCCCCATGAAAGAGCGAAGGACAGTTCCTGTGAAATGGACGCACCAGCATCTCTCAGGTAATAGGAGTGTATCGCAGTGTGTTTTGTGTTTTTGGTTTTTGAGCAGAGGTTCTTGAGGTGTGTTATCACATCTTGCTCAGTCGCACCCAACTCACCACATAAAATGGCAGTTCCATATGGGTCATAATCACCTAAAACGAGTTTTGCTGTGGCACTTGCTTCATTAATAGCAGTTGCAAATTCTGGAGTTCGATTGGCAAGAGATAGGATGACGGGCGTTTTTGAAAGATCAATACCGGCGAGAAGGGAAGCTACTTCTTTCGGATTTTGGATGGGGACCCCGAAGGATTTGCCTCCCTCAGCGTGCGCAGTGAATAAAATAGCGTCTGCACCATTTGCCAGAGATAGTTTTGCCTGCTTATTTGCGTCTTCAATGGAAGTGGCAATTAGGATTTGGTCAGTGATCCACCAACCACGTTCCGATTTTTGCAGATTTGGTAACGACTTGGGAAGGTCTTCTTTTCGATAGAAAGGTTCGATGAGGATGCCATCGTGGGTTTGCCATTGGATCTTTTCGTAGGGCTGGCCTTTTAGATCTTTGATGATTGTATTTTTCCAATCATCCTTGGAGATTTCGGGGAATTCGGAAAAAAGTAATTCGTTCAAATTAGTCCTCTACTGTTTCGTATTCTTCCATATAACCCGGGAAATGACCCAATCCACGGACGAAGGTGAATTTGACTGGATAGACAACAAGTCGTTTTGCTGTCTGCTCCCAAGTCCCAGATAACAACGTGAAAGGTGTAGCGACCACACATGCGGCCGTACCCAAAGCGGCTCCTGCAAGTCCCACTGGCCTAGCAATGATGATATCGAGTAACATCTCACCACCACTTGGCACTTCTCTTGCGGAAAGGCTAAATGAGCAGAGGAAAACTAAGAAAAGGATGGACATGCGCTGTATTGGATTCATTTAATAAAACACTCAGTATCTCTTATGATAAAAACGAAACGGACATTGGTGTAAAGTAAGAATTATGACAAAAGATATAGTTTTATTTGGAATCTATAGCATCTTGCACTTCATTGCAATTTTTGCACTCACACGTGAGAGTGTTTTCTTTTTACCTCTAAAAATCATTCCGATTCTAATCCTGATTGTTTATTTGGCAAAGGAGAGGGCGAAGCTTCAAAAACGTGGGAAACTGGTTCTATTCGGACTTATCTTTTCATTGTTTGGAGACTCCTTTTTGGCCCTGCCAGGGAACCAGTTTTTTGTTCCTGGACTCGGATCCTTTCTAATCGCTCAGTTGATCTACTCGTATGCATTTTCAGTGGGATCAAAGCTAGCTCCTTTGCGAGCAATTCCATTTGTTATTTTCGGTCTTCTATTCTTTTATCAATTGGTTCCTCATTTGGGTGCGCTTTTGATTCCTGTTGGGGTTTATATTTCGGCAATTTGCCTAATGGGTTGGCGGTCATCAGCACGAGTAGCCGACTCTCCTGTATATGGTCTCGGTCTTTTCGGTGCACTCATTTTTATGATCTCTGATTCGATTATCGCCTATTCTATGTTTTTAAATCCTTCCATGGATCGTCAAGTTGCAGGACTACTCATCATGGTGACGTACTATCTAGCTCAGCTTCTCATTTACCTAGCCACAAAAGTAGAAGAATTGAAACCTTCTGATCGGAAAAGTACTTGAAACCTCGGACAGTGTCAATACACTGAATCACGCTATCTTAAAGGAATGTCTATTATATGAAATCTCTTAAAAAAACGACTTTCATCGAAGCGATTGCAGCGGCGATTGATCACGAAGTCAAATGCTTTCAATTTTATCTTAAAATATCCGAACAACTTCCGGAAGGAATGATTCGCGAATTGTTTAGCCAACTTGCGTTAGATGGCGATGAGCATATAAAGTTCATACGTGACGTCTACAAAAGTGCGGAAGGCAAAGAAATGCCCAATTTAAAACAATTGAGTGAAATAGAAAAATTCCATTCTTCCACCTTACAAAAGATGATGGATCGTCTCGATCGAAATAAAAATGTCGAAGTGAAAGCGGACGAAAAGAAAGCGATTGAACTTGCGATCAGAGAAGGGGAAGACGCTCGAAATTTTTATATCACCATTCGAAACAAGTTTCAAGATCCAAAGATCAACTTGTTATTCCAAAAGTTAGCTAACTTCAATGAGGCGAATACTTCACTGCTTGAAGCACAGGCAATGGCGATGGAACAATCGTTACCTGGTGATCAGGTTTTTTATTGGGAAGATGAGTCGCTTCTCGCAGATGTTGCTTCCGCATCTAAGTCGACAGCTTCGAAATCGGCTAAAAAAACTAGCTCGAAACCAGTGGCGAAACCCAAAACCAGCGCTAAAAAGTCTTCTAAGCCGACGAAAAAGGCGACAAAGAAGCCAACACCTTCTAAAAAGCCTGTGAAAAAGTCTTCTAAGAAGGTCGTCAAAAAAGCTGTGAAAAAATCAAAACCCGCACCTAAAAAGAAAGGAAAGAAAAAATAGTGAAATACAACGTTACGCATGCCTTCCCAGTTTCCCTTGAAAAGTTGCTCCATGCACGTGAAGAGAGATACCAGCATTTGGATCAGTTCCCTGATCTTAAAAATGTCACCCTTTTGGAAGAGAAAAAGGAAGGTAACATCATCATACAAAAACGGAAAGTCAGTTTGGAAGGTTCACTGCCAGCAGTTCTTTCTGCCGCATTGACGGACCTATCTCTCGTGGAGGAGTCTACCTTTGACACCACCACAAACACGCATATATTCAAGATTGCACCTCCAGGCAAAGACAATGTCTTTGTGATCAAAGGCAAAAGTACTTACTCCGGTAAGGGTGATTCTTCTGAGCGGAGCTATGATGTAGAGGTGAGTTCAGGTCTCCTTTTTGTATCTCCCATCGTAGAAAAAGCGATCGAAGAAATCCACAAACACAGTTTGGAAAAAGACCGAAAATCCATAGCCAAATTTTTAGGAGTCGAATCCTAGGAAGAAGTGAAAGCTTCTTCTTCAAAGTTTCAGACCCTCCTCGAGCTGAATATGTCCGTTCTCATCATGGGGAACGTGACATTATTTGCCAAACTCCTTCCCTTTCCGGCATCCACGATTATTTCAGGAAGAGCTGTAATCGCCTTTTTACTGCTCGCTCTTTTTTTATACTCGAGAGGGAAATCTCTAGCAGTCAATAGTCGTAACGATCTATTCAAAATCCTGGGCATTGGAGTCTTATTTGGTGTCCATTGGGTGACCTACTTTCATTCCATACAGGTGTCCACTGTTGCCATTGGAATGCTTTCGCTTTTTACTTACCCACTTTTTACAGCAATTATGGAACCTCTGTTCGATGGTAAGAGAATTGATGTTTTTTCGTTGATTCTCGCATTACTCGCATTTATCGGACTTGGGTTTATGGTTCCGTCGTTTGATTGGGATGATGCCAACTTTCAAGGTGTGGTTTGGGGGCTGATATCAGCAGTCCTATACTCACTTAGAAATATTTTAACAAAACAAATGCATATCCATTATTCGAGCTCCCATCTTTTGGCTCTGCAATTGTTTGCGGCGTCGGCGGTATTATTACCATTTGCAAGTGGGCTTTGGGAAATGATTTCTACACCCAAATATTTGTTATATCAAGTGGTACTTGCGGGACTATTTACTGCATTTGCACATACTCTTTGGATCCGGAGTTTTGCGAAGCTTCCTGTTGTAACTGCAGGTATATTTTCGACAATCAGCCCGTTTTACGGGATCCTTTCGGCATGGTTTTTTTTGGGAGAAACGCCTCCAGAAAGAATTTGGTTTGGTGGAGGAGTGATTCTATTTTGTGCTGTAATGGAAGTAGTGAGAACGAGTGGGAAATGAAAGGGTGGATGTCCAAAAAAATGGATTTCCTTAATTCCCTTTTTCTTCCTTAGGTAGCACTTTCATATCTTGAACGCTTGGCAGTTCCTTTGAGGAATAGCGGATCTCTCCAGTTGTATTCAAAAGATAATATCTCGGTAGTTCCCCTGTTTTTAATTCTTCAAATCTGTCATCTTGAATCATATTTGAGAAATCCTGATCGGCAGGTGTCAAATTGAGAAGCACATAGGCTCCTAAGTCTGGTTTGCCTTCGCCGCACTCTAATCCCAACATCGCATCACAGTGCTTTTTTGTTACAGAAACAAGTATCAATTTGCCTTCCCTGGATGCTTGAGAAAACGCAAAGGAACGGTTATGACCCCAGTATAGGTTTTCTGATGCGAGTTGGTTTAAAAAAATATATCCATAGACGAGAAGTAGGATAAAGAGTGGCATCGAAAGGAAACCGATGAGGTAATATACCTTGTAATATTTTTTCATAAATACCTGGTGAAACTACAAGATCAAGGAGATGGGTGGGATTGCCAATACGAAAATCGCAAACGAGATGCCTTCCAATGGAGGACATCTCGTGTTGTGTTTGAAGAACGTTTTAAGCCTGAGGGCTAGGATTTTTAGTAAACTTTCCTTTTTGTTGGTAAAGGTAAGCAAAAGCACCAACACCTAATGCAAGTAGTCCTAAACCTAGAAGCGGTCGGAAGAAAATCCAAGCAATGGAAATGGTCACAAAAGAAAAGGAGAAGGCGAGGATTCCCGCAACAATTGAAACACCCATCTCTAAAATCCCACCAAGAATCGGTATCCAACCACCCGCGGCCGCTATGGGTCCGAATAACAATCGAAAACCTAAAAACATGATAAAAAATCCTGCCACTCGCACAACCCATGTTCGTGTGACGTTATCATCTTGTGCTTTTTGGAACATACTAATTGCATCTTTGGTTCCATAATCAAACATCAAAATTTGTGTCTCACGCTTCGTTGTAAAGGAGTCAACTATACTTCCTGTAAGCTGACCAATGATAGATGCAATACCTTCTTTTCCATACATATGATGAACTTTTACATCTCCAACCTCTGGTGACAAAGGATCTCTACCGACATAAATTTCACCATCGGTGATTTTTGCTCGATTTCCAAGACTAGCTTTTAGTCGATTTACAGTCGTTTGATCGTAGTTTAATTTTTCACCGGCAGAAATTTGTCCTTTGAGTGAATCCGAAAATGTTAAGTTTCCCATGCTCACTGAATCAGCGACGATCTTTCGTTTTGAATAAGGAAATGGAGGATTTCTTTTTGAGGTGTCATGGAATCCGCCGGAATCAATTTCTAATGAGGTCCATTCTTTGTCGTAGGTATAGGTTTTTTGTTTTGTTTGTGAGTCTTCTCGTGTTGTTTCTTTCCATTGATACATTTCGACATCTCGCTCAAGGACTAAAGCGGCTGTTTCAACGCCAAACTCAGGGTCAGTGATTCGTGCACCTGCCTTCGCTTCCCCAGTCGTATGAATCAACTTTCCGTTGTACGAGGCTACATCCTTGGATGCATCGATACTTACAACGATACTTTCGCCCTCATCAAGACCTTTAGCGATATCGACTGCGCAACCTTCATTTTTAAATAAGATCGGAAAAGATGCAATGAGCAGCACAACACCACCAACAGTTCCTTTTAAGCTTTCCGTGAAATTTCCTAGCATAGATTCTCCTTTGAAAATTGATACAAAACTCCAAAAGCGTAGTGACTTGTCGGAATCTGGAAAGAACTTTTTTGTATCTGAAAAAAAACTACACTTTTGGATGGAAGACGCCAGGCTGACATAAAATTAAACTAATTTGTGGGGAAAAGGAATGGAGATTTGGTACACAGAAAAACTAGAGATAGAGAAAGGTCGCGCGGTCAGTTATCGAGTGACCAAAACATTGGAAAGTTTGGTATCCCCATTTCAAAAGATTGATATATTTGAAACCCAATCCTTTGGTCGAATGTTTACTCTTGATGGAGTGACTATGGTCACAAACAAAGACGAGCATTCTTACCATGAGATGATCGCTCATATCCCAATGATGAGCCATCCCAATCCACAGTCGGTTTTGGTCATCGGCGGAGGGGATGGAGGAACGGTTCGCGAAGTTCTCAAGCACCCTTCTGTAAAAGAAGTTGTTTTATGCGAGATCGACAAAGCGGTAGTTGACATCAGTTATAAGTATTTCCCTGAATGTGCCGATGCAATGAAGGATAAAAAAGTCATTCACTATTATGATGATGGTGCAAAATTTGCGCGTGAGAATAAAGGTCGCTTTGATGTGATTCTTGTGGATTCAAGTGATCCAGTGGGACCTGCAGAAGTACTCTTTAAAGAACCATTCTTCCGGGATATGGCAGGCGCCTTGACACCTACGGGGATTATCGCCACACAAGCAGAATCTTTTTGGTATCATGGAGATGTGATTTCTTCACTGTTTGAATTTATTCCAAAAATCTTTCCGGAATATGGATACTATTACACAACGATTCCTAGCTATCCTAGCGGAATCATTGGGTTTACCTTCTTGTCGAACGCAATTGACCCTTATAAAGTAACGCCAGATGTTAGTCGTTTGCCAAAAGGATTAAAATATTATAGCCCAGAGATACATAAATCTGCTTTTGTATTGCCTGAATTTGCTAAGGCATTTATCAAGAGAAAAGGTTAACATCTGAAAAATGCCCGCCCTAAGAAGTATCATGCGATTGAGAGAATTTTGGAAATGGGCATTTTTACTTTCTTTACTTTTTATCTCTTTTTCTTTGTCAGCTCAGGAAACAAAGGCCATCAAATTTGATTTGGAAGCAGAGGCTCTCGAAGCCAAAGGTAATTTTGAAGAAGCGCAAATAAAACGAAATTTGGCTCGCGAGATTCGTCGCAATAATTTCGCAAGGCAAAAACCGGAAACTCCGTTAGTTGGTGACCCAATCGCCAAACAACCCCATCCATTTTCTGCAGGCAATAAAGTTTGGTTAAAAGGTTTCTGGGAACTAGGGTTTCGGGGCAATATCCCTCGCGCAGATTTCAATTCTGGTATGGATTGGGCTCTTGATAATGGACGCGTCTTAACCCAGGCAGGTTTTCCTTATATGCCTCGGAATACCATCCCATATCAAAATCAGTCCGTTTTGCCATTTATTAGTGAAGCAGAAAGACTTTCTCCGAAAGAGGGAATATTACCTACACTGCATTTTTCTTACACCGCTGAAAATAAGAAATGGAGTATCGAATATTCTAATTTACCTATGTATGGATCGTATGGTCATTTTGCTTACGGATTTGACAATCAAATCGCAAGATACCAAACAGCGTTTCAAATGTATGATCATAGGCTCATGGTTCGAATCCATGAAGAATTGGACCAGGAGCGGTGGTTCAGTTGGGATTTTGGTCTTCGAGTTGGCGGCTGGACTACCCAGTCTTCTTTTGTATCTCCTACACTCAACCAAGCAGGAGATCTAAGGGAAGATGCAAGATTTGTGGCTCCGAGCGCTGGTTTTCGGATTTATCAGTCTGCAATCAAGAACAGTCGCATCGAATTTGGCTCCGATGTTTTTTATACGACTGGAGGTACTTTGGATTATGAACGAAGGTTTATGCAAGAGGGAGGTGTGAATTTTGCAGGCGTTCCATTAGTAGCCACACAACTGTATAAAGTCGAATCATCAAAGCCCTCGGAGTTGAAAATTTCAGGAGCGGATATAAATTTAATTTATTCTTTTTTGATCTCACAATCCCATCGGATCAGCTTTGGAGCAAAAACAACGGGATATACTTGGTCTGCAAATGAGTCAGTATTGCCTCGAGTTACTGGCGCTAGGGGAGAAGATGTATTATCAGGTATTTATAATTGGTATACCACCTCTGCAATTTACGAAGCAGATGGAGATGGAAAGCGTGCTTCTCGGTATTTTGTTGTTACTAATTTTTATGTAGGCTATAATTATGTTTTTTAGTCTTCGCTATTTCATTTTATTGTTCACTTTGGCTATCGTTTTTGTCAGTTGTGCGACGTCGATTCGAGTGTATCGACCTTATCCTAGGGAGAACCCATATGAAGTGGTTTTGCCTCAACCGAAAGTTTCGATTACTACACCAACACAATATCCTGAGCGATTTGCAAGTTATGATCCATTTTTGTTTCGCTTTACTGAGCTTAGCTTTTTGGAAATTGAATACAATCTTCAGAATGAATATGGAAGTCTACCTTATCTGATAAGAAAGGAACTTTCTATCCGACCAGACAATTTCCCTAATTTACTCAAGGAAGGTGGGAAAATTGAGATTAAGGAATTTGTTTTGGACTCGACTGACCGTTGTTGGACGAATCTCGTATCCGTCAAAATGAATGTAAATGTTCAGATTGGGCGCAGACCTCAAGAAACTTTTTTCTACCAAGATCAAATCGAGTCCCACGTTACAGACTGTTTTTTATTGGGAAGTTCGATTCCTATTCTCCCCTTGATTCTCTATATCCCTTATGCTGGATTCCGTGGGAACCGTGAAGACCAACTCAATCAATTGGGTCGCAATGCGATCGAATCCTTCTTTACCTTTTTAGAAAACCGAAGTGGATATATCCAAAATTCAGAGAAACAAATCCCCATTCAAATGAATCCATCTAAATCAAATGACCCGATTCGTGATCCCAAGATCAAAGAGATTATGGAGGGTTTATGAGGAGAAGGTTCCTAATTCTTTGGGTGATCTTGATCTTGATTCCACTGTTCATTTCCAATTGTTATTCGATGCAGAAAAAATATAACTATGGAAACCCATATTTGGCTTCTCCCGATTTTGATCCGAGCGAGCCACAATTCGAAGAAGGGGAACCAGTTTGGATTGTCGATAAGTTAGGTCATTATTTTTTTTCCTTACCCTCCAAACTTATACTTTGGAGCTGGAAGATGGAAAGTCATGAAATTTCTGAAGAAACCAAAACAGTAATGAAAAATTACATACGAGAAAATAACCTGCGTGATGTAAAAGTTAGGTTCAATCAGTACGCGCCTCTTTCTGAATGGAAACGGCTTACAAAAAATGAAAGTATAAGCCCTTTTGCTCGTTATACGATAGGGATTTTTTCTTTGATTCCCTATACATTTTTACCCGAACGACTTCTAGCTGGCATTGTAGGTGGAGATCATTACAATTCCTTTACAAATACCATAAATATATATTCAGATTCTCCAGCCGTTGCAATCCACGAAGGAGGTCACGCGAAAGATTTTTCACAACGAAAAGAGCGAACAGGTTATGCACTTGTATATGCCGTGCCCATTGTCGGACCTCTATATCATGAGGCACGCGCAAGTGACGATGCGCTCAACTACTTTGCTGAGAAAAATGAACGAAAGCACTTAGAAGAGTCCTATGAGATTCTAACGCCCGCATACTCTACCTATGTCGGAGGTTCGATCGCAAGTATATTTGTTGATCCCGTAACAAGGTTTACGGTGATTCCAGGTCATTTAATTGGAAGGTACAAAAAAACAACGATCACTGACCAACTGAACGAAAGAAAGATTAAAAAGGATAATTTGCCATAGATGTCTAACTTCCAAAGGAAATTCTTTGCTCGAAGAGAAAAGTTAAATTCACTTTTATGTATCGGATTAGATCCGGAATGGGAAAAGTTACCTCACCAATGTTTGAATTCCCAATCGCCTTTATTCGAATTTTCTAAATCGATTATTTCTGCCACACATGAGTATGCAGTGGCTTGGAAGCCAAATATAGCATTCTTTGAAAGATTTGGATCAAAAGGATTTTCAGATTTTGAAAGGATCATTGATTACTGCAAAACAACCGACGAGACGATCCCAATCATTGCTGATGCAAAGCGGGGTGATCTTGCCAATACGGCCAAAGAATATGCAAAATATTATTTTGAAAACCTCAAAGTAGATGCACTAACAATCAATGCGTATATGGGTAAAGATACAATCATCCCTTATCTGGATATGGGTGGATTTGTTTTTATTCTCTGTCTTACATCCAATCCTTCTTCGGTTGAACTTCAAAAAATAAAGTTAGCGGATAACCTAACATTTTTTTATGAAGAAGTTTCTGACTTTTCGGCCAAACTCGAAGAATCCTATCCAGGGCAAATTGGTATTGTAATGGGTGGGACTCATCCGTCAGAGTTAGGTAAGATCCGATTGAGACATCCGAATCTTCCATTTTTGATACCAGGTTACGGAGCCCAAGGTGGAAGTTTAGAAGATATTTACCATGCGTGCGGAAAGAACTCGCTCATCAATTCTTCACGTGGTGTCACTCTTCTAAGTAGGAATGATGATTATAAATCTCTTGCCTCAAAAAAAGCATCTGAAATCCAAGTAGAGTTCAACAAATTACTCTCTTCTAATGTCTAAGTGATGGATAAGGATGGTGTCGTGAAAGAAAAATTAGCAGTTATCGGTACAGGAATTTCTGGCCTTGGAGCCGCGTATTTTCTTTCAAAAGATTTTGACCTTACCGTTTATGAAAAAGCCGATTATGTCGGTGGGCATACGAACACAGTTTATGTCAACGAAGATGATCTAAAATTACCAATCGATACGGGGTTTATTGTCTTCAATCATGTGACGTATCCCAATTTAGTGCGATTGTTCAACACGCTGAACGTTCCCACAAAAAAATCTGATATGTCATTTAGCGTTCAATACGCACCCACTGGATTGGAATTTTGTGGTTCAGGGTTAAATGAATTATTTGCACAAAGAAAGAATTTATTTAAGCCGAGCTATATCAAAATGCTCCTGCAAATCAATCGCTTTAACAACCAAGCTCCCAAGATATTAGATGATCCAAAATACGATGATTGGGATTTGGGTCGATATATGAAGGCAGAGGGATATGGAGATGATATCCTAAACTATTATTTGATACCGATGAGCTCCGCGGTTTGGTCAACACCACCAGATTTGATGTTGAGTTTCCCAGCAAAAACCTTGATTCGATTCTTTTATAACCATGGATTTTTGGGGCTCAGCACACAGCACCAATGGTGGACAGTCGACGGTGGATCAATTGAATATGTAAAACGAATTACAAAGTCTTTTCAAGATAACATCAAAGTGAACAAAGGTGTTAGTCGGGTATCTCGTGAAAGTTCAAAGGTTCGCGTTACTTTGGAAGATGGATCTTCGGAGCTTTTTGATAAAGTAGTGATGGCGACTCATGGGCATACATCGGCAAAATTGGTCGAAAATCCGACCCCTCTCGAAAAAGAATTGTTACCATTGTATCGTTATCAAAAAAACACTGCCACCTTACACACAGATAATTCTGATATGCCAAAAATTAGGTCCATATGGTCGAGTTGGAATTACAAAATTACCAAATCGGAAGATGGCAAAATTCACCCATATACAATTTATTGGATGAATCGATTACAAAATGTATCAAAAAAGAAGGATTATTTTTTGACGATCAATGATCCCTCGCGAATCAAACGCGATCATATTCTAAGGGAAATTGAATATGAACACCCTCTTTTCTCTGTAGCAGCTTCTGCAGGTCAGAATAAATTGCCTTTGTTAAATGAAGAAGGATCGATTTTTTATGCAGGTGCTTACTTTCGATACGGATTTCATGAAGATGGATTTCTTTCTGCCGTGAATGTGGCAAAAGCGATTTTAAAGAGAGACCCTTGGATTTAAATTCTTCAATCTTTCATGCAGTTGTAACGCATAGTAGGGCATTCCCTATCGTGAATCGGTTTCGCTATAAAGTAGGGACTTTTCTCCTTGATGTAGAAGAACTCCCAACGTTAGGCGAAAAGATCCGATTTTTCGGTTACAATCGATTTTCACTTTTTTCCTTTCTGGATAAAGATCATCTGCGATTTGGAGAAGGAGATTTTTATACACAAATTAAATCCTTTCTTATCGCCTCTGGGATCAAGGAGGAGATAGGTAAAATTTATCTTCTAACTAATCTTCGCGTTTTGGGTTATGTTTTTAATCCAGTTAGTTTCTACTTCTGTTTTTCATCATCTGGCAATCATGTTTGTTCAATCGCAGAAGTAGGGAATACTTTCGGAGAAATCAAACCTTATGTTGGTTTGGTGAAAGAGGGAGTGAAAGGAACGATTTCTGATCCAGAAACCCACCTTAGAGTGAAGAAGAATTTTTATGTTTCTCCTTTTATCCCGCTCGATTCGGAATTTGAATTTCGATTAAACTTTCCGAAAAGCCATTTGGCAATCGGAGTAGATTCTTGGGAGGACGGGAAAAGAGTTCTTACGACAGCATACCTTGGTGAAAAAAAAATCTTTTCGTCAAAAAACTTGTTCATTCTTTTCTGCCGATATCCATTTATAACCGTCCAAATAATAGTTCTCATTCATTGGCAAGCAATGAAGTTATGGATGAAAAAAATTCCGTACATCAAAAAATACGAAAATTTAGACCAACAGACAGGAGTCACCCTTGGAGAAGTCAGCGAACCAATCTCTCTTGGAAAATTCAATTGAGCCCGGCATTTTAAGCCAAATAGAAACAGCCTCTGTTGGGAAACAGTATGCGCTATACCAGAGCATTTTTTTCAAAGCACTTGGGAATATGAAACGTGGATCGGTGAGACTCATCCTTCCAGATGGTTCCCAAGGAAGCCTTGGTGACCCAAATTCTGCATTTGATCCCAAGTTTCACTCGGCGATCATGCACATCAAAAATCCAAAGTTCTTCAAGCGAGCAGTATTACATGGAGATCTAGGATTTTCAGAATCTTATCTAATGGGTGAGTGGGAAACCGACTCAATTGAAAATGTTATTTCATGGTTCATCTTGAACGTTGATGATTCACCAAGTCTATCTGGCGCTAAAAAAAAGCTTTTCCATCTCGACCTCTTCAACCTCGGTAATAAATTTTTACACTTTTTACGTCGCAATACCCAAAGAAACAGCAAAAAGAACATCGTTGAACATTACGATCTCGGTAATAGTTTTTATAAGCTTTTTTTAGATCCAACCATGACTTATAGTTCAGCATACTTTGAATCGATGGATCAAAGCCTTGAGGCTGCCCAAACAGCCAAAGTGGAACGTTTGTGCCAAAAGCTTCGATTGAATGCGGCAGACCATTTGTTGGAAATCGGAAGTGGATGGGGATATCTTTCCGTCTATGCCGCAAAAAAATTTGGATGCCGAGTAACGACGGTTACACTTTCAGAGGAACAATTCCGTTTTGCTAGTGAAAAAATCAAAAGTGAGGGTGTCGAACACCTTGTTGAGATTCGTATACAGGACTATCGAGATATCACAGGCACATACACAAAGGTCGTATCAGTTGAGATGTTAGAAGCAGTTGGTGATGCTTTTTACGAATCATTTTTTCGAAAGTGCCAAGAGGTTCTCACTCCAAATGGTCTGATGGCGTTACAAGTGATTACTTGTCCAGACTCGCGTTTTCAATCATTCAAAACAGGTATCGATTTCATACAAAAGCACATCTTTCCAGGTTCGTTACTTCCATCTGTCGGAAGAATGAATGAAGCTATCAACAAAACTGGTGATATGTATCTCTTCCATTTGGAAGATATGGGTCAAAGTTATGTGAAGACTCTTCGACTATGGTTAAACGCGTTCGATGAAAACATAACTCTCGTCCGTAGCCAAGGTTACAGCGAAACGTTCATTCGAAAATGGAGATACTATCTTGCATATTGTGCGGCCGCCTTTCATATGAGAAATATCAGTGTTGTCCAAATGGTTTACACTCGGCCGAATAATTTGGAACTTTCTTAATAGAAAGATTGTTTTTCTTATTCGAAAAACGGATTGCAATCAGTTTGGATTTTTTGTAAAGTCGGAACATGAGAGAAACACGATCTGTTTTTGAATTTGATGAACCAGTGGATAGACTTTGGCAAGCCATCACAGTTTACGAAGTTCTCGTACATTGGCTCGCTGACGAAGTGAGAGGGAGACCTAGAGAAGGTGCTGATTTCTCTTGGACATGGCACCTTGGTATAGAAGGAAACTTTACATCTCACGGTACATATAAAAAAATTGTACCTGGCAAAGAACTTATAATGGAGTGGAAAGACCATCCCGCTGGCGATATTTTTTTACAATTGATCTTTGATTCTCTCTCTCCGAACACCTCACAGCTAACGATCATTAATGGTGGATTTCCGAATTCAGATGCATTTGATGTATGGTTAGACGGTGCAAAAGAAGGTTGGGATAGTCAAGTTCACAAGTTGATTGATTTTTTAAAAGAAAACAAAGACTTCTCCCAATTTTTGAAAAAGGTTTGATCTCTCGAACCCTTCTAAAATCATGGTAAAAGTAAGGGTTCATGAGGAGGGTCTACAATGGGATATCCAGAATTAGAAACCTATTTCCAGAGGCTAACTGATATTACGGATCGTATTGCAATGATGAACAGTCACTTTGATGCGACTCCAGATTTAGATATACCGATGTTACTAGAATTTCACGAGGACATAGAGTCCATTGCTTGGGAATCAACAGAGCGTGAATACTATGAGTTGTTTACGAGTTACTTTACATTTCATGTAAAGACTGTTGAAGAAATCATACAAGAGGCACGCGAAATTCTCAATCCAGAAAATCGTGAGTATGTTAAAAAGTTAGTCCAACAAGTTAAAGCCGCAGATGAATGGTTTCTCGGTTTGAAAAAAAGACGCAAGATCTTAAGAACGCAAGTCGCTTAATTGATAAATCTCTCCGGAGAAATCCGGAGATGATTTCCCCAATTGCTTTACATTTCTTAGCCGTATGATTCTATTTACAGAATGAGAAGGCAAGGGTTTCTCCTTTACCCGTTATTTCTATTCGCAGTCCTAATGTTGATCGATCAGATCTTTAGGATACCTTACATTCAATTACTTACCAAATTAGACTTAACGCCCGTTAACTACGAAGCCAAAAATGACCTCTTAAAAAAAATTCTAAACTCCAAAGATCAGCCTAGAAAGAAAAAGTTAATGCTGATACTTGGTTCATCCCGACTTCTCTACTTTGATGCGGCAGATCTTTCGGCATTCTATCCTGATTGGGAAATTTATAACCTGTCTTCTGCGGTGACCACTCCAGCCTATTACGACTTTAACCTTACAAAAATTTTGGACGCTGGCATCAAACCGGATCTTGTGATCATGGAAACAGATCCGAATCAGTTTAATCAAAACTCAGTATTTAAAATTTCCAATCTCACCTTTAGTTTTGATCTGCCTTACGTTGTTTCAAATTTAGATTTATTTGGAAAAGACCATTTTTCATTCTTTCTGGGACGCAGACTATTTGCGATTGGAACTTATAAACCCTATTTGGATCAGATGTGGAGAAATTATACCAATCCGAATTTAGCTGGCTTTATCGGTATGAGACAAACGACATACGATCACATCATAAATACAAATGGGCATGGACTTTCACCTATAGATAATTATGTGGAAAAAGATGCAAATGTTCTTGAGCTGACGAGCCATAGAACATTGGATTGGCTGTTTGCATATTATAAACAAAGTGACATGCAATTTGGATTTTATAGGAAAATTTTGGAACGACTCCAATTAGAGCAAATCAAATCCATTATTATCTGGCCCGTATCATCTCCCAATTTTGAAAAACTTGTGGAAGGCCAACCATCGGTGAAAGGGTGGGAGGCTAGAATGGACGAGCTCTCCAATAGGTATTCAAATCCTATACTCAAGTTAAAAGGTGATGCGAATTACTCTTGCAATGCGTTTGCCGATGGCGGTCACATTTCTAAGGAGTGCTACCATTCTTTAATGAGGGCGATTCTATTGGAATACTTTCGTCGGTATGAACCGTCTCGTCTATAAACTGCGTTCCGCAAAGGGGCATACTGCCGGAATTCGGAATATCTCGAGTAATCAGGCTTCGATAACGGTCTTTAGCGGTTACATTCTTTGTGGAGCTGTCAGTGAATTCTTTTATAGAGGTCAGAGCGTTCGAGCTGGAATAGGCACCCCATCCCACAAGGGTTCTAGATGCGCCACTGTTTTTGACAGTTCCCATATTTTGCTTTCTCTCACTTTCACCTACGAGCGTTATACTTCTACTCCCAGTTAAAACATATGCCGAACCAGTTGAAAATGAGAGGCTTCCAGTAACTGCTGGTAGGTTAGAAGATAATAAATCATTCAGACTTGATTGGAATGGATAAGCTGTGTATGCCGCAGATAAGTCGACAGTGGAAGGTGTGGTTGAACCACTAGGAACTTGTTCTACAGAATTGAAGACAGTTGCCCCACTGGCTTGTCCAAAAAACAAAAAGAAGGTGCGAAAAAATGCCTCTGGATTCGTGGAACCCAAGTGGGTTGAGTTATAACCATCTGCTTCTCGAAAAACTGTCATTAGTTGACTTGCAGATCCGGCTCGAATTCCCGTATTTCCACCTTGCACTGTTTTGCGAAAGAATGTATTTTTTTGTGAATCAGTGGTTCCTGAAATATCATACAAATATCTCATGTAGGCATACGCCATCGAATATTGTTTTAAGATGGTTGATGAGCTAGACTGGCTTGCCCATGATAAAAGAGAGATCCCATTTGCTCCACCTGGACATCTGTTAGTGTCAGTTCCGCGAAAGCAATTCAATCGTGTTCGTTGGGGGCCAAAGCCCGCAATGTCACTGGCAACTTCACTCGTTCCTTCATTAATCCAAATATCATCTGTTGCTCTCGTGGCATTCATATACGGGTAACGAATGAGGTGTTGGAATTCGTGAGCAGCAGTTGACGCAAATGCTTGTGGGTCTTGGTTGAGACTTTGTATCAGCTCTCTGCCATCCATATAAAGTACTTCTGCAAAATTGGACCGAAGAGGAGAAACAGTGCCATCTCGAAAGTAATTTACAGGATCATAAAAGCCGGCTACATAAGCGGAATTTGCACTAGCACCATCCAAAATATCCAATACCAAAATCTTGATACGCCCATCATTATCAACATCTGAGGGTGCACCAAATGCTGAGACTAGTCTAGGATATGTTTGGTCGTTAAACTCTGTAGCAAATTCCTCAAGGTTATAGTTTAAAGAAAGTCCGCGTTGTTTGTAAACGATCACATTTGACTTTGTGCTAACAACTTCAACAGGAACACAATAGCTCCCTTGTGTTTGGATATTCCGAGCCCAAAGGTCACTACCAGTATCACAGTTCCCAAGGTTTGCGAGGGCGACCAAAGAAAGTAGATTGAAGACTTCTTGATCTTTATTTTTCGGAGTGCAGGAAGCAAAAGACAGAATCAGGAAACAAATAGACGAGACAAGAGCCGTCTTTTGTATAGGGGATGGAACTGGATGATGAACTGCCATTTGCTGAAACGAACTTTCCATGTAATGATTCTATCCTATGTCTGTTCTCACAACCCTATCTTTGCAGATCCACCTATTGGACTCTTTTTTTCATCCACAGCGTTCACCGAACATGGTTTTTTAATTTTAGGAGTGGAAATTTCCAAAACATCAAAGGGTAACCGTTTTTTAGGCCAAGAGTTACGTTTTCACCAAAAGCTGGGATGGGAGGAGGCCCTTTTTTCAGGAGAAGCTATATGGGCTGATGAAAAAGGTTGGGAACTTGCTCCCAATTCGTGTCAGGTTCGTGCAAATACTGATTTTTCAAAAAAGAGGGGAATTGTACGAAGGTTCGACTGTGAGCACCTGAGATTTCAGATCCAGAAAAATGTAAGAGGTACCACAATTTCCTCATCTTTATTTGGAACCTTCTCCGACCTATCCTTTCCTCACTTTTTACCTGAAACGGCAGGGGAACCAATAGCTATCTCCATTCCCGTTTTGACAGATCATGGCGAGGAGGACGGGATTTGGGGATTTCATTTGAATGGCATTGGCAAATCAAATCCCGTCCAAGTTTGGAATCCCACCACCCTAAAATGGGATGCATTTCGTGGATTTGATCGCCCGAAAGTCAAAGGAGAATACGGGATATACAAGTGGAGGAGAACCTTTTCTGATTGACCAAAGGCCAACAGACGGAGACCCTCGATTTACGTGAAAAAGATCCGAATTGGCGTGATTGCCGCTGCTGGCAAAGGCACGCGAGCCTATCCAAGAACTACTTTTATCCCAAAACCCTTGTTTGTGATCGAAGGGAAGACGATCCTCCATCGGAATGTTGAACTTTTGGCAAAAACTTTTGGAGTCGAGAAAGTATATATTCTTGTTGGGCATCTCAAGGAACACATATTAGCTGAAATCGAAGTCATTCGATTGGCATTACCAAAAATTGTGATTGAACCTGCTCCCTGGACAGAAAAAGGACTAGCGTCGGACATTGCAAGTTTGGAGAAATCGATCTCGGAGCCATTTCTTACGATTCTTGGCGATGAATATTACTTCAAAACGGATCATGATAAATTCTTAAAAACTCTCAAAACCTATCCAAAGATGTCTGCCTCAATCGGGGTCGTAAAAACATCTCTACTTTCACGCATTCGCAAAAATTACTCAGTAGAACTCCAAGGAGATAAGATCTTAAATCTTGTCGAAAAACCAGAAGATCCACCTAATCAGATCTTAGGTTTGGGCTCCTACCTTTTCACTCCAGAGTACTTTGAATTTTTTAAAAAGACTCCCGCCTCTCCTAAATCTGGAGTTATCGAAATAACTCAGGTTATAGATAAAATGGCGAAGGAATCTGTAGGTGGTGTTTATGCCACTACACTTACTTGCGAATATTTCAATATCAATTCTATGCAGGATTACTATCATGCAGTTTATGAAGTTCGCAATGATCTTTTCCCTAAATTCAAAACTTCACTTGTCATACCTACATATAATAATGAAAGATCCATCACGGATGTCATAGTAGACTTCAAAGATAAATTCCATGAAGTGTTGGTTATAGATAATGAATCAACCGATGAAACAGTTGAATTATGTAAAAACGAAAAGGTAAAAGTTTTTACGTTCCCAGGTGAAGGAGATCCAACTCGTCTTGGCGAGCAAGTGCGCAAGGGCATCGAACAAGCATCAGGTGACCTGATTTTTGTTGTGTCACCGGATGGTTCTTTTCGCTCTAAAGATTTTCCAAAACTTTTGGAATATATGAAAGACTCGGATATGGTGATAGGCACGCGCACTACACGACAAATGATCGAACAAGGATCAAACTTAGGACCCCTGTATCGCATTTTGAATTTACTAATGGGAAAATTGGTCGAGGTCTTTTGGTGGGGTCAGGAACCAAGGTTTACCGATGCAGATTGTCATTTTTTCTCGATCTGGAAAGAATCATACTACCAAGTAAAATCTCAATTACATACTCATGATCATAAATATATTGTGGAACTAATGATCGAGATGGTCCGATCGCATAGACGTTGCATCGAAATACCGGTCTCATACTTTAAACCTGTAAATGTTCATAAGTACAGTTATGCGTCCATGCTTAGAGATGCCTGGGGTGTTTTTAAATTAATATTATCAAAGAAGTTTTTTGTAGGAGATAGTCAAAATGGCTAATAAGGTTTTAGTTACAGGTGGTTGTGGTTTTCTCGGTTCACATGTCTGTGAACTTTTTAGAAAAGAAGGTTGGGACGTTGTTAGCTTTGACAGTATGACAAAATACGAACTCAAACGTACAGGTTATGGCACCGACGCAACCCGCGATTACAACTGGAATTACTTAAAAGATTTGGGTGTGACTATGGTAAAAGGTGACATTCGAAACCTAGAGCATCTCACTGACAGAACTGAAGGATGCGACTATATCATTCATACTGCGGCGCAGCCCGCGATGACAATTTCTTGGGAAGATCCAGAACTTGATTTTTCTACAAATGTGATTGGTACTTTCAATGTTTTGGAAGTAGCTCGTAAACGAAAAATTCCAGTTGTAAATACTTCTTCCATTCATGTTTACGGGAACTCTATCAATGATTCCTTAACCGAAGGGAAGACCGCTTATGAGAGAAATCCAGTAGAAATTCCAGAAACTCATCCTACAATGGTTGGGCAACTCTCTCCACTTCATGCTTCAAAAATGAGTGCCGAACATTATGTACGGTCGTATACAGATATGTATGGCATCAAAGGAGCAAGTTTCCGGTTTACTGGGATTTATGGTGAACGTCAGTTTGGTGGAGAGGATCATGGGTGGGTTGCAAATTTCGCTATTCGCTCTTTTTTTGGTCTACCATTACGTATTTTTGGAACAGGTAAACAAACGCGAGATATCATCCATGCCGCTGATGGAGCTCAGTCTTATCTTGCTTATTTTAAAAATCCAATTCCTGGTGTTTATAACATTGGTGGATCGAGTGCACATAAAATTTCCCTACTCGAGTGTATTGAGCTTATTGGGGAAATTATGGGTAAAAAACAAGAGATCCTATTCGAAGTGGAAAGACCAGGCGATATGAGATATTTTATTTGTGATATAAAGGAAGCAAAGAAGTTTGGTTTTGCTCCTACCATTAAACCGAAAGAAGGTGTCACACGTCTCTTAAAGTGGATCGAGGCAAATAAAGCTGTTTTTAACATTGAAGGAAAATAGTATCTCATGAAAACTTTGGTCGTTATCCCTGCTTACAACGAAGAATCTACGATAGAAGAAGTAGTGCGGGGAGCGATCAAACATGCTGATGTATCGATCACTGACGATGCATCTAAAGATAAAACTCCAGAGATTTTAAATCGCCTCCAATTAGAATTTCCTGGTAGAATGTTTGTTATTCGACATGACAAGAATACCCACATCCCTCGCGGAATTCAAGATGGAATGAAGTTTGCAGTTGAGAAGAAGTATGATTGGGTCATAACGATGGATGCAGGACTTTCACATGATGCGGACAGGTTGCCAGATTTTATTAACTACGAAACATGTGATCTTTTGATCGGTAGTAGAAAAGAGACCGTTAATGTTCCCTTATTTCGAAAAGTTATCTCTTTCGTTGCAGCCAAAGTAATGAACTACTGCCTATCAAAAAATATTTTTGATATTCTAGGACCAAATATAAAAGATTGTACTTCGGGCTACCGCCGTTATTCGAGGGTCGCCTACGAAAAAATTGCGAATTACCCTCTTGAGTCTGTCGCCTTCGATTTCCATATGGAGGCATTGAGCATCGTTTCCCTTTCCGGTGGTTCCATCAAAGAGCTTCCGATTAAGTACATATTTTCAAATAGTTCATTTAATTCTAGGGTATTAAAACTTGCAGTCCAATTTGCTAAAAAACTTTTATTCCGCAAGTTTAGAATTATACCCCAATATCCGTGAATTTAAAACATTTACCTCTGAAAGCAAAGTTCATGTTAATAACATGCACTTTGTTTCTCACTGTTCTTTTTCTAGACTATCTCGTTTTTCAAATACTCTTTTTTAAATTTCCAAATGAAATGGAATGGGATACCTCTCATTGGTATAATTTCGCTCACCTTCGAAATGAAGTGAAACGTGAAACACAGTCTAAAAAAGTTTTAATCGTTGGTAGCTCGGTGGCATTGTATTCCGTACTTCCAGATTCTATGTTTGCGGAAAAAGATAAGATACAAACGATGTTTTATTCGCATGTCGCAATGACACCTACTGATTTTTATTATTATAAAGATGATATAAAGAAAGCAAAACCAGACTTGGTTGTTTATCTATTAAACTTTGCTGATTTACAATGGGAATATGTTAAAATCAATCAGGAAAAATTTGAATTTGATAAAGACCTTTGGCTAAAAGAGTATGCTGTAAGATACCCAGTTCGTATTTATTATCCTTTTGAATTTTTAAGGGACTTTTATCACAATCTGGATAAAAAACAAACACTCTCCCTTGCCTCTAAATCATTGCTCTATGTAAACAGATATAGGAGCTTTTTATTTGATCCCATCGAAACGTGGATCGATAACCATTCTCGAAGTGGGAGAAGCTTCCAAAGATATAGCGGGAGCATGCCTTTTGAAGGAATCTGGTCGAAGGGATGGACAAAGTTAAAGACCACTTTATCCTGCGATATGGAAAGGCCATTAGATGATTCAATATTTACTTTGAAAAATGATACCAAGCTAGAAGTGATTGTGTTTAAATCGGAGAAGGATAAATCTCCTTATTCTTCTCAAATTTTATCTTTCCCAAAAAATGGTTGGAATGTTTTCCCCTGGGATCATATATCTCTTCCTCCAGACAAAACAACTGTGATCATACAAATTGCAATAAGATCAGAAATCGGAACTGCCAGAGAAGCAAATTTGTATCAATATGGAAAAGACTATCCTGTCGGAGTTAGGCTCTCGCATTACTTTTGTTCGAAACCAAATTACGAGAATTCTTCGTATCTTCGCTCTGCTTTTTTCGACGAATCAAGATTCTCTGAGATGAGTGCTGATGAGTATGAAGAAGATTATCATATTCGGATCAAAAAAGATGCGGAAAATCGTCCAGAGCTACTACGTTTGAATACTCTTCGAAGAAAAAAAATGGCTGTTCGAGACATTCCCTTCCAACCTTGGTTTGAATATGATCAAATTGTTCGAATTAGCAATTTCTTCAAAGAAAATGAAATACCGTTTACGATCATTCTCAGTCCAGAAAATCCCATTGAATCAAACTTATATATTGAGGGTCTTTGGTTTGATGAATTCAAAAAAGATCTGGCAAAAAATTTAAAAAAGAATGGGTATAATTTTTTTGATCATACCTCAAGCATTAAGGAAAAACAGTATTTTTTTGATCCTCATCATATGACATATGACGGGGCAAAAACTTTCAATCCTATTGTAAAACAAATAATTGAATCGCAGGTAAAGGCAGATAAATAATGGAACTAATTTATTCTAATATACGAATATTGATGATTAGCTTGGAGAAAAAACCTTATAGGTTGTTTTTAGTATTTTTTGCCATCATTGGGATTTTAACTTTTAGCTATTGGAAAAAATATGACTGGAACCCAAGCTCTATGGTTAATTTCGGAAAAGAGTTTGTTCAGTTAAATTCAATCGAAACGCCCTCCGGTGCAGTAGTTTTTTTAGGAGAAAAGGGTGATTTGGGCGCAGGTTATGATGGCCAAATCTTTTACTATTTTTCTAGATCGTTAGCAAATTTTGGTCTGGAGTGGCCCAAAGGATTCGATGAATCCTACAGAGCACCTAGGATCGGTTATCCATTCCTTATCTCCATTTTTGGAATCTTCGGAAAGTGGGGTTCTGTTTTTGCTATGTATTTTTGGAATATCTTCCTTTTGGTTATTTCATTTTTTTGTCTCCGAAGTTTATTAGAAAAGCAAAACAAATATCTCTCTGTTTTGTATCTTCTAAATCCTTTCGCTCTTGCGAGTTACTATGTTCTTGTAAGCGATTCAGTCATGGTTTCACTCATTGTGATCGCATATTTTTTTTACAAGCGTGATCATCCGTTAGCATTTGTATTAACATCAAGTCTTGCGATATTAACAAAAGAACCTGCGCTATTTTTTCTTTTCCCTTTGGGATTGTATGCACTGGCTGAACGAAATATCAAAAACATGCTACTTGTTAGTTCAACTTTGATTATACCAATAGGTTGGCATCTATACCTTTCCTATCAATTTCCAAATTGGCGCGCTAGTCGATTAACGGATTTTATACTTCCATTTGAAGGAATGATTCGTTATTTCGAGTCTATTTTTATTGCCTTTGAAAATCAGATGGATATAAAAGCATTATCAAGGTTACTCTCAAGATTTCCGTTAGTTGTTCTATTTTTTATGGGTACTTTTTTAGTATTTACAGGAAATATTCGAAAAGGGTGGGTCTTTCGTCTTTGTATTTTACTTACCATGTTCATGATAGGTAGTGCTGGTTTTTATCATTTTTGGTCGGTATATGAAAATGTCTCGCGTATGTTTACAATTTCAATTCCTGCTTTGATCCTTTTAGTCAATGAGGATCAAACTGTTCGGAAAGGTGAATATATTTTACTTACGATTTTTCTTCTGATTTTATTTATTGTCAAGGCAACAATCATTACAAGGCCGATGCTTTATCAAATTGGTTTTTAAGTTGATAAAGCTAAATGATTAAAAATTTTGTTCTGCTGGGATCTTAAAAGTTTTTAGGGCTTCTTGATTCAATTTTGTTATTTCTTCAGATTTGAATATAACTTGAGACCCATCTTGAAAATCAAAAACCAAAAACTCCTCTTTATTTGATTTAATTACCTCATTCAATTGGGATAAATTCAAAATGCTATTGCCATTTACTTTTTCGAGAACATTTTGATGCATAGAGTGATACGCCTGATTTCCTGTTAGCGGCAATACTTGGGTAAGTACAACAAACCTATTTGGAGAGTGACTATAATGCGAGGTGATATGGAAAAAGTCATTCAAATACAGAAGATATTTGCTTACTCGAGCTCTCCATTTTGGACCGTATTCCATTAAAAAATGTTCAGATAGCTCTTGAAATACGATTCCTCCTAGGATTAAATAAGTAGGCTTTCTTCCTCTCGTATTTCCAAAAGGTATTTTGATGGCATTTTCATCTAAAACACTTAAGGAATAATCAAACTCGATCAATTTCTTATTTCTTAGAATTTTGATTGGAATAGTAAGACTTTGATTTTTTGTAAATTCTTCATTCGTATGAAATAGAAAAGAAAGACCTATTTTCCCATATTTAGGGTGTTCAAAGTAGCCTTTCGGATCTATTTTAAATCCAGCCACTTCCAATAAAACATCTTCCAATTGCAATTGAGCGATTAATTTGTTTGTTCCGTTATTTGGTTTTGTGGGATATACCTCAGCGATGACAACACCTTGATCATCTTTTTTTACGCCATAATAGTCTCTGGTTGCCCTATCAGTTAACGTTCTGAAACGAAATCCTTTAAACGGTATACAATTTTCTCGGCATTTACTTTCCAAGAAAGATTTGATCATAAAGCTTGGAATCATTCTGCCAACGTTCTGTGAATCTTTGAATGAAATAACAATGCCTTGTGGAATACGGGAAGTCTCTTCTACAATTAATTCTCCAATTCCTTCGAATTTTTCATCGGATTGAATTTCGACGATCGGTAACTCAATATAACCATTCGCATACGTATCCATTTCTAGTTTTATAGTTCTAACTTTTTTTTCTCCCAGATTTCTAAACTCTTTGTATTCTAGCAACAACCCTTGGGACGGTAAAAAAATATCAGTTGGAAATTGAACAGAAGTTAAACCATTTGGAAATGATTTGTCTTCTACTTTTAGCAACGCCAAACTCAAATCTGGATCAGATTTGATTACCTTTGCAGTGAAGGTTTTTAGGGATCCTGTTTTTGTAATTTCTATACCCGTTGTATAGTTGACCGTTTGAGATGGCGTGAGAATCAAACCATCGCCCACATAAATTCCGTAGGATCTTCTGGTTTCCGGATTTTTAAAACGCCAAGGTTGTAAAAAGTTCGGATACTGAACTGTAGATTTTACCTGCAGAATTGCATTATCATCTTTTTGGATGGATATAGGACCTGCCGAGATTTGAAAAGAAACCACATTTGATAGTAGGTAAGTTAAAAAAATAGTTTTATGATATTTGAAAAACATGGTTTATTTTCCTATAATGTTATAAGATCGTTTTATTTCTTGGTCGGAATTGAGAGCTTCCTCGCGGTTCATTACTAGTGGTAACGAAACATCCTTAAAGTGGATGACGACAAACTTTGATTTAGCTGTTTCGATTTCGTTTTTAAATTCAGCCAATGTGTTTACTCGTTTTGAATTGACTGAGTCTACGATCATGTTCATAAAAAAATCGGCTTGGGAGTTGATAGGGTTTGATAGTTTTCTATAGAGGATGATATCTTCTTGTCCATCGCCGTTTAATTCAGAGAGGTGATTGAATCGATAAAGAAACTGACTGCCTCCTTGAGTGTCTCCACTTTTTGCCCAAGATTCCAAAAGATCACGATTGATCGGTTGAAATACAAGACCAGCAAAAATGAAGTAGGGGAAGCTATGATCATATCTTGATCGCAAAGGATCTAAACTTGGCATTCGTTTCGCGGGGAATTTAATATTTAACCTTTCACCACGTCTCAATACACCTAAATTGATTTCCTCTCCTGCAAATTTATTATCTACGATCTCTACGAAGTCAATCCTTGATTCTCCAGAAAATGAAACTGTACCGTTTTTACCTAGTGATAATCCATCTATAGAATGAATCAAATCTCCTTTCTCTAGGTAACCGTCGGCGGATCCGCCTGAGAGAATTTTGGTAACAAATACACCCTCAATATCATTCGGTACTTTAAAATACTTTCTAGCAGTAGTTGAGTAAGATGGAAGATAGTGCACTCCGAGTTCAACGTAGCCGTCGTAATTTCCATTCTCAATATCTTTTAAAAAATGTTGGATGACATTAGTGGGTATGATATAACCTATGTTCTCTCCTTTTGTTGAAGCTTGAAATGCGACACCTACTATTTCACCGTTTTGGATGGCTGGTCCACCTGAATTGCCTGGATTGATCGCGGCGTCTACTTGAATCACCAAATGGCTATCAACTTGGGAATGAGCGTAGGTTGATTGTTCGATCCTTGAAACGATACCACGGCTAACGGAAATTTTGCTCCCACCAATGGGATAGCCAACGATATCAACGGGACTTCCTAACTCCGGTATGCCACCAAAAGAAAAGGTGATGCTATCTTCATAAAACTGGGTAGACTTTGCCTCCAATATTGCCAAATCACAATCATGTGCAACAAACAGAGTTTTTAGTTCATACCATTCTGTTTGATTGTTTCGTTGAGCTTCGATAAACTTCGCATTTGAGACTACATGAGCATTCGTTAAGATACGATTATCTCCTATTAAAAAGCCAGTGCCTGTAGAGGCCGTCACATTTCCCGAAAGCCAAGGTGAGTATGGATCGTTTGCCTGTGAGTAAACACGAATCTGAACAACCCCTCTTTTTACCCTTTCTATTGATTGTTTATTGGGGGATAGAGTTTGGTAATCTTCAGTCGCAGAAAGTCCTAAGCTAAATAAAATAATGCTGGAAAAGAGGAGACGATTTGCCATTCTTTTGACCTGAGCCTTTATGAGTGTCTTTGAAATTGGAATCACAAGTGTTACCGCTTTTTTGTCAGCTATTGCCGGGATAGTATCATTTCGCAAAAATCCTAGAACTTCAATGAAGGTGAGTTTTAGCATAATGGCTTCCTTGATTTCACTAGGGAATCTCGGCTTCTTATTAGACTCTACTTTTTTTCAGTTTCTATTTTTCTCAGATCCACATATTGCTCCAACAATTTTGGTATTGTTTATTTTTTCACTGTTGTTATTCGGTTTGCAATTCCCTACGTATTTTAGGACCTATCCCATCTTAGCAATTTGTGTAGCTCTATTGTTTGGATCGGGGACTACACTTTTATTAGTGGATTGGTCGCTCTCAACAGAGATGAATCCAAATGCGAGCCGTATTCTCCTTGAATACTTTTATCCAGGATTTTACGCGATTTCTTATTTATTGCTCATGTTAGTTGTTTCCTTGAAATTAAAGCATAGCTTTCCCGCAATTTCTAAATTTATTGTTTCAGTTTACATTTGTATTGCGGTTTCTTTAGTTTTGACGACTATTATTATCACTCTTACATCATTTGCCTTAAATTTCCAAAGGTTCAATCTTCAATTTTTTCTGTTCAATGATATCAGTTTTGTACTGTGTTTTATTTCTTTTTTAATCCACTATTCTTTTACCAATGATTATTTAACTCATCCCTTTTCGTTCTTATTCGAACGTCAAAGAAAAATCTTTGAATCCTATAGTGATGTCTCTATGTCAGGATCAAGATCACTCAAAGAGAAATTATGGAAGTTATATGACGCAAGAGGCTGGAAGGGATTTATGGATTCTTTTTGGTATCAAATTTTGGTGGATGAAACTTTGGACAATGCCCTTGAACATGGGGGCAAACGCGAAGAAGATACAATCACGGTCCATGTGTATGAGTCTAGCCGGTTTATTGATTTTTATGTAATTGATCGAGGAAAAGGATTTAATCCACGTTTGGTCCCAAGTCCCTTATCTATCGAAAGAAAAAATGTGCCCTCAGGAAGAGGAATTCATATACTTAAAAAAATATTTATTGTGAGATGGAATTTTTTGGGAAATGAAATCAATATCAGAATTGATAAAAGAAAGGGGGGAGAATGGAAAATCTCCCCAGAAACGAATGTTCAGTGACCTTCAAATTCACAAATCGAGTATACATTGATTCCATAATTTTCTTTGATTCTTTTTGATCCACCTAGGTCTGGCAAATCAATGATTGTAGCACATTCATGTATTTTACCTTCTAGTTTTTGAATCAATTTGATCGATGCTTCAAGCGTACCACCTGTAGCAACAAGATCATCCATAATCAAAACCTTTTCGCCAGCTTGAATCGCATCGACATGGATTTCGACGTGATCTTCGCCATATTCTAGTGCATAAGACTGAGAAATGGTTTTGCCTGGCAATTTTCCTTTTTTTCTGACGGGTACAAATCCGACTCCCAGTTGAAAAGCTAGTGCCGAGCCTGCGATAAAACCACGTGCATCAATTGCGGCAATTTTTTGGATTTTCTCATTTTGATATCGTTCAACAAACATAGCGATTGTAAGGCGGAATCCCTCTGGATCAATGAGGAGAGATGTGATATCACGAAATAAAATACCTGGTTTCGGGTAATCTGGAATGGTTCGAATTTTTGACTTCACAATGGACATAAATAAAGTGAAATTCAGTCGATGTTCTCTGACAATAAAAAAAGGCCGGCAAAGAACCGACCTTTTGCAAATCTAGACTTTTTTAATTCGAACTATCGAATCGATTTGAGAGCTAGAATCCTCTCTTCTAACGGAGGATGAGTGGCAAACATCGACATGAACCCACCTTTGTTGGAAGATATCTTCAATGAGGCTAGTGCCGCACCACGCTCATCTTCCGGCTGGTCAGTCATTCTTCTAAGACTTTCCAAAGCGGCAACCATTGACTCACGTCCTGCAAGTTTGGCTGCTCCTGCATCTGCCCGAAATTCTCTCATTCGAGAAAAATATGCAACTGCTATCGAACCAAGAATTGAGAACACAATGTCCAGAACAATCGTCACTGCAAAACGTACGATGTATGCCATTTCTTCTTTTACAGCATTGGCAACTAGCATCGCAATGATGCGTGAGAAAAACATTGCAAATGAGTTTACAATACCTTGTATAAGTGTAAGTGTCACCATATCTCCGTTAGCGATGTGAGACAATTCGTGGGCAAGGACACCCTCTAACTCTTGTGCGTTCATTCTTGAAAGGAGTCCTGAGGATACAGCTACAAGGGAGCTAGATTTGCTTGGTCCTGTAGCAAATGCGTTTACCTCAGGCGATTCATAGATACCCACTTCAGGCATCGGTAGATGAGCGCGTTGTGCAAGCGATTGCACTCGTCTATAGACTTCCATTTCTGTACTAGACGCATTTTTTGGATCTATGGTTTTGACTCCCATCGTCCACTTTGCCATATATTTTGACAGGAAAAGAGAAATAAGGGAACCTGCCATACCCCACATCAAACAGAAGATGACGAGTTGGGTAAGGTTAACACCAAATGCTTGGATTCCTATGCCAAAATAGGCAAGAGCTTGTGTAGCAATTGATACGGTGGTCATCACCAATATATTTGTAAGTAGGAAAAAACCGATTCGTTTGATCCAGGTCATAATAACTTTGATCTCCTTATAAGTGCAAAATTCGTAAATCTTGCCCTCTATGCTTTAGACTCATAATTGAATATGATTGCCTAAAAATAGACAAGTCTTTTCTTCTAGTTTTTTCTAGTCTGTTCGCTTATAAAAAAAATTGGAAACCCCAAAGAGAACGGCAAGTAATAGATATGCCAACGCAAATTGCCAATTCGATACGGGGGAGTATTCACTTAGGATTGCATTGCCAGCTAATTTATACGCATGAATCAATCCGATTGCGGAAAGCAAAGAGCCAATCCCTGCCCAAATTGCAGATTTTAAGAAGTCCTTCTCCAGAATGAAAACGACGATTGCTGCCCATACCATGGATGTAAGCAAAAATCCTTGGGAAAGGGAAATGATGCCAGACAACGCATATGGGATAAATGGCAAATGCGGACCAAGATCAGAAAGAAAAAAATGGTGTTGTGATTTTACACCTAATTCTTGCAATAAGACCTGTAACTTCCCGTCCAGAAAAAAGAATATATTTTGTATCATAAGGATTGCCCAACCTGCCAGTGCTGGTAAAATCCCAACAACAACTGCCGGAGCATGACTTTTGGGCGTAGTTTGGAATGCTTGCGCGGCAATTACAATCCCGATCCATAGAATGATAGCCATCCCGGCTTCAACTGGTATGATTGCTTGTAAAATTCCCATCAAGCCGAACAAACAGATGATTGAAATAAATATGCCATTTAACACTGAATAACCGTGTTTGGCGCCGATTCCTTTCCAACCTGGATGGCCAATATAGATAGTCGTAGGGAAGGGCGATCCAAATAAAGTGCCAATTAATGTTCCTGCCCCGTTCGCGAGAAGCGAACTCTTTGTATCAAAGCTATCTCCAGATGCTTCGGCAGATTCAATATTTTGAAGAGATCCGATTACATTAAAAATTCCCATTGGAATAATGACAGCCATATATGCTTTGAGATTTGCAAAGCTTAATGCATCCCATAGATCACCAAACACGGGAAGAGGGAAATAAAAGCCGACAGTGGCAACACCTTTTTGAAAGGCTCCTTCTTGGAATATAGGATCACCAAAAAATTTCGAGAGATAAGATAAAGCGATTCCAAAAGTAATGGAAACTAGACCTCCGGGTAAGCCAAATGGGAATTTCACTTTGCCAAAATATTGAAGTAAAATGATAGCTAGAGGGATAAATGCAACTAGCGGATGTTCGAACGTTTTTAAAAGAAAATCCATAGAGATAAATGTAATCGCGATACCTGTCAGCGCTGAAAGCAATGCCGCTCTCGGAGTAGATTTTCTAATTCGATCTGCAATAAAAGATCCAAAAAATTCGATAAGACCCGAGGCAAAGGATGCTAACAATCCAGCTTTCCAAGCCGCTTTGTAGTCATTAGTGGCTTGGTATACCGGGAACATAACAAAAAATACAAATGCGAATAACGAAACAGTGTTGATTCCATATGGAAGCGCCGTTACATCCGTACGATTTGTCCGAATTCCAAGCTTATATGCTTGCCAAGAATAAAATAAGTTGCCGACAAGAAGAGAGATGGCAGCTCCTGGTAAAACGACTGCCGTAACGAACGCCAATGGGAATCCGCAAAGACCTACACATAACCCAATGAGAACGAGCAATTGTATGAGATTGTCAACCATCAGGCCAAAAAAGCCATCAATATCACCTTTCGTAACTTTAAAGTAACTCATTCGTTTCGTTTCCCCCCAAAATCAACTCGAATCACATTTCCTTCTTCGGAATATTCATGTTTAGTCGGTTCGACTTTACCTTGAGGTTTATCCGATTCCGACTTCGGATCTGTATCTAAACCACTATCTAACTGAAGGAATCGTAGTTGGGATGCAGAATTTTGAAATTTATCGTAAATACGGAAAACGGCATCCCATGGAATCACGGTTGGTTCCCATGTAGAGCCAAATTGTAACTCAGCAAAGATATAGTCTGCATGACTATCAATGATTTTAACAGCTTTATCACCAAACACTAAAACTATGCCAGACTCTTTTTCTGCGTTTAAAAGTCCTCGTTTCCCAATTTCAAGTTTGGGATGTGGCATAACATGTATGTAAAAAACGCCAAACTTTTCCCAGTAAAGATTGAAGAGTTGTCTTTTAAATTGGCGGAGATTGGTTATTTCTTCAGGCGAGAGGGTTTGGCTCATATCATTCTTTTTCCAGAATTAGATTCCCAAGCCAAGTATTCATCATGAATTTTATATTCAGGAATAATGTCTTTAAATGCAAAAAAGATTTCTTTGTCTTTGTTTGCTTTGGCTAAGGAAAACAATTTATTTAATTTGTTTTGGAATAACAGCAGATTGTAGGATTCGAGTGGGGCCGCAATCCGAATCTTTGGGTGGTGCGTTTTTTTAATCCCTTCCTCGTCTAACATCAGTTCTTCGTAGAGCTTTTCACCAGGTCTTAATCCGGAAAATTCGATCTTGATATCTTTATGAGGTGTGTAACCAGACAAACGGATCATCTCTTCTGCAAGGCCAAGAATTTTCACAGGTTCACCCATATCTAAAATAAAAATTTCTCCATGTTCGCCCATAGAGCCCGCTTGTAAAACCAACTGGGTCGCTTCTGGAATCGTCATAAAATAGCGGATGACATCCGGATGCGTGACAGTAACAGGTCCACCTCGTTTGATTTGTTCTCTGAAGCGGGGGATAACACTTCCATTCGAACCGAGCACGTTTCCGAATCGAACTGTAATGAATTTTGTTCGGGAATTTTGAGAAATATGTTGTAAATAAATTTCCGCAGCTCTCTTTGAAACTCCCATTACATTTACAGGATTCACTGCCTTGTCAGTAGAAATTAAAACGAATCGATCGACGCCATTTAATCGGCAAACATCCGCTACATTCTTTGTTCCCATCACATTATTAAGCACGGCCTCGGACGGATTGATCTCCATCATCGGAACATGTTTATATGCGGCAGAGTGAAATACTACTGTTGGTTTATACCTTTCAAATACTGCAGATAAACGGGAGAGATTTTTTACATCGGCGATAACAGATTTGAACTCAATTCCAAACTCTGCAAAATCTTTACGAAGCTCATAGTCAATCTCATAGAGTGGAGTTTCCGCCGCATCCAATAGAATCAATGATTTTGGTTTAAAAAGAGAAACCTGCCGACAGATTTCAGATCCTATGGATCCACCTGCACCGGTTACAAGAATATCACGTCCTTCTAGATAAGATCGAATCTGATCGATTTCTAAATCGACTGTCGGTCGACCTAACAAATCTTCTACTTGAACCTCGCGGAGTTGATTGAACTTAGGCTTATCTAAAAAGTATTCGCTAAACGATGGTAATATCTTAAAGTCTACATTGGCCGAATCACAAACTTTCATTAAATGGCTGATCGTTCGCCCATCCGGCTGAGATGCGGTCATAATGACTTTTTTAATTCCATATTTGTAGATTATTTCTTCAGCAGCATCCGTTTTCCCTAGAATGGGAACTCCCTGAATATAACCACCAATCTTTGCCTGGTTATCATCCAGATAACCGACAGGATTTAGATCAAGCTCAGCATGGCGTCTAACTTCTGCAAGAAATGTCGCCCCCAATTTTCCGGCACCGACAAGAAGAATAGGAACGCCATCTTTTGTGTTTGCCTTAAAAATTTGATCTCGCAACATCCTCCAGCCCAAACTTCTTAGGCAAAGAAAGCCAAGTAAAAATAGAGCGTCTAATATCGGTACCATTCTCGAAAGTTGGGAGAACCGATTGTAAAAGAGAAGTGCGATGGTTGAAACGAGTGAGGACAAAAGTGTCGCTTTGATGATCTCTAGAAGGTCATGCAAAGATGCATACGACCAAAGAGAGCGATAAATTCCGGAATAGAAAAAGACGATCGAACGTGAAAAAACAACGATAGCCGCACAAGTGAAGAAAGTTTCTTTATTATCTAAAAATCTGTAGTCCTCGAAACGGACAATGTGCGCGAGAAAATAGGACAATATCATAAAAACAATGTCCACGGGGAAAACCCAATACCGTCTAGGGATGGAATTCATATCTAGGAAATAGTGTAAATTCTGCAAAATTCCTTGTAAATACAGAATCTATACCGAATATCAGAAAAGAGGAAAAAGCTTTTTGAATTCTCTTGTAATCAGACTATCTGGACACCTTTCTGCAGAACTTGGCTCCGAATTGTATCTCAAGGTGAAAGAAATATGCCAATCTCCTTCTTTGTTTTGTCTGGATGGGAGTTCCGTAACCAATCTTGATGTTGTGGGTGCCGAATATCTCAAAAAAATGGAAGCGAAAACTAAATCGACTGGATCAAAAATCGCTTTTTTTGGCATCAGTCCTGCACTTCAAACGCAATTCATAGATTTACAAATCTCTAAGCTTTTCCCATTCTTTGATTCAGAAATTGGAGCAAAAAAATACCTAGAGTCACAAGTTTTACCCACGGAACCGGCAAACGAAATCAATGTAAAGCCAGTAAATCAAACTGTGACAGCCACAGTTCAGACTAAGACTTCTCTCATTTATTGTCCTTTTTGCGATCATGAATTGCGATTTTATCGAATCGGCGATCATCTATGTCCCGCCTGTGAAAACAAGTTTTCAGTGAACCAAAAAGGTTGGACCACTCCTTACGAAAAGTTAGTGTAACATTCGTTTTTTTGTCCCTTTTGTAGGGACTGCCTCCCAAGGAGCATCCGGCCATGGGTGTCTTGGATATCTACCTTTTAACTCTTTTTTCACCTCATGGTAAGTAATGTTCCAAAAGTTTTTTAAATCCTTTGTAATTTGTACCGGTTTGCCAGAAGGTGAGAGTAGATGAAAGGTGACTGGCAGCTGAGCACCCACAATTCTTGGAGTTTCGGAAAGTCCGAATAACTCTTGTAATTTAACAGCAAGGATTGCGCTGCCATCAGAATATTGGATTTTGATTTTTGAACCACTTGGTACGATAAAATACAATGGCGCTTCTTTATCTAAAATCTCACGTTCATTATAGTTGAGCACTGACAAAATAGCACTTGTACGATCAAAATCAAATAGATCAACATTCGATTTCTCTAAATCAAATAAAGGAAAATACCAAGATTCTAAATTGTTTAGAAAATAATCCTCATTGATATTTGGAAAATGAATAGGGGAGTTACTTAGTAGGTTGATCCGGTGTAAAAGTTGCGCACTAAGCGGATCTGAAAACAATGTTTTGATGACACCATGTTTTGCGAAGTAGTCAAAAATAGCTTTTTGTTTAGCCAAAATATCCTTTGATCTGCTCGCAGGAATTTGTTTCATCGAAATTTCGCCAAACATTTCTTCTTGATAAGACTTCAAAAACAAAGGAGACTTTTCATTGTTTTCTAAAACATGTGTTTGTTTAGAGACTAATTGGTGTTTATGAATCGTAAAAATATTTAACTCATCAATTTCGCAATACATGGTTATTTTTGCTTCTGTTTCGTCGCCATTTGAATCGAGAACAACTATCCATTCTGGAGGATTCAGTATATTTTTGCCTTCTAGTGTGGCTCCTTTGCCATTCGACAGTTTGTATTTTTTTGAATTTGGTAATGACCTCCGCTTTGCGATTCGGTCAGGGAAGGCAAGACTGAGCAACAATCCAATATCGTCTTTTTCTAATATAGGTTGATCTACTGTAGTATCAGTAAATGATATCGTATCCAAAATCTTTATCAGTTGGGTTTTGATTTGTTTAAGTTTGGGGAAATGATCTATGTTTTTACTACGCTTCCAATTTTCCCAAAAGCCTGTGAAATCCAATAATTCACCTTTAGAATCATTGATCGTTCTAATCTCTGTAAAAACTGCTGCGAGCTCAGCGGCTAACACACTCCTTCCAATCTCCGCTAAGCGAATGCACATAACAGAAATTCGAAGTGGTAAAGGAAGTAGGGTAGCATTACGACCTAAATTTGTAACTTGGGCATTTTCGTTCAAACAATTCAAAGTTGTAAGTAGGCGGTTTAACTCATTGATCGTTCCCAACCCTGGATGATCAAGCAGAGGCAATTCTGCAATATTTTCTCCCCATAAATAGGAAAGGAGTACTAAATGTGAGATATCTGATTCTAAAATTTCTGGTCTATGAGAATGCACAAAAATAGATTCTGTTTCTTTGGACCATAATCTATATGAAGTTCCTGGCGCTTCTCTTCCTGCTCGACCAGATCTTTGTTTGGCGGAGGATAGACTGATTCGAACCTTCTCTAACCTTGTTAGCCCAGAACTGGGTTCAAAAATGGATCGCTTACAATATCCAGTGTCCACCACAACTCGAACATTTGGAATTGTAATTGATGATTCAGCAATGTTTGTGGCAAGTATTACTTTTCGTTTATCTGCTGGCTCAATTTTGAAGACCTTTTCTTGTTCTTCAAAAGACATATCACCATATAATTTATGAATGGTGGTAAAAGGATTCCCCCCAATGACTTTGTTTAATTCCCGTTCTGCCTCATAGATCTCTGATACACCGGAGAAAAATACCAACACATCACCGTTATGCGTAGACATTACCTTTGGGATTAAATCTGCGAGTCGTAAACTCTGTCTCTTTTCAGAATCTCCTTGGTAAACGATGTCAACAGGGAATGATTGTCCATTGGCATAGATTGTAGAAATGTTCTGTTCTAACGATTCGAAATTGATTCCATCTAACGTAGCAGACATAATCAGAATTTTTAAATCTTTTCGGAATAATTGTTGTGCCCTTCGAAGCAAGGCCAGACAAAAATCAGAATCGATTTTTCGCTCATGAAATTCATCGAGAATGATTAGCCCATATTCAGAAATTTCCGGATCTGCTAGCAACATCCGTGTAAGTATCCCATCAGTGACAACTTCAAGTTTGGTATTTTTCGAAACTTGACTTTCAAATCTGATGCGATATCCAATTTCAGATCCAATTTCGGAACCGTGATTCTGTGCAAGTCGACGGGCTGCATTTTTTGCCGCAATCCTTCGAGGTTCGAGTATCAGTATTTTTTTATTTTCAATGAGATTTGCCTTAAGTAATTCAAGAGGCAAAAAGGTGGTTTTTCCAGAACCTGGCGGAGCTTGGAGAATGGTAATGGGATTTTGACGAAGGGATGTAAGAACTGCATCCAGTTTTTCTAGAACGGGATACTTGCTTCGGAGATTTTGGTCCTGCAAATTGGTCACTTCAACTGATTGAATTGAATGAATCTAGACCCGCTTCTGTCAATGATAGATCTGGCAATTGGATTACCTTTAATTATGGAGCAATATGCAACTTCCCATAATGTATATTATGTCGTATGACGTCGATTCTGAAAGTGTATAGAAAGGCACATCGGTAACACTTTGAACAAGTCACATAGGTTACACAATTACTCGTCCATTCTATGCAAGAGCTTCTGG